>Ga0326727_10000083_pt1 | contig 406628 bp, 360 predicted proteins | sample MB2enrmetagenome_FD_207643 | JGI IMG/M metagenome (GOLD analysis project Ga0326727, IMG submission 207643) | Lab enriched peat soil microbial communities from McLean, Ithaca, NY, United States - MB29MY | ecosystem: Environmental > Terrestrial > Soil > Wetlands > Peat | place: USA: New York...
AGTTCATCAACGCGACTGATGGGATGTTCGGCGATTTGCGCCAGCACGGTGCGGAGATAGAGTTCCGGGTCCAGCCCGTTGAGTTTGGCCTGCCCGATCTTTTGTACCAGTTTGAATGTTAGTGTAGCGCAGCTATTTGATTGTTGAAATAGCCGCCGTCGGGGGTGTGGGAAAGTGGGAAGCGTTCTTTGCTTTCCACTTTTCCATACCCCGCTTCTCCTGCATTGGTTGTGATCATCCACGCTACTGGTGCCGGTGGCCTGTAACCCAACGATGAGTGTGGACGGATCGTGTTGTAGTGGACGCGCCAGCGCTCGGCCAGCACGCGAAGCTCCTTCATCGAGTAGAAGATTTCCCCATTCAAAAACTCATCGCGCAACTTTGAGTTAAAGCTCTCACAGTAACCGTTCTCCCACGGCGAGCCCGGCTCGATGTATGCCGTCTTCGCGCCGGTTGCCGCCAACCACTTACGCAAATCCTTGGCCACGAACTCCGGGCCGTTGTCTGAACGCAGATGTTCCGGCACACCCTTCAACACCATCACATCCGCAAGCGCATCAATTACTTTGGCGCTCGTCCAACTCCGCTCGCAACCAATCATCAGGCACTCGCGGCTATGTTCATCAATCAGATTCAGCATGCGTGCCGTGCGACCATCATGCGTTTTCGCACTGACGAAGTCGTAACTCCACACATGGTTTGGGTGCTCCGGCCTAAGCCGGACGCACGCGCCATCGTTGAGCCACAGCCGCCCACGCGGCTTCTGCTTCTGCGGTACCTTCAGCCCCTCGCGACGCCAGATGCGCTCGACCCGATCCTTGCCAACCCGCCAACCGGCTCGCTGTAACAGTGCCGTGATGCGGCGGTATCCGTAGCGCCCGTACTGACTGGCTAGTGCAAGAATGGCCTGGGTGAGTTGATCCTCGTCTTCGCGCTGTGTCGGCTGATAGCGCTCAGTGCCGCGTGGCTGCTCAGCCAGACGGCACGCTTTGCGCTCGCTCGTTCCATACTCCTGCTGAGCATGATCCACCGCACTGCGCCGTCGTTCAGGGCTTAGAAGTTTCCCCGTGCGAAGTCCTGAAGGATTTGTTTGTCCAAACTCAGCTCAGCCACCAGTCGCTTCAGCTTCGAATTCTCCGACTCAAGCTCCTTGAGACGTTTGGCCTGATCCACCTTCAGCCCGCCGTATTCCTTGCGCCAGCGGTAGTAAGTCTGCTCGGTGATTGCTGCCTCTTTGCAGGCCTGTGTGGTTGTTTTGCCGTGCGCTACTGCTACCTCTATCTGTCGCAGCAGGCTCACGATCTGCTCCGGCGTGTGCTTCTTTCCTCGTGCCATCCAAGGCTCCTTTCATACCAGTTTCTAACATTCAAACTGGTATGAAAAATGCCGGGCACTCCACTGTTAGCCAGCGCCTAGGGTAGTCGCGTTCCTTGTCATACTGAATAGGTGTCGATGGATGAGGGTTGAGTCCGGCAATAGCTTGTTCGAGTGCGGTCTTTCCGGCCTCGTTCTTGCCGACAAGGCAGAGCACTTGACCGACCGTGAATTCACCTGAATCTTCAACGCTTCGAAAATTTGTAATCCGGGCTTTTTGCAGTTTCATTTTCAAAGTCCTCCCCGACTATAGGTCGCATTCGCCATCGTATTGTCAGATTCAACGGACACAACCAGCCTCGATTCATACGACCGCACGCTTCTCTCAATGGTGCAAAAGTTGCACCGCATTGTCACGGGAAAGGCATGCCTAAACTTAGCTGGTGTTTCTGCTGTGACATCCATATTCTGGTTAATTTTACACCTGTCTCATTCGCAGCCTCTCGAAATGGGCTGAACTGGCCGTCACCTGTGTTTCCCCAGCAAGCTGCAGTATGGGATGCGGTTGGTCAACAAAACCTCACCTCCCAAACACTCTCCCTCCCCTTTCCGGAGCCCGAACGATGTACGGGGTTTGGATGCGGAGAGACGGGGAAGGCAAGAATCGACCCTTCTCTGCCCATCCAAGGCAAACCCGTGCACAAGCGACACTCAGCAAAGTCTCGGAATGTCCCTGCTATTGGAACGTCGTCGCTGTACGTTCCTCCAACGCTCCAAACGGATCATCGTCAACCACCCTTGTATGGGGAACTCATTGCGACCTTCATTCTTACTGGGTTTGTATCCATCTGAAGCTGAAACTCGTTTGGAAAATCGTTATGCAGCATCAGACGCGCAAATACACGGCAGAATGGCAACCAACGATTTACCAACTGCACATGGTCGAGATTGTCAATTGTCATCTTTATTTCACCACTTCTCATTAGAGCGTGAGCAATGGCATCACGGATTGGTTCAAGATATGTGCTACGTACATTAGCCAACTTCTTTCCCAATGCTTCTGGCGGAAGCATCTGACTAAGAGCAAAATTGTCCCACAGATTTCGCCATGGATAGATTACCTTCAGCAATTCCCTCAGTTCAGCATTGTTTTTGGGAACCTCTTCGCGTACACGTTTTGGAACTTCAAGACCAGCGTCCTTTGCTTCCTGCGCGATTCGACTCCTACGGAGAGTGACGCTTTCAATGATTTTGAACAGGCACAGGTAGCGGTAGAAATTACTGTTCGTGTTCATCGCTTCACGATACAAACTGGCATAGTTACAGAATTCATCTGTCAAAATTGGTGTGATGCCACCACTGAACGTCATTGTGAAGTACGGGGTATAAACACGCAATGCGCTGACCCCTGTTGATAGCTCTGTCACCTGCACCGTCTCAATATGGACAGGAATATCAAGATGCAATGCCCAACTACTTAAGAAGGGATTCAGTGCATTGTAGGCAAGCGTCTCTGCACTCTTCATATTGGGAGCGTAAAGTTCTGCGGTGAGCTTTCCTAGCCGTCCATCATCGTTGGGAATTCCAGTGAACTCTATTGTGCCCGTTGGTGTGCGTGCTTGTAGAAGAACCCTATCCACATCGGTGGCGGCTACACGTTCCATTATTGGCTTGGCTATGACGATGTGAGAATCGCCGACTTGACCATCAATGAAGCTTTGTACATGTTCTTCAGTTAGGGTGTATCCCGGCTTTCCTAAAAGTTGCTGAACTTTATAGCGCCCCGGACTTCCCTCCAGAACTGCATGCTGCGGCAACTCTTCTCCATTGCGACGATATGAAACAACGAGTTTGTGCTCTTGCCCCGGCACACCCCACGGCTTATCTGCATCAGTGGGACGTTGAATTGGTAATTGTGCCGGTTGTGTTTGATTAACAGCTTTTAGTGGGACTGTATTGCTGACCATGGGTAGTGCGGGTTCAATGCCGTGGCGCAGCAATCCATGACAGTTCTTGAAATGCTTGCCGCTCCCGCACCAGCATTTCTTCTGTTTACCGAGTTTGAATCTGTTTCGCTTTGACATACGGGTCTTCCGAGTGAGCGACTATTCAGCTTGACTAGTCCAGAACCGCAACTACGGGTAAGGCATCGAGCTTGGCTGAATTACAGGGGATACAAGCAACTTGCCCATTCACAACCGTTGTTTTTCCACCTTTTGACCATGGCTTGATGTGGTCAGCCGCCCAGTTGTCCCATTCGCACTTCACACCTTGGCACTTGATGGCGACTCTGCATATCCCGTGATCACGGCGATAAATAGCCAGCCTTTGCTCATGCGAGAACAGCCGCTGGTTGTCCTTCAACTCTACATCTGGCACGGCTTCTAAGAATCTTCGCAAAAGAAACACATGACGGGTAGAAAGCGAATCCTCTGAATCCGTGCTGTGGCTTGTCTTCTCGTGGTACTTAAGCATCTCGTTGTCAGCTTCCCCTTCGGGGAGTTTGTCCTGTTTGCGCCGGAAAGTTTCGAACTCAATAAACCATTTTGCCAACTCTGCGGCTCTGTCTTGAATGACATAGGTTTCGAGCAACTGTGAAGCAACACCATACAGCGAAATTAGGTTGAACCGCTCAAGCTCGGGTGTTTTGTTTGGGAATGCCAAATATAGGAAATCAAGTACCTTGCGGCATTTCTTTGCCTTGGCACAATTTGTGTCAAAATCTTTATTCTTTTCGTACATCCTGTTGAGGTCTGCATTTTTAACGTTGCAAGGGCCGCCACTGAGTTCGAGTAAAACCATCTGGGCTGCTACTTGGTCGTAAACGTAGCGACTGTTCGTGAAACCACAGACAGAGAAAATGGAATGTAATGCAATCGATTTGACGAAATCACGCATGTTTCCGGGCATGGCGTTGCGCTTCTCTTGCGCTTTTAGAGATGTACCATTCTGAAGGCGCAAAAACATTTCACGGGTCTCTTCTTCATCCGCTTCAGCCATAACAACCACGTCAAGGTTGTATATTTCCCACTTCAGTCGAATGTCGAGAGGAAGCTCTAGGTATGTCAATCCTGCAATTGGCTGGTCATCCAATTCATCAGCGTCTTTGGGCAGTCCGTACTTTCCCTCAAAAAACTCCCAAATAGCCCGAGTTCTCTGTTGACCGTCAACCACATCAAACTTCTCTGGTTTCTTGCTGACTTGCCGCAAGTAAAACTTAGGAACGTCATACCCACGCAGAATACTATCAATGAGCAATTGCTTCTGCGCTGAACTCCATACTGCTGGTCTCTGGTAGTCAGGATTTGTATTGATTGTCGCCCGAATACCATTCAGGTAACTAACCGGCCACGCCTTCTTGCTCATCTCCATCTGTTTGTCATCCTCACATTGGACATTAAAAACGGTACTCGATTTCCTATACTGAGATTGTACCTAGTCTCCGGGGTAGAAGAACTTCACTACATGTGATTTCACTGGTCGGCGTTTGTCATCGAACGTTTGAAAACAGTGCTTAATATTATGTCTGAGGAGGTTTGCGCCTTGCATCGGGAATGGAGTGGGCAGCAAATTTAAGAAGAACGGAACACCCCACAGGCAAAATTCTGCCCCTGCCAGTCGGTCTCCCATACGCATCGTGCCAATTGAAAGCTCGCCCTCATTCAAAGTGAACTGGCCGCCCGACCTGACAATCATATAAAGTCCACTGGGGTCAGCAAACCTCTTCAGCCCAAAAGCTACTTCAACTAACTCCTTCGTGGGCTTATGTGGCTCAGGTGCCTCCGGGGAGATTGGAAAGTCCTCCTGCTGATTTAGGTTGATAAGCGTCTTCAAGCACCAACGTTCTAACAGAAGCATATCCGTGTTGAAGTGTTTGACAGTCCAATGTCTAGCACGTACTTTCTCTCTAACCATGAAGAGAACCGTGGCATCTCTCAACGTATCGAGCGACTGCTTTACGGCAGCATCGACTTCGCTGAGCCCGTGGTTGTGCTTTTCACAGAGAATCTTCCTTGTGAGGGTTTTGATATGTATCTACTTTGGAGTGTCTTTACACCACTCAAAGCCATAAACCGTGATGCCGCCATCTGGAAAGAGGCATTCGGAAATTAGGTGCTCGTGGGAGATTACGCCCTCACAATCGTCAAGACACGAGGCCCAGCACTTTGAATAATCCACTCCTAGCTCTGTCACTTGCTTGCCTCTCTTTGGTGTATCTGTACTTATCTTGCATCCGGTGCGAGGTGGAAAGCCAGAGCCAGAGTTGCTTAGGCTCAACTTCCAACGGCTGCTGAGAGGCATCGCTTCTACTGCGATAGGGTGGTCAACAAGGTTCTCTTTGACTTCTAAACCAAGCCAGTGTCCGTCAGACTTGCCTCCCGATACGTTACCTCCGAAAACGGCCTCATGAGCGGCATGGTGGTCAGGACGTATTTTGGGGTTTTTAGTGGGAAAACTGTTCCTCGGGGAGGAAGCATCGGGGAACATGACGCCGATGCAGCAAGGTTTGCCACCTTACCCTGCCTGAAAACCGAACCGGCTCCGAGGTGAAATCCTCGGAGCCGATTCACGGTTACAGATTTGGGATTAGAAATCTGGCACCTGCCAGTGTATTTGGTGCAAGGTAATACTCTCCAACCCGTCTAGCGGATTTGGAAGTTGGCAGAAGAGTACCATACCGGTCACGGCTGTGAATAGATGACTAGCGGGGGATGCCGGGAGGGGCAAAATCTGGGTATTTAACCCAAAAATTAGACCTCCCCAGCTACAGGCACGGTACCTGCAGTAGCCACCCACTCTCCATTAAGCAAAATCTGCTCATGCTTGGTACAGGTACAGGGTTCAGATATCTTAACAACGGAGTCCTTTAGCCGCTTGCTGTAGCTGCCGTAGCCCCTGCAACGGAGACAGGCAGGGTCACCTGCCATCCTAGTCTGGGGAGCTTTTGCGGCGGGAGGTGTCCAATTTTCCCCGACGGCATCCACCATCTGCTTATACATCGTGTCAATGTGGCGAGCTAAATCATCAACGGAGCGGATACGCTCAGACCAAAAATCAGACGGGCGAGCTTTGAAGTGAAACTGGAGGGAACGTTTAACTTTATGAGGCGGGTACGTAAGCTTATCTCCCTTCACGGAGGTGACCTCATTCTCAAATGTTAACGGGTCAAAGGTAGCCTTATCTGGAACGGAAACTGATACTGAATCTGAGACGGAATCTGTTTTTGCTTTTGTTGTTGTTTTTGTATCTAAAGGAAAAGAAGAAAGAACAGAGCTTATCTGTTCTCCTCTTTTCTCTTCTCCTCTCTTCTCCTCTCTTCTCTTCTGTGTTTTCTCCGGAGCGTTTTTTCCCAGTGTTAATGCGAATTCTTGTAGTTTAGGAAACGTAACTTGTCGGATATTTCCGAGAAGGTTCCCAGAGGGTTCCGACAAATCTCCGATAAGTCTCCCGTATTTCTCCATAAAAGCTACAACCGTTCTCTTGTCTATGACCAGCTTTTTAGCAAGGAGTTTAGAATCCCATGGGATGCTGCCATACAGCCAGCACATAGCGATTAGCTTGATGTAAATTCCGCACTCCGTCATCGTCATGCTTATTACTGTATCGGAGCCCAGAAATGCGGCAGCGTAAAAAGGAAACCAAGGTTGATTCTTCGGGTTGATTCTGTTATTCATTGCGGTCTCCTTTACCAAGACATCTCTGGGCTCTGCGGGACATCTCCACAAGGAATTCCACCTTGCCCAGCGTCTCATCGACATCAATGCCGCCCACGGCAAAGCGTAGATAAGGTAGGCATTCTTCCAGAACTTCAATTAACTGTTGTTCCCCGATTGTGATTGACATATTTACAGCCCCCAGTTTTCTGAGACGTCTTTTGTCTCCGTTGTTGAATAAGTGGTTGCCATCTCGTCCATCGTCCCGATCCATGTTTCTTTTATGGGTTCATCCTTAAGATAGTCACATGATTTAGAGCACGGGTTGAGGGACAAAAGCGTTGCCACTGGCTTTTTTCCAGTCCTAGCTTTAGAGGCTGACAACTCCATGATGTTATGCTCCCGCTGCTCCTCGGAGGAGTAGACGGACAGGCACAAATCCAAATCATGCTGAAACTTGGAGTAAGTGCCAATAGCGTTCAGGTCGTATCGGTCATTCGGGTCGTCAGATGCCTTTGCCCGTTTGTTAGCCTCACGATTGACCTGAATGGGCGTTAGGATGATGAGCCCTTTGTTGTTGTCGTAGCTTCGAGTTAGACGTTGAGCCTCAGTAATCATATTGTTTACGGCATCATCTCTGAAACGGGGGTTGCCCTCCACCTCCAGACGGGTCAGATAATCTACAACAAGGATGTCGTACTTGTATTTCTCCCTGTTGACCTCAAGATGGTCTTTGACATCAGCCCAGGTCTGATACTGCTGTACGTCTAGCAGTCCCGGAAGATTTATTCGACTCTGGATGTCCCTGAGCAACCTCTCTTTGTTGTTGAAATCTGCACTACTGACTTTTCTCAGGACTGCGCCGTTATTCCAGTCATTAATAGGAGGCAGGGAGAAGTCATAATCAGGATGAGTCTGATGTAGCCACGTCATTGCTTGCCAGATTTCCGCTGGGCTGTGCTCCGTCGAGACATATAAGATATGGGCACCCAGCATTAGCCAGTTGTAGACAATCTGATTCGTCAGGGTAGTCTTTCCATCGCCCGACATGCCCACGATGCCTATATATCGTAAGTCTTGCCGTCCCACGATGACACGCTCATCAATATGAGGAAACCCCATGGGAAACTTGCCTGTGGACTTAGCATCAAGAATCATCTTGGCAATGTTGTCTCTGACGACATCTATATTCTCGTGGAGGAGTCCAGCCACGGCTGGGGCTTCGAGGCTGTAGTCATCGGAGAATTTCTGGCGGAGGTAAGTAATGGCTGCGCTTACACCTGATTTATCATGTTCTCCGTCTTTCATTAGCTTGTTTGTACCGTTGCATTCGCCCCTAGCGATACTGCACGCTACAAGTGCATGCATTTCAAACCAACGCTCCCGCGTGCGGGTAAGCAGAATGGTAAAAAATATATCATCGTCAGTATCCAGAGGTTCGTACTCCTTACTCATCCCATCTATCTCATCGAGAATACCCGCTGCCCTGCCAAAGTCGGGTATGTTGTCAGGATTAGCAGCTATATAGTCCTTGAGACAGGACAGAGAGGTTGGACACTTCTTCTGTAGCTTTATGTAGTACAGCAGGGCAGTGTATGTATGCTTGTTGATGATGTTTGCATTGTCTGAATGGCCATCCAGCCAGTGGTTGTGTATCCACAAGTAGGCCATTTTGTTTTGCTGGAAGTGTGGGTACATGTCTTTTGTGCAGCAGCGGTACACCAACTCCGCCAGATAATCTGTATTTGCGTAACCCATTATGTAGTCTCCATATTCTGTGGTTGTATTTGATATTAAGTTTGGTTAAATGATAAGAATCCATTGCAATCTATGCATAAGAGCTACTCCTCCAGAAACTCTACTGGCACCGACACACGAGGCAGACGTACGATATGAGCCTCGAACACGATACTGTTGATTGTTGACAAGCTGCAATTACACTTGGTGTTATCTGTCTCTATGTCAGTTCAGGGTGCTTACGTATATAGGCTGACCGGCTCCGTGTGGTTAGAAGTTTTTCCATAGGCATTCCTCACGAGCCGCCCCATGGCGGGTTTTCGCCTTTTTTTGCAGACAGGGCACACCAAGAGCGTCCCGATAGAGGGGCTGGTCGTATTCGCTCAGCATCCAACGGTAAGGAGCCTCAAGGAGATGGTGCACTAACTCCATATGGTCAAGGTCGGAGGGACGATATGCCGTCACATTGCAATCGAGATACGGTGGGTCGAAGTAAACAAAATCGTCAGCACCCAACCCGGCGACCGCCTCCTTCCAATCTGCTGAGGTGACCGTCGCACCTGTGGCGTGGAGGATGTGTTGCGCCATCTGTATGGATTGTTGAAATCCGCCTTGAGTTGAGCCGCCTTTCTTATTGGAGCGATAGCCTCCTGCGCCAAAGCCAGCTCCGCTGTAGGTCAGGTACGGCTCCAACATGCGCGCATAAGGGCACCCGTTTTTGAAGTCAGCCAAACGCTTGTTGTATTCCATTCGGTTGCATTCAGGTACAACTACATCGTGACCGTAGTCCCGGATGCATGCAAACCAATCTGCTGTCCTGATGTCGTTGAGGTGCCATTCCTTGTAATTCAACTCTAATGCTGCAACCCAAAACACATTGGCGCGGCCTGCGAATGGTTCAACATAGGCTCTACCAGATTCGGGCATCATCTCCACCAGTAGCTTTGCCATCTTTGCCTTACCACCAGGGTAAGAAAAAGTAGGCGGAGTAGACTTAACGTATTTCTTGTGACTTGTTGTAGGGTCAGGGCAGTTCTCATCGGCGGAAATGGTGAGCAGCGTATCCTGCCACGCGGTGCGGTCAGAGCGGGTGATTCCCATGCTCGTGGGCGAGAAAAGGTAGTCTTGAGTAGCAAGTTTCTTAATTGAGTGAAAATCCATTATTTGCTCCAAAGTTGAAATTAGCGTTGGAGCCAGAAGCACAGGTCAGTATCGTTCTATGGTAGAAGTCTAATGAAATTGAGTTTCCGGTTCCGTCCCCACGCATAATTGAGTTTCGGACTGGGGGCCGCCCGAAAGCGACCCCACTTGGAAACCCACCAAAAGACTGCGGAGGGATGACAGGAGCTACCTGTCTATACTTAATACCCAGATAGTTCGATAAAACATCAAATAAATATTTGATTATTTTCAGGCTGGTCTCTCAGGGGCGCAGTTTTCCCAACAATACTGTGATTTATTGGTCGGAGCCTCTGGAGGAACTACCTTAGTCTAATAGTCGTTATACCTGCCGGAGGGAAGCATAGTACCAATAATTGGTCTGTGTGACATAAAAGAGGGCATAAATAATACTGACCTTTTTGGCAAAAACGCGGTTTGCTTCGAACTTTATTTTTCGATGCAGGAACCGCTAGGGGACAACCCCTGCAAAAATTCGCAGCACAGCCGGTTGACTGCTGGCGGACATCGAGGTGGACATATTTCACCTGCATTCTTTCTTCGTTAGCCTAATATCTGCCGCTGTTCTTGGTATTAGAGGTAAACAAAAATTCTCGATTGTTAACTCAAATTGAGAAAAGTAATGGAGACATGAATGAACATAGCCACAGAGCTTCGCAAAAGGAATTCGCTACTAACAGCACAAGAGACCGCCAACATCATGGGTACATGTATCGCCACCGTCCGCCGCTACTCGGCATCGGGCAAATTGCCTTCTGTCCGCATCGGCAACCGGCTCCGGTACGACCCAAACGTGGTTGCGGAGTTTTTAGAGAGCCGGTCATCTGAGTAGGCACACTACACATATAGAGGCCGGAGGAGAGAGCCTCCGGCCTAGGTTGAAACCACATCAGGCAGCAACCGACTCGGTCTAGACTAATCCAGCAAACGAGTTGTTGACCTTCAGACGAGTTTTTGCGCTTTTGTCATCACTACCTGCCAAGTAGCGGAGCGTGGTGTCAAGACTAGAGTGCCGGAGCCAGCGCTGAATCGTGCGGACTGACACCCCTGCTTCATGGTGCATGGTAGCGAAGGTTTTCCGGAATCGGTGTAATCCCCAGTGATGGCAAATTGGTCTGTCCTTGCAGCAACGACCAGTACGGTTGTAGCAGCCTCCACAGTTGAGTCCTGCTCGATGGGCGAGACGCTGGAGCGTCCGGAGCATGTGGCCGTTCGGCTTGCCGTCAGGCAGCGGAAAGATCAGGCGGGTGTCTGGATAGCGTTCCCGACGAGTCTTGAGCAGGGAAACCAGAGAATCAGGAATCGGGATAGAACCTTCTTCCTTGTCTTTCGGCGTGAAGCCGAGGTCGAGTTTTTCAGACACCTTGAAGGACTTCCCGTTAAAGTCAACATCCTTCCACACTGCGAACATCGCCTCTTGCTCACGGACGCCAGTGCCAAGCAAAAACTGAAACAGTTCTAGCTCTTCCTGATTCGCTGTAGTAAAGAGGCTCTTCAAATCTTCTAAGTTGTACGCCTCGACGGTCTTCTCCGTGTATTTCACTCTGTCAGTTTTGAGCATCGGCCATGACAAATTGAAGTGCTTGAAAAAAGTTTTCAAGAAACTGAGGCGGTTTGCGATTGTGCGAGGCGTCAAGCCAGCGTCTCTGAGCATATCCGTATACTTGAGCACGTCTTCACGGGACATTGCCTCAATGGTCTGCGCCTCGCAGATTTTAGAGAACCAATCGAGAGTAATGCTGTACGCAAGATAGGTCTTCTTCGACTTGCCACGCTTTACCTCGGACAGGTACAGACTGACGGCCTGTTGGAAGTCCCGGCCTGAGGTCGTTGGCTTCTCGGGCTCTACAGCAATGGGTGCTGGTATGGCACCCGTGACGGTTGCTCTGCGGAGAGCAGCCTCTTTGTTGATGAGGGCGGTTTGTGCCTTGTCCGCAAAGCGGCCAACTGTCTTGGCCTTCTTCGCCTTCCCCTCGTACCAGAACAGTACGTAAGTTTCGCCTACGGGGAGGTCTGCAAGCTTCTTCGCTGACTTGCGGTATCCCACTTTGTTACGGATATATAGTGTTGCAGTTTGATTCGCCATCTTTGTCTCCAGTATTGAAATACTGAAAAGTTGGCGATTTCAACGATTTTTAGTAACAGAAAATAGTAACGGAAGGATTAAGTCCTTTAGAATCAATTCGTGGCGGAGAGAGTGGGATTCGAACCCACGTTAGAGTTTCCCCTAAACACGCTTTCCAAGCGTGCGCCTTCAGCCACTCGGCCATCTCTCCAGCGGGGTGGCAAACTCTAAGTTAACACATCGGGAGCATCCATGTCTGAGGTTGACAACCCCATCTGTTTTTCTCCTTAAAAGTCGAAAGAAAAAACAATGTTGCAGGAAAACAGGAATCCGTCGGGTGCGGATTCCTGTTGTCCTGCAAGAGGATGGTTGCGTTACAGTTGCTGGGAACTGGCCTGCGCACAACTTTGCAGTACCTGCAACGAGATCGGAATGCTGGAAGAAAGATTACCCCCTGTCGCTGTTACCGTAAACGTGCCTGACCATTTAGCCCCCGTTTTAGTTGCAGTAAGTGTGAGCTTGCTGGTCCCATTTCCCGGAAGGGCAATTACCGCCGGAGAGAAGCTGGCGGTGACGCCTGTAGGCAGGCCACCGATGGTCAGAGTCACTGCTGATCCAAAACCACCGGAAGCTATCGTTGTGATTGTGATCGTTGTCGAAGCTCCTGCGCTGAGGCTTACTGCGCCGGTGCTGGCACTCGCTTTAAGGACTGCTGGAGCCTGAATGGTAATCGAAAGGCTGAGGCTCTGTTTGAGAACCCCGCTGGTTCCGTTGAATGTGAGCGTGTAGTTGCCCGGACTGAGGGTTGAAGCTACTGCAATTGTGACGGTTGAGGTAGTTGTGCCTTCTGCCGAGGAGTTGACCACAACACTGAGCGAGGCGGGTTGATAGCTGATGGAAAATCCACTCGAGGATGGGTTGGCGAGAGCAATCGTTCCTACGAATCCATTTGCTCCGAGAGCAGTTAGCTTTACCGTAGTGCTACTGCCGGATGGAATTGTTAATGCTGAGGCAGAAGCAGAAAGCGTAAAGCTGGGTGCGGGTGTAACAGTGACTGTTACAGGGAATGAGGACGTGAGCGATCCGCTGACCCCATTTAGGGTGAGCGTATAACTGCCGGGTTTGACAGTAGAAGCCGCAGTGATGGTGACGGTGGATGTTGTGGTTGTACTGATGGATGCAGGCGAGAAACTAACAGTGAATCCGCTCAGTGCCGTGTTGGTTAGTGCGACGCTGCTGGCGAATCCATTGGCTCCGACGGCAGAGAGCTTGAGTGTCGCGGAGCTGCCAACACTGACGCTGAGTGCAGATGCCGTAGATGCAAGTGTAAAGCTGGGTGGAACAGGAACTGTAATGGCTACGGTGATGGAACTGTTAAGCGACCCGCTGACGCCGTTCAGCGTGAGCGCATAACTGCCGGGTTTGACAGTAGAGGCCGCAGTGATGGTGACGGTGGATGTTGTGGTTGTACTGATGGATGCAGGCGAGAAACTAACAGTGAATCCGCTCAGTGCTGTGTTGGTCAGCGCGACGCTGCTGGCGAATCCATTGGCCCCAACGGCAGAGAGCTTAAGCGTTGCGGAACTGCCAACGCTGACGCTGAGCGCAGATGCCGTAGATGCAAGCGCAAAGCTGGCAGGCGCTGTTGCTGCTATCCATGCGGTGGCAAGCGCTGCTGCATTTACGGAACCGAGACCGGTGGTCTGGTCATAGCCCTTCTGCGCTGTAAATCCAATCAGCCCCGGAACGCTATTGGAGCCAGTCGTTACGTCGTGAAAGGCGGAGGCATTCGTACTCGTCAGTGAGTTGGCAATCGAATAGAAAACAGGATTAACATTTCCAAGTCGCGCACCGGATTTTTCTGCGACAAGCGCGAGGATACCTGCCATCGAAGGCGAGGCAGCCGAAGTTCCGCTGAATACGTACAAGCCACCATTCATCTCGACGATGTAACCATCGTGAGCGGCAGCACTCAGCGATACATCGGGAACATCCCGCATCTTGTCGTTGGGTACCCCCGTGCCGCTCTGCCAGGTTGGTTTGGTGTAGAGCAGGCTTGCGCCTCCGCCTGTAGACCAGAGTTCCGAGCCGCCGGAGACTGCGCCGCTCTCATTCCAGGCACCTTCGGGGATGTAGCTCAGGGCCGATCCCAGGGTTATCGGGTTGGTGGTTGAGGACCAGTACAGCGAGGGAGTGGAGCCTTCAAGGAATTCCGTACCGCCAACGCAGGTGCTGTAGGGCGTTGAGCAAAGTCCGTTAACGCCTTTGCCCAGTGTAGAGGTGCTTGCAGAAGACGCATCGCATCCTGCTGCACCGCTATCACCCGAAGAGACCAGAACCGTAATGCCCTGACTGGCAGCCTGCTTCCAGAGCGCATTGTAGAAGGCATTTTCTGCCGTTCCCATGCTGGCCTCGCAACTGCCGAAACTGGTGGTCATAATGGGCGCCAGATTGTTGTTGACGATGTACTGTGCGGAGAGATCAACGCCATCCGTGGTTGCGGTGGAGGCGCTGACGACCAATTTGATAGTTGCATTTGGTGCTACGGCTCCGGACCACTCGGTATCGAGCGTGGCCTCGCCCTGTTCGTCTGCGTTCAGGATGCCGGGATTGGTGCCGTTGACAACAATGGTTGGGTTGTTGGTCGGCAGGCCCAAAGTGCTGCGGAATTTCGTTACATCGGATAGGTTGATGTTGGTGCGGCCAACTACGGCAATGGTTTCTCCGCTGCCGTTGGTTCCGCTTGAGTACAGCGGCGACAGGTTGTAAATTGTCGCGAAGTCTGCCGGCGCAAGATAGTGTGTACTTCCACTGGAATATTCGGGGCTGGCCTGTAGCTGGCTGCTGCTGTGCATTGGAGTACGACGAAAGTCGTTGAGAGTGCTGACTCCTGCAATGACTCCGTTCAGCGCGGACGGGATGGAGATTTCAGTTGCATTTGCGATGTGAAGCTTGCCTTGAAACTGATAGCTGTGGAAGCTGGTACGGAAGGTCTCTGCAACCTGTGTTGAGGAGCCGCGAAAGAGAATCATGCTGCGGTCAGCGGGAATCTCTTCGACGGTGAGGCCATGAGCTTCCAGCCAGTTTTGAATACGGTCAAGATCGTGATTGCTGATGCCGAATCTCTGCCCGTACTGCTCCGGTGTAACCCATGCGTGATAGAGCGGACTCTCCGGGTTGTACTGGGCATCGAGCAGCGCATTGAGGTCCAACTGCTGTTGCACTGTTGGTTGCAGCACCAGCACAAGTCCCGTCATGAGTTGCTCCTGCGGCAGGACTCCCAGGTCTGTGGAGATGCGTATCAATGGATGCTGATTGCCGCTGAGAACGATGGTGTGGTTGTCATCAATAGCAGTCACGATTCTGTCCTGCAATTCGGGCAGTGGAGTGAGTGCCGAAGCAAGCGGAAGCAGCGTGAGTGTCAACAGACTGATAAGGATTCGGCGGAACAGAGCCATAGACTTCCTCGCAGGGGTGGGATGGGATGCGCTGGTAAGCGAATCCAAACACCCTATCGGCGCGGGAATTAAATGCGGCTCATTAAAAGATGCTCACAGTATTACGAAAGTTAGATGTGGCTAATTCAATGCAGGACTCGTGTAGCTGACTGATGCAGTATTGATCAAATTTGCTACAAATACATTTTGCAATTCAATAAAAAGGGAGTTGCATGGAGCAACTCCCTTTTATTGAATGAGCCGTTAGATTACGGCAGCAAGGATGCTGTATAAGCCAGTGATGGGTGGGCCAGCGGAGCCGCGTGCATGTCGTTTTCACTTTGCTGGACGACCGTTACGGTAAAGGGGACTGCATGTACGGTTCCATTGGGACCGCTCAGAATCAGCTGCATCGAATAGGTTCCGGGAGGCGTAACGCCGGCTGGCCCAACAGTTGAATTCGAGCATCCGCTCAGCGCTCCGATAGTACCCAGAGAGAGGGCAGCCATCACCAACATAGTTGCGATGGAAGCAAACAGACTCTTGTGGCGACGGCGGAGCAGAAGTGCAATCAGTGCCACAGCAAAGGAGATGCCGGCAGCAACAGCCGTGCGGCGGTCAAATATCTTTGGCTGCTGATTGGCTACCTGACCGTTTACGCTAAGGTCGGTCCAGAAGGTCAGTACAGTTGCCTGTGCGGTATTGCTTCCATTTAGGGTAAGCGTCGTTGGGAAGAATCGGCACTGGCTGTTTGCCGGTTGTCCTGCACAAACCAGAGTCAGTGTTCCGGTAATGCCTCCTTGTGGAACCACCAAGATGGTGGACTGAATGCTTGCTCCATCAACAACACTGAGGGTGGCGGGTGTGATGCTGGCGGAGAAATCCGGCGGAATCGGGTTGACGACCGCAGTTACCGCATTTGAGGTTGAACCGGCAAAGTTCGGATCACCGAGATAAACCGCAGTTACCTGATAAGTGCCAACGGCCAGTGTGCTGTTGGTGTAGACGGCCACTCCCTTGGCATTCAGTGTTACCGCGCCAAGCTTGGTAGTGCCGCTCATGAAGTTTACTGTGCCGGTTGGGATTCCAGTGGTGGTTGAGGAGATGGTCGCAGAGAAGGTGAGCGTATTCAGTTGGATGATTGCCGAGGGTGAGACGATCAACTGGCTGGTTGTTCCTGCGGTGATGACCGTGATGGTGGTGCAGTTGTTGCTGGCGGCGTAGGTGTTATCTCCGCTGTATGTGGCGCAGATGGTGTGCTGGCCAACCGGGAGATTTACGCTGAGATTCGTTTGCGCATTCACCAGAGTTGCAGATGGCTGCAACTTGCTGTCAATCGAGAAGATGACATTTCCGGTTGGTGTACCTGTGCCTGACGCCGGTGAGACGGTTGCTGTAATGGTTCCAACCTGTCCGTAAGAGAGGCTGCTGCTGGCCGGGGATGTCAGGGCAATAGCGACGTTCGTGTTGGCCAACTGCACTCCCTTGCCGGTCAGTTGCGCATTGGCTGTGGCGGCGTTGACAGCATTGCCGGGTAGCGTGAGGCTGGCATTCAGGGTTCCCTTGGTGGAGGGGTCAAAGCTGATGCTGTAAGTACAGAGTCCGGCAACTGCAAGAGCTCCGGCGCCGGGGCAGGTGGTGCTGGCCGAGGTGCTGATGATATAGCTGCTTGCTGCTCCGCTTACTGAATAAGCAGGACTCTGCGAAAAAGTCATTGCGAGATTGCCGATGTTGTTTACGGAGAGCGTTTGCGATGGTGTGGTGACGCCCAGATTGGAATTGCCGAAGGCAAGATCGGCTATGGCAGTGTTGACGAGAATGGCGCGGCTGTTGCCCGTGTCCGCGATGTAAATTCCTCCTGTGCTGCTGACGGCAATGCTGCCTGGGGCGTTGAGCGATATCTGGCTGGCCTGCCCATAGCCGCCTGCATTCCCGCTGATGCCACCTGTCCCGAACAGCGTGTTGATGATTTTGCTGCTGCCGTTGACCACGCGGATGACGTGGTTGCCGGTGTCTGCAATGTAAATGTCATTGGCTGCATCAAGGGCTATCGCCGCCGGTGTGTTGAGGGCAGCCGAAGTTGCCGCTCCACCGTCGCCGGTATAAGTTGTCTGACCGTTTCCGGCGACCGCGCTCACATAGAAGTTGGCAGCGCTGATTTCGCGAATAAGGTTGTTGCCTGAATCTGCGATGTAAAGATTGTTGGCTGCATCCAGAGCCAGACCCGACGGCGAGAGGAAGCTTGCCTGATTGGCAGGGCAGGCATCTCCGTAGGTATCCGAGTTGGTTGCGCAGGTTGTTGTTGCGCCGCCGCCGTAAAGGTTCAGATAGCCGAAGCGCGGATCGAGCCGACGGATAAGCCCATTGCCTGTATCCGCAATGTAGATGTTGCCGATGTTGTCCACTACGAGTCCGGAGGGAGCCTTTAGCGTGGCAGAGAGTGCCGGGCAGCCATCGCCCACCGTATCCCGCGCAGTGGCACAGACCGAGGTCGCAGCGCCTGCAATGGTGGTGATTATTCCGCTCACCAAATCCACATGGCGAATTACATTGTTCCCTGTGTCTGCAATCAGCAGATTGCCGGAGGCATCAATGGCGACAGTAGCAGGGGACTTGAGAGTAGCAGAGAGTGCCGCTCCGCCGTCTCCGGTATAGCCAGCGGTTCCGGTTCCGGTAATTGTTGTTTGAGCTAGTGTAGAGCCGTTGATCTTGATGACGCGGTTATTTGCTGTATCTGCCATGTAGAGGTTGCCGAGTGCATCCAAAACGGTTCCTCCCGGTGATGCCAGCCCGGTTCCCAGCAGGGATGTCGTTCCTGTTTCCAGACCGAGCAGCGATGCATTGCCAATCCCCTGAAGACCGTAGCCTGCATGGGTCAGTGTTCCGGTTGAGAGCAGATTGCCATTGCGTACACCAGGCAGCGTGGGATCGAAGGTAACGGCGAAGGAACAATCCTGCGTATTATCCGCATTTGTGACGCAGGTTGGGCTTGTACTCACGCTATAGTCGGTGGTTCCGGCTGGCACAGCAATACCTGTCCCGGTTGGCCCGTCATTGGCGGTGTAATGCAGCTCAATTGGCTGCGTAACACTGGTACCAGTAGCGGAGGCAGGGAAGACCACGTTGGTGGATACCTTGCGGACGCGCTCGTCATTCGGATCGGTGATGTACAGGTTATTCGCCGCATCTATGGTTACTCCGATAGCGCTGCTGCCTCCGGAGAAGTTTGCCTGCAGAGCATTGCAGCCATCGCCGAGAGTATCCGTTGCCGCAGCGCAGACGGTGAAGGTCTGAGCTCCGGTTGCACCGTAGCCGTAGTTGCCTGCTATCACATGGACATATCCGGTTGCTGCGTCGTAGAAGTAGACCACATTGAAGCTTGAATCCGTGATGTACAGATTGTTCTGATTATCAATTGCAATTTTGGTAACACCGCCCAGATTCACATTGGCCGCCTGCTGATAGGCCGGGGTGAAGCTGTAGGGCCCGGTGGTGGGATTGGTGGCGCCGTTGCCAATCACTGTGGTGATGACATTTGTGACCGCATCCACGCGACGGATGCGGTGGTTGCTGAAATCCACGATGTAGGCGTTGTTGCTGGAGTCAAAGACGATGTCTGTTGGTACGTTGAGTTCCACTCCGGAGCTGTTTGCCTGCATCCCATCGCCGGCATATCCTGCTGAGGCTGCGCTGCCTGTTCCAGGGTTATATCCAACTACGGTGGTTATGACGCCGGTCTGCGCATTGACCTTACGGACGACGTTGTTGCCGGTATCCACAATCCATACGTTGCCGTTGTTATCTACGGCTACGCCGCGCGGGGAGTTCAGCGCTGCTCCAACGGCCTGGCCGTTATCGCCGCTATAGCCTTTCTGGCCGGAAAAGCAGGAGGAAGGTGTGGTGCAGGTGCCGCTCCCTGTATAGGCAACATAACCGGCCACCAGAGTCATGATTCCAGTGACTGGATCAATTCTGTGAATGGAACTGTCGCTGTAACCTGCAATGTAGAGTGCTCCTGTTTTGTCGAGAAAGATGCCGCGCGGCTTATTGAGAATGGTCTGAGTTGCCGCAATGCAACCGTCGCCGGCCTTGTCTATTCCCTTGGGAGACGCACAGACAGTACTGGCTCCGCCTGCCACAGTGGTGATGATGCCGCTCTGGGCATTCACGTAGCGGATCTTGCTATTGCCGCCGTCCACAATCCAGAGGTTGCCGGTCGCATCGGCAGCCACGGCGCGCATCTCATTCGAGAGCGACGCATTGATCGCAGGCCCTCCATCGCCAGTGGCGGCATTGATGCCATTGCCAGCAATGGTTGTAATGGTCTGACCGATCAGCACAGGCGTATTTTGCGCAAGCAACAAGGGGCTGAGGCAGCTGCTGGCAAAAAGGCAAAGTGCTACCCGGAACAGTAGGGGAAGCGCGCGACGGTAACGGAACTCGATCTTCATGGCAATCCTCATCAGCCGGAATTCCAGCGGATTTTCTTTCAGAGCAGAGGGGTGAGTTCGCTCTGGTCAACTGGTCTTTCTCTCTCCGTCGTGATTGGTCGAACCAGTTACGGAGACAGAAAGCGGCTGGACTATGAACCGCAGTACAGTAAAAGGGACAAAGATGAGCTTGTCAAGTCCTGCTTTTATCATACCGGCTGGGATGGGCGAACAAGAGACGAAAATAGCCATTTCTAATAGAATATCTGTGGATTCATACCGGAGACCTAGCCGTCCTGAGTACCCGGTAGCAGTCTCGGAAAATTGTCGGAAATGGGCAGATTTTTAGCCTCGCGGTTTTCTGCTTGACAGTTGAGTGGTGTGGTGATGATACTGTCCGGCGGTTCACGTTGGTCATACCAATTGGTTCGGAAACTGTTCCTCACCTGAGGTCGTGTATGAAGTTTGTTCGTCGCTGCACACAATCTGTGCCTCGCATTGCAGGCAGATTTTTCTTCACAGGCGTAACTCTTCTGTTTGCATTCGCTCTTTTTGTCGGCCTCATGTCGCTGTCCCTTTCTCCTGTTGCCTGGGGGCAGGCGCAGAATACGGGAACCGTCGCCGGAAATATTACCGACGAAACCGGCAGCATCATTCCCGGCGCGGACCTTCAATTGGTCTCGGTCGAGCATGGTACTGTTCGCACGATGAAATCCAACGAGCGCGGCGAATATTTATTTTCTGATGTTCAGGTTGGCACCTACAAACTCAAGGTAAGTTTCAACACCTTCGCCAGCTATGAGGTTGACAGGATTAATGTTGATGCGGATGCGAACGTTCGCATTGATGCCAAACTGAAACCGGCTGCAACCACCACGGAGACAACTGTCGTCGAATCCGGTGGCACCACGATTGATACCCGTTCGGCAACCATCGGTGTGCTGCTGGAGAACAAACTGGTGGAAGACCTGCCACTCGATGGCGGTAACGTGGTGGCGATGGCAGCTCTTTTGCCCGGTATTACCGGCGTGAATGCGCCTAGCACCTTCACCAGCGAGCGTGGCGGACCGACTTACACGGTCTCCGGTTCGCGCAACACGCAGAACCTTTTTCTGCTGGATGGTACGCTCTGGAACAATCTTTACTACAACACCGGCTTGAACTTTCCTCCGCGTCAGGGTTTGCAGGAGGTCAGTGTCATCCTGAACAACTTCAAGGCACAGTATGGACGCAATGCTGGCTCCATCTACAACGTCATCACCAAGAGCGGCAGCAATCAGATACATGGCCAGGTTTGGGAGTACTTCCAGAACTCTGCAATGAATGCGGCTGACTACATGTCGCACATCAACAACAAGGACAACTTCAATCAGTTTGGCGCCACCATTGGTGGCCCCATCAAGAAGGATAAGATTTTCTACTTCGTAACCTTTCAGGATTTGAAACTCTCACAGCAGGATATCGGTTCGGCACCTACGCAGACCCTTCAGGAGCGCGGTCTGGAGGCAGATGGCAAGACGCCACAGCCCTGCGATCCGAACGGTCCATTTGCTGGCTCCCCGCAGGGCTGTATGCTCTTTGGTACTGTTGGTACCACCAGCACCTCAAATCGTATCAAGAATCCTCTCTACTACGACTCCAACAACCAGGTAAACATTGCACACACTCAGTTGGCGACAGCCTGGACGCAGGCCGGTGGTACGGGAACCAGCCCTTGCCTAACTTATCTAACGACACAATCCAGTGAGTACATCATGGAGAACGGCTCAAGCACGGTCTACGATCCGGAACTTCCCTACGCCTGTTTCAATCCAGTAATGAAGGCCATCATCAACAAATACGCTCCGGTTCCTACGCAGTTGGTTGGCGGCGTGTTGAATGCAGAGACCACTGCACCTCAGCCCAAGGACGATTACAACGGCATGGTTCGCGTGGATTGGTCAGTAAATGCAAAGCACACGCTGGATGTCCGCTTTTCGCGTCAGCAGACTTACGACAAGACGGCCACCGGTGTGAGCAGTACGAATGTTGGTGTGCCGACCTATGAAATCATGGACAACTTTGGACAGTTGACCTATGCGAACATTGGGGACACGTGGGTAGTGAGCAACAACATGCTCAACGTTGCGCGTTTGGCTTATAAGAGATATCTCAACACAACCACACCCATTGATCAACATACGCTGAACAGCTATGGCGGCAACTTCCATGAGGCTGGCATCCCTCCCACTATGCCTCAGATCAACTTCAATCGCTACAGTCTGGGCAGCAATGCGGAGGCCTATGCCGACAAGCTGAATGAGAGTATCGAGTTTGATGACAACTTCTCATGGCAGTACAAGAATCACAACTTTCAGGCCGGTTTTACCGGACTCAGAATGCAGTACCTCAATCGTGCGTACTTTCCCGGCGTGTTGCAGTACAGCTCTACCTTTACCGGCAATGTGATCGCAGATGGCGAGGCTGGTTTGCTCAATGAGTTAACGGATCGCAATCTGGATAATCTTGCAGGCATCGAACACTCCCTCTCCTTCTATGCGCAGGATGACTGGCGCGCCACCGCGCGGCTTACGTTGAATCTTGGCCTGCGCTACGAGTTAAACTTCCCGTGGGATCAACCCGACAAACAATCGGAAACCTTTGTTCCCGGCTACCAGTCCACCGTCTTTCCGCAGGCCCCGAGCGGTCTGGCCTACGTCGGCGACAAGCACATTCCACGCGGTCTGATTAACCCGATCTATACCGGTTATGCACCGCGCTTTGGTTTTGCCTATGACATCTTTGGCAATGCCAGAACCAGTTTGCGCGGCGGTTATGGCATCTTCTTTGATGCTCTGAATGCACAGATTGTTGGCGTGGGCGAGCCTTACTACTTCAACTTCACCTACTCGGTGCCGCCGGGCGGAGCCTCCGTGCCGATGCTGGGTTATCAGATTCCTCCGGACACTTACCAGCCCGGCAATCCTGTGTTCATTTCGCCAACCAGTATCTTTTATCCGGATCCAAAGTTCACGACGCCCTATGTGCAGTCCTTCAACCTCGGTATCCAGCAGCACCTGACGACCAACTCAACATTGGAAATCAACTATGTCGGCCGTCTGGGACGCCATCTGACAGTGCCGTATGACAAGAACCCGGCCATCTACGATTGCTCCGGTGCTTACTACCAGATCAATCCAGCGCTCTATTGCAGCGGTGCTTCCAAGAACAATTATTCGCAGCGTGTACCATATGCGAATTTTGGATACGGTGGGCAGGGGATTGTGGATTATGCCAGCATTGGAACCTCCAGCTACAACGGCCTGCAGGTGATGTTCAACATGCGCTCCCGCAAGCACCTCACCATGCTTGCCACTTACACCTATTCGCGTTCGCTGGATATGTCTACCAACGGCCAGACCAACAACAACGCGATTCCAAATGTCACGAATCTTCGCTCGGAGTATGGCCCCTCGGACGCGAACTCCACTCATAACCTGACCAGCGGCTGGACCTATAACCTGCCTATTCTTGCTGCAAAAGACGGTCTTCTGCACAGCAGCATTGTGCGTGCGGTTGCCAATAACTGGACCTTTGGCGGAACCTACCAGATTCGCACTGGCCTGCCGATTACCAGCGTGACCATGAACTCTGATATTGCTCTGTCGGATGAGCCGAACCAGCGCCCCTATCTGATTCCCGGCGTGAATCCCTACTTGCCCAGCAGCCGCCATCGTCAGCAGAAGATTGCTCAGTACCTCAACCCGGAGGCCTTTGCCTATCCGGCCACCGGAACCTACAGCAATCTCTCCAGAAACAAGTTCAGCGGCCCGGCCTACTCCAGCACGAACTTTACGGTGGGGCGCCAGTTCCCGATGTCTTTTATCAGAGAGGGAGCAAAGATGGACTTCCGCGCAGAGGCATACAATGTCTTCAATATTCCGAACCTCAACGTACCTAACATGGAGTTCGATTGTACTGCAACGGATACAACGCCAACAGCTACTGTGCCGCAGCCCTGCCCCATCGGCACGAATGGTTTGCCCGGCTTCGCCAACAACTTCGACCAGATCACAAACACCTACGGCGCCAATTCCAATGTGACTACCAACGGTCGCAAGATGCAGCTCTCGCTCACCTTGAACTACTAAGGCATCCGCTCTCAAACAAGCAGGGCCGGAGCAATCTGCTCCGGCCCTGCTTGTTTGCTGATATGCAAAGCTTGCTTACTGCTTGACTCCATCCAGAACCAGATTCAGTTCCAGAACATTCACTCTTGGCTCGCCCAGCAATCCGAGAGTGCGTCCCGTGGTGTTCGACTGGACAATCTGCCGCAGAGCCGTTTCACTGATACCGCGAGCCTTGGCGACACGCGGAATCTGGAACTCTACTGCAGCCGGAGATATCTCCGGGTCAAGCCCTGAGCCGGAGGTGGTGACCATATCAATCGGAACCGGCTGCGCAGGGTTTTCTGCGTGTAGCTTGTCAATATCGCCCTGAATCCGCGTGACCAGCTTCTGATTCGATGGCGAATAGTTTGAGCCGCCGGAGTTCAGCGGGTCGTAGCCATTGCCTGCCGCAGGGGGACGCGGGTGGAAGTAGCGGTCACCGGTAAATGCCTGAGCCAACAGCCGGGAACCGACCACCTGACCATTCACGCTGATCAGGCTGCCATTGGCTTTGGCCGGCATCGTTCCCTGAGCAATGACCAGAATCAGCAGCGGATAGCCAATGCCGAGGAGCAAAGCCGTTACCAGAGTGAAACGCGTTGCGATGATGAATGTTTGACGCATGTTCTTCAACTCCTATGCCAGATGCAGTGCGACCAGAAAGAGATCAATCAGCTTGATGCCGACGAAGGGGACAATGATGCCGCCCAATCCGTAGACGACGAGGTTGCGTTGCAGCAGGGCCTCTGCTGATTTGGGCTCATACTTAACGCCCTTGAGCGCCAGCGGAATGAGCGCAATGATAATGAGCGCGTTGAAGATGACAGCCGAGAGAATCGCTGAATGCGGCGAATGCAGACTCATGATGTTGAGCGCATTCAGTACCGGGAAGGCTCCAGCAAACATCGCTGGAATGATGGCGAAGTACTTGGCCACATCGTTGGCGATGGAGAAGGTTGTCAGCGCGCCGCGGGTCATCAGCAACTGTTTGCCAATCTCGACAATCTCGATTAGTTTGGTGGGATTTGAGTCCAGATCTACCATGTTGCCGGCTTCCTTGGCGGCCTGCGTGCCCGAGTTCATGGCAACGCCTACATCGGCCTGAGCCAGCGCCGGTGCATCGTTGGTGCCATCGCCGGTCATTGCGACCAGTTTGCCCTTGGACTGTTCGCGCTTGATAAGGTCCATCTTGTCCTTGGGCTTGGCCTCTGCCAGAAAGTCATCAACACCCGCTTCGCGAGCAATCACGGCTGCCGTCAATGGGTTGTCGCCGGTAATCATGATGGTGCGAATACCCATGGCGCGCAGGCGTCCAAGGCGATCCTTCAACCCGCCCTTGACGATATCCTTCAGGTAGATGACGCCAAGCGCGTTGGTGTTCTCTGCGACGACCAGCGGTGTTCCTCCGGCGCGTGCAACCTCGTCCACCTGATCGCGAACCTTGCGAGGCAACGCGGAACCTTGCTCTTCCAGATAACGCGTGATGGCGTCGGCAGATCCCTTGCGAATAATGCGTCCGGGCAGGTTGACTCCGGACATTCTGGTCTGTGCCGTGAAGGGTACAAACTCCGCATGGATGGAACTGAGGTCGCGTCCACGCAGGTTGTACTTCTCTTTGGCGAGCACGACAATTGAGCGGCCCTCAGGCGTTTCATCCGATAGGGAGGCCAACTGCGCTGCATCTGCCAGAACCTCTGTGCTCACATCCGGCGCCGGATAGAACTCCGCCGCCTGACGATTGCCCAGCGTGATGGTTCCTGTTTTGTCGAGCAGCAGCGTGTCTACATCGCCGGCAGCTTCGACTGCGCGGCCGCTCATGGCAAGCACGTTGTACTGGACAAGGCGATCCATGCCTGCGATGCCGATAGCAGAAAGTAATCCGCCGATGGTGGTAGGAATCAGGCAAACCAGCAGGGATACCAGCACAAAAATGGTCTGTGGGGTCTGCGCGTAAATTGCGAAGGGTTGCAGCGTAACTACCGCCAGCAGGAAGACAATCGTAAGACCGGAGAGCAGAATGCTCAACGCAATCTCATTCGGAGTCTTCTGCCGCGATGCGCCTTCAACCAGCGCAATCATGCGGTCGAGAAAGGTTTCGCCGGGGTTCGAGGTGATGCGAATCTTGATCCAGTCCGAGAGCACCTTGGTGCCGCCCGTAACTGCCGAGCGATCTCCGCCCGCCTCGCGAATCACAGGGGCGGATTCGCCGGTGATAGCCGACTCATCCACCGATGCCACGCCCTCAATCACCTCGCCATCGCCAGCAATCATTTCATTGGCGTTGACCAGAATGACATCATCCACCCGCAGTTGGTTGCTGAGGATTGGCGTTGTGGTTCCATCAGCCTTAATCAGATGCGCTGTGGTTTCGCCTTTGGCCTTACGCAGCGTATCGGCCTGAGCTTTGCCGCGTCCTTCGGCCATGGCCTCTGCAAAGTTTGCAAAGAGCACGGTGAACCAGAGCCACAGCGTAATTTGCAGATTGAATTTGAGACTGCCTGCGTTCTGTGCGTGCAGCCAGTCGTTGAGCAGCAGAATCGTAGTCAGTACGCTGCCGACCTCGACCACAAACATCACCGGGTTTTTCACCATGGAGCGTGGATTCAGTTTGGTGACTGAACCCACGATTGCCTGGCGAAGGATGGCGGCATTCCAGAGACTCTTCTGTTCTGTCATTGTCGTATCTCCTCTCAGAAGAGCTTTCCGGCCTGCAACTGGAGGTGTTCCAGTACAGGACCAAGGCTGAGTGCAGGGAAGAAGGTGAGTGCGCTGAGAATTAGAATGACGCCGACCAGCAACACTGTGAAGAGAGGCTTGTTCACCGGGAAGGTTCCAGGCGAGGGCGGCACGCTCTTCTTTTGAGCGAGGTTACCGGCCAGCGCAAGCACCGGAATCAGCATCAGAAATCTACCGGCCAGCATCGTGAATCCAAGTGAGTAGTTGAACCAGTCGGTGTTTGTGGTGAGTCCGGCAAAGGCCGATCCGTTATTCCCGGCAGCCGAGGTATAGGCGTAGAGGATTTCAGTAAAGCCATGTGCGCCGTTGTTATTCAGGCTGCTCAGAGCCCACTGCGGAGAGAGTACAGAGATCGCAGTGAATCCAAGAATGATGATGGGGAAGATCAGAACATACAGCATCGCCATCTTCACATCAAAGGAGCCAATCTTTTTGCCCAGATACTCAGGCGTTCGCCCAACCATCAGCCCGGCAATAAAGACGGAGAGAATCACAAAGATGAGAATCCCGTACAGGCCTGCTCCAACACCACCGAAGACAATCTCTCCCATCATGATGTTGATGAGAACAACCATTCCGCCGAGCGGTGAAAAGGAGTCGTGCATGCTGTTGACAGCGCCACAACTTGCATCCGTAGTGATGGTGGCAAAGAGCGCCGATTGCGAGATGCCGAAGCGTGTTTCTTTCCCTTCCATATTGCCGCCGCTTTGCTGGTAGCCGGCCTGTTGCGCCACGCCGTGCAGCATGGGATGAGGCTGCGACTCTGCCCAGTAGACGCTTATAAAGCCTGCAATAAACAGTGTGGACATTGCAGCAAAGACCGCCCAGCCATGTCCCGGTGACCCTGTGAGCCTGCCCAGCGTAACGGTAAGCGCTGCGGGAATCAGGAAGATGGAAAGTATTTGCAGGAAGTTCGAAAAGGGGGTTGGGTTTTCGAAGGGATGCGCGCTGTTCGCGTTGAAGAAGCCGCCGCCATTGGTGCCGAGCATTTTGATGGCTTCCTGTGAAGCAACCGGTCCCTGTGCGATGGTCTGCGTCTGAGCGGGCGTCTCCAACGGATGTGCAGTCGTATATGCATTCAGATTTTGCGGTACTCCGGTCGCAACCAGAGCAACGGCATACACAATGGAGATGGGCAGCAGAACCCACAGAGTTGTCCGCGTCATGTCCACCCAGAAGTTGCCGAGGGTTTTGGTGCCGGTCCGCTTGATTCCGCGAATCAGAGCGATTGCGACGGCTGTTCCCACGGCTGCCGAGGTGAAGTTGTGGTAGGCCAGAGCGAGCATCTGTGAGAGATAGCTCATAGTGGTCTCCGGAACATAGGCTTGCCAGTTCGTATTGGTCAGGAAGGAGACAGCCGTATTCCATGCCAGTGCCTGCGACACGCCAGGCAGATGCTGCGGGTTGAATAACGACTGCATCGGCAGTAAATTCTGCATCCGCTCGAGTGCGTAGGTAAGAGCCACGCCTACAAAGCTGAAGATCAGCAGTGCGGCGGAGTACTGCTTCCACTCCATCTCCTTGGTGGCATCGACGCCGGAGAGGCGATAGATGAGCTTCTCAAGGGGGCGGAAGAGTGGATCGGCAAATGTCTTTTGGCCTTCAAGCACTCGCGCCATGTAGATGCCCAGTGGGCGAATCAACGCGATCAGAACGCCAAAGTAGAGAGCAAACTGCAACCATCCGTTTGTTGTCATGGCTAGAATTTTTCCGGGTAAAGAAGGGTGGCAAACAGGTAGACCAGTAAAAGGCCACTGCAAACAAGGGCGATCAGCGTAAGAGTATCCATGGGGTTACTGAAGCCTCCCGCAAGCTTCTCCGTAAAGCAGACATACCGCGAAGAAGAGGATTGTAACAACGGTCAGGACAAAATCCTGCATCCAGCTACCGCCTTTCCGTGACAGTGTAAACGCTTGCCGTGGATTGAAGCGCCTCATTGCCCACACTACATACTTTAGCCTAGACACGGCTAAATAGAGCGTAATAGCCGTATAAGGAATATGTAATTGTTGCCGTCAAGCCAGATTCCCTCTCAATATCAGTGGAGACCGGGAGTTTTTTGTTACATTTACTTCATGGAGCAGAAACAGAATCGTTCCCTTGGCCTCAAGCTTGTATGGCGCGCCCTGGTGGAGGTAGCGTTCATCATATTTCTGTTTTACTCCAACCTGTTGATGGGCGAGTTTAATCGCACCAGCGGACAAGGCAAGACCCTTTTTTTTGCGTTCAAGGACATCTTTACCGGGGCAAACTTTCTTGTTGCCACGATCTCGGCGTTGATTGGCTATATCGCTTTTGAATATCTGAGGAAGATTCTGTAGTCTCTAGGAAGGCTCTTCAACCTCCATCCCCTCGGGAACAAAGCGATAGCCAACCCATGGTTCAGTCTGGATGTATTGCTTTCCTGTCTCTGATTCCAATTTTTTGCGTAGTTGCCCGATGAATACGCGCAGATACTCCGGCTGATGTGCGGATTGGGCACCCCAGACCGCCGTCAGCAGTACGCGGTGCGTCAGCACCTTGCCGGCATGGCGGCCCATGTGGAGCAGCAGTTCAAACTCCTTGGGCGTAAGGTGCAGCGACTTGCCGAGCAAGGTGACCGAATGTGCATCGCTGTCTATCTGGAAGTCGCCAATCACCAGCGCTTCCTGCAGGCGAACGGGTGCCCGCCGCAGATGGGCACGTACCCTCGCCAGCAGTTCATGAATGCTGAAGGGTTTGGTCACATAGTCATCTGCCCCTGCGTCAAGCGCCTCAACCTTAGAGCGGTCCTGATCCCGTACCGAAAGGACGAGGATCGGCGTGTGTGATTTGACTCGAATTCTGCGGCAAAGTTCAATACCGGTTATACCCGGCATGGCCAGATCAGTGATAACCAAATCCGGGGACCAGTCCTGAAAAACCAGCAGGGCCTCCTCCGGGTCATTGGCGATTCGCACATCGTAACCCTGTGTGGACAGGGCTGTGCGCAGCACCCGTGTAATCTGTGGTTCGTCATCAACAATCAGAATACGTTCCGGCATCTCTTCACCTAATAGTTACAACAAAACACGATACATCAATTCCAGCCAAAGGTTATCATCAACTTTATGGATGCTGGCAAGCGGCTCCTTACAAAACGTACCGTTTTGCTGCTGCTGAAGGGAATTCTTTCTCTGGTGGCGCTTACCTATTTCTGCCATATCATGGCATTGAGCAAGACCACGGTAGCCTTGCTCTTGCTGGTTTTGATAGTGATCTATGCACGCAGTGGTGTGTTGTTCGTCTCCCTGTCGCTCTCCCTATTCTGTGGCTTAGCCTACGGGATTTTCTTTCTGGAGCCAATTGGCTCCATTCGCGTCAGCAGCCCTCAGGATTTGCTGGCCCTGCTTGTTTTCCTTGGCGTGGCTGGGTTTGTGAGCAGGATTGCAGAGCAGGTGCGCATAGAAAACCTGTTGGCCGAAGAACGCCGACGCGAGGTTGAGCGCCTCTACGAACTCAGTCAGAGCCTGCTGCTGATGGACAACATTGATGAGCTAGCCAGAAGCCTTCCCCTTCTCATCTCGAACATCTTCGGCTTTAAGGCGGTGATGCTGGCACTTGCTGACTCAGCCATGGTCTGGAGCAGCGGAGATTGTACGGACATCCCTGCCGATGAACTACGGCAGCTTGCCTATGGCGAAGATGTGTTTCCGTTACTGTTGCCCAATGTCGAATTCACGCCGCTCAGAATGGGCCTCAAGACCATTGGAGCCATAGCATTGCGTCCGGCCATGGAAAACCCTCGCAGCCGTACAGCCATTACGGCGCTGGTTGCTACGTCCGTCGAACGTGCCAATGCCGTGCAACGGTTTACGCAGCTTGAGACCGTTCGCGGGGGAGAGAAACTGCGCAGTGCGCTGATTGATTCCATCACGCATGAACTGCGTACACCGCTGACATCCATTCATGCTGCGGCTACCATGTTGCGGGATTCTTCGCCGATTGATCCTGAGACCAGGATGGAGTTGGCCGCAATCGTCGAAGAAGAGAGCGACCGCCTGGACCGCCTGGTGGGAGACGCCGTGCAGATGGCTCAGCTTGATTCCAACTCCCTGCACATCACGCTTGCTCCGGTCACCCTTCAGAGCATTGTGGATCAGGTGGTAGAGGATACTCACGCCAAGATGTGCTCTCATCCACTTTCCATTTCTGTTGAAGAGGATTCCGAAGAGGTGCTGCTGGATTGCGAACTGGTTCGCCGGGTGCTGGTACACCTGTTGGAAAATGTGGTGCATCATACTCCGAAAGGTACGCATGCGCGGATATCTGTTAGTCGCAAGGAAGAGCGGCTTGTCTTCAGCGTGGTGGATGACGGTCCCGGAATTGATGACAGAGATCTGCCGCTTATCTTTGAGAAGTTTTATCGTGGCAGGCACGAAGAGGAAAAGCGCCGGAAGGGAACCGGCATGGGGCTTGCCATTGTTCGCGCCATCCTAGTGGCGATGGGCGGGGGAATTGAAGTAGAGAGCCGATTGAAGCAGGGAACCAGCTTCCGCTTCTGGCTCCCCCTCGTTCTGCCGAATGCAACGTCCGCTCGTTAAGGCGCAGTCGTCCAGTCGCATTCGATGGTTCGTCCCTGTTGACTGCTCTCTCTCGCCAACTCAAGAAGCCGTATGGTTCTCCATGCATCTTCTGCCGGAACAGCCAGCGGCTCAACGCCGAGAATTGCATCCCGCACATTCGCGTAATAACCGCGATAGTCTCCGGCAAGCGTCTGCACCGGGCGCGTCACGATGTTGCCATCAGCATCTGTCGTGAGTGTTCCCCACGCGGAGGCAGGTTCTTCTCCAAATCCTTTATCGCTGAATTTTGCACCAGATTTGAGCGCATCCTCCTGCGGGTCGAGTCCCCATTTCAAAAAGGCTCCGCGAGTGCCATGCAGCAGAAAACGTGGCCGTTGAATCGCGGCGAGATTCCGTCCTCTGAGTGTTGCAGTGTGATCCTGATATTGCAGCAGGATTTCAAAGCAGTCATCCACAACAGCAAGAGGTCGCTCGATACGAATATGGGCAGTGATATGGCTTGGAAGGCCGAAGATACTGAGCGCCTGATCCACAAGATGCGAACCCAGATCATAGAGAATGCCGCCGCCGGGTCCGCCGTTCTCTCGCCACACGTTGAGGCGCGGCTGCGGACGCCAGCGGTCATAGCAGGATTCAAAGCTGACCAGATTGCCAATCTCGCCGGATGCAAGCAGTTTTTTGACGGTCAGGAAGTCGCCATCCCAGCGGCGATTCTGATAGGCGGAGAGCAGCAGCTTTTGCTTGCGCGCCAGTTGGATGACCTCGGCAACCTCGGCAGAGGCGAGCGCGAAGGGCTTATCCACGACCACGTTTCGTCCGGCAGAGAGCAACTGTTTCGTCAGCGGAATATGGCTGTCATTCGGTGTTGCCACAGCGACCAGTTCCAGCGACTTATCTTCAAGCATCGCTTCAACGCTGCGATAAATCGGCACGCCGGGATGAGCCTTTGCTGCCTCATCGCCTTTGCGCTGTACGATGCCGCCCAACTCCACTCCGTCAACGGCTGCAAGTACAGCAGCGTGAAAGATTTTTCCGCCAAGGCCGAATCCGATGACCCCGGCGCGAATTTTACGATTTGTCATGATGTGAGATTCCTCGCAGATTTCTTTGAGGAGTCATCTTCGCGCAATTGCGGTACGGTTTGCAAATGGTCAGCCCTCAAGCTTGTAGCGCAACTCCGCCAGGCGATAAAGCCTGCGCCAGAGCAGACGATTGAGGGTGACAACCATCAGAGCCATGATGGTTGTAGCCATCAGCAGCAGGGGGAAGTTTCCGCTGTCTGTAGCAGCGCTGATCTGCTGGCCGAGTCCCAGCGTCTGCTGCACCTTGCCCTGTAGATGGAAGTACTCGGCGATGATGCTCGCATTCCATGCACCACCCGATGCCGTGATGAGTCCGGTAACCAGATAAGGGAAAATCCCCGGCAGGATAAGGCGCTTCCATCGTTGAATGCGCGTAAAGCGATAGACCGCTGCAACCTCCATCAGGTCCGAGGGGATCGCCATCGCGCCTGCAATCACATTGAACAGGATGTACCACTGCGTTCCCAGCAGCATGAGAGCAATGGAACCGACCGTAAGTCCGCCGCCCATTTTAATTAACGCCAGCAGCAGCACCGGAAAGAGCGCCGGTGCGGGAATGGATGCAACAATCTGTACGATGGGCTGTGCGTAGCGGGAAAACTTCGGACTCAGCCCAATCGCTACACCTACAGGAACCGTCCACAGTACAGCAAGTATCAACGATACATAGACGCGAAGCAGCGTTGCGCCGGCGCCTTCCAGCAGCAGCAATGTGGCCGGCAACGAAACCAGTCGCATCATGCCAATTGCTTTGAAGGCCACATACAGCACCACACACGCACCAGCAGCGCAGAAGAAGATTGTAATCAGCCCAGGGCGCTTCTTTGTGGCATCATCGTCAATGGGGTGGATGTGGCGATTGCTCTCGATGTGTGCCAGTCGCTGGTAGAGACCTTCGTTAAACGGTGTGAGAGTGCGCTTCGATATTGCAGCGAGCAGATTTGATTTGCGGATGAGTGTCAGAATTGGCGAGGTAACCTGCTCGTCGCTTTCGGTCTGCTCAAATTTGAATTTGTTTGACCATGCAATTACCGGACGCCATAAGAGTTGATCGGTTACGACGATAATCAGGATCATCATTACCAGGCCGCCGATCATTGCGTGGGTGTTGCCATTCGATGCTGCTGTTTGCAGGTAAGAGCCGAGTCCCGGCAGCCGGAAGTCGCGGTCGCCCAGCACGAACATCTCGCAGGCCATCAGAAAGAACCAGCCTCCGGCCACCGAAACCATCGAGTTCCACACCAGCCCGATTGTGGCGTAGGGCAGTTCCAGTTGCCAAAAGCGCTGCCATGCGGAAAAACGATAGACCCGCGCGGCCTCAATCATCTCTCTCGGAATGCTCTTGAGGGAGGAGTAGAAGCTGAAGGCCATATTCCAGACCTGCCCTGTAAAAATGAGCAGGATTGCACCCATTTCAATGCCGAGCTGATGGCCGGGAACCAGCGCCATCATTGCCAGCATTACGCCGGGAAGAAAGCTGAGTACCGGGATGGATTGCAGGATGTCGAGCACTGCAATCATCAGCGATTCAGCGCGCTTGTTGTAGACGGCAATATAGCCGTAGCCGACCGCAAAGATCAGGCTCAACAGATACGCAGCCCATATGCGCACCAGCGAATAGTATGCGTAGATTGGCAACATTCGCACAGAGGATGAAATGACGACCGCAGGAACCGGCTTGCCCATCCAGTCCTGAGCAATGTTGACGATGGCGAAGAAGAACACAAGGCCGGTTGCCCCGATCAGAAGGTCGAGGAAGATGGGCCAGGTTCGTTCTGCAACCTGTTCGCGAGAGAGCGTGTGGCGAGTAATCAACGGGACTCTCCCTCGGTGACGGTTTTCACCTCATCTGCTTCATCGGTCTCTGGCAGGATGAAGCGACGGCGCGCAGAGTCAAAGTCGAAGAGTTCGGCGTAACGGCCCCAGGTGACAGCCGTATCCAGTTGTTTATGGCACTCTTCGTCGCTGAACTGCTCGTCAAGCATGTCAAGGAAGAACTCCTCCGGCACCGAGTGATCGCTTTTGGTGTCGAGTGCGCGGGTAATCTGCCGGAGCAGCAGGACGTGCTCTGTTGCAGCCTTGCGGAAGAGTTGTTTCTGCTCAAGAATCTCGGAGTTGGCAAAGGCGCTGCCCTCGGGTGTGATGACGGCATCACCCTCCTCGATGGTGAGAAATCCAAGTAACTGAGCTGCATCCACAATCGGAAACAGGTCATCAATTTCGAAGGCCAGGTCATCGGCAAGGCGATAAATGTCGTCCTTGCCGCCCTTGTCAATGACCATTTCCAGCAGTCCGGCAATCCCACCGGGGCGTGCATGAGGCAGCATCTGGTAATGCATCTGTCGCTGGTCTCGAACCGGCTCCCCTGTACTGGCATCCGGTGCGGCTGCCGGGATAATATCCGGTCGCGTCAGAACCTTGTATATGTAATCCACCAGTTGGGTAAAGGGTTCGGATTTGCGGTCACGAGGCTGCGGCAGTTGTACGCGGAAGTCTGTTCGGATGTGGCCGGGATTGCGCCCCAATACAATGATGCGGTCGGCCAGCAGCACCGCCTCTTCAATGTTGTGCGTCACCAGAAACACAGATTTAGTGGGCATAGTCTTCTTCTGCCAGAGTTCGAGCAGTTCGCTGCGCAGGTTCTCAGCCGTCAGCACATCCAGTGCAGAGAAGGGCTCGTCCATAAAAAGAACCTCCGGCTCCACCACCAGAGCGCGGGCAAAGCCGACACGCTGACGCATTCCGCCGGAGAGTTCTTTCGGGTAAGCGGCTTCGAATCCATCCAGACCTACTGTGTCGAGCATGCGCAGGCTGCGCTCGCGCCGCTCTGCTGCGTTGATGCCGCGTGCCTGCAGCGGGGCCTCGACATTTTGCTGAACAGTCAGCCATGGGAAGAGCGCAAAACTCTGGAAGACGATGGAGACGTTGATTTCGACCTCTGAGATAGGCTTTTCGTGCCAGAATACCTTTCCTGCCGTGGGAGTTGAGAGACCTGCCAACATGCGCAGCATGGTGGATTTGCCGGAGCCGGAGGGGCCCAGCAGGGCCACAATTTCGCCGGCCACAATCGAAAGGTTGGTGGGCGAGATGACCTGTATCCGGTTTTCGCTCGGCTGAGAGTAGTATTTTTCAATCTCTTCTGCTCGGATGATTGCTTCCGTCATGGAGTGGCCTCAGTGTCGTTGCCCGTTACAAATTTGATGCAGCACAAATAGTCTATGCGAGTACTGTTGAAATTTGTTGAAGGTACAAGGGCGATTCTGTACGTATTGATGAATTTTGAAATTGCAGTTGCGCTCTGAGGGGTATTTGAATACCATTTTCAGACTAAGGGTGCATGGAAGCAATTCCATGCAGGAGGCCGTTAGCGATGCCGGAGAAATCCAAAAAATCGTTAGTGTTGGTGGTGGATGATGAACGCGTCATTGCGGATACGCTTGCGATCATTCTGAGCCAGAGTGGATTTGAGGCAAAGGCTGTCTACAGTGGCGAAGCCGCCGTAGAGACTGCACAAGAACTGCACCCGGAGATGATTATCAGCGATGTCATCATGCACGACCTGAATGGTATTGAGGCCGCTATCCGCATTCGCAAAATGCTGCCGGGATGCAAAATTCTGCTCTTCTCCGGTCAGGCTGCAACGGCAGACCTGTTGGAAAGCGCTCGCAGTCGCGGCCATGAGTTTACAATTCTGGCCAAACCGGTCCATCCACAGGATCTGCTCGACCGCCTGCGGGGTTTGAAGAGTTAATAAGCTACAGGTTAAATTTTGTGTCGTCCCTCAAGGGCGCGTGCCATGGTCACTTCATCTGCATACTCAATATCGCTGCCCGCAGGAACCCCAGTGGCAATCCGTGTAATGGTGATGGAATAGCTGCATAGCATCTGGTTGAGATAATTTGCCGTAGCCTCGCCCTCGACGGTTGGATTCGTTGCCAGTATTACCTCATCCACCTCGCCCATCTCCACGCGGCTGCGCAGATTCTCGGCCCTGAGATGCTCCGGAGTCACTCCGTGCAGCGGCGAGAGTGCTCCGTGCAGCACGTGATAGACGCCGTTGTAGCTGCGCGTTTTTTCGATGCTGGCAATGTTGGTCGGTTCCTCCACCACGCAGATTACGCGCTGGTTGCGTGCGCTGCTGGTGCAGTACTGGCAGGGGTCTATGTCGGTGATGTTGTTGCAGACCGAGCAGAGCCGCAGTTCGGCCTTGAGTGCGCGTACGGCATCAGCCAGCAGGGTTGCATCTTCTTCGCTTGATCGCAGCAGATGAAAGGCCATGCGCTGGGCACTCTTGGTGCCAATGCCGGGCAGCTTCCTCAGTTCTTCAATGAGCCTGGCCATAGGCTCTGCAAATCGTGTCACGCTACGCTCTTCCCGGTGGTCAAAATTCTTCCCGGATGCACTGCCTTCATCCGGCGTGATTTTACAGCGTCGGATAAACCTGCATCACGAATCCATCCTTCGCAATAATCCTTTTGCATCTCGCCCTCTGTTGAGTTCAGGCTCCCGGCAGTCCCAGCCCGCTCATCAGCTTGCCCAGCGTGCCGCCCAAGGTCCCCTTGATGGCTTCATCAGCCTTGCGTCCGGCATCGTTGACCGCAGAGGTAATCAGGTCTTCGAGCATTTCCACATCGGGCTTGTTGCTGCTCAGGCCGAGCACTGCACTTGGATCTATCTTTACGCGCAGCAGTTGTTTGTGGCCATTCATCTGAACGCTGACGGCTCCGGCACCGGCACTGCCTTCCACCACAACCTCGGAGAGCTTGCTCTCCACCTGTTGCCGCATCTCCCCGGCCTGCGAGAGCATCTCCTGAATTTTGAGAGGGTTCATTACGAAGTCTCCTTCAACGTGCCTACTTCGAATCGCGAAGGTCAATTACACTCTGTACCTCTGCCCTGAAGATTTTCAGCGCATGTTGTACGAGCGGATGATCAAGTGCTGCGGCCTGAATGCTTCCTCGTACTGTCTTTGAAGTTGTCTCCGGTGCCGGCCCCAGACCCTCATTCGAAACCAGCTTGAACTTCTGCGGGAGACCATGTGTGCGCAGGGCTTCGCGGATCATTTTTTCTGCTGCTGCGTTAAAGGTCAGTTCGATCATCTTCGGGCGCATCGGCAGTTCAATCACCACTCCCGTGCTTCCTTCCTTCCACACGGACGCCTGCATCATGTTGGCCGCAGTCGTTTGCCCGGCTTTGTCGAGCAGTTCGGAAATTTTCTCGCGGACGGCATCAAGGGAAGCCTTCTCAGTCGGATGCGCGGCTCTTGCCAGCGATCCTTCCGTCACGGTTTCCAGATGGCCGGTAGATTGCGGCGGGATGGCGCTCGCAGAACTCTCCGCCGATTCCATCCTGATTCTTGGCGCTGCAACAGCAACCGGTTCAGGAGCAGAGTTGCCCATCTGTTCACCCGTTTGCTTGCGCTGGCGATCGACCTCAAATGGAGAAATGGCCGGAGCACTGCTGCGTACAGGTGCGCTGATTGCAGGTTGAGGAGTGCGCGCTGCAATCGGTGCAGTCGCAGGTCGAGCGAGCACCGGGGCGCCGCTCAGCAACTCTTCGATCGGCAGCAAACGCTGTGCCAGCACCAGCTTCATCAAGCCCAGTTCCAGATGGAAGCGCTGCTCCTGCCGGTAGTTCAATTCGTCAAAGGTCCGGAGCATCCCATTCAGCGAGCGCGTCAGTTCCTCTTCGGTAAAAAGCATGGCTGTGCGGTTCGCGCGAGCACGTTCATCGCTGGAGATTTGCAGCAACTGCGTTTGTTCGCCGCCCAGCTTGGCCATCAGGCAATTTCGCAGATAGCGCACGAACTGTCTCGCCAGCGAACTGGGGCTGTGTCCGGCATTGAGAAGTTCGTTAATCTGCACCATCACGTCGGCGCTCCGGTTGGCGGCAATCGCCTCCAGCATGTGCTCAAAGACGGTGTTCGGAACGGAGCCCATCAACTCGCGAATCTGTGCCGCAGAGAGCCTGGACTTGCCATCCTCCAGCGGAGCGCTGGCAATTGCCTGATCCATGATGGAAAGCGCATCGCGCATGGAACCATCACCGGCCTCAGCCAGCAGGGCCAGCGCCGTCTCTTCTGCAGACACGTCTTCCGATGCGGCCACCTGCTGCAACTGCGTCAGAATGTCGTCAAACTTTACAGCATGGAAGCTGAAGTGCTGGCAGCGGGAACGGATGGTTTGCGGAATGTTTTCCGGCTCAGTCGTCGCCATCATAAAGACAACGTGGTCGGGCGGTTCTTCCAGCGTTTTGAGCAGGGCATTGAAGGCTGCATCGGTAATCTGATGCGCCTCGTCGAGGATGTATATTTTGTAGCGGTCGCGGGCCGGGCTGTAGCGGGCAGCGTCGCGCAGTTCGCGAATCTCGTCAATGCCGCGGTTGGTGGCGGCGTCAATCTCGATGACATCCACGCTGCCGCCTGCGCGAATCTCGCTACAGGAGTCGCACACGCCGCATGGCTCAGCCGTGGGTCTTGCCGGGTCTCCGATGGCCGTGCGGCAGTTGAGCGCCTGCGCCAGAATGCGCGCAATGGTTGTTTTGCCGATGCCGCGATGGCCGCTGAAGATGTATCCGTGCGCTGTGCGCCCCTGCTGAAGCGCATTCATCAGCGTGTGGGTCACGTGATCCTGTCCGGCAACATCGGCAAAACGTTGCGGACGATACTTGCGGGCTAATACCTGATAGGCCATGGATGGTTTACAAACTCACTGGATGGATTGTAGCTTCTACGGGCGGCTTCTGCCTCTGCTATCAGACTGCTTGTGGTGGAAAAGTTGCTCGCAGCGCGCAGTTGGGGGAGTGTATCGCGGCAATATTTCTACTGCGTCCCGGTCTTCTTCCTGCTTTTTGCGGCCTGTTTTTTGCGATTTACAGCCTTTTTCGCACGTTCTTTGGCTCGTTTTGCCAGTTGCTTGCGCCGCTTGATCTCTTCCGGCGAATACATTGTCCCCCGGCAGCGTTTAGCCCCGCAATTGCACAGGGATTCATCGTCGCCGCCATCGTAAAGGTAGTAGTCGTAGGTCAGTTCCTCGCCTGCGTCAATGGCGCGGATGGCCTTGATCCAGACTCTGCCATCGTCCATCTCTTCGGTTTCGCAATTTGGCGAGCAGCAATGGTTCAAAAACATCGCCATTCCGTGTCCATCAATGACGGTCTCACCCTTGCGGATGCCGAACAGATAGGTCACCGGATAGTTTTTGTACTTCTCGTCGGCATATTTCTTGCTGATGCGGCGACCCGTGTATTCAAGCACGAGGGTGCCCTTGCGGATTGGAGCCGTGGTGTAGCACCCGGCAGCATGGATGGAAGAGGAACGTATGATGAGTGCCATGGTCGTGTATGGTCGAATCCTAACACCCTTTTCAGCACGGCGGGCCTGCTATGTATCGCGCAACGTGAGAAAATGAACTATGCGTTCTCTCTGGATACTTGTACCGGTTGTATTGTTTGCCTTTGGGCCTGCCCGCGCCATTGCCCGTCAGCAGGACTCCATTGCCCCGGTGCCGCCTGCGCAGCAGCCAGACAAGACGCAGCAGCCTGTCGCTCCTGCCGAACCCGTTTCTCCTGCCACTATAGATGCGCCCCGGAAGGATGCGGAAAAGAAGACAGACAGCACCCCTGTGGATGGTTCCGCACCGGCTCAGTCAAAGAATCCGGATCAAAGTTCAACGTCAGGCACAGACAAGCCAGCTCAAACCAATCCCTTCGCCCCTCAGGCTGCGCATCCCAAGGTCAAAAGCGATAATCCCTTTCCGACAGACGACTCTCCGACGGCTCCTTTGCCGCGTATGGAAAGCCTGCCGCCTGCCGATGAGCCAAAACCAGGAGAGGCGGGTTGGTCCAGCAGCCTGGACCATGCCGACTCTGCCTTAAGCGATTCCATCTCGCAGGGTGGACAGGCGCCGCCTCCCATCACAGAACTGGATATGGAGATTCGCGCCAAGGAGGACATCAAAATCGCCCGATACTATGCCAGCATCGGCAGTTGGAAGGGTGCTCTTGGCCGCTATCAGAGCGCGGTCCAGAACGCAAAGGATGACGAGGATGCTGTTTGCGGACTGGCGGAGGCTGAACGCCATCTTGGTTTTTCCAATGAGGCCATTCTCCATTACACAGAGTGCCTGCATTTAGACCCAACCGGCCCTTACTCTCGTTCCGCGCAAAAGGCTTTGAAGAGTCTGGCGGCGCACCGCTAGGGCGTTGTGTTGAGGAACAAGGCTGGTTAATGCCTGACTGCATCGTTGAGCTGTTTCTGGATGCTACACTCAGTTCGTATATTCCCTGCATGGAAGGACTATCGCGAAAACTATGCATCCTGTTCTGGCCAGCGGAGTCGCCCCACTGCTTCATGAATTGAACTCCCTTACTGAAAGTCAGATGCAGCTTGGCCCTGCCGCTAATCTCAAGCGCTGGAACATTCAGCAGATAGCCGAGCATCTGCTGCTTACCTACGAACAGACCACAAAGAATATTTCCATTCGGCTGGAGCGCAAGATGCCGACACAAAGGGAATCAACGCTCCTACAGCGTGTTCTGCGTTTTATAGTGCTGATGCTGGGCCTTACCGCCCGAGGATTGCCTGCGCCGGAGTCAACCATCCCGAAAAATGTACAACCCCAGAGCGGCGAAGCGGTTGCAGAACGCGTCAAAGCAGCACTGGAAGCGATGGATAGGGGCCTGCGCGAGTCAAGGAATCAATTCGGGATGCTGCCTGTGGCCTACCATCCTTTTTTTGGACCCATGCGCGTGGATCAGTGGCGCCGCTTCCATGCTGTACATGCAAGGCATCATCTCAAGCAGATTCACCAGATTTTGCACGAGCACGGAATCAAGATCGAATCCAACTAGGCCAGATGCCATAGCTGCATATACCGGTTCCAGATTGTTGTTCCCGCAAAATAACTCACAATAGCAGCTCCCGCAAGGAAACTCCCAAAGGGCAGCGCAATTTGGCCTTTCTTTGCCTCTGGATTGCGAATCATCAAAAATGTAGCGTAGATAAGTGCGCTAAGGACAGCCATCAGCAGTGTAAGCAGCGACTGCTCCCAACTGAGCCACGCACCAATCATTGCTGCCAGCTTTACATCGCCCATGCCGAGGCCCTCCTGCTTGCGTAAGAGCCAGTAGAGCCAACGAACCAACAGAAAAAAACCTGCAAAGGCTGCGGCGATGATCAGTTGGTGAACAACCTGAGGTTGCTGGTGGATTTCATATAGAACCGGAATATGGATAGAAATTGCAGCCCAAAGAATTCCCGCGAGCGCGCCTGAAATCGTGAACCAGTCCGACAAAAAGAGTCCTTCCCAATCCATGACCGCAAGCCCAAGCAAAAGCCACAGAGACAGGGCGCTGGTGACTGGAGAAAGCAGAGCGAAAGGAATGTATTCATAGAATGGGAAAGAAGAGAGTTCCTGAAGATGCGCGTCTGCGTCAAAACCTCCACTATAAAGACAACACCAGTGCAACCAGCACCCAACCCACAATGCCGCTGTTGCCACTTCTACCAGAAAATATCGCGCCGGAATCCGCTCCTTGCAATAAGCGCAGCGTCCTTTGAGCGCCGGCCAACTCACCCCGGGCAGATTCATATACCACGGCAGCGCATGATTGCAGCTACGGCAGTGCGATCCCGGCCACGCAATGGATTCCCCCAGCGGTAACCGCGTAATGCATACATTCAGGAAGCTGCCAAAGATCAGCCCGAGCACTGCCGCCACGATTATTCCAACGGTCAAAATCATCCTCTCAGTGTACTCAGCCTCCGGAAGCCTTTACAGCGTTTTGTGGAAAGAGAGCCCGCAAAGACACACTGTCGAGGAAATTTCCCTTTTGAAGAGCCATCCTGCGCACTGCTGCAATATCAACATGCAAAGCGGAAATGCTCTAAAGTAGAAGGATGGCAGAGCACAAGCCGTCCGCTGCAACAGAACCCTTACCCGCAACCGTATTCACGGAGGCAGTAGCCATTATGGCCCGCCTGCGCGCTCCCGGCGGCTGCCCGTGGGACCGGGAACAAAACTTCGATACCATCCGCAAATACACTCTGGAGGAGACCTGCGAGGTTCTTGATGCCATCGAGCGTCGCGACTGGGCAAACCTCTCCGAGGAACTCGGCGACCTTTTGCTGCAAGTCCTCTTCTACGCGCAGATGGCCGAAGAGGCCGGATACTTCAACATCGTTCAGGTGATAGACGGTCTCAATACCAAACTCGTTCGCAGGCATCCGCACGTCTTTGGGGACGAGGCCTCTGCGGCGGCAGGGAATCGCGCGACGGTTGACTCAGACATTGCCACAGCCGGCGAGGTTCTGCGCAATTGGGAAGAGATCAAAGTCGCTGAGAAGCTTCATCTCAGGGCTTCCGCAGAACAAAAGAAATCGCTGTTTGCTTCTGTCCCGCGCTCCCTGCCGGCCTTGGCCGAGGCAGCCAAACTGGGATCAAAGGCGGCAAAGGTTCACTTTGATTGGCCACACTATCGCGGCCTTATCGAAAAGCTTGCCGAAGAGACAGCAGAGCTTGAAGCAGAGTTAGTCAAGCAACAGGAAACGGAAAATCAGGCAGCCATCGAAGAGGAACTAGGCGACCTGCTCTTTACCGCTGCCAATCTTGCACGCCATCTCAAGCTTGATCCGGAGATGGCCCTGCGCAAGGCCAATCTTAAATTCCGCAATCGCTTTCGCCACATGGAAGAGGCCGCCACGCAACCGCTCGAAGGCTATTCTGCCGAAGAGCTTGAAGCACTCTGGTCAAAGGCAAAGGTTGCGCTCAAATCAAGCGAGGGCAAATCCCTGTGATTACCGTTCGCTCCTGTCAAAATCCGGAAGAACTTCAGGCTTGTGTTGATCTGCAGATTGAGGTGTGGGGCTATGACGAGAGTGAGAGCATTCCAAGGAAATCTTTTCTGGTAACGCAAAAAGTTGGCGGACAGGTCATGGGTGCTTTTGATAGTTCTGGTGCAGGGCCCGCGCACCGGAATCTGATAGGCTTCGCCATGTCTTTGCCTGGAGTAAAAGTTACTTCTTCTGGCCCAAAATCTTATTTGCATAGCCACATGCTGGGTGTCAGGGATCGTTTCAGGAATCAGGGCATTGGCCGACAACTCAAGCTGGCTCAAAGGGATGAAGCACTTCAGCGGGGCATACATCTGATGGAGTGGAGTTTTGATCCATTGGAAATCAAGAACGCATATCTCAATATCCATCGCCTCGGGGTTGTAGTGAACCGATATTTTCCAGACTTTTATGGTTTATCATCATCTCGGCTACAGGCTGGTCTTCCGACGGACCGTCTAATTGCAGAGTGGTGGATGGATTCTCATCGAGTCGCGAACATCCTCTCGCAGAGCCGCTCCCCGCAGTGTAAGGGTTTTCCTGTGTCGGTACAGGTGCCCTTCGAAATTGCAGAGTGGAAGCGCAGTGCCAGGGATAAGGCGCTCGCAGTGCAGCAATCAGTCAGGGAACAACTGCAACACCATTTTGCTGCGGGACTTTCAATCCTCGGTTTTGAACTGGATCATCACGGAAACGGAACCTACCAACTTGGGCTTTGGCAGTCTTCGCCAAATTACTGACCGCCAGGGCCGGAAACATTGGAAGCCATGAAGATTGATGCAATCAACATCCGCGAAATTCAGATGCAACTCGTTCATCCCTTTGAAACGAGCTTTGGACGCACCACCCACCGCAGAATATTGCTTGTCGAATTGCGCGCCGAGGGCCTGATCGGATGGGGTGAGTGTACTGCCGGCGAGCATCCCTACTTTAGCGAAGAGAGCATAGACACGGCATGGACCGTCCTGCTTAACGAGCTTGCTCCAGCACTTTTGGCTGCCGATTACAGCCATCCCGGTCAGTGTCCTCATATCTTCGGCAAGGTTCGCGGCAATCGTATGGCCAAGGCCGCTCTTGAAAATGCGACATGGGATTTGCAGGCGCAGATGGAGGGAATTTCCATTTCCCATCTTCTTGGGGGAGTTCGCAAGACCATTCCCTGTGGCGTTTCCATCGGCATTCAGCCCTCCATTGCCAAATTGCTGGATGTGGTTGGCGGTGCAGTAGCAGATGGCTATCAGCGTATCAAGATCAAGTGCAAAGCGGGATGGGATGTGGAACCGCTGGAAGCAATTCGTCATCGCTTTCCTGAGATAACGCTCAGTATTGATGCCAACTCCGCGTATCGCTTCCGGGATGCTGACCATCTGGTTACGCTAGACGATTTCCAACTGCTGATGATCGAGCAGCCTCTCTGGGCCGATGACTTTTACTTCCACTCCCTGTTGCAAAAGCGTCTGGAGACGGCCATCTGCCTGGATGAATCTATCCGCAATCGTCGGGACGCCCTGGCTGCCATCGAAATGGAGTCCTGCCGCATTATCAACGTCAAACTGGGCCGTGTTGGCGGCTTCAGCGAAGCCATTGCCGTTCACAATGTAGCTCATGAGCGCGGCATTCCAGTCTGGTGCGGTGGCATGTTGGAGTCCGGCATTGGGCGCTCGCACAACATTGCGCTTTCTTCTCTGGAGAATTTCAAGCTTCCCGGCGATGTCTCTGCATCAAGCCGCTACTGGCACGAAGACATCATCGAGCCGGAGGTCACCGTATCGCCAAAGGGTGTGATTACTGTCCCTCAGACGCCGGGACGCGGTTTCGAGGTCCGTACCGATCTGGTTGAGAAGCTCACAACGCGTAAGGAAGAGATTCGCGCACTGCAGCTTGTCTAGAGCCGATAAGTTTTTTTGACCAGATTCACCGTCAAATCTACAATCAACTCCGCAGCCTCTGCCTCCATCAGGCGATGTTCCGCAACCAGACGGGCCAGAAACGCGCAGTCAATCCGTCGCGAAACATCATGCCGCGCCGGAATAGACAGTAGAGCCCTTGTGTCATCGTTGAAGCCCGCGGTGTTGTAGAAGCCCGCCGTCTCCGTCACTTGCTCACGGAAGCGCATCATCCCTTCGGGGCTGTCGTGGAACCACCAGGATGGTCCCAGCCTTAGCGCCGGGTAGTGTCCGGCCAGTGGAGCCAGTTCGCGGCTGTAAGCGGTCTCATCCAGCGTGAAAAGCAGGATGGTAAGGCTGGCCTCATTGCCGTATTTATCGAGCAGCGGCTTGAGCGCATTCACATAGTTTGTCGCCATGGGAATGTCTGCGCCCTTGTCCTTGCCAAAGTTCTTGAAAAGCCATGAATTGTGGTTGCGGAAGGAGCCGGGATGAATCTGCATTACCAGCCCATCCTCCATGCTCATTCCCGCCATCTCCGTCAGCATCTGAGCGCGGAAGAGTTCGCGCTCAGATGGGGTGCTGTCGCCGGCCAATACTCGATAGTAGAGTGCTTCTGCCTCAGTAAGGCTCAAATCGGCTGTCTGAGCGGTTGGATGTCCATGGTCGGTTGCAGTGCAGCCCGCAGCCTTAAATCGCTCCCTGGCATGCCTTAACGCCGCAAGATACCCCGGCCAGTGAGCGGTGTCCTTGTGGGTTTGCTCGCCCAGCAGTTTTATATTGGCTGCAAAGTCGGACGCATCCGGGTCCACGACGGAATCCGGGCGGAAGGTCGGAATCACGCGACCCTTCCAGCCGGATTCCCTGATCTTCTTATGCCAGGGCAGCAGGTCTGTAGCGGCATCTGTTGTTGCCAGTACCGCCAGTTGAAAGCGCTCAAAGAGTGCGCGAGGGCGGAACTCCGGTTTGGCCAGTTGTTCGCTGATGCGGTCAAAATAGAGATCGGCGGTAGCCTCACTGAACTCTTCCTGAATGCCAAATACAAATTCAAAGCAATAATCCAGCCAGATACGAGTCGGTGTTCCGCGAAAGAGGAAGTAATTTTTGGCAAAGGTTCGCCACGCTGACCGTGGATCCGGCACTGCCTCTGCGCCGACACCAAACTGCTCCAGTGCAATCCCCTGCGAGTACAGCATACGGAAAATGTAGTGGTCCGGCTTGAGCAACAATGTTGCCGGGTCCGGGAATGGCTCATTGAGCGCAAACCAACTCGGGTCCGTATGACCATGTGGGCTGTAGATGGGAAGCTCTTTAACATGGCTGTAAAGAGTTCTGGCTATCTGGCGCGTGACGGGGTCTGCTGGAAAGAGGCGGTCCGGATGAAGTGTAGGCATGGAGACATTTTATGCTGTAAATCCGCATCCGTGTGCGGGGAACCACATTCTAAAACACTCTGAATGATTCAGTGCCTTGCCCGTTGAAAGCCTCTCCCGTATAGTTCGAGTCAGTAGGAATGAGATTTCAGGGGGAGAGAGCAATTATGGCAGGAGAGGGTACGGCAGCGATGATTGGAAAGTCAGTCGAGATTCGCGGAGAAGTGAAAGGCAACGAAGACCTGACGGTAGATGGAAGCGTCGAGGGAACTATCACGCTCAATGAGAGTCGCCTGACCATAGGCCCCAACGCTCATGTAAGCGCAAATGTCTCTGCCCGCGATGTGGTGATCCTTGGCAGCCTTCAGGGCGACATTCAGGCCACGGGCCGCGTGGAACTTCGCCATGGGTGTTCGGTTGTGGGCGATATTCGCGCAGGCAGAATTGCCATCGAAGAGAATGCAGGCTTCTCCGGCAAGGTGGATCTGGTTCAGACGCCGGCTCCCGTTCAGGTATAAGCCAATCCAACTGGTGAGGTTTTTGAGTTGATACATTCGCTCTTCAAGTCAAAGATTAGCGCTCAGGAGCAGGGAAGCCCAACCCTGCTTCATGGTCCGCTGGTGGCTCGCCACTCCAGCGGATGGGCGAGCATGCTTGAGCATTTAAAGGCCAATTCCACGCTCCGCGTACTTGATATCGGACCGACTTCACCCAACAACATCAACTTCCTCACTGGAATGGGTCATAGCGTATGCATGACCGACCTTGTGCAGGAGGCTTTAACCGGAAACTACCGGTTGCCTGTTCCTGAGGGAGATAGTCTTGAGGAGCCGGGTTGGGATATTGAATCCTATCTGAACCAGAATCTCGACTTCTCTGGACGTACATTTGATGTTGTTCTGCTTTGGACTACTCTGGACTATCTGCCAAGAACGCTGGTTGTGCCGGTAGTGGAACGCCTCTTTACGCGTACCAATCCAGGAGCAAAATTACTCATGCTTTTTCACTCCAGAAACAAGGCAGAAGATACCTTCTTTTGCCGCTATCATTTGACGGATTCGAGCGAACTGCTGATGCAGGAGACGACAAATTACCCGATTGTACAGTTATTTTCTAACCGGGCCATCGAAAAGCTCTACGAATACTATGACGGTTATCGCTTCTATCTTGCCAAAGACAATGTCTACGAAGTGATGATTACCCGTTAAGAAACCTCTGCACAAGGAATCTAATAAAACTAAGAAGTAGGAACTGAAGTTCTGACCGGCTCAAAATCAAACAGCAAACGAGGCAGGATTCTCGTTGGGGATTGAGAATCCTGCCTCGTTTGAGAAAGAAGCTGAAACTTACTTTGCAGCCTTGGTAGCCTGCTTCTTGCGTTCGGCCCAGCGCTTCTTCATGGCATCAGCAATACGCTTGCGGCCTTCGGGAGAGAGCTTCCGCTTTCCGCCACGGGGTCGGCCAGGACCACGCTTGACCGCCGGTGCTTCAGATGCATCCCCGGCAAGCAGTTTCCGCGCTGCGGTGAGGCGAGCAATTTCCTTATCAATTTCAGCAAGAATTCCTGTTGCGTTCACGCGTATCTCCTCTTGTGTTCTGTAACAAACACAGCTTGTCTTTCTGAATGGTTACAACTCTTTAACTATATCTCCTGCAAAGTATCCTTGCAATGAGCTAGAAAAAATAGAGCCGGAGCAAAGTAGCTCCGGCTCTATTTTGAATAGGAAGACAGGGTTGGTCGTAACTCAGGAATCTGAGTCGTTCCCATCTCCGATCCTACTTCGCGGAGAGGGAACGGATAGGTCAACTTCTGTTGAACTAGAGGATCCGTAAACAGAGTCGCGTTTGCCGGAGCCGGCCTTAAATCGCCCCAATTCCTTAAGAACCTCCTGCTTATCGCGTGCATATTCCGTAGCCAGACGCGTCAGGGCAAAGGTTACTACGTCTTTATGACGCAGGTTCTGGATCTCAGGCGCTCTTTTGAAGTTCAACCATAACCGATGGACCAGATGCACATCTTCCGCACGCAGGTTTGGCGCATGAGGGCCGATGCTGAAGACTTTGGCATCCCCCCCGGGATTAACCACGAAGAAGTTGAACTGTTGTTTGGGTTCCGGCAGGGACTCCCATGCCTGACCAACAAAGAAAGCCTGCTCCTCGGCTGTCATGCGGTTGGAGGCGCCTGAGACAACACCGCTTACCTGAAGCGATTGGGCAGTTTGCACCAGTGCGGCAAAGATGTCGCCGGCAGGCACCACCAGCAGCGAAACATGCTTGCCAAAACTCTCAGCTACAGAGACAGCCTTGGTGAAGACCATCTGCTCGTGTTCGCTGAAGAGTTGCTCGGCGGCTTCAAGATAGTCCGGCCCGCCTACGCCCATCATGCGCGCCGTCAGCACAACCACATCCTGTTCTTCCGTGCTGGTACGCGCCAGCGTCCACTTGAGCGCAAAGGGATTGGCTGCGTCGCGCATGGTAACCATCATGGCACCGGGGCGAATCTCAAGCGCTTTCAGGCTGACCATATCCTCATTTTCCAGTTGAAAGTGTTCCTTCATCTGGCGAGTGGTGATCTCCTGTTTGCGCTTGTTACGCCGCTCCGAGATGCTGAAGATGACAAAGAAGATCGCAGCAAAGGTAACGCCGCTGACGGTAGCCACCTGCTTGCTGACCAGATTCACCAGCGCAATTGAAAGCAGCACTGCAAAGATGCAGAGCAAACCTATGGGAATCTCTCGTTTGCCAATTTTTAGATTTACAGGAACCCGCCAGCCGCGTTCGCCGTGGTACTTCCATCGCAGAACCAGCATGGCCAGGCTGTTGAAGGTGAAGCTCCAGATGACGCCGAAGGCATACGCCTCGCCGAGTGTAATTACGTTGCCTCGACTCACTATGATGGTAAACAGTTGCAGTCCGGCCACCATGTTGATGATGCGATGGCTGGTGCCGTACTTTTTCTGAGGCTTTCGGAACCAGTCCGTCAGCACACCATCTTCGGCTACGCGCATCAGAACGCCGGTAGAGCCGATGATGGATGTGTTGATAGCGCCGGAGAGAATCAGGAAGCCCACCAGAACAACAAAAATACGGAATGCAATACGGAGGAACTCCGGTCCAACCATGTACATGGCCATTCCGGCAATCAGGTTGTCGCGATAGACACTCACGCGAACCGGGTCAGGAATGATCATGACGGCCATCAGGGAACCGATGCCGGTAAAAATAAAACTGTAGAGCGCAATCACAATTGCTGCGCGCTTCAGGTTCTTCAGTTTTGGATGCTCGATCTCTCGATTCACCTGAGCCAGCGACTCTTCGCCGCTCATAGCCAGAATCGAGTGTCCGAAGGCCATCAGGATGCCAAAGAGTCCGAACATTGGCAGCAGTCTGGTGTTCTTGAACATGCCGAGCGCATCATTGCTGAAATGCAGCGTTGCGGGGGATGGGAAGGGCGGAAGCGCCGAGTGTTTGACCAGAATTGTATAGAGTCCCCATCCAAGCAGTAGTACCACCATAACCGTGGTAATGCGCATGACCTGCATGGCCTTTTCGCTCGACTCTTCAATCCCTTTGATGTTCTGCCACCAAAAGTAGATGGTCACAACCGCTGCAAAGAATGCAGAGGTAAGGTTTAAATCAAATTGGAAAGGATTGCTGCCCGCAATTTGCAGGGCCGGAGGAAGCCAGCCATGAACATTTGCCACGTTGAGCAGTTCATTCATGAGGCCTGTAATATATTGCCCTGCAGATACGCCTGAGATAGGTCCGGTAAGGATGTAGTCGAACATTAAGGCAGAGACGCTTAGTTTGGCGAAGTTTCCACCCAGAGCCTCTTTTACAACGCGGTAAACACCGCCGCGCGTGAACATGGAACAACTCTCAACGTAGACCGCTCTGACCGCAAAAGAGAAGAGCATGACACCGAGGATGAACCAGGGTGCCGATTTTCCGACTGCTTCTTCTGCAATGCCTCCCGCATAAAATGCGGAGGAGCCGAGATCGTTCAACACAATCGCCGCTGCACGCCAGAAAGAGATGAAGGTAAGCATAACCGACGAAGCTACTACCAGCTTCACTCGGCCAGAGGGTGAGGGCGGTGCGTAAGAAGTCTGTTCAGGCGTCATAGGCGGTCATTCATGGCGCTTTCAAGCGCTCGTTCCGGAGATACTGGAAGCAAACGCTCAGCGGTGAGTGTAAGGACTTCCTTCGGCCGGGTCAACTTATCAGTATCTCCGGCTTATCTGCTAATCCTTGCCGGTTAATTCCTCAAGGTCTTCCACAAAGCTGAGGGCAATCACAATGGCAGAACCAGCCATCCCCACAAAAAAAAGGACTTCCAGTGTCCGCATAAAGAAGATCGCGATATGAATCATGTAGCCATTCTACAAAGAACCCGTAAGGAATCCATATAGATTCTACTGCTGATAGACTCTCCCCATGAAAGCAAAGGTCATTTTGCCGTGGTTGTTGGCAGCAATCTCGGCTTTTCTGCTGAATCTGCCTTTTCCCATTGCGGGACCGATGCCCTATTGGCGCATGATTTTCGCATGGATTGCTTTTGTGCCGCTACTTGTCGCGCTGCTCGGCTGCGGAGATGAGAGCCGCAGACACCCTCTGCGAATGGGTGCATTGCTCGGCTATCTTTGTGGCACTATGTGGTACGCCGTAAATTGTTCCTGGGTTTACTACACTGTCCACCTGTATGGAGACCTCTCACAGGCGCTCTCTGCTTTGATTGTGTTGGTTTGTGCCATGATTCTTGGAGGCTACTTCGCGCTCTTTGGTTTCCTGCTGGTTTTTCTTCGCCTCAGATTCAATCGTGGGGTCGCACTGCTCGCTGTGCCTTTTCTATGGGTTGCGATTGATCTGCTGGCCTACCACTTCACCAGTGTTCCATGGGATCAACTGGGCTATTCGCAGATTGACAATCCAGGTGTTAATTGGCTGGCCGGTTGGACGGGGGTTTACGGCATCACCTTTGTGCTGATGCTGGGCAACGCCGCACTTGCGTACACTGTTCTGAATATATGTATTCCGGATCAGAGAAGTCTCTGGAAGTCCGGCGTGTTGGGAAGTTGTGTGGTTGTACTTTTTGTCTGGTCCAGGGACGAAAGCAATTTTCAGGCTGAAATCAGCAAACTGACCGCTACTGCAACCCTCATCCAGCCCAATCTCGATGTAGGAGCAAGGCAATACAACTCGGTGGCGAACATCAACTCCATCAGCACGGAGGGTCGCCTCACCTGCCAGCCCTATCTAAGAGGAATGCCGGAGACGGGACTCGCACTTCAGCCCGACGAGCCTTGCGTGCAGGGCAAGACGACCCTTATCGTCTGGCCCGAGGCACCTTCGCCCCTTTACGATATTGACCCGCGCTTCCGCCAGACAGCATCTAAACTTACAATAGATACCCACGCCACCGCCGTCATCGGTGTGATGGGAGTGGATGTGGGCCAGCCGAATCCCGAAGGCCGCAGCAGCTATCAGATATATAACTCCGCCACCGTTACTGCGCCGGATGGAACCTTTGTGGGCCGCTACGACAAGATGCACCTCGTCCCCTATGGCGAATATGTTCCTTATCGCGATGTATTTTCTTTCATCAATAAATTGACGCAAAATGTCGGCGATCTGAGCCGAGGCACCATGCACAAGGTCTTTGATACCGATGGTCATCGCTATGGCGTGTTTATCTGTTATGAATCAATCTTTGCCGATGAGGTCCGCGACTTTGCTGCAATGGGGGCTGAGGTCTTCGTAAATATCAGCGATGATGGCTGGTACGGTGACACCGCTGCTCCGTGGCAGCATCTGAACATGGCACGTATGCGCGCCATAGAAAGTCATCGCTGGATCATCCGCGACACCAATAACGGCGTTACCGCCATCATTGACCCTTATGGACGCATCACGGCCAGCATTCCACGCCATCAGGCGGGCGTCCTCACTGCGCGGTTTGGTTATGAGCGCGGAACCACCTTCTACACCGCGCATGGCGACCTTTTTGCAGATATTTGTGCCATACTTTCATTACTGCTTCTTCTCTGGGCGCAGCCTTTTCGCTTTGGAGCAAGAGCCAGATTCAATCAGAAGTCAGGTCTCCTGTGACGCTCAACGATTTAGAGTTTGCCTACGCTCCCATTCGGGATCAGGTTCGCGACCTGCGGGAGTATCTTTGACCCCGCTCGCCTGCGCAGTGAATTAACCGCCCTTGAAGCAAAATTAGCTGACCCCGCTCTCTGGTCGAACCCTGCACTCTCGCAGCCTTTGATGCGCGAGCGCAAGCGTGTCGAGCAGATGCTTGCTATGGATGAGGAACTCCAGCACCGCACCAGCGATGTTGAGGCATATTTTGATCTTGCCCGCGAAGGCGAAGATACCGTCGCCGACATCGAGCGCGAGATGAAGTTGCTCGCCGACTATACGGAAGAACTTGAAGCCCGCACTATGCTTTCCGGCGAAATGGATTCGCTCAACGCCATCGTCACTGTTCATCCCGGAGCAGGCGGCACAGAGAGTCAGGACTGGGCCGAGATGCTTATGCGCATGTATCTGCGCTGGGCCGAACAGCAGGGCTTCAAGACGGAAATCAACGACTATCAGGACGGGGAAGAGGCGGGCATCAAGTCGGCCACCTTTACCATCCTCGGCGAATCAGCCTACGGCCTGCTTACCGGCGAAATTGGCGTCCATCGTCTGGTGCGCATCTCGCCCTTTGACTCGGCCAAGCGCCGTCACACATCCTTTGCCAGCGTCTTTGTCTCGCCGGAGATTGACGACTCCATTGAGATTGACATCAAGCAGGACGACCTGCGCATTGACACTTACCGCTCTGGTGGCAAGGGTGGTCAGCATGTCAATACGACGGACTCCGCAGTGCGTATTACGCATCTGCCGACCAATATTGTTGTCTGTTGCCAAAATGAGCGCTCACAGCATAAGAACCGAGAAAAAGCTTTCAAGATGCTGCGCTCAAAGCTCTATGAGTTCGAGTTGGAAAAGAAGAAAGCGGTAGCCCGAAAGCTTGAAGACACCAAACTCGAAATCAACTTCGGTTCACAGGTCCGCTCTTACGTTTTGCAGCCTTATCGCATCGTCAAGGACCACCGCACCCGTGTTGAGGTCGGAGATGCGGATAAAGTGCTTGACGGCTATCTTGAACCATTCATTCGCGGTTTTCTGCTGATGAAGCGCCGTGGCACTGCGTTGCCTCCCACGCCCGATGACGATCTGGAGATTGCAGATTGAACGACAAGGTAACAATTCGGGAAATTCTGGCAAAGGCGAGAACTATCGCAGTCGGCGGTACTTTCTGATGACTTTATCCCCGGACAGCCTCAAAAGAGAGAGAATGAAAAAAGACATGAAGAAGCGTCTATTTACAATCCTGCTCTCACTTTTGTTTGCTTTGCCGGCAGCGTTTGCTGCATCCTCGGCAAGTGTGCCCCATGTGGATGTACAACTGGTTATTCCGCAGGCGCAGATACAGCAGGGAAGCACGACAAAGGCTGGCCTCTACTTCAAACTGGAACCAGGCTGGCACGTTTACTGGATAAACGCCGGCGACTCCGGCGAGCCGCCGCATATCTCATGGATATTGCCGCAAGGCTTCACCGCTGGCGAACTTCAATTCCCAACTCCAAAACGTCTGCCGCTCGGCCCCTTGATGGACTTCGGCTACGAGAATGAAGTTCTCTTTCCAGCCATCTTGCAGATTGCTCCTGACGCAAAGCTTGGCGCTGCACGACTCAAAGCGAAGGTAAGCTGGCTGGTCTGCCGTGAGGTCTGCATCCCCGGCAAAGCGGAACTCGATGCCACCCGCGAGGTAATTTCCGCGGGCAAAACTGCGGGGCTACTTAGCTCGGATGAGGCCATCTTTGCGCGGCTGGAGAAAACGTTGCCGCAACCGCTGCCTGCAAGTGGGCAAGCCATCTACTCGCCGAAAACATTCCAGATCGCGGTCCTTACCGGTAAGCCGGAAAAGACTGCAGAGTTCTTTCCGCTTGACGAAAATGTTCTTGCAAACGCCGCTTCGCAAAGGGCTACTGTAACAAAAACAGGTGTTGTCCTTACTCTCAAACTCGACCAGAATGCCAAGGCTCCCGATCAGTTGCGTGGAGTTGTTGTCTTTCCCGATGGCCGCGCCTATCAGATCGCTGCGAAGCCGGGCGTCATTCCCGCCGTAGAAACTGCGTTCCCGCCGCTCAGGGATATCCTTCGTGCCATAGGTCTCGCATTCCTCGGCGGAATCCTGCTCAACCTGATGCCGTGCGTATTTCCGGTGCTCTTCCTGAAGGGCCTTGCGCTGGTAAACTCCTCGGCGCGGGAACACCGCCACCAGCAAATCCACGGCTTTGTCTACACACTGGGAATTCTCGCGACCTTCTGGGTTGTCGTAGGGCTTTTGCTTGTACTTCGACAAGGGGGCCAGGCACTTGGCTGGGGATTCCAGTTTCAGTCACCGCTCTTTGTCGGCCTGTTAGCGATGCTGCTCTTCTTCCTTGGATTATCGCTGGCAGGACAGTTTGAACTTGGCCTCACGCTGACAAGCGCCGGTGGCTCGCTCGTCGCCAGACAAGGTTACTCAGGCAGCTTTTTTACCGGAGTGCTGGCAGTTGTTGTCGCTACTCCCTGCACGGCCCCGCTGATGGGCGCAGCCATCGGTTTTGCGCTCGCTCAGCCTGCGCTGGTTGCGCTTCTGGTCTTTACCTCGCTCGCACTCGGACTTGCGCTGCCGTATCTTCTGCTTGCTCTCAATCCGGCTTGGACACGTCTGTTGCCTAAACCGGGCGCATGGATGGAGACCCTCAAGCAACTCACAGCGGTTCCGATTTTTGCTACGGTCATCTGGCTTATCTGGGTTTTTACCGAGACGGCTGGAGCGAATGCACTCATCCCACTGCTCTCTGCGTTGCTGATTCTTGCAGTCGCCGGATGCGTGCTTGGCCGTTATCCTGCAAAACGAATTCAGGCACTTGTGGCCTTGCTGCTGATTGCTGTTGCTGTAGCAGCGCTCCTCTATGGTTCTCACTCCCTTGCAAATACTGTATCCAGCACTCCTGCCCTTGCAGAAAGCTCACAATGGCAGCCATGGAGCGAGGCAAAATTAGCAGAAGCTCGTGCAGAAAACCGTCCCGTTTTTGTGGATTTCACTGCAAGCTGGTGTCTTAGTTGTCAGGTGAATGAGCGTGCCATCCTCTACAGCGATGCTGTCCAATCCCGTTTTCAGGAGGCGAATGTCGTCCTGCTTCGCGCCGACTGGACTCAGCACGACGAAGCCATTGCCAAAGCTCTCTCTGATCTGGGGCGCAATGGTGTACCCACCTACGCGCTCTATCTCCCAGGAGAAAACGAGCCGCTCGTCCTGCCGGAGTTGCTGACCAGAGGCATTGTTCTCGATGCATTGAGCAAGGCCGCAACATCTCCCACAAATTAGGACGAGGTTATTTGGCCTCTTTTTTCTCCCACACATATTTTTTGGCTGCTGCATCTACCTCTTCCGGAGTCATTTGTTTGATGGTGTGCAGCACGGCCCACCTGTGCCCAAGGGGATCAACGAACTGCGCGTAGCGGTCGCCCCAGAACTGATCCTGAGGTGGCATGATTTCCATGGCCCCTGCATTGATCGCACGTTCAAAAGTGATGTCGGCATTTTCCACTCGCAGGTGGAGGGTGAGTGGGCTTCCGCCCAGAGACTCCGGCGTCATACTGGGATAGCCCATCTCCTCGCTGAAGTCATCGCTCAACATCAGCGTGTTTCCGTCAATACTTACGCGGGCGTGCATGATTTTGTTGGTGCCTGGAGCAAGGTGGCGGCCAATCTCCACTGCGCCAAAGGCTTTCTTGTAAAACTCAATTGCGGCGGCAGCATCCCGCACCACAATGTAGGGAATAAGCGTCGGCTCACTCATGCTGGATAAGACCTCCATTTGACTTGGATGCAAATAGGAAAGCAATGCGTATCAGAGTTAAGTAATATTTTTCTTCCGAGGAGACTGATTTATTTTTCCCTGTGCTTGGCAGCGCGAATCTTCTTTATTTCTGCCAGTCTTTGTCCCAGTAGCTTTTCGCGGCCTTCTTCCGTCGGATGATAGAAGCTTCGTCCTGCCAGAGCATCCGGCAGGCATTCCATATCGGCTACCTTACCCACTTCATCATGCGCATATTGATAGCCCTTGCCGTAATCGAGTTCCTTCATCAACTTAGTTGGAGCATTCCTGAGATGCAGCGGAACCGGCTCCTGCCGTGTATTTTCTACCAGCGACTTAACCTCGCCGAAGGCTGTATAAATTGCATTTGACTTAGGAGCCAGTGCCAGATAAATTGCCGCCTGCACCAGCGCCAGTTCGCCCTCCGGCGTTCCAAGCAGATCGTAGGCATCCCTTGCGCTCAGGCACAGATTCAGAGCCTCAGGAGCGGCCAGCCCGATATCTTCCGAGGCCATCCTGACCATTCGCCGCGCCAGATACATCGGGTCTTCCCCCGCAGCCAACATGCGCGTTATCCAGTAGAGCGTGGCATCCGGATCGCTGTTGCGAATGCTCTTGTGCAGCGCGGAGATAAGGTTGTAATGCTCCTCGCCGCTCTTGTCGTACATCAGGGTGCGGCTCTGCAAGGCCTCTCGCATTTTGTCTACGGTCAACTCGCCGCCATCCCCGGCCAGTTGTGCAGCAACTTCCAGAGCGTTGTAGGCAGCACGCGCATCGCCGCTCGAATAGGAAGCAATCAGTTGCAATGCTTCGTCGTGTGCCGTTAAATTCCGCAATCCCAGACCGCGTTTCTTATCCGCAAGAGCGCGTTTCAGCAGCGTGACAATCTCTTCTTCGCTCAGGGCGTGGAGTGTGTACACACGGCAGCGCGACAGCAGCGCAGAGACAATTTCGAAGCTGGGATTCTCGGTGGTTGCGCCAATCAGGCGAATTGCGCCCCGCTCCACAAAGGGAAGAAAGGCATCCTGCTGCGATTTGTTGAAGCGGTGAATCTCGTCAATAAAAAGTATGGTGCGTGAGCCAAAGCGGGCGGCTTTTTCTGCTTCAGTCATCACCAGCTTGATCTCTTTTACGCCGCTCATCACAGCGGAGTACTCCAGAAAGCTCGCCTTGGTTGAATGCGCTATCAGCTTGGCCAGCGTTGTTTTGCCAACCCCCGGAGGCCCCCAGAAGATCATCGAAACCGCATCATCGCGTTCAATCTGAATCCGCAATGGCTTGCCCGGAGCAATCAGGTGCTCCTGTCCGGCAAACTCATCGAGCGTGAGCGGACGCATCCTCTCGGCCAGCGGTGCCTGGGTTGCGTCTCGGCTGGTCTGCGAGTCTTCCTGCTCAAAGAGGCTCACTGCACGCCTCCTGTTCCCGTACCCTGCGTTGCCGAGAAGCCTCGTAGAGAAGTACGCTCGCTGCGGTCGCAGCATTCAATGATTCAACCGGGCCGGGACAGGGAATTGAGATTCGCCCATCACATTTGGCAATCAACTCTGCTGAAATTCCGCTACCTTCGTTGCCAATCACCAGCGCCACAGGAGAGTCGAGCGGAAATTCCGCAGCATCGCGCCCATCGGCCACGGCGGCCAGCACAGTTACGCCGCTCTCCCTCAGAATGTGGAGTGCATGATCTTCGCAGCGGTAGAGAATCGGCAACCGAAAGACGCTTCCTGCCGAAGCCCGCACGCATTTGGGATTCCACTCGCTCACGGTTCCCGGCAGGCAAATCAAACCGCTTGCGCCAAATGCTTCTGCCGAGCGAATCAGCGTTCCCAGATTGCCGGGGTCCTGCAAGCGGTCTGCAACCAAAAGCAGCGGATTGGCTGAAAATAATTCAGCCTCCTCAAACTCCGGCGGCTCAATCAGAGCAGCGATGGGCTGCGGCGCCTCAGTACTGACAGCCGTGGCCAGGATATCCATCTCGATCAGCAACACATCCTCTGCCACATCTCGAATTGCCGGTTCCAACTGCTCAAAAAAATCAGGTGTGACAAAGAGAGTTACCAGTCGCAGCCTGCTTTTAACTGCCTCCAGAACCAGATTCCCGCCCTCAATACCGAGGAACGAGTGGCCCTCAGCATCCTTGCGGCTTCGCCCGCCATGCAGGAGCGCGTAACGTAACAACTTCAGGCGTTCATTCTGCGGGCTCTGTACAATGCGAGGAGTGGTATTTTTGCTCGTCCGTGGCATTTTGCGATTCTACCGCCTTTGCCTGCGATGAGACGCCTTGCAGAGCACCAATCTCTGTGGTAACGTCCGTTTTTTGTTGCTTTTATTCTTTCTTTGACGGGAGTAGCTCTTGTCCGCCGAAATTCTACGAGTTCACCCGGATGAACCACAACCGGACCGGATCGAGTACATCGTCTCCTGTCTTCGGGCAGGCAAAGTTGTCGGAATGCCAACCGATACCTTCTACGGCCTTGCCGTGGATCCCGTCAACCTCCATGCCGTTGAGCAGATTTACGCCATCAAAGGCCGCCAGCAGCACAAGCCGCTCTCTTTGCTGGTTGCTACTGTAGCGCAGGCCTATGAGCTGGCCCGCGATCTGGAGGCCAGCTTCGACCGTCTGGCCGAGCGCTTCTGGCCGGGTCCGCTGACTCTTATTGTCCGCGCCGGAACCCGCCTGCCCCTGCGCAGCACCGCCAATACCGGCAACGTAGCCATCCGCGTTCCGGATGCCGCCATTCCCCGCGCGGTGGTTGAGGCTTTTGGACTGCCTATCACTGCTACGGCGGCCAATCTGCAAGGCGCTCCGGAGTGTACTTACGCAGCATGTGTTCGCGACCAGATTGGCGACCGCATCCCGCTGATCGTTGATGGCGGTCCCACCGGCGGCAGCCTGCCGACCACCATCGTGGACCTGTCGGGCGGCGAAAATCACTGGGAGATTCTTCGCGAGGGCGCCATTCCAACCCACGAAATCGTCATGGCCCTTCAGGGATAATTGCAGTGTGTGCCAGAGCAAATTCGAAGCGTAGATTCCGCCCATGGAGGCTGGTCAGAACCCTGCTTCTTGCGATTGCTCCGGTATTTCTGGTCGTCGCACTGATCTGGTTTCTTGCTCTTTACTCGCACATTCTGTATTACGAGCGGCACGATCTGGCCGCTCCTGCCGATGCCATCGCAGTCTTTGGTGCGGCAGAGTATGACGGGCGACCCTCGCCGGTCTTGCGTGCCCGTCTTGACCATGCTCTTGATCTCTATCGTGCCGGATACGCCCCGCTGATCATTACGCTTGGCGGGCAGGGCGGCGACGAGCACTCCGAGGGTGGCGTCGGGCATGACTATTTATTGGGGCAGGGCGTTCCCGAGAGTAAGATCATTGCCGAAACAGAGAGCAACTCGACGGAGGAATCCGTCGAGCAGCTTGCCATCATTGCCCGAACGAACCATCTCAAGCGAATTTTGGCCGTCAGTGATGGAACACATCTGTACCGCATTCGCCGTCTGCTGATGGCGCACGGCCTGGTTGTCTACACCTCGCCCCGTACTATGAGCGGAGTCATATCCGGCAAGCTGCGAACTGAGCGCGTCCTGCATGAGATGCTCAGCTACACGCTCTGGCGAGTACGTGTGCACTAGGGCCTGTCATCCAACTCTGAGGGGTCAGCGTTGCGAGCGAAAATTCGGTCAGACGAGGCCGAGCCCGAAGGGTCGGGGCCAATTTCCCAGATTTTGTCGTCGCTCGTCGCTAAGATACGCCCGGTATCTGTCTCTCTTCGCTCCTAAAACCCAGAAAAATTGGCTCCCGGCGCTGCCACCTCAGAGTTGGATGACAGGCCCTGAGCACAATCAATAAAACTTAATCCACAGGTTGAGTGCAGAATGCGCAACGCTTTGCAGCTATTGGGATTGCGCTTTGGCATTCGCCGCAGATCTTGGTGGTGAGTTCGGCAGCGGGCTCGTCCTTCTTCAGTTTGCTGTTTACCTTGCTGATGGGCGCCACGATCAGGAAGTAAACCGCGCCTCCAACCAGCAAAAAGTTAATCGTCGCATTCAGAAAATTCCCATACTTGATGGGCGAGCCATTCAGGGTGATGGCCAGGCCGCCAAAACTGGGCTTGCCGACCACAGCGGCAATCAGCGGCGTGATGATGTCCTCAACCAGCGACTTGACGATTGCTCCAAAGGCGCCGCCGATGATAACGGCCACAGCGAGGTCAACTACATTGCCCCGCATCAGAAAATCACGAAATCCTTTTAACACGTTCATCCTCCGAGTGGCCGGTAAGGCCGGAAAAGGCTGCAAAACTCAAGGCCTTAGAGCTTCTCAATGAGGCCAGAGGCATGCAAAGACAACCCCGGTCAGCAATCCGAAAACCAATCCGTCAAAGACCTCTTTAAGCGTCATTGACCAGCTTTGTCCCTTCCAGATTCCATTGCTCACATTTCCCAGGCCGTAGGCAAGGAAGGCCGCAGTCCCGGCAACGCGGAGCACCTCCAGACAGGGAGCGCCCACAGGAACCGTGTGTCGGGTCAGATAAGCAACGAAGATGCTGATGAGTACGCAATAGCCAAACCACTGGCTCAGGAATTTGGCCATATTGGGCAGGCCGCTGGGAAAGATGGTCAGCAGTCCGACCGGTCCTGCGTTAAATCTTTCAACATTTTCCGGCTTGTTCCTCTCTTTTGGATGACAGTAAGGAAACATATAGAGGCCCGGTGCCAGGTTGTCCGGACGAAGGGTTTCAAGCAGCTTATTCTCGTTGGGGAGTTGGTGGCAGTCGCTTTGGTGATATTTCAGGACCATGTGCAGGATGGAACTGGCTATAAAAACAACCACCGCTGACAACAGGATTGGTAGCAGCAGAAAAAGAATGGAAACCATGTTGAACCTCACTTTGGCAAGAGAAGTAACTACAGCGTTCCTGAGCCTACTCCGGCTGTTGGACAGAAATCAATCTGGAATTTTGGATGCTCAGGAGCATCTTTTCGGCTGGGGAAGTTCCGAACAAATCAGAGCAGCCATCCGGCATATGGATAGATCAACAGGAAGAAGATCAGGATGAGTGTTATCAGGTCCATGTACAGCAACAGGAGGACTCCGGCGTGATACAAATCCCAGCGCACCTTCAGGCATCGTGCAGTTTCAAAGCTGCCCCATAGCGCTGCCAGAGCAGCCAGCGCAATCCATGGCGCACGATGAATCTGCGGAAAGCCGGAGAGCACGAAGGACGCGGCCAGCGAGAGAAGCACCAGCAACGTGCCGCGCAGCAGGGATTTCATCCGAAGATGCAAAAAGGCATGACGCATTCCAAAGCCTCAAATCAGAGATGCCCAGGTCCACCGGGAAAACTCTACAGAAGAGTACAGCAAGCGGTCAGGGCTTCTTCGTCTCTTGCGCAGGTGCGGGTGTTGTTGCTGCATTCTTCTTTTTCGGAGTTGGATTGACAAGCAGTGGAATTTCCGTTGCTCCGCTGTGGTTATTGGCTAAATCCACCACTGCAGTACGTAGAAATACCTCGCCCTTGGGCAGATCAATCTCCTGATGGAATTGCAATCCATGCGCTGAATAGAAGTCGTAGTGCTGCTTGTCTGTCTGGATTTTCACGTTGTTGTCCACTGCGTTGAGTAAACGACCATCCGCATCATTTGCAGCCAGTACCATTCGGATGTTTGCCGCATAGACACCGCTGCTGCTTCTCGTAAAGCGGATGGAATGCACATCAATTGCCCAGTCTGCAACAAAGCGCGCAGGGACGTTCTTGAATCCGGTAGAGAGTTCCCCGCGACGCTCTTCCGACTTCGACATATCCGGTTGCGGGTCGGCAGGCAGCACGCGAATCTTGAAGGGAATCTGTGTCGTATCCGGTGTTCCGCGCATCAGCGAAGCCAGCATGGGGTCAGGGTTCAACTGTGTTTGTCGGCCGGCCAGATGCGCAGGATCGCTGGCGAAATATCCATTTCGATAGAGGAGCTTGTAACCGGGGATGTCCAGCTTCACCCTGATCTTGTGAAATGCGTCATCGTACTTCGTGTGTGGCGGCGCGTAAGAGAGTGAGTAATAGTTCCTGCCGATCTCCATGACCGAATCCAGCACATGATTCAGGTCATTTCTGTTGTAGAAGGCCTTGCCTCCGGTCAGCCCGGCAAGATCCTCCATCGCGGTATGAGTATTGAAGTCACTCGCAAATTCTTTTGACAGAGCCTGATTCATGGCGTTGGGATTGCGAGCCAGTCCTGCGCCGGACCGGGATGCGCTGAAGACGGCAGGCGTGGTTAATCCGCGTGCGTCCACCGGGTAGAAGGAAATGCGTTGTGCGGCCATCAACCCTGCGGCATTGAGCCAGTCATTCCCATGAACGCTGATTGCATCGAAGGGATTGGCCTGAGACATATCCGGAAACATATTCAAGGGGAAGTTTCCGGCAAACCAGATGACATTCTTGCGGCCATCCATCACGCTCAGATAAAGCGCCAGCGAGTTGAATGCGTCCATGGTGTTCTGAATGCGCTGCTCGTTCTGGAAGTTGGTAACGCTGTCCATGAATGCGGCCATGTTGGCTGTGGCTTCTGTGCTTCCCGACATGTCGGACATCATATCGCTCATGCTCTCGACATCCGGGTCATCCATCAGGATGGAAGATTTGGCCCATGACTTCTTATTCTTCAGGGCCTCCTGCAAGGCTGCCGGGTCGCTGGTGAATCCTTGCAGGATGTACAGGCGGTTTGACAGGCCAAAAATGGCAATCCGTGATCCTTGCGGCAGCTTCTTCAGGAATTCGAGCATCTGCTGACGCATGTACATCTGATCCTTGATGGCGGTGTTCAGGGAGTCCATCACCAGCACATAAAGCGATGCAGAGGCACCGATGGAGGGAATATTCGAGTAAACGTGCGGCGGCAGGTTCAGCGCCGGTGGCGGCACGTAGGGCTTTGTCCCCATCTCTTCAAAGGAGGCCAACTGTTGCGGCTTGCCATCTTCAAAGATGGTGAAGTGCTCTTTGCCCAGGCTCGTTACAGGCTTGTTGTTCTTATCCAGTACCGTCACATCCAGCAGCACGTTTTGTACAGTCGAGTGAATGGTCTGATCCTCCTGTGGAACAGACTCGGTTGTTACCGGGGTCTGAGCATAGAGAAAGGAGCAGAACAAAAAAAGAGCTGTTGAAAAATAGAAGCGGCGCATGGAGAGTTCCTCGGATTCGATATAAAAGCTAACACGGAAAGGATGTCTTTAGTTGTGATTGCATAGCCGACACAACGCTCATCCTTCGCAGGGTCTTGCAAAGGATGGGCGTTCGTACAAAGCAACTCGCGGGAATTTACCGGCTGCCGGTCAACTCAATTTTGCGCAGTGCTTCGTTGTAGGGTGCTCGAAGAACTCCGCGCTCAGTAATGATGGCCGTAACATATTTTGCCGGGGTCACATCAAAGGCCGGATTCCAGATGTCGACATTGTTTGGCGTCAACTGCTTTCCGGCGTGATGCGTGACCTCGATGGCTGCTCGCTGCTCGATGGGAATTTCGTCTCCTGTTGCCGTTGCTGTGTCAATCGTGGACCAGGGAGCGGCAACGTAGAAGGGAATTCCGTGCTCCTTTGCCAGAACCGCTACGCCATAAGTTCCAATCTTGTTCGCTACGTCGCCGTTGGCGGCAATGCGGTCTGCTCCGACCACCACTGCCTGAATTGCTCCCTGGCGCATCAGGCTCGCGGCCATGTTATCGCAAAGAACAGTAGTGGGAATATGGTCGTGCATCAGTTCCCATGCCGTCAGGCGGGCGCCTTGCAGAAAGGGTCGCGTCTCATCTGCGTAGACGTGGATTTTGCTGCCGCGCTCTACGGCTGCGCGGATGACTCCCAAAGCTGTGCCATAGCCGCAGGTCGCCAGCGCCCCGGCATTGCAGTGCGTCAATACGCCGCCCTCTGTGGGCAGCAGTTCTGCGCCATAGGCTCCGAGTGTTTTGCAGGCGGCAATGTCCTCGTCGTACATCTGTTGAGCCTCATGTATGAGAGCTTGCCGGATGATGTCGAGCGTTGTGCCCGGTGCTGCGGCCAGTTCGGCAAAGAGACGGCTCATACGGTCAATTGCCCAAAAGAGGTTGACCGCTGTGGGGCGAGTTGCTGCCAGAGTTTTGGCAATCTGCTCGAACTCCGGTGTTAACTCGGCAACGGTGACGGCCTTCGATCTGAGAACGCCAAGGGCTACGCCCATTGCAGCCGATACGCCAATTGCCGGAGCCCCGCGAACCACCATGGTGGTGATGACATCGGCAACCTGCCGGTAGCTGGTGGCGAGAACATAGGTTTCTTCAAGCGGAAGGCGGGTCTGGTCGAGGAAGCGGACTCCCTCACGGGTCCATTCAAGGGTAGGAATCATGATTCTTTCTAGTTTCGCATATTGAACGGCTGCTACGGACTCTGCCGGGCGTTCAATCCCATCTGCTCTTGGAAGTATCGTGAGCCTGAGGAATCCATTTAGGTTTTCTCTTCAAATCGAGTTGAATATTGATCAACGCATAGATAAGGAATGCGATGCCGCTGACGACGATCGCGCAAAAAACACCCAATGCAATCATCCTGCACCTTCTCTCAACAGGTAATCCTGCAAGTACCTGTTGGGAAAATGATATTGTTGGCTCTCTAATGGACTAGCGAGAGTTTTCTAAGAAATTTCTAAGGAACCTCCTGTATTTCTGTGATGGCAATCACGTGCTAAAGCGGTTCTCCAATTGCTATACACAGGAGGCAATTGTTCAAGTGGATTTTTTCTCAAAAAAATCCACCCTGTACAACGCCAGACAAGGTACATATATTGGAGAACCGCCGTAACCCTCTTCATCGTGTTGAATACTCTGCGGGAGCGCAATCACAGCATTGATCACTTCCTTTGCTTGGGCAACCCCAAAGACAAAAGACATTTATGTTGATGTTGATTTTGACCCGGCTGGGATTATAAAGAAGATAACCGAGAGCGCGAAGCGGTAATTTTTTTGTTGGGCAAAGCCTTTAGATAGAATGCTTTGCTCCAAATAAAACGTTTACACGGTGACAAGCCACCCCCCTCTCTGATAGTTTGCGTAAGACACTCCTATCCTGCTGCAAAGGAACTGAAATCAGCCGTGAATCTAATACCCACAATCGGCACCGTTGACTGGCTCATCATGCTGCTTTACTTCGTATTCGTTCTGGGCATCGGTTTTGCTCTGAAACGGTATACCAAGACAAGCAAGGACTTTTTCCAGGCGGGTCAGGCTCTTCCGGCCTGGATATGCGCGCTTGCCTTCCTGTCCGCCAATCTGGGCGCGCAGGAGGTCATTGGAATGGGAGCTTCCGGTGCCAAATACGGCATCGCGACCAGCCATTTCTACTGGATTGGCGCCATCCCGGCCATGATCTTTGTCGGCATCTTCATGATGCCGTTCTACTACGGCTCCAAGGCGCGTTCGGTGCCGGAGTTCCTGCGCCTGCGCTTTGACGAAAAGACCCGCGCTCTGAATGCCTGCTCTTTTGCCATGATGACCATGTTCAGCTCGGGCATCTCGATGTACGCCATGGCGCGACTCATTCAGACGCTGCACATCTTTGACGGGCTTTTTTATCATCTTGGTCTGCCGATTGGCTGGGTCTTCCACTTCTCCATCATTCTTTCAGCCATCATTGTGCTGATTTATATCTTCCTCGGAGGCTTGACCAGCGCTATCTACAACGAGGTCTTGCAGTTCTTCCTGATTGTTGCTGGCTTTTTGCCGCTGGTTTATCTGGGATTGCGGAACGTTGGCGGATGGAGCGGCCTCAAGGCTGCGTTGCCGGAAACCTACATGCATTCCTGGAAAGGAATGGAACACGCCTCGACCAATCCACTGGGGGTTGAGGTCTTTGGCCTCGCTATGGGATTGGGTTTTGTGCTCAGCTTCGGGTACTGGTGTACGGACTTCCTCGTGGTGCAGTGCGCCATGGCTGCCGACAGTGAAGAGAGCGCCCGTAAGGTTCCGCTCATTGCTGCCATTCCGAAGATGCTGTTGCCCTTCCTGGTAATTCTTCCGGGTCTGATTGCGGTTGCCGTGGTCACTCCTCACAATACTGTGACCGAGCATGTAGTGAATGGCAGCATTGTCCGCGAGACCACGGTGGTCAGTCCCATTGTGGCGCAGGGTCATGGACTGGTTCCTGCCAAGGTTGACCCGGTCAGCGGCAAGATGATGCTCAATGCCAGTGGCAAGCCACTGCTTGACTATGACCTCACTGTTCCCATGATGCTTCTGCACTACTTCCCAACCGGATTGCTGGGTCTGGGATTGACGGCACTTCTTGCCAGCTTTATGAGCGGCATGGCCGGCAATGTGACTGCCTTCAACACCGTTTGGACCTACGATCTCTACCAGAGCTACATCCACAAAAACGGCTCGGACAAGCACTATCTGGCCGTGGGGCGATGGACGACGGTGGTCGGCATCTTACTTTCCATGGCGACGGCCTATGCCGCCACCTCCTTCAACAACATCATGGACACCCTGCAACTGGTCTTCTCGTTCGTGAACGCGCCGCTGTTTGCCACCTTCCTGCTGGGTATGTTCTGGAAGCGCACCACCGGTCATGCGGCCTTTGTCGGTCTGTTGAGCGGCATGGGCGGAGCGTTGCTCCATCACGGTCTTACTCTGCCGATGCAGGCTGTGCCGGGACTGCATGGCGGCTGGCTTGGTGTAGTGGTTCACCATTATCCGAGCGACATGGCGCAGAACTTCTGGACGGCGATCATTGCCTTCTCGACCAATTTTGTGGTGACGATCATCATCAGCCTGTTGACTAAGCCAAGGCCAGAGTCGGAGTTGGTTGGACTGGTCTATTCGCTGACGCCAAAGCCCGTAACTACGCACATGAAGTGGCACGAGAAGCCGGCCACGCTGGCATGGGCACTGCTCATCGTGCTGGTGGTTATGAACTTCATCTTCCGGTAGGAACGCGGAAACAAAATCTTCAAGGAGTCTTTTGTTATGAATCTTGATTTACGAGTACCGATGGGCCTGATGTTTCTGCTGGTGGGCGTGATTCTGTTCGCCTATGGACTGGTACCGCACGCCGCTGATTTCTACGCGAAGTCGCTTGACATCAATGTCAATCGGGACTGGGGCGCAGTACTGGCGGTCTTTGGGCTCACCATGTACATCTTCGGCATCCGCAGCCAGCGCAGAATCGCCGCCAAGGCAAATACTGCGCCGACAACCACAACACCGCGTCGCGGTCACTAGTTTTTCCTGTTTCAGAAAAATGAAACGGGCGCGGAGATATCCGCGCCCGTTCTATTCCCAGACGGGAAAGCTACTTTTGCGAAAGCCGTAGATGTGTCTCGCTATCGCTTCTCGCGTAAAACTGCATCGTCCGATAGTCGAAGGTATACGATGCCAACTGGTCCAGCGCATAGATGCCGAGTGTCCCATAGGTGTCGTCAAAATTCTTGCCGCGCGGCTCGGTCAGCACCTGCATATCACTCAGCTCAATCATTCCTTCCCCGGTGGGAATCTTGAGGGCATCTGCGACATAAGCCGGAGCCGGCGGCTCGTTTTCTGTGCCGGGAACAGCGAGCAGTTGCATCTTCTTGCCCTCGAAGTCGTCGCTGTGCTCGTCGTAGTAGCGCGAGCTTAAAAAGCTCTGCTGTCCGCCGGTGTCAATCTCGTAGATGCGCTCCTTGCCCCTGGGCCCCAGCGCTGCCAGCAGCCTGTCGCCCTCAATGTAGAAGGGGCTGCCGGTCTCGACGCGCTTCTTTGTGTTGGCCTCAATCGAGTCATCCGGATAAATCGTTACCGACCCCAGCGCCGTAAAGCCCGGAAATCCCAACACACCCTGCACCTGAAAATTTGTCTTTTCGTAGTAAAGGTCAGCATCGTCAAAGACCACCACGGAGATATTGCGCAGAGTAATGTTTCCAATCTTCATGCGCGGGATCAGGCTGGTGTGTACAAGGATGGGCTTTCCGCGCAGGCTGGTAATTTTAGTGGAGGCTTCGGAGAGCTTGAGGCCAACCATCTTCGCCGTCGAGAGTGACAGGTAATTGAATGGGGAACTGGGATCCAGCATCCACCGCCGCGCAAAGCCATCAATGTAGACGGCTGTTTCTGTCAGTCCAAGCGAATCGCGCTCAGTGGGAATGCGGAAGCTGTCCGGCGCATCAACGGTCTGTGCCGGGGCCGAGGCTAAAAGAGGAAGCACGGCCATTGGCAGTTCCATTTCTTCCTTTTCGTCTGCCGTCAGTGAATCCTCATAGCGTGAGAGGAGAAGCTGATAGGCCTTGGCTGCTTTGGCGTAGTTTTCCGTGCGCAGATAGTCCTGTGCCAGGGTCTTGCGCAGTTCCTGAGCCTTCTCTTTATTGCCGTTTTTCTCAAACTGATCGGCCAGCGGCTCCAGAAGTTGTATTGACTCGGCAGGCTTGTTTTTGCGATTCAGTAGAAGCCCCCGCAGGAACCGTGTATCGGGGGTATCCGGTGTATCGGGCGCGCCAAGCTGCTCTTCCAGCCGCAGATATTGGTGATCGGCCAGCAATGCCTCCAGCGAGGCTGTGAGGGCTGCCTGCTGATCGGCTGTAATTTTGACTTTTTCCGGTTCCTGAGTGCTTGATGAAGGGGCAACAGAGGCTTTACTGCTCTGGGCGTATCCCGTTGCAGATATGGTTCCAACCGCGATTATGACCATCAAAGCGCTGCGACCGAGCAGTAACATCTATGTGAAAGACTCCTTTTCAGAGGTTTCGTGACCAGACATCCGAAATATGGGCTACAGAATGAGAATACCCGGTTCGATGGCCCTATGGGGTCAGCATCAGGTATGGCCCCGGAATATGCGAAAATTCTGCAAAGTAATCTTTGCGGCAAAACAGGTTTCAGATTTTTGAAGGCACGGCTGGTTTCAAAGATTGGCGGGAAGGGACGGTTGTTCCACCCATGGAGCGAGTCATGATTAGCGTCAGCAGCCGCACCCTTAAGAACACGTTCACACTCCTGTGTGCGATGGTTCTGCTGGTTTTCTTTGCCGCTGGATGCGCCAGCGGCCCGGCTATCTCCACGGTATTCACCCCAACCATTGCGTGGACTGCACCAGCCTCCATCCCCTATGGGACCGCATTAACCAGTACACAATTGAATGCCGCTGCCAGCTTTGAAGGAGCAGCTGTTCCCGGAACCTTCACCTATTCTCCCGCAGCCGGAACCATTTTGCAGGCCGGTATCCAGACGCTGAGCGTCACCTTTACGCCAACGGACACTACAAAATACGGAATCATCACGGACACGGTCAGCCTGGTGGTCAGCAAGGTGCAGCCAACCCTGAGCTGGGTAACCCCTGCACCTATCGCTTATGGAACGGCTCTGAGTTCCCTGCAGTTGAATGCCTCGGCAAGCGTTGGGAGCACTCCGCTGGCCGGTACTTACACCTATCTGTCGGGAAGCACTCCTGTAAGTACTGGAACGGTGCTTGCGGCAGGGACTCAGACGCTCACAGCTACCTTTACGCCGACGGACTTCGTAGATTTTTCGACCGCCTCCATCACGGTTCAGTTGGTTGTCAACAAGACCACGCCGACCATCAATTGGCAGGCTCCCAACACAGTCGTAACGCTGGGAACGGTTCTTGACAGTACGATTCTGGATGCCACAGCAACGATTGGCACTACCTCTGTTGCCGGCAGCTATGTCTACAATCCGTCTGCGGGAACTGTACTGAACTCTCTGGGATGGCTGACCCTGAATGTCACGTTTTTCCCCAGCAATTCCAGCTTGAATGTGGTAACTACCAGCATCCTACTGGATGTGGGCAAGGCAATCCCGACAATCAGTTGGACCACGCCTGCTTCCATCCCCTACGGAACTGCTTTGAGCGCAACGCAACTCGACGCGTCTACGGTTGTCCCCGGAACCTTTAGCTACACGCCTGCGATTGGAACCATACTCACAGCAGGCACGCAGACCCTTACCGCTCTCTTTACACCGACAGACACGACCACCTACACTCCCATCTCGGACAGTGTTTCTTTGACGGTGACCAAAGCCATCCCCACAATTACATGGCCGACTCCCGCGGCTATTTCCTACGGAACCGCGCTCAGCAGTACACAACTGGATGCAACCACGACGGTGCCGGGAGTATTTACCTATTCCCCTACAGTTGGGTCATTACCGAGCTCAGGCATACAGACCCTGACGGCAACCTTTACCCCGACCGACACCTCCGATTACTCCACCACCACTGCGTCGGTAAGCCTTACCGTCAACAAAGTCACGCCTGCCATTACATGGACAACGCCAACAGCCATTCCCTACGGAACCGCGCTCAGTGCTGCGCAACTGGATGCAACCACAACAGTGCCGGGCAGCTTTACGTATTCGCCTGCATCGGGCACGATGCTTCTTGCGGGAAAACAGACACTTACCTCGACCTTCACTCCAACCGATACCGCCGACTACGCAACTGTAGTTACGTCGGTTCAACTGGTTGTGACTCAGGACACACCGATCGTCACATGGCCTACGCCAACTCCTGTACCTGTCGGCAGAACGCTGACCTCTACCCAACTGGATGCAATGGCCAGCAATGCCGGCATCTCTGTTCCGGGCACGTTCATCTACAATCCGGCTCTGGGAACGGCCCTGCAAACCGTTGGCGCTGTAACGCTCTCAGTCACCTTCAATCCAACCGATACCGTTGACTACTCCAGCGTCACGGATAGTGTTCAGCTTATTGTGCAGGGCCCTCCCGCCATTACATGGCCTACACCCTCGGCCATCACCTATGGAACGGCGTTGAGCAGCTCGCAGCTTGATGCAACAGCCCCTGTTGCCGGCAGCTTCAGCTACTCTCCGGCGCTTGGGACAGTGCTGGCGGTTGGCACCCAGACGCTGACCACCACCTTTACTCCTGCGGATATAGCCGACTATCAGGTAACAACGGCGAGTGTCCCGCTGGTTGTCAACAAAATCAATTCCATCGTTACGTGGCCTACGCCCGCTGCAATCAGCTATGGGACTGCGCTCAGCAGTATGCAACTGGATGCCACAGCCAATGTGTCTGGCAGCTTCAGTTATTCGCCGGCCCTGGGTTCCGTGCTCACAGCGGGAACGCATACGCTGACCGCGACCTTTACGCCGACAGATTCAACCGACTATGCTTCCGCGACATCCACAGTGCAGTTGGTCGTCAACCAGATCACGCCTGTGCTCACATGGACGACTCCATCGCCGATGCAGACGGGAATAGCCCTTGGCCCCACGCAACTCAATGCGACGGCCAGCCTTAATGGAAATTCTGTTGCTGGTAATTTTGTATACAGCCCGGTTGCCGGAACCGTTTTTACAAGCGCAGGCCCACAGATACTCAGCGTCACCTTCACACCCAGCGATCAGACCGACTACAAATCCGCTACAGCCAATGTCACTCTTACGGTGCAGGGAACGCCTGCCATTACATGGGCAACTCCTTCAGCTATCACGTACGGGACTGCGCTCGGCAGCACGCAACTCAACGCTACGGCCAGCGTGGCTGGTACTTTTAACTACACTCCGGCAGCAGGAACTATCCCAACCGTCGGAACCAAAACACTCAGTGTCACCTTCAATCCAACGGACAGCACCGACTACACCACCGCAACCGCGAGCGTTCAGTTGGTCGTGAACAAGGCAACCCCAGTCATTACGTGGGTCACGCCGGCCAATATCCCGATTGGAACCGTTCTCAGCTCTACGCAGCTTGACGCTACAGCTAATGTGCCGGGAAGCTTCATCTACACGCCAGCGGCGGGTACAACCGAGTCCACTATAGGCAGCCTCACACTTTCAACCACCTTTACACCTACGGATTACACCGACTACAACTCGGCCACGGACTCAGTTACCATCGCCGTCTCGCCTCCCGGTCCCTCCTATTCGTGGACGAACGTAAAAATAACCGGCGGCGGGTATGTTCCCGGAATCTACTTCCATCCCACGCAGCAGGGACTCATGTACGCCCGCACAGACATAGGCGGCGCCTATCGCTGGAATACCTCGACCGATACCGGATGGGTTCCGCTCAACGATTCCTTTGGGCCATCCAATTGGTGGTATGGCGGAGTCGAGGCAATTGGTCTCGATCCGACCAATCCGCAAATGCTTTACATGGCAGTCGGAATGTATGCGCTGGAAAGCTGGGACGGCAACGGAGCTATGCTTGTCTCCACGAATCAGGGAAAAACCTTCACCACGGTTCCGCTTACCTTTCAGAACGGCTCCAACGACACAGGACGCAATACAGGCGAGCGCATCTCGGTTGATCCGAATATGCCCAGCATCGTTTATTTTGGAACGCGTTTGGCGGGTGTGCAGATTTCTACCAACTCCGGCCTTGCATGGACTCAGATGACGGGTTTCCCCTCCATCACTACCAGCAACACCAACGGCAGCGGCGTTGTCGCGACCATCCCAATCAAGTCCAGCGGTTCCAGCGGCACGGCAACGCCGGTTGTCTATGCAGCCGTTGCGGGAACAGGCGTCAGCGAGCCCAATGGCCTCTACGTCACCACGAATGGCGGCAGCGTCAGTTCCACGTGGACTGCCGTGAGCGGCCAGCCGACCGGCATGGCTGTATTGCAGGCCAAATTGGGACCAGGCGGTGCAATTTATCTTCTTTATGGTGACCAGACCGGTCCCGCAACTATGACGACCAGCCAGTTCTGGAAGTTTGTTCCCGGCTCAACATGGACCGCCGGTACATGGACGCAGATTACTCTTCCCCGGACGGGAGGTTATGGCGGCTTTGCGCTTGACCCATCCATCTCCGGCTATATCTTGCTCGATACGCTCGACCAGTATGCGCTTGGAGACACCATCTTCCGCAGCACAAATGATGGCGCAACCTGGGTGGACACCAAGGCTCTGGGCGCAATCAATGATGCAACTCTCTCGCCATGGGTGGCCTTTGGCGGCTCGTATACCGATGTGGCAACAGGGAACTGGGCGACCGGAGTGGCTATTGATCCCTTCAACTCTGCTCACGCTATGTATGGAACCGGACAGACGATCTGGACCACCAACAATTTGACCGCTGCCGACTCGAACGGAGCCATTGATTGGACGATTGGCGCGCAGGGAATTGAGGAGACGGCAGTCAGCCTCTTGCTGGCTCCGCCTTCCGGCAACACAATTCTTTTCAGTGGCATGTCCGATCTCTCCGGCTTCGCTCACCAAAATCTGTCTGTCTCGCCGCCCCAGCAGATGTACAGCAGTCCGCAGGCGACGCCATCCTCTATGGATTTTGAGCAAGAATTTCCATCAATTGTCGTGCGCATCAGCCATGCAACCGCACCCTTTGGCGTTTACTCGACCAATGCCGGAATTGCCTGGACAGCCTTCGGCAACAATCCCACAGGAACCACGGTTGGCGGTGGAACCATCGCAATTGCACCGGATGGCAGTTCGATTGTCTGGGCGCCTGCTGATACATCCAGTGTCTGGTACACGACGAACTTTGGCGGTACATGGACTGCCGCGACGGGAGTTCCATCGCAGGCTTATGTGGTCAGTGATCGCGTTGCGGTTGGCGTTTACTATGCAATCTCCGGCACAACTCTTTACATGAGCACAAACGGCGGCAAAACCTGGACCACGCAACAGACCGGCCTGCCGAGCGGTGGCTCACTCGTTGTTTTGCCGGACGCTCAGGGGGATATCTGGGCGGTATTGGGAGAAGCGGGAACAGGGGTCAATCTCTATCAAAACACCGGCACTGCAACCTCGCCCACTCTGACGGCGAACAGCAACATCACGGCTGTTTACAACTTCGGCTTTGGTGCGGCGCAGACCGGCTCCACGCATCTGACGCTCTACACGGCAGGCACGGTCAGTGGAACCTACGGCATTTATCGCTCGGTAGATGGCGGCACCACGTGGGTGCAGATCAACAATGCAAACCATCAGTGGGGTATTCTGGGGCCGATCTGCGGCGATATGCGTACCTTCGGCACGGTTTATATCGGAACCAACGGTCGTGGAATCATTTGGGGAACCAGTACTTACTAATCAACAGGTTTCCTTATCACGCGACACTATTTTCGGGCAGTGTCGTGATGTTTTTACAGAGTATGGCTAGACTGTAGATGTATGAAAAAGAGAGTTATTGAACATTACGAACTGACGCGCAAGTTGGGTGCGGGCGGCAGCGGTGTTGTTTACCTAGCAGATGACACCCTATTGATGCGCCCTGTCGTCCTCAAGATACTCAAGCGCGGCGTACTCACGCTGGAGCAGATGCGCAGCACAGTTCTGCGTGAGGCCCGACTGGCTTCGGCCATCGAGCACCCAAACGTCTGCGGCATCTACGAAGTTGGCGAGACCGGCGAAGAAGCCTTCATCGTGATGCAGTATGTTCCCGGCCAATCGCTCGACAAGCTCATTGCGCGCGGCCCATCGAATCCGCAAATGGCACTCTCGGTTGGAATTCAGATATCGGATGGACTTCACGCAGCCCATTCCATCGGGATATTTCATCGCGACCTGAAGCCGCAGAATGTCATGCTCACCGATGGCGGTCTGGTCAAGATTCTTGATTTCGGTTTAGCGCGCAGGCTCTCACCCGAAGAGGTTATCTTCGATCCATCCCAGCCCGAACAGGGCAAAAAAGAGTTTGTCGCTGCTACCTACACGGCACGCGGCGGCACCATCAACTATATGGCGCCGGAGCAGTTTGTTACCGGCCAGTCCAGCGTACAGAGCGACCTGTGGGCGCTTGGCGTCATCCTCTATGAATTAGTGAGTGGCCGCCATCCCTTTGCCCGTCCCGATGGTGACGAGATGCAAAGTATCCGCGCCATCCAGTTTGCAGAGCCGCTGCCGCTTGAACGCACGCAACTGGGCCCGGTGCCGGTTGAAATGTCGAGTGTCATCTTCAAGCTTTTGGAAAAGACCCCCGCCGAGCGTTACTCTTCTGCCGCTGATGTTCGTGAGGCACTCAAGACCATCATGCGTGTGCTCAATCTTGAGACCGGCATCATCCCGGGCGATGCAGCCGCCAACCTGCCTACCTCCACCGCCGAACAGGAACAGCGTTCCACCGGAATCCTCTCCATGCTTGCCGAGCGTTTTCGCGAATCCTCGGACAATCGCAGTCGGGAAAACTCTGTTCTGGTGGTTCCATTTGCAAATCTCGGCACCACAGAGGTGGCTCCGCTCTACGGCTATGCACTGGCTGATTCCATTGCCGCGCGGCTGGCGCGAATGCCTTCGCTGGTGGTGCGCCCATCGAGTTCGCTGATGAGTCTGAACCTTTCTAAGTTGGACCCGCTTGCGGTCGGGCAAAAGCTGATGGTCCAGTTTGTGCTCACAGGCAACTTCATGCGCTCGGATGCAGGCTTTGATCTCAACTGGCAACTCCTCGATGTGCCTGCGCAGAGCGTGCGCACCGGAGGCACGATCAGCGTTCCCACGCTTGATCTGGTTGCCGTGCAATCGGAAATATCGAATGAGGTCTTTGCCACCTTGCAGGGAATGGGTGGTGGGGGCCTGGCACAAAACTCCGCGCCGGAACCGAACCCCATCCAGAGCGACTCCATCAACACGGAAAACATCTCCGAGGATTATTTACAGGCCCGTGCGCTGCTTTCCTCTTTTATGGCCCGCAGCGGTTCCAGGAGCGATCTGGACCGTGCCCGCGAAATCTTCGAAAAGGTCACCGGCGAGGACGAAAACTTTGCCGCCGCCTGGAGCGGTCTGGGCATCGCGCAGTTGCAGTACGTCCGTCACGGACTTGGCGGCCAGCTTTATGTGCGCTCTGCGCGCAAGGCATTTGACCGCGCGCTGGAGATTGACCCCGGCTCCATCGAGGCCAATCTTTATCGTGTTTACATGCTGCTTTCCCGTGGCGAAAAAGAGAGTGCGCGTCACGGCATTCAGCATCTGCTCTCCACGGCGCAGAACGACTGGAATGTTCATACAGTAGCAGGCATTACGCTGCGGCTGGATGGAATGTATGACGAGGCGATGGTGCAGTTCAATCAGGCGCTCAAACTGAACCCGTCGAATGCTGCCGTCCTCTACAACCATCGCGCCCGCGTCTATCACTATCAGAACCAGTTGGAACTGGCAGGCGACGAACTGCAAAAGGGACTGGCTCTGGAACCGCATCATGCCTTGCTGAGAACCTCGCTCGGCTATCAGCAGATGCGCACCGGCCATCTCTCCGAGGCGATTGCCATTCTTGAAGAGGTGATTCGCGACGATGACAGCATGCGTATTGCCATGCCGACATTGGCTCTCTGCTATGTGCAGATTGGCGACCGTGCTCGTGCAGCCGCTTTCATCACAGAAGAGGCTCTGATGGCCGCAGAAGCTGACGGCGAGATGGCCTATCGCCTGGCTACGTATCACGCGGTTGAGGGCGATGAAAGCGAAGCACTTCACTGGCTGCGTCGCGCCATCTATCTGGGCAACGAAAATTATCCGTGGTTCCAGAAAAACCCATCGTGGGTCAGGCTGCACGGTCACGGGGATTTTGAACGGATTCTTGAAGATTTGAAACGAACCTTCCGCCGCAACCAGAAGACGTGGAAGCGCCTGCTGTTGAGCATCCCGAAGGAAGGGGAGTAGCTGGTACTCCCCGGAAGACAATTGAAGAATTAATTGATGGTCGGAACCATATCCATCGGCTCGGTCAATGCAAGTTCCAGCGACGAGTCCTGCGGAATATTTACGCGGTTGTGATGGAAGATTGCATGAGTTGTGGCAACTCCTGCACCTGCAATGGCACCTACTACTGTACCCGCAGGCCCTGCGACCATTGTGCCGATGAGAGCACCCGATCCGATACTGCCGCCATACACCACGCCGTCGTGCTTCACCGGGGAATTCGCAACCACAGCACCCTCATTGCCTACATGCACGTTGTCACGTTTGGGGTCAGAGACCTGAGCGTGAATCTGGTAGCGGCTTCCGTCCGGCAGAACCACTGTATCGGGGCGCAGGCGCATCATAGCCTTTTCGCCGATACCGTTTTGCACGCTCGTTACGCGGCCACGCACTTCAGAGCCCTTCGGAATCAGAACCTTGCCATTGAGCGTGACATCCTTGGCTAGTTTGCCGCGAAATATCTTTCCCGCCGGTGTGGTATCGGTGGAGAGATCAGTCGTCATCACAATCGGCAATCGTGTTCCTGTAGGCAGACGTGGCGCGGGAACCAGATGGACTCCCTGTGGCAAATTCATGCCGTTCATGCTGGGGAAGGAACCATTCGAAGAGGGCGGCATGTTGTCTGCCACCATCTGGCGATCCATCGGATTGATTTTGGGTTCAGTTTGCGGCTTCGCAGCCGTGGCTCCATGTGCACCTTCCCCGGCCATCTGCGTGTCAAGAGGATTGATCGCAGGAGGCAGCAGCGGTGCTGGAGCTTCCGTGCGGCGAACCAGCGTAGGATTTGGCTGCACAGTGCAGACGGTTGTCTCGCCGGAGCCTTTTTCAGTCTGAACTGTTGTTGTTGCTTTCCCGGATGGGCGAGCAGGCGAAGTTGCAACCGTGCTCATGTTTTCAACGGGAGGCGTAGAGACGCCGGTATAGGAATTCTGTTCCTGCGCGGAGAGCATTCCGGCCAGCAGCAGGGGAAGCAGAGTGACCTTATTGAGATGTTTCATCGTATTGCTCCTTCAAGGCGAATCGGGATTGGTTTCTGTTCAGCCTTCTTCGTCTCTGAGTGCGAGTCTCCCATATTCAAAGCGTAGCGTAGCTTGGCTGTGTATACATGACTTTGGTAACGAGAGGAACCAATCGGGTAACGGGTGGCGTTTGCGCCAACAGTCGCGTAACAGAGACGACGGAAATCTTCTTTTGATATGTTTTGCTCGCAAGTAATTGAGCACAGATGAGTTGCTTCATCTGTGACCGTTACCACAACCTGAGACAGGGGAAGCTTTGTTAGAATCGCCGATGGAAGCGGCATTGAAGCATCCAAGCAGCGAATCGAACAAATCCATTGGGGATGATGGGATATGAGCGGTTGGGTTGACAGTGTACTGAGTACGACTGGACGCCCGGTTGCCGTGGATCGTCGCCTGAAGCTGAACGACAGATTGCAGCATCACATAATGAGGACAGAGATGACAGAGATTGTTGATATTCACGCAAGGGAAATTCTTGATTCACGCGGCAACCCCACGGTGGAAGCAGATGTTGTGCTCGAATGCGGCGCGATGGGTCGTGCAGCGGTTCCGAGTGGCGCCTCAACCGGCGAGCACGAGGCCGTAGAACTGCGCGACGGCGATAAGGCCCACTACCTTGGCAAGGGTGTTTTACAGGCTGTAGAAAATGTGGAGACGATTCTGGCACCGGAACTGGTCGGCATGGATGCATCCAACCAGCGCCTGCTGGATGCAACCATGATCGCCATTGACGGCACGCCGAACAAGGCCCGTTTGGGTGCGAATGCAATTCTCGCCGTCAGCATGGCTGCTGCCCGCGCAACCGCGACCGCGCTGGAGATTCCTCTCTATCGTTATCTCGGCGGCGTCAATGCCAGCACCCTGCCGGTTCCCATGATGAACATCCTCAACGGTGGCGCACATGCCGACAACAACGTGGACTTCCAGGAGTTCATGGTGATGCCGGTCGGTGCAGAGCGCTTCAGCGATGCGCTGCGTTGGGGTGCTGAGGTCTTCCACACCCTCAAGGGCGTGCTCAAGAAGAAGGGTTACAACACGGCAGTCGGCGATGAAGGAGGCTTTGCTCCTTCGCTCAAGTCGAACACCGAGGCCATCGAGGTCATTCTCGAAGCCATCACCCTGGCCGGCTACAAGCCCGGCGAGCAGATTGCCATCGCTCTCGATCCTGCGTCGAGCGAGTTCTACGACAAGGACAAGAAGAAGTACGTCTTCAAGAAGAGCGACAAGAGCGAGCACTCCAGCGAGGAGATGGCACGCTTCTGGGATAACTGGAGCCGCCAGTATCCAATTGTTTCCATTGAAGACGGTATGGCCGAGGACGATTGGGAGGGTTGGAAGACTCTTACCGATCTGGCCGGCAGCCGCATCCAGTTGGTTGGCGACGATCTCTTCGTAACCAACACGCAGCGTCTGCGCCGTGGCATTGATGAGGGTATCGCAAATTCGATCCTCATCAAGGTCAACCAGATTGGCACCGTCAGCGAAACTCTTGAGGCCATTGCTCTGGCAGCCCGTTACGGCTACACCTCGATCATCAGCCATCGTTCGGGCGAGACCGAGGACACCTTCATTGCGGACCTCGCCGTGGGCACCAGCGCTGGACAGATCAAGACCGGCTCGGCTTCACGCACAGACCGCATCTGCAAGTACAACCAGCTTCTCCGCATCGAAGAGGAGCTTGGTCAGGCTGCAACCTTCCTTGGGTTGGAAGCCATCAACTACGGCGGATAAACAAAGTGGGCGGCGCAAAATGCGCCGCCCTGCTTTTCTTGCGCCACTCTTTCTGTTCAACTGAATTTATCCAACGGTTTTTCTAGGCCGGGGCTGCATCCCTCTGCCCCAAACTTCCCTGCGAGGCAAATCATGGCAAAGTCACCAATCGTTCTGACCATCCTTGATGGATGGGGATATCGCGCCGAAACGGCGGACAACGCAATCGCTCTGGCAAAGAAGCCAACCTACAACAAGCTTCTGCGCGAGTATCCCAACACCCTTATCCGTGCGTCAGAGCATTTTGTCGGCCTGCCCGACGGTCAAATGGGCAACAGCGAAGTCGGCCACCTCAACATCGGCGCCGGACGCATTGTGCAGATGGACATCACGCGCATTGACATGCTCATCGCCAGCGGCGAGTTCAGCAACCATCCGACCATTGCCGGAGCCATGCAGCGCGCCCGCCAAACGGGTCGCTCCCTTCATTTGATGGGCCTGCTCAGTGATGGCGGTGTTCACTCCCACCAGAACCATTTGTATGCGTTGCTTAGAGCTGCGCGTGAGCATGGCGTGGAGCGCGTATTCGTCCATGCTTTCATGGATGGTCGCGACACGGCTCCAGATAGCGGTGCAGGTTATCTCTTGCAACTTCAGCAGAAGATGGCGGAATACAAGGTTGGCAAAATTGCCAGCGTGAATGGTCGCTATTACGTAATGGACCGCGACAACCGCTGGGAGCGCGAGCGGATGGCCTTTGATGCCATGGTCACAGGACGGCCCGAAGGTGGCCTCTACGCCGATCCCATCGCACGCGTCAAAGAGAATTACAACAATAAGATCACCGATGAGTTCATCATCCCCTTTACGGTTGTGGGCGCGGATGGCAAGCCGGTCGGACTGATCAAAGACGACGATATCTGTATCAACTTCAATTTTCGTTCTGATCGTGCCCGTCAAATTACTCGTGTACTGGCTCGCAACAGCGGACTCAACAAACTGGGTGGACGGGATTTACCTAAGTGGGAAGAGTTGGATGCAATCATCCCGCGCTCTGAGGTTCCCAACAATCTTTACTACCTCTGCATGACGCAGTATGACAAAATGTTTGATCTTCAGATGATCATGCTGCCGGAGAGCATGGAAAATCTGCTGGCGAATATGCTTTCGCAGAACAGCCTGCGTAATCTGCGCGTTGCCGAAACCGAGAAGTATGCGCACGTCACCTACTTCTTCAACGGTGGAATTGAAACCGCATTCCCCGGCGAAGAGCGCATTCTGATTCCGTCGAAAAAGGTTGCCACCTACGACCTTGCTCCGGAGATGAGTGCAGAGGGCATTGCAGACGCTATCGTTAAAGCCGTCAACGATACAGCCTTTGATCTGGTAGTTGCGAATTTTGCAAATGCAGACATGGTAGGACACAGCGGTCAGCTTGAGCCCACCATTCACGCCGTGGAGGCGGTGGATGCACAACTGAAGCGCGTTTACGATGCCGTCCGTCGCGCCAACGGAAGCCTCATTATCACCGCCGATCATGGGAACGCCGAACAGATGAAGGATCTCGTCACCGGCGGCCCGCATACGGCACACACGACCAATCCGGTCCCGTTCATTTTCATCAACGAGACGGCCAATCAATACACGATGAAGCCGGATGGCTCCTTGCGCGATATTTCGCCAACCCTGCTGAACCTGATGAATATTGCGCTGCCGAAGCAGATGACCGGCCATGATATGCGCGTCAAGAAGGTCTAGGAGCACATTCCTCAATCGCGCTGTTCGTCAACTCTGTTTGTCATCCCGCAGCATAAGCGAAGGGATATGCTGTTGTCTTTTCCCGTCAACTCATCCAATCGGGTGCCCCATCCTTCGCGTTTTTGCGAAGGGTGGGAGACGAGAATCTTCGCCTCCCGTCTTTCGCAGGTAAAACCGCTCAGTGCATTCAGATTAAAAGCCAACTCTGCGTTGCGGATACCACGTGAACTGGAAGTTCGTCGTATTCACAGCTTGTCTTCCGTTGGTATTTATCAGCAGGTTGTAGAGTGGGATCAGGTAGTTCTCATGGGTGTAATAGATATTTGCTTCAAAGTTCCTGCCAATGCGCTTGACCAGCGTTGCCGTAAAATCATTCAGCGTAGTTCCGCCTGGAATAAAGTCCTTGGCAACCTTCTGACCGCGCCAGCTAATCTGTGCAGACTCGTTGCCGCTCAGGTGCCATGTAGCCCACACTTGACCACCCTTGGCTTCGCGTCCCATCCAGTCACCAAATATTTGACCCTTGTTGGTGTAGCCCTGTAGCTGTATCACCTCGCGATACATGAAGACACCTCCCGTACTCACGCTGGTGGAAGGGTCCGTCAGGATGCCTTCGCCGCGCACTTCCAGCTTAGACAGGCGCGGCAGATGTGAGAAATCAAGTCCTGTGCGGAAGGCCGCGCGTCGAGGCGCTGACGGCGGGCTGGCATCATCATGGCACTCGGAATCGGTGTAGAAGGTCACCCAGTTACGCAGCCACGGCAGGCGATAGGAAAAGTCGAAGGCAGAGAAGCGCGCTCCCGGATCCTGATTACTGTTTTTGACGGCGGCAGTGGTGTCGTTGAAGTCAAAGAAGCTTCGGAAGAATGTGTGCAGCGTAACCGGCTCGTGCCCCTTGCCGCCCCAGATAACGGTGCGCTCAAATCCAAATTCAAAATTCGTTGTTGGACGGAAGGAAAATTTCTCTGCGTGGACCCAGGGATCGTTCGGCGCAGTATGTCCCTTGAGCGAGCCTACCAGGAAGTCATAGCGCAGCGGCCCCAGATAGCGCGATACAAAGGGAATGTGCATTGGCTCCACGCGATTGATGCGAAAGCTGTAGATGTTCTCTGCGTTGTTCGAGTAAGCCATGCTGGAGCCGGCAGCAGGCCCCATCCACTCATCCGATTTTCCCAGGCTGAACTCGTGTCCAAACAGATGGTAAGAGAGGTAGCCCTCCATCAATCGGAAGTCACCCGTCGAGCCGATTGGCCCCAGCGGAATCGTAGCCTGATTTACCGGCGTTGTTGTGCCTGCTATGTAGTAGGGAATGATGTCAATTGCGGAGAGCCGCATGGCGAGTGCAGGGGAGTAGCCGGCGGCAGAGGGCGCGTACTGCGTTTCACCGCGAAAGTACAGCGAGAAGCGTCCGGATGTCCCATAGCCGCTGACCCCGGTGTAATTGTTGAATCCACCGGAGTAGGGCCGTCCATAATCGTTGACGGTGGTCTGGCCCAGATGGAAGCTGTCGCGCAGTGGTGTGCCGCTGATGCCGCGCATTACCGTGTAGAGCGATTCGGTCTGGATGCGACCATGAGAGCTTATTCCGCCGCCTTCAGCGTCCATACGCAACTCGTGCCAAAGGGCGTCGTAGATGCCGCGCGCCTCTTCCTGTGCATCTGTCGAACCGGACTCCTCCAGCTTTGGCGCAGACTGCTCCAGCATATGAACGACGCTCAGTCGCGTCCATGGACGAAGGCCGAGGAAGGCTGTATCAATGTAGCCCAGAGAGTACAGACGCACAATCGCCGGAACCATCCAGCTATCGTCGTTGATGTAGGGCGAGCTTTGCGTACTGAGCGCTCTGGGATGTTCCGGCACGCTCCATTGCGGCGTTGCTGTAACCTGTGCTGCAACAGGAGTGGAATCTTCTGCAAGCGCATGGTTGCTGGTTATCAGCGCTGTAAAAAATAATGCGCTAACCACTGTTATTACCGGATAAAACGAGCGAAGGACGAGACTCGTGCGAATTCTCATGCATCTAACGCTAGCGAAGTAGGCCGGGGTCGTCAATTACTCGCAAAAATATCTGCATTGCAATTCCTCAGGAGTGCCCCAAATCTCGATATTTTGAGATTTGGGATACTCAAACAGATTCAGCAATTATGCGTAAGCCGGATCGCCTCGCTCGGTATTGACTCCGAGTTCTGCAATGGCTGCCTGTGCTTTTTTTGCATCGAACTTGCCATCCCGCGCCAGCTTCGAAAGCGCGGCTGCCACAACCGACCTGGCATCCACCTCGAAGTGGTCACGCAGATGCTCGCGGTTGTCGCTGCGTCCAAAGCCATCGGTGCCCAGCGAGATGAGCCGCCCGCCAAGCCACGGCGCCAGTGCATCCGGCATCACCTTCATATAATCGCTTGCTGCAATGATCGGTCCCTTCGCCTTACCCAAAGCTTCAAGCAGGTAGGGCGTCCTGGTGGCTTCCGCCGGGTGCAGGCGATTCCAGCGTTCAACGCCCAATGCATCGCGGCGCAGTTCCGTGTAGCTGGTTACGCTCCAGACGTCGGCAGCGATGTCGTATTTTTCAGCGAGAATCTCCTGTGCTTTGACCACCTCATTCAAAATTGCTCCGCTGCCAAAAAGCTGCGCTACAGCCTTGTTTCCCGGCGCTGCCTTGTAGCAGTAGATGCCACGCAGAATGCCCTCTTCCACGCCCTCCGGCATTGCGGGCATCGCGTAGTCCTCGTTGTACATTGTGATGTAGTAGAAGACCGGATCACCCTTCTGATACATGCGCCTGAGGCCATCCTGCAAAATCACCGCCAGTTCGTAGACGTAGGCCGGGTCATAGCTGACGCAGGAGGGAACCGTGCTGGCCAGCACATGGCTGTGACCATCCTGATGCTGCAATCCCTCGCCGAGCATGGTTGTGCGCCCAGCGGTTCCGCCCATCAGGAAGCCCTTGCCGCGCGAATCCGCAAAGGCCCAGATCATGTCGCCAATGCGCTGGAAGCCGAACATCGAGTAGTACATGTAAAAGGGGATCATCGGAATCTGGTAGTTGGCATAGCTTGAACCGGCAGCCGTGAACGAGGCCATGGCGCCGGCCTCGGTAATGCCTTCCTCCAGAATCTGCCCGTCAATCTCTTCGCGGTAGTACAGAAGCATGTCCTGATCGTGCGGAACATACTTTTGCCCGCCGCTGGCGTAGATTCCCACCTGGCGAATTACAGACTCAAGTCCAAAGGTGCGGCCCTCGTCCGGCACAATCGGAACCACCAGCCTGCCAATCTCCGGGTCCTTCAGCAGATGGCGAAGGATGCTGACAAAGCCCATCGTCGTCGAGACATCGCGCCCCTTGGAACCGGCTGTCCATTCAGCAAAGTAGTTCAGGTCCGGAGTCTTATCGAGCAGTTTGGCAGTGTCGCGACGCGGCGTATATCCTCCGAGAGCAGCACGGCGCTCATGCAGATAGATCATCTCCGGGCTATCCTCCGGCAACTTATAAGGCTTCAACTCTGCTGCCACATCCTCCGGCACCGGAATATCAAAACGGTTGACGAAGTACTTGACCGTATCGCTAGAGAGCTTCTTTTCCTGATGCGATGCGTTGCGCGCCTCGGTGTTGCCTAGGCCATAGCCCTTGACCGTCTTGGCCAGAATTACTGTCGGCCCGCCCCTGTGCTCAATCGCCTGCTTGTAGGCGTTGTAGATTTTGACCGGATCGTGGCCGCCGCGATGCAGCGAACCAATCTGCTCGTCAGTCATATCGGAAACAATCTCAAGCAACTCCGGATACTTCCCGAAGAACTCCTTGCGAATGTATGCGCCGCCCTTGGCCTTGTAAGCCTGATAGTCGCCGTCGACGCACTCTTCCATGCGCTTCAGCAGCAGACCGTTCTTGTCTTTTGCAAAGAGTCTGTCCCAGCCCGTACCCCAGAGAACTTTGATGACATTCCATCCGGCACCGTGAAAGACGCCTTCAAGTTCATCCACAATGCGCTTGTTGCCGCGTACCGGCCCATCCAGCCGTTGCAGGTTGCAGTTGATGACGAAGATCAGGTTGTCGAGCTTTTCGCGCGAGGCAATGGCCAATGCGCCGAGCGAGTCCACCTCGTCCGTTTCGCCGTCTCCGACAAAGGCCCAGACCTTGCGTGGGGTTGTCTCGATCAGCTTGCGATTCTCCAGGTAGCGCATGAATCGCGCCTGATAAATCGCATTCAGGGGTCCAATGCCCATCGAAACAGTGGGGAACTTCCAGAAGTCCGGCATCAGCCACGGATGGGGATAGCTGGACAGTCCCGGAGTGTCGCGCAACTCGTGGCGAAAGTTCTTCAGGTGCTCCTCGGTGAATCGGCCCTCCAGATAGGCGCGTGCATACACGCCCGGCGAGGCGTGTCCCTGGAAGTAGATAAAATCGCCCGGATGCTCGCCGTAACGCGCGTGGAAGAAGTGGTTGAAGCCCACCTCCAGCAGCGTCGCCAGCGAGGAGTAGGTGGAGAGGTGTCCGCCGATACCGGCGTCTGCCTTATTCTGCTTGGTCACCATCGCCATGGCATTCCAGCGCACCAGCCCCTTGATGTGGCGTTCCAGCACGCGGTCGCCGGGGTAGGGAACCTCGTCGTGCTGCGGAATCGTATTCCAGTAGTGCGTAATCAGATCATTTTTGGTGCCGATGCCTGCCTGGCGTGCATGATCCAGCAGCGCATTCATTACCTCTGCGCCCTGATGGTGTCCTTCGGCCTCGACTAATTCGTCAAATGCCTCGATCCATTCCTGTAGCTCGCCTGCAAACTCTTCCGGGGTAAGGCGTTTCGTAGCGGTCATGTGATTTTCCTGTTCCTGCTGAAAATGAATTTCGCTTCCTGCTGCTTCGAGTCTGTTGCTCGATTTTTCCTGCTGCTTATATCTCACTGCTTAATCCCTTGGCGGCCATATAGGCTTCCATCCGCAGGATCGGGTCTGTATGTTCGCCGGCATCGTCGTGCCATGCTCCAACGCGTCCCACAATCAGCGTGGGACCGCTGCCGGTGCGGGCGTGGGCAATGGACTCCTGTGCCACCCGGTAGACTGCAACCACATCATTGCCATCCACTGCGATAACAGGCATTCCTTTGGCCATGTCCGCTAATGCTTTTTCAGCCTCTTCTTCTGATGTTTCAAGCGCCAAAAAGACTACAGAAAATCTTTTTGCTGCGGCTTTCTTTTGCAGCGCAACCCACTCCGTGCATCCCTGACGGGTGGAGGGTCGGGGCGCAATCAGCACCTGGCCGGAGGTTTTCATAGCGGAAAGGGAAGCAGTGTCAAAGCTTCCGCCCAGCGTGACCTTGTCCTCGGGCTTCAGGTGCAGGCCGAGTCCGGTAATCAGAGCCTCTGCGCCGGGGGTGCGGCCTGTAGCGCTCTCACGCAGCTTTTTGAAGGGAGCCGTAACGGGATGGGGCTTCTGTCTGCGATGCAACTGCATCGTCGTCAGCAAAAGATGCAGGCGTTCAGCTGGGATAAAAGGGGTAAGAACCTCTTGCTGCTTCTTGCGGGAACTCTTCACCGTTGCCATCGCTCGCGCTCTCTCCCGGCCTTTTTCCTGTACGCAAACAGACGCGCTTCGAGGTAAAAGAGGCCAACTATCACTTTGCATGATGGAGGGGACAATCGGCAACCAGAAAATGGTGCGCTATATCACAATGCGGTCGAGGTTAAGTTGAGTAGTCTGCGTTGATGTGAATGTACTCAACCGTCAGGTCTGTGGTCCAGAAGCGGCAACTGCCCGTACCGACCTTCAGGTCAATGCGAATCGAGTACTCATCCTGCTGCAGATACTCATGAGCCTTCTCCATATCAAAGAGCGGGGAGCGGCCACCATCGCGGCAGATTTCCAACTCGCCAAAGTAAATCGCTATTGCTTCGGGCCTCAGTTTGGCGTTGGAGTAGCCGACAGCAGCCATCAGTCTTCCCCAATTGGGATCGCAGCCGGCCCAGGCCGTTTTGACCAGTGGAGAGTGGGCGATGGACTTGGCTACCAGCAAAGCATCCTCATCCGATGCTGCGCCTTCAATCAGCAATTCAATGACGTGAGAGATGCCCTCGCCGTCGCCTACAATCTGCCTGGCCAGTGAGATGGTCACCTGTTCGAGCGCCTGCGCAAAGTCTGCATTGCCTGCATCAATCGTCACACCGCTGGCGCCGGAGGCCAGCAGCAGTACCGTGTCATTTGTCGAAGTGTCCCCGTCAACTGAGATGCGATTGAAGCTCTTGTTCACTGCCCCCTGCAGGTAACCATTGAGCACCCTCGGCGTGATATCTGCATCGGTCAGGATGTAAACCAGCATGGTTGCATGGGGAACCAGTCGCGGATGAATCATGCCCGAGCCTTTACAGGCCGCTGCAATATGTACCATCTTGCCGTTCTGCTCAAAGCGGGCGAAGGCGGTCTTTTCGATGGTGTCAGTTGTCAGGATCGCCTGCGCGAGCGCGCTGAAGTAATCCGGATGACGGCCGATTTTGATGGTAGGCAACGCGGCAACAATTTTTTCTGCCGGCAACAGTACGCCGATAATCCCGGTTGATGCGGGGAATATCTCCTCGGCAGAGCAATTGAGCAATTTTGCAGCAGCCTCGCAGACCGAGCGCGCAGCCTCTAAGCCCGGCTCGCCGTTGGCGCAGTTGGCATTGCCTGCATTGACCACGACGGCACGAACCTTGCCTCCCGTAGCCGTCAAATGCTGCTTATCAATTACCAGCGGAGCAGCTACCACCTGATTTGCCGTAAACATGGCCGCAGCGCTGGCTGACGCATCGGCAACAATCATTGCAAGGTCCGGGCGACCGCTGGCTTTGAGCCCTGCGGTGGTCGCTCCATACCGAAATCCGAGAGGAAGAAGCTGAGTTGAGAGTTCTGTCATCACAGGGGATTACTCTAACAGTTAGAGGCAAATTTTTCGATGTCAGAGAAGGCACAACCGGCAGAGTTTCTCCATCTGAGGGGCGTAGATGTTGCTCAGGGAGACTCAATTGTCTTGCACAATATCAACCTGACCATCCGGCGCGGCGAGCACGCCGTCATCCTCGGCCCCAACGGCTGCGGCAAATCCACGCTGATTCAGACCATGACCTGCGCCATTTACCCGATTGTCCGCGCTGGAATGGAGGTACGCATCTACGGGCGGGAGCGCTGGGATTTGACCGAACTCCGCAAGTACTTTGGCGTGGTTTCGACCGACCTGCCCGGAGAAAAAACACCCGTCACCACCGGCCTCAATGCGACGATTGCGGGCTTCTTCTCCGCTTCGACCCTCTGGCCCAACCTCGAGATCAAACCGGAGATGCGGGAGCGCGCCTGGGAGGCTCTGGAGCGCATGGAGGCCACTTATCTGGCCGAGCGGCTGGTCGGTCACATGTCTGCCGGAGAAAAACGCCGCATCATGATTGCCCGCGCCCTCGTCCATCGTCCGGAGATGCTCCTGCTCGACGAGCCCTCGAACGCGCTCGACCTGGCCGCCCAGCGTGAACTCAGGCGGGTTCTGCGCTCGCTGGCCCGGCAGGGAACGGGCATTCTGCTCGTTACGCATCACCTCTCGGACATTCTGCCGGAGATCGAGCGCGTCATCCTGATGCGCGATGGACGCATCTTCCGCGACGGCCATCGTGGCGAACTCCTAAAATCAGATATCCTGACCGAGTTGTTTCATGCCCCGGTTCAAATCATCGAGCGGGATGGATTTTTGCATAGCATTTAGCCGCCGGTAGACGACAATATTATTGCAATCATCCTTGCAGGGGAGAAGCCTGTCTAAACTGGCTTTTGAGGGAGCGGCATGAAGATGGAGTTCACGAGGCGGCGCATCGGCTGGATTGTGGCCTTTGTTTTGCTGCTGATTGCAGCCGTATGGATACTTTTTGCATGGTTCGTGCATCGCTCAAGGTACATCTACTCCGGCACCGTGGAAACACGCGAGATTGAGATTGGCTCCAAGGTCGGTGGGCGCGTTACAGATGTTCCCGTCGAAGAGGGGCAGTCCGTCAGGACAGGTGCGTTGCTGGTTCGCTTTGAGTGCGATGCTCTGAAGGCTCAGCGCGCGCAGGCCGCTGCTGCCGTAGACGAGGCGCAGGCCGATATGGACCGGATGCTGCGCGGCAACCGTCCCGAGGAGATTCAGCAGGCAGAGGCCACGTCCAAAGCACTGCGCGCGGAACTGGATGCCGCCGAAAATGGCCCTCGTCAGCAGGATATTGATCAGGCAAAGGCCGACTACGCCGCAGCCAAAGCAGATGCAGCAGATGCCGAGGTGTTTTTTCGTCGCATGGAGACGCTTGCCAGGCGCGACATCATCTCGCGCCAGCAACTCGACGATGCCCGCGACAAGCGCGATGCCACGGCGCAGAAGGCTGAGGCTCTTCGACAGCATCTGGAGTTGCTGAAGGCAGGAACGCGGGTTGAAGATCTGAAGGCCGCGCAGGAACGCTACCGTCAGGCCGAGGCTGCTGCTGTTCTCTCCCGCAAGGGCTTCCGAAAGGAAGATATTGACGCCGCACGCGGAAGGCTGGCCGAAGCTCAGGGCAAAGTTGCCGAACTGGATGTCACTCTAAAAGAAGCGGAATTGCTCTCACCTGCGGATTCCCTCGTAGAAGTGGTGAGCGTGCGTCCCGGCGACCTGATTCCGCCGGGGCAGATCGTAGTTATGCTGCTTGAACCCTCGCAACTTTGGGTGAAGGTTTACATCGCAGAGACGGAGTTGTCGCACGTCCATGTCGGTCAATCTGCAAAGGTGAAGGTTGACGGCATCTCCGGACGCAGCTTCTCCGGCAGTGTGGAGCAGGTGGCCTCGCAGGCAGAATTTCTGCCGCGCAATGTGCAGACGCGTGATGATCGCGAGCATCAGGTCTTTGGTATCAAGGTCCACGTCAACAACTCTGATGGCACTTTGAAATCCGGCATGTCTGCCACGGTTGAACTCGAATGAGTGCGGCAATCACAGCCGAACATCTGACCATCCGCTTCGGAGACTTCACAGCCGTCAACGACGTGAGCTTCGCAGTCGAGAAGGGAGAGGTCTTTGGCTTTCTCGGCCCCAACGGCTCCGGCAAAACCACTATCATCAAGGCTCTTTGCGGGCTGCTGACGCCAAGCACAGGCACCGGTACGATTCTCGGCATGGACATTTGCCGGGACGCGGCAGAGATTAAGCGGCAGGTCGGATACATGTCGCAAAAGTTCGGCCTCTACGAAGACTTGACCGTCGCAGAAAATATTGCGTTTTATGCCGGCGTCTACGGCATCAAGGGCCAGTTGGCCGAGCAGCGCAAAAAAGAGGTTCTTGATCTGACCGGCATCGAAAGCTACATGAACCGTCGCGCCGGGCAGCTCTCTGGCGGCTGGAAGCAGCGTCTGGCGCTGGCCTGCGCCATCATCCACTCGCCGCAGGTGGTCTTTCTCGATGAACCCACGGCGGGAATTGATCCGGTTGCAAGGCGCGCACTGTGGGATTTGCTCTTTCGGCTCTCCGGTCAGGGTGTCACTTTTTTTGTCACCACGCATTACATGGACGAGGCAGAGCGCTGTGGCCGTGTTGGTTACATCTACCTCTCCAATCTGGTTGCTCTGGGAACCGTTCGCGAGTTGCAGCAGTTGCCGGCAGCCAATCCCATAGGCACCACGCGCGTGCAGATTACTACCGCGAATGCATCCTCCGTCCTTGACGCAGTACGCAGGCTGGGGGGCGTACGCGAAGCAACCATCTTCGGCTCCTCCATCCATGCGCTTATCGAAACAGCCCGCATAGACGCACTCAAGGCCGCGCTCCCCGGTGCAACGGTCGTTGCCATTGTTCCTTCGCTTGAGGATGTCTTCGTAACGCTCACCTACAAAATCATGGGAGACCAGCGATGAAGCATTTATTCCGCGGACTCATCCCCATCTGCCGCAAGGAGTGCCTGCACATCGTGCGTGATCGCGGCACGCTCTTTTTTGCGCTGCTGATTCCCATGCTTCAACTCTTTCTCTTCGGCTTTGCAGTGGATACAAATGTTCGTCAGATTCCTACGGTAGTCTTCGACGAATCCCACACGCAGGAGAGCCGCCAACTTCTGGAAAGATTCGCCGGTTCCGATGTCTTTCAGCTAAAGAGCTACGTCTCCTCGAAGGAGGAGATGTACGAAGCAATTCGTGCAGGAAAGGTTCGCGTAGGCATCCGGATTCCCTACGACTATGCGCGCAGCCTGCAAAATGGCACGACTGCAAGCATTCTGCTGCTGGTTGACGGCTCGGATTCAACCGTCGCCGGGCAGGCCATCAACACATCTACCGGCGTAACTCTGCGGGAATCCCTGCTGCGCGTTCTCCCCAACGGCAGGCTTCCGATTGATGTACGCCCATCTGTTCTCTTCAACCCTGCAACCCGTTCAGCGAACTTTTTTGTGCCGGGGCTGATTGCAATTCTGCTTCAGGTGATGACGATACTTTTGATTGCTCTCAGCCTTGTTCGCGAGCGCGAACGAGGAACGCTGGAGCAGTTGCAAATGACGCCGGTTGCACCGCTTGGCCTCATGGTCGGCAAGATGATTCCTTACGGAGTGCTGGCCTTCGCGGAACTCTGTGCCATTCTCTTTGTCATGCGTGTGGTCTTTCAGGTGCCGATTGCCGGAAGTATATTTGTACTGCTGGCAATGTCCCTTCCATTCCTGCTGACGGTGCTTGGATTGGGGCTGATGATCTCGACCAGAGCGCGCACGCAGGCCGAAGCATTTCAACTGGCGATGGGTACGGTTCTGCCATCGGTCTTTCTTTCCGGCTACATATTTTTGATTGAGAATATGCCGACCTTTTTCAAGGGAGTCAGCCGCCTGATTCCCGCTACGTATTACATCCAGATTCTGCGCGGAATCATCCTGCGCGGGGCCGGAATCAGGGAATTGTGGCAGAACGCAGCAGTTTTGACGCTGATGGGCTGCATCGCAATTTACATGGCTGGTCGCATGTTTGTCCGCCAAAAGGCGGGTTAACGCAGGCGGGAACTGTGGAAATTCTCTACGAAAATAATGATTGACGCGCCGTGAAACTGGGCTTATGTTGTCGTTACACGGGAAAGGAGGATGATCCAGCGAATGATAAAAAGAAATGGAAGTTGCATCACACAACGTGAGGTGACTGAGGCCTAAGGCTCCGCGCCTTAAGCCGGTCGGCGTTTGCATCCTTCGCCGAGGCCCACTGCAATCCATGCAGCGCGGAGGCCTCAGGTCAAAACCAACAGCTCACCCAGTGGCCCGTACTCGCGTCCCGAGTTCGGGCCACTGCTTTTGCAATCTGTTTTTGTACGTGGTCTCTCTCGCATAACCAAGAGCGGTGCCCCACCCTTCGCGGTTTTATCGCGAAGGGTGGGAGCGCAGGATCTCCGCAGTGCCCAATGCCGGCTCCGGCAGGAATCTCACCACATGCGACACGGACCCGTCAGGCAAAGTAAAATCTACTTATGGAACCCTTCATCATTGCAGGACGCAGTTTTCAGTCGCGGCTTATTGTAGGAACAGGCAAGTACAAGGATGGTCCGGAGACAAAGGCCGCCATCGAGGCATCCGGCGCAGAGATGGTCACCGTCGCCGTTCGTCGCGTCAACCTTGATCGCAGCAAGGAGTCCTTGCTCGACTTTATTGACCCCAAGCGCTATTTTCTGTTGCCGAATACTGCTGGCTGCTACACCGCCGACGAGGCGATTCGAGCCGCGCGACTTGGCCGCGAGGTTGGCCTGTCGGATTGGGTCAAGATTGAGGTCATCGGCGATCAGTCCACTTTGTACCCGGATGTTGAAGCAACACTTGAAGCTACCCGCGTGCTGGTCAGGGAAGGCTTTACGGTTCTGCCGTATACCTCTGATGACATTGTATTTGCGCTCCGCTTGATTGATGCCGGAGCCGCCGCCGTCATGCCTTTGGCTGCCCCGATTGGTTCTGGACTCGGCATCCAGAACAAGGCCACGCTACAAATTCTGCGCGAACGCATCACTGAGGTTCCGCTGATAGTGGATGCCGGTGTAGGCACCGCCTCTGACGCTGCTCTGGCGATGGAGATGGGTGCCGATGCCGTCCTGATGAACACTGCGCTGGCTGGCGCTGCCAATCCCGTGCTAATGGCTGAGGCGATGAAGAACGCAGTGCTTGCGGGTCGTCAGGCGTATCTGGCAGGACGGATGCCGCGCAAGCTTTATGCAACGGCCAGTTCGCCGGTGGAAGGCATTTCCAAGTAGCAAAAATCAGAATCCCACATCTCGATTCTGAGATGTGGGATTCTTCGTAAGGTCAAACTCACTTATGCGAGTTTTTGGCATTGATTGCGGCACAGAAATTACCGGCTACGGTGTCGTCGAACTCGACGACACCGTCCGTGACCCCAAACTCCGTGCGCTCAGGATTGGTGTCATCCGTCTTTCGAAGAGCAAAACCCTGCCGCAGCGCCTCATCGAAGTCCACGCGCAGCTTGCCGCTGAAATGCAGGAGTGGCAGCCCGACGTTGTCGCCATCGAAGAGGTTTTTTACTCGGTCAACGCCAAGAGCGCTCTCAAACTGGGACAGGTTCGCGGCGTCGCTCTTTTGGCCGCAGCGCAACTTGGTTTGCCGCTGGCCGAGTACGCGCCGCTCAAAATCAAATCCTCGGTCGTTGGCTACGGTCTCGCCAAAAAGGAGCAGGTGCAATACATGGTAGCGCGTCTGCTGAATCTGAAAGAGATTCCCGAACCCGCCGACGCCGCCGATGCTCTGGCCATTGCCATCTGTCATCTGCACACCGCGCAAACACTGGCGCAGCAAAATGCTGGAACAAAGTAGCGCCTCATCCGTCTATTCTTATTGCAGAGGCAAATATGCTTACCCGTCGTGTCACCCTTCTTCGCTATACCCTCCTTGCCGCGCTCTTTCTGGGATATGCCTCAACAGCCATCGCGCAGGCTGCGCCCCGCGCCATTCGCCTTGCACATATTGAGGGAACTGTCCGCGTCCTCAACGGCTCTAAGACCACTTACATGAAGGCTTACGCCAACATGCCCCTGATGGAAGGCGCGCGCCTCCAGACCATGGAGGATGGTACCGCCGAAATTGAAAGCGAAGACGGAAGCCTCTTCCGCATCATCCCAAACAGCATTCTGCAAATCTCGAATCTGCGCTGGGATGGCAGCAATGCTCCACAAACGGAGATAAGCCTCTTTAACGGTGTTGGCTATTTCGAGATTAAGCCCGACCACGATGGCGCCGTCACCCGCATCCGCGTTGCGACAGAGGTAATTGCAGCAGAGGAGCCAAGCATTCTTCGCGTAACACAGGAGAATGGCCCCGCACTGGTGGATGTGCTTTCGGGCACAGTCCGCGTAACCAATGGAGCAGACCTTTATCACGTGGATGTGCGTGCTGGCGAAGACCTTTCGACCGACATGGATGACGCCTCGCGTTATTTTCTGAACAAGGGAATCCAGCAGGACAGTTGGGACCAGTGGAATCTGGATCGCGACAGCGCTCTTGCTGCCCGCCTTGCACAACAGACCAAAGCCAGTGCCGGTTTGCCGATTGCAAGCAATCCGGCCATAGAGGATTTGGACGAATCCGGCGAGTGGTATGACGTTCCCAATACCGGCTACGTCTGGGCTCCCAGCAATGTTGGCGAGGATTGGGACCCATACGGCTATGGCTATTGGATTAACTATCCCGGCTTCGGCTACTCGTTTGTCTCTGGTTATTCCTGGGGATATTTGCCGTACACCTGCGGCGAGTGGAACTTTTTCAACGGTTTTGGATGGGGATGGGCGCCCCGTGGCTGTAACGCATGGGGATTCGGCTTTGTACCCGGAATCATTCTGGTGAACAATGTTCCTCCACGCTGGAATCGCCCTGTGGTTCCTGGCCCCGGACCTCACAAGCCGGGACGAATCGTTCCTGTTGGAGCACTTTACAAGCCGCTTGCTTCGGTGAATCGTATCCCGGGCAGGGCAGTTGTGATCGCCGGGAACGCAATAAATCCTTCGCCGATGCTTCATGAACACAACTTTGAGGCTACCGGCGCAGACAACGCTACCTTTGGCGGAGTTGTGACAAGCATCATCTCCGGCAACTCAAGGTCTGTTTATCGCTATGGCGATATCTCCGGAGGCGTTAGCACTGGCACATCAAATTCCATACGCACAACGCGACCGGTAACGACCACCAGAGGCGTAACAGGTATCGGCTCTGCACCCCACAACACAACCACCTCTGCGGAAGCTCCCGTACGAACGTCAACCCCGGCACCGTCGCATAGCTCGCCGAGTTACACGCCGCGTAGTTCCTACTCGCCACCATCCTACTCGCACACTTCACCGCCTGCTTCTTCTTTGCCCGCAGGTTCAAGAACATCGCCAAGGTAGCCGCAACCGGCTCAGGAGGATGCGTTTCAGTTTTGTTCCAGAGCCTTAAAGAGCGCCGCAAACCGGGTTAACTCCAGCGTTTCTGCGCGTGCCTTCAAGGGAACAGCAGCCTTTGCCATCGAAGCCTCAATCGCGGCGGCTGCATATCCCGCAGACCGCAGATTATTCGTCAGCGTCTTGCGCTTCTGCACAAAGCATCTGCGCAAAAAACCGATGAAGGCCTCCGGCTCCACGCCAAGTTCCTCAAACCTTGGCGCGATGTGCAACCGAAACACAGTAGAATGCACCTGCGGCGGCGGCACAAATGCCTGTGGAGGCAGCGTAAAAAGCTCTTCGGCACCGGCATGGAGTGCAACCGTCACCGTCAGTAGCCCATAATCGCGCGAGCCGGGTTCCGCTGTTACGCGCTCTGCCACCTCTCGCTGAACCATCAACACGGCTCTTTGAATGGATTGATGCTGATCCAGAATGTGCAGCAGTATCTCGCTCGTAATGTAGTACGGCAGGTTGCCGATCACCACCAGTTTTTCGCCCTGCGCAATCTCAGCAAAATCAACGGCAAGAATACTGCGTTCGATCAGAGTAAAGTTTTCGTGGTTGCGAAAGCTCACGCGCAACTCATTTGCCAGTTCCGGGTCCACTTCGACGGCAATCAGCTTCTTTGCCTTTTCTGCCAGCAGAAAGGTCAAAGCTCCGTGTCCCGGACCGATCTCCAGTACGGTTGCATCACTAATGTCTCCGAGCGAAGCGACCATGCGGGCAACGGCGCCCTCATCGCGAAGAAAATTCTGTCCAAGCCTAGATTTTGGTGGCATTCTTAACGCGTCCCTCTGGCATAGTAGACTTTCCCTTGCGGTATCTGGGAGGAATCTGCGCCATGCATATTGTATTTGCTGCTTCGGAGTGTGTGCCCTACGTCAAGACCGGGGGCCTTGCAGATGTGGTCGGAGCATTGCCGCCGCAGTTGGTCAAACTCGGCCATCGGGTCACTGTTTATCTGCCTTTTTACCGGCCTATCCAGAAGCGTTTTCCCGAACCGCGATACGTAATTCCCTCCATTACCATCCCTTTTGAGTATTACAACCGCTTTGTCGGTGTAGTGGATGGCGGACTTGTCGAGGGTGTTCAGTTTTACTTCCTCGACTGCCCGGAACTCTTTGACCGCGAGGGCCTCTATAGCTCGCCGCAGGGTGATTACTGGGATAACTGGGAGCGTTTTGCCCTCTACTCCCGCGCAGTTCTTGAAGCCAGCAAGCAGCTTGGCGTGCCGGATGTATTCCACGCGCATGACTGGCAGGCCGCGATGGTTGTTGTCTATCTGCGCACTCTTTATTACTTTGATCCGGTTCTGCGCAGAGCCGCTTCGGTGATTACGATTCACAATGCCGCCTATCAGGGAGCCTTTCCGCCGCAGACCACAGAGCGCCTGCTGTTTCCATGGGACATATTCACCAAAGATAAAGTCGAGCACTATGACACCTTCAACTTCCTCAAGGGTTCCCTTGTTTACAGTGACGTAATCACCACGGTCAGCCGCAAGTATGCCGAGGAGATTCAGACAAAAGAATTTGGCGAGACGCTGGAAGGCGTTCTGCAAAATCGCGCTCACGACCTTTATGGAATTCTCAACGGCGTAGATTACGGCAAGTGGAACCCTGCAACTGATCCGCACATTGCCGCGCACTATACCGCAAATAAAATGGCCGGAAAACAAAAGTGCCGTCAGGACCTGCTACACGCCTTTGGCCTCGAACACATCACAGCCGCTACGCCTGTACTTGGCATCGTCTCGCGCTTTGCTACGCAGAAGGGCTTCGATCTCTTGGCGCAGATTGCTCCTGAGTTGGCGCAACGCGACATCGCACTGGTAGCTCTTGGAACCGGGGAAGGTTACTATGAAGATTTTTTCCGCGTGTTCGCAAAGAGTTATCCGAAGAAGGTTGCCGTCAAAATCGGCTATGACGACACCCTTGCGCATAAGATTGAAGCAGGCTCTGACATCTTCCTGATGCCGTCACGTTACGAACCCTGCGGCCTCAATCAGATTTACTCTCTCAAATACGGAACCGTTCCCGTTGTGCGCGCGACAGGTGGGCTTGATGACACCATCGAAGAGTGGAATCAAAAGACAGGCGTGGGAACGGGCTTCAAGTTTGACAGTCTATTGCCGCAGGATTTTCTCTCAGCCATTGACCGGGCGCTTGGTGCGTACAGAAAAGCAATCTGGCCGCAGATTATTCGCAATGGAATGAGAAAGAATTACGACTGGTCCGCCCCCGCAAAGGAGTACGCAGAGGTTTACAAATTGGTAGTACAGCGCCGCAGTTGAAAGAGGATTCAGGACGCATTCTTCTGGAAGTAATCCCAGATAGCCATCGCCGTTTTGCCCGGCACAACGGCCTCAAGCGCCTCCAGGGTAGCTGTCTGCACGCTGCGCAAACTCCCAAAGTGTTGCAGCAATCTTTGACGCGTCCTCAGGCCAACACCCGGTATGTGCAGAATCTCCGAATCGCGGTCGCGAATCTCGCGCCGCTTGCGGTGATATCCAATCGCAAAACGATGCGATTCGTCGCGTATGTGCTGTATCAGATGCAGCACCGGCGAGCGGCGATCCAGCACAATCGGCTCTTCCTCCTGCCCGTACAAATAAATGACCTCTTCCTTTTTTGCGATGGAGGCAAGCGGCTGCGAAGTTAGTCCCAACTCTTCCAATGCCTCTGCGGCTGCGTGCAACTGCCCCAGGCCGCCATCAACCAGCACCAGCGAGGGCATCGGCTTCTCTTCATCCTTGACGCGCGCATAGCGTCGGCCAATCACCTCGCGCATGGAGGCGAAATCATCCACGCCATTTACGGTCTTCACCTTATACTTGCGATACTCCTGCTTGCACATTGCGCCATCCTGCCATACCACCATGGAGGCAACCGTCTCTACGCCCTGAATGTGCGAAATGTCGAAGCAATCAATTCGTCGTGGCGGTTCGGGAAGCATCAGCAACTCTTCCAGCGCCTCGGCAATCATCTTTTGTGTCGGCTTTAGCACACGGAATCGCTGGTCGTAACCCTGCTTCGCATTTTGTCCGGCAAGGTCAACCAGCGAGCGCTTTTCGCCCCGCTGCGGAACTACCACTTCAATGCGATGCTTCCTTTGCGCGCTCAGCAAATCGGAGAGCGCCTCTCGATCGGGAAAGTCAACCGGCACATAAATGCTCGGCGGGACATAGGGCTGATCAATATAAATCTGCTTGACCAATGCGCTGAAAAAATGCGCAGGATGAAACCTGCCATCCTCCACTGATGCTGTATCTGCATCGAGCGACTCTTCCAGCATCTCCGGAATCTCTTCCCAAAACATTTCGCGCCGATCCACAATCTTTCCATCGCGTATGTGGAAGAGGTTTACAGCCAGCATCTCATTCTCATAGTGATAGCCGAATACGTCGGTGTCATCGCTTTCGGTGGTAGCGGCGCGCTGTTTTATCTGTAACTTGTCAATCGTCACCAGTTGGTCGCGATACCGTGCAGCCATCTCAAACTGCTCAGCTTCTGCCGCCTCCTGCATCCGTTTTCGTAGCGAGCCATCTAGTTCTGTCTGGCGGCCCTCCAGCAGCATCTGCGCATCGTGTACGTGCTCGCGGTAAATCTCCGGTGTCGTCAGTCCTTCAACACACGGTCCCAGACATCGTTTGATGTAGTACTGCAAACATGCGCGGGGATGATAGCGCGATAAATCCACCTTGCAACTGGGAATCAGAAAGCTGCGATTGATCAGTTCCACCACGCGAAAGGCAAGGCTGCCGGGGAAGTAAGGCCCGAAATACGCGCCGCCGTCTTTGCGCAGCCTGCGCGTAACAAAAACCTTGGGATAGCGGTCCTTCATCGTCAGCACCACATAGGGGTAGCTCTTGTCATCGCGCAGCAAAACGTTGAAGCGCGGCTTGCGCTGCTTGATGAGGTTGTTCTCAAGCGCCAGCGCCTCCTGCTCGTTGCCGACAAGAATGTATTCAAGGTCAACGGCCTCGCGCATCAGCGAACCGGTCTTTGCGTCGGCCTGCGAGGATTCCAACAGGTAGGAGCGCACGCGGGCGCGAAGATTCTTCGCCTTGCCGACGTAGATGACCACGCCATCAGCGTTCTTGTAGAGATAGACCCCCGGCGAGGTTGGAAGGCTTCGAATTTTCTCTTCGAGGTCCATGATTGTCTGAGGCTGTTACTTCTTCAACAGGCGAATATGTTCCGCGCGAACCTGTGTAGCCGTGTAAAGACTGAAGAAGTGCGCACCGTCGGCAGCCGCTTCAACCGCCGGACGCCCCTTGGCTTCTTCTCGCTCAACCAGACAGAGCACCGCTGCCACTTTCATCCCAGCCTCACGCACAGCTTCAATCGCGGTGATGGTAGAGCCGCCGGTTGTGCAGACATCATCTACCACCAGCACGCTTGCACCTGCCTGACAAAAACCTTCAATCCTGCGCCCGGTGCCGTGTGCCTTCTCTGCTTTTCGAATCAGCATCCCCTGAATCAGCTTCGTGCCCGGAGAAGCCAGCGCGCGATAAGCGCTTGCCGTGGCGACATTCGAGACAATCGGGTCTGCCCCCATCGTCAATCCGCCAACGGCATCCGGCGCAATGCCTTGCTCCGCCAGCAGGTCAAGGATCGCGAGACCCGTCAGTCTTCCGCCCTCGGCATGGAGCGTGGTCAGGCGACAATCAACATAGTAGTCACTGGTGCCGCCCGATGAGAGCTTGAATTCACCCAGTTTGAAGCTGAGGGTAGAAAGCAGTGAAAGCAACGCAGCGCGGGAGTCATTCGGATTTGTCATAAGTGTTCAGCCTTTGATTTTGTCGAGATGTTGAAAGCCGTCAGTGGCGAAGAATGTAATCACAAACAGCGTCCCGTTATAGCCGGAGTGAACCAGTACGGAAGCCGCCAGAGAGCGGAAGTGCAGTCGCACCAGGGAGAGCAGCACGCTCACTCCGAATAGAACAGCCAGCGGAGCCAACGCGCTATTCAACTGGTCTGCATGCATGGCTGCAAAACCAATGCTGGCGAATATTGTTGCAAATACCATCGCCGCAACGCTCCAGCGTGGATGCCCTGCGGCATCCACGCTGCACGGTACAGAATGAATCATCTTTACCGAACACCACTCCCATGCATTTGCCAGCGATGGCAGCAAAAATCCGCGAAAGAAAAGTTCTTCAACAAATGGCGCCAGAAATGTCCCGAAGATAGCGACAACCCAGAGCGTCGAGGGCGACTTGAAGAATTCATCCATTGGAAGATCCTTCGGCATCGGCAGATAATTCGAGATGAGTTCCACCAGCAAGCTAAGCGCCACACTCATCAGCAGGAGCAGCGGCCATACAGAACGTATCCGCGTAAAGTTCCAATACACGCCATCCAGGAATCCGCGTCGCCACCACAGGGAGAACAGTGGCCATGCAATCATCAGGGCAACCAGATAGATGGTAATTTCAAATTCCACAATCAGGATGGGCTTATCACTGATAGCAGCCAGACTCAACTTGCTGCCGCTCCTGAGAGCAAAGAAAATTCCGAATCCGATTGCAGTTGCGATCAGCGAGCCGAAGCCGATCAGCAACAGCACGATTGTGTGCGCCAGATGCGGCAGCAGGCGCGGCGGCTTTGGCTCCTCAATGGGAAGAAGAGCGGCCTCTGGAATCAGTGCGGCCTTATCCTCGGCAGGGAGCAGGGGCAAAGCAGCCTGTTCGGGTTCGCGGTCAAACTCGTCCGTGCTCATTGCACCGTCTCCTTGCGCTTGGGAGTTTTGCGTGACTTCACGGCGGCAGCGACTGGAAGAGGGAAGTAGCGACGCAGAAAGTCGCCTGTAAAGGATCCCTTTACATGCGCAACCTCAGCCGGACGCCCTTCCGCTACAACCATTCCGCCCTCTTCGCCGCCCTCTGGCCCTAAATCTAAAACCCAATCCGCATTGCGAATCACATCCAGATTATGCTCGATAATCAGCACCGTATTCCCTAAATCTGCCAGCCTGTGCAGAACTTCAAGCAACTTGCGCACATCGTCAAAATGCAGTCCTGTCGTCGGCTCGTCGAGCAGGTAGAGTGTGCGACCTGTCTGCCGCTTGCTCAGCTCGCGTGCCAGCTTCATTCGCTGCGCCTCGCCGCCGGAGAGTGTTGTCGCGCTCTGCCCCAGATGCACATAGCCTAATCCGACATCCACCAGCGTTTCCAGTTTCTGCCGCACTGCGGGAATATCCGTCAGCACCGCCAGAGCATCTTCAATCGTCAGTTCAAGCACATCCGCAATCGAATGGCCCTTGAATTTAACGGCCAGCGTCTCCTGATTGTACCGGCGTCCGTTGCAGACCTCGCATTGCACATAGACATCGGGCATAAAGTTCATTTCGATGCGTCGTTGCCCATCACCTTGGCAAGCCTCGCAGCGCCCGCCGGTCACGTTGAAGCTGAACCGTCCGGCCTTGTAGCCGCGTTCGCGCGACACTGGCAGCATCGCAAATAAATCGCGGATTGCAGTGAAAACTCCCGTGTAGGTTGCAGGATTCGAGCGTGGGGTGCGGCCAATCGGCGACTGGTCAATGCGCACAACCTTGTCAATCAACTCGGCTCCGCGCACGGCATCGTGCTCGCCCGGTTCTTCGCGCGAGCCATAGACCTCCCGTGCCAGCGAGCGGTAGAGGATGTCATTCACCAGCGTGCTCTTGCCGCTTCCGCTCACTCCGGTCACAACCGTCATAATGCCAACCGGGAACCTCACTGTCAGATTATGCAGGTTGTGGCTGCGCGCGCCTTCGACGGTAATCCACTTACCGGTTAAAGGGCGTGGCTCTGTGCGATGCAGGATGGATACTGCTCCGGACAAATACCTTCCGGTGAGCGAAGTCTCTGTTGCCATAATCTCCGCTGGCGTTCCCTGTGCCACAACTGCGCCGCCCAGCCGTCCGGCACCGGGTCCAAGATCAAGTACATAATCCGCGTGACGAATGGTGTCCTCATCGTGCTCTACCACCAGCACCGTATTTCCCAGATCACGCAAACGGATCAATGCCTGAATCAAACGCATATTGTCGCGCTGATGCAAACCAATCGAAGGCTCATCGAGCACATACAGCACTCCGCGCAGTCGCGAACCGATCTGCGTAGCCAGACGAATGCGCTGGCCTTCGCCGCCGCTCAGCGTTGCGGCATTGCGATCAAGCGAAAGATAACCAAGTCCCACGGCATTCAAAAACTCCAGCCGCTCCACCACTTCGCGGCGAATGCGCTCTGCGACCAGCGCCTCGCGTTCTGTCAGTTTCAATGTTTTCGCAACCGGCAGGGAACGCGCTAATGGCAGTGCGGTAAAGTCAGCAATTGAAAGCCCATTCACCTTGACGGCCAGCGACTCCGGACGCAGTCGCTTGCCTTTGCAGGCCGGGCACAGCGTCGGTGTCATATAGCTGAGCATGTACTCGCGATAGTTATCGCTTTTTGCGTCCTCCATCTGCGTGCGCAGATAAGCGATGATTCCATGAAATCCGGTTCGCGGCGCCTCGCCCTTTGGCGGACCATTCAGCAGAAGGTGCTGATGCTTCTCCGGCAAATCTTCGAATGGGGTTTTCAAATTGATTTTGTATCGCGTCGCTGCCAGATGGATCAGCCTGATTAAATACTGCGAGCTTGATCCCGGTCCCAGAGCGCCATCCAGCAGCGGCTTCGTCCAGTCGCCAATCAGCTTGGCCGGGTCCAGATCGTAGATGCTGCCAAGTCCATGGCACTCCGGGCAGGCGCCGTATCCGGAGTTGAAGGAAAAACTGCGCGGCTCCAGTTTCGGAACATCGAGGCCGCAATCCGGGCAGGCCATTGATGAGGAATAAAGCTGCTCTTCTTTTTCTCCTGACACGGCAACCATCACCAGGCCATTCGCCAGTTGCAGGCTTTTGGTGACCGCCTGCTCCAGACGCTTCTCGACGCCCGGTTTGAGCAGAATGCGGTCTACCACAGCCTCAATCGTGTGGTTCTTGCGCTTCTCCAGCGTCACGGGTTCGCTGATGTCCATCAATGCGCCGTCAACTCGCGCTTTGAAGCCCTGCAAACTCAACTTCTCCAGCAGGTCGCGGAATTCGCCCTTGCGCCCGCGAACCACCGGAGCCAGAATCGTAATTCGTTCTCCGTTGGTCAATCCCTGAATGCGCTCTACAATCTGCTCGATGGTCTGCCGAGAGATGGGCCTGCCGCAATTCGGGCAGTGCGGTGTGCCGATGGAGGCATAGAGCAACCGCAGGTAATCGTATATCTCAGTTATGGTTCCGACCGTGGAGCGAGGGCTGCGGCTGGTTGTTTTTTGTTCGATGGAGATTGCAGGACTAAGCCCCTCAATCGAATCCACATCCGGCCTTTCAATCTGGTCCAGAAACTGCCGCGCGTATGCGGAAAGCGTTTCTACATACCGTCTTTGTCCCTCGGCGTAGATAGTGTCGAAGGCAAGGGAAGATTTCCCCGACCCGGAGAGTCCTGTCACGACCGTCAGGCTGTTGCGTGGAATCTGTACGGAGATGTCCTGCAGATTGTGCTGTCGCGCTCCTCGTACGGTAATGTTTTTGATTGCCATTTGCTGAGCGCTACCCGCTGACCTTGGTGATATGCTTTTTCACCAACAATGAATATGAGTTCACAAAAATGGGCTGTAAACTTGTTCTTGAAGACACAAAAAATGTGCAGATCCGGGTTGGTTAAGACCTGACTGCTGCTGTAGGTATCTTATTCAGCAACAGGAACAAGGGTCAATTGAGCCGATTCTCTGCCACAATGGACTCGTACTCATTGTGCGCTAGACAAGCACATTTGGTGTTGGCAACAGAACGATGCATCCATTCCTCGCTGTAGAAAGGTCACCATGCCAGACCTGATGAACTTTGTAATTTTGCTTTGTGCCAGTCTAACTTCGCTGGGAACCGGTGTTCTGGTTGCTTACGGTATCTGCAAAGTGGCGTTTGTTGCGCTCCGACTTCATGCCCGGCAGGTCACTCTGCAAACTGTCCGCAGCAAAACCACTATTGTCAGCGCATCCTGACCTTAGCACTTGCAACTCTGGCTTTATCTTAATTAGTTATTGAAAACAATATCCGTTCAAGTCGTTCCATCAATTTTTCTGTCTGAACCAATGATTCAAGGACTGTTGTAACATTCTATTGAATCAATTCTCCTTTCTTCGCAGTCGCAGGCGGATGCAAAATGCAGTCGGATCATGCTCTTCAGAGAGGTTCGGGCCAACACGACCTCTCCGAGTCGCGCAATCAGGAGTTTCTAACAACTTCTCGCTCTCCCGACGCCGAACTCCCAATCGAATCCATCCGCTGCCGTTCCTGTCGTGCAATGGGAACAGAGTTCAAGCTTTATCTTTCCTCCGCAGACGAAATTCAGGCTCAGGCCTGTTATTTAGCGGCCTTTGAAGAGATTGAGCGCATTGAACAAGCCTTCAGTCGCTTTCGCGATTCAAGTGAAGTCTCCCGCATCAATCGCCTTGCCTTCAACGGCCCCATGGTCACCGACCCTGAAGTCTTTCAGTTGATCTCCCGTGCGATGGATATAAGCCGGAAGACCGGCGGCTTCTTTGATGTCACGGTGGGAAGCCTGACGCGAGTCTGGGGATTTGCAGAGCACCAGAGACGCATTCCTGAGCCACAGGCACTCGCTGAGGCCAGGGAGTCAGTAGGCTGGCAAAAAGTGGTACTCGACCCGGCATGGCGTACCGTTCAATTCCTGCAAGCTGGAATTGAGCTTGATCTTGGAGCGATTGCCAAAGGCTATGCGGTTGATTCCGTAATGGAAGTACTTCGCAGAATCGGTGTTCCTGCCTTGATGGATGCCGGCTCCAGCAGCATGATGGCAAATGATGCAGAGCTTTTCCGGGATTGGAAGGTGGCGATTCCCAATCCGTTGAATCGCGCCCTGCCCTTATGGGATGTAAAACTCGGCAATCGAGCGCTTTCGACCTCCGGCGTCATGGAGCAAAGCTTTGTACAGGATGGCTGCATCTACAGCCATCTGATCCATCCGGTGGGGCAATCTGCGCCTCCGTCGGCTTCAGGGCAGCAGTTGCTTCAGGTCACGGTGCTGGCACCCGATTCCACGCTGGCCGACGCGCTTTCTACGGCCATGTTTCTTCTTGGTCACGAGCAGGGAAGCCAGTCCCTGCAACAATTTCCGGAGTGCTCTGCGCTCTGGGTCTATTCCGATGCAAACGGCTTGATTCCTCGGGCGCACCAATGGCCCGAAGACGAAAATTTATGCAATAAAGGGGTTTTTCATGGAAAGGCGTGAATTTATCGGTCTTGCGGCGGCAGGACTTGGTGCAATTTCTCTTGGCATGAAGGGTTGCAACCCGCACAACGTTGCTCCCGGCGATTGGGTCAACCTTGCTGTGATTGGCGTCGGCAGCCGAGGCCAGCAAATGATGCGCATGATGCTGCGCGTTCCCGGTGTCCGCATTACGGGACTCTGCGACATTTACGAGCCAAGATTCGAGCAGGGCCGCAAGGTTACCGGCGAGCAAACCCCCGTTTATAAGGACTACCGCAAGATGCTGGAGGCCCATGATATTGATGCGGTCATGGTCACCACTCCGGTTGGTCTCCATGCAGAGCACATTTGCGCAGCACTCGATAGTGGCCGCGCCGTCTACGGGGAAAAGAGCATGGGGCGCTCCCTTGCGGACTGCAATCAGATTCGCGACACTGCCCGCCGTACAGGCAAAATCTTCCAGACGGGGTTGCAATATGCTTATGCTCCCTGGACGCAGGAGGCATTACAACGCATCCAGCAGGGCAAAATTGGCAAAGTGACCGCCATCCACGCCTACTGGCATCGCAACAACAACTGGCGCAGACCGGTGCCGCAGGGGCAGGAGGCGCAATTGGAACGCCTTTTGAACTGGCGCCTCTACCGCGAGTGGTCGGGAGGTTTGCTGGCCGAGTTGGGCTCGCATCAGATGAGTATCGCCAACACCATCTTTGGTTCGTTGCCTGAATCCGCCATTGCCTCCGGGGGCATTGATTTCTGGAAGGATGGCCGCGAGATTGAGGATAATGTCCACTCTACGCTCCGTTATCCCGGCGGGCAGACCCTTCAGGTCAGCTACATCACTACCAATCGTCTGGATGGAGCGCAGGAGCGCATCTATGGCACTGCTGGCAGCATCGTTCTCACGCACACCGAAGCCATCTACTACAAGGAGCCGTGGGAGCCCAACTCGGCCATCCCGCCGGAGATCAACATCGAGCACAAACTCATCACCGGGCCTACGTACAGCGCAGAGCAGCCCTACCACGGTAGTGGAGACACGCCGATCAAGGGTAAGGTTGACGATGCCAATCTGCTGGCCTGCCGCGCATTCATTGATTGCATACGCAACCATCGCCGTCCCATTGCGGATGTTGAGGCAGGCTGGAGTCAGGGCGTTACCGTAGCGCTTGCCAATCGCGCGTTGGAACTGGACCGCAAGGTCACAATGGCTGAATTCCTTCGTTAAGGAACCGCCTAATGATTGGGGGGTGTCGGGTTCTGCGGCTGCGGAGGATGAGACCCATCATCCGGCGGAGTATTATCCACACCGGCAATATCGTCGTCATCATTCATCGCGGTGGAAGCGCTCTGCTCGGATTTCTTCGCATTCGGATCGCGAGAGCTCAGGGTCAGCGTTTTGGGCGCGCCGTTTGCCTGAGTCCCTATCATCATCACGTTATAGCCGGTGCCTTGCAGTAGCTTTCCAAGAATTACAGAGGGCTTATCCGGGCCGTACAGGCCATAGATGCGCTGGTCTTTGCCGAGTCCCTCCACCTTCATCCCCGTTAGATTCGAGACTTCGCGCATAATTTGCGCCAGACTGGAGTTGGTCGCATCAATCTTTAGACCCTTTTCCGTCAGCGTAATCAGCGCCTTCTGGGCAGGAGGAAGTTTAGGGTTGGTCCCGGCCGTTGTGCCTCCGCCGGCTGTTCCTGCGGTGGCTGCATCCGGGGAAGTTGCCTTGGTCACAGGTGCAGTTCCCTGAGGAGTACTCTGATTTGGCGCTGGAGCGATGCTTCCTGCCTGAGTTGACGATGGATCAGGGGATGGTGGCATCATCTGCATTCCATGTCGCTGTGGCGGAGGCATGTGCATAATTCCGTCCTGCTGGGCAAGACAAACGGTGGTGGCGGCAAACAGGGTCAGAACAAATACAATTCGCGAATTGGAAGCAATAGCCATCTACATACTAGACTAGCAGTTGCAGGCCAGCGCTCACACGGAATTTCGCTGGAGTGGAAGCATCTCTGGCAACAGACGGGTTTTAAGCGTCATCAAAGCCGGGAGGGCAACCGTAAGATGAAGCATGTACTTGCTAAATCGCTTTGCTGGACCGGCCTTCTGGCTGCTCCCTTACTTCACGCACTGCCCTGCACGACCCAATCTCAGATGCAGGATGCGCAGCGCACATCCCTTTCTGCCGCAGTGCTGGATTTTGCTGCCCTGGCACAGCGCGGCGATACAGCCACTCTCCGCGCCAGACTGATGCCTGCTGTTGCCGCCAGCATCGACGGCATCAGCAGTGCCGTTCTCGCTGATGCACCGATTCTCAAGGCCAGCCAGCCGCAGATTCACTCGCTCTATCTGCTTGATGCGACCACTCTTGCGTCCGGCGCAGAGGCCATCTTTGATTGCACTCTCAACAGTAACCCGCTCGATGTCACCTTCAGCCTGTCGCAACTGACGCCGGGGCTCTACCTGGTTGCCTTTTTGAGGTTTGAGCAGGGCACGGTTCCGCAACAGATGCTTCTCATCCTTGGTCAGAGCGGCAGCACAGTACAAAAGGACTGGCAGCTCGGCGGACTTTTCCTGCTTCCGCTCACTCTTGCCGGTCACGATGGTCTCTGGTACTGGCAACAGGCCCGCTCTTACGCAAATGTCAGGCAATACTGGAGCGCGCAACTCTCCTTTGCTGCTGCGAGTCAGCTTCTCATTCCGGTTCGCATCTTCAACTCGCCTAATCTGGAAAAGCTGGAGCGCGAGGTCGCTGCCGCGCCTGCCGGCGATTTCCCTTCTGACGCTCCTGTTGAATTCCATCGAGGTGATAAAAAGTGGCTTCTGCGTCGGGCATTTCTGAGTGAATCTTCGTCCAGCCAGCCGGATCTGACCCTCGAATACGCAGTAGACAAAATTGCCGCTCCCGCAGAGGCGCGCGCCGATTGCCTTGCCTTTGCCGCGGCGCTTCTCTCGCAGCACTCAGAGATTCGCAGTATCTTCCATGCTCTGCAAATTCGTGCTGTAACAAGCGGAGGCGAGCAGTTTGCAATCCATCTGGAGGGCAGCGACATCCCATGAGCGTTGAACCCCGTCGGTCCATCCAGCGCGAGTATCCGCAGGCTCCCATTGTCGGCATTGCAGCCGTTATTGTTCACAAGCAAAAGATTCTGCTCATCCGTCGTGGACAGGAACCTTTGAAGGGCCACTGGTCGCTCCCCGGCGGCTGTCTGGAGCTTGGGGAAACACTTGAACAGGGAGTCCGGAGAGAGGTTCTCGAAGAGACCGGACTTGACGTTCATCCCGTCGAGATCATCGCCACCTTCGACCGCATCCATCGTGATGAACAGGAGAGCGTCCGTTATCATTACGTTCTCGTTGACTTTCTGTGTACCGTAAGCGGAGGCAGCCTCGCCAGTGCCAGTGATGCCGACGAGGCCCGCTGGGTTACGCGCGCAGAACTCAACAGCCACAGCCTTTACGCTCTGGAACCCTTCACCGTAACGGTCATTGAAAAGGCATGGAATCGCGCACAATTGCTGGGCCTTTGATCGCTTGTTGTTGTACCAATGTGGGTCCCATCCATGCGGCGTATTTGTTTTTGTCGCATGGGTGGGATGGCACAAAATTACGCAGTCAGAGATTCGCGGCTTGCACTCAACTGAAATAATCATTTGCTACAGTAAAAACAATGACTCTGTTGAATAGCCGGAAATTTCGTACGCTGCTCGCTCTTGTACTGGTTATATGCCTGCTCGGAGGTTATGCCTTTTACATGCACCCGCTCTGGGTCAACGCAGAAAAAGATGCCTTGAAGATGCGTCTCCTTGGCGCTCGCAGCTATGAGCGGGAAATAGCTGGCCATCACATCCACTTTTACGAGGCAGGCGCAGGCAAACCGCTTGTTCTGGTGCATGGACTCAGTGGTCACGCCGAGGAGTGGGCCAATCTACTGCCGTACTTTACCCATGCAGGATTCCACGTCTACATGCTAGACCTGCCCGGCTTTGGACACTCGGACAGGCCGGCAAACTACAGTTATTCCATAGCAGACCAGTCGGCAGTGGTGGAAGCATTTCTATTGGATCGTGGCCTCACGCACACCAGTCTCGGCGGCTGGTCAATGGGGGGATGGATTGCGGCTACCGTCGCTCTCGATCATCCGCAGCAGGTTGACCGCCTCATTCTCCTTGACAGTGCTGGCCTTAAATTTACGCTACCCTTCAACCCGCGTCTCTTTGTTCCAAAATCCGCAGCAGAGATGGATGCGCTGGATAAAGTTCTGATGCCAAATCCGCCCCAAATCCCGACCTTTCTTATGCGCGATATCGAGCGCTACGAGGACAGAAACGGATGGATCACCAATCGCGCGATGGATTCAATGCTGACAGGCAAGGATGTGCTCGACGACCGTTACAACCAACTGCATATGCCGGTACTGCTTGTCTGGGGCAGTCTGGACCGCACGACTCCGCTTTCGCTGGGCATCACCATGCACAGCAGAATTCAGAACTCACAGCTTGTAGTGATTGACGGTTGTGGACATTTAGCGCCGATCCAATGCGCATCTAAAATCGGACCGCAGGCAGCACATTTCCTGACGGATGTGCATCCACCGTCAGGTGTCACCAATATCCGGTAGCCGGTATCGAGAGCGGTACTCTTGTTGGTGTAGATGTGCTTTGAAAGGGCTGGGCTTGGTAGGGTAGGGCTTCAGCCCTGCCATTTATCCCCGCCGTAAAAGACAATCAAATCAATGGGCTTTAGTCTCGAGGGAATGCTCACTCCTTTACGTCCTCAAGAGAACCGCTCTAATCCTGCTTCCAGATGCAGGCATCACTCTGTGCAAGGCCAAAGTGTGCCAGTACGCGACAAATAAACTGTCGCGCCATTTCATTTGAATCTACAGGCTTGTAATAGAAGCTCGGAATCACAGGAAAAATCGTAGCCCCGGCATCATCCGCCAGTTGCATATTGCGGATATGGATGCGGTTCAGCGGAGTCTCGCGTATGCATAAAATCAACTTCCTGCGCTCTTTAAGGCAGACATCGGCAGCACGCTCAATCAATTTTGATGCAAGCCCATTTGCAATTCCTGCCAACGTTCCCATGCTGCAGGGCAGGATGATCATTCCGTCCGAGGGATAGCTCCCACTGGCGATACTTGCACCGATATCCGCATCGTTGAGCAGTTGCGTTTTTGTAGCAGGACGTCCCAGAAGTTTTTCCAGCAGGGAATTACGTCCGCTGATTTCAAGTTCCTCCGCAATCACCCGCAGCGCATTTTCTGAAGCAACAAAATTGACATGAGAGACGCGCGAATCAGCCTCCAGAGCCTTCAGCAACTCCGCTCCAAAGACGGAGCCGCTTGCGCCTGTCATTGCAACCGTCAGATTCATGCCTGTTCGGCCTCTGGGCCCAGTACGCGTTCAAAGATCGCATCCACATTGCCTAGCTGGCGCTCGCGATTGAATGTCCGTTCCAGCTTTTCCGACGACAGCAACCGCGTAATCGCTGCATCTTTTGCCACCAGTTCGCGAAAGATCAGGTCTTCTTTCCATGCCTGCATCGCGTAGCCCTGCACCAGTCGGTACGCATCCTCGCGCATCATGCCGGCTTCAGACAGATCCAGCAGCAATTGCCCGCTGAAGATCAGCCCGCCCGTGCTGTCAAGATTCTTCAGCATTCGCGCGGGATAGACCAGCAGGCGGTCAATTAAGTCCGTAGTCTTCGCCAGCAGATAATCCGCAAGGATCGTCGAGTCCGGCAGAATCACTCGTTCAACGGAAGAGTGCGAGATGTCCCGCTCATGCCAGAGTGCAACATTTTCGTAGGCCGCCTGTGCATTGGCCCGCACCACGCGCGCCAGCCCGCTGATCTGCTCGCTTGTAATCGGATTCTTCTTGTGCGGCATCGCACTGGAGCCCTTCTGTTTCTCGCTGAAGTACTCCTGCGCCTCGCGGACCTCGGTTCGCTGCAGGTGCCGTACTTCAACCGCGATCTTGTCCAGCGTTGCCGTCAGAATCGCCAGCGTACTGATGTACTGCGCATGGCGGTCGCGTTGAATCACCTGCGTCGCTACGGGGGCAGGTTTCAGGCCCAGTCGCTCGCAAATCTTCTCTTCATGCTCCGGTTTCAGATGACCAAAGGTTCCAACCGCGCCGGAGAGTTTGCCGATTCGCATCTGTTCCGCTGCTGCATCAAAGCGTTCCAGATTGCGCTGCATCTCGGCATACCAGTTCAACAACTTCAGGCCGAAGGTTGTCGGCTCGGCATGAATGCCGTGTGTACGTCCGATTGTCGGTGTGTGCTTAAACTCAATCGCCCGCCGCTTCAGCACCTTCATCAGGCCAAGAATGTCCTCGCGAAGAATCGCCGAAGCGCTCTTCATCTGTAACGCCTGAGCCGTGTCCACCACATCGTTTGATGTCAGCCCGTAATGCAGCCAGCGCGACTCCGCACCTACTGATTCAGCCACCGCAGTGGTGAAGGCAATCACGTCATGCTTAACTTCGGCCTCAATCTCGCTGATGCGTTCGACATTCACCCGGGCGCGCTCGCGCAGAGCCTTTGCGGCCTCCTTTGGCACAATGCCGAAACCAGCCAGAGCCTCACTGGTGGTCAGTTCTACCTCCAGCCACATCTGATACTTGTTCTCTTCGGTCCAGATGCGTCCCATTGCGGCGCGTGTGTAGCGTGCGATCAATTTGTCTCTCCCTTGCCGGACTGGTCCATTCTATTTCTTCGACTATTAATATTTTAGCTGCTGTGATTGTTTTTGCAGGAAAAGCTCTAAGCCTTGCCGATTCCAAAGCGCGCAGTCATCTCTTCATAAAGGAATCCGCTTCCGGGACGGTACGGTTGCACCCACTCCCCGTCAATTACAAATTGCGGAACCGCACGCTTGCCGGTATGCTCCAAAACGGCTTTCTCTGCATCGTGGTTGAGGTCAATATCAATCTCGGTATATGCGATTCCATGTTCATCGAGGAAGCGTTTTGCCTCCCGACAATCCCGGCACCATGAGGTGGAGTAAACAAGAACCTTCATCTGTTCCATAATCTCTCTCAAAACAGAAACCTGGACGGAATAGATATCCGGCAGGGTTCTACTGAGTTTGAATCGTCAAAGCTGCATTCTTCGCGGCATTGAGCGCGCGTTGGGGTGCAACACCCAGAATCAGCACGGAAGCCAGCGTAATCAGCAAAGCCAGTTGAAGTGCAAATCCGCCCTGATAAATTGGCTGAGCCTCTTCCGCAGTTGCAGGAGCCTTGACTGCCGAAGCTGCAAGCCTCAGGTAATAGAAGCCTGCAACGCCGCTATTAAGCAATCCGACCAGACCCAGCCAGACGGCTCCCGACTGGATAGCCACAGCAAACACATAGAACTTGCCGACAAATCCAGCCGTAAATGGAATCCCGATCAGCGAAGCGAGAAAGACTATCAGGATCGTGCCAAGAAGCGGCGCGCGATAGATAAATCCGCGGAAATTCTCAATCAGTGCTCCGCGGTCATCATAACCGCTGGCCTTTGAAACAATCAGGAAAATGCCGACGTTCATCGCAGCATAGGTTGCGGTGTAAAAGATGGCGGCAGCAATTCCATCGGGACTGAAGGCTGCAAAGGCCACCAGCAGATATCCCGCATGGGCAATGGAAGAGTAGGCCAGCATCCGCTTCACATTTTTCTGCCTCAGCGCAGCCAGATTGCCAATCGTCATCGAAAGTGCAGCCATCACCATCAGCAGGTGTTCCCATGTGCCGTGAAGGGAAGGGAAAGCGCCGTAGGTAATGCGCAGCAGAACCGCGAAGGCCGCAGCCTTGGGAGCTGTGGACATCAAGGCCACCACTGGCGAGGGCGCGCCCTCATAGACATCCGGCGTCCACACCTGGAAGGGTGCAGCAGAGACCTTGAAGCCAAGCCCCACCAGCATCAGTCCAAGTGCCAGTAATGCAAGAACCGGCGTCTGCGTATTTGCGAGTTTGTCGGCAATTCCCGTCAGTTGCGTGGTTCCGGTTGCGCCAAAGACCATCGCCACGCCGTAAAGAAAGAAGGCAGTAGCAAAGGAGCCCAGCAGGAAGTATTTGATCGCCGATTCCGTGCTGGTTGCTGACTTGCGATAACCGGCCAGTACGTAAGTCGAGATGGATGATATCTCCAGCCCCAGAAAAACCAACAGCAGTTCAACCGCCGAGGTCATCAGGCACATTCCCGAAGCTCCAAAGAGGAAGAGTGCAAAATACTCGCCCAGATGGTGCGAATTCTCTGGTACGGCATCAATCGAAATCAGCAGCGCAGAGAGCACCACAGAGCAAATCACAAAATGGAAGAAAGCGCTGAAAGCGTCGCTCTTGACCGTGCCGAAGTAGGCGACTCCAGCAGGAAGAGTTGAGAGCCAAAGGCTTGCGATCAAGGCTGAAAGTGTTCCGGCAGCAGCGAGCCAGCCAAGCGGCCTGCGGGCTGCGGCCTTTCCCAGTGATGCATCAATCAGCATTACCAGCAAGCCTGTCACAACCAGCAGTATCTCCGGCAGGATGCGCACAAAATCAGGAACCGGATTCATCGCGCACCTCCATTCCCCGTTGTACTGCTGCCGTAGGTGGTCTCATTGGCAGAATGGATTGCAGGCAGCCACGCGTGCGTCGCAACACCCATTACCAGCATCAGCGCTGCCAGCGGCCATAGGATCAGATGCTCGCGCAGGCCAAGATCAGGCGCGCTTGGCAATTGCTTGTTCTCTTTTCCGTAGAAGATTCTCTGCACCAGCCAAAGCATGTAAGCTGCGCTCAGGATCACGCCAAGAGTTGCCGCCGCAACCCATCGCGGATAGGCAGGGAAACTGCCTGAAAGCACCAGAAACTCGCCGATAAATCCGTTCAGCATCGGTAAGCCAACCAGCGAGAGCGATGTCACGACAAAGAAGGTTGCAAGCCACGGCAGCTTGCCTGCGAGACCGCCGTAATGATTGATCTCGTAGCTACCGTAGCGTTCATACAGCACGCCCATCAACACGAAGATTGCCGCGCCTGATATGCCATGATTCAGAATCTGGTAGACGCCGCCGTCTGCAGCCAGCAACACAAAGCTGTAAAGTCCCAGCGTACAAAAGCTCAGATGACTCACCGTCGAGAAGGCAAGCAACCGTTTCATGTCGCGTTGAGCCAGAGCCATGCAGGCTCCGTAAAGCAATCCGATCACAGCCAGCCCAACCACCCATGGCGCAGCCGCGCGGGCCTGCTGTGGAAACAATCCAATATGGAAGCGCAGCATCGAATAAAGTCCCAGCTTGCCGGCAACCACCATTGCCAGTGCTGTGGGCGCTTCAACAAATGTGTCGGCCAGCCAGCCATGCAGCGGGAAGACGGGAACCTTGACCGCAAAGGCAAAGAGGAAGGCCAGCGCAACCCAGTAAAGCGAGCAGGAGGAGAAGCTCTGCGTTGCAATTGCCGCGCGTAATGTTTCATAATCGAAGGTTCGGGTCTGTCCGTAGAGCCAAAGAATCGCAACCAGCAGCGGCGCAGAGGGAATAAACGTATAAGTGAAGAACTTAAGTGCTGCCTTGCCGCCGTGTTTGTCGCCATGCATTGCAATCAGCGCGGCCATGGGAATCAGGGACAGTTCCCAGAAGCCGTAGTAGAGAATCAGATCGAGCGAAACAAAAACGCCGATCATCGCCGTCTGCTGCACCAGAAAGAGCGCATAAAATTGCTTCTCCCGCTTCTGAATGGCATTCCACGATGCAAGCACGCCAATCGGTGCCAGCAATCCGGTCAGCACGACCAACCAGAGCGACAGGCCATCCACCCCTACGTGATAGTTGATTCCGAGACTCTCGATCCACGGCAGCTTCTGTTCATATTGGAAGCCGGTTCGTGCCGCATCAAAGTGTGCGGGCAGGTGGAGGGTCATTGCAAGGGTCAGCAGCGTTACCAGCAGTGTAAAGCCCTGAATGACCTTGCCCTTCTGCGGCAGCAGCCACACAACAAAGGCTCCCGCCAGCGGGACTGTGAGCAGCAGCGTCAAAATGTAATCGTTCAATGCCAATTCACTTGCCCCTGTCTAGTGAAGCTGCAAAATCAAGCCATGCAGTTGACCATGAAGAACCACCAGCAACAACAGAACCGCACCCGCCGTCAGCCAACCGGCATAGGAGCGCAGGTTGCCGGATTGCAGCGTGCGCAGGATTGCGCCGGAAAAATTTGCAGCGCCGGAGAGTATCTGAGCCGCGCCGCCAATCAGCCCCTTTTCAACTAAGAGGCCAAGACCATAGCGCGAAAAGATCAGCAGCGGCGAAACCAGAACCGCCTGATAGCCCTCATCTACAAAGTACTTTCCCTCAACCAGCCGGTAACCGAAGGGAACGCTCTTCTGGAATCCTGAGGCAGTCTTCTTGTTCACACGGTAAATTCTGTCGGCCACGAACCAGCCGACCAAGGCTACGGATACCGCCAGAATGCTGAGTCCGAGTTCCAGCGTTTCTGTTCCGGCAACCGGCGCGCCTGTATTTCCTGCTGATGTGCCCAGCCACGCTCCGAAGCGCTCCAGGCCGATCCATCCGCCGCAGAGCGAGAGCACTGCCAGCACGCTCAACGGAAGCAGAATCGTCCACGGGCTCTCATGCACATGAGCTTCGGGAGTGCGAAGCTCGCCCCAGAACGTCAGATACCAGAGCCGGAACATGTAGAACGAAGTCAGCAGAGCTGTCAGCAATCCCGCGCAATAAAGCACCGGACCAAAGGAGCCGCTTCTGAGCGCCGCAAAAAGGATTGCGTCCTTTGAAAAGAATCCTGCAAAGGGCCATATTCCTGCAAGCGCCAGCACGCCTGCTGTCATTGTCCAATAGGTGACAGGAATCTTCTTTCTGAGTCCGCCCATCTTGCGCAGGTCCTGCTCGCCTCCGAGTGCGTGAATCACAGAGCCCGCCGCAAGGAAGAGCAGCGCCTTAAAGAAAGCGTGCGTCACTAGATGAAAGATTGCTGCGCTGTATGCGCCCACTCCGCAGGCAAGAAACATATAGCCAAGTTGCGAAACAGTGGAGTAGGCCAGCACGCGTTTGATATCGTGCTGCACCAGTCCAATAGTTGCCGCAAACAGCGCCGTCAGCGCGCCGATAACAGAAACAACAGTGAGCGCAACCGCAGAGCGATCAAAAATCGCGTGCGTGCGAACCACCATGTAGATGCCCGCCGTCACCATAGTTGCAGCGTGAATGAGTGCAGAGACTGGCGTCGGGCCTTCCATCGCATCCGGCAGCCATACGTAGAGAGGAATCTGTGCCGACTTGCCGGCCGCGCCGAGAACCAGCGAAAGTGCAATCAGCGTCAGCACTCCGCCCTGCCATGCCTGTTGCGCTGCAAGCTGTGTTGCAACTGCGTTAAAGCTGAGCGAGCCAAAGTGCTGCAAAACCAGAAACATCGCAATCAAAAATCCGAAGTCGCCGATACGATTAACAATGAATGCTTTCTTTCCGGCATCGCTTGCCGAATCCTTGCGGAAGTAAAAGCCAATCAGCAGATACGACGCCAGTCCCACGCCCTCCCAGCCGACAAACATCAGCAGGAAGTTTTCCGCCAGTACCAGCACTGTCATAAAAAAGAGGAAGAGATTCATGTAGGCAAAGAATCTCCAGTAGCCCTCTTCGTGCTCCATATAGCCGACAGAATAAAGATGAATCAGAAATCCCACGCCGGTTACTATCAGCAGCATGGTTAGCGTCAGGGAGTCGAGTGCAAAAGAGAAATCAACGCGAAGGTTGCCAGTCGCAATCCACGGAATCGGGCACTTCTCAAGATAGGGAAGCGTCAGCGATTTGAAGGCAAAGGCCGCATTCGCCACAACGGCAAAAGATAGAAAGCTCGCTGCGAGCGCAATACTCGTAACGGCCTTCTTCGGCAGCCTGCGCCCGGCAATCCCGTTCAGCAGAAACCCGAGGAAGGGGATCAGCGGTATCAGCACCAGATGGAGTGAATTCGTCATAGTTTCATCAGGTCAATCGAATCAACGTTGAGCGTCTTCCTGCTGCGGAAGATCGCGATAATGATGGCCAGCCCTACCGCAGCCTCCGCCGCAGCCACCACCATCACAAAGAAAACAAAAATCTGTCCCCGAACCTCGCCCCACATATGCGAGAAAGCAACAAAGCTCAGGTTCACGCCATTGAGCATCAGTTCGATGGACATGAAGACCGTAATCAGATTGCGCTTAATCAGGAAGCCGACAATTCCCAGAACAAAGAGCAGCGCGCTCAACAGCAGGTAATACGTAATTGGCACCATCGCTACTCCTCCTTCCTTGCCAGCGCCACTGCGCCCAGCACCGCAATCAGAATCAGTACGGAAGTCACTTCAAAGGGCAGCAGCAGATCGCGGAAGAGTACCCGGCTCAACTCTTCAATGCCGGTTATTGGATTTGCCAGTGCCGCAGCGCCCAGCTTCTTCTCAACACTCAGCAGCGAAACCGCAAGCACCGCCAGCAGAATCGCCAAAGCAGGGAAGCCCACGGCCTTTGCAGCATTGCTGCCGTAGGTTCGCTGCTCGCGTCCGGCATTGAGCAGCATTACCACAAAGGTAAACAGCACCATGATTGCGCCGGAGTAGACGATGATCTGCGCCACGGCCAGGAACTCGGCTCCCAGCAGCAAATACAGCACTGCCAGTGAACTCATCACCACAATCAGCGAAAGTGCGCTGTCAATAGGATGGCGTTGCAGTAGCATGTTCACTGCCGCCGCCACGCAAAGTCCGCCGAAGATGAAAAATAGAATCAGGTGCATCGTATTTTGCCGATCAAGCCGTTTGAGTGGGTGCCGCTTGGTTTCGCGGGAACCCACTGATTGTAATTCACCGCAGGGTCAGCCAAAGGCTGGTTGCAACAATGTTGAGAATCGCCAGCGGCAGCAGAAAACTCCAGCCAAAGCGCATCAACTGGTCATAGCGGAAGCGCGGCAAGGTTCCGCGTACCCACACATACAGAAACAGAAAACTGAAGACCTTCAGCACAAACCAGAAGAGTGGACAAATTGCTTGCGCCACCGGCCCGCCAAAGGCGTCGAAGGTGTTGCCGAAGGGGCTTGACCATCCCCCAAGAAACAGCAGTGTCGCCACGCAACTGACCGTAATCATGTTGCCATACTCGGCCATGAAGAACATGGCAAACTTCATCGAACTGTATTCCGTGTGATACCCCGCCGTCAGTTCGCTCTCGGCCTCCGGCAGATCGAAAGGCGCGCGATTGGTCTCTGCATAGGCCGCCATCAAATAGATAAAGAAGGCAATGCATTGGAACCCGCCAAAAAGATTCCACGAGATCAATCCATGTGCAGACTGGCTGTTCACGATCTGCCGCAAACTCAGCGATCCCGCGCGCAGAACGACACCGACCAGCGAAAGCCCCAGTGCCAGTTCATAACTGATTAGTTGTGCGCTCGAACGCAGCGAACCCAGCAGTGAGTACTTGTTGTTGGATGACCAACCCGCCAGCGCAATTCCATAAATTCCAACAGAGGTGATTCCTAGAATAATCAGCAGGCCCACATTCAGGTCCGTAATCTGGAACATGTCTACGCCCTGAAACTTCAACTCTGGCCCAAAGGGAATCACGCCAATCGAAAGCAGAGAACAGCCCAGTGCAATGATGGGAGCAAGAATGTAAAGCGGCTTGTATACGCTTGCTGGAATGGTGTCTTCCTTAAAAAATAATTTTGCGCCATCCACCAGCGGTTGCAGCAGCCCGAAGGGCCCCACGCGGCTTGGTCCCCAGCGATTCTGGATGCGCCCAACCAGCTTGCGTTCGAGCAGCACCGTATAGGCGACGCCCATCAGCATCACCACCGTCAGCACGGCGACCTTCAACAAGCTCAGCAGAAAAAATACAAGCAAAGGATTCACAGTTGTTCTTGCTCCTAATCGGCCGCTGCGGTTTTGCGATCAACCAGCGACCGCAGTTCGCTGAGTTTCTCACTGTACTCGCCCAGAGTTCCTGAGCTGAAAAGTGTTTCCTGCGCTGGCAAAAGCAGTTCCTTGCGCGGCTTTGATTCAATCTGCACCAGCGAGTTTTCCGTATGAACAGCGTTCCCCATTCGCAGATTGAGTTGGCCCTTCCCGTATCCGGGAACAGCTTTTGCAATCTCGTCAAAGATGGCCGCAGGGTTCAGTGGACTGACCTTCAACTCCGTCCCTTTCGATTCAAGCCATACTGCGTGACGGTCAGCCTCTCCAGCCTGCACACCGCGGGATTGGCCCAGATCGGCCTTGCCCGCAGTCTTCGAGAAGGAAACCAGCTTGCCCACCTCTGCTCCCATGCGGTCGGCAATGCGCACAATCAATTCAAAGTCCGTCCGCACTCCGGCCTTGTCGCCAGCCTTCCTTACCTGTTGCAGATCGCCGTAGGTATTTGTTACCGTTCCTGCCTTCTCGTAGAAATCCGCCGTCGGCAACACAACATCGGCAATCTCTGCGGTTGCAGTCAGGAACTCATCCTGCACCACAACGAATGTATTCTTCAGCGCGGTATGATCTACGCCGAAAAGCGCAACCGGGTCTTCGCCGGAAACAAACAGTGCCGCCAACTCTCCGCGACCCGCAGCATCAAACATTGCCAGAGCATCAAGCCCTGGCTCGGCAACAGGCTGATAGCCAGGAAGCAGATCGGGATAGAGTCCCATGTCAGATGCACCACGCGAATTCGCATAATCGCCTAGCAGCGCGAACTTCACGCCCTCGTGCGAAAGCCCCAGTTTGACCAGCGCCTCAAGCCCCTGACCGCGATACTCCGCGCCAAAAACAATCAGCAAATCCTTTTCGTCCCGCAGAGCCTCGCGGAACTCCGCTGCACCAACTACTCCAGCGAGCGCTGCATCTTCACCGCCAAGGTAGCGAGTCAGCGACGGGTAGCCATTCTCCGGCAGCGTGATGGAAAGTTTCGCCTGACGACGTAGCTTGATGTTGCGATGATTTGCGATGTACAGCCGTCCGCGATTGATGCGAACATTCGTCCGCAACTGCCATGCCAGCGCCGGATGCTCATTGGTCGGGTCGCCGCCAATCAGTAGCACAGCCTGCATTGTCGCAGCATCAGCGAGTCCCGCTGTCTTGCCCGTTGTTCCGCCCAGCGCGCGCGTCAGGCTCACATAATCCGCCGTGCGGTGGTGGTCAATGTTGTTGGTCTGCAAAACCGTACGCGCAAATTTTTGCAGCAGGTAATTTTCTTCATTCGTTGCGTGCGTAGAGCCGATTACGCCGATTGCGTTGCCGCCCTTGCTGTCGCGGACTTCCTTCAGTTTTTTCGCGACCGCATCAATCGCAGCTTCCCACGTAGCAGGCTTCAGTTCGCCCTCAGTATTGCGGATGAGCGGTTTCGTCAACCTCAATTCGCTGTTGGCCGCGTCAAAACCGAAGCGCCCCTTCGTGCAGAGAAAATCTCCATTGATTCCGCTCTTGTCGCGATTGTCCCCGCGCACAATCACTGCGCCTTCGTTATCGCGACGAACGCCGAGCGTGGTCTTGCAGCCATCGCCGCAGTGCTCGCAGACGGTGGCAACGTGATTCATCTCCCATGGCCGCGTCTTATAGCGATAGGTGTCGCTGGTCAGCGCTCCCACCGGGCAAACATCAATACACGCGCCGCACTGCTCGCAATCCAGATGATCCTGCCCATTCGGTGCAATTACTGCTGCCGAGCCTCGATTCTGAATCCCCAGGGCCCATACATCCATCCCTTCGCCGCACATGCGTACGCAGCGATAACAGAGAATGCAGCGTGGACGATCAAAGTAAACCACCGGCGACCACTTCTGTTCTTCGCGGTGATTTTTTACGTCAATGTATCTGCTCTCACCCGCGCCATACTTGAAGGTCATGTCCTGCAACTCGCACTCGCCGCCCGCATCGCAGACCGGGCAGTCCAGCGGATGATTTCCCAGCAGCAGTTCAATTGTCGCCTTGCGTGCCTGTGCAATCTCCGGGCTTTCGGTGGTGACAATCATTCCTTCTGAGACGGTTGTCGTACAGGCAGTCGCCAGCTTCGGCATTTTCTCAATGCGCACCACGCACATGCGGCAGGCAGCCTGAAGGCTCAACCCCGGGTAGTAGCAGAAGGCGGGAATCTCGATGCCATTTTTGCGACAGGCATCTATGAGCAGCGTTCCTGCCGGAACCGCGAGCCGTCTGCCATCAACTGTCAGCGTTACATCTGCCATCTTCTTCCGATCTCCAGCCTACGCGTGTGTCAACTTGCTATGGGGACAGGGTTTCCCATCCAGATGCGCTTCAAACTCACTGCGGAACTTCTTCACAAATCCAAGAATCGGCATCGCTGCCGCATCGCCCAGTGGGCAGAAGGTGCGCCCCAGCATGTTTTCCGCCAGATACTTGATGTTCTCAATGTCTTTGGCTACGCCCGCTCCGGCATGGAAGCGCGTGATTGTCTTCTTCAGCCAGTCCGTTCCTTCGCGGCAGGGGATGCACCATCCGCAGCTTTCGTGCTGGTAGAACTTGATAGTCCTGAGCGCAAACTCAACCATGCAGACCGTCTCATCCAGAACCACCACTCCACCGGAGCCAAGCATGGTGCCGGCCTTTGCCAACTGGTCAAAGTCCATGCCGATATCAATTTCATCCGGCAGCAGCACCGGCGTAGACGACCCGCCCGGAACCACTGCCTTCAACTTGCGCCCGCCCTTGATGCCGCCAGCAACCTCGTAAATCATCTTCTTTAGGTTGTAGCCCATCGGCAATTCGTAAACGCCGGGCCGCTCCACGTGGCCGCTGATGCCAAACAACCTTGTCCCGCCGTTGCGCTCGCTGCCAATCCGGGCATAAGCATCGCCGCCCATCGTCAGCACATGTGGAACCGTCGCAATTGTCTCAGCATTATTGATGACCGTCGGGCCGCCATAAAGTCCCACGACCGCTGGGAAGGGCGGCTTGATGCGCGGCACTCCACGCTTGCCTTCAAGCGACTCCATCAGCGCGCTCTCTTCGCCCACTTCGTATGCGCCAGCGCCGGTGTGCGAGAGGATGTTGAACTCTACGTCTGAGCCGAAGATGCTGTTGCCGAGGAAGCCTTTTTCGTAAGCCTCTGCGATGGCCCGTTCCATCTTCTCCAACAGGTAGCGATACTCGCCGCGCAGGTAGATGAATCCGGTCTTTGCTCCAATGGCAAGTCCGGCAATAATTGTTCCTTCAATAATCGAATGAGGATCATGCAGGAAGATCAGATGGTCCTTGCATGTCCCCGGTTCGCTCTCGTCGCCGTTAATCAGGACGTACTTTGGCTTCTCGCTTTGCTTCGGTACAAAGGACCACTTCATGCCGGCAGGGAATCCAGCGCCGCCGCGACCGCGCAGACCGGAGGCCTTCATCTCGTTGATGATCCAGTCGGGGCCGTTGTCGAGAGCCTTCTTCGCGCTCTGGTAGCCGCCGAGTTCAATGTATTTATTGATATCCGCTGCGCCCTGTCCAAAGCGCTTCGTTACAATCTTGACTTCATCGGGATGGGATACGAGTGTCGGCATCGGTTCACCCCTTCTTTCTGTATTCGTCGAGCACTGCGTCAAACTGCTCGGCTGTCAAATTGTCATGGAAGTCATAGTTGACCTGAATGGCTGGCGCCCAGCAACAGGCTCCGATGCACTCAACCTCTTCCAGCGAGAAGAGGCCATCGGCGGTTACGCCCTTGTGGTCGATGCCCAGTTTTTCCTTGGCATGCTCGTAGAGTTCCTGCCCACCACGCAACATGCAACTGATGTTAGTGCAGACCTGAACGTTATATTTTCCGGCTGGCCTGGTGCGCAGCATGGAGTAGTAGCTGAGCACGTTGCGCACTTCAAGCTGCGTAATTCCGATCCGTTCTGCAACCTCTGCGACCACGGCATCGGAGACGTAGCCCACCTCATCCTGCGCGTAGAGCAGCATGGGAACCAGCGCCGAGCGCCGCAGTGGATACTTCGCCACCAGCGCATCAAAGCGCGCCGCCAGCTTCGGCGAAAAGATTGTGTGCGTCTCTGCTGTCATCGCATCAACTCCCGTGCCAACTCTTCCGCCACCAGGTCCATCTCCTCAAACTCCGCGTCGTTCAAGCGTATTCGTCCGCTCTCGTTCATCTGTAAAGCGCCGGGGCGCCCATCTTCGCGCTCCCAACTTCCATTTGCGTCCTCGTGCCGAATCCGCAACCAGCGCGATTCAAAGCGAACCAGAATTGCGTCCTCGCTCACATCCACCTGCGCTACGCTCTGCTTACTCAAGCCATGTGCCGCAGTATAAGCCCTCAGCAGGGAAGCAAAGCTTGTCCACAACTCCGAGTACAGACGCTCGGCAGGTAACAACATCAACGGTCAATCTCGCCCAGCACAATATCAATCGAACCCACAACCGCAACCAGATCGGCCAGCAACTTTCCCTTGCACATCGTCTCAATTGCTTGCAGTGTCGCAAACGAGGGATTGCGCATATGCACGCGATAGGGTTTGGCCGTGCCGTCGCTCACCACAAAGTAGCCCATCTCGCCGCGCGGAGATTCAATCGCCTGATAGACCTGTCCCGCCGGAACTGCAAAACCCTCTGTCACAATCTTGAAGTGATGGATGAGCGCCTCCATCTGCGTCTTCATCTTTTCGCGATCCGGCAACACAATCTTCGGCGCATCGGCCTTGATCGGTCCCGTCGGCATTCCGTCGAGCGCCTGTTGAATAATCTTCACGCTCTCGCGCATTTCAATCAGGCGAATCACATATCGCGCCCATACATCGCCATCCTGAGAAATGGGCACCTTGAAGTCGAATTTCTCGTAGCTGGAGTAGGGCATATCGCGCCGCAGATCCCAATCCACGCCACTGGCGCGCAGCGGTGGCCCGGTCACGCCGAGAGCAATTGCATCGGCAGCGCTTAGATGGCCCACACCCTTCAGGCGGTTGATGAAAATCGGATTCCCGGTCAGCAGATTCGAGTACTCGTCAATCTTTGACGGGAAGGTCTTGATGAATCCCTGCACGCGCTCGTAGAAATCCAGCGGTGGTTCCTGGCTCAATCCACCTACGCGGAAGTAGCTGGTCATCATGCGCTGACCGGCCAGACCTTCAAATATCTTCAAAATCTCTTCGCGCTCGCGGAAGGTATACAGAAACACCGTCAGCGCGCCGATATCCATGGCGTGCGTACCCAGCCAGATAAGGTGCGAATTCAGACGCGTCAGTTCATTCAGCAGTACTCGCATCCACTGCGCCCGTTCGGGAATCTCTAGCTGAAGCAGCTTTTCGACGGCCAGGCAGTAGCAGAGGTTGTTCGACATCGGGCTCAGGTAATCAAGCCGGTCTGTCAGCGGAACCACCTGTTGATAAAACTTTGCCTCGCAGGTCTTCTCGATCCCCGTGTGCAGATAGCCGATGTCGGGATAGACCTTGTTGACGGTCTCACCGTCAATCTCCAGCACCAGACGCAGAACCCCGTGCGTCGAAGGATGCTGCGGTCCCATGTTCAGGATCATGGTATGCGCGGCCTGCCCGTTCTTCTCGACCGCCTCAACCAGCGGAGTAGCAACAAATTCCGTCATTTAGCGATAGCCCTCCACCGGATAATCCTTGCGCAGGGGATGACCTTCCCACTCTTCGGGCAGCATGATGCGGCGCAGGTTCGGATGGCCATTGAAGCGGACGCCGAAAAGGTCATAGACCTCGCGCTCGTAAAAATTCGCCGAGGGCCAGACCGGCGTAATCGAATCAATCGTCAACTCCGGCTCCGCAACAAATGCGATCAGCCGCACTCGCTCCTTCAGCGAGTGAGAAACAATGTGGTACGTAACCTGAAATCTCGGTGTGGCAGGAAAGAAGTCAACGCAGGTCACATCCTCAAGAAAATTGTAGCCGGCAGCCTGCACCACAGCCGTCGCCGCGCGAATCTCTTCTCTGGCAATGGTCAGTGTCAATTCACCGCGATCAAAGCGCGCATCTGCAAGCGCCTCCGGCCTCCATACCACCAGAGCAGCGACTGCGGCATTCCCGCCCATTACGGCCAATACTTCGTCTTTGGTCAACAGGTCAGCGCTCATTACAGGTCCGCCTTATCGTTCGACCAGTCAAGAATTCCCTTGCGGATAATGTAGTAAAGTCCCACTGCCACAAATCCCAGGTAAACCAGCATCTCCCAGAAGCCGAACCAACGCGAACCCGTGATCTCCGGCAGTTTTTTGAAGACCACGGCCCAGGGCATCAGGAAGACTGCTTCCACATCGAACAGGATGAAGAGCATCGCAACCATATAGAAGCGGACAGAGAAGCGTCCGCGGGCATCGCCCGTGATGGGAATGCCGCATTCATATGCCTCAGATTTAGCGCGGTTTTTCTTGTGCTTCCCGACAAACCATGAAGCCGCAACCATCCCAATGCAAAGCCCGAAGGCTGCAAGGATTTGCAGCAGCAAGGGAAGATAGTGCCAGAAGTAGGGATGTGTCATGCTGCGGGCCATCCGTCCGGGTCAGGATTACGAGCCTGGCGGCATCTTGCCGCAGAACTCGCCAACCTTGAGATTAAAGCATTTTCACCGTTACGGTAAGGCGCGGGCACAAACCCACGGGAAAATACCTATAGAGTGTGGCCCTTGCTGGGTTAAGCTGTGACGCACACCGTATTACCAAAGCAGAAGGAGCCTGAAAGGGGATGTCTTCAAGCTCCGTAGGTCGTTGCTGCCTCTCGGTTGCCGAGTAAGGCAACAAGTGCATTTATGCAGCGCGTGTTGCGCAGTTTGCGCCCATCGCTTCAACGGACTCGCAATTTGCGCCCATGGACTGGCAACTGGCACCCATCGAACCACAGTTCGATCCGAGCGCACAATTTGCGCCCAACGCATGACCGCAATCGCTACCCTTTGCCGCGCTCTCCATCTTTGAGCCGGCCAGCAGGCCCCACAGTGCAGTCGTATCCAGTTCCTGCGTTTTTACAGTGTTCTCTACCATTGTTTTCTCTCCTGCCCGTTTCCGGTTTTTTGTTTGAACTGCGTTTGAGCTTCGGAAGGCTGAACCAGCCCTCTGTACATCTTACCTGTTTACACCCCGGTGGCTACAGAACTTCGTAACAGCATCTTCTCGGAGAGGTGTCTTGATATCCCGATTAAGCACTCCTCTGCAATGGCCTGCTGCACCGGAGCCATCACCGGCTCGCGCATGGAGCCGCTTACCAGCATCTCACCTGCCACGCACCCTTCCGTCAGACTGGAGTACCAGCGAATCTCCCGCTCATAAAACTCATCAAAATACCGCCGCAGCACCCTCAGCGAAGCCTCGCCCGGGTAGGTATCCAGCAGCAGATTGCCCATCTGGAACTCCGGCTTTCCGGCCAGCATAAAGCAGGGATAGACGGACCCATCCATCGTGACATTCAATTGCGTAAAGAAAGCAGGACAGTAGGCTTCGGCAGGACGGCGGCTGGCCAGATGTTCTGCCACCCGTTGCACAAAGCGCAGAACCGGCCCTTCGCCCTGGATCAGATTTTCGACAGAGAATCGTGCTGCGTCGCGGTAATCCTCCACCAGCGCTGCATACGATAACCCCTCTGCGCCGGCACCCTCCGCCGGTAAAAACGCTGGAGTAATGTGCAGATACCGCTGTCCCGTCTCGTTGTAGAAAAACTCCATCAAATCCCGAATGTGGATTCCCCGCTGCTGATGGTATCCATTAAAGGTGCATTCAATATCGAAGGGAACCTCTGAGTAACGCAACCGGGAAAGGGAATCGGCCAGCACTTCATAGCTGGAAAGCCCGGACCGCATGGGCCTGCATTGATCCTGAACCTCCCGTGTGCCATCCCAGCTCACCGTAACGCCAATCTTCCAGTGCAGCAGGGCCTCAATCGCCTCCTGAGAGGCAAGCGTCCCATTGGTCGTCAGGGCAAAGCGCGGTAGTTTCTCCAGAGCACCTTCACCGGCGGCCTCGGTCAAAAAAGCAGCCACAGCCTCAATTGTCCGCAGATTCAGCAGCGGTTCGCCGCCAAAAAAGTGCAGCACATCAATCTGTCCATAGTGCTGCATCACGCGCCGGAGCAGGTCGCGGGCTGTTTCCGGAGACATCAGTCCCTCCGGCTGGTTGTAATTTCCTTTGCTTGCATAGCAATAGCCGCAGGCCATATTGCAGACGTTGCTGACATTCAGCGTCAGCCGACCCAGACGCGGCCTGGTCTGATCCGAGAGAGCCGCAAGCTCATCCCGCAGAATGGGAAACATAGCCTCGCGCCGTTCCATCTGGTGGGAACTTTGTATCCTGCCGCCGGGATAGCGCGCGGTCAGTTTTGCAGCAATCTCACTCAGCGAGAGTCCGGACTTGGCTTCTACATTGAAGAGGCGCATCTCGGCAGGGATAAAGCAGGCGACATCCTTGCCATCCCTGAGCAGAACTCCGCCCTCCCATTCAACGATCTCAGCCAACGTCGTTCCCCGCTCCCTGTCGGTGCAGACAAAAGCCTACCACTTTTCCAGTCAAGCATTTACAGGCGTTACAAGCTGTGAGCCTTATCACTACGTTATACACTTCCCCGGAAGTCCCCATTATGCCCGTAATATCAGCCCCTTTAACGTAAGTGACCGATGAACCGGCGAGGATAAGGAAATTGCTCATGAACACCAGACATGGTTTCTCGCTTTTGGCATGGCTGCAATCACCGCACTGGATTGTTTCCTCAGCAGGCATTCCTGATAACCTCATCTCTGTATGCAACTCACACTGAACGGAACCGAGCAGGAATTTGCCGCGCTTCAACCCGGAGCCACTCTTCAGAGTCTCCTCGACCATCTCGCTTTCAAGGGTGATCGCATTGCCGTCGAGTTGAACGGAAGCATCATCTCGCGTCCCAACTGGTCAACCACAACGCTCTCTGCAGGAGACAGGCTTGAAGTCGTCCACTTTGTCGGAGGCGGCAAGCAGTGAAGCGTCTTTTTGTTCTATTGCTGGCCGCGCCGCTCGCGCTTATGGCGCAGATGGTGATTCCTCCGCCTGCGCTCACCAGCGAGATTACCTTCAACTATCCGGAACTAAAGCCCGGTGCGCCGTTGCATCTTGTTGCCTATGGTGACATGCGCTTCACAGACCCGCACAACACCACGGACACCAACCCTCGTGCCCGCAAATTTCTGGTGGACCGCATAGCAGAAGAGCATCCCGATGCGCTTTTTCTGACCGGAGACATGCCCTTTCACGGAGCTGATCCTGCCGACTGGAAGATATACGAGCAGGAAACAGTCGCATGGAGGGCCGAGCATCTGCGTACCTTCCCCTGCATTGGCAATCACGAACTGGTGGGAACGCTCAGCGTTCATCCCGGCCTTACGAACTACTTCGCAGCCTATCCACAACTGAGGGAGCACGCGACGTATTCGGTACTGCTCGGCAATGTCGAGCTTCTCTCGCTGGATTCGCTTGGAGATCAGGGAACGGCCCAGCCGCGCCTTGCCTGGGTTGCAGCTCAACTGGACCATATTCCGCCGCAGGTGGATTTTGTATTTGTGATGGCACATGTGCCCATCTTTGATGATGTACAGAGCCAGGTCATTGCGCATCTGCCCTCGCCTGAGGGGCTTCGCCTGCGTCAGTTGCTCGAAGAAAAGGCGGCGAAGCTGCGTCCACGTCTCATTGTGGTCAGCGGACACATCCACAATTACGAGCGCTTCTATCACGCCGGAATCACGTATCTCATCTCCGGAGGAGGGGGAGCCAAGCCTTACCCCGTTTACATCCGTGGCGACCTTGATTTATATCGGGACACGGCTTACCCGGTCTTTCATTACCTGACGCTCGACATCAAGGGCCGCGAACTAACAGCTAAGATGTTCAAAATCAAGGATCCCGACCCCAATCTGAAGGAATGGACAATGGAGCAGAAGGACTCCTTCACCCTGACCGCGCCGGAGAAGGCTCCAACAGCCTCAAAGTAGCATCAGAAAATTAGCTCCAGCCGAGATGCTCAACTCACTTATCCCCGAATACATTCCCCATCCTGCGAATCTGCGCCCCTACTCCGCGCAGCTTTTCTTCAATGCGTTCGTAGCCGCGATCCATGTGGTAAACGCGATCCAGAATAGACTCGCCCTCGGCCACCATCGCCGCCAGCACCAGCGAGGCCGAAGCGCGCAGGTCGCTGCACATCACCGCCGCAGCAGAGAGCGGAGCCCGTCCGCGAATAATCGCCGTACGCCCGTCCAGCCTGATGTTCGCGCCCATGCGCACCAGTTCCTGCACATGCATAAAGCGGTTTTCGAAGATGTTTTCCTTCACCGTCGCCGAGCCCTCGGCCTGAGTCAGCAGCGCCATAAACTGTGCCTGCATGTCGGTGGGGAAGCCGGGATACTCTTCCGTCGAAATATCCGTCGCTTTCAGTTGCCCTGTGCTCTGTACGCGCAGCGAATCAGAACCGAGCGTCTCAATCTTTACGCCGCATTCCTTCAGCTTCTGTACCACGGCAGAGATGTGCTGCGGGTTGCAATTCGTCACAATCAGATCGCCGCCGGTAATTGCGCCTGCAACCAGAAATGTTCCCGCCTCAATGCGATCCGGATTAATTCTGTGTCGTGCGCCATGCAGCTTGTCCACGCCATGCACGTGAATCGTCGAAGTGCCCGCACCCTTGATCTTTGCGCCCATTGCGGTTAGCAGTGCGGCCAGATCGGTCACCTCCGGCTCGCGTGCGCAGTTCTCCATCAGCGTTTCACCTTCAGCCAGCACGGCAGCCATCAAGAGGTCTTCAGTTCCGGTGACGGTGATTTTGTCGAAGACGATATTACCGCCCTTGAGCCGCTTGGCGCGTGCCTCCAGATATCCATGCTCCTGATGGATGGTCGCTCCCAGTGTCTCCAGTCCCTTGATGTGCAGGTCAATGGGACGTCCGCCGATGGCGCATCCTCCGGGCATGGCGACGCGGGCCATTCCGGTCCGTGCAACCAGCGGCCCCAGCACCAGCGAACTGGCTCGCATGGTCTTTACAATCTCGTATTGCGCAACCGGGTCCGAGAGATTGCGGCAACTGATCGTCGTGCGATGTTGCGCGCGCCCATAACCCAGTTCGACCTCTGCGCCCATTGACACCAACAGCCTGCGCTCGGTCTCGATATCCCGCACCTGCGGAATGTTTTCGAGGATGACCTCATCCTCTGTCAGAATGGCAGCAGCCATGCAGGGCAGTGCCGAGTTCTTCGCACCGGAGATACGGACTGATCCGACCAGCGGATTTCCGCCGCGAATGACAAATTTATCCATTTGTTTGAATAGGCTCCTGATGTAAGTGTAAATCGAAGGCGCGCATCAGAAGCAAAAAGGCCGAGCCATCACGACTCGGCCTCGTGCATCAACCAGAAAATCTAAAGCTCCAGCACATTGTCCTCAATTGCCAGTCTCACATTGCCATCCGACTTCGCCAGTCTTCGGACAGCCTCCGGCTTGTCCACGTTGGCCTTGAGCATTACCAGTGCAATGGGAACGCTGCGTCCGGCGCTCTTGATGGTATTCACGGCGGTTTCGCGGTCAATATTGCAGGCGCGCATCAACATGCAGATGCCGCGCTCAACCAGCTTGGAATTCTGCATATGAACATTGACCATCAGGTTCTCATACACATAGCCGAGCCGGGTCATAGCACCGGTGGTAATCATGTTCAGAATCATTTTTTGCGCCGTGCCGGCCTTCATGCGGGTCGAGCCGGAGATGACCTCTGGACCAACCTCCGCCACAATCGTAATATCGGCAGCCGCAGCCAGAGGTGTTCCTGCATTGCAGGTAATGGCAGCGGTTTTAGCTCCGCGAGCGCGGGCGTAGGCAATGGCAGCAACAACATAAGGAGTGCGACCGGAGGCTGACAGTCCAACAATCACGTCTTTGCGCGAGGGGCGACGGCGGGCTATGTCGCGCTGGCCCAGTTCCTCGCTGTCTTCGTTGACTTCAACGGCGGAGGCCAGAGCCTTGGGACCGCCGGCCATGATGTACTGCACCAGTTGCGGAGGAGTCGAGTAGGTCGGAGGACACTCCGAGGCGTCGAGTGCAGCAATGCGACCACTGGAACCGGCTCCGATGTAGATCAGGCGTCCGCCATCGCGCAGGGCACGGGCTACCTGGTCTATGACCTCTGCAATCTCCGGCAACGCCTTCTTGACAGCGGCGGCCACCTTCGCATCTTCATGGTTGATAATTCGTGCGATCTCGAGTGCCGACTTGGTATCAAGTCCTTGACTGGCCTCGTTGGCGCCCTCTGTGGTCAGGTATTGCAGTGCCGCGACCGGATCTTTCGGAGTTATCTCCGTATCTACTGAATCCGGCTGGGACGGCATTGGCGTACTGGTCAGCATAATATGGCATCCCCAAGGTGTTGCTAGTTAGATTGTAGTCCGAATTTGAGGGATGCGCAGCGTAAATTATCACTCACTTCGCGAGTCATATTAATCTTCCGTAACAGTGGATATGCCGCCTAAGTGTCAGAGACTTTTTCGCAGACCGCAAAGGAAACGATTACAAGGGCCAACTCCCGTCAAACCTAAAAGGATAGGTGCCGCACTCAGGTAAATCAAAAAGGCTGCTCGCCTTACTTCAACGCCTCTCGAGCTGCATCATGAAAGATTGGCCTGATAGCCCGTATTCCCTCTGGCTTGCGATCCGGCCACGTTCGGTTTGTCAGCAACACCACCGAGACGCCAATTTCCATATCAATCCAGAGCGAGGTTCCGCTGAATCCAAGGTGTCCGATGCTATGCGGACTGAAATATTTTCCACTGGAACTTGGCTCCGAGGGCGTATCCCATCCCAGCGCGCGCGAACTACCCTCAGGCGCAACGGGCGGCACCTGACGCTTGCTGAATGTTGAAATTGCCTCTGCTGTAAAGAGCGTACCCGGTTTCAAAAGGGCTTCAGAGAATCGAAGCAAATCCGCCACATTCGAAAAGACCCCGGCATGACCTGCGCCACCCTTCAGCAGCCATGCGTGTTCATCCTGAACCTCGCCCTGAATCACGCGCTTGCGCAACTCCTTATCCTCTTCCGTCGGAGGAATCTGCGGGCGCTCAGCCGCTGTTGGGCAAAAGCGTGTATGCAACATGCCGAGGGGAGCAAAAATCTCCCGCATGGCAAAACTGGAAAGCAGTTCTCCGCTTAGAATCTCAATTGCCTTGCCCAGCAGAATGAATCCAAAGTCGGAGTACTCGGAGCGCGTACCGGGAAGGGTTTCAATCGGAAGGGTCAGCAGCGAGCGCAGCAGCGCAGCCGGTGAATCGCAGGTCTTGTAGAGATACAGATAGCTGGGCAACCCGGCACTATGCGCCAGCAACATCCTCAGCGTAATGGTTCGTGCCTTTTCCGCCGGGTCGCGGCCAATGATGAAGCCAGGCATCAGTTCAGCCAGCGGTTCATCCAGATCGAGCCCGCCGCGCTGCCACAGCAGCATGGCCGCAGCCGTTGTAGCCACCACCTTGCTGACGCTCGCCAGATCGTAGACCGTATCCGGCGTAATGGCGGGCGAGTCAGCATCGTATGTTTGCCGCCCCAGCGCGTCTATGCCGAGCACCTGCCCATTTGCGAAGACACCAAAGGCGCAGCCGGGGAAGGCTCGCTCCGCAATGCCTTTTTCCAGCGCCTGATAGGCCGCAGCAAACTGCTTGCGGAATTGCTCGCGGTCGTAGGACTCGGCTGGTGCGCTCATGTCGCCTCCCTGTGGCTGCAATGTAATTGCCAATCAGCATACCGCGACTTGAACGATAGGAGAACCTTCCTGCATCCCGTGCTTGTTTTTTCTATGGGAATAACTCCGTTAGAATGGAAAAGACAATGATCAATCAATCCCAATCTGAAGTCAGGCACCACTTATGGAAGTCCTGGCTGCGTGATGGAGTTCTTTCCGTCATTGCCTCGGCCTTTATCATCCTATTTCTCTATCAGCCGGTCCGCGTCGAGGGAACCAGCATGTTACCGGAGCTGGCCGACCATGACCGCCTCTTCATCAACAAATTCGCATACCACTTCAGCGACATCCAGCGCGGAGACGTGGTTGTCTTCTACTATCCCCGCAATCCGCAGAAGAGCTACATCAAGCGCGTTATCGCCCTGCCGGGTGAGACACTCGTCATTGACAGTGGCCGCGTCTACATCAATGGACGACTGCTCACGGAGCCGTATCTTTCGCAGACCTATCGCGATGAACGCTCCACCGGTGCGATTCGAATACCGGCAGGTGAGTATTATCTGATGGGAGACCATCGCAACATTTCCAGCGATAGCCGCGATTTTGGCCCAGTTTCGCGCGATCTTATCTACGGCAAAGCCGAGTTCATCTACTGGCCCATGCGCGAGTTGGGTGCTGTCCGATAATTCGTTCCGAACTTCTCCGGTATTTTCCGGTTTTTCTCTCTCGATTCCTGCTAAAATCTATTAAATCCACTCCTCGGAGAGGCAATGCAGTCACTTCTTGCGCTCGAAGACGGGCGCATATTCCGCGGCGATGGCTACGGAGCGCGCGGCGAATGTTACGGCGAGGTGGTCTTTAACACCTCACTTACCGGCTATCAGGAGATATTTACAGACCCCTCCTACGCCGGACAGATAGTTGTTCTCACAAATCCCCAGATAGGCAACTACGGAACCAGCACCCAGGACAATGAAGCGGCTCGCCCCTACATTGAAGGTCTGATTGTGCGCGAGTTCTCGCCTATCAGCTCCAACTGGCGTTCCGATCAGGTTGCCGACGAGTATCTGGAGCGTTACAACGTTCCGGTTCTCTCCGAGATTGACACTCGCGCCCTCGTCCGCCATCTGCGCACTCATGGCGTGATGCGTGGCGTTCTCTCCAGCATCGAAACGGACCCCGACAATCTCGTAGCCAAGGCCCGCTCCATTCGTAAGATGGATGGAACGGATTTAGCTAAGGTCGTCTCCACCAAAGAGACCTACAGGTGGGAGTCAGACGACCCGCGCAATCAGAGTGGCGACTTCCTTTTGTCAGCCGAGAGTGACAAGCCAAAGCTTCATGTGGTGGCTTATGATTTTGGCATCAAGTACAACATTCTGCGAATGTTGTCGCGTGAGGGATGCCGCATTACTGTAGTTCCTGCCCAGACCAGTGCAGAGGACGTGTTGGCGCTGAATCCGGATGGCGTATTCCTTTCAAACGGTCCTGGCGACCCGGAGCCGGTTGATTACGCCGTGAAGGCGATTCGCAAGATGCTGGGCCGCAAGCCGATTTTCGGGATTTGCCTTGGCCATCAGTTGACGGGTCTGGCCTTGGGAGGCAAGACCTACAAATTAAAGTTCGGTCATCATGGCGGCAACCATCCGGTCAAGAACCACTCGACCGGCAAGGTGGAGATTACGGCGCACAACCACAATTTTGCGGTTGATCCGGACTCCATCAACACGAGCGAAGTTGAGCTGACCCATGTGGACCTGAACGACAACACGCTTGAGGGCTTGCGTCATAAGACGCTGCCGTTATTCAGTGTTCAGTACCACCCGGAGGCTAGTCCCGGCCCGCATGATTCGCACTATTTGTTCCACGACTTCCGCAAGCTGATGGAGGAGTGGAAGGGATGAGGCTCTAGCCTTACTGCTTTCGTACAGGCTTTTGTACTTGCACTTGCTTTTGTTTTTGTATTTGTTCTTGCACTTGCATTTGTTCTTGCACTTGCATTTGTTCTTGCACTTGCATTTGTTCTTGCACTTGCATTTGTTCTTGCATTTGTTTTGTTCTTGCACTTGCTTTTGTTCTTGCACTTGCTTTTGTTCTTGCACTTGCTTTTGTTCTTGCATTTGCTTTTGTTCTTGCACTTGCTTTTGTTCTTGCATTTGTTTTGAAAGGGCGCGGCTTTAGCCGCGCCGCTTAGCGTAGCAAAGAATCCGGGCTTTAGCCCCTGAGGGGATGAATGTATCCGAAGCGAGAGATTGCCACCAGCAATGGGCAAACTTACTTTGTAACATCAAATACTCCGGGCCGGAGGATGTTCTTCCGGAATGAACAATGGGCGCAACTTTGGCTCGATACGTTATACAAATATCGGCCAGAGCGTTATCTGTTGCATGGTTTTGTTCTGATGCCGGATCATTTCCATATTCTGATAACGCCGAAGGAGAGTCTGGAACGGGCAGTGCAATGCTTGAAGGGCGGTTTTTCTTTTCGGGTGAAGAAAGAGCTTGGCTGGATGCACGAGGTTTGGTTGGCAGGTTTTTCAGATCATCGGATTCGGGATGAGGAAGATTTCGGGATTCACCATGCCTACATCGTGCGAAATCCGTTGAAGTCGCGATTGGTTGAACAGGCGGAGGATTATCCATATTGCTCAGCGAATAGACAATTCGAGTTGGATGCATTCCCTCAGGGGCTAAAGCCCAACAACCTATGACGTTCTAACGGCGCGGCTAAAGCCGCGCCCTTTCAAAGCAAATGTGACATGCCAAAGCAGCAACAACAGAGCGAAGCAACAAAACAGATCAAAGCAACAGCAGAAAGCATCAGAAGAACACGACAGAATAGAGACGCAAACAGATGCCACGCAGAAATGACATTACGAAGATTCTGGTAATCGGCTCCGGGCCGATTGTCATTGGTCAATCCGCCGAGTTTGATTACTCCGGCACGCAGGCCTGCAAGGCGCTCAAGGCGGAGGGCTATGAGGTGGTGCTGGTCAACTCAAACCCGGCCTCCATCATGACCGACCCCGAGTTTGCCGACCGCACCTACATTGAGCCGCTCACCCGCGACTATCTCGAAGAGATTTTGCGCGTAGAGTCAAAAATGCTCGCCGACGAGGGACGTACCGGCGTCTTCGCGCTGCTGCCGACCGTTGGCGGACAGACCGCGCTCAACCTCGCCGTAGACCTCGCCGACGCCGGTATCCTCGACCGCTATAACGTCGAACTCATCGGCGCCAAACTCGACGCCATCAAGAAGGCCGAAGACCGCCTGCTCTTCAAAGATGCCATGGCGCGCATCGGCCTCGACACGCCGCGCTCGGCCCTCGTCAACAACCTGCGCGATGGACTTGAGTTCACACAGAAGATCGGCTTCCCCGCGATCATTCGTCCATCCTTCACGCTCGGCGGTTCCGGCGGTGGCATCGCCTACAACCGCGAAGAGCTGATGGAGATTCTTGCGCGCGGCATCGATCTCTCGCCCGTCCACGAGTGCCTTATCGAAGAGAGCGTGCTCGGCTGGAAGGAGTACGAGCTCGAAGTCATTCGTGACCTCGCCGATAACGTCGTCATCATCTGCTCGATTGAGAACTTTGACGCGATGGGCGTACACACCGGCGACAGCATCACCGTAGCCCCGGCGCAGACGCTCACCGACCGCGAGTATCAGGTGATGCGCGATGCAGCCATCGCTGTCATGCGCGAGATTGGCGTCGAAACCGGCGGCTCCAATGTGCAGTTTGCTATCAATCCCGCTACGGGGCGGATGATTGTTATCGAGATGAATCCGCGCGTTTCGCGCTCTTCGGCCTTGGCCTCGAAGGCAACGGGATTCCCGATTGCGAAGATTGCCGCCAAGCTCGCCGTCGGCTACACGCTTGACGAGATTCCCAACGACATTACCAAGATGACCCCGGCCTGTTTTGAGCCGACTATTGATTATGTCGTCGTCAAAATTCCCAAATGGCAGTTTGAAAAGTTTCCCGGCGCGGACGAAAACCTCGGCCCCCAGATGAAGTCAGTCGGAGAAGTACTTTCCATGGGCCGCACCTTCAAAGAGGCATTGATGAAGGCCGTGCGCTCGCTTGAAACAGGCAAGAGCATCAGCAGTGAAGTGCTGGAGCCGCGTCGCCTTACCCAGAAGCTGGTCACGCCGCAGCCCGAACGCCTCAGCTACATTCAATTCGCCTTCCGTCGCGGCATGAGCGTGCGCGAGGTTGCTCGCATGACCTCGATGGACCCGTGGTTCCTTTACCAGATTAAGGAAATCACCGACACGCTTGTGGCTATCGGCAAGTTGAAGATTGAAGAGGTGGACGCGCCCACTCTGCGCAAGATCAAGCGTATGGGAATCAGCGATGACCGCCTCGCCAACAGTTGGGGACTTGAGGGGCACGCCGGAGTGCTTGCTGTCAGGGAACTACGCAACAAGCTCGGCGTTCTGCCTGTCTTCAAACTGGTAGATACCTGCGCGGCAGAGTTCGCCAGCCAGACGCCTTACCTCTACTCCACCTACGACGAGGAGAATGAGGCCACGCCGACCGACAAGCCCAAGGTCATCATTCTTGGCAGCGGTCCTAACCGCATCGGACAGGGAATTGAGTTTGATTACTGTTGCTGTCACGCAGCCTTCTCGCTCAAAGAGGATGGCTACGAGACCATCATGGTCAACTGCAATCCCGAAACCGTTTCGACCGATTACGACACCAGCGACCGCCTCTACTTTGAGCCGCTTACCTTTGAAGACGTGATGGCCGTTTATGAAAACGAGGCCACCAGCGGCGCAAAGATTGGCGTCATCGTGCAGTACGGCGGACAAACTCCTCTGAATCTTGCAGGTCGTCTGCGCGCAGCCGGCGTGCCTATCATCGGCACCTCGCCAGATTCCATAGACCTTGCAGAAGACCGCAAGCGCTTTGGCAAGCTCCTTGACGAACTCAAGATTCCGCAACCTGCCGGCGGCACTGCAACCAGTGTGGATGAGGCTCTTGCCGTTGCCAATCGCATCGGCTATCCGGTTCTGGTGCGTCCCAGCTATGTGCTCGGTGGACGCGCCATGGTCATCGCCTACGATGCGGAAGCAGTCACACGCTACATGAAGGCTGCTGTGGAATATTCGCAGGAGCGCCCGGTGCTGATAGACCACTTCCTCGAAGCAGCGGTTGAGGTGGATGTGGACGCGCTCTGCGATTCAAAGGATGTGCAGATTGCCGGTATCATGCAGCACATTGAGGAGGCCGGCATTCACTCCGGCGACTCAAGCTGTGTTCTGCCTGCAGTTGATCTGCCCGCCGCCACGCTCGAACAGATTCGTGTTTACACCCGCAAGCTCGCGCTCTCGCTCAAGGTGATTGGGCTGGTGAATCTGCAATTCGCCATTCAGCGCGGCAAGAACGGCGCACCGGACAGCGTCTTTGTCATCGAAGTGAATCCGCGTGCCTCGCGTACCGTTCCGTATGTATCGAAGGCTACGGGAATTCCGCTGGCCAAGGTGGCCGCAAGACTGATGACCGGACGCACGCTAAAAGAATTACTCCCGGCGCAGTTAGCCAGCGGCAAGGATCTCGACACCGGCTCGCATTTTTATGTGAAGTCGCCAGTCTTCCCCTGGGCCAAGTTCCCCGGTGTGGATACCGTCCTCAGCCCGGAGATGAAGTCAACCGGCGAGGTCATGGGCGTGGCGGACAACTTCGGCGAGGCCTTTGCCAAAGCGCAGCTTGCCGCCGGACAATTCCTGCCGCAGAAGGGAACGATCTTCTTCAGCGTCAACGACCACGACAAGCCGGAGGTTGCCGCTCTGGCCCGTCAGTATGTTGAACTTGGCTTCCATCTCATCGCGACGGAAGGCACAGCTAAACTGCTTCAGCAGGCCGGACTGCAAGTTGAGAGTGTCTACAAGGTTAAGGAGGGCCGTCCGAATGTAGTGGACTTCATCAAGGGCGGACGCATCCAGTTGATCGTGAACACTCCGCGCGGGCAGGAGACTTTCTTTGACGAGCAGGCCATTCGCCGTGCAGCGGTCTTACAACGCATTCCGACGATAACGACACTGGCAGCAGCGAAAGCAGCCGTTGAGGGAATCGCAGCCGTCCAGAAGCATCAGCCCACGGTCAACGCCTTGCAGTTTCTGCACGCGCAACGGTAGAAGATTCAGGCAAAAGAAAAGGGCCGTCCGGAGAGAATCCGTTCGGCCCTTTTTATTTGGTGTTGCTTAATCTTCTTCAACCTGTTTATTCAGTCCCATCTTGGCCCCAATCGAGTAACCGATCAGCGCTGCGGCGGGCCATGTTCCAAACAGGCGCCCTTGTCCGTCAATCATGCCACTGTCTTCGCTCAGGCTGAAGAAGGTAAGCCATAGCTTCTGCGTGGCGTCGCAGCGGAAGCACTGGTTTGGCCCCGTCGGCATATCCAGAATCCAGAGCCCGACGCAGAGAAACCAGATAAGTCCCAGCAGCCACACCAGAGTGGCAATCTCGTCCTGCCGAAATTTATTAAGAATGAATCCGGCAAGAAAGGGAATAAAGGCAGAGATAGCAAGTGTAATGATCGGCGGCAGATAAGTAGGCCGCACCAAGACAGTAATGGCCATCATCATTCCGACCCATACGATCAGGGCAAGAAAGGAGTGCGTGAAAAACCAGAGGGCCTGTCCGACCACGTTGGATTGATTCTGTCCCGTTTCATTCGCTTCAAGTACGCTCATGGCCCCTCCAACGTCTTTCTAAGGGTAATTGAAGATAGTATTACGCGGTAGCGTTTGTATACGCAGAGTAAGAACTTTTGTTGCAAACTTAAGTAACCACCCCGGTTTCGCTTAAACTGTTGTCATGTTGCTAGAAGGAATTTTCCCAGCCATCACCACTCCGTTTACCCCGGAGGGTTTGCCTGCTCTGCGCAAGCTGGAGCACAATATCAGCCGCTATTCCCGCACTCCGCTTGCCGGTATTGTCGTTCTGGGCTCAACAGGCGAGGCCGTTATGCTCAGCGACGAGGAGAGCCGCAGCGTTCTGCGCGTGGCTGCCGAGGGCGCGTCCCCGGAGAAGGTTCTGCTTGCCGGCGTTGCCAGGGAGAGTGTTCTGGAGACCCTCCGCCTGGCCGAATTTGCCGCCGAGCAGCGCTACGATGCCATTCTGGTCCGCACGCCGCATTATTACGGCCCGCAAATGACGGATATGGCTTTGCTGACCTATTACCGCACGATTGCGGATCAGTCTGCGCTGCCGGTCATTCTCTATACGATTCCACGGTTTACCCATCTGGAACTGCCCGTCGCGGTGGTTGCCGAGCTCGCCCAACACCCTAACATCATCGCGGTTAAAGATTCGACAGGAAACGCGGAGAGGATTGCCCAGTTGGTTGCAGCAACCGCTTCGGCACCGAGGCGCAAAGTGACGGTAACGCCAATTTTTGAAGCAGTTACGTCCCGTATGCTGGCAGAGAGAAACGATTCCAATTTTGTTTCAGCCAGCAGCATTGGTACATCTTCGACAGCGGTAGCGCAGGCTGCTACCAGCCCGGAAATCAAGGCCCGAACCAAAGAGGTGGGTTTTCAGGTGCTCAATGGCGCGGCAGGAAAGGTGATTGACTCCTTTGAGGCGGGCGCATCCGGCTCCGTTCTGGCTTTTGCAGCCTGTGCCCCGCAGGTTTCAAATGAGATTTATCTGGCCTGGAAGGACCGCGATCCGGCACTGGCCCGCCAGAAGCAGCAGAGAATCGCCGCAGCAGCGCAAAAAGTGGTTGTTGAGCTGGGAATTGCCGGTATCAAGTACGCCTGCGATCTCAATGCCTATGCAGGAGGTCGTCCCCGGCTACCCTTGCTGCCCCTGACCGCAGCCGAAAAGGAGCAGGTCGAGCAGGTCATGGCCGACCTGAAAAACTGATCCGGGACGCCTTCCGCAACAAAATGACTTGAAAGTCTTTTCTGACTTGCATATTTCAAATTTTGCCCCGAAACGATTGTAGAAATTCGATTTCGGGCAAGACTGTTATGCAAATATGTGACTATAATCACAATCGGGAGAACGAGGTCGTTTCTCAACTACTTTGAAGGGAAATCCCGCCAAATGGCGTCAGGTGAAGTTGCTCTCAAAGAGCAACCGGCGAGTCCAGCCGCGCAAAAGCGAATTGTCAATGATTTCAGCATCCAGGTAGCCACGGTCAATGGCTCCGGATCGCAGTCTGCAAACAGTATTCTGCTCAAGGCCATCTTCGGCATGGGCATTCCTGTCAGCGGCAAGAATCTTTTCCCATCCAACATCTCCGGGTTACCCACCTGGTTCACTATTCGCGCCAGCAAGCATGGCTACGTTGCCCGCAAGCACAATGTGGATGTGCTGGTCGCAATGAATCCCGACTCAGCCAAAGACGACACGCTTGCGCTTGAGCCCGGTGCCGCGGCCATTTTTGAGGCAAGCCTGAACCTTGAGCAGTATCGCAGCGATATCAGCCTCTACCCGGTGCCTTTTGACAAGCTGACAGCGGCTGTCTGCCCGGAGCCGAAGCTGCGCAAGCTGGTCAAAAATATGGTCTATGTCGGAGTGGTGGCACAGATACTTCACCTTGACATCAAGGCTGTGGAAGCCGCCGTTCGCAAGCAGTTTGCCCGCAAGCAGAAGGCTGTTGATCTCAATTGGTCTGCCGTGCAGGCCGGTTACGATTATGCCGCAGAAAATCTGGTCAAGGTTGATCCCTTCTACCTTGAGCCGATGAATGCCACTGAGGGAAAAATCATCATAGACGGCAACACGGCTGCGGCAATGGGCGCGCTTTTTGCAGGCGTTACGGTTGTTGCATGGTATCCCATTACCCCCTCAACATCGGTGATTGAGGCGCTGATTGACCTGCTGAAGCGTCATCGCATAGAGGCAGACGGCAAGGCGAGCTTCGCTGTCCTTCAGGCTGAGGATGAACTGGCAGCCATCGGAATGGTGCTTGGCGCAGGCTGGGCCGGCGCGCGTTCCATGACAGCGACCTCCGGTCCCGGAATCTCGTTGATGGCGGAGTTCACCGGACTCGGCTACTGGGCAGAGATACCCGGTGTCATCTTCAATGTGCAACGTACCGGCCCTTCAACGGGAATGCCGACGCGTACCATGCAAGCGGATGTTCTCTCCACCGCATTCCTCTCGCACGGTGACACGCGCCACGTCCTGCTGCTTCCAGGCAACGTCAAAGAGTGCTACGAGCACGGCATTGCAGCCTTCGATCTGGCAGAGCGTTTGCAGACTCCGGTCTTTGTACTCAGCGATCTGGACCTTGGCATGAACAACTGGATGAGCGATCCCTTCCAGTATCCCGACAAGCCTCTCGACCGAGGCAAGGTTCTGACGGCAGAAGACCTGAACCGTCTGGGCGGTTTTTCGCGCTACAAGGATGTGGATGGAGACGGCATCGGCTATCGCACGTTGCCGGGGACCGATCACCCGGCTGCTGCTTACTTTACGCGCGGCAGCGGTCACAATGAAAAGGCGGCTTACTCTGAGAAGCCGGGCGAGTATCTCGTCCAGATGCAGCGCCTACTGAAGAAGTGGGAGACAGCGCGCACCCTGGTTCCTAAGCCTGTGATTGTGCAGAATGGCAAGTCAAAGATTGGCATCATCGCCTACGGAACAACCGATCCGGCCATTGTCGAGAGCCGTGACCAGCTTCGTTCGGAGTACGACATTGAGACGGATTACTTGCGTCTCACGGCCTATCCCTTTTCGCAGGAGGTCTTCGATTTTATTGCCTCGCACGAGCGCATATATGTGGCCGAACAGAATCGTGACGCTCAGATGGCAAGTCTGCTGAAACTGGACCTGAAACCGTCGGAGATTGGGAAGCTGCGCAGCATTCTCCACTACAACGGGCTGCCGGTTGATGCACGCAGCCTGACAGAACAACTCGCCAGGCAGGAGGGCAAGTAACCGATGGCAACCACCTCAGCTCCAACCCCAAAAGTGAACCGCATCGGCCTTCCGGTGCTTGATTATCGAGGCAACAAGACGACGCTCTGTGCCGGTTGCGGACACAACGCAATCTCCGAGCGCCTGATTGACACCATGTTCGAGCTTGGCATCAAGCCTGAGCATGTCATGAAGCTCTCCGGCATTGGCTGCTCGTCCAAGAGCCCTGCCTACTTCCTCAATCGTGCGCATAGCTTCAACAGCGTGCATGGGCGTATGCCTTCGGTTGCAACGGGAGCCTTGCTTGCCAACAAGAACATGCTTGCTCTCGGCGTCAGCGGCGATGGCGACAGCGCTTCGATTGGAATGGGCCAGTTCGTCCACATGATGCGTCGTAATCTGCCGATGATTTACATCATCGAGGACAACGGCGTTTATGGATTGACCAAGGGGCAGTTCTCAGCAACGGCAGATGTAGGCTCGACGCTCAAAACCGGCGTCATTAACGATCTGCCGCCCATTGACACCTGCTCGCTGGCCATCCAGTTGGGTGCAACCTTTGTAGCCCGTTCCTTCTCCGGCGACAAGCAGCAACTCAGCACCATGCTGAAGGCTGCCTTTTCGCACAAGGGAACGGTCATGATTGATGTTGTCTCGCCCTGCGTTACCTTCAACGATCATGAGGGTTCTACCAAGAGTTACAAGTTCATGCAGGCGAATGATGAGCCGATTGGCGAAGCAGATTTTGTGCCGAGCTTCGAGGATATCGAGGTTGACTACGAGTCCGGCACCGTTTACGAAGTGCATATGCATGATGGCGCGCAACTTCGATTGAAGAAGCTTCATGACGACTACGACCCCACCGATAAGGTGCGGGCCGTCAGCCTGTTGATGGAGTCTCATGCGAACAACGAGGTTCTGACCGGCATTTTTTACGTCAAGCCGGAGAGCGAAACCATCATTGACCAGATGAATATGGTTGACGATGCGCTGGCCACTTTGCCCGAATCGCGCACGCGCCCCTCAAAGGAAGCGCTGGACAAGATCATGGCTTATCTTCAGTAATCTGCGGTTTCAACACACACGCAACGGCCCTCTTCTTAGCAGGGCCGTTTGCTTTGGGATACGCATGAGCTCATCCTGCGGCATTATTGAGCAGCATTACACCTGCCAGAAGGCAATCACCAGGCCGCCGGCAACAATCAGCAATCCTCCTACGTAGACAGGCAGGGTCGGCGATTGATGAAAGCGAACCTTGTTGAGCAGTTGCGCCATCAGGAAGAAGAGCACAACGTAGACTCCGAGCAACTTGCCGAAGTCCCAGCGGGGAATGTTGACCACCGAGCCATATGCGGCAAGAATCACCGTGCCGGCGACGAAGGTGAAGACTCTTGCCGGGCCGGTTGCGCGGTAAAAACTCACCTGAAAGAACGAGTCGCCGAATGCCTCAAGAAATGCGGCCACAGAAAGTACAAAAAGGGCTCCGAGGGGGAAGGAAACGATACGGTTCAGCAGGTTCAAATTGTGACACTCCTTAGGGGAAGTTGGGAAAGCACCGGAGGAGCGTTTATGATATCTAACAACCCATTGTTTATTCGTAAGAAATTTCAGGCGCTCATGGATATCCCCAAGGAGGAATCAGGCGGTGAAGTACGCAGCCATGTTGCTTATGCTTGCAGGATTTTTTCTGGTGCTGACGGCGTTGGTTCTCTTTGACGCGCTCGCGCTTCGCACTGTCTTTGTTCTTTCCGGCTGCGCAGTTGAAGCGCTCGGAATGGTTCTATCAATACGCACGCACATGATGAGCCGCAAGAGGGGAGTCTCTCTTTGAATCAACCTTTCCAGTTATCCGATGCAGCACTTGCACTTGCTCTTGGCCTGATTCTTCTTTCGCCCTTTGCCATTGCCGGTATGGCCCTGCAGAACTCCGGACTGGCCCGCTCGCGCAGTGCCGCGCACTCTCTGCTTGGCGTGATGTCTCTGCTTGCTGCGGCAGCAATCTTTTTCCTGCTGCTTGGTTCAACATGGATGGGTGCAGCAGGGCAGCCCGCTCATATTGCCACGGTTGCGGGCTATGCGTGGGACTGGTGTGGCAAAGGTGCATGGCTTGGCGGCTCGCTCGCCGGAGCTTCGGCTACCTCTGTACTTACTCTGCTGCTGGATTTGGTACTGGTCGGCCTGGCTGCGATTATTCCCTGGGGATCGGGTGCAGAGCGCTGGCGTCTGGGTACGGCCATCGCCTCGACTTTTCTCGTCGCGGGAGTGCTTTTCCCGTTGCTGGCGCATTGGGTCTGGGCCGGCGGCTGGCTCTCTACGCTTGGCACGACCTTCGGCCTTGGTGTAGGGCTTCTGGAGACAAGCGGCGCACTCCCGGTTCATTTATTGGGCGGTGTAACGGCTCTGGCAATTGTCTGGATTCTTGGCGCGCGCAACGGCAAGTTCCCCAAGCCTCAGGTTGCAACTGCAATCCCCGGGCACAATGTGGTTTATGTGTTGCTGAGTTGTCCGCTGACGCTGGTGGGATGGTTCGGTTTGAATGGTGCTTCGGCGCTGCTCTTTCTGCATTTGCCGCAGTCGCAGATTCCGCTTGTTGAAATCAACACATTACTCTGTGCCGGTTCCGCTCTGTTGGGAACGCTCGCCATTACGCGCTTCCGTTTTGGCAAGCCGGATGCATCGCTTTGCGCGAATGGTTGGCTTGGCGGGTTGGTGGCAAGCAGCGCGGTTGCAGCGCATGTTTCAGCCGGAACCGCTATCGTGACTGGTGTGCTGGCGGGCCTGTTGACGCCTCTATTGGTTGAGTTGCTGGAACTGGCCTTCTCGATTGACGACCCATCGGGCGGTGTCAGTGTACATGCAGGAAATGCGATTCTCGGCTTATTGATTGTCGGGGTTGCAGCAGGGAAGCAGGGACAATTACTGGCGCAGATTGTCGGCATAGCCACGGTAATTGGTTTTGCGTTGCCGGTGAGTTATCTGCTGAATGCACTGGTGAATCGCTACCTGCCCTACCGCGTAGACCCCGATGGCGAGCGCGTTGGTCTGGATGTACACGAACTCGGTGCAGGTTCTTATCCGGAGTTCATTATCCACCGCGATGAATTTCACTCCAGCTAAAGCATTCTCAAGATAGCTGTACCCAGAGATATTTCGACCACTCATCTTGTTTGTCATTCCGTAGCGAAGAGTAGGAATCAGTTGTTTTGCCAGAAGAGCGGATTCCTTCGCCGCAAACGGAATGACAAGAAGTGGATATAGCTTCCTGAATACTGCTATAAACGGAAATATTACGGCTTGATGCGAACGCCCATGCTGTTGAGGCGGCTTCTGGCCTGCTGGCCTTCAGGGCTTTGCGGATGGCGCTGGATGAGCGAACGGAACTCCCGGATTCCTGCTTCTTTCTGACCGAGTTGTATCAGCGAATCTGCCTTGTGTAACTGGGCTGCCGGAGCCTTGACGTTGCCGGAGAATTGCTCCAGAACGGCGTCGTAGGCTTTGATTGCATCCTTGTAACGGCCCTGACGGAATGCCACCTCGCCCAGATAGAACTGCGCGTTTCCGGCAAGATCATCCGTCGGATAATAGTGCAGCACATCGCCGAATTCCTGCGTAGCCAACTCATACTTTGCAGCGTTGTAGTCGCGCAGACCACTCTCATAAGTACTCTTCAGCGGCGGACCCTGTACCTGCGACTCGGCGGGAGGAGCCACTTCACCGCTCGGACTTGCCGCAGTGGGAGCAGCCGTCGCAGGGGCTGAAGAAGGGGACTGGAGGTTCTGGAGCGTCGTCTGAATATCCTGTAATTGCTTATCCACCTTGGCAAGGCGGGACTTCAGTTCGTCAACCGAGTCGTTCATCCCCTGCACCTGGCCGGAGATGGCATCCACCTTGGCTCCGCTTGCGTCGGACTGCGCCTGCAATTTTTGTGCGAGCGTGTTGACGGTCTGCGTCACTCCGGCAAGCGCGTCTGTATTCTGCTGCACCTGATGCTGGAGTGCGCCGAACTGCTGATCTATGGTGGATTGCAGCCGCTGAACGAGGTCGAGCAACTGCTGTACCTGCGTCTGAAGCTGAATCGTCTCCTTGTTGACAGCGTGGGCTGAAGGAGCGGAGCTGATCATCAGCATTGCAACAATAACAGCGGAGAGAAGTGTGGAGCGTAGCTTGAGCATCGTCATGTGTGTACCTGTATTGCAGTGGATGCCCGGAGTGTGGTGGCTCCGGGCATCGGAGGGGATTTACTTGTCGAGGGTGAAGGAGGCGCGGCGGTTCTGCGACCAGCAGGTTTCGCTGTTCTCGTTGCAGTAGGGCTTCTCCTTGCCGTAGCTGATGGTACGGATGCGGTCAGGAGAGACGCCGGCGCTTATCAGTGCCTGTTTGACGGCATCGGCGCGCTTTTCACCGAGGGCCAGATTGTACTCATCGGAGCCGCGCTCATCGCAGTATCCGCCAATCACAACCTTTGCCTGCGAGTGTGAGACCAGATAGGCCGCATCGCGCGTCACGATAGCCGCAGAGTTCTCATTGATGTCGTAGCTGTCGTAATCGAAAAAGACATCGGCGACATTTTGATGGAAGATGGTGTCATCAAGGGTTGACTCGGTTGGCTGGGGCGTAGGTGCGCTCAGTCCCGGTGTGACGGTGACGGTGGCCGTTGCTTCGGCCTGTCCACCCTCCCCGCGGGCAACCAGATGGTACTTGGTAGATTCGCCCGGAGTGACGCTCTTGGTGCCGGAGGTGGGAACGGCTCCAATGCCGTCAATGCTGACGTCCGTAGCATTCGAGGTGCGCCAGGAGAGAACTACCTGATCGCCGGCCATGACGGTAGCAGGCGATGCGGAGAGTTCGGCAACGGGCTGCGGGGCCTGTACCATCTCCGGCGGGGTCGTTTCCGGTTCAATTGGCTTCTTCTTGTGGCAACCGGAAACAGCGAGGACAGCTAAAAGCAGGGTGAGAGCCACCAGATTTTTTTTGACGAGAATTTGGAATGTGTCTGATTTCACTTGATTGCTCCTATGGAGATTGTAACGGTTACTGAATGCAGTAAGTTGCGGTTTGAGGCGGAGAAGAAAATTTTCCGGGAAAGAAATTTTACATCGTCGGCTCATTTCCAGCTCCAGTTGGGCATAAAGTTGTTGCCGGAGTGGGTAATTTCGTGCTGCTCAGTGCCATCGGCCAGCATGGTCCACAGGTCCGTGCGGCCACCTGTCTTGCGTTCGAAGACGATGTGACGGCCATCCGGTGCCCAGCAGGGAAAGTCGTTGTTGCCGGAGTCGTGTGTCAATTGGAGCCAGCGCTTCGAGGCAATATCCATCACGTAAATATCGCGTCCGCCGGGTGCTCCTGGGCCGTACTTGCGATCCCATGCAAAGGTGAGGAATTGTCCGTTCGGCGACCAGCCAGGCGATGTGGCATAGCCGCTGTCGGTCATGCGTTGGATGTTAGAGCCGTCTGCATCCATTGTGTAAATCTGCGGCATCCCGGAGCGGTCGCTGACCCACGCAATCTGAGAATTGGTGCGCGGGTTCCATGTGGGCGACACATCCGACTGCGGGAAGCTGGTGATGCGGCGGGCATTGCCTCCATTGGCATCGGCCACCCATATATCCGGATTGCCGCCGCGCGAGGAGGAAAATGCAATGGATTTACCATCTGCCGACCATGCCGGAGACTGGTTCAGGCTGCCTACGGCACCAGCCGGGAAGGCAATCAGGCGGCCCAGGTCCACCGAATACATCCGCACTGCCCAGCCTCTGCCGTCGAGCCCTGCAAAAGCCACGCGCGAGTTATCCGGAGAGATGCGCGGCGACATGGCTACGGTTCCAAGATGCGTCAGGATATGCTGATTCTGGCCGTCGTAGTCCATCACCCATATCTCTTTTGATCCGGTACGGCTGGAGACAAAGTAGATGTGCGTCTCGGCGATTCCGTTGATGCCGCCGCCGAGCCGAAAGATAATCTCATCGGCAAATTTGTGGGCGATCAGGCGAATGGCATCCTGTGTAGCAACATCGTTGTACTGCTTGCCGATGACCTGCGGCGTCTCATGGTTGGCGGTATCAAAGAGCCATCCACGCACAGTAACGTGGGTTCCGGCCACGGAAAGATTGCCGAAGGCGACCATCGCTGCTTTGGCCGGATCGGCGGCCCATTCGGCCAGACGAATCTCCTGTGGGGAGCCGGGAGTGCTTGTGGGAATCAGGCTCTTCGAAACCAGATCGAAGATGCCGGCATTGGCCAGGTCGCTGTAGAGAGTGGTGTCAAAGGTGGTCTGAAGCGCGGGTGCCAGAGCGTCGTTCGAGCCCAGCTTGAAGTTGGCCGCCGCAATCCGAATGCGTTCCGTGCCTGTGCCGCCGATAACGATGACTTTATCCTGCGCGGCAACCGGTGCAACAAAAATCAGCAGCAAAGCAAGAGTGAGGAGCAGACGCAGGGATACAGAATTCAGTGGTTCATTTTTTTGCCGCTTCGTTCGCAAGGAGTTATTCCTCTGCTTTCTAAGCAATGTTTTGATTCTCTCAGGAATTCAACCGAATTCCTGTGTTTCCCAAACACTTCCATACCATTTTAATGAAGTCGTTGGTACGGGAAGGTGTACTCCACGCTGATGGAGCTTCCTGCGTAAGCGTTTGGCAAGGGAGGCAATGCATCTACCCGTTGGACGGCGCGAATGGCAGATTGGTTTAAAGTTGGCGATCCGCTGGCCGTTGCAATCCTGATTCCTGAGATGTTACCGCTCTTTGATACGTTGAAGGTAACGACGACCTGCGAGCCCTCCGGCGTATGCGGGTCCACTTCCTGCATCATCCAGTTCCGGCTGACATTGCTGCGGATGATGCCGATGTAATAGGCAAATCGTGTTCCAAAATCGCCGCCGACATTGACCGGCTGGTTGCCAGCGCCGGTTTGTCCGGGAGTGCTGCGTGGAATGTTGCCCGCCGCAGCTTCGCCAAAATGTGCCTTGTTGTCCGGCTTGGGCGGTTGTTTGTTCTGGTCCTGCCGACGCAAATCCGGCTTGGCGTTTTTGCTGGCGATGGGGATGGCTCGGTCATCCGGCTTTGCGATGGTTTTGGGCTGCGGGGGAGCCGGCGCTTCATTGGGATTCTCTGTAGCCAGAACCTCGTTGTTCGGCTCAACATCCTTCGGCAGGGGCAGCGTGGGAGCGCTGCTGACCAGCGTAGCCTGAATCGCTCCGCCTGCATTCTCTGCGCCCCAGAGTTGCCCATGGAAGTGGTGGTAATACAATCCAAAGCCCACAACGCTGACGCCAAAGGCCAGGTGGAAGAGCAGAGACCCCACGGCAGGTCCGGCAAGACGCTCGTGTGCCGGCCAGTAGTCGGCTGGCTGGCGAACTGCATCCGAACTGGGGTTCAGCTTCAGCATAAAAATCGTTTCGGCAAAGTCTCCTGTTCAGATGATTCTTTGACCGCTTGTTGTCGTACAAAATTGGGTGCCCCATCCATGCGGTGTATTTGTTTTTGCCGCATGGGTGGGACGGCACGAAATCACACAGTCGCAGAACTAGGGCGTCGCGTGCTGATCTTCCAGCGGCTGGGTCACGATGCTGATGTTGGTAATCCCGGCCTGCTTGATGGCATCCATGACCGAAGCAAAGGCTCCAAAGGGAACCCGTTCATCGGCCCGCACATAGATCACCTGCCGCGACGGGTCTTTAGTCGAGGCTTGCAACAGGCGTGGCAACTCGTGCAGGTTGACGGCTACCTCGCCCAGATAGACGGTCTGATCGCGGCGAATGGTTAAAACCGTGCGCTGCTCGGTGACTTCCTTGACGGTTTTGGTCTTGGGAACAGCTACATCAATGCCGGATTGCAGTACCGGAGCCGCCAGCATGAAGATAATCAGCAGCACCAGCACCACATCCACCAGCGGAGTGATGTTGATCTCGGCCAGTGAGCTTCGGGTTTGGCCGGTATTACTGGTGAAGGCCACGAGAGGCCTCCCTTTCGTTTCCGGGCATTCCCGGCGGCAGGGTAGAGGTTGGGCGCTGGGCAATTTCTTCCATGCTGTTGAGCAGCTCGCGGGCAAAGTCATCAACCGCCGAGGCAAAAATCCGCAACCGCGCAGTGAACTGGTTGTAGGCAATCACCGAGGGGATCGCCACCAGAAGTCCCGCAGCCGTGGTGATGAGCGCCTCCGAGACGCCGGGGGCGACAGCACGCAGAGTCGCCGTGCCTGCCTGTCCGAGCCCGTGGAAGGCGTCCACAATACCCATAACTGTGCCGAAGAGGCCGACGAAGGGAGTAATGGCTCCAATCGTCGCGAGCCATGTCAGCCGTTGCTCCATGGTGGTGATGGCCTCGCTGGCTGCACTTTGGGCCGAGCGCTCCAGAGCCGTGATGTTGCGCGGTGGGCCGCTGCCTCCGGTCTGGCGTTTGTAGGTCGCGTAGACCTCATCAAAAATCAGCGGCAGGGGGCTGGGTCGGAACTGGTCGGAGATGGTTGCAATCTCATTCAGACGCGAGGCCTTTCGGAATGTGCGCAGGAAGCGACGGCTCTGACTGGTGGCACTCCTGAAGCTGCCCCATTTGCTGAGGATGATGGTCCACGAGTAAAGGCTGGCGATGAGCAGAACCAGCAAAACCAACATGGCGACAGGGCCGCTGTTGCGGACCATCTCGACAATGGCACTACCGCCAGCGACAGTTGCAGGCTGGTCGGCCTGAAAGAACAGGATGAGAGATAAAGATGAAAGGGTCATTTTCCTCTTCTTCTAACGTTAGCAGACCCTATTTGCCTGTACAAAGTAGCAGACTAGATGCGCCAAGGTATATTTACAGTAATTTTGGAGAGTGCATCGTGCCGGAAGTGGGCTCATCCGTGCTATGCTGCGCTCGGAAACTAAACAGAAAGAACAGGACGATGCTGCTCGAATTACGCGCTGAAAACTACGCCGTCATGGATCACGCTCTGGCCGGCTTTGGGCCGGGGCTGAACCTGTTGACCGGCGAAACCGGCGCAGGCAAATCCATTCTTGTGGATGCACTGGCCCTGTTGATGGGCGGCAAAGGATCAACCGATGTCATCCGCCACGGAGCGGAAAAGGCTGTTGTTTCCTGCGTATTTGAGGCCACTCCGGGAGCCGAGGCTGTGCTCGACAATAACGGCCTTGACGCCAACGGCAGCGAGATTATTCTTCGCCGTGAGATTCAGGCCAATGGCAAGGGCCGCGTTTTTGTGAACAACCAGCTCGCCACCGTCGCCGTTCTGCGGCAGATGGCACCGGAGCTGGCACTGGTTCACGCGCAGAGCGAGACCCTGACCAGCTTTGACCAGCAGCAACAGCTTGGCTTGCTGGATCGTTTTGCCGGTATTGCCACGGACGAGGTTGCCGCAGCCTACCAGCATTGGCGCGAGATTAAGAGCCGTCTGGAAGAACTTGAATCCAACGAGCAGGATCGGATGCGTATGGCCGACCTCTGGGCCTACCAGAAAAAAGAGATTGAAGCAGCTGCGCTCAAATCCGGCGAGGATGAAGAACTTGAAGCCGAGAAGCGCCGTCTGGCCAATGCCGAGAAGATTTACAGCGCAGCCATGGGAGCCTTTGACCAGCTTTACGATGGCAGCGCATCGGCAGAAAGCACTCTGCGGGCCGCGCTGAAAAATCTGGACGAACTGGCAAAATTTGACGACTCCTTCCGGGAACCGGTGGTGCAGTTGACCGCAGCCCTCGCCACGGTCGAGGACATCAGTTCGACGGTGCGGGATTATGCCGAGGGGACGCAGGCCTCGCCGGAGCGTCTGGAAGAGATTGAAGACCGTCTTGCGCAGCTGGATCGCCTGAAGCGCAAATATGGAGCCAGCCTCGCCGAAGTCATCGCCTTTGGCGCGGATGTCGCCGCAAAGCTGACTGAGATTGAAGATCGCGACGAGGTTCTCAGGCAACTTCGCGCTGAACTCGCCCAGGCCGCAGAAGGCTATCGCGAGGCCGCCGGCAAGTTGACAACAGCCCGCAGGGCCGCCGCGCAGAATCTCGCCAAACTGGCCGAGCATCAGATTAACGATCTCGCCATGAAGGTGAAGTTTGAGGTCAACATCGAGCCGCAGGACCAGACCACGGCCTGGAGCGCAGGCGGATGGGATATTGCAGACTTCCTGATTGCGACCAACCTCGGCGAACCGCTCAAGCCGCTGACGGAGATTGCCTCAGGCGGCGAGATGTCGCGCGTCCTGCTGGCGCTCAAGGTCAGCGTCGAAGAGGGAAGTGCCCGGCAGGGGCGCAAGACGGCTCTGCCGAGGACATTGATCTTTGACGAAATAGACATCGGTATCGGTGGCCGGGCGGCAGAGGCGGTCGGGCAAAAGCTCAAGGCTCTCAGCCGCGTTCAGCAGGTTCTTTGCGTTACGCATCTACCGCAGATTGCGGCCTTTGCCGACCAGCATCTGGTGGTCGAGAAAAAGGAGTCTCAGGGGCGCACCCGCACCGGCATCCGGCTGCTGGAAGGCTCAGAGCGCACCAGCGAGGTAGCGCGAATGCTCAGCGGCGCAACCGTCACCGAAACGTCGCTCAGACATGCGGAACAAATGATTGCTGCAAGTCGTTGATTTCAATGGCCGTGTGCGTTTGGGGACTGTCTCAGGACGCCACTCCTTGCTATACTGGTTGGTAACGGCTGCTTACCAAAAATCAACTTCCCCGAGCAGTTCGAAGAGAGGTTCGACTCGTGCCAGAGAAGCGCGTTCTCCTGTTGAAGCCCCGTGGTTTTTGTGCCGGGGTTGTGCGTGCCATTGATGTTGTCAAGATTGCCCTCGAAACCTTTGGTGCCCCCATTTACGTTCGGCGAGAGATCGTCCACAACCGTTTTGTGGTGAATGACCTTGCGGAAAAGGGCGCCATCTTCGTCAACGAGATTGACGATGTGCCCAACGGCATGAGGGTCATTTACAGCGCACATGGAGTATCGCCCGCAGTTCGCGAGCGCTCCAAAGAGCGCGGCCTCAAGGTGATTGACGCGACCTGCCCGCTGGTGACCAAGGTTCACGTTGAAGCGGTCAAGTTTGCCAAGCAGGGATATTCTCTGGTGCTGATTGGCCACCGCGACCATGACGAGATTGAGGGCACATTGGGCGAGGCGCCCGATGTCACTCACGTTGTCTCCTCGGTTCGCGAGGTTGCCGAACTTCAGGTTCCCGACCCGGCGCGGGTGGCTTATCTGACGCAGACCACGCTCTCGCTGGATGAGGCGCGCGACATCATTCACGCGCTCAAAGAGAAGTATCCCAACATCGTCGGGCCGCACTCGCAGGACATCTGCTACGCGACCGAGAACCGTCAGGTCGCAGTCAAGAATGTGGCGCACAATGCAGATCTGGTTTTGGTGGTGGGATCGAACAACAGTTCCAACTCCAACCGTCTGGTTGAGGTTTCGCGCAATCTGGACACAAAATCCTACCTGATTGACAACTCCTCGGCCATTCGCGAGGAGTGGCTTATCGGTGTAACCACGGTTGCCGTCACTGCTGGCGCTTCTGCTCCCGAGGTGTTGGTGGAGGATGTGGTCAGTTACCTGCGCGAGAAGGGTTTCACCAATGTTGAAGAGGTTGAGGTGATGCCGGAGAATGTCCGCTTTGGACTGCCTCCGGAGATTGTGGATGCCATTGGTGGAGTCACCGGCGCATCCGTCCCCGTTCGCTAACAAAAAACCAGAGTTTGTTGTCTGAGTATGTATGAGTCAATTGAGTGAAGAAAAAATCCGCACAGCCAGGCCCAGATTTGGTCGCATAGACGCAGATCTGAGTCAGGTTGAAGATGCGGTTGAGCGGTCGAGGGAGTACATCTTCTCGCTACAGCACGAGGATGGCTACTGGAGTGGAGAACTCGAAGCAGACTCCATGCTGGAAGCGGATTACATCTTCATGCATACGCTGCTTGGCACCGGCGATCAGGCTCGGATGCAGCGCGCAATGAACGAGATATGGCGCTACCAGTTGGAAGACGGAAGCTGGAGCCTTTATCCGGGCGGACCGGGCAACATTTCGCTGGTGGTCAAGTGCTATTTCTCCGGCAAGCTGATGGGCGTCTCTGCCGACGATCCGCGCATGGTTAAAGCTCGTGAATGGGCTCTGGCGAATGGCGGTGTGACGGCCTGCAACACCTTCACCAAAATTTACCTCTGCGCGCTCGGCCAGTATGACTACAACGCGGTCCCGGCCATTCCGCCGGAGATCGTGCTTGCTCCCAACTGGTTTTATTTCAATATTTACGAGATTTCTTCCTGGTCGCGCGCGATTCTGGTTCCGCTCTCCATCATCTACGCGAAGAAGCCTTTCAAAAAGCTGGCCCCCGATCAGGGAATTGAGGAGCTTTTTGTTGGCGGCTACAACATGGCCAACATGCGCCTGCGCTGGGACCGCAAGAATCTGGTCAGTTGGCGCAATTTCTTCCTCATCCTCGACCGAATGACGCACTGGTTTGAGGCGATTCACATTCGCCCGCTGCGAGCCCTTGCCCTCAAGAAGGCAGAAAAATGGATGCTGGCCCGTCTGGAGATGTCCGACGGCCTCGGTGCAATTTATCCCGCCATGTTGAATGCAATTGTCGCTCTGCGCTGCCTCGGCTACTCCGAAGATGACCCGCAGGTGATTCGCGCCATGGACGAGTTTGAGAAGCTTGGCATCGAAGCTCCGGCAACACCGGAGTTCAACGTGGACACATTCCGTATGCAGCCCTGCATGTCTCCGGTATGGGACACGGCGCAGGCCGTCTATGCGCTGGGCGAGTCCGGCGTCAGCCGCAACGATCCGCGCCTGCTGAAGGCTGCAGACTGGATGCTCTCGAAGGAGGTCCGCCACAAGGGCGACTGGGCCGAGAAGGTTCGCAATGTAGAGCCCGGCGGCTGGTACTTCGAGTTCAACAACGAGTTTTATCCCGACACGGACGACTCGGCACAGGTACTGCTGGCGCTCAACAAGGTGGACAATCCGCGCGAGCGCTATCAGTACGAGGTCTGCCGTCGCGCTATTGACTGGGTCTTTGCCATGCAGTGCAAGAATGGCGGCTGGGGCAGCTTCGACAAAGACAATACGAAGATGATTTTCCAGTACATCCCCTTTGCCGATCACAACGCCATGCTCGACCCGCCGACGGTAGATATTACCGGACGCATTCTTGAGATGCTGGCAACCTATGGCTATACAGCCAAGGACAAGCGTATCGCCAAGGCCATCAAGTTCATTTACAGGGAACAGGAGCCGGATGGCAGTTGGTTTGGTCGCTGGGGTGTCAATTACATCTACGGCACTTTCCTGGTGCTGCGTGGCCTGGAGGCGATCGGTGTATGGAACCACGAGCCGCAGATTCAGCAGGCCGCCGAGTGGATACGCATGGTGCAGAATGCCGATGGCGGATGGGGCGAGACCTGCGGCAGCTACGACGATCCCAACACGCGCGGCGTCGGTCCCAGCACTCCATCGCAGACGGCATGGGCCATTCTTGGATTGCTTTCTGCCGGCGATGACCGCAGCGATTCTGTAGCCAAGGGCGTGCGCTGGCTGCTCGAACACCAGCAACCCAATGGACAGTGGTTAGAGACGATGGGCGAAGGTGCCACCAAACAGAGCATTATCACCGGGACCGGATTTCCCCGCGTCTTTTATCTGGCCTACCACATGTACCGGGATTACTTCCCGCTGCTTGCCCTGACGAGTTACAGGCGCGCCATGGAGAAAAGCTCTTAAGCGCTCGCGGCAGGCAACAACACAGGTTTCCCCTTCAGGAGGTTGTACCCACGATGGCAGTTCCAATTTCTCAAATGTGGACCGTCGCCACCTATGTGCTCAAAAATCGGTTCAGCGGCAGGAAGCGTTATCCGCTGGTGCTGATGCTTGAGCCGCTTTTCCGCTGTAATCTGGCCTGCGCTGGATGCGGCAAGGTGCAATATCCTCCGCACATTCTCAAAAAGGAATTGACCCCGGAGGAGTGCTTCCGAGCCGTTGAAGAGAGTGGCGTACCGATGGTCTCGCTGCCCGGCGGCGAGCCGCTGCTGCATCCGAAGATCATCGAGATCGTCAATGGTCTCATCGAGCGCAAAATTTACATTTACCTCTGCACCAACGCGCTTGAACTGAAGCGCAGGTTGCCGGAGTTTACTCCCTCCAAGTACCTGACCTTCTCGGTTCATCTGGATGGGCAGCGTGAGCATCACGACTTTTCCGTCTGTCGGGAGGGCGGATACGACATCGCCGTCGAGGGAATTCGCGAGGCGGTCAAGGCTGGCTTCCGTGTCACAACGAACGCAACCTTCTTCGATGGCACTGACCCAAACAGCGTCCGCAGCTTCTTTGACGAGGTGATGGAGATGGGCGTTGAGGGCGTAGTGCTCTCTCCCGGCTACAGCTACGAGAAGGCGCCGGACCAGAACCGCTTCCTTGGCCGCGCCCGCACGCGTCGTCTCTTCCGCGCCATTCTGTCGAACCGCAAGAGCAATTGGAAGTTCAACATGTCGCCGCTTTTTCTGGAGTTTCTGATGGGCAAGCGCGACTATGAATGCACGCCATGGGGCTCGCCCGCCTACAACATCTTTGGCTGGCAAAAGCCCTGCTACCTGTTGCAGGAGGGCTATGCCGAAACCTTCAAGGAACTGATGGAGACAACCGCGTGGGAGGAGTACGGAGTTGCCAGCGGCAATCCCAAGTGCGCCAACTGCATGGTGAGTTGCGGCTACGAACCGACGGCGGTCAATGATGGCTTCGGCTCGATCTCCGGATTTATCTCGATGGTCAAGGGAACACTCTTTGGAACCTATGCCGATGCCGGTGCGCTCAAACTTCTTGACCAGCCCATCGAGAAGGGTCCGGCACCGCTGGTCAGCATTCAAACCGAGACTCCCGAATACGAGGAGACAAAAGCATGACCGCTGAAATTCTGAAGTACTCCCGTGAAGAGATTGAAAAGCTGGAACTGGCACCCGGCACAAAAAACGAGAACTTAGAAGGCTGGATACCGGAGCTGGCAGATGAAAAATCGCTCAAAGATGCGCTGGAAAAGGCGCTCGATTATCGCGGCGACATTACCATCACTCTCAAAAACGGCGACCGGATTGAGGCCTTCGTATTTAATTGCTTGACCGGTGCGACGCTGGCTGATTCCTTTGTGCATTACTACACCCCTGCTGCTCCTGAAAAGCGTCGCGTAAGCTACACAGAGATTGCGCGTCTGGAATTCAGCGGCAAGGATCGCGCAGCAGGCAAGCACTGGGAAGACTGGGTGAAGAAGTACAACGAGAAAAAGGCCGCAGGCGAAAAAGACATCGCGCTGCATCCTGAGGCGTTGGATTAGGTTTCTGATTGCATAATGTTGTACCAAAGTGGGTGCCCCATCCTTACGGTTTTTTGTTCCTGCCGCAAGGGTGGGAAGGCACAAATTTCAGCGGACAAAGACCTGGTCCACAACTTATCAGGGCGGGGTCAATCACCCCGCCCTTTCGATTGAACGCATTTTCGGAAAGGGTGTAGAACTGTTTTGAAAGGGAGCGACTGGTAGGGAAGGTCTTTGCTCTGCCGTCCATCAGCGCCGTAACAGCCGGAAATCATGTGGGCTTTAGCCCCGAGGGAACGCACCTTTACTTCTGCACAATTTCCGAAATGTCTAACAGGGAAGACAAAACAATGAAAATATTTCTTACCGGAGCAACAGGATTTGTAGGCAGTCATGTAGCGCGGGAGCTTGCATCGCGCGGCGCAGAGTTGCGTCTGCTGGTCCGCAAGTCCAGCAATCTGGCCAATCTGGAAGGCATCAAGGCAGAGACGCACACTGGCGATCTCGGCGAGCCTGAGTCTTACCGCACAGCCGTTGCAGGCTGCGATGCGGTCCTGCACGTAGCTGCAGATTATCGCCTGTGGGTGCCAGATCCGGAGGCCATGCTGCGCTCGAATGTTACCGGCACTCGTGACCTGCTGCGCGTTGCGCGGGAAGAGCATGTCCGTCGTGTGGTCTATACCTCAAGCGTCGCGACGATGGGATTCAAAAAAGACGGCACCATCATTGACGAGACCACGCCCGTCTCCCTCTCAGGCATGGTGGGCCATTACAAGCGCACCAAATTCATGGCCGAGCAGGAGGCTATCGCTGCCGCGCGATTAGGTCAGGAAGTTATCATTCTGAATCCGACTACGCCGATCGGTTCGCACGACATCAAGCCGACACCGACGGGGCGCATCATCGTGGACTTCCTCAAGGGCAACTTCCCGGCCTACGTGGATACGGGGCTTAATCTGGTGGATGTCCGCGAGGTCGCGCGTATTCACGCCGAGGCTCTGACAAAGGGAAACAGTGGCGAGCGCTACATCCTTGGCGGAGAAAACCTGACGCTGAAGCAGATTCTCGACAAACTCTCCACCATCACCGGCATCCCATCGCCCACCGCGAAGATTCCATTTCTTGTGGCTGCAACCTACGCATTTTTCGAAGAGAATATCACTGGCCGCATTCTTGGACGCGAACCGCGCGCGACGCTCGAAGAGGTTCGCATGGGACGCAAGAAGATGTTTGCCTCCTCGTCCAAAGCACAACGCGAACTTGGCTTCCAGTTGCTGCCCGTCTATCAGGCGTTGCGCTCGGCGATTGACTGGTTCACTGCGCATGGCTATGCCACAGTGCAGAAGAAAGCTCTTAAACCGACAGCATGAGCGCACGCACTGCATATATCGCTGCCTTGCCGCGCGAGATTGCACCTCTCGTAAAAGGCTGGCGTGTGGAGGAATCGCTTCTCGCCAAAGGCATTTTTCTCTACCGGCAGGGAAGCGGGATTGTTGCCAGCGCCGGCATCGGGCAGCGCCGCGTTGCACTTGCGGTTGAGGCAGCCCTTGCTCTCGGCGATGTTTCGCAACTCACCTCCGTTGGAGTTGCGGGAGCCTGCGATCCGGCGCTTGCTCCCGGCGCAGTGCTGCGTCCTTCTACGGTTGTGGACAGCCTTACCGGCGAGCGCTTTCAGGCAATCCGTGGCGATGGAAGCACTCTCGCAACCATTGCAGTTGTGGCAGACAGCGCAGAAAAATCTCGCCTTTTTGCCGGCTACAACGCACAACTTGTAGACATGGAAGCGGCGCAGGTAGCCCGGATGGCCTTGCAGCAGGGACTCCCATTTTCCGCGCTAAAATCCATCTCCGATGCCGTGGATTTAGCGCTTCCCGACACCATGCGATTCCTCTCTGCGACCGGGCAATTCAAGGAGAATGCCTTTGCCCTGTACCTGCTGCCAAGACCGCATTTATGGCGTCCTGTTCTCAAACTGGCCCGCGGCAGTAAACTAGCAATAGCAACTTTGTGCGAAGAAATTCGCAGGGAGATTTCCGGGGAAGACCTATCATGACTACGACATCCTCTATTGCCGCTCAACTGAAAGGATTTACGATTCCAGCCTCCATGAGAGCCGCTGTATATCGCGGTATCAATGATGTGCGCGTCGAATCGGTTCCGGTTCCGGCCATCGGCAAGGGCGAGGTTCTTATCCGCGTTGCAAACTGCGGAATCTGCGGCACAGACCTGAAGAAGATTCACACCGGCTCGCACACTGCGCCGCGCATCTTCGGGCATGAAACCTCAGGAACCGTTGTTGCAATCGGCGAGGGAGTTACAAAATTTGTTCCCGGCGATCGCGTGATGGTCTTCCACCACATTCCCTGCGGCCATTGTTACTACTGTTCCAAGAGCGTTTACGCACAGTGTCCGGTCTACAAAAAAGTCGGCGTCACCGCTGGTTTTGAACCGGCAGGTGGAGGCTTTGCAGAATATGTCCGCGTGATGGACTGGATTGTCGAGCGCGGCGGACTCGTTAAAATTCCCGACGGCGTGCCCTTCGATCAGGCAGCCTTTGTTGAGCCGGTAAACACCTGCCTCAAGGGCGTAAAGCTGCTGAATCTGGAGTCGGACGAAACTGTTCTGGTCATTGGTCAGGGGCCTATCGGAATTCTGTTGGCCACGCTCGCCATGCGCAGTGATGCGCGCATCTTCACCTCGGATCTTTTTGTCGAGCGGCATGAAGTGGCTGCACAGTTTGGATTGGCAAATCCCATCCATGCAGGTTCTGAAGACCCGGTTGCACGATTGAAAGAGGCCACAGACGGGCGCGGAGCCGACGCAGTTCTGCTGGCCGTCGGCGGCAACTCTCTTATCCGCACGGCGCTCAATGCAGTTCGTCCCGGCGGCAAGGTGATGCTCTTTGCGCAGACCCAGCACGGGGAAACAACGATTGATCCCGGCGCCATCTGTCTTGATGAGAAAACGCTGATGGGTTCTTATAGCTCCTCGGTGGATGTTCAGGACGAGGGCCTGGAGATTGTCTTTGACGGATACAGGAATGGCTACGATCTGACGCGCCTCATCTCGCATTGCTTCCCGCTGGAGCAGGCAGTGGAAGCCATCCGGCTGGCCTCGAACCCGCAACCGAATTCGATGAAGATCATGATTGAAACAGAGGGAGCCTCCGAGTGACGACGATGACAGCCGCCGTCCTCTACGGCAAAGAGGATGTGCGCATCGAGCAGGTGCCGATTCCCAAAGCCGCTGCGGGAGAACTTATTCTGCGCGTTGGAGCAGCCCTGACTTGCGGAACAGATCTCAAGGTTTATCGTCGCGGCTATCACGCAAAGATGATTATTCCTCCTGCTCTTTTTGGACACGAAGTGGCAGGCTCGGTTGTCGAACTCGGCGCAGGTGTAACTCAATTTGCAATTGGGGATCGCGTTGTTGCGCTCAACTCTGCGCCCTGCGGAGAGTGTTACTACTGCAAGCGTGCTCAGGAAAATCTGTGCGACCATCTACTCTTCAACAATGGCGCCTATGCAAAATTCATCCGTATTCCTGCCGCAATTGTTGCGAAGAACACGCTCAAGCTTCCTGCAAATCTTCCCTTTGAACATGCTGCGCTTACGGAGCCGCTGGCCTGCGCGCTCCATGCTCTGATTGATTCCGCGCCCAGGCCGGGAGACACCTTTGCTGTAATCGGTGCAGGCCCACTGGGGCTATTACTGATTCACGCGGCATCGTTGAAAGGCTTTCGCGTCATTGCCGTTGTTAAGCGCGATGCACAGGTAAAACTGGCAACACATTTTGGTGCACAACAGGTGATTCAATTCGATAAGGTAAGCGATCCGGTTGCAGCAGTTCGCGCACTCACGGATGACCAGCGCGGAGTTGATATTGCGATTGAAGCTGTCGCAACGCCACTGACGTGGCAGTGGGCCGTAGGAATGGTTCGCAAGGGTGGCACTGTAAATTTCTTCGGCGGACCGCCGGCTGGAACGGTTGTGGAACTTGACACCAATCGCCTGCACTACAGTGACATCACGCTGAGAGCGACTTTTCATCACACGCCCTCCATCTGCCGCAAGGCTCTCGAACTTATCAGCGATGAGCGTTTTCTTGCCGCAGATTTTATTACCTCGCGTGCAAAACTTGTCGAGCTGGATGGAGTTCTGCGTAAGCTCATGCTTCACAACACCGGCATCAAGACAGTGATCCTGCCATGACGACGACTGATAGCGAGACTTTAATCAATCAGGGTTGGGCCGCATTGCCGCCCGAGTATCGAACACCGGAGCAGGCACCGACACTCGCCGAAGCACGTGCATGGTGTATGCGGCTTGCAACCTCGCATTACGAAAACTTTCATGTCGCGTCCTGGTTTCTTCCCAAACAGTTGCGACCACACTTCCACGCCATCTACGCCTATTGCCGTGTCTCGGACGACCTCGGCGATGAGGTCGGAAACCGCGAGCAGTCGCTGGCAATGCTTGATATGTGGGGTCGCGAGCTTGATGCCTGCTATGAGGGCCGCACGCAGCACCCGGTATTTGTCGCTCTGGCAGAGACAGTGCGCGAGTGCAACATCCCCAAACAGCCCTTCGCGGATTTGCTGGTTGCCTTTCGTCAGGATCAAACCGTCACGCGATTTCAAACGAGGAAAGATGTACTGGACTACTGCCATTACTCGGCAAATCCAGTCGGACATCTTGTTCTTTACGCCTGCGGATACCGGAGCGAGGATTTATTCCGTCTCTCGGACTTCACCTGCTCGGCCTTGCAGTTGGCAAACTTCTGGCAGGATGTGAGCGTTGACTGGAAGAAGGATCGAGTCTACTTCCCGAAGGAGGATATGGCGCAGTTCGGTGTTGATGATTCTGTGATTGCCGCAGGTGTTGTCACGGATGCATTTCGCAGGCTGATGCATTACGAAGTCGAATATGCGCGCGACCTTTTTCGTGCTGGTCTTCCGCTCATCGGGAAGGTGAATCGCGATCTGGCACTCGATCTTGACCTCTTCAGTCGCGGAGGTCTTGAGATTCTTCGTGCAATTGAGGAGCGCAATTATGATGTGCTGAGTGCGCGCCCCGCGATTGGCAAATCACGGAAGCTTTCGCTGGCCCTGCGCGCAATCGCAGGGAAGCTGTTGCCGGGGCTGCGACTGGGTGGGATGAAGATATGACGATTGATGTCGCATATAAAGAGTGCAGAGCTATTGCCAGACGCGAGGCAAAGAACTTTTATTACGCATTTCTTGCTCTGCCCAAAGAGAAGAGCAATGCCATGTGCGCAGTCTATGCCTTCATGCGACGCGCCGATGACATCTCCGATGATGAATCGCTTTCGCATAAGGCGCGCCGTGCCATGCTTGAAGAGTGGCTGGACGAGTGGCATCAGGTTGCACTCGGTGCAGACTCTGATAACCCCGTCTTCCTCGCGCTGCGCCACACCTGCGAACACTTCGGAATTACCGGCGATCTGCTGAACCAGCTTGTTGAAGGAACAGCGATGGACCTTTCGCGTCCCGTTGCAACTCCGGACGCTCCCGACACCTACGCGGAGTTCAAAGACCTTTACCGCTACTGTTATCTGGTTGCATCGGTGGTGGGACTGGTCTGCATTCGCATCTTTGGCTACGAAGATCCGGTGGCAGAGTTTTTGGCCGAGCAGACAGGCATTGCCTTCCAGCTCACCAACATTCTTCGCGACGTAAAAGAGGACGCCGAGCGTGGCCGTATCTATCTTCCGCTGGAAGACCTTGCTGTCTGCAATGTTTCTGTCAAGGAATTGCAGCAACTTTCCAGCGGGGCGGCGATGCAGGCAAGGCACCGTCGCCTGCTGAAGCTGACTGCAGATCGTGCCGAACAGTACTACGCCTCTGCGCGCAAACTGCTGCCGCTGATAGACAGCGAAAGCCGTCCCTCGCTGATGGTTCTGGTTGCGATCTATCATCGTCTACTCAAGCGCATTGTTGCTACGGATTACGATGTATTCACGGAGCGGGCAAGTGTTCCCACTTACGAAAAAGTGGGATTGCTGCTGTTTGGAATCACAAAGACATTCTTAGTTCGTCTCCCCTTCGGAGGCGTATCCGCAAAAGCATGAGTGCTCATTCCCCTGACGTTCACTCTTCTGACGTGCTGGTAATCGGCGCCGGAGTTGCAGGTCTTGCTGCTGCTACGGCTCTCGCATCACACGGGCGGAAGGTGACGTTGCTGGAGCGCCGCGCTTATGTCGGCGGGCGCGCATCCTCTTATCCGCATCCAACTCTCGGCGAGGTTGTGGATTGCCAGCATGTGTTGCTTGGTTGCTGCACCAGTCTCCTGCAATTGCTCAGGAGCGCAAATGCGGAAGAGTTGATTCGCTGGTATCCCGAACAGACCTTTCTGGAACCGAATGGAAATGTGACCAGGCTCAGGCCTGGTGTGTTGCCTGCGCCTTTTCATTTTGCAGGAAGCTTTCTCGCCGCGAAGATGCTGAACAATGCAGATCGAATTTCGATTGCGCGTGGACTTTCGGAGTTTGCCTTTGGCCGGCAGGGACGCGATGAAGAGAGCGCAGCACAATGGTTTGCGCGCACGCATCAAACAGAGGGCGCCATCCGTCACTTTTGGGAGCCGTTACTCTACGGCACGTTGAATGATGCGCCGGAGAACTGCTCGATGAAGTATGCCGCGATGGTTTTTTACGAACTTTGCATCAAGTCATCGCAGGGAGGTGTTCTGGGCATTCCACGCGTTCCGCTCGAAGAATTCTATGGCAGGGTGCTGGATCAACTGCTCTCAGGCGGAACGGAGATTCACTTTCGTACGACGCTTGAAAGTATTGCGCATACTGCTCAGGGATGGTCTGCCACTGCCGACGGAATTGACTATACATCTCCAATAATCATTCTTGCATTGCCCTGGGAACAGGCGCAGGCATTGCTGAAGGATCTTACGCAAAGTTTTCAATCAGAGAGTTTTTTCAGGAGTTTTGAATATTTTCGCTCCTCGCCCTACACAACAGTCCATCTCTGGTTTGACCGAGAGATTACCGCTCTTGAACATGCATGGCTGCTTGATGGAACCTTCCAGTTCTTCTTTCACAAATCAAAGATACGCGGCGCTGCATCCGGCTCGCCCAGCTATGTGGAGCTTGTAGCAGGCGGATTGCCGCATTTGTTGAAGCTATCGCGGGAAGAGATTCTTTCGCTGGCGATGAAAGAGCTGAAAAGAGTATTTCCGCAGGTTCATGGTGCGCAGTTGCGCAAGTGGGGAATACTGAAAGAGGCACGTGCAACCTGCTCCGTGTTGCCGGGGAATGATCGCTTTCGTCCAGCAGCGCGGAGTCCGTGGCCGGGCTTGTTTCTGGCAGGGGACTGGACTGCATCGGGTTGGCCTTCCACAATGGAGAGCGCTGCTCGCAGCGGATATCTTGCTGCGGGCGAGCTGTTAGGTGTTGGCGAATCGCTAGCCGCTCCGGCGATTCCAGCCTCTGGTTTTGCACGGTTGTGGAGTTAGGGAACGCCTGAACAAGTTCGTCTTGGGAATGCTTTGAAAGGGCGCGGCTTTAGCCGCTCCGCCAGAACGCCAATAAATACTGGGCTTTAGCCTCTGCGGGAATGCTTCTTGCTCTGCAATTTTGCAAGAGGGAACTTGATTGAGAGTTTCTGAAAATGCTTTAATTCGCCATCAGCGCAACGCCAATGCAGACCAGAATGGCTGCGGTCCATCGGCGGCGATCAACATTTTCCTTCAGAAATAATTTAGCCGCGATAGAGTTTGTTACAAAGGTCAGCGACGCAGAGGCCGGTGCTATCAGGCTCAGGCTGCCGTGGTTTAACGCAAAAAGCAGTGAGAAAAAACTCAGTGCCATGCAGAAGATTCCTGCAAAAAGAAGCGGGCTGCTGACCACTGCAAAGATAGTTGCCGGCAATCCGCGCGATTTGCGAATCAGATCCAGATCGCCGAGTGAGCGCATTGCCGCTGCAATCAACACATCTCCCGCCGTCGCCGTAAGCACAATCGCCGCAATGCTTGCCGTGTTCAGGAGTCCGATATTCATCGCGCGCTCTCCTTTGCCGATTCCAGCACGGGCTGCGGCGGAGGAGTGTAGCTGGGCCCGCGCGCAACGAATCCAACTCCTGCCGTAATCAGCAGAATGCCAATCCATCGCAGGGAAGAAATCTGTTCATGCCGCCAGCGCCACGCCAGCAATGCAACAATTACATTTCCAAAAGATGTAACCGGCAACAGGTAAGAAAGATCGGCCCATGAGAGCGCAGAAATCTGGCTGCCGAACCAGACAAGCAGCAACGCTATTCCGCCGGCAACCCACGGCGTAAGGACGGCGCCGATCAGGGAACTGGGATGACTCAGGCTAATCGCCGGCAGACGCTTCATGCCGATGTCGAGGAAGGTATCGCCAAACGGAGCGCAGAGCGTAATAGAGCAGAGCACCAGCAGTCGCGGGAAGGTGATGGTGCGCGCGGATTTTGGTGCGTGTATGCTCACTGTTTTCGCAGAAAAAAGAAAAGGCGGCAAAGCAGGAGCCATGCCGCCCAGGTTGTAGTTCCTGAAATTAGTCGCCGGTTTGAGCGGCTTCCGCTTCCTTCTTGCTGGTCTCTATCTTGGCTGCGGCAACCACCTTGTTGCGCTGTGCGCGCAGCTTGAGGAAGCTCTTGGCCTCGACATAAAGACGCGGAAGATCGCGATTGACGATGGCCTTCCAGATGACGCGGGCCGCAGCTTTGGGACGGAAGTAGTACTCGTCGTAGAAGCGATGCACCATCTCCAGCACGTATTCGACGGGCAATCCGGGATACTCGATATGCGCCATTTGATGGCCGCCTTCATCCGACATGGCTCCGTCGTTGGTGATGAAGCCGTTGGCCTTGGCGTAGTCGAAGAACTCGGTGCCGGGGAATGCGTGGGCGATGGAGACCTGAATCGTTTCGACATCAAGCGACTTGGCGAAGTTGATGGTGTTGCGGATGGACTCCTTCGTCTCGCCGGGCAGGCCGAGAATGAAGTCACCGTGAATGGTTAGGCCGAGATCGTGGCAATCCTTGGTAAACTCGCGCGCGCGCTCAACGGTAGCACCCTTTTTGATGTTCTTGAGAATCTGCGGGTCGCCGGATTCAAAGCCTACGATCAGCAGGCGGCAACCGGCCTCGCGCATGGCCTTGAGCGTTTCGCGGTCGGTGGTGACTCGCGAGGTGCAGGACCACGTAAGGCCGAGCGGCTTGAGTTTGGAGCAGAGTTCGATGGTGCGCGCTTTTTGAATATTGAAGGTGTCGTCATCAAAAAAGAACTCCTTCACCTGCGGGAAGTTCTCCTTTGCCCACGCCAGTTCTGCGGCAACGTCATCGGTGGAGCGCTTGCGCCATGCATGACCGCTGAGCGTCTGCGGCCACAGGCAGAAGGTGCACTGAGCAGGGCATCCGCGCGTGGAATAAAGCGCGATGTAAGGATGCAGCAGGAAGGGAACGTTGTAGCGCGTCACATCCAGATCGCGCTTGTACATTTTGGTGGCCCATGGCATCGCATCCAGATCCTCGACCTGAGGGCGGTCGGGGTTGTGGACAATCCTGCCGTCCTTGCGATAGCTGATGCCGAGTATTTCTTCCAGCGGCTTGCCATTGGCGTACTCGACGACAGAGAAGTCGAATTCGCGGCGGCAGATAAAATCAATCGCTGCGCATTCGTTGAGAGCCTTATCCGTGTCCGTGGTAACCGGCGGTCCGACAAAGGTGATTTTGATCTTTGGATTTGCCGCTTTAATGGCCTCAGCCATTCTCTGGTCGCCATCCCAGCCCACCGTGCTGGTAAAGAGCACGAGGAACTCGTAGTCCTTACAAATCTCGATGGTCTCCTGGGCGGAAACGTGATGTGGGGGCGCATCGAGCAGGCGCGAACCTTCGAGTAGACCTGCGGGGTAGGTCAACCAGACCGGGTACCAATAGGACTCGATCTCACGGGTTGCCGGCCAGCGGCTGCTGGCACCACCATCAAAGTTCTCGAACGAAGGAGGATTGAGGAGAAGTGTTTTCAGAGGCATAATCAGCTCTTATTTTAGCACTTTCGGCTGGTTATCGGCTCAGGTGCGCGGCCCAATCCTCAAGGTTGCCGGTTGCGCGCAAAAGGCTCAGTTTCAACTTGACGAGGTCGAATCCGGCCTCAAGGGATTCCAGCAGCCGTTGGCGTTCCTGAATATGCACCTGCATCACCAGACCCGGAGTGGCCTGCGGTGTATTGGGCTGTCCGTTTCCGACTTCCACAAGTGCAATGGATGCATCAAGTTGATCTTTTGCTAATTCCTGTTTCAGGTTGGCAACCTCGACGGCGGCCTCCAGTTCCTTCAGGCTGCGTTCGAGCGTGGCGCTATGCTCTTCGCTCAGCGTCAGAGCCATTTCCGCCTCAATGCGCGCGTGAAGAGCATCGGCGCTGGATTCCCGTCCTTTGGCCCGCTTGACGGCATCGAAGATGGGAATTGAAATCTCCACCCCAAGACCATAGCCATTCACCTGAAAATTTGTGTAGTAGCTGGACAGGTTGTTGTAGTCGGCGTAGCGGCTGTACTGCTGAGAGAGAAAGAACTCGGGCCGGTAAATTGCTCTTTCATCGGCGAGAGCCAGTGATTTTTTTGACTCGGCCAACGCTTCGGTGGCCTGTACGCCGGGAGGGCTGTAGCGGGTCTGCGGGTGAGGGATATCAGGAAACGCGTCTCCGGCAAGATGCAGATCACTGACGGGCAGATGAACTACATTGGCAAGATGCAGAAGTTCGGTGGCCTCTTCATTTTCCAGATGTACATGTTGCAGGCGAAGGTTTGCAGCCGTCAGTTGTGCCTGCGTCCATTCGTTTCTGGTGCTCAATCCAGCTTCGGCACGTTGACGAATGATTTCAACATACTGTTCGGCATATCCATTCGCCAGATCAAGTGCAGCAAGTTCCGCAGAGAAGCTTTGCAGGCGTGAGTAGCTGGTTGCGGCTTCAAAGATAACCTCTTCGCGCGCATCCTTCAGACTGTACTTTGCTGCTTCAAGCCCTCTGCGAGCCGCCGCCTGCTCCTCCTGATGCGTGAAGCTGAAGACCAGTGACTGTGAGGTCGCGCTGAAGATAGGGGATTGGTTCGGCGAAAATCCAAATGCCTGTCCCAGACCCGATGCAACGGAAAAGTTTGGGATATAGGCATTGTGTACCTGTGCCAATTGCGCATTGGCCTTGTCAACGTCGGCCTGTGCCAGGCGAACCGTAGCACTGTTCCGCAAAGCGAGTGTCAGAATGTCATTCAGGGATTGTTGCGTCTGCGCAGAACTCGCACTGCTGGCAAGCATCGAGAGCGCCATCAGGCAAATACCGGATCGGAGAAGCTTCATCGGGATGCCTCCAGTTTCTTTTTGGCATCAAGCGCAGGCTGGTAATCCTGCGCCAGCGCCAGCGCTTTATTCAGGCATTCGAGTGCTCCGGTATGGTCGCCGGTCTTCTGCTTGAAATTCGCCAGATTCACGTAGACATCGAAAGCGGGCGCATCCTCGGATTTATGCGAGGATGCAAGATAGAACTCCATCAGATTCATTACGAACTTCGGCTCTCTGTCGGTTCGCGAAATAACACCCGCACCATAGATGAGCGCGGAAGAGTGTTCCGGATCGGCGCGAAGGCCGCTGCGAACTGCTGCAACCATGTCGTCCCAGCGCTGCTGGCGACGGTAGAAGCTGGCCAGAGTCATCCATGCATCGGCGGGCTTGCGGCTGGCCTGAATGGCCATCTTCAGCGAACTCTCAGCTTTGGTGAAATTCTTCTGGCTCTCGGCAATTCGCGCCGAGAGTTCCAGTGAGCGTACGCGATCCAGCGGCTCCAGTTTGCGTGCAACCGACTCGGCCTTCTCTCTGCCGCCGCCTACAATTCCCGGAGCAGAGATGTAGAACTCGCCGAGATCTGCATAGGCCTCAGCGTTGCGGGGATCAGTTTTTGTCGCTGCTTCAAACTCCTGCCGCACCTGCTTGCCCAGCGAGAAGGCGCTGAAGACCCCGGCGCGCTCTGCTTTTTCTCCGTAGGCGCGACCAAGCCAGAGATGATTGATACTGCCGGGATCAGCATGGACGGCTAACTCGCACTCCTTCACGGCCTTTTCCCAGCGCTGCTCCTGCATATAAACGCGACAACGCAGGTTGTGGGCCTCGGCAGAGTTGTTCTGGCTCAGGCCGCGGAGTGCATCATCTGCCCGGCCCTGTTGCAGGGCCTCACGCACAGCAGCCAATGGAGTACTCTCAGCCAAAAGCGTCGTGGAAAGTACAGCGAGCCCAAGCAGGCTTCCCCCAAGAACCCGGATCATCGAGGCGCAAAAATCCACCACTACGGAACCGCCTTTACCGGAACATTTTCCGGCGGAGTCTGCCCTTCGAATGTGGAGAGTGCAACAACATCCTTTTCATTCAACCCGCTGCTGACGGCAACCTTGGTCAGGGTAATTGCACTGACGGTGATGGGTGTTTTGACCAGGTAGTCACCCTTGAGCCGATAGACGTAGTTCTGGCCTTTTTCTGTTCGCAGGGCCTCGCGCGGGATGACGAGAACATTCGAGAGTTTGGCAATCTGAATGGCGACGGTGACGTTGGTGTTTGGCAGCAGATCGCCCTCATCCTGATCAATCGAGACAATCGCCTCGCCCACATTGCGGGTTCCATACAGAATTACATTGGAGGGCAGCCGAACAATCTCGCCCTTCCACTCGCGGCCCGGCTTTGCGTCCCAGGTAATGCGGGCGCTCTGGCCTGCTTGAAGGCGTCCAATCTCCGGCTCGTCAAAGTAGGCCCGCACCTGAAGGTCCGAGAGGTCGGCAACCTGCAACAACAGCTTGCCCTGCTCCACAAACTCGGTCCGCGTGGAACTGAGAGAGTAAACCGTGCCGGCGTAGGGCGATATCACCTGGCACTCCTGCAAATTCTTTTTTGCAGCCGCATATCCTGCTCTGGCATCGGCTACCAGCGCCTCGGCGCGCTCAATCTCGGTAGAGGAGTAGCGAGCAGTCTTGCGCTGGCTCAGTTCTGTTAAAGTCCGGTTGGCGTTGCTGAGTCGCTGCTGCGCTGCAAGTACCTCAGCCTCAGAGGCTGCGCCGCTCTTCTGAAGCCGTTCAACGGTAGCCAGACCGCTGATCGCATTCTGTTGCTCGGTTCGGGCATGGGAGGTATCGTTCTTGAGCGACTGCAACTCCTCCTGCGTTCCACCCTGTTCCAGCATTTTCAGATTGGCCTCAGCCCCTTTAAGGGAAGAGGTGGCCGTTGCCAGTTGGGCCTTTGCATCCGTGTCGTCGAGTGTCATCAGCAGTTTGCCTGCCGGAACGCTCTCACCCTCTGTCACCAGAACTGAAGTTACCTGACCGGTGATGGGGCTGTGTGCCTCCCACGTATTGAGCGGCTCAACCTTTCCGTTGGTGCTTAGGACGCTGGTCAGGTCTTCGCGAGTTACTGTCGCAACACGAACCGGTAGTCTCTGACGGGTCAGGCTCCTTGCAATAAAGAAAACAAGGACGACGAGGACGACAGCCCCGATCCAGTAAATACGCTTGCTTCTTGCGGTCTGCTTCGTTTGTGTCATTCAGCCCGTCGTTCTACGTTTGGATTCAATGAAGTAGCAATACATAGTATATAAGACTCGCAAATGAAGAGCAGGATGCAGATTTCTTCCCTGAATAATTCCGGCTCCAAACGCATCGAAATTCCTTATTGTGTCTCGCCTTTCGTACAATTGCCTTTATGAGTATTACCCCGCGCTACACCGACGAACATGCCAGTGCCGGACTTGATTACCCCTTTCCGGCCATTGAAACATGGCCGAACCAGTTCCCGGCCTATGAGATTGTGATTGACGACCCGGAGTTCACCTCCGTCTGCCCCAAAACCGGCCTGCCGGATTTTGGCTCCATCGTGCTGCGTTACATGCCGCGCGAGCGCTGCCTCGAACTCAAATCCTGGAAGGAGTATCTCTTCAGCTATCGCAACCTCGGCATCTTTCAGGAGAACATCGTCAATCGAATTCTGGAAGATGCAGTGAAGGCTGCCGACCCAGTTTGGGCCGTGGTGCGCGGCGACTTTCGCCCTCGCGGCGGCATTGCCAGCACCATTGAGGCGCGCTGGCCCCGACCGGAGATTCCGGAGCAAAAGAGTTAAGTGGTTGCACCCACTCTCAGCGGGAGCAGGGCAGGCAAGCGGACACTCCGCATCGCCTTTACTCTGCTTTTCCTGCTCAATCTGCTCAACTATGCAGATCGTTATCTGTTGCCCGGCGTGCAGACGCTGGTGCAGCGCGAGTTCCTCATCAACGACGCGCAACTCGGCGCGCTGACCAACGCATTCTTTATCACGTACATGCTGGCCGCACCCATGACCGGCTGGCTCGGCGACCGCTTCCGGCGCAAGCCGCTGCTGGTGGGTGCTGTTCTGCTCTGGAGCGTGGCCACGCTGATGACGGCCTGGGTCCACAGCTATGCCGCAATGTACTTCCGTCACGCGGTTGTAGGCATCGGCGAGGCCACCTTCGGAATCTTTGCTCCGGCGATTCTCTGCGACCTTGTTCCGGAACAGGCGCGAACCCGCATCCTGAGTGCCTTTTACGTTGCTATCCCTCTGGGCGGCGCGCTTGGTTATGCAGGTGGAGGTGTTCTCGGCGGCCTGTATGGCTGGCGGATGCCTTTTATGATTGCTGCGGTTCCGGGAATCCTGATTGCGATTCTCTATGCGCTGTTTATGCCGGAGCCGATCCGGGGAGGCGCCGACACGATAGCGCCCAGCTTTGTGCGTACAAAGTTTATCGGTCTCTTTCGGAACGCGGCCTTCTGGTACGCGACGCTCGGCATGGCGATGCTGGTTTTTTCGATGGGCGGCATCTCGACCTGGCTGCCAACCTTTCTGGAACGTCGCGCCGGTTACTCTGTTGGGACGGCAGGACTGCTCTCCGGCGGCATAACCGCTTTTGATGGCATCGTCGGCACACTGCTCGGCGGCTGGATTGCATCCAGGCTCGCTCCCAAATATCTTTACCGCATTCCTGCCTTGGCCGCGTTGGGAACAATTCCACTGGCAGCAATAGCCTTCTTTGGCCCAACGTACCTGCTGCTGCCCGCCATATTCCTTGCGATTCTTGTTCTCTTCCTGCATAACGGCCCGCTGAACACAGCCATTGTGAATTCAATTGCCGGCGGGATGCGCTCGACCGCGATTGCCGTGAATTTATTCATTATTCATGCGCTCGGCGATGCCATTTCTCCGTGGTTTATCGGCTTTATCTCTGATCGCAGCAACCTTGCCACCGGATTAGCGGCAACACTGGTAACGCTCCTGATCGCCTCCATTCTGCTGATGCTCGGCTCCCGGCACATTGGCAGGGCAAACGCATCTTAATTTCCCGGTATCCTTCATTTCCCGGCTATCCTTCGATGAGACATCGTTTTGAAAGTGCTTCAGCCCTGCCATTTATCCCCGCCGTAGATGCACAAACAACAGGTCCGGCTTTAGCCGCCGCGGGAAGGAAGGCTATTGAAAACGAATGAAAGCCCATCTCGTTTGCCCAGCCGGAAGACCACTGCTTCCTCCGAAAACATCTCGGCTGTGATAGCGTTTTTCCATGAAGTTTTTCAGGGTTAATCTGCTTTCTGTTTTTCTGCTTGCCGCATTCTCTCTGAACGCGCAGACATCTCCGCAAAAGACCATCGCGCTCACCTTCGACGATCTCCCTTTTGCCCCGCTGGAGTCACGCGGCAGCGCTGCGCAGGTGACCGCAGCTCGGCAGGCCACGCTTCGCATTCTTGCCACGTTGGCCCGTCATCATGCTCCGGCCATTGGCTTTGTCAACGAGGAAAAGCTCAACAACCCCGGCCACCGGGATGCTGCTGCGGCGATTCTGGATGACTGGCTTAAAGCTGGCTACTCGCTTGGGAACCACACCTATTCGCATCCTGCATTGAGCAATCTGACACTGGAGGATTACGAGGCAGATATCCTGCGCGGCGATGTCATCACCTCCGCGCGGATGAAGCACTACAACAAGCAGGAGCGTTACTTCCGCCTCCCGTTTCTTGACTACGGCAACACGCAGGAAAAGTGGCAGGGGCTACAGGCATTTCTTGCCGCGCATAAATATATCAACGCGCCTGTCACCTATCAAGACCTTGACTGGCTCTATTCTTCCCTCTATGAGAGGGCGTTGAGTGGGAGCGACAAACGGATTCCGCAGAGCAGGGCACTGGCCGCAAAAATTCGCGCCGAATATCTGCGCGAGTGCGAGCGTCAGTTGGCCTTCAGCGAGAGCAGCATTCAGCGCAGTGTCGGTCATCCGATTCCGCTGATCTCCCTGATGCATGCCGATTCGCTCAATGCCGGCGCGCTGGATGCAGTGTTGACGATGTTTGAGCAACACGGTTACCGCTTCATCTCGATTGACGAAGCTATGTCCGACCCTGCCTACAGCATCAAGGACGCATTTGCAGATGGGGATGGATTGCTCTGGCAGTTCCGCTGGATGCCCACGCTCGGCAAGCCGATGGATTTTAGCGGGAATCCGCCACTTCCCGATTGGGTGGATGCGCTCTGGAAGAAGATTCAGTAAAAGGGTTTACATCAACTCGATCATTACATGACGCCCGACCATCGCAGCTGCCCGTTGCAGGCTGCCGAGTGTAATATCGTTTTTCGGATCAAGGATACGGTCAACCTGCGATCGGCTCGTCTTCAGCAGGATCGCCATTTTGTTTTTGGATATTTTCTTTTTCTTCATAGCCTCGGCGAGTTGCCACGCAACGACCTCTTTAATCGTCTGTGCCTGCGCCTCTTCAAGGATGCCCTCCTCTTCGAGAAAGTCCTCGATGCTGGAACCCATATGCTTTTTGCTCATTGCTCTAGCTCCTTCTGTCTTCTTCGTGCCGTTGTCAAATCCTCATCAGGCGTGGTCCGTGTTTTCTTAATGAACCCGTGCAACGCAACCAGATGCTCCCGGTAAAGGCAAAGCAACACACGGGAGGTTCGTTTTGTCGGCAAATCCGTTCGTATCTCCCATAGTCTGCCTCCCATTGGGCGGCACAGCGCATACCTGCCGGCCACCGCCATTGCGCCCGCAGCATATCCCTTCCAATTGCCTGACGCTCCGCTTCTCCAGTCCCTGGAGCCACTCTCTCACCGGCTCGTTCCCCGATATCGTGCGGTAAAAAATAAGTGGGATTTTTGCGATAGTGAGTTGTTCTGCATCCTGCACCTTATTTAGTACATCGTACCATAAAAAATGCTATAGCAAGTAAAATTATCGGAGGAACGGTTGCTACCTTGATCTCGCAACTGTTCTAATTTGTTTTTGACGAAGATATCGGCTTATTCTCGGTATCAGTACAGGAACACGAGCATGGGGGTCTTAATACACAGCATGGTATCGTAGCTTGAATTATCGAAAGGTTTTTCAATCTCGACGCGAGAGCCTACAAGCATTACTTGCGAGAGGAACGAACACAAATCATTGCGTAAAGAGTCAATCCATTTCTGTCGAAATACCGAAATAGATTTTTCTTTGGAGAGAATGAGTTGAAGCACAGAAAACCATCCTGCAATCCCTGCGAGTATGACAGCCCCGAAAAAGCCCCAAATTGTACCGAGTTCGGCCAGTGGATTTTCCATGTTTTCGCTTCTCCTTATATGCGTTACCGCACCTCAACCACCGATTCTTTCTTCGCCCCTGAGCCGTAGTGGCTCTCCACGTACTCTTCAAGAATCTGCCGGAACTCCGCCACAATGTTGTCTCCGCGCAGAGTTGTAAACAGCCGTCCATCCACATAGACCGGTGCCTTGGGCTCCTCGAAGGTTCCCGGCAGGCTGATGCCGATATTGGCGTGCTTGCTCTCACCGGGGCCGTTGACGACGCATCCCATCACGGCCAGCTTCATCTCTTCAACACCGGGATAGCGCTCGCGCCAGACTGGCATAGCCTCGCGCAGATGGTTCTGAACCTGCTCGGCCAAATGCTGGAAGTATGTGCTCGTGGTGCGACCGCAGCCGGGGCATGCCGTGACCTGAGGCGTAAAGCTGCGAATGTCGAGCGATTGCAGAATCTGTTGCGCGGTCAGCACCTCTTCGGTGCGGTCGCCGCCCGGCTTCGGCGTCAAAGAAACGCGAATCGTGTCGCCGATGCCTTTCAGCAGCAGCGGAGCCAGTCCGGCAGTCGAGGCAACCAGTCCCTTCATCCCCATTCCTGCTTCGGTCAATCCCAGATGCAGCGGATAATCGCAACGCGCGGCCAGTATTTCGTAAACATCGTGTAGGTCGCGAACGCCGCTGACCTTGGCGCTGAGAATAATCTTGTCGTGACCCAGGCCATAGGTCTCGGCCACTCTGGCGTTATCCACTGCGCTGACCACCATCGCTTCCATCATTACTTCGCGGGCGGGCAGGGGTTTGGCTGCGCTGGAGTTTTCATCCATCATTTTTGTGAGCAGCTGCTGGTCGAGCGAGCCCCAGTTCACCCCAATGCGCACCGGCTTATTGTTCTCGACCGCGCACTCGATCATGGTGCGGAAGTTGTCATCGTTCTTGCGGCCCACAGAAACATTGCCGGGATTGATGCGGTACTTCGCGAGCGCCTGTGCGCACTCCGGATACTGCCGAAGCAACTGATGCCCGTTGTAGTGGAAGTCGCCGACAATGGGGACATGAATGCCAAGCTTATCGAGTCCTTCGACGATTGCGGGAATGGCTTTGGCGGCCCCTTCGTTATTCACCGTGACGCGAACAATCTCTGACCCGGCGGTGGCCAGCGCTGCCACCTGCTGAATCGTCGAGGCGGCATCGGCGGTATCGGTGTTGGTCATGGACTGGACGACAACCGGATAGGCAGAGCCAACGCGCACACCACCAACGTTGACGGTTACGGTCTTTCTGCGATGAATCTCAGGCATTTGAATCCTCTCGAGGAATGGTCTGCGCGGAGAATACAGGGAAGCCGCCAGACTTCAAAATGGTGACCCCGGGAAGACTCGAACTTCCGACACGCAGTTTAGGAAACTGCTGCTCTATCCACCTGAGCTACGGGGCCGCGTTTACAAAATGCTTAATTTCAATGACTTATCGGCGCCTACGACTGACGGCCAAAAGTGCAGCTTCGGCCTGTTTCCGATAAAGTCATCCCAACATTTGCCATCTCTAGCCTACCGGCAAAGGTATGTCGGTTGCAATGCCATGCGTAGTTCGGTTTTCAGGATACAAAGCGGGGAATTCACAACGCGTCCTGGAAATCCGGTCAGCAGGCTATTTGTGCTTTGCCAGCATCAGCATCAGCACAAACAGAGCCAGCGGGATCAGCCCCAGCAAGGAGTAATTCAGGATCGCCTTCAGCGGTGGAGTCTTCCGTTTTTTCCCGGGGGTCTGTTCTGTGCGGTCCTCTGCGCCAACCAGTTCCGGATGAGTCAGATCCCAACTGAACTCCAGAGCCGTTCCATAGCGATGCCGAGGCTCACGCTCCAGTGCGCGGAAGAGTATCTCCTGCAATTGCGGCGATTGTTCCGGCGCAACCTTCCTGAGCGGCGTGGGATTGTTCACTACGCGGTCATTCATCACAGCCAGCGAATTCGGCCCGTGGAAGGGAATCTCGCCCGTAAGCATCTCATAGAGCATGACGCCGAGCGCATAAATATCGCTGCGCGGATCGCCGCGCTTGCCCTTCACCTGTTCCGGCGAGATGTAATCCGGCGTACCGAGAATCTCGGAGATGCTGGTGAAGGTAATCCGTCCTGTATCGGCTTTGGCTGCAATACCGAAGTCAATCAGCTTGATGTTGTCCTTGTCATCAATGATGATGTTTTCCGGCTTCAGGTCGCGATGCACAATGCCGTGTTTGTGCAGATAATCCAGCGCATCGCAGATTCGCAGGGTAATGGCGATAGCCCGCTCCGGAGGCATTTTTTTCTCTTCGTGCATCAGGTAACGCAGCAGCCGTCCTTCGGCCCACTCCATCACCATGTAAAGCCCGCTGCGCCCGGGGTTTTGGAAGACCTTGACCACTCCGGGATGGTCCATCGTCTGCCCGATCTCTTCTTCGCGCTCGAATCGCTCGCACAGGATCGGATCGCTCTGCATCTCTGCGTGAGGAACCTTCAGTGCAACCACGCGCTGATCGCGTTCGTCCACTGCGCGATAGAGCGTGGCCATGCCGCTCTTGGCGACAACTTTTTCAATCAGGTAGTGGTCGAGCTTTGATCCCGGTTCGTAAGATGTCATCGGATTGGTTTGACAAACTCTTTCTTTCTGACGCCTGAGGAAAGTCTAAAGGCTGGAGAATAAATAAATTCTCTCATTCCGGAAGGGAATTCGTAAGGATATGCTATTTCCGCCAGTTCCCGGCACACTTGTTTACGCCAAAAGCAAAGGCCACCGGCATAGAGCCGGTGGCCTGAGGAGAAAGAAGTTGAGCAGGGAGCCGAGAATTAACGACGAAAACCGCCGCGTGCGCCTCCGCCGGAAGAATAACCACGCGAACCGCCTCCCGACGCATAAGCGCGCGGTGGTGCCGCAGGACGGTATCTGTTGTAGCCGTAAGGGCCGGAGTTATAGGCCATCATGCGCGGCGGCGCAACCATCTGCCGTGAGTAGTAAGCAGAGGAGCGTGCGGCCATGCCATACGGTCCGGACCTGTATCCCAGCGCGATGCCTGGACCTCCAACGACCATTGGCGGGTAGGGCTGATAATAGGCCACAACCGGCGGAGGCGGTGGTGCGTAGGCCATCTGTGCGGGGGGCGCATCATTGACCGGCGGATCGTAAGCTACCTCAGGATTGGTGTTGTCCTGCACCGGTGGAGTTGCTTCTGCGGTGGGTGTGCGGTGAATGAGGCCATGGGAATCGGGTTGAGGTTCGGGCTGATCCGCAACCGGAATCACCATGTCGTCCATGATCTTCAGAGTGAGCGGAGTTTCTGCTTTCAGGGTTGGGCGTGGTCCGCGCATCGGCAGCATAAGCAGGTCAATGGGCCAGAGAATGGGAATAGACCACTCAATCGCATCGCGGACGGCATGACCTTTGCCCAGGATTCGTCCATCGCGGTCAACGTTATAACCTTTTACGTCAACCACCTTGGCTTCGATGGGAACAATCGTGTTGGGTTCGATGACCATGTGGTCAAACTTCAACTCCATCCAGCCCTTGCCGACAAAGTGACCCGGATCCTTGTATTCCTCAAAGCGCCCTACCATGTAGCTGTAATAGGGAAGCATGGAACTGCCAAAGCGATCCGCATGGCTGACATGGCAAAGTACCGGATCACCGACCGCGGTTGTTTTGGAAGAGATTTTGGGTTCTGAGATGGTGCACTGGATAAGAGAGCCGGCAGGAATTACCTGTTGACTGGCATACCCCGCCAACGGCGCGATGGCTAGCACAGAGAGCAATACCACACAACGCTTCATACAGCCTCCAGACAGGGGCTCTGCGTGTGAACGGTGAAACCAACTGCTTGCACAAAGCAAGTCCTCGCAGGCCGTGTTCAATCAGTAGAACACCAGACTCATCGTTATGTTTCTAAGAAGAGTCTCTTTTGTGTTCAACCGAGACGAATTGTACCCCTCCTAAGTCTCATTTGGGAGGGAAATTCTTATGCTCCTTGGAATCAATCGAATAAGCATCGTCAGTTTGCTGTATTCCTGTAAAACTCTCCCAAATCGGTCCTTAACTGCCTGAGCGACTCGATATTGAGGTAAATCATGTGGCCGGAGGGATAGTAGTCCAAAACGATATTCTTGCGCAGCGACGCGTCAAGGTCCATATGCGAGATGTCGTACTCGGTAGCAAAGAAAGGAGTTGCCAGATCGTAGTACCCATTCGCAGCAAAGACCTTCAGGTGCGGGTTCTTGCGCATGACTGAAGCCAGATCGAGTGCCGCATCCGGTTGAGCCTGATCCATTGCACCCTGCCCGGGGCCGCTGCTGGTGGCATGATGCTTCCACTCCCACTGTCCAATGGTGTTGGCTGAAGGGCGATAGGTGTCCGTCGTCTCGTACTTCAGCTCGCGTTGCAGATAGTCGTGCAACTTGCCGATAAAAGCGCCGGAGATGCCGGCATCCGAAGCATCGTAGCTGGGCGCTTCTCCTGCCGCGTCGGTGTCAATTCCTTCAAAGCGCATATCGTAGCGGCCCATGGTGCGACGATCCGAGCGCAGCAACTCCTTGCGGAAGCGCGTCGGTGTGATGCGCAGATTCGATTCCTTCACATACTCCACACTGAGCCCGGTCAGTCGGCTTACCTCTTTGGCAATTCTGTCCAGTTCATCCGCCGGAAGATTCTGGCCCTTGAACAGTGCCGCGGCATAAGCGCCACCGGCAAAGCTGCGTGCCTCATCCACCCACGTTTTAAGTTCCTTTGGCTTGTTGGGAATCTTGTCGAAGTACCATGCCGCTGCCGCGTAGGATGGCAGATTGCCGATGAATGCAGTGTCATACCCGGCAGAGCGTATGCCGTAATTCAAAATGCTGGAAACCAGAATCACGCCATTCAACTGCACTCCGCTATTTGCAAGCACATCGGCCAGAGAGGCCGAGCGCAGTGTGCCGTAAGACTCGCCGAAGAGGTATTTGGGCGAGTTCCAGCGCTGGTTTGCCGTCAGGTAGCGCTCGATAAAGCGATCAAAGGCCTTCAGATCCTCGTCCACACCGGTAAAGTCCTTGGCGGTGCCCTTTCCAACAGCGCGGGAGTAACCCGTCAGGGGCGCATCAATAAAAACAAGGTCACTTTGGTCGAGCAGGGAATACTCATTTGCAACCAGCTTGAAGGGAGGGCCGGGTGTGGCATCGGGACTCTCCGTCACCAGGCGAACCGGCGAGACCGAACCGAGATGCAGCCACAAACTCGCCGCCCCGGGTCCGCCGCTGTAAAGAAATGTCACCGGGCGGGTTGCAGCATCAACGCCATCCAGCGTGTAGGCCACATAGAAGATGCTGCCGTAGGGCTTGTCCTCTTCATCGCGAATCAACAGATTTCCGGCTGTTGCCGAGTACTTGAGCAACTTGCCGCCGAGCGTAAGTTCATGATGCGTCACTACGGGCTTTTCTGCCGGAATGGGCGTACTGACGGCATCGGTCGAAGCCGATGCATTCCCGCTACGAGTGCGAGCCTGTGCCTCATCTGTTGCCGTTGGAGCGGTTGAGGGTGCAGCCGGATGTTGCTCCTGTGCCAGCAAACTTTGAACAACGGGGAAGGTCAGGGCAAGAATCGCGATGGCCCAGGTCTGGTTAAAGATGCTCTTCACTGGTGTGATTTCTCCCTTGCGTGAAATAACGCTATTCCTTTTTTAATCTTCGAAGCAGGATGCCGGCCTGCGAAGGAACGCTCTTACTCTACCTGTATCTTTGCTTCGACATCCAGAAAAAGATGGTCACCCTGAACGGCCAGCGTCACCAGATTCAGATTTTTCAAGGTGAACCGGTAACCGGAGGTTTTGGTCTGGTCAGAGAGCAGTTTGCGCAACTGGTCAGAGACATTGATCTCCATGCTGTGCGGCAGTTTATTCTTCAGGAAGGGCATGGCCAGCGCATTGAGTTCGCCGTTCTCGGTTACGCGGTCAATGCGGGCGTCTTCAAAACCAACCACCTCTCCATGTGCTACGGGAACCAGAGAGACCTGCGGCGAGGTGTGGATTGGTACGCCGACACACTTGCCGAAGAGCACCTTTCCCAGTACGCCCTGAATCGTGATGTCAACTACAATCCGATTATTTGCGAAGGAAATTTTTGGGCTTTCGGCATAGAGCGCACAGCCGTGGTCGGCATTGCCGCGCAGATAAACGCGACCGCTCCCGCCCTGAAACAGTTGTTGCTGGAGGGTATTCTCCATAGCGCGAGCCGATATCTGAACCTCAATTGCCCTGAGCGGCAACGAGCAGGCAAGCAAAAAAAGCAAAACAGGCATACAAAAGCGAATCGAACGCATGATCTTCTCCCTTTGTGGATATTTCAAGCATAAGAGATTGGACGACCCAAGGGATGTTGTGGCGCTCACAGGAAATCAATCGAAAATAATTTGCCGGTTTTAAAATGTTCCACGTGGAACCTTGAGCTTTTGGGCCCATTTGCCGCGAGTTCTTTTACTGATTCTAAAGGGGTAACCATTCACCTGTGATTTCGTACTCCTGTCAAAACATGAAAATAGGGGGTATATCCAGCGATTTTCTGTGCCGAGATTGACCCTCCGAAAAAATCTTCTGATTGATGCAACCGGTGTTCTGGCGAACCGGCATAAAAATGGATATACCTCTCTCTATCAACAACATAAGGGAAGAAAACGATTTACATGCGGGAGAGTTTAATCCCGATTCCCATAGAACACTTGATTTTATCTACAAACTACTGTATTCTTAGGACTTGCGATACTAGGTTGGGTGCATTCTCATATTCGCACTTCTACCTGCTTCGCTCGAATGTATTCCAAGCACTCCATTCTTCCTGAGGTACTTAAGAAACAATGGCAAAGCGTCGTGGTAATCCGAATTGGGGCAAGCCGGAGCCAATTGGTCCGGTAGTGCCGACAGTAACCTCCTTTGAGATGATCGTCAAGGAGTTCAAGCTCACTCCTGACCAGTACATCCGCTCAACTCGCCTTCGCGAGTGGGCCCGCCGCAACAAAAACTCCAAGTACATCCCGGAGTCATTGCTTGAGGCATGGGGCTTCGAGATTGAATCCACGCTGTAGCTACCGGTTTTCTTCCTGCTTTCTGCCGAACGCCGCTTCCTGCAAGCGGCGTTTTGCTTTTGCACCTGGAATGAGAGAATAGGTCTGCATGGCAAAACATCCTTTCATCACCGTCCCTGAGGCAATCGAAGAACTCCGCTCCGGCCGCATGATTATTGTGGTTGACGACGAAGACCGCGAAAACGAGGGCGATCTGACTCTGGCCGCCGAGTTCGTAACGCCGGAAGCCATCAACTTTATGGCCAAGCATGGCCGTGGCCTCATCTGCCTGACGCTGACCGAGGAGCGCGCCGACCACCTGCGCCTTCCACCCATGAGCCAGCAGAACTCCTCGCGCTTTGGAACGGCTTTTACGGAATCCATTGAGGCTCGCGAGGGTGTTACCACGGGCATCTCTGCCTATGACCGGGCGCACACCATCCGAGTAGCGATTTCGCCCGGCTCCGGAGCGGCGGATCTGGCGCGTCCCGGTCACGTCTTTCCGCTTCGCGCAAGAAAGGGCGGCGTTCTGGTTCGCGCCGGGCAGACCGAGGCATCCGTAGACCTTGCGCGCATGGCAGGCCTGATTCCGGCAGCCGTCATCTGCGAAGTTATGAAGGACGACGGCACCATGGCCCGCGTTCCGGACCTTACCGCCTTCTGTGAAGAGCACAGCATCAAAATGCTGACCGTCGCCGAGTTGATTCGCTACCGGATGCAGCACGAGCGCTACATCAAACGCGTAGCAGAATCCACCATCGAAACAAAATACGGCCCCTTCCGCCTGATTGCCTACGAAAGCGAGGTGGATGGCAATGAGAGCCATCTGGCGCTGGTGCGTGGCGGTCTCTGCGGTGATATTTGCGACAAGGTTCGCAGTGGATGTGCCAGTTGCATCCATCCGGTTCTGGTGCGTGTCCACACGCGCTGCACGGCGGGCGATGTTTTTACTGCCGACTGCGATTGCCGCGAGGTTTTGGATGAGGCGATGCGCGTTATCGCGGAGGAGGGTTGCGGCGCTGTCCTTTACCTGCACAACACCAGCAGGGGATTCGAGATTGACCGCAAATCCGACACTGCGCGGCTGGTTCTGCACAAGGAACTGCGAGCGTTGGAGCAGCATGAAGAGCGCAAGGAGCGAATTCTGCGCGCCGTCGGTCTGGGAGGCCAGATTCTGGCTGATTTGGGTATCAAGAAGATTCGCCTGCTCTCGAATACGCCGACACGTGTTCCGGCGCTTGTCGGATTCGATCTGGAAATTATTGAGCAGGTTCCGCTGAATCTGCACAAGGCGGTTGCAAAGTAATTCTTGAACAGGAAGTTATTGGGGAGTTAAGCACGGTATGAAGCTCGACGCACATCAGCACTTTTGGCATTACAGCCCGATAGACCATAACTGGATGTCAGATGAGATGTCTGCGCTGAAGCGTGATTATCTGCCGGAAGAGCTTGAACCCTTGTTGCGTTTTATCAATTTTGATGGCTGCATTGCGGTTCAGGCGCGGCAAAATCTGGCAGAGACCGAGTGGCTGCTCTCGCTCGCAGATCGGCATGACTTCATCAAGGGAGTTGTGGGCTGGGTAGATATGCGCTCCGAGGAGTTACCTGCGCAACTGGCGAGATTTGCAAAGCATCCACGGCTGGTAGGCGTGCGCCATGTGGTTCACGATGAGCCGGATGACAACTTCCTGCTGCTGCAGGAGTTTCAGCGTGGTCTTTCCCAACTGGCCGAGTACGGCCTGACTTACGATCTGCTGCTCTTTCCCAAACACCTCCCTGTAGCCGTCCGGCTGCTGGAGGAGTTTCCGGACCAGCCTTTCGTTCTGGACCATATCGCCAAGCCGTTGATTGCAGATGGTATTCTCTCGCCCTGGCGGGAGGATTTGAAGCAACTTGCAAAGTTTCCCAATGTCTGCTGCAAGCTCTCCGGCATGGTGACCGAGGCGCGCTGGAATCAGTGGAAGCCGGATGATTTCCAGCGTTATATCGAGGTTGTATTCAATGCCTTTGGCCCGGATCGCGTGATGATTGGCTCCGATTGGCCTGTCTGCACGCTCGCGGCTGATTACAAATCTGCGATGAGCATTGTTATGAATTACGTGCAGCAATTTCCGGCAGATGTTCAGGCCGGTGTTCTAGGGGAGAACTGCGCGCGCTTTTACGGGATTGCAGCGCGTAGATAAATTCTTCCGCAGCGTTCCCTGAACTTTTCACGAAGCAGCCTGCATGAATCTGCTATATTGTGCCCATATTTCATTTTGAATTGCTGGCTGTCTGCTGACCACTCCATCTAACTCAACAGCGAATGGAGAATTACAATGGATGTACTCGAAAAAGCAATCGTGCGCTGGCAAAGTGCTGGTCTGCTGGACCAATCCACAGTCGAAGCTATCCGCAACTTTGAGTCTTCGCAGCAAAAGAAGCAGGGCATTCAGTGGCAGGTGGTAGCAGCGCTCATTCTTGGTGGAATTCTGCTTGGTGCGGGCGTTCTGCTTTTTGTGGCAGCCCACTGGGCCAGCCTGTCGCCGATGAGCCGCTTTTCACTGGTGATTTCTGTTTTTGCCCTCTTCCATATTGTTGGCATTAACTCTGCTCTGCGCTTTCCTGCACTCGCCAGCACAACGCATGCTCTCGGAACCATCTCATCCGGCGCGGCCATTGCGCTGTTGGGGCAAATCTTCAATATGCAGCAACATTGGCCTTCTGCCGTTCTTCTATGGGCTTTGTGTTCGGCGGCTGGATGGTTGTTGCTGAAAGACCAGTTCCATCAGATATTCACGCTGCTGTTGTTGCCTGTATGGATCATCTCTGAGTGGGATTACCAGACCTATGGATACACGCACTTCTGTTCCTTTATTGCACGCATCTTTGCACTTTTTGCCATGGCCTATCTCGCCATCTTCCTGCGTTCCAACAAGAGTGCAGTCCGTGGAGTGCTTGTTGTGGCTGCTTCCATTTGCGTGCCTCTCTCTATCTGCATTCTCATGTGCAGGGAGTATCCCGGCGAGTTGGGCAGCCTGCCGATTTCTTTCAGAATTGCGGTTTATTCGATGATGGCTTTAGCTCCGGTGATTGCCTTTTTCTTTGAGAAGCAAAGCCTCGCTCCGGTGGCAGTTACTGCTTTGCTGGCGCTGGTATTGCCCTGGACGACTGCTTTTTACAACAGCTCACAGCCTGGCTCATTCACTGACGGAGAGCCCAGCCTGATTGCATATCTTCTGGTTGCTCTGGCCTCGGTTTTTCTGGTCTGGTGGGGAGTGCGTATTCAATCTGCATTCTTGCTGAATCTTGGCATGATTTATTTTGCGCTGACGGTTCTCTTTTTCTGCTTCTCCAATGTGCTGGATAAACTTGGCCGCTCCTTCGGGCTGATTGTGCTGGGCGTTGTATTTCTGGCCGGAGGGTGGGCGCTGGAGCGAACGCGGAGAAGACTGATGACTCGCATTGCAGGAGGCGCGCTATGATTTCTCGCAAATCCGCAGTTCTTTTACTGGTGATTCAGTTGGTGCTGGTGCTCAGCGTTGCGGCACAATTTCTTCTGGACCGGGAGACCTGCCCGCGAATCTGGATAAGGGCAAAGGTGGTTGATCCGGTGACGCCCTTGCGGGGCCGTTATCTTGCACTGGAACCATTGATTGACGGATGCTCCCTGCTGCATCAGAAGCCTTTTTACTCCTATCCGGAATCAGTCAGAAACAGCACAACCTTCTTCTCGCAGTGGGATGTAACCATCCATGCGGAACACGGGCAGCTTATCCCGCAAAAATGGCAATTGGGCGAACCAAGGTATACCACCATGGTTGTCCGTTATCACTCAAATGAGCCATGCACGCGCATGCATCTGTCGCCAGGGATTGATTTCTATATTCCCGATAATGCAACTCAGGTTGTCAACCTGAAACATGGGCAGGAACTGTGGGTGGAGGCGACCATCCCTCACAGCGGCCCGCCGCGTCCCATCAATCTGGCCATCTCGGATGCATCGGGATTCAGACCTTTGCGTTTTGAATAGCGTCAGCGAAGAGTATTCGGCAGAGTTGCCAGCAATTCATGTCCTGTTAGCTGCGAGGGCAACGCTTCATAGGTTGTAAAGACCAGCCCCTCCATCCCACAGGCTTCTGCGGCAAGGATGTTTTCCGGCTTGTCGTCAATAAAGATTGCTTCGTTCGGCTCTACGTCCAGACGGTTCAGAGTGATTCGGTAAATCTCCGGTTGCGGTTTGAAGAGTTTGTGCTCCGACGACCACATCAGGGAATCAAATTGGTCGAGCCATGGAAATTGTGCCGTCATATAGCGAACCAGTGCTTCGCCCAGATTTGACAGGATTCCCAGCTTGTACCCGGCCTGCCTGACGCTCGCAACCCACTCCAGCATAGGCGGGTTCAGATGAGTCCACATGCGGCAGTCGGCCTCTACCATAGCTGTGATGGTCTGGTCCGGCAGCGGCGCTGCTCCTGCGGTCGCTACAATCTTGCGGAAGTACTCGGCGCAGGTGAGGAATCCGCCGTCGTATTCGTCGCGGAATTTCCAATAATAGTTATCGAATAATAACGATTCCAATCCGGAGAGGCGAACCATCTCCGCGTGGTCAGCGGCGTCGGCGGGCAGGGAAATGACCTTGCCATAATCAAAAATCACAGCGCGTAGAGACAACAAAAACTCCTATGGAAGAGCAGCAAAGCAGAGGAAGCGGGAACAAATTGGCGAAATTACGCCTCAACCACTATTCTGCCCTATGTGACAAGATTTGCCCAACGCACAAACTGGAACACGGAGCGCTCGCCGCTGAGTGAAGCGATCGCGCAGCGGCTGGCAGCAGGTTTGCCGCTGCTTGACCTTACAGCTTCCAACCCAACCCGCGCAGGATTTGCTTACGCCGTCGGCCTGCCCGATGCCCTCACGAACCCAATTGCCCTTGATTACAATCCCGATCCCTGCGGAATGCTGACTGCGCGTCAGGCTGTGGCCGACTATTACAACCGCGCCATCCTGCCAGAACAGGTTCTGCTGACAGTAAGTACAAGTGAGGCTTACAGCTTTCTTTTCCGGCTGCTCTGTGACCCCGGCGACGAGGTTCTTATCGCCCAGCCCGGTTATCCGCTCTTCGATTACCTTGCCGACCTCAACGACATCCACCTGCGGCCCTTCCCGCTGGTATACGATCACGGCTGGCAACTTGACCCGGAGGCGCTGCGGCAGACCATCACACCGCGAACAAGGGCGATTGTGCTGGTCCATCCCAACAACCCAACCGGCCACTATCTGAAGCGCTGGGAGCGGCAACAGCTTGAGACGCTTTGTCTCGAACATGAGCTGTCTCTGATTGTGGATGAGGTTTTTCTCGACTACGCGTTGAGGGACGAGGCCCGACAGCCGAGCTTTGCGGAGGTTGACTCCTCGGTTCCGGTCTTTGTTTTGAGCGGGTTAAGCAAGATTTGCGGCCTGCCGCAGATGAAGGCAGCCTGGATAGTCTGCTGCGGCGCAGGGATTGAGCCCTCACTGGAGCGTCTGGAGATCATCGCAGATACCTACCTGAGCATGAACGCTCCCATACAGCTTGCCTTGCCTCAATGGCTTGCCGGTCGGGATGGAATTCAGCGGCAGATTCGCGAGCGTGTTGCGTCAAACCTTGCCGAACTTGACCGGCAGTTGGCCGCACAGCAGATGGCCTCGCGTCTGGAGGTTGAAGGGGGATGGTACGCGCTTTTGCGGATTCCTGCGCTCGGACGGGATGAGGATTTCTGCCTACGTCTGATTCAGGAGGCCGGGGTAAGTGTCCACCCGGGGTACTTCTTTGGGATGGAAGAGTCCGGCTGGTTGGTTCTGAGTCTGCTGACGCCGGAAAAGGATTTTGCACAGGGAGTTATGCAAATTATCCGGCTGACAGACGGTGCAAAACCGGGATGTTTACTACCCTGAGTCCTTCGAGCAATACTTTAAATAATTAAATATAAATATTTGAATAAATATAGGTTACCGTTTTTTCTTTGAAGAAACTATTCCGCGATGTAGGGATTGCTGAATTTTTCTTCTCCTATGGTTGTCTCCGGGCCATGGCCGGCGATGACTCTGGTTTCCTCAGGCAGCGGCATCAGTTTGGTGCGAATGGAGTCGAGAATCTGCCGGGTATTGCCGCCTGGCAGGTCTGTTCGGCCAATGCCGCCGGCAAAGAGTGTGTCCCCGGCAAGCAGCAGGTTGTGCTCCGGAAAGTGCAGGCAGAGGCTTCCCTGTGAATGGCCGGGAGTAAGCAGAATCTGCGCCGGGAGGGTCGCAAGGCCGACTGTCTGAGCATCCACGGGGCTCTCGTCCGGGGGAAACATCTCCGGTGGCTCCAGACCAAAGAGGGATGCCATTTTGCTTTGCATCCTGAGCAGTTCCAGGTCATTTTCGTTGAGCAGAATCGGCGCTCCGGTGCGGCGTTTGAGGGCAAGTGCCGCGCCGATGTGGTCAAAGTGAGCATGGGTAATCACAATCTGCTTAACAGTGAGAGAGTGGGTCGCCAGACGGCGCTCAATCTCCGGCAAATTGTCGCCGGGATCAATCACAATGGCTTCGCCCGTCGCTGTGTCCCCGGCGATGGTGCAGTTGCACTGCAAGGGGCCAACTGGGAAGCTCTCAAAGATAATGCTGTTCGTGCTCATAGGGAGATTGTAAAGGCAGCAGAGCGAATCAAGGCTTACCTGCGTGAATCCCCCCTATGGTTGCAGGAGTGCTATTAGTTATGCGGCGGTGTTGAGTCGGTTGCGGGTGGTGCAGTTGGAGCCTCAGTGCGGTTGTTGTTGGTGTTGGAATGGCTCTTGACCTTGGCCGCTCCAACGATCTCCGGAGAAGTGGCTGTGCCTGCAGTGCGGTTGTTATTCGTGTTGGAGTGGCTTACGGCCTTGGCTGCTCCAACCGGTGCCGGTTTGGGTGCCATCCCGGTTGCGCCGGAGCGATTCGTGTCACTGGTTGTGGCGGCGGGAGGGGTGCTGGCAGATTGCGCTCCGGCAACTGCGGCAGTAAAGAGAATGGCGAGGGCGAGTGACTTGCGGGGAAGCATCATGACTTGTCCTTTGTCTTTGCAGGATGAGCGGTTGAGCCGCTCTTCTGAGCAATACGCTATCCCAGTGAAACCGACTTTGGAAAGAAAGTTCCTTCAGAAAAGCAAAAAGCCCTCTGCATCAGTGGATGCAGAGGGCCGTGACTTACAAATGATGATTTACTTTTTTGCGGGAGCAGAGGCCGGAGCCGTCGAACCCTTTTGGCCTTCGAATACCGAGTGGCCACCCTGCGTGCGTACAAAAAGAATCGTCAGCGTGACCGAGGTGACCATGAAGAGCACAGCCGACCAGGTGGTGAGCTTGGTAAGAATGTTGGCCGCGCCGCGCGGGCCAAACGCCGTCTGGGATCCCTGTCCACCGAAGGCTCCTGCAAGATCAGCGCTCTTGCCCTGCTGCAGCAGAACGACGCCGATGAGGAAGAAGCAAAGAACCACATGTACAAAGATGATTGCGTAGAGCAGGAATGTCATTCTGTGTGAACTGCTTTCGTTGATCATTGCCGGCCCTCAGGCGCGGCTTCTGAGATTTTGTTGCCAAACTTTGGTGCGGAAGGGGGGACTTGAACCCCCATGCCTTTTGGGCGCCACCACCTCAAGATGGTGTGTATGCCATTTCACCACTTCCGCACTCAGGTGAAACATCTTGCAGATGCAAGTATAGCAAAGGGTTGCAAAGAGGAAAAGGGCTGGATCGGACAGGGAAATCCGGACAATCTTTCATGGTTATACGGGCGTTTACAGCAGCCGACAAGACTTAAGATAAAAGCAGCATGATACTGGAATTACATACGCTGGCAGTTTTCTCCGCAGTCGAGTTCTCTGGGGTGGCTGCAGGGGCACTGGCCGGTGCAATGGAGACGCGCCGAAACCAGACCTATCACTACGATTTGATCGGGGTGCTCGGACTGGCTGTTATCACCGCGCTCGGCGGAGGCATCACCCGCGACGTTCTGATTCAGAAGGGCCCTCCGCTGGCTTTTCTCGATGTCCGCTATTTGATTGTTGCTCTCAGCGCCGGTTTGATTGCACTGCTGTTTGGCTCCAGCGCCGGACTTCGCATGTATCGCCTGATCTGGATCGCGGATGCTGCTTCGCTGGGCCTCTTCTCCGTTGCCGGAGTCAGTCGGGCGCTCAACGCGGGCCTGCCGGTACTGCCCGCGCTCATTCTGGGAGTCATAACAGGGGTCGGCGGCGGTTCACTGCGCGACGTTCTGATGGGACGCACACCGCGCATCTTCGAGCGCGGCGAGCCCTATGCCATTGCTTCGCTGCTGGCCGTACTTGTCTTTTTGGCAGGGGATTGGCTTGGTCTGGATCGTTCCATCTCAACAACGGCAGGAGCGCTCGCAGGGTTGGTGCTGAAACTGCTGGCTGCACGCTTCCAGTGGAAGACTCCCGCTGTCGGTTTTCGTCCTTTGTAGCCGTGACGGGAAGTAATTCGTGCAGATTGTCTCAGTATCCGGCAAGAACAGTTTTATCTGTGTAGGATAAAGCGATTTTTCTGCGGTGCGAGGAATTTTAACCTTCCGGTGACTCGAATCACCGCTGTTTATGCTCTCTATCTGCGATGCTTAAATGAATGCAACAAAATCAAAGTCTGGCGATATTGAGGAGATTTCGATGAGAAACATTGCAGTGCTCACCAGTGGCGGAGATGCGCCGGGAATGAACGCAGCTATTCGCGCAGTGGTACGGACAGGACTCTCCCACGGGCTCAATGTCTGGGGTGTTCATGAGGGCTACTCCGGATTGATCGAGGGCAACTTCAAAAAAATGGGAGCACGCGATGTAGGCGGAATCATCTCTCGCGGCGGAACCATCCTGGGCAGCGCCCGCTGTCACGAATTCCAGACAGAAGATGGGCGCGAACTTGCTATCCATCGTATGAAGGGCGCTGGCATTGAGGGGCTGATTGTGATTGGCGGTAACGGCTCGCAGACTGGCTCGCTGGCTCTGCACCGGATGGGATTTCCGGTGATCGGCGTGGCCTCGACCATTGATAACGATCTGGTCGGCTCTGACATTACGATTGGCGTAGACACAGCTCTCAATGTTGCGCTGAATGCAATTGACAACCTCAAGGTCACTGCATCCTCGCATCGTCGTGCGTTGCTGGTCGAGGTGATGGGACGCAACTGCGGCTATCTGGCGCTGATGTCCGGCATTGCCGGCGGTGCCGAGGCCATTGCTCTGCCAGAGGTGGAGACAATTCCTGAGGATGTGGCAGCAGTGATTCAAAAGGCCTATGAGCGCGGCAAGCCACACGCCATCGTTGTGGTTGCCGAGGGCGCAAAGTATAACGCCGAAGCGCTCTGCCATTATTTTGAAGCTCACAATCTGCTGACCGGTTTTGAATTTCGTCCCACCGTGCTTGGCTATGTGCAGCGCGGAGCAGCGCCCACATCCTCTGACCGCCTGCTGGGTACACGCCTTGGTTCAGAGGCTGTCGAGCAGATGGTTGCCGGTAACCATGGTGTGCTGGTCGGCACCATTCAGGGAGTTCCAGGAACTACACCGCTCGAAGAGATCGTCGGCAAGCAGAAGGCGCTTGACCCGTGGTTTCTGAAGGCCGCCGACATGCTCGCACGCTAAATTCAAATGCGCGGGATAGCTTTCCAAAGCTATCCCGCGCAATATGACCGCCCTTGCGTCAATTAACTGTAGGATTATCTTCAAGGCGGTTAGACAAGAAGATGCAAGGCAAAATGTCAGTTGTAGCGACAAGACAACATCCCATGCTCAACGGGAAACAGCGCAGATTGATTTCGAATTGCATCCTGCGGCTCATGGCGCTTCTGTTCTTCCTTCCGTCGCTTGTCGCTACTGCTGCCATCGTGCGCGGCACCGTGACCGATACGCTGGGCCGCCCTGTTCTTGGCGCTACGGTTGTTCTTATCCAGAGAGGCAAAATCCTTCAAACCGAAAACACCTCTGCTGATGGAACTTTTCAGTTCACTACCGGAAAGAGCGGCTTCTTTTTTCTGATTGCAACGGGAAATCATCTGCGACTGCTTGTTGTGCCAAGTTTTTCCGCCGGAACCTATGACGTGATCGAGCGCAAACTGGTGCTGGAGCCGGAGTGGGTTCGCGAACATATCGTTACGTCTGCAACCGGGGGGCAAGCTTCCACTGCACAGACTGCGGCCTCCATCGGCGTGCTTGATTTGCCAGCGCTCAACTATCGCCAGGACGCGCTGCAAGCCTTTCGCCTGATGACCGGAACAACCGTAGTCCAGAAGGGAAGGCCCGGAGCGCTCGCTTCGCTCTTCCTTCGCGGAGCAAATTCTGATGCCAACCGGGTTCTTTTCAACGGCAGCCCAGCGGAAAGCCTCGGCGGGCAATTTGATTTCGCATCTGTCGCTACCACCGGGGTTGAATCTGTCGAGATATATCGCGGCGCAAACAGTACACTCTTTAGCACCGATGCCGAAGGCGGAGTTCTGCAGTTCACTACAGTGCATGGAACCACCAGCACCCCTTCGCTTACGCTGACGCAGGAGGACGGCAACTTCAATAACTATCTTTATGCAGCAGAACTAGGCGGAACCAGACGCAAACTCGATTACTACGGAGCCTTCACCCGGTTGGACGCAGGCAACGCGCTTCCGATGGATGAGTATCACGATGCCTCTACAGCGGCCAACATCGGCTGGCATCACAGCGGGCGCTTGAGCCTGCGAGCGACAGGGCTTTATCAGGTCAGCGCGACGGGCGTTCCCAAAGCTTACAATTTTTATGGATTGAGCGACGACCGCAAATTGGGCGACCAGAATCTATACGTAGGCGGGCAGATTCATTGGACTCCGACCCTCAATCTGGACAATAAAGCGCAGTACTCCCTGATGCGCAAGCGGGAAGAGTCTCGGCAGTGGTATCCGGCGGGAATTTACACAGCAGGGAATTACTACGGCAATCCGGAAACCATCTGCGGAGCCAATGGCTACTGTACCAACGGACAGGCTCTGCTTAATTACGCCGCACTTACCTACCCGAACCGGTTGGATCGGGTCAGCGATGCAGACCGCCTTGACGACAGAATCCTTTATTCGAGTTCGCCTCGCCTGACAATTGCTGGCGGATTCCGCTATGAAGACGAACGCGCAAATGAAATCAATAAGAATGCAGTTGTGCCTGCATCAGTTGAGCGTACTAACTACGGTTACAGCCTGCTGATCTCCGGCAATTTGAAATCGCGGCTCTACTACACACTGGGAAGCGGTTTGGAGGAAAACGCAGTCTTCGGTACAGAGTGGACGCCGCGCATCAGCACAGCCTTGTATCTGAAGCGCCCGGCTAAAGGCATTGTGCATGGCACACGCATCAACTTCAATTTCGGCAGGGCTGTGCGCGAGCCATCGCTCATCGAGCAGGATGATTCACTTTACAATTTTCTCGAAACGAACGGTGGTCAATCTATTGTCGCGCAATTCCACATCGGCCAACTCTCTGCGCCAACTTCACGGGATTTTGATGGCGGCCTGGAGCAGAGTTTTTTGAGCCAGCACATTATCTGGCGCACTACCTACTTTCACAACGAATATGGCCGCCAGATCGAAAACGTCGCCGCAGGACTCATTCCCACACTGTTGCCAAATCTCTCCAGCGCACAGCAGACAGCTCTCATCGGCACTTTGAGCACATACGGCGCCTCTGCACTCACCATCAATTCGCAGGCTTTTCTGGCGCAGGGAATTGAATCGCAGATAGAGGCCGGCCTTGGCAAGCGACTCTTCCTGCGTACCGGCTACACCTATCTGGATGCGGTGGTGCAGCACTCCTTTGATACGGATGTGCAGCCGTTGCTTGGCGTAGTGCCAACCTACAAAGGAATTCCTGTCGGCATGAACGGCCCGCTGAAGGGCGCGCGACCCTTCAATCGTCCGCCGCACTCAGGCTTTGCGCTGTTCACCTATGCCGACCGCCGCTATGCAGGAATGCTGACAACAACCTTTGCAACGCGCAGTGACGACTCAACCTTTTTAGGATTTGCTGACCTTAATCGGGGAAATTCTCTTTTGTTGCCGAACCGCAACCTCGATCAGGGCTGGCTGCGGCTCGACCTTGGCGGAAGCATTCAGATGGATTCTCACTTTGGGGTCTATGTGCAACTCGATAACCTGACCAGTAACCAGCACATTGCGCCGATTGGCTATCCGAGCCTGCCCTTCACCTTTCGCACCGGAGTAAGAATCGCGCTGGGACGTTCTGTTCGATAGGGGCAACACTCAGAGAGATTTATCTTTGGCCTTGCATAAATCCGCGAGCGAACATTCAGAGCACTTTGGTTTGCGAGCATCGCAGACGGCGCGCCCATGCAGGATCAATTCATGCGAAATTCGAATCCATCGCTCCTGCGGAATGATCTTCATCAAATCCTGCTCGACTTTTTCTGGAGTTGTAGCCTTCGTCAGTCCAAGTCGGCGAGCAATCCGGAAGACGTGCGTGTCCACCACAATTCCCTCAGCGCGCTTGTAAGCAACACCCAGAACCACGTTCGCAGTTTTGCGGGCAGCACCGGGAACTGTCAGCAAAGCCGCCATGGTGTTGGGGACTTTGCCGCTAAAATCACGCAGGATCGTCTGCGCTGCTCCCTGAATATTCTTTGCCTTGTTGCGATAGAATCCCGTCGAACGGATGACCTGTTCAATCGCCTCTAATTTAGCCGTAGCCAGCGATTGCGGAGTAGGGAAGAGGTCAAAAAGCACCGGCGTCACCATGTTCACTCGCACATCCGTACACTGCGCCGAGAGGATGGTCGCCACCAGCAACTCCCACGCATTGCGATGCTTCAGCGCGCAATCCGCGCCGGGATAAGCCGCTGCCAGCCGCCGCAGAATCTCTGCCACTCGTTTTGAAGATGTCTCCAGCTTTGCAGCCGGTCGCGCTTCCTCAACTGCGGCTTTTCCGGAAAGCTTCGGGCGCATGGGGGGGATCAGGTTTTTTGCCGGATTACTTTTCTTCGTGGGCATGGCGTTTAGCCCTTGCTCTTGACTTCCGGCTCAGAGTAAATCTGCGCATAGCGGCTATTCTCCGGTCGGCCTAATTCCTCAAGTGAAGGTGTGACGAACTCCTGAATCCCGATAATCTCATTCGTGTGGCCTTCAACGATTCCAGCTTCACCATTCACCTGCACGACGCGATGAATGCTGTGAGGAATCCTGCTTACCGGAGTATTTTCATAGGCCATCAAAATAGCCAGATCGCCAGGCGCAAAGTGATAGGCCGCCGCACCATTCAGGCAAATTACGCCGGAGCCTTCGGGGCCTTCAATCACATAGGTCATGATTCTTGCCGCATCCATGCGCGAAAGGTTCACGACCTCTATTTTGGTATGCGGCAAAATTCCCGCAGCTCGCAACAGTGCCGCATCCACAGTGATGGAACCGACATAATCGAGCCGCGCTTCGGTAACGACACAACGATGAATCTTGCTATAACAGTACTCACGCGTCGGCTCCAGCAATTGCCTGAGGAGCCCAAGCGTTACAACCGTCTCTTCCTTTGGTAAACCGCTGCTCATCCATCCCCCTGCAACTATTTTACTGTTCTTAGGGAGTGGCCGCAGAAATCCCCTCAACCGGCTTCCCGTTCAGCCGGAAGACCGGATGCTCAACCTCTATTCCATTGACCTTGCGCGATACCGGCAGGCGCGTGTCGCTGTCTTCGACCAGTTCCAACTGACGAGTGCCAACCGTGGCTCTGGTCATCCAGGTGTCTTTCTTTGCGCTCGTGGTCAGGGTCGCGTCGTGCAGACGCTGGATGGCTTTGTCGAGTCCGGCATCGTCCTTGCAATCGCTGGCCTCGGCAATCATGCTCACATGCACATGCCGCGATACAGGCGACCTGACCTCTGAGTTGGAGTGCTGAATCACAAAACGGATTGCTCCATGATCGAATCCCTCATGGTCGCCCTCCAGAGAGAATGTCGGTGCCTTTCCATCAAGCGCCTCAACGTCAAATACGCGCGCAACAAAACAGGAAGCCCCCATACGCAGTCCAAGAACCGAATTGAGATGCGCTGGTTCCTTGAGGGATGCTGAGGGCTTGATTGCATGATCGTCCAGCACGAGGCGATCCACATGCGTGGGAAGAATCAGGTTGGTTGAAAAGTTATTGCCATCATGCGCAGCCGTCGGATTCAGATCGTAGACCAGCAGCGCCAGACCCTTGTCCTGCACATTCGAAAGGTTCGGCGGAAGATGCTGTGGCTTGCTATGTCCATCTTTGCCGAGGATTTTATTCAGTCCGTATTCGGAACCAAGCGCATCCACCGAAACGGAGATTGTCACCGGCAGCCTGCTCTCTGTCGCAAGATCAACGGCAAACATCTTGTCCTGAGGGCAGTAGCTTCCTGTCGCTGTTCCGATGGCAAACTTATCAGTCAGATAGGTATAACGCTGATAGGCATCGTTCGCGTTATGACGCAATTCAACAACCCGCTCCGGCAAACGAGCGATATCTAAAATCTCCGGTGAGGGGTGGTATCCGCCGGGACGCTCGTTCTCCAGAACAGAAACCTTCTCCAAATAGAGGTCTTCGAAATAATCATCACCGGGCGGGTTCAGTCCCTCCATATAGAGATTCATATCCAGGCTGCCGCGTCCGGTCAGGAATTGGTAGTCGCGACTGTGCGCCCCGGCCAGATGATCAACGCCTGCAAAGTAATGGCTGGCAATATCCTTCCAGAAGAGTGCCTCCGCTTCCACAATCTGCGCGTGGATGACCGGGTCCTTCACGTACAGGCCGCCGTAGTTCAGGTCTGCCAGATCGGTAGCGCAGTAGGTTGGGCTGTTGAACTCGAAGATGCCGTTCTGGCGCGTATATTCCCGCCACTCCTGCCACTGCTTTTTCCCGCGCGCAAAGGCATCGTCGTCGTGGAGATACTGCGCAATCATCAGGGTGTTTGTAGTGTTCATCAGGAAGATATTTGTATAACTGACCTTAATGTTGTGGTGAGCCATGCCGACCAGCGCAGCTCTTAAATGTACATCCGCTTCCTTAAGAAAGGCGGGAGAGAACTTGTTGGCATAGTTGAAGAAGATGGCGCCCATCGGCTGCATGGTGAACTCAATGGCGTTGGGATCCTTCACCGTGGTGTCTGACATCTTCCACGGCACAGTGCCGAAGCTATCCGAGTCCTTGTTCATATTCTGGAGCTTGAAGACGCGCTCCAGCAGTCCCTCTGCAATCTGCGGTGGGCCGCCGCCGCGCAGAACAATCAGCGCGGCATTGGGAAGGTCGCGCACGCTGCCGCCCATCGGGTCGCGCACCAACTGCTTCTCAAAAGCGAGTTCCTTCTCCTGAAGCGCCTTTTGTGCGACCAGAATTCTTGCGTTGCGCTCGTTGGCTGCGGCTACTGCTCCGGTGAGCGGGTAAACAAAAAGAAAAAGACTAACAACAAACCATCCCAAGAATCTTTTCATTGTTTCGCTCACTCCCTGAGCGCTCTATCCTAACTTTTCCAGCATCTCTTCGCTGCTCATGCGGATGCAGGTAAAGATTGGTGTGTCTTTCAGCGTGTACATACTGATCTCGGTCTCGCGCAACTGTTGCACCAGATCAAGAAAGTCCTCCGGGAAATTTGTCTCGAAGGCCACCACAAACTCCTGATCGTCAATCCCGAAGGAGTAGGTTGTGTTCAGCTTGACCCTCGGATACAAATGCCCAATCCGAATGTGCTCATTCATCAACCTCTGGCGTTCTTCCATCGGCAGCAGATACCAGCTCCTGGTCTTCCAGAAGGGATAGATGAAGATGTACTTTTGACCGCCGGGACGAATTGCTCCCCGCGAATCAAGTTGCCCTTCATGCTCGTGGCCAATCAGGTACTGCGAACGTTTGGTCATCGAGAGGTAGTTGTAGGCCGTCGTCAGATAGCCGCCAAGTCCCGTCTTGAGCAATTCGCTCCTCAGTCCATTCAGCGCGTCAACCGAGTAGCAGATTGTCCAGACCACCATATCGCAATCGCCGCGCAATCCGACCGTCGAGTAGGTCAGGGAAAGCAATTCGCCCGGTTTGTTCCATTTTTTGAGCACTTCAGCATATTGCGCACGGTGCTGTGCCTTGATTTCTTCCGGCAAGCGACGCCACTCCGGCATTACTTTCAGGAAGGTAAATCCAACGATCTGACGCTTAACGGGTGCTGCGTCCGGCTTTGCAGTTTGGGGATGTGCTGCGGGGGCTTCGCCTGTTGTTTTTGTTGTCTCTGTCATGCTCTTTTGACCTCATGGTGTTGCGGGGAATGGGATTCGATTGTCAACCAATGCTCATCCTAGCAAATTCGTACATAGATCAGCACTGCTGGGCTGCAAGTTATACTGTCCATAACCATGACTGAAAAAATCCTTGAACTTATCTTTGCTTTTGTCACTTCAACAATCTCCTCTGGCGGCTATGCCGGTGTTTCTCTGCTGATGGCTATTGAATCGGCCTGCATCCCTTTGCCCTCCGAGATCATCATGCCCTTTGCGGGCTATCTGGTATTCAAGGGGCAGTTCAGCTTGTGGGTAGTGGCAATTGCCGGTGCCATCGGCTGCAATCTCGGCTCCATTCCTGCCTATTGGGTGGGTGCTAAGGGCGGACGACCGCTCATTGAGCGCTACGGTAAGTACGTCCTGCTCAGCCACCACGACCTTGACCTCTCGACGAATTTCTTTAATAAATACGGCTCTATCACCGTCTTTCTGGCTCGGTTGCTGCCGGTGGTGCGAACCTTTATCGCTCTCCCGGCAGGGATTGCAAAGATGCCGCTCTGGCGCTTCCACATCTACACCTTTGCCGGCTCCTTGCCATGGTGCTTTCTGCTTGCCTATGCTGGCCAACGGCTCGGCGAAGCATGGCATACGGACCCGCGCTTCCACGCCCTCTTCCACCGCTTCCATATGGTGGTTGTCCTGCTGCTGCTGGCAGGCATTGCGTACTTCCTCTGGTCACATTTAGCGCGCTTCCGCAAGCATCAGAACGCGGCCTAACGCGGCCTTCCTATCAACAGATTCAAGCAGTATTTCGTGTGGTACACTTGTGTACACAACGGTACGCATGTTGGGGGAGCACTTATGGATACGCTCAAAATAGGAATACGCGAATTTCGTGACAAGCTGGCTACATTCCTGCTTGAAACCGATACGCCGGTTGCTATCACACGTCACGGCGATACGGTTGGTTACTATATTCCTGCCCGTCAAAAGCGCAGCGTCTCTGACCGCGAAGCGCTCAAGGAAGCCTCTGTCCGCTGGCAGCAGGTACTAGCTACAGAAGGTATCTCAGAAGACGATGCCGTGAAAGGGTTCAAGCAATGGCGCAGCAAGCGTCGTTAAAGGGATTGCCGAAAGATATAGTACTGGATGCCAACATATCCATACGGGGTGTATTTGGAATTCAAGTTCGCAAACTGCTTGATACCTATGCGGGTTCTGTTGCATTTTTTAGTCCGGATGTCTGTTTTAGAGATGCACGAAGATACATTCCCGCGTTAGCTGAACATCGCAATTTTGATCCCAGGGATGGTCTGCTGATCCTTGACCATCTGACTCAAATTGTAGAAACCGTAGATCGAAGTCTCTACGAGGGTTACGAAAGGGTGGCATGTTCTCGCATATCTCAACGGGACGTATGTATGGACAGAGGATCAGGACTTCTTCGGCTGTGGGATTGCAGCATGGACAAGCAGCAACATTGAAATCTATCTCACGGTAAAGTAAGACGTGCAGCAAATTCCATCCAATCCCATCGTTAAAACTCCTCTCTGGCACGGCGAACTCCGCCGCATGACCACCCTGGCTATCCCCGTTGTGCTCAGCGAGATCGGCTGGATGGCCATGACCATTGTTGACACCATCATGGTTGGCCGCCTCGGGCCGGAGGCCATCGGAGCCGTCGCTCTGGGCAATGCCATCTACTACGCGCCCTCCATCTGCGGAATTGGGCTGCTGCTTGGCCTTGACACTCTCGTCTCCCAGGCTTACGGACGCAAGGACTACGACGAATGCCATCGCTGGATGGCGCAGGCTCTCTACATCGCGATGGCTGCAACCCCGGTTCTGATGCTGATTGTCTGGCTGGCGAGTCACAGCTTCACAGCGCTCGGCATCAACCCGGTCGAGATTGGCCCCGCTCACAGTTATCTGCTCATCCTCAACCTTGGCACACTGCCGCTCTTCTTCTACGGAGGAGCGCGACGCTACCTGCAAGGCGTGGGCCGGGTCAAGCCCATTACTCTGACCTACATCTTCGCGAATCTGGTAAATCTGGCAGGGAACTGGGCGCTCATTTACGGCCATCTCGGATTGCCGCGTTTGGGAGTGCCCGGTTCCGCCATTTCTACCGTTCTGGCGCGGATTGTGATGGCGGCCATGCTGATGGGCTTTGCATGGCATCACGAGCGCAGCCGCGGGCATCCGCTCTTTGCGCATTGGCCCGGCCCTAACTGGTCGCGCATCCGGGAACTGCTCGGCCTCGGATTGCCGGTTGCGATAGCAATTCTCGTCGAGGTCGGCGCATTTGGCGCGGCAACGCTGCTGGCTGGCCAACTTGCACCGGAAGCCCTTGCCGCTCATCAGATTGCGCTGAATTGTGTAAGCCTGACCTACATGGTTCCGCTGGGCGTCTCTGCCGCAGCAGCGGTCAGCGTTGGCCACGCAGTTGGAGCAGGGGACTGGAACCGCGCCCGCAGAGCCGGATGGCTGGCCTTGCTGCTCGGTGGGGGATTCATGGTCTGCGCGGCGATTGTGCTGCTGGTCTGGCCCGTATCCCTCATTCGGATTTACACGCAAGACCCGCGCGTTCTGGCCATTGGGCCAGGTTTGCTGGCTTTGGGCGGTGCCTTTCAGATATTTGACGGCATTCAGGCCACGCTGACAGGTGCCTTGCGCGGGCTCGGAGAGACGCGTGTCCCCATGTATGCAAATTTGGGCAGCTACTGGCTGCTGGGATTGCCGCTTGGAGCTGCTCTATGTTTCTGGCGTGGATGGGGAATCTATGGCGTATGGGTTGGACTGACGACGGCGCTGATTCTTGTTGCTCTGCTAGTTCTGTCGCGATGGGTTTGGGATTCGCGAAGGCTGGGCAGCAAGAGATTCCACGCCAACGCGAATTGAGAGTTAATATGGATAATCAGAAATCGCACCAACATTTATTTCGCAGCGGGAGTGAAGGAATGTCTCTTCCATGGAATGTTGTAGTTCGTCTTTCTGCCTTGAGTATTTTGTTTCTCTCGTTTAGCGTGCTCGCACAGAACGCCAAACCCATCCCCACCCCAGAGCAAGCCTTTCAGGGGAGTTGGCGCCTTTCTATACAGGGCAATCAGGCAGAAACGAACGAAGAAGGACGGCGCATTCTCTATCACTATGTGCGTTTTGTCTCGAATCACGATCTGGAGATGCACGACGTGTATGAGGGAGAGGATGCAAAACATCTGGGCAATTACAGCTTAATCTCGCCACAGAAATTCTACTTTTCTTATAAGGGTTGGAATGATGATTTTGCGCTCAACATAATAAGCGCCTTCAAAATGCAATGGACTGATCCGAGTGGCAAGATATGGATGCTCAGTCACTGCTCAACCAGCGATTGCAATGCGCACAATGCACATGCTCCAATTGATCCTAACTCCCCGATTCGCCACATTGATTTCCGCAATTTTGATTACCCCGCCAGTGCCTGTTCGTTGGTCGGAGCACACGGATTTATTCGAGTCATCAATGGAAAATACACTTATCACGCTGGCAAGCCAGACGAAGCAAGTTTCACCATCCCAAACAGCAAAAATGCAATTGTTTATGGAAACTTCCTTAGTGATGGGACAGAGCAGGCGCTGGTGAGCAGTTCCTGTGGCATGGAGCTATCTACGCAATCTTCCTCCGAGTATTTTCTCTATACCATCGAAAATGGCTCCCCCCACCTTGCTTCGCGGCTTAGACTAAGCGAACTCGCGCTGGATGCGCGGCGGTTCTATCCCAATTTCAACATCTTTCAGGGGTCGGTGATGGGTGCCGAAAACGGGAAAGTCACCTTTGGATTCAGTGCAGGAACAGCGCGATGCTGTCAGGATCATGCCATTATGCTGACGTATACGTGGAAGAACGGATTGCCGGTTGTTTTTGGAGGTTCTTTGAGCGATATCTCGGCATTGAACAACGGTGGCAAGTAATAGGTGGCTCAATAGACCACACCGTTTCAGGCAATGCCTAAATTCCCTCGCCGCCAAAGACATATTCGCCGAGTTGTTCCTGCTCTTCGCGATAGATGGCTCGCTCGGCATACTCCTCAGAAAATGGAGAAGGCTGAGGCACGGAAACACCCTGTAACTTATTCAAATCATTAAGTTGTGTCTGAAGCAAATTCACTCGGTCGCTGAGCGCAATCAGCGCGTCCGAAAGCGGGTCTTTGATGTCGTGCGGGTCGGTAATCAAAACCCGCTTGCCCTGACGGTAAACGATGTGGCCAGGCACTCCCACAACCGTTGAATCAGGTGGAACATCCTGCAATACTACGGAGCCGGCACCCACACGCGAGTTTTCTCCGACCACAATATTGCCGAGGATGTTCGCGTTGTTGCCAACCACGACGCCATTGCGCAGAGTCGGGTGGCGCTTGCCGGTCTGTTTGCCGGTTCCGCCAAGCGTAACTCCTTGATATAGCGTGACATCGTTGCCAACAACGGCTGTTTCGCCAATGACGACTCCCATGCCGTGATCCAAAAAGACGCGACGGCCCAGAACGGCTCCGGGATGAATCTCGACACCGGTGAAGAGTCGGATAATCTGGGAAAGAAAACGGGCCAGCAGACGCAGTCGCCTGACCCAAAGCCAGTGCGTAATCCGCTGCCCCCAAATGGCATGGAGCCCAGGGTAGCAGAGCAATATTTCGAGCAGGGAATGCGCCGCCGGATCGCGTTCCTTGACGCTCGCTATATCCTCACGGATTCGGTTGAACCAGCCCATCTTCTTTCCTCGCTTACTGTTAGCTTACAGCGTTACGGGGTGAGTCGGAAGGGCAAGCGCCTGCTGGCGGATGCTCTCAAAGAGGGCAGACGACAGATAGCGCTCGCCGAAGCTGGGCAGGATCGCCACAACCAGTTTGCCGGCATTTTCCGGACGGCTGGCTACCTGAATGGCTGCATAGACCGCAGCACCCGACGAAATTCCAACAAAGATGCCCTCTTCAAGCGGCAAACGGCGGGCCGTCGCGATGGCATCATCATTCGAGACCTGAATAATTTCGTCAATCAGCGTGGTATCCAGAACCTTCGGCACAAATCCTGCGCCAATGCCCTGAATCTTATGCGGACCGGGCTTGCCACCGCTCAGAACGGGGCTGTCGGTCGGTTCAACGGCAATGGCCTTGAAGCTGGGCTTCTTTGACTTGATGTATTTGGCTGAGCCGGTCAGAGTGCCGCCGGTTCCAACGCCGGAGATCAGGAAGTCAACCTTTCCGTCGGTGTCTTCCCAAATCTCAGGGCCGGTGGTCAAAAAGTGAATTGCCGGATTAGCTGGGTTGTCGAACTGCCGCAGAATGTATGAGTTCGGGGTATTAGCCGCAATCTCATCCGCCTTGGCAATGGCTCCCTTCATGCCATTCGGGCCGGGGGTAAGAACCACTTCAGCACCAAAGGAGAGCAACAGAACACGGCGCTCCAGAGACATGGTTTCCGGCATGGTCAGAATGAGGCGATAGCCCTTGACAGCGGCAATAAAAGCCAGTGCGATGCCAGTGTTACCACTGGTTGGCTCAACCAGAACGGTTACGCCGGGCTTAATCTTTCCTTCCTTCTCGGCTGTCTCGATGAGGGACTTGCCGATACGGTCCTTGACGCTTGAGAGCGGGTTCTGGCTCTCCAGTTTGACCACCACGGTGCCGGGCAGCCCCTTGGTGATTTTGTTGAGGCGAACAAGCGGTGTTTTTCCAATCAACTCTGTGACATTGGCTGCAATAGGCATTGAATCCTCCAAGGATGCAGGGGCGCTGAAGATGAACGCTCTTGCGGTCTGATTTGTGGTTGTCAGGTAAATCCGCAGCCTTGAAGGGAACTCAAGGCCAAGTGAAATCGCTACTCCACAGAGAGTGGAGTTGGACAGGCGTCCGTGCTAGCGACATCGCGGCATGTGGTAAGAGTATTACTCCAAACAGTTTCTTGCAAGAGAAGTATTTTCAAAATACTGTTTTCCCAGCTCATTTTTTGGGGCTTACAATGCCTTGAACAGCTTCTTTGCCGGAATGTGTATCTTCCTATGGATGAGGGATAGTTCCATGAAGTCTGGTTGGACGAAGTGCCTGCTTATTTCTGCTTTGGCAGTTGTCTTTTTCGCAGGTTTTGCTCCACGAGCGGAGTCGCAGGCGATTGCCGGCTCCTACATAGCCTATGGTGATTCGATTACAGCCTGTTTTGTTGTTGGTACAACGGGCTGCTATCCTTTTTTGCTGGCACCGCAGATATTAGGTTCTCCCACTGCTATACCAACCCTCTTTGCATACTCAGGCGATCAGGGATGTGACGCCACCAATGTCATCTTCAACCGCAGCTCCAGAGCGCTTGGCTCTACTGAACTCGACACGCTGATGATCTCAACCAACGATGCATGGGTCAAAGGTCCGGGCAGCTACGAGGCTGTCTTCAATACATGCCAGCAGGCGGCTATCAGTTGGCTCAGTGTTCCGCTCCAGAATAAAAGAACAGCCGCCAACTTTTGCCCGCAGCCAGCCGGATGGTCGCAGGATAAGACCTATTCTGAGGTGATTGGACTCAGTTCTACTACGAACGGAGCCTCCATTACATGGCCCAGCCTTACGACTCCGGCCAATGGCGTCATTTATATCTGGTATCGCATTATTGATGGCAATGGGGGACAGTTCAGTTACACCGTGGATGGCGGCGCTCCCAGCTATGCTCTCAACACGACCATCCCGTCAATTGCTACGCAGAATGGCGGAACTCAATCCGTGGCGCTCCTGCGCATCACTGGATTGAGCGCCGGAGCGCATACAGTTGTAACCAAGGTGGTTTCTGCCACGGGGGCAGGCAATGTGGTGAGCATTCTTGGGATCGCAACGCCACAGGTAGCCGCGACGTTGTTGCCGGTATACGTCTCAGGAACGCCTTATCAATTGAACGATCAGGACTCTATAGCGACAGCCACCTACAACACGGATATCCAGAACAACATACTTTTGCTCCAGAGCGATGGACTCAATCCAGTATTCGTTAATGTGCGAGCCTATAACCACGGCACTCCGCCGGAGATGTTTGACCAGTACCACCCAAACATCCCATTAGGGCACATGGAACTGTTCGAGGCATTCTACGCAGCCATAACCGGCAATTAGAGAAGAAGGTCCGATAACAGATATTCTGTATAGTCAAAATTGAGATTGAAGATATATCTTGAATCACGGGTGAGTCTTTGGGTTTGGTGCTTCCCTACAATAAATAAAGAGGATGGAACGGCCACCGCTACATCTTATAGCGACCAAAATCTTCATCTCCCAAGTCATCAAGACTCTTACGCGGAAGATCAGTGCTGGCTCCAGACGCAGCACTCGCGACACCTTGCGCTAATTGCAGAACCTTCTCCTCAACAAAGATTGGTACATCCGCTCTAAGCGCGATCGCAATTGCATCCGAGGGGCGCGCGTCCAGATAAATACTCTCGCCGGACTGCTCCAGCCACATTCCTGCAAAGTACGTCTCATCATTAACTTCTGTAATAACAACTCGTTGCACGCATCCGTTCAAGCCATAGATTAAGTCTTTCAGCAGATCGTGTGTCAACGGACGCGGAGCCTTGTGCTTCTCAATCTCGATAGCGATGGCATTGGCCTCATAGATGCCTACCCATATGGGTATAACGGCCTCAGAGTTCACGTCCTTCAGGACGACTATGGGCATGTTCGTCGTTGGATCAACCATCAGGCCGCGAATTTTGACTTCAATCTCCATCTCAGACCTCCACCATTTCACCCATAAGACTGTTCGGGAATGTCTTTGTAATCAGAACATGGCGGTAACTTCCCGGCGCAGGCAGAATTGGCTGCTGTGACGTAAAGTTGACCGGAATATTCATGGTACTGCGTCCTGAAACCTGTAAACGTGTCAAATTATGACCCTCAACCATAACTTCTAATATTTTGCCTAAATATCTGTTGTAATTAATCTTCTGAATCTCGCGCTGGCGAGATTGCAATAGTTCCAACCGCCGTATCTTCTCATCCTCCGAGATGGAATCAATCATGGCCAGCGCGGGCGTGTTCGGCCTGGCTGAGTATTTGAATCCATAGATGCCGTCAAACTGAACCTCATCCATCAGCGTCAATGTCTGATAAAAGTCTTCCTCAGTTTCGCCGGGGAAACCGACAATCAAATCCGAGGTCAGGCTGATGGGACGCTTTGCAGCCTTGATCCATGAGACGCGTTCCAGATACCACTCGCGGGTATATTCGCGGGCCATTTGTTTGAGCACTCTGGACGAACCGGACTGCACCGGAAGATGTACATGGTCACAAAGGGTCGGGACGGATTCGATGGCCTCAACGATATCTCTGGTAAAGTCGCGGGGGTGCGAGGTGGTGAATCGAACCCGGCGAGTACCCTTGAGTTGGCCTACCTCGGCGAGCAGTTCGGCGAAGCTCCGCTTCCCTTCCGGGTCGCGGTAGCTGTTCACATTCTGGCCCAGCAGAAGGATTTCTGTGTAGCCGGTATCGAGGATTTTGCGGGCCTCGGCAAGTACCGAGGTCGAGGTGCGGGAGCGCTCTTTGCCACGGGTATACGGGACAACGCAGTAAGAACAGAACTTGTCGCAGCCCTCAATGATGGTGATGTAGGCGCGATGGAGATTTTTGCGAGCGGTGAACTCGGTTTCAAAGGCCGCATCCGTTTGCCGGTCATCGAGGCCGGTAATGCGGCGCTCCCCTGCTTCGAGGCGCTCCAACATCTCAGGCAGCCTGCGATAGGAGGCTGAACCGGAGACAATCGAGACAAAGGGGGCCTTCTCGAATATCTTTTCGCCCTCCTGCTGGGCTACGCAGCCGAGGACTGCAAAGCGTTTGCCTTCCCCTTGAAGACGCTTATAGAGATCAAGGCGGTGAAAGACCTTTTGTTCTGCTTTATCGCGGATGGAGCAGGTGTTGTAGAGGATGAGACCGGCGTCTTCCTCGGTTTCGACCTGGGAGTATCCCTCACTCTCCAGTGTGCCGATGACCTTCTCCGAGTCATGCGCGTTCATCTGACACCCGAAGGTTTCAATGTAGAAGGTCTTCTTCTGGGCGCTCGCATCCATAACAGGTTAGAGTATAGCCTTCTAACCCTTTCGTGTGTTCTCTACTCGTCTATTATGAAGTATCTTATGGGCATGAAGTTGCCTATTTTGAGCGAAATTGAGTCCGCAGCAAAACTTGTCTACGCGACCATGCCGCCCACTCCTCAGTACAGTTGGCCGCTGGTAAATCTGCGCGTTGGGGCCGAGGTGTGGATCAAACACGAAAACCACTCCCCTGTCGGCGCTTTCAAGTTGCGCGGAGCGGTGGTGTATCTGTCGTGGCTGGTCAAAAGAATTCCGGGGATAAGAGGCGTTGTAGCCGCAACCCGTGGCAACTATGGTCAGGGTGTGGCTTTGGCTGCACGAGCACTGGGTCTGCATACCGTCATCGTGGTTCCGCACGGCAACAGCGTGGAGAAAAACAGGGCGATTCTCTCGCAAGGAGCTGAACTGATTGAGTTTGGCATTGATTTTCAGGCTGCGCTGGAACATGCGCGCCAGTTGGCTGCCCGACGCGGCTTCCACATGGTCGAAAGCATGCACGAGCGGCTGGTTCACGGTTCGGCCACCTATGCCAGGGAGTTTTTTCAGGGAGCGCCGCCGATGGATCGCGTCTACGTGCCGATCGGCCTTGGCTCCTCTATCTGCGGAATGGTGGCTGCGCGCAATGCTCTCGGGCTGAGTACGGAGATTATTGGTGTGGTCAGTGAGCTCTCGCCCTCCTATGCGCTCTCCTTTGAGCAAGGGGTGCTGGTAGAACATGCCTCGACCTCGGAGATTGCCGATGGTCTGGCGTGCAGGCGCCCGGTCGAGGCGGCTCTGGATGTAATCCGCGCAAATGTTAACCGCATTGTGCGGGTCAGCGACGAAGAGATTCGAGCCGCCATGCGAGCGCTCTTCGAGGATACGCATAATGTAGCCGAGGGTGCAGGAGCAGCAGCCATGGCCGCAGTTCTGAAGGATAAGGACCAACTGGTCGGCAAGCGCGTTGGGGCTATCCTGAGCGGCGCAAATATTGACGCGGACCTCTTTGCCAAAGTGCTGATGGAAACAGCCACAGATAACGCAATCGTGGCGTAATCTGAATGGCATGACGACGAAAGACTCTGAACTTAAGCCTCTCTACCATAGCGCGCAGAATAATTGCTTCGGTTGCGGTACAGCGAATGAGTCCGGTCTGCAACTAACCTTCTCTCTGGCTCCGGATGGGACGGTGGTGAGTCTGGTTGAGCTGAGCGCGCGCTTCTCCGGCCCTCCGGGATATATCCACGGCGGGATTCTGGCAACGCTGATGGATGAAGGCATGAGCAAGGCGCTTCGCGTACGCGGACCGGTAGCTATGACACGGCATATGGAAGTGGATTACCTGCGTCCTGCTCCGGTTGAAACGCTGCTCCGATTAGAGGCTCGCCATCTTCGCGAAGAGGGCCGCAAGCACTGGTGCGAGGCGGTACTGCTGGACGCAACCGGCATGGCTCTGACACGCGGCAAGGGATTGTTTATTGCGCTTGACCCGGAAAAAGTTGCGTCGCATCTGGCGAGTGGCAGGTAATGCTCGGCACAGGTATCGTCGTCGGTTGAGATGTGATCCTCAGGAGCGTATCTTTCAACGTAATTCCAATCGCTGATACACTTGATTTTAAGCAATTGAGCTGCAAACGATGCACTTGAGCGTTGCTCGCTTGTGCAATCTACAGAGAGGCTGGGAGTTTGATGAGTCAGGAAGCGGAAAATAAGAGTAATCAGGGGAGTACGGCATTGCGCCTGAAGGTGGGCCTGGCAGAGATGCTTAAAGGCGGCGTCATTATGGACGTGATGAGCCAGGAACAGGCCGAAATTGCCGAAAAGGCAGGAGCCGTGGCCGTAATGGCGCTGGAACGCGTACCGGCGATCATTCGCGCCGAGGGCGGCGTCTCCCGCATGGCCAACCCAAAGATCATCAAAGGCATCCAGTCAATTACCTCCATTCCGGTGATGGCGAAGGCCCGCATCGGGCATTTTGTCGAGGCACAGATTCTACAGGCGCTCGGCGTTGACTTTATTGACGAGAGCGAGGTACTGACTCCCGCTGATGAGACGCATCACATTGACAAGCACGCCTTTACGACTCCCTTTGTCTGCGGAGCACGCGATCTGGGCGAGGCTCTGCGGCGCATTGCCGAGGGCGCGGCTATGATTCGCACCAAGGGCGAGGCCGGAACCGGCGACGTCATCCACGCCGTCAAACACATGCGCCAGATCGTGAAGGAAATGCGCGCCCTGACGGTTCTTGGCGAAGAGGAGCTTTACTGCGCCGCCAAGGAACACCGCGCGCCCTACGAACTGGTTCGCATGGTAGCAAAGACCGGCAAGCTGCCGGTGCCGAACTTCTCTGCCGGCGGCATTGCTACCCCTGCCGACGCAGCACTGATGATGCAACTCGGTGCGGAGAGCGTGTTTGTAGGCTCCGGAATCTTTATGAAGGGTGGCGCAACGCCGCTCGACCTGAAGGACAAGAAGGAACGCGAAGAGGCAGAATCGCGCGCCAAAGCCATCGTGATTGCTACAACACACTTCAACGATCCGAAGATTCTTGCAGAGGTTAGCGAGCAGATGACGGGCGCGATGAAGGGATTGGCGATTTCGGCGATTGAAGAAAAGGATTTGCTTCAGACGCGGGGCTGGTAAGCAATCTGTTTGTTGAGTTGTGAATCTGAAATGGCCCGCAGTTCCCTTCCGGAGTGCGGGCCGGATTTTTTTCTGAGCGATTCCTGATGGAAGAGCAGGTCCCTCCGCTTTGCTGCGGGATGACAACCAGAAAAACAGAAACAAAAGAAGAGAAAGGTCAGTCGGTTGGCAGAGAGCAAGTTGCGCATTGGAGTGTTGGCGATTCAGGGAAACTTTGCAGCCCACGCTGCCGCCCTCAGCGAGGTCGGCGCAGAGCCGGTTGAGGTGCGCAAGCCGGAACAGATTTCCGGATTGGATGGGCTGGTGATTCCCGGCGGCGAATCAACGACGATTCTCAAGTTTCTGGAGCGGGATGGATTTTTTGAAACTTTACGTAAATTTGTGACGACCAAACCAACTTTTGGCACCTGTGCGGGTTCTATTTTGTTAGCGAAAGAAGTGGTGCATCCGGCGCAGAAGAGCCTTGGCGTTTTGGATGCGACCGTCGAGCGCAACGCATATGGACGTCAGATTGACTCCACGATTCTGGCCGGCAAAACTTCTCTGCCGGGCGGGCCGATGGAGATGGTTTATATTCGCGCACCAAGGATTCTGAGGGTGGGCGCAGGGGTTGAGGTGCTCGCTGAGCGCGACGGATTCCCTGTTCTGGTCAGGCAAGGCAGGCTGCTGGCCGCAACCTTCCACCCGGAGATGAGTCCTGACCGCCGAGTTCACCGTCTCTTTATTGAAATGGCGAATTCCTCCAAGTAAAAAATCAATGTACCTTGAGCGATTGCGGCGCATCATATGAATAGATGGCTCAGGAGTTCAGATGCCGGTTACGACCAAATATCCGCGAGGAGGAGTTCGGGAGCAGACGCCGGGCCACGGAGGGCGTCCGCCCGAGCTTCCGCACAAGACCGGCGGCGGCGGGGATGGAGATAACTGGAAAGATGAACGACAGGGGCACCGCGGCCCGCGCGAACATCTGAACCGCTGGCGCCTGATGATGGCTGTCGGCATTGGCAGCGACCTGATCTTCTTTCTGGTTCTTGCCGCAATCTTTTTCAGCACAAAATCAAACATGCATCTGAATGAACGGACGCTATCTTTTATCAGCGATTGGCATCCCATCCAACTGCCTCGCCTGCTCTGGGCAAATACAGTTGTGCTGGCACTGAGCTGCGTGACCATGGAACTGGCGCGACGCCACATCTTCTTTGAGCTTGATGTGATTGAGGAGTGGCTTGGACTGGGCCGTCCCGCTGCCAGACGCACCATTCCCTGGCTGGGAGCGACGGTGGCGCTGGGAGCGCTCTTTCTGCTGGGACAGGTGATGGTCTGGATGCAACTGGCCGCACAGGGATTTGTCTTCCTCGGCAACCCGACACCGGCCAGCTATTGTTTTTTCCTAATGACGGGCCTCCACGCGCTGCACCTGCTGGTTGGCATCGGCGCGCTGATGGCTTGCTTGTGTGGGCTTATTTTTCTCAAGAAGATGGAAACTCGTCAGATACTGGTGGATTCAACGGCATGGTACTGGCATGCAATGGGGCTTTGCTGGATATCCTTGTTCCTGATACTGGAATATGCGCAGTAAAGCTCTGAACACTACTCAGACTTGAGCGATTCAACCGGGTCCATATGCGCGGCGCGCGTGGCGGGCAGTGTTCCAAAAACCGCACCCACAATCACCGCCGTCCCAAGCGCAACAAATACAGAGAGCCACGAAAAAGGCAGCTTGTAATCTGTAAAAAAGCGAATTCCCAAAGGCACAGACACTCCCAACAGGCAGCCAGCCACCCCGCCAACCAGAGAAATAAAGATAGCTTCTACAAGAAATTGCAGTTTTATTTCGAGACTGGTTGCTCCCATAGCTTTGCGAATACCAATCTCCTGAATGCGAGAGCGAACCGTCGCCAGCATGATATTCATAATGCCGATTCCGCCAACCGCCAACGTGACCGCTGCCACCAGCACCAGCACGACGGTCAGTACATTTGCAATCAGCGCAGCAGTCGTGAGCAACTCCGTCATGTTGAAGACCGTGTAGACGGAAGTTGGCCGGTGGCGCGAACTGACCAGGCGAACAATCTGCTGGGAGGCCAGCGGTACATCTTCCATGTTGCGGATGGAAAAGAAAATTTTCTTCACGGTATTCGTGCCGGTAAAATAGCGTGCTACCGAGTATGGTATCAGGATTGTCTCATCCATAATTTCGGACTGGCCGAAGGTGTCCACGCTCTCTTTGAAGGTTCCGATGATGGTGAAAGGGATGCCGCTGATACTGATTCCCTGCCCTACAGCGGCCTCCGGACTGCCAAACATCAGTTTTGCAAAGGGAATCGTAACTAAAGCACATTTGGCATGGGTATTTTCGTCGGTCTCATCGAAGAATCGTCCGACGGGAACGATCAGGTTGCGAACGCTGACGTATTGCGGGGAAACGCCCAGCACCAGCGTGTTCTTTTCCATCCCGCTGCCAATGCTGATCCTGTTGTGCATCGGCAGCATCGGGGAGGAACCGAGAACCGAAGGCACCTGCGCATCCACGGCCAACTCGTCTTCGCGGGTGAGCATCTCGCTCAGAGTGTCGTTTTCCGTGCCGGAGGTTGCGCCGCTGGTGAAATCAAGCTCGACCAGATTCGTACCGATGCGTTGAATCTGATCCAGAATGTACTGCTTGCCGGTCATCCCGATGGTGACCACGAGAATCACGCTGGCCGAGCCGATGACCATACCCAAAGCCGTCAACAGGGAGCGCATCTTGTTGGCGCGGAAGCTGTCAACAGCAAGCTTCACAATCTCACTGAAGAGCATCGTATCTTTGGCGCTGGCCAGGGTCAGGTCAAAAGATATCTTTCGGGATTTTTCGGCGGAAGGCATTTTTGTATTTTGCGGACATCAAGCTTTCATTCACACAGAGTTAAATCTTCTATGAAGGTTAGCGTGATGGGTTGCCTCCGGTCAAAAGTTGCGTCTTTTCTTAGGCTTTTGGGGTATTGAGCGCACCAACGGAATTGCGCGCTTCCACAATCAGGCTCCGGAGGCCAAGAGCGGCAACCGCAACAAGCACGATCATGTTTCGCAAATCATCCCAGCCGTGCAGGCTGATTCCGATCATATCCATCCCGATAAGAACAAGCACCAGAGCGGTTAATGCGATGCCCGCCTTCGATCGCGATAGAAGGGAGCGTGCAACAATCAGCATCATCGGCAATGTTACTGCGTGTACATCGTATTGCATGATTCGCGGATTCAGCAGGATGGTTCCGACAAGCAGTACCGGAATCCAGCTCTCAGCAGCAATACGGCGCTGACGATAAAGCCTGTTGAAGCAGAAGAGAATCGTAAAAAGAAGAAGACCATAGATCAGAAAGACCAGTGTGGTCGGCGTGGAATAGGGCAGCCCGCGCATGTACAGGAAGCGCCCAAGAACTCCCGCAGGACTTAATCCGAAATCGGAATTGAGCTTGAACTGTAAATGAACGCACAACAGAAACTCACGAAACTCAGTCGGCCAGAGCCATCTTTGCAGCGCCAGCAGGCAGAGCGAAGCAGCAGCCACAGTAGCAGACCTGAACCACTGTCCAATGCCTGCCAGCAGCGGTATCGCCAGCAATGTCAGCAACGGAGGCTTGAAGCAGGCTGCAAAAAAAACTGCCGCATAAAACCAACTCCATTGATTACGACGCCATCCCGGAACGGTAGCCGAAAATATCAGTCCGTACAGGATGTAGGCAACATTTCCGCTCAGCAGATCGTCGCCTGTCATAAGTCCCGGAAAGAAAATTACCAGCGGAATCAGGAAACCGATTCGTTCGCGCTCCTGCGGATGGAAGCATTGTGCTCCTGCCCACAGTAGCGCTGCAAAGCCTGCCGCATAGATCATCCAGTAAAGAGCACTGGCCAACCAAACCGGCAGAAGGTTGAATCCACGCAATACCAGCAGGGTCAGAGGCGGGTAGACGTAGGTGAAAGTATGCCGCCCTGCGGCCAGAGCTGCGTACTGGCGCGCAATCCCATCAGCATATGGATCCATGCCAGCAGAGAGAAGTTGCATCGCCCGATAGTAATAAACGACGTCCCAACCTCTACCGCGAAGGCAAACGATCATCCCGGCAAGCGAAAGAAAAGACGCCAGCCATACAAATCGAAGAAGCAAGGTATGCAGGTGCGTGTTGTTGAAAAAATCTTTAACCCTATGGTTCGCGCATTCCCTCATTTGATTCTTCCCACAAGATTCTGTTCAGCACTTCCGGATGGTACAGGCAATCTGTTGGATATGGGGAAAAAGATGACAACATCCTGATCCTGCATGCGCACAAAGTAGTTTTGCTGAATTGCTGCAAGAATGCCTGGAGTAAAGCGCTCCAGTTTCATTTCTCTTTTCATGTCGCCATCAAGCTGAATTGCCCCATATTGTCCATCGCGAATCCTGTTGATAATCACATCTTCCTTTAGCTTCCCGAATTCAATCATTCGCGTTGTATTAAAGCCATCATACAAAAATGGTTTACCTGCAAAGTAACAGCGCAGCAGACTCTCGCAGATTTCCGGCCCCGGCTGGCTGCGCATCAGTGCAACCTGCTGCTGAAATCTTGCCTGAGCTGAAGCTGATTCTTCTAATCCCACTACGGGGTTGACGTTTCCCAGCATAATCAAAGGGATCATAAGCCAGAAAAACAACACAGGCGCAGCCCATTTTTCTAAATACCCCCGCGTCCATCGCGGCTCGATTGCAGGAATGGCGTCAAAGAACAACCCCAGCAAAATCGAAGTTGCCATAAAACAACTGAAGTAAGCATTGATCCAGACGCCATGGCCACCGATGAAATACGTCCCCAGCCCCAGCGATGTCGTCAGCAGAATTGCAGCAATGCGAAGCTCAGGATTGTTGCGCACCTTAATCGCCATATACACGGCCGCAGCAATCGGCAGCAACTCCGGCCCCAGAACATCCACCAGCATCCCAAAGGATCGGCTGAGGTCGTAGAGTCTTGGAGCCAGCAACTGGCTCAAGAAATACGGCCCGCCAAAATGGATATTCAGCAAGATTGCAACACCAACAAACAAGAGTCCGCAGAGCGCAAACCACAGCGCCCGAATCCTCGACAAAAAACAAAGATCAATCAGAACCGTCAGCGGAAAATCAATCAGGTTGTGTTTGACACACCCACCGGTCACAAACAGGAGCGAAGCAAATCCTATTGCAGTGTAACTTCTCCTGTTACAGACATACACAAACAGTCCGGCCAGAAAAAACACCTGGGCAAACATCTGCGGATCATCCATTCCGACATAGATATTTGCTTTTGTACAAAACAAAGCCATGCAATAGAGTCCGGCCAGCAAAGCAGGCCGTCCGGCCCCTGTTAACCTGCGCACGATAAGCGCTGTCAGAACGCTGCACCCCAGAACACTCAGTAGGGAAAGCATACGAGCTGTAAATAAATAATCATGCGTCCACCGGTGCAGGGTGGCCAGAACGAAAAATGATAGCGCGGGATAATTATTTGTTGTCCATCCATGTGCTTCCGGATAGAGCCACTGATGATTCACCACTCTTTCAACGTTGTATACATTCCAACCCTCGTTGTAACTTAATTCCACGAGGAAAAAAGATCGTACAAATGGAATTACAGCAGTGTAGAGAGTAAATAACAGGCAAAAAAGAACGCCCCAGCTTTCCCGCGGCAAAAACTTCTTTTGTCTTAACTCATTCACAATAATTGCTCGACCTTGCCGGAGAAGATATTAAAATACACAGTCCTCTCCACCAACTTGGGACACAAATTTACAAGCAAAGTTTCGGACATTATTCACATATCCATGGAACGAAAAGTGAATATTTATACTTTATATCTTTCTATTAACCAATTTCCTTTTGCCGCAGCTTCATAAAGTTGAATTTACACACCATTCATCAATTGAAATATTTCTTTGGTTTCGCAGCCATCCGGCACAACTATTTTCCCAAAGCAATGTTTAAAACAACGATGTATCAACTTCAGCCTTAGAGCTTTGTTGTCGAAAGGACATCGTGATTCTCGACTTCGAAAAATCCGAGATTTCGCGAGCCACTATTTTGCCGGACAAAATCTCCGCTGCTCAGGAACCCGCCCTTCAAGACGATGCTCTCTTTTCGTCATCTGCCCCAATTCAACGCAGCAGTCGGATTCTTGTTCCTCTGCTGATTGCAATCTTTGTAATCCAGTGCGCATGGTTTATCCGCACCCAATCCTTCACCAACGACGAGCCGGAGCATCTGGTAGCAGGACTTGAGGCGTGGCATTTTGGCGAGTTCAAACACTGGCACGATCAGCCCCCTCTTGGGCGCCTGCTGTTTGCTTTGCCACTTTTGAATACGAACTGGCAGTACCGCCTTATCAACGATCAGGTCAATCCGATTACTCCAGCGTCGGAGGTCTGGCTTTACCGCGCGCGTCCGGTGAATGTGTTCCTCGGGGTTGTGCTTCTGCTTCTTCTGTGGACAACCGCGCGCCGGTTATTTTCAGAGTCAGCCGCTAATTTCGTGCTTGCGCTGGCCGTTCTTTCGCCGGATTTGATTGCTCACTATTCCCTTGCAACCATTGATGGCATCGGCTGCCTGTTTATATTTGCCTGCGCCGTGCAGTTGCTGCGCTATTGGCACAACCCCTCGCGCGGCCAACTGGTGCTTCTGGGAGTTTTGCTTGGCGGCCTGCTGCTGGCCAAGTTCAACAGCCCGCCGCTGCTTCTGCTGGCGCTGGGCATGGTTCTTGTACTTGCACCCGGAGGAATCAGTTTTCGCCCACGCAATTTTCACTGGCGGCGCGTGGGCGCAGCTTTTCTTATAGTCTGCATGGTGGTGTGGACTGGATATTTCTACCATGTATCCAAAGTTACTTTTGCCGATCAGATGGTAACCATCCACTTTGCCGGATACACAAAGCTGTTGCAGTACGATATGCCGACGCTCAGCACACCCATCACCATCTTTTTACCTGCGTGCGAATGGCTGACCGGATTGGGCATGGTAGTTTTTCATAACATTGAGGGCCATCGCAGCTTCTTTTTAGGCGCTTATTCAGCCACCGGATTCAGACTTTACTTCCCGGTTGGAATTTTGTTGAAGTGGCCGCTGATTATTCTCATGCTGGGCGCAGTCGGAGCCGCACTCACCCTGCTGCGACGGATTCCGAACCGACGCAATCTTTTGTTCCTCAGCATCCTTCCTGTAGTCTATTTTGCATTTGCGATTGTGACGCACATTGACATCGGCATTCGGCACGTTCTGCCTATCTACCCATTTCTACTGCTCTATACGGGCGCTGTCTGGGAGTGGTCGCGCGGCCTGCGTTCCGGGAAAATCATTCTCTCAATTCTTCTCCTGTTACAGGCTGCCGATATTGCCCGCTATGCGCCGGATTATCTCTCCTACTTCACCGTGCTGGTAAAACCGGCAAACACATGGCAACTGATGAGTGATAGCAATACCGACTGGGGCCAGGGGATAGTCGCTCTGCTCAACTACCAGGCGGCGCATCCCGACGATCCCATTTCTCTGGCCTACGTTGGCGAAGTTGATCCGGCATGGTATGGCATTCGCTACACCCGCCTGCATGAGCAGGATCGTCCTACGGGTACGGTGATCGTGAGCGCCACCCATCTCTCCGGACAATTGCTTAAGGATCACACCGCCTATCGCTGGTTGTTGCAGTACCCGGTAAAAACAGTCCTGAACCATACGCTGTACGTCTTTGAGGTGCCGCGAAACAATGCGACATCCCTGCCCAAATTGGCCGGCGCGCAAGCGCTCCAGAGAACGATGCCAGTCAATTGAGAACTGGAGGATCTCAGCATGAAGATTAAATTTCCCTTTCGTGTTTTGTTGCCGATTCTGCTTTTGACAGCAATTGGCTTTCTGGTTATGGGCTACCATCCCGGAGCAGAAGACGATGCTATTTATCTGAGCGCCATCAAGGCACACTTGAATCCTGCTCTCTTTCCCCATGATGCCGCCTTCTTTCAGTTGCAGATGCGCACCAGCTTCTTTGACACCCTGATGGCGAACTTTGTTCAGGGATCGGGCATCCCGCTGGCATGGGCAGCGTTGCTATGGCAATTGATCACAATTTTCCTGATCCTCCTGGCCTGCTGGAGCATCGTAAGTCAGATATTCGAAGAAGAGACCGCGCGCTGGGCTGGAGTGGCCATGGTCACGGCCTTATTTACGCTGCCGGTGGCCGGTACTGCTCTGTTCATTCTGGATCAGTACCTTCATCCGCGCGGTCCGGCGACGGCACTCATTCTATTTGCCATTTCAAGAATTCTCGCCGACAAGCGATGGCAGGCCGCACCGCTTCTACTGGTGGCATTCCTGATACATCCGTTGATGGGCGCGCTGGGCATCTCTTTTAGTTGCGTGCTGAGCCTGACACAATCTGAAGCATTGCGAGTGCAGTTACAACAGTTGCGCTCCCGCTGGATTCCTGAGGGAGCAACTCCGATTGCCATGACGATTCCTTTTGGCTGGGTCTTTGATCCTCCCTCGCAAACATGGCTTGACGCTTTTCACAGGGGTCACGCATTTCGCCTCTATCAATGGGAGTGGTACGAGTGGCTGGGAGCGATTGCACCGCTGTTTCTCTTCTGGATTGTTGTACAGCTCGCACGCAGGCGCGGAGAAAATAAACTGGCAAACTTTGCCACTGCAATTTGCTTTTACGGTCTCTTTCAACTGGCCGTAGCGATGGTGATTCAGGGCCCCGAAGCGCCGATTGGTCTCAGCACTCTGGAACCGATGCGCTATCTGCATCTGATTTATATCTTCCTTGCGCTGCTAGGCGGAGCCTACCTGGGCCGGTACCTGCTGAAGGCGAGCCTGTGGCGCTGGGCGATTTTTCTGCTGATCGTGAATGGCGGAATGTTTCTGGGGCAGCGGGAACTCTTTGCCAGCAGCACTCATGTTGAACTGCCGACCACGCCTCATACCAATGCATGGTTACAGGCCTTTGACTGGATTCGCCAGAGCACACCTGTGGATGCCTACTTTGCTCTCGGCCCGCGCTACATGGCGGCCCCGGACGAAGATCATCACAGCTTTCGCGCATTGGCTGAGCGCAGCCAGTTGGCCGATTCCGTAAAGGACACCTCTGTTGTGACCAAGGTGCCGGAACTGGCTCCGATATGGAAAGAACAGATTGATGCGCAGGCAGGATGGAACCAGTTCAAGCTCAACGACTTTGAGCGGTTGAAGTCAGAGTTTGGAGTGGATTGGGTTGTGGTCCATTCTCCGGCAACGGCGGGGCTGGTATGCCGCTGGCATAATGAGAGCCTCTCAGTATGCATGATTCCGTAAAGGCGTATCAGGCCTGCGTCTTTACGGTGCGACGCGGACGCAGGCATAGGGGCCATCGGGAATGATCGCCACACGTGCCTTCGGCAGAAGACCGCTCACCAGAGAGCGGAGGGCATCTTCGATGCGGGCAAAACACTTGTCTTGAAGAGTTCCTATCAGTTGCGCGTCAACTCCTGGCGTAAAAAACAGGATGTCATAGCGCAAAGCAATCAGAGCAAGCTTCTCCAACTGCCATTGATCGGGCACTACCGGAGCGCCCTGAATCTCATCAAGAAAATTCTGCGCGCCCTTGTAATTTCTGAGCTTGGCAGCAAACTCCGGAGAACCAATTCCTTCGGAGCACTCTCCGATGCACAGAATCTTTCCGCCCGGTTTGACGATGTGCTGAACGGCAGAAATCCCCTTGATGGTCTGGTAGAAGGTCAAATCGAGCGGATGCCCTGCTGCACTGGTAATTGCGGCATCAACGTACTCCGGCAAATATCCGATGGAAGACTCCCGCACAAACTGCACGCCAGCCGCATGTGCCTGAACCGGTTCTCCGGCAAATACACCGGAGATCTGCCGGTCATGCGTGAGCGTTACGTCCAGAATAAAATCGTGTCGCGCCATGCGGGCAATTTCCAGCAACTCCGCATGAAGCGGATTTTCTTCAATGGATCCCTCGATTGCCAATTTCTCCCGCATAAACCGTGGGGAGTGAATGACCTTGATGGTCTCCTGCGCTGCCAGTCCCGGCACAATCAGCTTGCGCCCGCCGGAAAATCCCAGCATGAAATGCTGTTCAATGAATCCCAGCGTGATGTGGAGATCAGCGTCAACAAATCTGTGGTCTATGTATACGGGTGTTCCCTTTGCGGTAACTCCCAAATGCTTGTGTTCCTGAAGGATTTTGGCATCGTGATTCACGATAGGGTAACAGGAGGCAATCTCCGGGCCAAGAATCTCCTGCAATTCTGCCTCGGTAGCCTTGCGATGCAGACCGGTCGCGATACATATGCTGATGTCCCGATGCCTCAAACCAGCCTGATGAAGGCGCTTCAGAATCGGAGGCAGAGTAATCTTGTTCGGCGCAGGCCGAGTGATGTCGCAAACAGAAATGGCTGCGGTTCTTTTGCCGCGAGCCATCTCCAACAGCGATACACAACCCACGGGAGAATCCAGCGCGGCCTCTATTGCCCGTTCAGCATTGCTAAGAGCCGCTGCCGATTTGACAGCGATTACTTCGTAGTCCGGACCGGAAGGCAAATCCAGTTTGAGACCACTCTTTCCATACGCAACGACTGTTTCCATCTGCACCTCGCCTGTCCTGCTTGCCGCCCGATGGGCTGCCTATAGGATAAACCTTGTGCCCTCCCATCCATACAAGCAGTCAAAGCCTAATGGGCACTGATGTAATTGCCAAATCCTACGACGATCGTAGAAAAGATCAGCAGGAAAAGCCCGCTGCTTACCAGCAGCTTCGTCCTGCGGCTGGTGTCACGCCACTCCCGCAAAATAATCCCCCAGAGCGTGGCAAAAATAATGATGCTCGCCATGTGGAGCGCCCAGCTTGAAAAATCATATTTGCCCATTTTGGTCTGGCCCATGGAATAGAAGAAAAACTGGAAGTACCAGACGAGGCCAGCAGAGGCAGCCAGAAGGTAATTCCGCAGCAGCGTTCCCGGACGAATTCTCAATTCGGCTAATAAATTGCGCGGGTCAACATCCATCAACGTTTGTCCTGTTGTGCGCGCGGTTCCCATCGGATTTATTCCGGGACTTCCTATAAACTGCGCAACAGAACCATTGCGCCAGATAAGAAAGGCGGACCAGAGAAAGTTGGTTGTGAATCCGCCCCAGAGGACCACCACCAACACGGGTAGATTCTGCCACAAGTCCGCTCTGCCGTGAGCGAGCAGTTGAATTTTGGCAATCGCGGCAATCTCCTTGCCCGACGCCAACCCATAGGCGAAACATGAACTCATGATTCCGGAGAATACGGCGACGGCCAATCCTTTTCTGAATGAGTAGTCGCGTTCTCCGGTAAGAGCCTTGTCTTCCTCGGAGATTTCTTTCTCCTTCGAGTAGCCGGCCATACCGTTGATTGCAATTGCAACCATGCAAAGCGCAACGCCGAGAAGAATGATCCGCCCGCCCGTCTGATGCGTAATCGTCAGCAACTCACCGCGAAAGATCGGCGGCATCAGCGTTCCAAAGGCAGTGCAAAAACCAAGTGCAATGGCATAGCCGAGCGCAATCCCAAGATAACGAATCGAAAGCCCGAAGGTAAGACCGCCGATTCCCCACATCGCCCCCCACAGTACCGAGTGCCACAGCGATGTACTCGATGCCTGATGCAGGATGAGTGAAAGATTCGGGACCAGGAGCGAGGCTACACAGACCGGTGCAATCAGCCATGCAGCTACGCCCTGAATAATCCAGTAAATCTCCCACGACCAACGCTTGATGGGGCGGAACGGAATGAAATTACTTGCCGAGCAAAGCCCGCCAATCCAGTGATAAACAACGCCAATAAGCGGATTTGGTTGCATATTTGACCCATTCTCCTCTGACAGTTTGAAGTTGCGCTGCCTGACTGGATATGTTTGCTGTACCGGCTTTCACTACCCTCTTTTGCTCAGATGGTTTTGTTCGTATTCGCGTACCTGCTTCAGCCATGCAAGACCGGCAGGCGCATTCTGACGGATGCAGTACTGTTCCCATACAGCCGTCCAGGGCATAGTCTTCATCTCTTCAAATAGAGCCATACGGGTTGTGCCGTCAAAATTCTTTTCTGTCTCCAGCAGCAGCGCACGCGGTTCCAGCAATGCACGCAGCAGGGCCTTGCGCATATTGCGCGCGCCCACTACCCACGCGGCAATACGGTTGATGCTCGCATCAAAGTAGTCCAGACCGATATTTACGCGATGGGTGGCGTTGCTGCGAACGATCTCCTGCGCAATGGCAATGGTCGGATCGTCGAGAAGGACAACGTGGTCACTGTCCCAGCGTACCGGACGAGAAACATGCAGGAGAATCTCATCGAGAAAGGACAGAGCCGTGGATATCTTATCGGAAACATCCTCGGTGGGATGGAAGTGGCCTGCATCCAGCGTCAACAGGATTTTGCGGCTGACTGCATAGGCCAGATAGAAATCATTGGAGCCCGGCGTATAAGTCTCCGCGCCAATGCCAAAGAGCTTGCCCTCGACTGCAACCTTATGGTGCTTTGAATCTGAGCCGGCAAGAATCTTATCGAGCGCTGCCACCAGACGTTGGCGGGGCGCAAACCGGTCTGCGGGAAAATCCTTGCTTCCATCCGGAATCCAGATGTTCATGACGCAGGAGGAATTGAGTTCTTTGCCAAAATACTCTGAAATGCCACGGCTGGCGATGCAATGTTCAATCCAGAACTCGCGCACGGCGGCATCAGGATGCGTCAACGTCTGGTTCTGCGCGCTCAAGGGGTGAGAAAAACATGTCGGATTGAAGTCTAGGCACAGATTCTGCGATTTTGCCCAGGCGACCCAGTGCGCAAAATGCTCCGGTTGAATGGCGTTCCGCTCGACGACATGCTCGGCCTCAAGATAGATTGCGTGCAGATTCAGACGCTTTTTGCCCGGAATCAGTGCGAAAACAGCCTCTAAATCCTCTCTTAATTCTGTGGCATTGCGGGCACGCCCCGGATAGTTCCCGCTAACCTGAATTCCTCCGGTCAGGTCTCCCTTTGGGTTCTCGAATCCGTGAACATCATCGCCCTGCCAGCATTGAATGGAAATAGGAATTTCATTCAATAACTGAATTGCAGTCTCAGTATCTACACCAACTTCCGCATACCGCTCCTTCGCCAGATCGTACGCCGTCGCGATAGCCTGCTCACCTGCTGCCATGGAACTTCCTCCTCAAAACCCGACTCTTTGTTCTCTGCCGCGCCCTCAGAAATCCCCCATTGAGTTGCTTTCATCAGGGAGTTGGATTTTTTACAGGCTCCGTTGTGGACAATCCATAGTACTCCAACAAGTATTCATATTGGAAACTGTTCTTGTATTGATTTTCGGAAAATAACAGACAGGGAGACTCCCGAATAGATTCGATCAATCTATCGCAATATCAGATACACATTCCTGTTCGATTTCATGGACAAAACATGCTACTTCCCGAAGGATCGTACTACCGCCTGAATCAATCCCGGAATGTCTGAGGGGCTGGCTTCGGCGGCCGGCTCCCATGCATATTCCCGCAGAGTGGCTGAGGTAATCGGGCCAATGGAAATAGCTGCAAGTCCGGCGGGGGGCGTTCGGAAGCCGGCAAGCTCTGCAACCTTGACGAAGTTATGGACCGTAGAGGAACTGCTGAAGGTTGCAGCATTCAGCTTCGAATTGAGCGCCCGGCTCATCTGCTCTGCTGCGCCGCTGGGTGGGACATTCTGATAGGCATCAACTACCTCAACCGTGGCGCCGATAGCGCGAAGCTGATCCGGAATTACATCCCGCGCAACTGAGGAGCGCGCCAGCAAAAATCTCTTTCCCGGGGCTATAGAACGCAGTTCCGCGACCAGTGCTTCCCCAACATAACGAGCCGGCTGGAAGGTTACCTTCAGCTTGTTTTTTCGTGCGAAATCGGCAGTGGCCTTACCAACGGCTGCAACGGGAATCTCTGACAGGGCGCTTGCCGCAATTCCAAGATGCGCGGCACGTTGCACGACAGCACTGACTGCGTTCGTGCTGGTCAGGATGAGGCAGTCAAAGAACTCGAGTTGTTTGAGAGTGTTGTCGAGAGGGCGATAACTGGCGGGAGGCTGAATCTCAATCAGCGGCAACTCGACCGGCTCTGCGCCGAGTTCGCGCAATCCGTCCGAGAGCTTGCCAGCCTGACCTGCGGCACGAGTTACGAGAATGCGTTTGCCTTTGAGCAATTGAGTGGGCATAGTTTTGTAGCTTTGGAATGGGCTAGATATTTCCGACTAAATCCGCTGCGCCCATTGCAAGCAACTCTGATGCTACCTTAGTTCCAATTTCTATGGCGTCTGTGCCGGTTGCGCGAGCACGAAGCAGACGGGAACCCGCCGGTTCCGCCACCGCTCCCAGAATCTCGTAGGCACCCTCAACAGCTTGGCAGTGAATTCCAATCGGCACCTGACAGCCTCCGCCTAATGCGGCCAGTGCAGTGCGCTCAGCTGTGGTAGCAAAGCGTGTCGCAGGATCGTCCAGGAAGGCCAGCGCAGCGGCGGTCGCGGCATCGCCCTTACGGGCTTCGATTGCCAGCGAACCCTGCCCTGCCGCCGGACACATCTGCTCCGGCGAGAAGCGTTCGCGCACCCACTCGGCTTTGTCCAGGCGGTCAAGCCCGGCGGCAGCCAACAGAATTGCATCTACCTGCCCCTCGGAGAGTTTGCGCAGGCGCGTGTCCACATTGCCGCGAAACTCCACTGCCTGAATATCCGGACGGAGCGCGCGTAACAGGGATTGGCGACGCAGGCTGCTGGTGCCAACCGTTGCTCCCTGTGGAAGCGCTGCAAGCGAGGTAAATTTTGCTGAAACAAGAGCATCGCGGGGATCTACACGCGGCGGGGTTGCAGCCAGCACAAAGGGCGCGGGCAGTTCTGTAGGCAAATCCTTCAGGCTATGTACGGCAAGGTCAATTTCGCCTGCCGCAAGCGCCTCTTCAATCTCTTTGGTGAACATGCCCTTGGAACCGACCTGCGCAAAGGTGACGCCCTCCTGCAAACGGTCGCCGGTGGTTTTGATGATGGTGAGCGAGACGGTGTGTCCGGCGGCACGCAGAAGGCCAGCGATGTGGTTGGATTGCCAAAGAGCCAGTTGCGAGCCACGGCTTCCGATTCTGAGGTTGTTCAACCTTTATGCTCCAGTCGCCCGGTGTTCGCAGCAGTAACGGCTTCCTCTGCTGCGGGACTCTTTGGTACGGGCATCTCTACCACGGCGTCGTGCGCCGGAGTGCTGGATAGATCATAAACGTCGCGCAGCAGTTCCAGCTTGCTGGAGTCAGCATTGCCGGCTGCATCCTTAAGCGCCTGCATGGGAGGATGCAGAAATTTGTTGACCAATCCGCGCGTCAACGCTTCAACGGATGCGTACTGCTCGGGCGTCAGGGATTGCAGGCGCGCATGAAGGCGGCTCAACTCAGCCTGACGCAACGACTCAGCCTGACGCTGGAGCGCAACAATGGCCGGCGCGGCACTCATGCTCTGCAACTTGCGCTGATAGCGGTCCACTTCATCGGCTACCAATGCCTCAGCCGCTTCGGCCTCAGAGGAGCGCTCGGCCAGGTGCGATGCAGCTACAGATTGCAGATCGTCAATGTCGTAGACAAAAATACCGTCGAGGCGATTCATCTCCGGGGCAACATCGCGCGGCACGGCAATATCTATGAAGAACATCGGCTTGTTCTTGCGTCGTTGCAGGAAGAGCTGCCCGTGCTCCTTGCGGAAGATGGGGTGGGGCGCGCCGGTGGAACTGATGATGATGTCGGCCTGCACGGCGGCTTCGTGCAACTGCTCGTAGGGGATGACGGAAGGCGTAATCGCGCCGCAGAAGTTTTCCGCCAGACGCTCGGCCCGCTCCTGCGTGCGGTTGGTGACCATGATGGCGCTGGCTCCCTGCTGGGCAAGATGGCGGGCTGTGAGTTCGGACATCTTACCTGCGCCGACCAGAAAAACCTTCTTCCCTTCCAGCGTTCCAAATATCTTGTGCGCCAGATCCACAGCAACCGAAGCAATGGAAACCGTTGTGCTGCCAATCTGCGTCTCAGAGCGGACGCGCTTGGCGGTGGCAAAGGCACACTGCAAAAGCCGTTCAAGCTGGGAGTCTACGGCACCGATTTTTCGTGCAGCGGTGTAGGCGTCTTTGACCTGCCCAAGAATCTGCGGTTCCCCGACGACCATCGAATCCAGACTCGACGCTACGCGGAAGAGGTGCCGGACGGCGTCGCGGTCGCGGTGGCAGTAAAGATGCGGTGCCAGCATCGCCGAGCTTAGCTGGAAGTGATCTTCGAGGAAGCGCTCAATGGGCGTCGAAGCAGGCTCGACCCATGCCAGCACTTCGACGCGGTTGCAGGTTGAGAGCAGCATTGCCTCCTGCACTCCGGGAACAGAGAGCAGCGCGCGGACGGCATCCGGCAGGGCGCACTGCGATATCGCCAGGCGCTCCCGGACCTCGATGGGCGCGGTTTTGTGGTTCACTCCCAGTAATACGAGGCTCATGGTGCGGTGTACCTGTGAACGTGGCTGAAGAGGTTGGCAATCCAGACGCAGACCATTCCAAAGAGAACGGCGCTGGAGAAATATGCGGCGCGGCGACCACGCAATCCCGTGCTGCGGCGTACAAAAAGCAGCGCACAATAAAGAACCCACATCACAAAGGCGGCAATCACCTTGGGATCAGAGAAGTAGGCTGTCCCGATGCTCTCCTGCGCGATGAGCGAGCCGATGAAGAGGCCCACCGTCATGCAGGGAAAGCCAATGACCAGAGTGAGATAGGCAATCTGGTCCATGGTTTCCAGCGGCGGCAGCCAGGTCAGCATCTGAAGCGGGTGCTTGCTCTTGAGGCGGCGCTCCTGCAGCAGATAAAGCAGGCTGGCCAGCAGGCTGAAGATGAGAGCGGCATAGGCGGCCAACAGCAGAGTGATGTGGACAAAAATCCACCCCCCGCGAACAATGCTCGACGAAAAGGTGTAGCGATCCGGTCCCAGAGAGGGCACAAAAACCAGAAAGAATGTCAGCGGAAGCGCGAAAAGTCCAAAGGAAAAGGTGCGATATACCAGCCAAAGCAGTAGAAAGAGTGCCGAAATCAGCAATCCGAGAAGCGATTGGACCTCGTTCATGCCCTCGGGCATCAGATGATGCCCGAGGGCAAGCATTTCCGTGAAGGAGACAAAGTGGAAGAAGATGGCTCCCACAGCCAGCGGCAGACAGAAACGGCGCCAGTTGGGACGGCCATAGAGCACAGCGGGGAGTGCCGTAAGGCTAGCCGCCGCATAGAGAACCGTCGCCACTCTTAACCACAGAAGAAACATCGTGACCCCATAGTAACCAGTCAATGCCCTATTGCACGTGTGATCCTAATCACATATGTTAGGCGCTGAGCAGCTTCCCTGCTAGTCCACATTCAGGGTGACGGTCGTCGAGTGTGTCAGCGGCCCTGCGGTTGCGGTTACAGTCATAACGTAGCTCTTGCGGACCGGCTCGCTGTAGCCGCATCCGGTGGCGCTGGCGACCAGACCCAATCCCGCCAGAAGCAGTATCCCAACCCGCAAAGAGGAGGTGAGTTTACTGCGCCTCCGCGCAAAGATGGGAACCAGTAACAATGCCAGCGAGAGCGGAGCCAGTTTGCTCGGGGGGGTATGATTCCGGCTCTGCACGGGCTGCACCAGATAAACATCCTGAACCTGCATGGTGAAGGTGGTGGTGCCAAGGCCGCTCGCAATTGCGATGGGCGTGAAGGTAATGACTGCACCCGGCGAGGTTCCCGTCACACTCAACTGGATAGCCGCCGGGAAGGTTGAACCGTTGAGTGGCGTTATCTGGAAGGGATAGGTCGTCGTGCTATTGAGCCGGATGGTGGTCGAGGTCGTAGCGCCGTTGGTCAGCGAGAAATCCTGCACCAGTTGCGCGAGCGGCGCGCTGGTCAGCGGCAGGAAGTTCGAATCGCCGTTGTAGACAGCCGTGATGGCAGAGTGCTGCCCGGCAGTCAGGGAGGCAGTAATCACGCTGGTTACGCCAGCGGCACTGAGTGTTCCGCTTCCGATAAGCGTAGTTCCATCGTAGAAACTCACCGTTCCTGTTGGAGTACTCACCGGGAATGCAGCTGTAGCTGTAAAGGTGACCGGGTTTAGCAGGAAGACAGAGGGCGCGGAACTGGTAAGCGTCAGCGTCGGCGTTGCCTGCAATACCGTAAGCTGCGTGGTTCCGGTTGCGGGAGTGTAATGAACGGTGTCGGTTGGCGTAAAGCTGACGCCGAGCGTGTAACTGCCCGCAAGCAGGATGGTGCTGCCTGTCACCGCAACCGTGCTGCCACCGGCTGGCGTAGCCGTATAGGTAAAGCTACCGGGCACGGTCGTTCCATTATTGAGAGCAGTGGCATCCAGCGCGCCGCCGAGCGCGGTTCCGTAGACAATAGGCGCAGGTGTAGCCCAACTGATGACCGAACCGGCAATTACGGGAATGGTCGTCTGTCCGGTAACGTTGCTCGATAGGCCGCCGCCGGAGAGGATTGCCGTGACCGACAGTCCGCTGACGGAGGCGTTGCCGGCAACACTGACGGTCAGCGTGACCAGATCGCTGGTATTGATGTCTATTCCGGTGGTTCGAGTGCAGGTCAGGGTTGAGACGATGCATATCCAGCCACCGGTTGGGTCAGTCATGCCGGTTGCTGTAAGTCCCGCAGGCAAACCAACCGTGAGAACAACCGAGGCATTGAGTGGCGTACTGCCTGCCAGGCTGGTGTTGGTGACGTTAACGGTGATGGTGTCAGCACTGTCTCCCTGTGCAAAGGTCGCAGGGCTGTTGGTAAAGCCAACTGTTACCGTAGGCGCGACCACCGGCGTTACAAAGGTCGAAAGGTCAAAGAGGCCGTACTCCAGCATCTTTTCCTGAGCGGTCATGGTTGTGGTTGCGGATTGGCATTCGGTCGGGAAGGTATATCCGTTTGTGGAACCGCTTGCAATATAGGAGGGGTCTTCCACGTGATAGTCGTTAAAGAGAACACGCCCGCATTGGTTGGCTGCCGTGGCACCGACCGGCGTATTGAAGGTGAGTTGCATGGTAGGACTGCCAATCGAGCTCTCATTGATGTTGAGCCAGGATTGCGTCGGCGAGATAAGCGTGTTCACGTCGTGGCGAACCTCGGTGAGGCCCGTTACCTGCCCCAGCGTAGTGGTTGCTCCCGTCTTCTGTAACCATTGGGCAAGGTTCATGCCACCGGTAAAACTTGTATTAATGGTGGCCGATGTAGCCGATGGGTCCGACTGATTCACATCCCAATCCGCAACCCCGGAAAAAGGTGCATCGTTGTATAGCCACACATAACTGAAGTGAGTCGCAAATACACGCCCGCCAATATTGGCGTAGCTTATGAGGTTGCTTTGATTCGTGCTTGTCTGGGAATATTCTGCGCCCTGACAGGGGAACATCACCATGTCATAGTTGTTCAGGGTCGTCGGAGAGCTTACAAGAGTGGTTTCCGAGGGGGTATTGCTGTCAATCTGTGCTCCGGCAGCGCCGCTACCCTTGAAAAACTGAATGCTGCCGGTGCCGCCTGGGTCCGTAAACTCGGAATCGGCAATGCCGACCTTGCGCAGGATGCATTCGAGCGCGTCCACCGAGCCGGTAACAATGGCAATCTGCGGGATGTCTCCCTGAGCCTGTGTTTGCGGCATGCTCGGATTGGGGCTCATTGCGGTATTGGTGCAGGCGGTTACCGTGGGAATCACAAACTGGCGGCGCCACTTGCCCGCCTGAATCACGAGCGGAATGTTGCTTCCGACCGGAACATTCGTCAGCACAAAAGTGCCATCAACCGCCGAATTGGTACTGACCAGCGGAGAACCGGAGACGGGCGAACCAGCCTGAAGACACTGCACTCCAGGCGTAAAGGCCGCAACAGGCGCGTTGGGAATATAAACGAGCACATTCGGCAGCGGATTGACGCTACGGGGATCGTATACGGTTCCGGTAATTGTTGTGGTGCCGTTATTCGGACACGTGACCTGCTGAAGGCAGAGATTGGTGCAGGTCTGCGCAGAAGCAATACCTGAGAGCAGAAAGAATGCTCCAATCACCCATAAGATGCCAGAAAAGAGAGTGCGGGCCGAAGCCGTGAATCTAACCGGGAGCATGGTCCGTGCGGTAACCGCAAATGAGAGGTTGCGGAACTGTTGCTGCGGCATAGGCCTCCTTCAGTACGCGACTCTAGCTATTCTCGAATGCGTCGTTATTATATTGACTCCCCCTCTGGCCGTACAGTACTCCGGGATACTCACATTTGTTTAATAAAGCCTCACCAGAGATTATCTGCTTGTATTAGACGGCATCAGCAGGGTGAGGGTTTCGGTCGCAATCTCAATTTTTACGGGCATGCCGCCGAGTAATTCCCCATCGGCCTCAACAAAGATTCGCGAGTTGGAGCCATTCAGAAAACGGCACTCCACCACGGTTGCCTGCTGCATTTTGACGGCGCTGGAGTTCCCCTGCCTTCCAAAAAGAACGGCTAACGTAAAAAGAAGATAGCGCCAGCGACTGCGCGTCCGGAAGCTAACCAGGCTGATGGTGCGGTTGTGCAAGGCCGCTCCGGGAATCAGGTGGTGCAGAATGCCGCCAAAATCGCTGATTCGCACTGCCAGAAGCTGCGAAATCTGCTGCCACTCCGGATTGCTCTCTTCCTGCGTTTGAATGCGCGCTTCAAAATAAGGAAAGGAGTGACCGAGCCAGATGCGCAGGGCCTCGACCACATAAAGGGCATAACCAAAACGTCTTTTGAGCCGTGCATCAAGGCGATACATCAGGTGGGCATCTGCTCCAATGCCCGCTGCAACGGTAAAGTAGCGCGAGCGCTCTGTGCCATCCATCGCCCGGTACGTAACGCGGCCCACCGGTATCTGCTCCGGTCTGGCTTTGAGCAGCATTTCCACCGCTTCGACCGGGGAGATTGGCAGTCCGAGATCGCAGGCCAGCGCATTGGCTGTACCCATCGGGACCACTCCCAGAGCTACAGGAGTGCCCACCAGCACCTGCAATGCCTCGTGGATGGTTCCATCGCCGCCACAGGCCAATATGGTATCTGCACCCCCGCGAACAGCCTCGCGAATCTGCTCGCCGGCACTGCCGGGAGCACTGGTGGCAAGGGCTGTGGCCTCAATGCCCTGATTGCGAAGAACGGCCAGCACATTTTCAAGGACGGCCTTCCGACGGGATTGATATTGACCGGAGGCCGGGTTGTACAGCAGCGCTACTTTACGCATCGTTGTTGGGTTCACCTTTGGCGGCCCGTCGGCCCATGTGCATTGCTTGTATTCTTACATTTTTCCCGCGTCTGCGAGTAGTTGGTTTCGCGAATCAGCAGCGGCGCGATATCCTTCCACAAGAGTGAATGATAAAGAAAACAACAAGACTGTAGACGATGGCCTGACTCCCCTGATGCGCCAGTATCAGGCTGCCAAGGCACAACATCCCGATGCCCTGCTCTTTTTCCGCATGGGAGACTTCTACGAACTCTTCTACGAGGATGCAGTGGTGGCCTCGCGCGAGTTGCAGATTACGCTGACGGCACGCGACCGCGAGCGCACCCAGCCCATGTGCGGCGTTCCTTATCATGCCGTAGACGGCTACCTGACCCGATTGCTCCGCAAGGGATATCGCATCGCCATCTGCGACCAGATGGAGGATCCCAAGCTCACCAAAAAGATCGTTCGCCGAGAGGTGACACGGCTGCTGACACCGGGTACGGCACTCGATCCCACACTCGGCCAGGAACAAAATAATTATCTGGCAGTGATCTTTGTTGAGTCTGCCACTGAATCCGGACGTGTGGGAACAGCGCTGCTGGACCTCTCTACGGGCGAGTTTCGAGCAGCGGAATTCAGCGGCGCTCAGGCATTGCTTCTTGCTGTGGATGAGCTGACCAAGAGCCAGCCCAGCGAACTTCTGTTGCCTGCGTCGCTCTCAGAGAGTGATCTGAATGGGTTGGAAGCGATTCGCACGAAAACGCCTCTCGATGACTGGATATTTACTTCGGAGTATGCGATTCCGTTGCTGGAACGGCAACTGGAGGCGCACTCGCTTGACGGCTATGGTTTGACCGGGCATCCCGCTGCTGCGATTGCCGCGGGAGCGGCACTGCATTATGTACGGCAGACGCAGCGACTGGAACTGGTGCATCTGGATTCGATTCGCTTTGTGGAGCGGTCTGGGAATTTGCAGCTCGATCAGGTCTCGGTGCGGAATCTGGAATTAATTGAACCGCTCTTCAGCGCCGGTGCGGGGCCGGATGCAACACTTTTCCGCACCCTCGACTTCTGCCAGACACCGATGGGCAAGCGAATGTTGCGCGCGAGCCTGCTCAGGCCGCTCTTTGATGCTGCGGCAATCGAAGCGCGCTACGAGGCCGTCGGCGAAGTGCATGAAAATCTGATCCAGCGCGAGGAGTTGCGCCGGGCTTTGGATGGCGTGCTCGATCTGGAGCGGCTGCTCGGACGCGTCTCGCTTGATTCGGCAGGCCCGCGCGATCTGCGCGCACTGGCGCAGAGCCTGTCGCGCTTGCCGGGGATTCTTCGTGCGCTCGCCGTGTTGAAGGCCTTGCGATGGCAGCAGATTTCGACATCGCTCGATACGATGGAAGACCTTGCCGCAGAAATTGATACCAAACTGGTCGCCGAGCCGCCGCTGACACTTGCCGATGGCGGCGCGATTGCTGAGGGCGCAGACAAGGAGCTTGATGAGTTGCGTTCCATCTCGCAGAGCGGCCGCCAATCCATTGCGGCCATCGAAGAGCGTGAGCGGCAAAGAACAGGGATCGGCTCGCTGAAGGTTCGCTACAACTCGGTCTTCGGCTACTATATCGAGATTACAAAATCGAATCTGAAACAGGTTCCCGCTGACTATGAACGCAAGCAGACACTCGTCAACGCAGAGCGATTCACCACACCGGAACTTAAGGAATATGAATCGAAGATTCTGATCGCGCAGGAACGCAGTGTCGAAATTGAAAAGCGAATTTTTGCAGAGTTGCGCGCAAATGTGCTGACATCTGCCGGCAGAATCCGCCGCTCCAGCAACCTTGTCGCCGAGAGCGATCTGCTGGCAGATTTTGCGCATCTTGCATCGCTGCGGCGTTATGTGCGACCGGTGATTGTCGAAGAGCCGCTGTTGGAGGCCGCTGCCGCACGACATCCGGTTGTTGAGGCGCTGATGGAAGAGTCTCGCGAGGGTCGCTTCATCGCAAATGATCTGTATCTGAGCGCCGAGGGGCCGAGCCTGTTGCTGATTACAGGGCCAAATATGGGCGGCAAATCCACCTACCTGCGACAGGCCGCGATGCTGGTTATCATGGCGCAGATGGGCTGCTTCGTTCCGGCTGCAAGCATGCGCTATGGTCTGGTAGATCGCGTCTACACGCGCATCGGCGCCAGCGATCAACTCGCACGTGGCCGCTCAACATTTATGGTTGAGATGACAGAGACGGCAACGATTCTCAACACGGCCACACGGAATTCGCTGGTGCTGCTCGATGAGATGGGACGCGGGACGGCAACCTTTGACGGGCTATCGCTGGCATGGGCAACGCTCGAATATCTGCATAATCAGATTGGCGCTCGAACGCTCTTTGCTACGCATTATCACGAATTAACGCTTTTGGCGGAGCAGTTGCTGAAGGTCAGAAACCTGAAGGTCTCCATTCAGGAAAACTCCCGCGGCATTGTCTTTCTGCATCGCATTGAACCGGGTGCAGCCAGCAAGAGTTACGGAATCGAAGTAGCAAAACTGGCCGGATTGCCTGCCGATGTCCTCACGCGTGCGCGGCAGGTTCTTCGCGAGCACGAGCAGCAGGAGCGCCGCACCGTAAGCGCCGAGCAGCCTGCGGCTCAACTACAGATGACAATGTTCACGCCCATCTCGCAGCGCGTTGCAGACAGATTAGCTGAAGCGGACATCAATTCCCTCACTCCCTTGCAGGCGCTGAATCTGCTAGAAGAGTTGAAGCGGGAGATTAAGGCTTCGGAGGGCAACTCATGAGCACGGCTCTGCGCAGGAGCGTCGGGGAGTTGATGATTGTCGGCGTCAGCGGCAAAGAACTGACGGCTGTGGAGCGCGCATGGCTGCGTGTTGTGCGACCCGCAGGCGTTATTCTCTTTCGCCGCAACATTGAGAGCGCAGAACAAACACGAGCACTGCTTGAAGCAGCGACCTCAGAGTGTTCTGAAATTGCATTTCGTTTTGTGGATGTGGAAGGCGGATTGGTTGATCGCTTGAAAGACGCGCTTGCGCCCATGCCTTCAGCCAAAGCCGTCTACGCGACTCACAGCAGGCAACTATGGCACAGGCACGGCGCTCTGATTGGCGAAGCTGTTGCCGCCTTCGGATTCAATACCACACTGGCACCGGTTGTTGATCTTGCACTTCCCGTTTCTGAGCCGGTGATGCAGACGCGAAGTACTACAGAGAATCCGGAAGAGGTTGCGGCCTACGCAGCAGAGTTTCTTGCCGGGCTTGCTTCGAAGCATGTTTCTGGATGCGCCAAGCACTTCCCTGGCCTCGGCGGCGGCACGCTCGATTCGCATCTGGCGACACCGAGTATTGAGCGCAGCCTTCGAGAGATGTGGCAACAGGATATGATTCCCTATCGCCGACTCGCAGCTCAGTTGCCGATGGTGATGGTCTCTCACGCTGCCTATCCAAAGACTGCCGGAAAGAATTTCCCGGCTTCGATTTCACGCTGGTGGATTACGAAAATCCTCAAAGAGAAGATCGGCTATAAGGGATTGGTTATCTCGGATGATCTAGAAATGGGCGGTATTTTGAATCATGCCTGCATCGAGGATGCTGCGGTCGGCTCTATCGAAGCAGGCATGCATCTGATTGAGATATGCCACTCCGAAGAGCTGATTCTGCGCGCCTTTGAATCGTTGCTGAGTAGAGCCGAGCGCTCTTCAGGCTTCCGCAATCTGCTTGTGGCGCGAGCAAAGGAAGCTACGCAATTGCGACATCGCGCAATCGGCAAACAGATACGGCCCGCAATCAGCGCAACAGGGATAGCAAAGCTGCGCGAACGCATCAAGAGCTTCAGCGTACAGGTTGCAGCGAGGACAAAACTATGAATGTAGCCGGTATCATGAGCGGGACATCAGCCGATGGCGTGGATGTTGCGATTGTTCGTATCACCTCTGCCGGACACGGCCTGCCTCGACTGAAACTGCTTGCGCACCATACCCGCAAATTTCCCAAGGGAGTGCGCGATGCCGTGCTTGCAGCCATGAATGCGCAAAACACTTCCGCCGCAGAGTTGGCTCGACTCAACTGGCGGCTCGGTCTCTTTTACGCAGAGACGCTGGAAGAGGCAAAGAAGGAAAGCAATCTGCGCGTGGAGTTGGTCGGTTGTCATGGGCAGACTATCTACCATCAGCCGGACGCAATGCCCTATCAGGGTGCGCGCTTTGCCTGTACCTGGCAGTTGGGTGAGCCTGCCGTGATTGCAGCCTCAGCCCATGTTCCAGTGGTCAGCGACTTTCGCCCGGCAGATATGGCCGTTGGCGGGCAGGGCGCTCCGCTGGTGCCATTGCTGGATTATGTTTTCTTTCACCACCTGTCGCGCGGCCGTGTTTTGCAGAATATCGGCGGTATTGCGAACTTCACCGTAATCCCTCCCGGCGCAGCGATGGAGGATGTGGCCGCATGTGACAGCGGTCCCGGCAACATGGTGCTGGATGCTCTGATGCAGGAGGCCTTCGGCAAGCCCTTTGATCGCAATGGCACCGTTGCAGCCGGGGGGAAAGTGGTTGAATCTGCCTTGTCGTGGGCCATCAAGCACAAATACTTTCAGCAAGAGCCGCCGAAAACGGCTGGGCGCGAACAATTCGGACGCGAATTTTCCATGGAGTTTCTGCGACGCTGCATCGAAGCAGGCGGCAGCAGTGCGGATGCAGTCACAACTGCAACCGAACTGACAGCGCTTACGATTGCCGAGTGCTACCGCAACTTCTTTTCCGGAAAAATGCAGCAGACACCGGTTGATTACATACTCTCCGGTGGCGGTGCGCGCAATCAGTATCTGGTAAAGCGCCTGTCGCACTGGTTGCGCGGTCTGCGCTGCAAGCTTAGCAGGAGTGACGATCACGAAATGCCCGCAGAAGCAAAGGAGGCTGTCGCCTTTGCGCTGCTTGCATGGCAGACGTGGAATGTGCGTCCCGGCAACCTTCCGGGTGCCACCGGAGCGCGGGTTCCTGCAATTCTGGGACGAGTGACCTATGCGTAGGACGCTGCTGTGGATTGCACTCGGCACGGCCTTGCTCTCTATGACGAGTTGCAAGCGAGAGCAACCACGCGATACAGCTATTCTTTTGATAGAGAGCAGTCCAACCAGTCTTGACCCGCGCGTTGGAACCGATGCGCAATCTGAGCACATTGACGAACTTATCTTTGACGCACTCGTTGAACGCGGCAAGGACTACAACTTTCGCCCCGGACTCGCAACCCGTTGGGAGTGGCTGAATGACAGAACGCTTCTCTTCCATCTGAGGGATGGAGTTCGCTTTCACGATGGGCGCAGGTTCACTTCTGCTGATGTCAAAAGCACTCTGGATTCGCTGCGCGATGGAAGCATTGCTTCTCCAAAGAGCGGAAGCTATGTCAATGTTGAGAGCATTGATGCGCCTGACCCGCTCACGGTAGTTCTGCACCTGAAACAGCCGGACAATACGCTGCTCGCGAGTCTCTCTTCGGGCGCCATCGGAATTGTCCCGGCAGGCAGCGGCAGGGATTTCTGGCAGCATCCGATCGGCACCGGGCCTTATCGTTTTGTGCGGCAGGAGGTTGACAAGGAAATTGAGTTAGAGCGTTTTCAGGATGCGTGGGAGGGCGCGCCAAATCTGGCCAGGCTGCGCTTCAGCGTTGTTCCCGATGCCATCACGCGCACACTTGAACTGGAGAAAGGCAGCGCCGATGCCGCAGTCAATGCCATTCCTGCTGATGCAGTCGCATCCTTGCGCACAAAGCCGGGGATTGCGGTTGAGAGCGCACCGGGAACGGTTGTGAACTACCTCGGCTTCAGTATGCGCGATCCGATCCTTAAGGACGTGCGAGTGCGTCAGGCGATTGCTTATGCAATGAACCGACAGCAGATGATTGATGCGCTGCTCCACGGACAGGCGCGGATTGCCGATGGATTGCTGCCGAGGGAACACTGGGCAAGCGAGGTGAATGTGCCGCACTACAACTTTGATCCGGCGCGTGCCGATGTGTTGCTAGATGCTGCGGGCTACAAGCGGGATGCTCGCGGAGTGCGCTTTCATCTGACGCTGAAGACAAGCACCGATGAAACAACTCGCCTGCTCGCGATGGTATTGCAGCAGCAGATGCGGGCGGTTGGCATTGAATTGGAATTGCGCAGCTTTGAATTTGCCACTTTCTATTCTGACGTAACACGGGGAGCCTTCCAGATGTATGCGCTGCGCTGGGTTGGAGGCAATGAGCAACCCGATATTCTCAGCTATGCGTTTGCATCGAATCACATTCCCCCTAAGGGCGCAAATCGCGGCTACTATTCCAATCCTGAAGTTGATCGCTTGCTCTTTGAAGCTGGCACCACGGTTGACCAGAAGCAGCAGACAATTGCCTACAAGGCCGCGCAGAGGATTCTTGCCGTGGAGTTGCCGGAACTGCCTCTCTGGTACATGAACTCCGTGGTGGTGCATCGAACGCGGTTGACAGGTGTGGAAGCAACATCGAGCGGGAACTTTGATTTTCTACGCCACGCTGAACTGCATCCTTAATCAACCAGCGGCATGAGGAGCGACGCTGGAATGCGCAAGGCAAGCGGCGCCGGAAGCGCAGACAACTTCTTCCATCCTGCTTTCGATATATCTGCCTGTAGATGTATGGTTTGCCTGCAACCCTCTTCAGGAGGAATCAGACTGAGATAGACGGTGACCTCGTGCGGTGCTTCATTCAATGTCACCGGCCAGCATGGAATTGCGTCCGGCGTATCGGAGATTGCGGATAGTTCCAGATGATGCGAGCGAATGCCCATCCATTGAACCGCCTCCGGGACGAACTCCTCGCAATTCAACAACAGCCTTCTGGAATCATCGCCCTGAATCGGAATTTGTATTTGCAATTGGTGGTCGCTGAAGCCAGTCGCCGGAAGAATGTTTTTGCACCCGGTCAACTGCGCTGCTGCTCGTGTGCCCGGCTGAGAAAATACTCTGCGAGTTGCGCCGGATGCAACGATGCGCCCCTTATCAAAGATCAAAAGTTGATCGCAAAAGCGAAACGCCTCTTCCATGTCGTGCGTAACAAAAAGAACCGTTCCCGGATAGCCGGCAAGGCTGATGCGCAGTTGCTCTTCCATGCGACGCCTGAGGTGAGGGTCGAGAGCAGCAAAGGGCTCATCGAGCAGTAACAGCTCCGGCTTGTGCGCCAGCGCTCTGGCCAGTGCAACCCTTTGACGCTGACCACCGGAGAGTTGCAAAGGATAGCGTTCTGCTAACTCCGTCAAGCACAGTGCCGCCAGCAACTCTGCTGTACGCGCCTTCTGTTCGCGGTCCGGAAGCCGGTGCAGAGCATAACCGATATTGCAGGCAACACTCAGGTGTGGAAAGAGCGCGTAATCCTGAAAGACAAATCCGACACTGCGCTTGCGTGCTGCAACTTTGATGCGCAGCGGCTTGCTGACCTGATAGAGCTGATCGCCAAATTGGATTGTGCCGGAGGTTGGCTCTTCAATGCCGGCAAGAATTCGCAGCAGCAGCGACTTGCCCGAGCCGGATGCGCCCAGGATTCCGGTAATTCCTTGCCCGGTTTCAAAGTCCGCCTTCAGGTCAAATCCCTTGAAGCGCTTTTCGATATTGGCGGCAAGTATAGTGCGCTTTGGATTGGCCGCAGGTACAAAGGATGGTTCCATCGGCCACGCTCTATCTTCCTGCAGAGGTGTTGCTGTTGCAATTTGTTTGGCCGGGAATGGGTGATTGAGCAGGAAAAGAATGCCGAAAGAAAGAACCATGATCAGCGCAACCCAGAAGGCAGCAGTCTGCATGTCGCTTTCCGAAGCGGCGGAATAGATGGCGAGCGGGATCGTTTGCGTGCGCCCGGGGATGTTGCCTGCAAGCATGAGCGTCGCGCCGAATTCGCCAAGCGCGCGCGCAAAGGCGAGGATGGTTCCGGCAAGAATTCCCGGGCGTGCAAGCGGAAACAGAATCGTCAGGAAGATACGCGGCTCCGATGCGCCAAGCGTACGCGCTGCATCTACGTAGACAGGATTGACCTGCTGCAACGCGCCGAGCGAGGTGCGATACATGAGCGGGAATGCTATCACGACAGCAGCAATCACCGTTGCTGGCCAGGAGAATACGATCAATACTCCAACACTCTCCAGCGCGTGGCCAATCGGACTCTGGCGTCCAAAGATCAGCAACAATAAAAATCCGACTACAGTAGGCGGAAGCACCAGCGGCAGCGTCAGAACTCCATCCATCAGGGAGTGCAGCACTCCACGACGACGCAACATGAACGCTGCCGAAAGCAGACCCAGCACAAAGGTGATAGCTGTTGCTGTGATGACGGTAGCAACCGAGAGAAAAAGCGGAGACAGGTCTTGTGGAATCATTGAATTCGAAGTGCCGTAAATCCGAAGCTGTCGAAGGTGTCAGATGCGGCACGGCTGACAAGGAAATCGTTAAAAGACTTTGCTTCCTGCATGGCGTGAGTGCCGACAAGGACTGCGCCGGGGTAAAGAATATCCGGATGCGAGCCAGGCGGCACGCGGGCAATGACCTTTGCGCGCAGCGAGGACTTCGCATCCGTGGCATAGACGAAACCTGCATCTGCATTGCCTGTTTCTACGTAGGCCAGTACCTGACGCACATCTCTGGCATAAACGAACTTCGGCTTGAGCTGGTCTGCAAGATTGAGCGCTTGCAGGGTAGCAAGAGCGTATTCTCCTGCCGGAACGCTATTCGGCTCGCCAATGGCGATGAATCGGATTTGCGAGTTGGTGAGTCCGGGAAAGCCCGCGAGCGAAGAGCCTGCCGGAGCAATCAGAACAAGTTGATTGCGCAGCAGATTGCGACGCGTCCCTGCTGCCAGCAGATGCTTTGCTTCAAGTTCGTCCATCGGCCTGAGTGCGGCAGAGAGGAAGATGTCTACCGGTGCTCCGTTTTCTATTTCTACGGCAAGCGTGCCGGATGCTCCAAAATTATTGCGGAAGGTAATTTCAGGATGGATGCGCTGGTACTCTTTCTCAATTGCCTCCACCGACTGCTTGAGGCTGATGGCGGCTGAGATGGTCAACGTAACTGCGGGCGGGGCGGCAAAGAGCGAGTGCGCTGCAAGGGAGATCAGCACAAACAGCAAAATCAATCTCGAAGTTCGCATCCGTCTCCTCCCGCACTGCACTTCTAACGGGAGTTTAACAAGTGCTGAGAACTCAGGCCAGTACGACCAGCTTTTCTTTCCCTTGAGTTAGAAATTTAGCATCAGGATTCTGCTTTTTAAAATAGACAGGCTCTGCTCCGCGTCCGCCGGGCCCGGCGCCTGGTACTCGGCCAAGACGGCGAATACGCCCCCGCAAACAGGTATCGCACTGCTGCGCATCCTCATCCACGCAGGCCTTGTCAGGGTAAATCTCGTACATGCGGCGATAAGGCGAGGGCGTCAGATTCGGCATGAAGACATTCGCTCCACTCTGCAATCCATGCTCGCGGCCATTGACGGGATTCATGGTTGCAAGTGCGGTCGTACTGGGAAGATTTGCCTGCGGGCAGACAATGCGAGTAAGCGCTACGGCCTTGAGCACCATCTGCTCACTGCCCGGAACCTGATCTTCGATACTGAAGAGCGGTTTATCCGATCCAAGCGGCGTTGCAGGATGGGGAAGAAACGGACCGATGCCAATCATGTCGAGATCAAGCTCTGCAAAGGTTTCGATGTCCCGTGCAAGGATGTCGAAGCTCTGTCCGGGAATGCCAACCATAATGCCGCTGCCAATCTCATAGCCCATCTCGCGCAAGGTGCGAAGCTGAGCTATACGGTCGCTGCTGTGATTCGTGAGCGGCGGATGAATGGCAGCATAAAGAGCCGGATCAGAGGTCTCAAAGCGCATCAGATAACGATCTGCCCCGGCCTGCTTCCACATCTCCAACTCATGCGGATCACGTTCCCCCAGACTAAGCGTGATAGCGAGCGGCAGCGTGGCTTTTATTTCGCGAATTAAATCAGACATCCACTCTGCATGAATACCGTAGTCCTCACCCGACTGCATCACGATCGTTCCAAAACCAAGCGTAGCCGCATTGTTTGCGCACTTCAGAATCTCTTCGCGCGACATGCGGTAGCGTTCCATCCGGTGCGAGAAGCGGAGTCCACAGTAAAGGCAATGACGAACGCAGTGACTGGAAATCTCGATAAGCCCGCGCAGATGAACCGCATCGCCCACATTGTTGCGGCGCACCTCGTCCGCCTGTGCGTAGAGGAGTTCGAGCGCCTGCTCATCCTCTTCGCGCAGCCAGCGGAGTATCTTGCTTCTATCGAGTGCCTGCATCACTGCTTCCCTTTCGCCTAAACGAACACGTCGCGCTTGCCGGAGCGAACCTTCTCGACCATGGGCTCGGCAATCTCGCGCTGCCGGTCATCCATCGTTTGAATCTGATGCAGGATGTGCGCCTCGCCGGCCTGTTTTGTTTCAGGGCTGGCGTAGTCTTCCAGATACTCGGTGAAGGTCGTGAGCGCATTGGGTTCGCAGTGGTATTTGATTGCGCCCGGCCTGGCAATATCCATGAAGTCCGAGCCGGTGCGACCGCTGCGATAACATGCGGTGCAGAAGGAGGGTGTGAAGCCCATCGCTGCAATCTCGCGCACAACCACATCGAGCGGGCGTGTATCGCCAACGGCAAACTGGCTGGTCTGGAAGTCGCCCTGTGCGCGCTCATATCCGCCAGGGTCGGTACGGCTGCCAGCGGAGGTCTGCGAGATGCCAATCTGATAGCTCTTGTTGCGAACCGCAGCAGACTCCCGCGTAGACATAATCATTCCAGTATAAGGAACAGTGATGCGCAGAATCGCAATCAACTTGAGGAAGTCTGCATCGCTCACCTTATAGGGAGTAGTCGCGGTAAAGTCGGTTCCGGAGGCCGGCTCAAGACGAGGAACGCTGATGGTGTGCGGACCGCAGTTGAAGACCTCTTCAAGATGGCGAATCTGTTGCAGCATGGCCAGCACCTCAAAGCGCCAGTCGTAGATTCCCAAAAGCGGGCCGATGCCTACATCGTCAATACCGGCGGCCATGGCGCGATCCATTACTGTCGCGCGCCAGTCAAAATCTCTTTTCTTTCCGCGCAGGTGAACCTTCGCGTAGGTCTCGCGATGATAGGTCTCCTGAAAACACTGATAGGTTCCGATGTCAGTGGCTTTCAAATCCTTGAAGTCTTCCACGGAGAGCGGGGCAACATTTACGTTGACCCGGCGAATCTCTCCGCGACCGCTCTTGGTTGCGTAGAGTGTGGCTACGGCGTCGTATACATACTTCAAACTATTGTGGTCAGGGTAGGATTCACCAGCCACCATGAGGATGCGTTTGTGTCCCTGCTCGATGATGACGCGGGTTTCGGCGGCAATCTGCTCCTGCGTCAGAACAACGCGATTCAGTTCGCGATTGCTGGCACGATAGGCGCAGTATCTGCACTCGTTGGCGCAGCGATTGCTGATGTAGAGCGGCGCAAACATGACCAGGCGCGAGCCGTAAATCTCATTCTTGATGGCGCGAGCGGTGTCAAATAATTCTTCCATCAGCGCCGGGTCTTCCACTTTGATCAGCGTTGCGACTTCGTTAAAGCTGAGCCCCTGAAGCGCGCGGCCCTTCTCCAGAATGGCGCGGACCTCGGCACTCTCAGGTTTGGCGGTGTTGGAAAGTACAGAAAAAATTGCTTCTTCGTTGATGTAATCGGCACGCTCACTCAAATGGCTTGGTGCAATCAACTCGGACATTCGGAACCCTCGATTCTGTTTTTTTTATGCCTTTTGCGGTGTCAGCGCGGTGATTCAGGTCACATCAACATGCCAATCTCTCCCATTATGGTAAGAGGAGATGAGGCAATCCGCACCATTTCGCGACCAAATCAGAAACAAACTAGAAGTGATTCCAGTGAATCATCTCCTCCAGTGGACGCTTCTCGATGGTTGGCGACTCTGCCGGATAACCGACAGCAACGATGTTGATGAGTTGCATATCCTGAGGCACCCCGAAGGTCTTGCAGAGGGTTGCGGAGTAAGCCTGACCGGTGCCGGCCACCCAGCAACTGCCGAGTCCCAGAGCTTCGGCGGCAAGGATCAGATTTTCAGTCGCAGCACAGCAATCTTCAACGGCGTAATCAATCTTTTTCCCCAGCACCAGTACGCAAAAGGCTGCATTGGCAATGAACTCCGCGTGACCGAGCACCGGAGGAATTCCTTTAAGCAATTCTCGCTCGGTGAGGATAAGAAACTCCCACGGCTGATTGTTCATGGCTGTTGGAGCCATGCGGGCAGCGTCTACAATCAACTCAATTACATCGCGGTCCACGCTCAGTTCGGTGTAGGTGCGAATACTGCGGCGATTGCGAATCAGTTCCAAAGTTCCAAGGTGAATTGCAGTCATCTGTGCTCTCCTGAGAGCGAGATACAACAGATTAAGCATAGCGTCCGGAGCACAACACTCGCAGCGACGTACATCACACTGAGAAACTTTGTCCCGGATAATGGGAGATTGCGACCATGAGCAAAAAATATCGGATGGAACAGGATTTGCTCGGGGTCGCTGCCCTGCCGCAGGAGACTCTTTACGGGATTCATACCCTTCGCGCGCTGGATAATTTTCCGCTTTTGTTGCAGAGCGTCCATCCGGAATTGATTCGAGCCTTCGGTGTTGTGAAGCTGGCCTGTGCAAAGACCAATCGAGCACTTGGCGTCTGGAGCGGAGACGACAAAAAAGCTGACGCGATTCTTGCGGTTTGTACGGAGATGAGCGAAGGACTGCTCTCCTCGGCGATGGTTACGGATGCGCTGCAAGGAGGCGCAGGAACCAGCACCAACATGAATGCGAATGAGGTGCTGGCAAATCGCGCACTGGAGTTGCTTGGGCTGGAACACGGCGATTATGCGCGCGTCTCTCCGCTTGATGACATCAACCTGCATCAATCAACGAATGATGTTTATCCTACTGCATTGCGGCTGGCCGCCATCCGCCTGTTGCAACAACTCGAAGCCAGGGTGGTTGTGCTGCAGGAGAGCTTTCAACTTGCCGAGAAGCGCTTTGCGCACATTGTGAAGGTGGGGCGTACGCAGTATCGGGACGCTGTGCTGACGACGCTTGGCCGCGAAATGTCTGCCTATGCCGAAGCGGTGAACCGCGATCGCTGGCGCATCTACAAATGCGAAGAACGCCTGCGTGTAGTGAATCTTGGCGGAACGGCTATCGGGACCGGGGTTGCTGCTCCTCGGCAATTCATCTTCCGTGCGGTTGAAGAGCTTCGCGAGTTGACCGGAATCGGATTTGCGCGCGCTGAAAATCTGGTCGAAGCCACGCAGAACACTGATGTATTCGTTGAAGTCTCAGGAATTCTGAAGGCTCATGCGGTATCGCTGGTCAAAATTTGTACAGACCTCAGGCTGCTCTCCTCCGGCCCTGATGCGGGCTTTGGCGAACTGCGATTACCGGCGCGACAGGCAGGTTCCTCCATCATGCCGGACAAGGTGAACCCCGTCATTCCAGAGGCTGCAACTCAGGCTGCCATGCTGGTCATGGGCAATGATGCCGTCATCGCACACGCCTGCTCGATGGGAAGTCTTGAACTGAATGCATTTGTGCCGCTGATTGCGCATTGCCTGTTGCAGAATCTTGATTTGCTAGCACACTCGGATGATCTGCTGACGCGCCATTGCATATCCGGACTTGAAGCGGAGGAAGAGCGTTGCAGGCAGCAGGTGAGGAACTCAACTGCAGCAGCGACGGCGCTGTTACCTGCAATCGGATACGAGCGCGCCGGGAAGGCCGTTCACACAGCACGCGAATCGGGCCGCACTCTGCGCGAGGTTGTGGTCTCAGAAGGCTGGATGACCGAAGCAGAATTTGACGAAGCCATCAGCCCTGAAGCCGTCTGCCGACTGGGCTCACCGGAAACGAGGAAGCAATGACCGACAGCACTCCTAAAGGCCTGCGGCTACACATCGGAATCTTTGGTCGCCGCAATGTCGGCAAGTCCAGCTTGCTGAACGCGATTACGCGGCAGCAGGTTTCGATTGTCTCTGCCGTGGCCGGTACAACCACAGACCCGGTAGAAAAGCCGATGGAATTGCTCCCGCTTGGTCCCGTGGTTTTTATTGATACGGCAGGAGTGGATGAAGAGGGCGTGCTTGGCTCTCTGCGCGTTGAGAAGACGCATCAGGTAATCGAGCGCACCGAGCTTGCCGTACTGGTTGCAGAAGGCTGGAGTGACTTTGAAGCCTCTCTTCTGCATGAGTTTGAAGATCGAAAAATTCCCACTCTGGTTGTATTTAATAAATCAGACATCTCGCTTCCCTCTGCGGATTTGCTCGCACAGCTTTCTTCCGCAAAGGTTCGCACTGTGACGGCTTCCGCTGTGAATGGAAGTGGCCTTGCAGATTTACGGGAGGCGCTGCTTGAACTTGCTCCGCAGGATTTTCTTGAAAGCCCTGCAATTGCAGGCGATCTGGTTGGCGCCGGCGAGTTGGCCATTCTCGTAGTTCCGATAGACAAGGAAGCGCCGAAGGGCCGCCTCATTCTTCCGCAGGTGCAGACGATACGCGATCTGCTTGATTCAGATGCCATGTGCATGGTCGTCAAGGAGCGGGAGCTTCGCTCTGCGCTTGATCGCCTGAAGACACCGCCCAAGTTGGTCATTACGGATTCGCAGGCATTTCTCAAAGTCTCAGCAGATACTCCGGCGAATGTTCCTTTGACCAGCTTTTCGATCCTGATGGCGCGCTTCAAAAGCGATCTGACGGCTCAGGTGGAAGGCGCTCTTGCAATTGAGTCGCTGCGCTCCGGCGACCGAGTACTTGTTGCAGAAGGCTGCACCCATCATCCCATTGGCGAGGACATTGGCCGCGTAAAGATTCCACGCTGGCTCACTCAGTACACCGGATCAAAGCTGGAATTTGTGCAGTCACAGGGCCGCGACTTCCCGGAAGATTTAGCAAGCTACAAACTGGTGATTCACTGCGGAGCCTGCATGTGGAATCGCCGTCAGATGCTCAGCAGAATTCTGCGCTGCAAGCAAGCTGGGGTTCCCATCACAAACTATGGTCTGACCATTGCCTACAGCCTGGGAATCTTTGAACGAGCGCTTCAGCCATTTCCTTCTGCGCTGGAAATCTACCGCAATGCCCGCAAGCTTCAGACACCTGCATCCGCCTAGAAAAACATTACGCCGTACCGTATTATGCGATTCATAAATTTCACGCTTGCTTGCGCCTGATTTAGTGACACAACGCACACATTTTGCCTCTGTCGAGTGAACTTCGATTCACCATCGTGATAGCTGTCACTGTATGGCCTTCACATCTCAATGTAGCTTTTATTTGAAGCAGTTGAGGCAGTGAGTCTGTCTCTGAGTTGAGGGCGTTCCGTGGTTGCATTCATGAACCTGGGCGCATGTATCGGAAGGCAACACTCAGGGCCGCCAGGATGCGACCCAGAAGGCGTGGCTAACAGGACGATGAGTACACCAGTTGAAGTCAAAACGAAGGTGGTTGCTGCAGCACCCAAGGCACCCGCTCCCCCCAAAGATGAAATTCAGATTCTGGCAAACAAGTGGAAGAAGAAGCGCGGCTCGCTGATTATGGCGCTGCATGATCTTCAGGGTCGCCTGGGTTATGTTCCCCGCGAGCAGGCCATGAAGCTTGGTCAGGCAATGGATGTGCCCCTGGCACGCATCTATGAAGTAGTTACTTTTTACAACTACTTCAAGCTGACGGCGCCGGGCAAGTACATCATCTCGGTTTGCACCGGAACAGCCTGCCACATCAAGGGATCCAACGAGTTGCTTGTCGGCCTTGAGAAGGAACTGAACGTTAAGGAAGGCCACAGCACTCCGGACAAGGAATACCACCTGCAGGGCGTGCGCTGCCTGGGATGCTGCGGACTAGCTCCGCTGGCCTCTGTCAACGGCAAGGTATACGGCAAGCTCACAACCAGCGAAAGCCACTTCCTCATCGAGCAGATTCAGAAGGACAAGCCGATGGTAACCGCTTCCGAAGAATCCGCTGCCGAGTAGGCAAGCCCACAGCAATCGAGAAGGATGACAGGACGAATATGAAACCTGAAGAACTGGATATAAAAGCAGCGGCAGAGAAGGCCAAGGAAGATGCGTTCGACATTCGGCTTATCTGTTGCTCAAGCACAGGCTGCCAATCCTCCGGCGCCACAGCCATCCTCAACAACCTCAAGGCTGAGTTGAAGGCAAAGCAGTTGGACACCAAAGTCCAGGCGCTTGGAACCGGATGCATGGGACTCTGCAGCAAGGGCCCGCTCGTCCGCATGACAGCCAAGACGCAGAAGGACATCCTCTTCTCCGACATCAAGCCGGAACAGGCTCAGACCATTGTTGCCAAGGTCGTTGAACCGGTACTTGCCGGCAAGACCATTGAGCGGCCCACGGATGAACTTGAGCGTCATTCGCTTGACCTCAACGAGCCCTTCTTCACCAAGCAACATCGCATCGTGCTCGAGAACAACGGACACGTTGATCCTGAAAAGCTGGAAGAGTACATCGCTCATGACGGATATCAGGCTCTTCGCAAGGCGCTCTCCATGACCGACGAGGAGATATGCAACGAGATTCTCGCTGCTGGCCTGCGTGGTCGCGGCGGTGCAGGCTTCCCGACCGGGCTCAAATGGAACCTGACGCGCAAGGTGCAGTCGGATGTCAAGTACATCATCTGCAACGGCGATGAGGGCGACCCCGGTGCCTTTATGGATCGCTCGGTTCTCGAAGGTGATCCGCATTCTGTTATTGAGGGTATGTTGATTGCTGCCCGCGCCATCAATGCAACCAATGGCATCTTCTACATTCGCGCCGAGTATCCTCTGGCCGTGGAGCGCATCGAGAAGGCTCTGCGTCAGGCTCGCACGGCTGGTCTGGTCGGCAAAAATATCTTCGACTCCGGCTGGAACTTCGACTTCGAGATTCGTCTCGGCGCCGGAGCGTTTGTCTGCGGAGAAGAAACTGCGCTGATCGCTTCGATCGAAGGCAAGCGTGGAACGCCGCGCCCGCGTCCTCCCTTCCCTGCTGTCAAGGGACTGTGGGATCAGCCAAGCTGCGTCAACAATGTTGAGACGCTCGCCAATGTCCCGCGCATTTTGCGCAAGGGCGCTGAGTGGTTCGCCAGCATGGGTACAGATAAGTCAAAGGGTACCAAGGTCTTTGCGCTTACCGGCAAGATCAAGAACAACGGCCTGGTCGAGGTTCCCATGGGAATCACGCTGCGCGAGATTGTTGAGGTCATCGGTGGCGGAACAGGCACAGAGCGCAGCATCAAGGCCATTCAGACCGGCGGTCCTTCGGGCGGCATGATTCCCGAACACCAGTTTGATACGCCGATGAGCTACGAACACCTGCAACAGCTCGGCTCGATGATGGGCTCCGGCGGCCTGATCGTGATTGATGATCACGACAGCGTCGTCGAACTCGCCCGCTTCTATCTGGACTTCTGTGTAGATGAATCCTGCGGCAAGTGCGCCCCGTGCAGAATCGGCGGAACGCAGATGCTCAGGTTGTTGGACAAGGTTGTAGCCAAAGAAGCGACGGCAGAGGACATCAAGACCATCCACAAGGTGGCCAAGGCAATGCAAAAAGCCTCTCTGTGCGCACTTGGACAAACGGCTCCGAACCCGACCCTCTCCGCACTGAAGCATTTTGAGAAGGAATTCAAAGAGCGTCTTCAACCCACGGCTGCAGTCGTAGCCTGAAGAGAAAGAATCGAGAAGAGACAATCATGAGCGCTACGCTTACCGCCACGATTCACGCAAAGATTAACGGGCTGCCGGTTGAGGTTGAACCCGGCACCTCAATCCTTGACGCCGCCCGCAAGGTCAGCGTCAAAATCCCAACCCTCTGCAAGCACCCTGACCTGCACGCAACCGCCGCCTGCGGCATTTGTATCGTGCAGATCAAAAACAACGGCAAGATGCTGCGCGCCTGTTGCACTCCCATCGAAGACAAGATGGAAATTGCAACCGAGACGGCAGAGATTGTCGAAGTCCGCCGCTCGGTTCTCGAACTGATGCTCTCCAAGCATCCGAATGAGTGCCTCACCTGCGGACGGAATCAAAACTGCGAACTGCAAACTCTTTGTGCGGACTTCGGCCTGACGCACGGAAATCTGGACGACATTGTTCCCGATCTCCCGAAGGACGACTCGACGCACAGCATCGTTCTCGATCCGCGCAAATGCATCTCCTGCGGCCGTTGCATTCAGGTCTGCCAGGAAGACCAGAATGTGTGGGCGCTGAGCTTCCTCGATAGAGGAATTGAGACACGCATCGCTGCCGCCGGAGATATTCAGTTGGCTGATTCGCCCTGCGTTCGTTGCGGCCAGTGCTCTGCCCATTGCCCCACCGGCGCTATCGTCGAGTACGACGAGACCGTAAAGGTGTGGGACAAGTTGCAGGATCCGGACACCATCTGCGTGGTGCAGATTGCACCTGCTGTTCGCGTGGCAATCGGCGAGGCATTCGGCTTCCCCGTAGGCTCAAATCTGACCGGAAAAATCTATGCCGCACTTCGCCGCATGGGCTTCAAGGGTGTATTCGACACCAACTTCGGCGCTGACCTCACCATCATGGAAGAGGCCAATGAATTTGTCGCCCGCTTTGCGCATGGCAAGGGCGAACTGCCGCTCATCACCAGTTGCTGCCCCGGCTGGGTGGAGTTCATGGAAAAGTTCCACAGCGACATGATTCCGCACTTCTCAAGCTGCAAGTCTCCGCACGCCATGGTCGGAGCACTGGCAAAAACCTACTATGCCGAGAAGAAGGGTATTGATCCGGCGAAGATGTTTGTCGTCTCCATCATGCCCTGTACGGCAAAGAAGTCGGAAATCATCCGCAGCAAGGAGATGCGCAGCTCCGGCTATCAGGACGTTGACGTTTCTTTGACTACGCGGGAGCTGGCTCGCATGATCAAGCAGTCGGGAATTGATTTTGTCTCGATTCCTGAGGAGCAGCCCAATCACATGCTGGGTGCATACACCGGGGCGGGAACCATCTTCGGTGCTACCGGCGGCGTGATGGAAGCGGCTCTGCGCACGGCTTACTTCCTGGTGACCGGCAAGGATGCAGAACGCGTCGAGTTTGATGTGACGCGCGGACTCGAAGGCGTCAAGACCGGCAAGATCAACATCGCCGGCAACGAGATACGCATCGCAGTTGCGCATGGACTTGGCAACGTCGAGAAGGTCATTGAGCTTGTAAGAACCGCCAAGGCTGCAGGCGAAGAGCTTCCCTTCCACTTTATCGAAGTGATGGCCTGCTCCGGTGGTTGCGTCGGCGGCGGCGGACAGCCTTATGGCGCTACCAACGATCTCCGGACCAGACGCGCAGCCGGGCTCTACAGCGAAGATCAGGTTGGTCTGTGGCGCTGCTCGCATCACAACCCGTATGTGCAGCAGCTTTACAAGGACTTTCTGGGTGAACCGCTCAGTCACAAGGCCGAGGAACTGCTTCACACCTCGTATCACGTTGTACCTGAGTACAAGCGCTAACCAAAATAGAAACGGGCCCCGATCAAAAATCGGGGCCCATTTCTATTTGTGCGGAATCAAGATAGATAACAGCACATGGATAATGCATGACCCGTCAGTAACCTCTCACCATTTTTAAGGTATGCTGGCATTTCTAATAGATGCAGGTCTAATCCCCGAAGGATGTATTCCTTCATGGGAAGAATCCCTTGAAAATTGATGTGTTTACGCCGAACCAATTCCGTAAAACCCGATTTACAGTTGGCTGGGCGTATGCAATGATGACCCAGTGAGAGGTTGAGAGTGTTCAGGAATTTTGTACTTGGCGGTTGTTTATTCCTCATCGCCCATACTGCCTTCGCGCAGGTGGTGCCAGTCTCAGGCCAATCGTCTGGCCAGAAGATTCAGATAGGTGTGGCTGGCAGCGCATTTGCAACGGACTGGAATCGAAACGAGTATGGAGTCGCTGCCTATGCTGACTTTGATGTCTATCGCCAGTTGCTCAGCATTGAGTGCGAGACACGTTTTATCTTTCTAAACCAACAAAACATCACAACTGCATATGGTTCTGGCAGCATTGTAGACGAGAAAAACTATGGTGTAGGCCCACGCATTGCTATTCGTCATGGACGATGGGTTCCTTACGTCAAAGGACTTGTGGGTGTTTCCACCGTTAGCTGGGGGCACATCTTCGCCAATGCGCCAAACTATACCAACGACAGCTACACCTATGTGGGAGCAGGCGGCGGAACGGATTATCGTCTGGATAAGCATTTTCGCCTCCGTGGGGAGTACCAGTACCAGTTTTGGTATGGGGATTCGAGCAATGTGATTTACAAGCCGAATGGTTTTACGGCTGGCGTAGGCTATCAATTTTAAAGGTGGAATTCATATCCCTGACTCCTCCATCACCTGAGCAAGCGCCGTCTCCCATGGTTCAAGCCGCAGAGAAAATCTCTCTGCCAGTTTGTCTCCATTTAAAACCGAGTAGTGAGGACGCAATGCCGGTGTCGGATATTGTTCCGTTGTAATTGGAATCAACTCTGGAATTTGGCCGGTAGCTCTGCAAAAGATGGCCTGAGCAAATCCATACCAACTGGTCTCTCCGCCGCAACTCATATGGTAAATTCCTGATTCCGGCTCTTGCTGCTTCATCCTGCCTAAAACATGCAGCACGCCCTGCGAGAGTTCCTTTGCAGAAGTGGGTGCGCCAATCTGATCGTTGACGATGCTTAACTTTGGGCGCTCGGCTCTCAATCTCAACATGGTTTGCAAAAAGTTTTGTCCGTGAGCGGCGTAGACCCAACTGGTTCTAAAGATCAGGTGACGGCAGCCTGTTGCGGCAACAACCTGCTCTCCTTCGAGCTTGCTAAGCCCATAAACGTTGAGTGGATTGGTAGCGTCGGTCTCCTTCCACGGAGTATGGCCGGAGCCATCAAATACATAATCGGTAGAAAAATGAATCAGCCACGCATTCAATCCCAAAGCTTCTTCAGCGAGTATCTGCGGAGCCCTTCGATTGACGGCAAAGGCCAGTTCCCTGTCTGTCTCGGCCTTGTCTACGGCGGTGTAGGCGGCTGCATTCACAATGAAATCCGGACGCGCAGCACGAACAGTATTGCGCAGTGACTTTTCGTTGGTGATATCAACCTGCTGTCGTGCAAGCGCTGTCACCTCTGCAATTGCAGGCAGCATTTTGCCGAGTTCCACGCCCAACTGACCGGCCGATCCCAACAGCAGAACGTGAGGCTTCACCGTGTGCTCTCCCAAAACAGATGACGACAGATTACAACCCAGCATAGTGCCTGCAAGGAGTAAGGACAATGATTGTGTGGAAAATTCAGAAGCGGATGTGTTGCACTTTGGTTGCCCCCCAGGGATTCGAACCCCGATATGCTGCTCCAGAGGCAGCTGTCCTACCATTGAACGAGGGGGCAACGCTAAAGAGGCCGCGTAAAGCGTCTCTATCGGACGCACTGCCTGAGCAGTGGTCAACTCTCATATCTTACGGACTTTGCGCCGTATGGTCAAACCTTCCGGCAGCGAATTCCCTCACTCTTCCACGCGTAGAATCTCCAGCGGCTTCTGGCCCAGAATGCGCCAGCTTGCCATCCATCCGGTTCCAACCGCCAGCAGCGCCGTCAACACAATGGCCTCTGCTGTGACGAGCCACTCAAAATGAAATTGCAGGTTGTAATGTTTGAGGATGAGACTCGCCAGCAGATTTGCAAAGGCTGCACCGACAAATGCTGCCAGCGCTCCAAGCACGGCAAACTCAATTGTGTAGATTAGGCCGATTCTGAACCGCACTGCACCAAGAGTTTTGAGAACAACCACCTCGCGAATTCGACGAAAACGCGTGCTGGCAACGCTCGATGCAAGAATGATGGCTCCGGCAAGAATCGAGAAACCAGCCAGAAAGCGAATCACAAATGTAATCTGATGCACCACGGACTCAATCGAAGCAAAGACATCCGCAAGATTAATGACCGTCACGCTCGGAAACTCGCGATAGAGCAGGCGGATAAGTTCGCTCACCTTTTCCGGCCTCACATGGGCAGAACCATACCAGACAGCCGGTATCCCCGCCGTTGCTGCCGTGGAGAGAACAAAATCAGCGCGCGCAGAGGTGTGCTGGCCGCCTGCCTTGAAGATGGCGGCAACGGTTACGGGAATTTGCCGTCCGCCTGCTGCAATCTCCATCTGTGAGCCAGGCTTGATGCTGAGCAGCTTCGCAATATGCTGGTTGACGGAGATGCTGGTCTTGTCCGGCGTGCTCCACCACTGGCCCGATGTAACCTTGTCGCCTTCCGGCACCGCATCTGAGCAGAGGATGGCAAGCCCCTGCAACATTCGCGGAGGCATGTTCTTAAGTTTCAACTGTTGCACGGGAGTTCCGTTGAGCGTGAGCAGGCGTCCGGTAACAACAGGAAGAAGTTCCGGCTTGCTCAGCAGATAGTTTTGCTTTTCGAGCAGCGCGCGCACGGCCTCCGCATCGCCGGGAGATATCTCCAGCAAAAACACATTGGGAATTTTGGGCGAGACAATCTCATCAAGGCTGTTCACAATGGTCTTCTGCGTAAGGTAAACAGCAAAGATGAGCATGATGCCGGTTCCGATAGAAGCCAGCACCGCAGCCGATTGATTACCGGGGCGATAGAGATTCGCCAGCGCGTGACGTAGCGTTGAGGGCAGATGCAGGCGCGCGTATTTGAGCAGAGCTTTGAGCGCGAGCAGGAGTCCCATCGCTGCCGCCATCAGCACCACCAGAACAATCGTCAGCAGCGTGGCAAAGAGCGATCCCACCTTCGGCGAATCAGTCAGCGTAGCCGCGATTCCGGCAAGCGATGCCAGCAGAACCACAACAGCAAGAACCTGCGCCCACCGCGCACGCCAGCGCGCAAAGAAGCCGGGACGATTCTCGTCGAGCGTATCTACGTTTCTGCGCAGCACCAGAATCGGGCGAATCTGCCGAATCTCCAGCAAAGGAGGCAAACAAAATAACAGCGTTGTCAGAACTCCTGTTCCCAAACCGGCCAGCACCGAGCGCCACGGGAAATACGTAGTGGCGGCAAAGGGCAACAGCTTGCCCAGCACGCGCGGGAAGATCGCTTCCACTCCCAACCCGGTTGCCACGCCGATGAGTGCTCCGGCAAGACCAAGCGCCACGGTTTGCAGCAGATAGATGCGCAATACATCTGACCAGCGCGCCCCCATGGACTTCATGATGGCAATGATGTCGAGCCGCTGCTCCAGATGCGCATGCATCGTCATTGCCACGCCGATCGCGCCCAGCACCATTGCTACCAGGCAGAGCAGGCTCAGAATTCCACTGGTGCGGTCCAGTCCGTCGGTCAGTGCCGCATTGCTCTCCTTGAAGTCTGTAATGCGCGCATCCGGCAGTATCTGTTCGATAGATTTGCGTGCAACTTCAAGCTTTGCCGTGGCAGGCAGCTTGATAAGGATGCGAACATTCGAGCGGCTGCCGGGCTGAATGAGCCCGGTAGAGACAAGAGCCGCCTGCGTCATCAGAACGCGAGGCCCAAGCCCGCCGCCGGAGGAAAGCCTGTCCGGCTCGCTGCGAACAATGGCTGCAATACGAAAGTAAGAGTTGCCGAGTCGAAGCGTGGCACCAATCTTCGTGTTGAGACGAATCAACAAATCCTCGCCAACGGCCACGGATTGGTTATTGAGAACCTTGCCAATCTCTCCCTCAGGCGTGAAATCAACCTGCCCGTAAAAGGGATACTTCGTCGGATCAACGGCCTTAATGGTGACAAGGATAGGCACAATATCCGGCGGAGCCGATGCCATGGATATTGTTTCCGTCGTCGAAGTGACATCGGCACCAATTGCGGTGAGCGAAGCGCGCTCCGTGTCGCTCAACGGGCGGTACATGCGTGCCGTAAGATCGCCCGCCATCAGCGAGCGAGCCTGCGTTCCAAGCTGGCGTACGTAGTCTTCGCTGAAACCGCGAACGCCGACCAGCGCCGCCACTCCAATTGCAACGGAGAGGAGCACGAACAGGAATTTTCCGCCGCCCACATGGGTTTCGCGCCATGCAAAGCTCGCTGCTCTGGACCACGGCAACGCCGGCTTTTGTGCGCTCATTGCTGGACTCCGGCTGTCTTTGTGTCCTTTGTATCCTCCACAATCATACCGTCGCGCATCACTATCCGCCGAGTAGCCAGCGCCGCCACCTGCGGATCATGCGTGACCAGCACCAGCGTTGTTGCTGACTCCTGATTGCGCCGACAAAGCAGCTCAAGAACGTGGCTTCCATTCACAGAATCAAGATTGCCCGTCGGCTCATCGGCCAGCAGTATGGGCGGATCCACCACAAAGGAGCGCGCCAGAGCTACGCGCTGCTGCTCACCGCCGCTCAACTGCACGGGGTAGTGATTCATGCGATCGCCAAGGCCAACCTGCTGCAACAGTTCCCTGCTGTGCTGAAGTCCATCGCCGCAAGCGTTCAGTTCAAATGGCAGCAAAACATTTTCGAGTGCCGTAAGCGTGGGGATGAGTTGATAACTCTGGAAGACAAATCCAATCTTGCGACCGCGAATCTCGGCCAGAGCGTCTTCGTCAAGATGACTGATCTCGGTTCCGTCAATCCAGACCTCGCCCGCGCTTGGCGTGTCAAGACCGGCCAGCAGTCCCAGCAGCGTGCTCTTGCCGCTTCCGCTTGCACCCATGATGGCGACAAATTCACCGGCCTCGATGTGCAGGTGAATGTCCTTGAGAATCTCCATGGTGCGGGAGCCGTTCTGGAACTGCTTTTTAAGTCCTCGAACCTGAATCATCTGTCACTCTTTTCCTTTGCTGCGGAATTCCTTAACCCAGTACAACCTCCGGCTGAAAGAGCGTCCCGGCAATACGTCGAGCGATACAGAAGATATTTCGCTGCCTGGTAAAGACACGTACCAGTGGAGACTGACTGAACTCCGGCAAATTGACCTGCATCCCGTTTTTCATGCGGCTTGCGGTTTGCTCATCGGCGGTAACCGCAGGCAACTCTGGTAACAGGTTGCGGGGATGCGGCATCAGAGCGGCAAAAGCCTCCTCGCCCGCACCGGCAAACGCTGCAACCTGATCCAGCGTAACGGCCTCGGCAAGCGTAAAGACACCGGCCTGTGTGCGGCGAAGACTGCTAAGGTGCGCACCACAGCCAAGTGCCTCGCCCATCTCATGCGCTACGGAGCGCACATAACCTCCGGCACTGACGCGCATTCCAAAGCTGGCCGTATCGTCGCTCAGGCCCTCGATGGTGAACTCGTGAATCACGATGCGAGCCGTCTTCATTTCGACGCTCTTGCCCTCGCGCGCCAATTTGTATGCCGGTTTTCCTTGAATCTTCTTCGCGCTGAATACAGGCGGTAGTTGATTCATCTCGCCATGAAAATACTCGGCTGCCTTTTGAACCATTTCGAGCGTCAATACCAGTGTGACAGGCTCTGTTGTTGGCTGGCCCTCAGCGTCATATGTATCGGTGGCAAATCCAAAGCGAACGGTTCCCGTATAGCTCTTTTCGGCACTGGAAAAGAACTGCGCCAGTCGTGTGTAACGACCAAGCAGAAGCGGCAGAACGCCTGTAGCCATCGGATCGAGGGTGCCAAGATGCCCGATGGATTTCTCACCGGTAAAACGACGAAGCCGACTGACAACATCATGCGATGTCATTCCCGTCGGCTTGTCAATCACAATCAGTCCGTTCACAGATGCAATCATACCGTGAGCGGGGTGAAGTTGTTACGGATTGGAGTGGCTGCGCTCCCGCACCAGCGAGAGGAATTCGTTGCGCGTGGCCTTCTCCTGGAAGCAGCCCACCATTGCCGAGGTCACGGTGGATGAGTTTTGCTTCTCCACGCCGCGCATCATCATGCAGAGATGCCGTGCCTCAATCACAACACCGACGCCGAGCGGATGAATCGCGTTTTGAATGGCATCGGCAATCTGGCGCGTCATGCGCTCCTGCACCTGCAGACGGCGGCTGAATACATCAATGAGCCGTGGGATTTTGCTCAGTCCGATGACCTTTCCCTTGGGAATATACGCCACGTGAACCCTGCCGAAAAATGGCAGCATGTGATGTTCGCAGAGCGAGTACATCTCTATATCCTTGACGATCACCATCTCGTCGTAGTCCACATCAAAAAGCGCACCCTGCAAAATGCCGGTTGGGTCTTCGTTGTAGCCTTTGGTCAAAAAGGCCATGGACTTCTCAACGCGCTTTGGCGTTGCCAGCAGTCCGTCGCGCTCCGGGTCTTCGCCGTATCGGGAGAGCAGCTCGCGATAAATCTCCTGCGTGGAAAAACCATTCAGCGTGTGCTTTCCGGTTGCGTTCTGTACGGGCTTCGAGAGGATTGCAGGCTGGGCCATGTTGGGTATCCTTTTCAATCGGCGGCAACAGAATGGGGAAATTCCTGCTGCCTTCCGGAGTACTCAAAGAAGTTTTTTCCCGTTTCTTCAACGCGCACCTTTTCAAGTTGGGCGCCGGAGATCGCAGGAGCTACGCGATCAAAGATCGCTATACATAGATTCTCCGTTGTAGGCACACGATTCTCAAAATCTTTCAATGTGTTCAGATTCGTGTGGTCATGACGGGATAGGATTTCCCTTTCTGCAATCAAATCCAGATCAGCAAGATTGATGACCATTCCCGTCGCCGGATCAACCTGCCCGCTGACGCAAAGCTCAACTACATAATTGTGCCCGTGACCGAAGGGATTGTTGCACTTGCCATACGTGACACGGTTTGCTTCTGTACTCAGCGCGGCAGTATGCAGCCGGTGCGAAGCACTCAGATGATAGCGGCGATGGAAGTATGCTTTCATCTAAGATTCTCCGCGATACTCGGCAAAGATGTCCGGCGTTTCGTAGACGCGGATTGCCTGTAGCTGAGCCTTCCCTGCCAGCGCCGGTGCCAGTCTGTGCCAGATGGCAACTGCGATATTTTCCGTTGTCGGAATTGCGGTCTTGAACTCCGGCACCTCGTGATTGAGATGGCGGTGATCATAGACGCTGGTGACACGCTCTTCTATCACGCCCTTGAGCCACTTCAGGTCCACGACAAACCCGGTTACCGGGTCCACCTCTCCGGCGACGGTGACTTCGAGCGTGTAGTTGTGGCCATGGCCATTTTTATTCGCACAGCGGCCAAAGATTCGCCGGTTCTCCTCCGGGGAGAGCGACTCGTTCCAGTAATAATGTGCTGCGGAAAACTCAGCCCTGCGCGTAAGTAGGATCATGGTTGGTCCCTGTAATTGATCCGATGCTGCGGGGTGGAAAAAGCTGCAAACAATTCCGGCAGTTTGCAGTTCCATCAAAATCCTGCACTGATTCTATCGTGAAGCGGAAACGATTTGTATCAACCTGCGTAATTGCGGCCCTTCCAGCAAACAGATTTGACGATTCTGTGGCGATACCAGCTTGCCACCAGCAACGCAATATAGACCGGCAATCCCAACGGAGTGAGTGCGCAGGCAGGAGCAGAAAAATTCGACTTCGCGACCCGCGCATAAAAAAGCCAGACGCGCCGCAGAGCCAGCAGCAACAGCCCCCAGCGCGCTACCGGATTCCACCAGTAAACCAGCGCCAAAAGCGGCAAAACCACCAGCAGCATAAGGTCCAGGAAGCGCATCAATGCCGTCTGGAGCGGATTGCCAAAGAGCAGTGCCAGATTTTTGGTCCATCCCTCAGCCATCGCGCCAAAGCTGCGGTACATATGCGTTGAAATTGCATCCGGTGCATAACGGAAGCGCAACCCGATCCCTGCGCGTTTAGCCAGTTCGGCCAGTCGGACATCCTCCAGCACATCGCTCCGGACCGCCTCATGCCCGCCGATGCGCTGATAGGCTTCGCGGCTGAAGAGAAGGAACTGCCCGTTCGCGGCGGCAATCTTCGAAGCCGGATCGCTGACCAGCTTCGGGCTGTAGACCAGAGCCAACTCGCTAAAGACCAGAGGCATCACGGCACGCTGCCAAAAACCGTTGACAACCTGACGCGGGGAATAGGAGAGCACACTGGCCTTGTATTTTTCCGCCTCATGAAGGGCGCGCCGCAGGTTTCCGGGCTCATGGACTGTATCGGCGTCGGTAAAAAGCAGCCATTCCCCCTCGGCCTCTCGCGCTCCGGTCCACAGAGCATTGGCCTTCCCAGTCCAGCCCTTCAGCAGCGGCGCGGCTTCCAGCACCTGAACCCGGTTAAATCCATTTGCAATCTCGCGGGTGCGGTCTTTGGAGAAGTCGTCAATGACGATCAGTTCCCACTCCCGCCCCAGTTCGAATCCCGGCTCTGACTGCACTACCAGCGAGGCGAGGCAATCCCTCAGAGACGCCTCTTCATTCCGCGCAGGAACCAGTACGGAGAGGCGCAATCCTTCAACAACTTCGGACATAGATGCAAGAGCGGCCATCGCCCCTTTATCATAGAAGTGTGAAGAGTCTTCGACCAATTCCTTTTTTGCTGACCGCCCTGCTGCTGCTTCCCATTGGCTGCGACCGTGGCGCTCACCCAACGCAGATTAGCCGTCCTGCTCCGGACTTTACCGTCAGCGACAGCAAGGCCACGGTGCATCTGGCCAGCTATCGCGGACATGTGGTGCTGCTCAACTTCTGGGCCACCTGGTGCGGCCCCTGTCGCGAAGAACTGCCATCCCTGATTGCCCTTCAGCACAAAATGCCGCAGGTGCAGGTGCTTGCCGTCAGCGTGGATGAGGACGAGGCCACCTACCGTAAATTCGTCAGCGAGCATCACGTGGACCTGCTCACGGTGCGCGATGGCGATCAGCGGGCTGCGGAGAAGTACTCCACCGAGCAGTATCCGGAGACATATGTGATTGACCGCAACGGCATGATCCGTCGCAAGTTTATCGGCGCGCAGGACTGGAACTCGCCAGAGATTGCGCGGTATCTGCAAAGCCTTTGAAAACTGCTATTCTGAGGAAGCTATGACGACCGTCGAGATTCGCTATCGCTATACGCAGGAACCCACCGAGGATGATCTCTTCGCGCTTGGCAAGCTGCGCGATGTCTACGGCATCCGCCATCTGGTTTTTCAGCCGAAAGCAAAAACCGTCACTGTCGAGTATGACGCCACCCGCCTGAATGCAGCCATGGTCGGCAAACTGTTGCACAGCGCCGGGCTGGATGCGGTGGAGTTGCCGCCGGTCACGCTGCCGGAGCCGGTTCCAGCAGAGGCAAAGTAGCCTGTACAGCTGACGAAGATTGCGCTCAAACCCAATCGTTGGTAAACTTGCAAATGTTGTGAGCAGTTTGTTTTGCGCCCGTAGCTCAGCTGGATAGAGCGATTGACTACGAATCAATAGGTCGGGAGTTCGAATCTCTCCGGGCGCACCATAACTTGAGGCAACACAAGTTTGATGAGCAGTAAAAAGGGGTGAGCCACGCGGCTCACCCCTTTTGTTTTGGCAGAAATCTAGTAAAGATGGAACTCCACAATCACCGGAACCTCGACCTTCACTGGCTTGCCGTTGAACATTCCCGGCTTGAACTTCCAGGTCATGACAACCTTCTTGGCGTTGTCGTCGAGTCCCATGCCGATGGGGTGCAGCACGCGGGCTTCAATCACGTTGCCCTTTTCGTCCACAACAATCATCAGCGTAGAGTCGCCCTGATAACGCATCCGGCGAGCTTCGTCGCTGTACTCCGCCTCCGGCGTATAGATGGGAACCGGTCTGCTGACGCCGCCGCCCGGCCTGTATGCGCCGCCCCCCATGCCGCCGCCGTGTCCTTCGCCAAGTCCTGCACCGTGGCCCTGACCAATGCCGCCACCGCCGCCGGAGCCGAGGGAAGGCACATTCGCCCTGGGGGCATTCGGATCGCCGAAGTTCATGGCGTTGGTATCAAACTTCATATCCGGCGGCAACACGATAGTTGGCTTAACCGCCAGTTTAGGATCAGGGTTCTTCGGAATCACCGGAGGAGCTATCGGGGTCTTGCTGGCAGGCGGAACCTTGCCTCTGGTCGCAGGCGTTGCATCGGAACCGCCACCACCACCGCCGGAGAGGTCCTTGTGCGGCTTGGTAAGAGGCGGAACCTCGCCAATATCAATGGGAACAGCGGGTGCAGTCACAATCTTCGGCACAAGTTTGACGCCGCTATAAGCCAGCAAAATAAAAAATCCAACCAGCGCCGCATAAACAATGATGGAGGTAATGGTGGCTTTGGGGTTAATCTGCCCCTTTTGAATATCTATGACCGCAACCGGCTTTGAGGTCAAAACAAGTGGCGGTAGCTTCTTCGGGAAGAGTGTCTCGCGGAAGTTTTCTGCTATATCCCGCCAGATAGGCGCCTGCCTGAGCGGGTCGCCGTTCAGGGTTGAGAGCAGTACAGCAATATCATCCTGCTGAGCCTCTGGTTCCAGCTCTTTCGTATTCAACAATTCGTTCGCCATATCCGCCAATACTTCTGACTCTGCCGCAGCATTAGCAGGCAGCAGCCAGACTCAAAATTCCACCCATCCATTATGGAGGAAGAACCGCCTTTGTGTCTCATTGACAGGAGAGTTTTCCCGGTCCATTTCTGCACGCTTACATCAGATGAAATTCTACAATCACCGGAACTTCAACCTTTACCGGCCTGCCGTTATACGTCCCCGGTTTGAATCTCCAAGTTCTGACTGCACTGATTGCCTTCTCATCGAGTCCCATCCCCAGCGGCCTCAGAACCCAGGCATCCGCCACATTTCCTCTCTCATCCACAACGACCACAAGCGACGATGCACCCTGAAATCGCGCACGACGGGCCTGATCGCTGTATTCCGCCTCCGGCGTGAAAAGTGGGAACGGTCTGGTGACGCCGCTCCCACCGAGCCGATAGATGCCGAGGCCACCGTTGCGCCCATGACCGTATCCCGGACCATTCCCCTCATTCCCAAAGCCATCTTTGCCATTCTTTCCCAACGACGCTGCATTCTCCTTCGAAGCAAACGGATCACCCAGAAGCGGGGAATCAAAATGAATACCATCAAGAGTCTGAATCGTGGGAGCAATCAGGAGGGCCGGGTTCTCATTCCTCGGTATCACCGGAGGGCTCAGAGGCTGATCGCTGTATTTTGGCAGCCTTCCCTGCGAGGCAGGTGTCAAGCCACCGGCAGCGCCTCCTCCCTGAAGTGCTTCTGCACGTGCAAACAGTAATGGCGGTTTCAATGTGCTGATTTCAACAGAAGTGGCAGGCGTAGGCATGACGGAGGGAAGCCTTGGAATTCCCTGATAGGCCAGCCATAGTATTCCGCCAATCAGCAGTCCGTGCAGGCCGAAGGAAATAGCACTTGTTCGGGGATTTCGCTCAATACGGTGAATATCAATCACTGCAACCGGATGAGAGGTAAGCACCAGAGGCGGTAAATGCCGAGGAAACAAGTACTCCCGCAGGTTTTCAATCAATTCCTGCAAAAAGGGCTGCTGCCTGAGCGCCTCGCCTGCAAAGAGAGATGTTTCCCTATGAATTTCAAATTCCGGTACTGTTTTCCTGTACAGGTCCATATTTGTCATCGCTGTGCAGCCCTCAACCTCCTCCTGAACCGCAGCACGTGCGCGGCAGGATTCGGAAATGGTTCAACGTAAGGGATCAGGATTCGGGTCTATTTGCCTCAAAGGCACCCTTCTCCTGATCAATTACACCGTCTGTACTCGACAAGCGGCCACCGACAGCGGTCTCCAGAACTGTTTCACACTTATCGAATAGACGGAGGCAGCAGCCATAAAGTCACCCGATAAACAACGATTCTCTCCGGGCGGTTAAAATAGATGTTTGAGACAAAAGCATTTTTCGCACTCTGGAGACACAATGTCCGCACCGCCGGAACTGAAGGCGACCCTTACGCTGCCGCAAACCGATTTCCCCATGAAGGCCAACCTGCCACAGACCGAACCTGCGCGTCTGAAGACATGGGAAGCGCTCGACCTGTACGCTCGCATCCGGGAGGCGCGCAAGGGCTCGCCCGCTTATCTGCTGCACGACGGCCCGCCCTATGCAAATGGCCCCATCCATCTGGGCCACGCACTCAACAAGTGCCTGAAGGATTTTGTTGTTAAGTCAAAGACAATGGCCGGATTTGATTCTCCTTACGTCCCCGGCTTCGATTGCCACGGTCTGCCTATCGAAATCAAAGTAGACGAGCAGCTTGGCCGCAAAAAGCTGGAGATGCCCGCGCCCTCCGTTCTGCGCGCCTGTCGTGAGTACGCGCAGAAATATGTGGATTTGCAGACCTCGCAGTTTGAGCGCATTGGCGTTCTGGGCCGCTGGCGCAAGCCCTACCTGACAATGTCCTTTGAGTACGAAGCGCGTACGCTGGAGACCTTTTACGGATTCTTCGAGAAGGATTACGTCTATCGCGGCCTCAAGCCTGTCTACTGGTGCATCCATGACCGCACGGCTCTGGCCGATGCCGAGATCGAGTACGCCGAGCACTCCAGCCCCAGCATCTACGTTCGCTACGCTCTGACCAGCGATCCGGGCGAGATTGACGAAGCGCTCAGCGAGCGCAAGGTCTACACCATCATCTGGACCACCACGCCCTGGACCACTCCGGCATCGCTGGCCGTGGCCTTTCATCCGGACTTTGATTACGTGGCGCTGGAAGATGCCTCTGACAAGGCCAAGCCTGTTTACATCGTGGCAGCCGAACTTGCCGCCAGTGTCAAAGAGGCCTGCGACCTGCCCCATGCGCGTGAGATTGCGCGATTCAAAGGCTCTGTACTGGATCGCACTACATTCCAGCATCCCTTTTTGAACCGCTCCGTGCTGGGCTTGAATGCTACGTATGTCACTGCGGATACAGGCACCGGCGCAGTCCATACTGCACCCGCGCATGGCGTGGACGACTTCTACAGCGGTGTGCGCTATGGTCTGGATCCGATCTGCCGCGTGGATGATATGGGCCGCGTCCATACCGAAGAAGGTGTCTGGAACGGGCCGGAGCCGCCCGCCTATGAAGGCGTCACCGTATTCAAGGCCAACCCGCTGATTGTCGAACTGCTGCGCGAACGCGGCGCCCTGATGAACCATACTGAAATCAAACACAGCTATCCGCATTGCTGGCGCTGCCACAAGCCGGTCATCTTCCGCGCAACGACGCAGTGGTTCATCAGCCTGGAAACGCCGCTCAAGAATGAGGACGGAACAGAGACCACATTCCGCCAGCGCACCATCGAGCAGATTCAGACCGTCAAGTGGGATCCGACCTGGGGCCAGGAGCGCATCACCAACATGATTGCCACTCGCCCCGACTGGTGCATCAGCCGCCAGCGCATCTGGGGCGTTCCGATTGCAGTTTTCCTATGTACCGGCTGCAATCATCCGCATCGCGACCCGGCACTCAACAAGAGAATCGTCGAGTTGTTTGCAAAGGAGGGCGCCGCCGCATGGCACACGCACTCCGACATCCTGCCCGCCGGAACAAAATGCAGCGAGTGCGGCGGAACTGAGTTCCGCAAAGAGATGGATATTCTCGATGTCTGGTTTGACTCCGGCTCCAGTTGGCATGCCGTAGCCGAGAGCGACCCGGACCTGCGCGATATCTACGCCGCACCCGACCGTCGCGTACTTTATCTTGAAGGCGGCGATCAGCATCGTGGATGGTTCCACTCTTCCCTGCTGGCCTCGGTTGCGCTACGTGGTCATGCTCCTTACAGCGAAGTCACCACCTGCGGCTGGACGCTCGATGAACTGGGCCGAGCCATGTCAAAATCACTCGGCAACGGTGTTGATCCGGTAGACATTGCCAATCGCATGGGCGCCGAGATTGTGCGCCTGTGGGTTGCCTCGGTGGATTTCCGCGAAGACATGGCCGCCAGCGAGAACCTGATGGCGCGCTGCTCGGATATCTATCGCAAACTGCGCAACACCTTCCGTTTTCTGCTTGGCAATCTGCACGGTTTTGACCCGGTGCGCGATCAGGTTGCGTTTGATGATTTACAGCCGCTCGACCGCTATATCCTCGCCAAAACCCGCGACCTCAGCGAGAAGATTCTGGACTGGTACGACCGCTTTGAGTTCCACCGCGTCTACCATGCAGTGAACGAGTTTGCCGTCGCCGACCTGAGCGGACTTTACCTCGACGTACTGAAGGATCGTGTCTACACACTCGCTCCTACATCGCTTGAACGCCGCTCTGCGCAGACGGTTTTGTGGAAGATTGCGGAGTCGCTCGTGCGACTTGTTGCTCCGATCCTGAGCTTTACCTCGGATGAGGTCTGGCAGTATCTCCCTGTCGTTGCAGGACGCGAAGAGAGCGTGCATCTGGCACTCTTCCCCAGGCCGGAGGAGATTTATCCGGGCGACACCACGGCGCTGCTTGCCGAGTGGGACAAACTTCTTGCCGTGCGCAATGTTGCGCTGGTTGTGCTCGAAGCTGCGCGCAAGGAAAAGGTCATCGGCAAGGGCCTTCAGGCCGCCGTCGCTATCACTGCTCCGACGGAAACGCTGGCGCTGCTCAAAAAATACGAATCAAGTCTGCCGGAGTTCTTCAATGTCTCTTCTGTTGAATTGAAGGAAGGCACTCTCTCTGCAACTGCACTCGCCGCCAGTGGAGTAAAGTGCGAACGCTGCTGGCGCTACACGGAAGGCACCAGCAATTACGGCGCATGGCCGAATGTCTGTGGGCGTTGTCAGTCAGCACTCGCCGAGATGAAGATTGCACCGCCCGCATTGGAGGCAGAAGCCAAGTGATCGCTCCCACTCGCCGTTCTCGCCTTCCGTTTTTGCTTTTACTCTCGGTGCTGATTATTACGCTTGACCGCATCACCAAGTTGTGGGTTGCAGGCCACATTCCCATTGGCGGTGCGCGGGTTGTGATTCCCAACGTCTTCCGCATCACGCATGTGTTGAACTCCGGCGCGGCCTTTTCGCTCTTTGCAGAGTCGGCAAATCTCAACACGGTGCGCTGGTTTCTGATTGCATTTTCTGTGACTGCGGCGCTGTTGGTGCTTGCCTTCCTCATAAAAATCGGCAGCAGATTCACGGCCACCACCGTTGCACTGGCGCTGATACTTGGCGGAGCTATCGGCAATCTTTACGACCGCATCCGTCTGGCTTCGGTGACGGATTTTCTTGAGGTACACATCCTTCACTACCACTGGCCCGACTTCAACTGCGCCGATTCAGCGATTGTTGTGGGCGGGATTCTGCTGCTGATTGAATCACTCCGGCCACAGCCGACGACAAAGGATGAATAAAAGTTATTGAATTGCCATAAGGTGAGCTGAATCACGCGTTAGATTTCACATGATTTTTTCTTCCAAAACTGTAGATGCCATGAAATACTTCCCGCATTATTAATTCCAACAATCTTTGCACTTCAATCAACGTTGTCGTTGATTGAAGTGCGGTATCCCTGAAACATCAACGCTGAAAAGGAGAAACGTTATGGACTGGTTTTTACTGGCGCTCAAAAAGTATGCGGTTTTCAGTGGTCGGGCTCGTCGCAAGGAGTTTTGGTTCTTTACCCTCATATACTCAATCCTTGCTCTGGTGTTCTATATACCGGGCATTGCATTTATCAAATCAAATCCGGTTTTAGGGCTTGCATTTATAGCCATCGAACTGCTCATTGTGCTTGCATTTGCGATCCCCAGCTTAGCAGTTGCCGTACGCAGACTCCACGATACCGGCAAGAGCGGCTGGTTAGTCTTAATTAACATAGTGCCCATAATAGGGGCAATTGTATTGCTCGTCTTCTATTGCTCAAACAGTCAGCCCGGTGAAAACCAGTACGGCCCTAATCCCAAGAAACTTGAGCCGAGCACTTCTATCCTCTAATTAAAAGCCATCGGTTTGCTCCAGTAGGGAGCAAAGAAAATCGTCCAGGGCAAGCGTAGCGCAGCCCTGGGTAAGTCTTGTCCGTCCCGACTCTCTATAATGAACAATGGCGTCTTTTCACTCATCCCCCAATCACATGCGGTAGGAGAGTTGCGCCATCTGAGGGGACCAAATCCGCTTGACCGAGACCGCCAATCCGAATGACTTCATCGTCCTGCGCGGAGCGCGGACGCACAACCTGAAGAACATTGACTGCGAGATTCCCCACGGCAAGCTGACCGTAATCTCCGGCGTCAGCGGATCGGGCAAATCCTCGCTCGCCTTCGACACCATCTACGCCGAGGGCCAGCGACGCTACGTGGAATCCCTCTCTGCCTACGCACGCCAGTTTCTCGACCGCATGGAGAAACCCGATGTTGACCTGATTGACGGCCTCGCCCCTGCCATCGCCATCAAGCAGAAAAATTCAACGCGCAATCCCCGCTCAACTGTTGCTACGGCGACAGAAATATTTGATTACCTGCGCCTGCTCTACGCGCGCTGCGGGACTGTCCACTGCACAGCCTGCGACGGCATCGTCCGCCGCGACAGCGTGGACGAAATTGCCGAAGCGGTCCTCGCGCTCGGCGAAGGCACACGCCTTTATGCGCTCTTCCCGGTTCAGCATCACGAGCCTGTAACGGAAGAAAAATCCAAACCGGCACGTCGCGGGAAGAAGGTAACAGAAACTCCCGCACCCACTCTCAGCAACTCTCTCAAGGAACGGCTTGTCGAATTGCGCAAACAGGGCTTCAATCGCCTCTATCAAAACTCGCAGATATTCGAGTTCTCCACGCCGGAATCCCTGCTCAACCTTGACTTCACCATGCCGGTTTTTATCCTCGTGGACCGTATCGCAATCTCTGCCGAGAACCGCGCGCGCATTGTGGATGCAGCCGAAATTGCCTACCGCGAATCCGGCGAGATCATCTACGAGATACTTCCCCGCGAAGAGTCTCCCTCTGAGCGCCGACGCCTGCGCTTCTCGATGGCCTTTGAATGCAAAAGCTGTCACCGCGTCTATCGCGAACCGGAGCCGCGCCTCTTCAGCTTCAACAATCCCTATGGAGCCTGCCCGCGCTGCCAGGGATTCGGCAACACAGTTGATTTCGATCTCGACCTCATCATCCCGGACAAATCTCTGGCGCTGGAAAATGGCGCAATTGATCCGTGGGAGCGCCCCAAGTATCGCCCGTATTACACGGAACTCAAACGCGCAGCCAGGGAGGCCGGTCTTCCCATGGACCTGCCGTGGCGCGAGCTAACCGGCGAGCAGCAGGATTGGGTTCTGAACGGCGGCGAGGACTTCGAAGGTGTCTACGCATTCTTCCGCGCGATGGAGCGCAAAAAATACAAGCTGCATGTACGCGTGATGCTCTCAAAGTATCGCGGCTATGCCACCTGCCCCGATTGCCGCGGGCAGCGCCTGCGTCCAGAGGCGCGCGCCGTGCGCCTGAGCGGAAAAAATATCTGCGAGGCCACGGCACTCACCATCACCGCAGCCCGCAACTTCTTCGCCTCGCTCACGCTCACCGAAATGCAGCAGGAGATTGCCGGTTCCATCCTCGATGAGGTCCGGCAGCGCATCCGTTTTCTCGAAGAGGTTGGTCTGGAATATCTGACGCTGGATCGCCTTGCCTCCACACTCTCAGGCGGCGAGGCGCAGCGCATTCAGCTTGCCACCTCGCTGGGCTCGCGACTGGTCGGCGCGCTCTATGTGCTCGACGAACCCTCCATCGGGCTGCACTCCCGCGATACGCATCGCCTTATCCGCATCCTCGAAGACCTGCGCGACCTCGGCAACACCATTCTGGTCGTCGAGCATGACCCCGAAGTTCTTCGTTCAGCCAATTACCTGCTCGACCTCGGCCCCGGTGCAGGTGAGTTTGGCGGCAGGATTCTTGCTGGAGGCAGCGTGGCCGAGGTGGAAGCGAATCCAGAGTCACTCACCGGGCGCTATCTCTCCGGACATCTCGCAATTCCTGTTCCCACCAGACGGCGCACTCCCGCGTCGCCAAAGGATTTTTTGCTGCTTGAAGGCGCGCGCGCTAACAATCTGAAGGATGTCAGCGTGGAAATCCCGCTCGGGATTCTCACCTGCATCACCGGTGTCTCCGGCTCCGGTAAATCCACGCTGGTACACAAAATTCTCTACCGAGCAGTCGCGCAGTTGCTGGGCCGCACCGAGAGCGGCGACCCATCCGGCCTTTATCGCTCGCTTAAGGGCGTCGAACGGCTCAACGATATTGTGCTGGTGGATCAGACCCCGATTGGCCGCACGCCGCGCTCGAATCCCGTCACCTACATCAAGGCATTTGATCTCATTCGCGAACTCTTTGCCTCGCAGCCGGACTCCAAGCGGCAGGGATTTACTGCCGGTTCCTTTTCCTTCAATGTTCCCGGCGGGCGCTGCGATACCTGCGAGGGCGACGGCACCGTTACGGTGGAGATGCAGTTCCTCGCCGACGTGGAACTGCCCTGCGAAGAATGTAACGGGATGCGCTACAAATCGAAGATTCTTGATGTTAAGTACAAGCAGAAGAATATTCACGAAGTTCTGGGCCTAACCGTAAAAGAGGCACTGCAATTCTTTGTGGGCCATCCGCGCATTCAGGAAAAGCTTTCGGTTCTGGAAGAGGTCGGCCTCGGTTACGTGCGTCTGGGACAGTCGGCCACCACGCTCTCCGGGGGCGAAGCGCAGCGCGTCAAGCTGGCAGCACATCTGGCTGCGGTACGCGCAGCCAACGCGAACGCACGTCCTTCGCAGAGCAGCCGCGTCCTCTACATTCTGGACGAGCCCACAACCGGCCTGCACTTTGACGATGTGGCCAAACTGCTGAGTGCCTTCCGCAAACTGCTTGATGGCGGCGGCTCGCTCATTGTTATCGAGCACAATCTGGACATCCTTAAATGTGCAGACTGGATCATTGATCTTGGACCTGAAGGCGGCTCTGGCGGGGGTACAATCGTCGCAGCGGGAACGCCGGAGCAAGTTGCGGAGACTCTTGGTTCCTACACCGGACAATGGCTGAAACGCGTACTGGAACCCAAACATCCTGTTGCAGAAAAGAGCTAGATGACACGCACCGGAATTTTTCTCGCTACAACACTCCTCCTCGTGATTGGAAACTCACTCCCTGCGCAGCAACAGCCTCCCGGAACAACTGCGCCGCCGGAACTCCAGCCACAACAGGCCGCAGAGGACAAGGCTGCATCCGCGCTCGATGAGATTGAACAAAAGATTGCTGCCGGCGATTTTGCAACTGCCGGAAAGCAACTCCACGATTATTTAAGCGACCATCCGAAGGATGCGCGTGCATGGTTCGATTCCGGTTTCACATCTCAATCTAAGGGAAGCAACGCAGCAGCTATCGCAGCTTACCAAACGGCTATCAGCATCAACCCGGATCAATTTGAATCAACTTTGGCGCTCGGCCTGCTGTATGCAAAGGATGGGCAGAGGGATAGTGCGCGTCCGCTGCTGGAGCGTGCCGTTACGCTAACCCCCGCAACAGATAGCCCTGCTGAAAAAGCCAGAGCGTGGCGCGCGCTGGCTATGTTTGACCGCAACATGCTGCCAGCCACTGCATCGAATGCGCTGCTTGAGGCTCTTCGCCTGACGCCGGAAACAAAGCAGGACACCCTGCTTGCCGCTGAAATTGCTGAGAGCGACAAAGATTACGATGCCGCCGAAGCCAGCTACCGCGCTCTTCTGAAAAAAGACAACAAAGATATGGACGCTCTTGGCGAACTCATTCATCTATTGATTGTCACCAAACGGGAAGATGAGGCCGAGCCATTTTTGAAACAGGCGCTTGCCCTGCTGCCAGAGGACGAAACCCTCAACACAGAAGAGGCCACGCTACTGCTGCATCAGGGCAAGAACGAGGATGCAGCCGCGCTGCTCAGGCATCAGCATGAAATCAACCCGAAGAACGATGCCATCAGCATCCTGCTCGCAGACCTGCTGGCCGGCAACAATGACGCCGCCGGATCGGAGCAGGTTCTCGCTCCTCTGCTCGCCACGCATCCAGATGATTTTGATGTATGGCTCACACACGGACACAATCTCGTCCTGCTTCAACAGATTCCCGATGCCGTAGCCGCCTATCTCCGCGCCACAAAAATCAATCCCGCCAACGGAGATGGCTGGGCGGGCCTCGCCTTTGCAGCTTCTGAGGCTCATCAGCCTGCCGCTACGCTTGCGGCACTCGATAACCGCGACAAGTTCCTTCCCCGGAGCGCTTCGAGCCTATTCCTGCGGGCAACGGCCAACGACTCTCTCCATAAAAAGGATGCGGCAGTGGCTGCGTACAAAGAATTCCTGACGCTGGCCCAGGGGAAATTTCCCAATCAGGAGTGGCAGGCGCGTCAACGCATTGCAGCCCTCACCAGGCCGCAACACTAGAGAGACGAAACTCAGCTATGCTAGGCTGGCTCTTGGTGAATTCCACGCTCATTGCTGTCTTCGAACAGGAGTACCGAGCGCTGCGCCCGCGCGCGCCCATGCCGGAGTTTGCCATCCGCTTCCGCAAATTTGTCTCAATCAACACCAGTATCCGGCTGCGCGAGGGCAAATTGTACGTCAGCCTCTCGGACCTGCTCGAAGGTGCTCCGGAGGGCATCCATCATGCGATTGCGCACATCCTTCTGGCCAAACTCTACCGCAAGCCACAGGATAAATCCCTTGTTCAGCGCTACAAATGCTTCACCAACTCAGAGGCAGTCGTTCGCCAGTCCGAACTGGTACGCCAGGCCAGAGGACGCAAAAAAATATCCGGCCCGGAAGGCCACACCTTCGACCTCAATCAGGTCTTTGATTCTCTCAATCGCCGCTTTTTCTACGGACTGCTCGGTCGCCCGCAACTGACCTGGAGCGAGTCGGTGGCCCGGCGCGCGCTCGGCCACTTTGACCCGGCTCACAATACCATCGTCATCAGCCGCGTCTTTGACCGCCCCGGAACGCCTCTCTACGCCGTCGAATACCTGCTTTATCACGAGATGCTGCACCTCAAGCACCCGGTCAAGCGCAACGGAACCCGTCGCTCCGTCCACTCCCGCGAATTTCAGGACGATGAACGCAGATTTCCCTACTGGACCGAGGCAATGGCCTACCTCAAACGCCTCTAAAATTGTGATTGCGGGTTCGTTACGGAAGTATTACAAAAGCAAAACCTTCGCTTGCTCTGGGCAATGAAAAGATAAATTGACATGACATATCCGCTCATTATTCAAGGTGGCATGGGTGCCGGTGTTTCTCACTGGTATCTGGCCAACCAAGTTTCACGCCTGGGCCAGCTCGGTGTTGTTTCCGGCACCGCTCTCGACGAAATTCTTGCTCGCCGTCTTCAGGATGGCGACTCCGGTGGACACATGCGCCGCGCACTTGACCACTTCCCCTTCCCGGCGATGGCCGAGCGCATATGGGACAGATTCTACCTCCCCAACGGACGCAACGGAGCGCCCTATCAGCGCCAGAAGATGCATACCGTTGATGGGCCGCGCGATGTGCAGGAGTTGCTCATCGTCTCAAACTTTGTTGAGGTCTGGCTGGCGCGTGAAGGCCACTCGAACCCGGTCGGAATCAATTATCTTGAAAAGATTCAGTTGCCGCATCTGGCCTCCATGTTCGGCTCCATGCTGGCTGGTGTTGATTACGTTCTGATGGGCGCAGGCATTCCGATTCGCGTTCCAGGCGTGCTCGATCACCTCTCCCGACTTGAAGAGGCGCAGTATTCCATCCATGTAATCGGTTCGCGCGAGCAGGAAACCATCATGCGCTTCAACCCCAGAGATTACATCGAAGGCGAGTTTACCCAATCCCTCCCCCGCCCCAAATTCCTCGCCATCATCAGTTCGAACACGCTGGCGCAAACTCTTCTCAAAAAGGCTAACGGCAAGGTGGACGGCTTCATCATTGAAGGCCCCACGGCAGGCGGACACAACGCTCCTCCGCGCGGCAAGCTGCAATTGACCGAATCGGGCGAGCCTATTTACGGCGAGCGTGATGTTGTTGATCTGCCCAAAATGCGCGAGCTTGGCGCACCCTTTTGGCTGGCTGGCGGCGTTGGTTCGGCCCATGCAGTCAAACAGGCTCTCGCCGATGGCGCTGTCGGCGTGCAGGTTGGCACGGCCTTCGCATTTTGCAGCGACTCCGGCCTGCGCGAGGACTACCGCACCGCTCTGATTAACAAATCTATTGCAGGGACTGCCAGAGTTTTTACAGACCCGCTGGCGTCGCCGACCGGCTTCCCGTTCAAGGTTGCAGTTCTGGAGGGCACCTTCTCCGAGAAGGAAGTTTATGAGGCAAGGCCGCGCATCTGCGACCTCGGCTATCTCCGCGAAGCCTACGAGAAGGAAGACAAGACTACCGGCTATCGTTGTCCCTCCGAGCCGGTCAATGTTTTCGTCTCAAAGGGTGGTGCGATTGAAGAGACCGTTGGCCGCAAGTGCGTCTGCAATGGGCTGATGGCCAATATTGGAATGCAGCAGACGCGTCCGGGAAATCGCGAAGAGGTCGGCATTATCACCACCGGCGACGACCTGACCGAGGTTGCAAAGTTCCTCGGGCCAGGCCAGACCAGCTACAGCGCTGCGGATGTCATTGAACAACTGCTGAGCGAGGTTCGCGCTGCCAGCGTGGAAAGCTCCTTCGCTGCCGCAGCTTCATCCTGACAGCCGCGACAGGAACACACATCATTCCCCTGCGGGCTTTACAAGCCATAGTCCATACCAGAAGGATTGCATCGTGGGCTCTTGTTCCAATCTGTAATTCTTAAGGATGTAAGCACAGATCGGCTCACGAACACTATCCGGGTGAACGGCTTTTCCGAAGTATGGAAAGGCGAAAAGGATACTCATTTCCCTTCGTTCTTTTCGGGAATTGGATTGGCAAGCTTTCTCAAAATGATCTGGAAGCAGAAGAGCTTTCTCAGGGTGATCCTTGATCTCAGCGAGGATTTTCTGGGCTGCCTCCGTCGTATTTGAATTCTCAAACCCCTCAAAGCGGCCGTAGTCAACCTGTTTCGATAAATAACTTCCAAAACCGTCTGGCTTATAACCCATTGGAGCTAGATATGTTCCATGCCATGTCGGATAGATAACTGATAAGTCAACCGTTTCTTGCAAAGCCGGATGCTGGGGATATTCAAGAACTTTTTCCCATTCCGCCCGTTTGGCCGGGTTGGAAAAATCGACGATAGCTACATATGTCCGTGCAAGGTGGACAACAACGCTTTTTACGCGTGGGTTGATACCGCTAGCGCTGGGAATATTAATTACGCATCTCGTTAAGGGTAATCTGAAAAACCATATTAGCGACGCAGAAGAAAGCAGAATCATAACGACAAAAAACGCACCACGGTACCATTTCCACATAGCTCTATAATTGGAGACATATAACATACTGGCCAAAAAGATACCTAGCCCATTGTGATATATGTGGAGCGAATCACATCGCCCCAAAGCTGCTGCCAGCATCGGAACAGAGTAAACAATCAGGCCGAAGGTGTTGTCATTGATGCGTGGATCACGAAAGCGCCGATACAGATAACAGGCACAAAGGAATATCGCTGCAAAAAACAGCAAAACATATAACGAGAATGAGATGGGAAAGCTGTCCGCGCCCCCTCCGGATGCCTTCACGGTATCCAGCACGTGAAGCTTTAAAGCTGTAAGGAAAACTGCCCCTAAGCCAAGCATCATGCCAGAAAATACAGCAACGTTTTGTCCTTTCCAGCTTAAAGTCGAAAACAGGAATATACAGACGCAGGCAAAGGCATAAGCAATTGCGGTCTCAGGAGAAATCAGCAACAATACTATCGTAAAAACAATAGACAACAATGCACCATACAAAGGTGACATTACTGTGGCACCCTTAATTCGCTTTTGAACCACCAATACAAAATAAAGCGGGCAAGTGTAACGAGTCAGCGTATAGTGGGTTCCCATGTTGAGGATGGAGAGAAACCACGCCCCATACAAGAGAAGATAAATGGTTTGTTTATGCTGTGTGGGATAATCCACTCTGTTAATGGCAGCAAATAAAAGCAGGATTCCCAGCAGGCAACTCATAATCCATGAAAGATAATATGCTTGGACGATGCCGATAGATAGCACACGAGACAAGAAAAGTGGTACGTAGAGAAGCGCATATCCAAACGGCCATTCAAAATCAACATAAGGAATCTTTCCCTGAGATAGCAGCCAAATCCGGTCTATCTCGTAAGATGATTCGATAAAACCTGTGAAGCGGCCCGCGACAATATACATCGCCACACAGCCAGCCAGAGCAGCCAGCAGGGTAACCAATAGCGTTTTTTTCGGAACAGGCTGTGATGCTCCAGAGGTGTTGAATTGAAATTTCAACCCTCTGGTCCACACCGATCCAATCGCAACCAGCAGCAGCAACAGAAGTAAACCAGCACGGTTGTTATAGCCAAAAAGATAAGAATCTGACGTGGTGGGATGTTGTGGTACTAGATAGGGCAGGTAGAAGATTGCGGATAAACTGAAAGCGGCATAGACGAAAAAATACAGCATGTGAAATGTGCGTGAATTATTGTTTGACATTTTGACCTTTCTGATAGATACGGCTTTGGCACCGGCCTCAGTTATGTCTCTTACAATGGATCCACATTTCGGAGAATAGATTACAGCATGAGACTGATCGCATGTCAAACCGCATAGGAAGAAGAGTGCTTACAATGTGGGGGCCAGCGCTGCAGATGTGATTGAGCGACTACTTAACGAGGTTCGCGCTTCCAGTGAGGAACGCAACTACGCTGACACGACCTTATCCTGACAGCCGCCACAACATAAATTTAATCCGTTGTTAGTTCACGGCGTATAATGGCTCAAAATGTTTACGGAGTGAGCAGCAGGGTCAAATGAAAATGAACAGCAAACGACAAACAGCCACTGCTCTTTGGATATACGTACTTGTATTCCTATCTGCCACGACTGCGAGTTGTCTTTTATATCTTCATTACCGCAATCCGTTTATGCGTCCCCTCTTGAGCCCCTTCGCTCGATACAGTGACCTGACGAACTATATTGATAAGACAGATCACTTGCAGAAAGCAGCAACAGCTCTCGGACATGTTTCGTCCGGTGAGCCTGTCTTTGCTTATCCTGCGCCCGCCGTCATCGTATACAAGTTACTGAATCTGCCTTATCCCGGACATGCGATTCGGACTTATTTATTATTTTTGGGAATCTGCATGTTTTGTTTTACGTTTATTCTGTGGCGATCCGCATATGTCCGTACCCTTTCGACTGCCGGTGCAATATTGACCACCGTTTTACTGGGATACCCAATGTGGATGAACGCAGATCGTGGCAATATCGAGTGCGTTGTATGGGCAATTTCAGCGTCTGGGCTTTATTTACTCATGAGAAGCCGAAATCGGACCGGAGCCGTACTGATTGGCATTGCCGCATCCATCAAGCCCTTCCCCATACTTTTTCTACTTCTTCTGCTTCGCAAAGGTAAAAACAAGAAAGCAGGGCTTAAGGAAGTAACGTATGGGTTAGTGACGCTCTGTTTGGTAACCATTGCATCCTTGGTGGCGCTTGGACCAAACCCTATTAAGGCTTTCCGGGAGATGAGTCCTGCCGTGGCTGTTTACGCTCATGACTACATTGGGAAGTATCTCCCGTATGACGAATCGCGTTTTTACCATTCCCTGCTGGACGGCATGAAATCTGCAACAAGAACAGTAGAACCATTCCTCTCTCATCCGGAAAATACCAGCTTCGATATTAAGAAGCTTGCAATACCGCCAGCAAATTCAGAGCAGGAGATAAAAAGCAGAGATGAATCTGTACCTCGCATAATAATTATCCTTTACCCTCTGGTAGCCCTGATCGGAATTGGGACGCTGCTTATAGCTTTTTACAATATGCCATTGCTGAATCAGGTAACTGCGCTTTGCGTGGCCGTCACACTTTTCCCAATGACATCAGCGGACTACACACTGCTCCATTTATATTTACCGTTTGCAGCATTCCTTGTTTTCCTGACGAGAGATGTGGCAACCGGAAAGGTGGATTTTCCATATTCATCGTCAATATCCCTATTGGTAATTTATGGTTTGCTGATTTCCCCTCTTACCTTTCTTGGACTTTTTGCAGGTGACGCCAAATTAATTCTCCTGATAACGCTACTCGTTGTATCTGCACGTTCGCCTATGTATGCAACATTTTTCAGCGGCTCCAAGTGTGTTGAAGCAACGAGTGTTCGCGAACAGAGACCCTTCCCGATTATTGAATAGCTGAAACCGCCCCCGCGCCTTGGGCTACGCCAGACTCTTCTTCCGAACGAAACGGGCAAGTAACCGACACCACAAAAAGAGTCATCAGAACGAGAGCCTTCAATTGACCGGCAATCGGGAGTCCCCTAAAAGAAATGTAAGTCTCCGGGGTCAGCAGGAAAGCCAGACATGCAAAGCTGAAAATCAGTCCCGGAACCTTTCGCGCATCCGTCGAGGAAATTGCAAACAGAACCAGCGCTGCCCAGGGGATATAGAGATACATCAGCGTGTATTCATACGAAACGGGCGGCAGCAGAATGGAAGCGATGGTCAGGGCTAGAATCTGATTCGGGCGAGGCAGATGCCTGATCTTCCCAAAATAGACGACCAATCCCAAAATCGCAGCGACCAGCATATATCCGTTCAGCCAGGACGGGAAATACTGTTCCTGAATGCAGGTAGCTGACAAATGCTTTTGTAAATAGGCATGGAGCGCTTCCTTGATAATGGCGAAAATGGAATGATCGAAGCCGATCTCCAGATTGTGTATCTCCAGCACGTAATGGAGCCGGAAATATGCTAATCCACCGGCTATCCCCTTCGATGCAATCTGGTAGGAGGGACCAATGAACCAGGTGGATGTAACTGTCGAAAGAGCGCCGACAAACACGCCCCATGCAGTTGCCAGATATTTCCGCTCGCTTATCAGAAGAGCCAGAAACACAAAGGGAAATATCTTGAGCGACATGGCAACGCCTATCATCGTCGCAGCAAGATACCATTTTTTTTCCCAATAAGCAGTCACGCCCAGCGCTACCAGCAGCCAATTGACGATCTCAATGTTGGCGCGATCCAGCAAATACCAGAACGGGTAAGCAAGCATCAAACTAATTCCAAGAAAAATTACCGCCTGAAGCACTCCCAGACTGCGACGATGCATCGCGCGTCCCAAAAGAACACATGCGCTCAGAACAACTAAAACGCAGAAGGTAAGAAATACTGCTGTGGCATAGTCTCCAAAAGAGAAAAAGCTCTGATAGACAAATGCTGCAGGCGCGGGATAAGCAAACACAAAGTCAGGCGACTCAAAGAATGCCCTCTGGTGAAACAACTTAAAGGGCTCTTGAAAAATAGTGAAATCATTAAAGCGAAACTTCGCCGAGATAAACGGATACCAGTAAAGCTCCGACCGATGAAAAATATCCTTCTGTATCCATCCGGCAATGACTGCAATCAGTGTGAATCCGCACAGGAATTGCAGGAACCGTTTCAGAACATGATTTAACTTCATTTGGAATCCCTTCTGCCCTATGCAAAAAATCTGCTACTACCCGGCTAGGGCTGAACCTCGGCCGCCGCTGGATAAATATTCCGATGCCTGGCCCACAGGATCAGCAACACCCCTGCAACCACGCTGCCGATGCTGGCAAGCTGCGCATTCGTCAGGCCCAGAAGAATCTTGTCGTTGCGCCGGATAAACTCCACCAGAAAACGCGCAATCCCGGTCAGCACCAGATACTCGCCTGTCAGCCTGCCCAGCGGTGTCGGCTTAGCGCCGCGCCGCCATAGAATCCACGCAATCGTCAGGCCCACAATCAACTCGTAAATCGGTGTCGGGTGGACGCGCTGCGTCGTCGGCACCAATCCATGCGGAAAACTCATGCCCCACGGCAACTTCGTGGGAATTCCGTAATCGCCGTCCCCGGAGGTCAGGCAACCGATGCGTCCCATGGCATAACCCACGGCTGCGGCAGGGCCGGAGAGATCCAGAATCCGCAGTCCGCCGATTTTTTCCATCTTGCCCTGAATCACAAGTGCCAGAATGCCGGCCAGCAGGCCGCCAAACCAGGCAAAGCCCTCGGTGGTCAGCATCATTTCTTTAAAATGTGCAAAAAAGTAGGACGGCGTCTCCAGATTGTGCCAAAGACGTGCACCAATAATGCCGCTCAACGTGGAAATTGCAACAATTCCCACTGCATCGGAGTCAATATTTGCACGCTTGAAACTCTTGTAAAGCACCCAACAGGCGCATAATGAGGCGACCCACAACATCAGTCCGAAGGTGGGCAGGGAAAACTGGCCAATATGAAGGAAAGGAATCATCGTTCTCAAGTATAGCCGTACCGGCTCATTCGCGAGATACTAGACTTATGACTACCAAAGTCCTCCCGCAGGGAATTCAGGTTTTATACAGTCGCGAGCAGATTACTGCCCGTGTTGCCGAACTGGGCACTCAGATCAGCAATGACCTCAAAGGCGAAAAGATCGTCCTGATTGGTGTGCTCAAAGGAGCAGCCATCTTTCTGTCCGATTTGGCCCGCTCGATTGATGTGGATGCAACCTTTGATTTCGTCGCCGTCTCCAGTTACGGCAAGGGACAGCGCTCCTCCGGCGCTGTCAAGCTCATCAAGGATCTCGACGAACCTATCGAGGGAAAGAACGTCCTTATCGTCGAAGACATTCTTGACACAGGTCTTACGCTCGCATTTCTGCGCAAGCTTTTTATGCAGCACCATCCCAAGACTCTGCGCATTGCCGCGCTTCTGGACAAGCCCTCGCGCCGCATCGAAAAAATCGAAGCCGATTACGTCGGCTTCTCCATTCCCAACCTCTTTGTCATTGGCTACGGAATGGACTACGCAGAGCGCTATCGCAATCTGGCCGACATCTGCCTGATGCCTCCCGATCATCCCGAATAATAGAACCCGTTTCACCGCAGTTCAGAAAAGGAATCAAAATGGCAATCAAGGCCAGCGTTGAAGAAATTGAAGAAGATTACGGCACCTTTGATGCGGCAGATTTTGCCGCCTCGGCGCTCAGTTCTGCTGCATCGCTTGCAGCAGTCATAGACCACACGCTGCTTAAGCCAGAAGCAACCCGTCCGCAGGTTATTCAGCTTTGCAAAGAGGCAGCCGAGCACCACTTTGCCTGTGCCATGGTCAACCCGGTCTGGGTCTCTGTAGCCGTCAAGGAACTATGTGGAACCGGCGTCCCGGTCGGCGTTGTGCTTGGCTTCCCTCTTGGCGCATCCCTGACCTCGACCAAACGGCAGGAGGCTCAGGCGCTGGTCAAGCTTGGCGCGCATGACCTCGACATGGTTCTCAGCGTCGGGCTGCTCAAGAGCGGCAATCTGTCAGCAATTGAGCGCGACATCCGCGCCGTCGCCGAGGTAGCACACGACAACGGAGCCATCCTCAAGGTGATTCTGGAGACCTGCCTGCTTACGGTTGAAGAAAAGCTCCGCGCCAGCGAGGTAGCCATCAATGCCGGAACGGACTTCCTGAAGACCTCGACCGGATTTTCAACCAGTGGCGCAACTGTGGCCGATGTCGCCATTCTGCGCGGAGTAGCCGGAGCGCGCTGCGGCGTCAAGGCTTCGGGTGGAATCCGTACGCTGGAAGACACCAAAGCCATGCTGGAGGCCGGCGCCAACCGTATCGGAGCCAGCGCCGGAGTCAAAATTCTTCAGGAACTCTTCGGTTAGGCAGTTTTCACCCTGCCGCGAAAATGGTTCTCCATCCATCGCGCGTAGTTTGCGCGATGGGTGAGATAGCACGATGCTGGTTCTTTATTTTCAGACTTGTTAACAACCATGCTGTACCTCAACCCGCAGAAAAAATATGCCGGAAGATCCTATCCAATCCGACGCGCACCAGACCGCAGGCCACGAGTTTGAGGGCGATTATCGTCCTGCAGACCCTGCCGCCATCAAGCCGGAAGTACACCAATCCCATGTAGACCCTATTGAGCTGAGTTTCCTCATGCGTCTGGCTGACGCGCTCAACACCACGCTCGATCTGCAAACACTGCTCAGCCGCACCGCTGATCTGGTCCGAGCTGTCATCAATTACCGCATCTTCGCGATCCTGCTCCTCAATGACCGCACGCAGAATCTGCACATGCGCTTCCAGATTGGCCACTCCCCCGAAGTCGAGCGAATGAAGATTCCTCTCGGCAAGGGCGTGGCGGGAGAAGTTGCCAAAAGCCGCGAACCGCGCCTTATCAACGATGTCAGCGAGTCTCCCAACTACATCAACGCCAACCCGGATGTACGCTCCGAGTTGGCCGTTCCGCTCATCGTCAAAAACCGTGTCATCGGTGTCATTGACATTCAGAGCGAAGAGAAAAACTACTTCAAGCCGGAGCATCTGCACCTGCTCACCCTGACTGCTTCGCGCATCGGACAGGCCGTGGAAAACGCGCGTCTCTACACCAGAGCCTCACGTCAGGCGCAGACATTGGCTGTATTAAATGAAATCAGCCGCGAAATCTCCTCGATTCTCGAACTCGATGAGTTGCTGGCAAAGGTTGGCCAACTGCTGCGCCGCCTCATTGACTACCAGATGTTCACCATCCTGTTGCTCAACGAGCAGGAGGACGCGCTCGACATGCGATACAGCCAGCGCTACGGGCAGGATGCGCCCGTTCGCCGGAGCCTTCCGCTCGATCACGGACTCGTGGGCATCTCCGTTCGCGAGCGCAAAGCCATCAACGTTCCCGATGTCCGCAAAGACACGCGCTACGTAATGGTGAATCCGGAGACGCGCTCGGAACTGGTGGTGCCGCTCCTGCATAAGGGCCGTGTCCTTGGCGTGCTCGACCTGGAGCACACGCGAGCAAACTTCTTCAACGAGGATCACGAGCGCACTCTCTCAACGCTGGCTTCGCAGATTACCATTGCGATTGAAAATGCGCGTCTCTACCAGCGTGTAGCAGCGCAGGAGCAGCGCATGGAAAGCGACCTGACCATGGCGCGCAAGGTTCAGCTTCGCCTGATGCCCTCGCGTCCGCCGGAGTTTGTCAACGCAGAGATTGCCGCGCGATTCTTCCCTGCCCGCACCATCGGCGGCGACCTCTATGACTTCCTCGTCTACTCGCCGCAGCAGAGTGCCATCGTCCTCGGTGACGTCAGTGGAAAGGCCGCTCCCGCTGCGCTCTTTGCTGCGCTGGTCAGCGGAGTACTGCGAGCCGCATCCAGTTTTGTACTCTCCCCGGCGTCCATGCTTGAGCATCTGAACGATTCGCTTCAGGAGCGCAAACTGGAATCGCAGTATGTAGCCATGCTCTTCGGCCTCTGGAACGACGAGGAGCGCACTCTGCAAATCGCGAATGCCGGAGCCGTCCAGCCGATGATCTGCCGCGCAGGAGTCGTTGAAACGCTCTTTGCTGAGGGATTTCCGCTTGGACTCTTCGCCAACGCCACCTACGAGGAGTTCACGGTCAGCTTCCAGCCCGGCGACTCCATCCTCTTCTTCTCCGATGGAATCTGCGACGCGCAGAATCCACGCAATGAGATGTACGGAACCGACCGCATTGCAAAGTTATTTGCTGCAAATTCGCAGTTATCCGCGTCAGAATTAGCCGAGGCACTGCTGGCGAGTGTCTACGAATTTCAGGAGGGTCGGGCGCAGTACGACGACAAGACGCTGGTCGTCCTCAAAGTGCGATGACTGTAGCCTATTCTGATTCCTCCTATTGACCATCCCCAAAAGCCGTCAAAAGGATTTACCATATTGCGGGGGTTAACCCCTCGGACATACCGGAGCAACCTTGGAAACCACACTGACAGAACGCCGCATTTCCCCGGCGCGCACATTGCTCGGCAGCCTTCAGTTGCCGGGAGACAAATCCATCTCTCACCGTTACGGAATGCTGGCAGCATATGCCGACGGCAGTTCCAGTTTCACCAATTTTTCGACCGGCGCAGACTGTGCCAGCACCCTCAGTTGCATGGAGGCGCTCGGCGCCACCGTCACCCGCGACAAGGATGGCTCGGTTGAGGTCGTTGGACGCGGTGGCCACTTTGACGCCCCCACCTTCGCACTGGATTGCGGCAACTCCGGCTCGACCATGCGCATGGCCTCCGGTCTTGTTGCCGGGCAGGACGGCGAGTACACGCTGATCGGCGACCCCTCGCTGAGCCGTCGTCCCATGGAGCGCATTCGCAAGCCGCTCACCGCTATGGGCGCGCGCATTGCCCTCACCGACGGACATGCCCCCATCCACATTGAAGGCGGCAATCTGAAGGGGATTGACTACACCACCACCATTCCCAGCGCGCAGGTCAAAACCTCTCTGCTCTTTGCCGGACTCAAGGCTAAGGGAAGCACCACCGTCCGCGAAAGCCTGCGCACCCGCGATCACGGCGAACTGGCTCTCAAGGCCTTTGGAGCAAAAATCGAGCGCACCGCCAATTCTGTCACCCTTGCAGAGGGAGCCGAGCTTCACGCCATCAATGCTGCTATTCCCGGCGACATTTCGTCCGCCGCATTTTTCCTTTGTGCCGCAGCGCTCTTCCCGGATTCGAGCCTCGTCCTGAACAAACTGGGCCTGAACCCGACCCGTGCCACGCTGCTCGACATCCTGACCACTCTGGGAGCGCGCGTGAACGTGCTTGACCTTGAAGAAAAGCATGGCGAGTTGAGCGGAACCGTTCATGTTTCGGCTCCGAAGGAGGGTCTTGGAACCGTAGATATCTGCGGCAGTCTCTCGCCTCAGCTCATTGATGAGATTCCCGTACTTGCCGCCATTGCGCCTTATACACATGGCGGAATCCGCATCCGCGATGCACGGGAGCTACGCGTCAAGGAGAGTGACCGCATCGCCCTCACAGTACAAAATCTGCGCGCCATGGGAGCCGAAGTTACCGAGCACGAAGATGGAATGGATATTCCCGGCAACCAGAAGTTGCATGGAGCCACGATTGACCCGGCGGGTGACCATCGCATTGCTATGGCCTTTGCCATTGCTGCTCTGAAGGCGGAAGGCGATACAAATATTCTGGGCGCAGAGGCTGCCTCTATCTCCTTCCCGGAGTTCTGGCAGATTCTCGACAGCATCACCGAGCGGTAAAATTGCATCTCAACAAACAGAAAAGGCCCGGCTAAGCCGAGCCTTTTCTGTTGCCCCTAAAAACTACTGGGCAGGTGACACAGCGTGCAGCCCCGGAATCGCAGGAGCCGCAGTTACCTTACCCGACACTGCTTCGCCGAAGTTGATGCCGTAGACCTCCAGCGTAGAAGCCGTCGTCTGATAGAAGGCCGCGCGATCCTTTGCGTAGGTGGCCTGAGCTTCCAGCAGGCTGTTCTCTGCACTGGCCAGATTGCGCTGCTGCTGCAAAACATTCGCCGTTGTCGAAGCTCCCAGATGCAGCTTCTTGAGTTCGGCATCGAGGCTCTGCTGCGCGTAGTCCCTGGCCGCCTGAGCCGCCTGCACCTGTGCGCGATCATTCTTCAATGCGAGCTGCCCGTTGATGACCTGCATGCGAATCTGCGTGTAAAGCTGCTCCAGACGCATCTGCGCCTGACGGTATTCCAATTGGGAACGTGCCTGATCGGCCACCGCCGTACGGTTGCGCAGCGGAACCGATAAATTGAAACCAACGCCCTTGTCGGGATTCACATTGGTAAACAAATCCCCCAGAATGGACGCATAGGAACGGTCGCTGACCGGATTCGCGCCATAAGAAGTCGTATTGTAGTAAGGATTCTTGTTCCCGCCCAGTCCGCTGGTTCCGTAGAAGGCGTAGACGTCGAGCGTGGGCAGCAAGCCATTCTTCACGCCCTTGAGGGTAATCTTGTCATTCTCGATGGAGAGCACGGCCTGCTCAATCTCCGGACGATTTCGGAAGGCCTTTTGCACAAGTTCCTCCACCGACTGAGACTCTTCCGGAGTCACATCGAAGTTCACACGGTCGGTCGGAATCACCGGAGCGGCAACCAGCGCGGGATCGGTCAGATTGCGGGCAATCGCCTGCTTCAGGACAATCTGCTGATACTGCAAATTGCTCTGAGAGGCGATCAGGTTCTGCTGATCGCTGGCAACCGCGCTGTCGGAGTTAACCACATCGAGCGGCGCCAGTGTGCCAATCTCCAATTGCTTGCGATTGTCTGCTGTCAGCTTCTTGCTCTGCTTGAGCGCGTCCTGCTTGGCCTGTACGTCCTCGTAGGCGCTCACCAGCGCCCAGTAGATGTTCTCCACCTGATTGACGGTGTAGAGAATCTGCTGTCGGAAGGAGGAGTCTGTAATGCGGCGGTCATTGATGGCCTCCACAATAAAGCGGCCATTGACACCCGTTCCGAAGCCTTGCAGCAGATGCTGCGTGAATTGCAGTTTAAGAGAGGAATTCAGCGATGGTGCGTAGCTGGATGTGGCATCAACCGTTGCCGTATGTGTGTTGTTGAAGGTGAGTGTCGCCGAGGTCCCGGAGAGAAATCCCTGGTTATAGCCAAAGTTGTACTGGTCCGTGTTGGTATTCAGCGTTGGCTTGCCACCGGTAAGCAGGGTGGTGTTCTCTGCGTTGTAGGCATGTTCGAAGGAGACCGTCCCGGTCAGAACCGGATCAAGATCCTCCGGCGTCGTACCGGCTCCATTGGTCGAGAGAACAATGCCGGAGGTGCCTGAGCCAGCGCCGCCCGAACCGCTCGACGTACCGCCCGGTCCGCCCCCGGATGTCAGCGTCGAAGTGCTGCCGCCAATCGTGTTGGCTACCAGTCCTGTGCTGACGCCGCGCAGGGCCGAACCGGCCTTAGCGCGCAGAATATCCGTGTCGGCGATGTCCAGATTGTAGCGGGCAATGGCGATGTCGTAGTTATTCTCCAGCGCCAGCGCAATTGCATCATTCAGGCTCAGGTTGATCTTGCCATCCTTCACCAGATTCTCCAGCCGGGGAGAGTTCACAAAGCTGGCATTGTCCGCTACCTGCTGCTCGTAGATTGCCAGCGGATTCTTGATGGAAAAGCGCCCCTGCGAGTAATTGTGCAGAGTTGGCCGGACAAAAAGCGGCTCGGTATAAACCGGAATCGGAGCGGCGGGCAGTTCTGCCAGTGCCTTGTCCTGTTGTGCGCTCTGCGCGGAGGCCGTGTAACCTGCTGCCAGCACTATCGTAGACAGCGCCCAAACATGCAATCTCTTCATTGACATTTTCCTATGGTTGCCCTGGTTATTTTGATTCGCGGCTTCCTCTCGGTACGCAAAGAAGCCAGTTTGAAATGTGTGTCCTCTATGGGACGCGCCAGAGTGCCTCTGGGACTCTAAAATTAAGTCCCATTCCGACGAAACTTCGAGAGAAAAACCTCTGCTGGAACCAGATACGCAGCATACCCTGCCGCAGTTCCCCAAAATACTCCCGTAAAAACAACACTCCTGAGTATATCTCTATGCCCTGCCAGCCGCCGGAGCCGATTATGATGGAAGCGGCACCTCCATCCCGTAGAAGGCCCCCAAACGCAATGCAGAACTGGCGTCTCACCCTTAGCTACGATGGCACAGACTTTGCCGGCTGGCAGGTCCAGCCCGGTTTGCCGACCATTCAGGGGGAGTTGCAGCAGGCTCTTGGCCGAATCACCGGCGAATCACCTCTGCCGCAGGGTTCCGGACGCACCGATGCCGGGGTTCATGCGCTGGCTCAGGTCGCCAGCTTCCAGCTTGCCGCGCCGATTCCTCCGCAGAATCTTGAGCGCGCACTGAACCGTACCCTCCCCTCTGCGATTCGGGTACTCAACGTTGCTCACGCCGGGGAGGACTTCCACGCTCGTCACTCTGCGCGTGGCAAGACCTACGAATATCGCATTTTTACCGGCGCGCTCTGCTCCCCCTTCGAGTCGCGCTACTGCTGGCCGACCTTCTGGACGCTCAATCCGGAAAAGATGCAGCAGGCCGCTGCACTGGTACTCGGCGAGCATGATTTCACCTCCTTTGCCGCTACAGACCCCGACCTGACCCAGCGCAATTTGGACGAAGAGGAATGTGTGCAGAATCCCAATCGCTGCATCAACTTATCGGAGTGGCAGCAGACAGAGCCGGATCGGCTTATCTACCGCGTCCACGGCAGCGGATTCCTGCACCACATGGTGCGCAATCTGGTGGGAACCTTCATTGAGGTTGGACGCGGCTACTTTGAGCCTGAAAGCATCTCTCAGATACTCGCCGCTAAAAGCCGCAAAGCTGCCGGACCCACGGCACCCGCTTCCGGATTGTTCCTGAAACAAGTGGATTACGAGGACGGAGTTCTGCCGTCAGCCACCATCTGCTAGCCTTAACTCCAGCGATGCTCTTCCCTACCCGCAGTTCGGCCTATGCGCGTGTCAGCCAGACCGCCTCACAGCCCTCCGTTCACGAGGCCTTTCGCTGGCTCCATCTCAATCAGCAACAGATGCTCCAGTGGCAGGCTGAAATGCTCGCCATCCCCGCACCTCCCTTTGGCGAAGGCCCGCGCGCTGGGTGGCTGGAGGAGCAATTCCGCAAGGCCCGGCTTGAGCAGGTTCAGATGGACGAGGTCGGCAATGTTCTTGGGCTGTTACCTGCCACCCATCCCGGCGAACTACCCCGGGAGCATCCTCCCTGCGTCCTCCTGTCAGCGCACATTGACACGGTCTTCCCGGAAGGCACTCCATCCGCGCCGGTTGTCAGCGGAACACGCATCGAGTGTCCCGGAGCCTGCGATAACGCTGCCGGAGTCGTCGCTCTGCTCGGCCTCTCTTACGCGCTCAGAATCTGCGAAGTACCGCTCTCCTGCGACATCGTCTTTGCCGGCAATGTAGGCGAAGAGGGTGAAGGAGACCTGCGCGGCATCCGCCGGATTTATTCGCATTTTCCTTGGGCAACAAGCATCCGTTCCCATCTGGTTCTCGATGGAGCCGGTCACGACAACGCTATCTCGCAGGCTCTCGGCAGCCTGCGCTTTCAGGTCACAATCTACGGTCCCGGCGGACACAGCTTTACGGATGCAGGAACGCCAAACCCCATCATCGCTCTGGCCTGTGCCATCCGCAACTTCACCCAGACGCCTCTGCCCGCAGCACCGCGTACTACCCTGAACATCGGCAACATAGCAGGCGGGACCAGCGTGAACTCGATTCCCGAAAGCGCTACTGCCAGCTTCGACCTGCGTTCAACCGACCCGGACCAGCTAACCATGCTGGAAGCCTCTCTGCACCGCGCCATTGAAGATGCAGTCAGCACTCAGAATCTTGGAGCAGACGCCCATCGCTCGCGTGGGCCATTGGATTATTCAATTCAAAAGATTGGCGACCGCCCTGCGGCCTCGCTTGCTGCGGACGCTCCGATTCTGGAGGCCCTGCGCGCAGTGGATCGTCACCTCGGCATCCCCCACACACCGGAGGACTTCCTGCATCTTGGCTCGACAGACGCCAACATCCCGCTCTCGCTCGGTATTCCTGCTGTATCCATTGGGGCAGGCGGGGAGGGTGGCGCCGCGCATACTCGCGGGGAGTGGTATGACGCCGCCCGCCGCGAGATTGGCCTGCGCCGTATTCTCCTTTTTCTATTGTCTTTAGTTGAACAGGCCGCCACTGCAATCGAGTGACATTTTCAGCCAACCTCACCCTAAAATGGGTGAGAAACAAAAAGACCTGCGGTACGGGAACCATTCTTCCTGTAATTACGGCAGGCAATGTGACAAATCCATCCCTGCCTGCGTCTAATTCCGCAGGTAGCCCTCAGTCATTTGACCTTCGCTCCTGGACGGTCAAATGGCTATACTTCAGGTAGTTCAATTCACCAGGCAAATGCTCTGGAACATGAGGTTTGATCTCAAATGACAGCACTTCTTAATCGGCTGATCCCACGCCGCATGGCTACAGTCTTTATTCTGCTGGCCTCACTCTCCGCCGTGATTCTTGGTGGCTCTATGGCTGCTCACGGTGTTCACGGGCAGGAGGCAAGTGCCTCCTCCACCGATGCAACGCCGCTGAAGATTCCACAGACCAACGTCGCGCCCAACGCCTTTACCCAGATTGCCAAACAGGTTGGGCCCGCCGTGGTCAACATCAACACCATCACGCTTCCCAAACAGGCCCACGCCCATCGCGGCGGCAGGCTGCGCATACAGCCGCAGCAGCCCAATGGTGAAGACGATCAGGATGGCGAGGATCAGAACCCCGGTACAGGCGATATGCAGGACTTCTTCAATCGCTTCTTCGGCGGCCAGATTCCCGATGAAAATCAGGGCGGCGGCACGCGCCAGTCTCTTGGTTCAGGCTTCATCGTAGACCCCAAGGGATACATCATCACCAACAACCACGTCGTTGAGAAGGCAGACAAAATCTATGTCAAGCTCTCGACCGACCCCGATTCGACCGACCTTGGCCGTACGGCACGCATCATCGGCACAGACAAGGCTACCGACATCGCCGTCATCAAAATTGACACCGACAAGCCGCTGCCTACCATTAAAATCGGAAACTCGGACAACGCGCAGGTCGGCGACTGGGTCATTGCCATCGGCAGCCCCTTTGCTCTGGCACAGACCGTCACTGCCGGTATTGTCAGCGCCAAGAACCGCACCATTGAGCCGGGCGCTACCGGCCAGTTCCAGCACTTCATCCAGACCGATGCGGCCATCAATCCCGGCAACTCCGGCGGCCCGCTCGTCAACATGAATGGCGAGGTCATCGGTGTCAACACGGCCATCTTCACCCAGTCCAACGGCTATCAGGGCATCGGTTTTGCCATGCCTTCCAATACCGTGGTCTCGGTCTACAACGACCTGATCAGCCCGGAGCATAAGGTTGTGCGTGGTTCCATCGGAATTCAGTTCCGCCAGAACCTGCCGGAAGCCGTCAGCCGTGTTTACAACTTCAAGGCCGGCGTCATCGTCAGTGCCGTAACTCCAGGAGCGCCTGCCGAAAAGGCCGGACTCAAGCCCGGTGACATCATCGTCTCGCTCGACGGACGCCCCATCAAAGACGGCGACGATCTGGTGGCTGAGGTTGCCAGCCGCCATCCCGGTTCCTCAATTCGGATTGGATATATTCGTGACGGCAAGGAGAACTCCGCCTCGGTCACTATCGGCGACCGCGACAAGGTCTTCAGCGATACCGCGAAAAACGGCGGAATGGATTCCCCGGAGAAGGATGATTCCGGTGAAACCAAGCTCGGCGTCAAGGTTACGGATATTCCTGCCAATCTGTCTGAGAAGTCCGGCCTGAGCGGCGTGCTGATTCAGGCTGTCCGCCCCGGCTCTTTTGCCGACCAAAATGGATTGCCGGTTGGCGGCGTCATCACCCATATCAACCGTCAGCCTGTCCCCAATAAGGCGGCTTACGATGCTGTGGTCAGCAAACTGCAATCGGGCAGGGACGTGGTCTTTGAGGTGGTGGACCCGAAGGCTCCCGGCAACGGCATTAATTACTTCGGCGGACAACTCCAGTAACCCGCAGAAAATGAATCCGGTCGGCACTCCCAAATCTGAACGGGGGCGCTGGCCGGACTCAAAAAGGTAACCAATTCCAATATTTTTTTGATTTTTGCCTATCTTTCAATTGCCAAGTGTGTCGTAGGGCACATAGACTGTTCCTAACTCTCTGATTCAATGTGTTCTGGGGTAATCAACCGCAAATGATGTATCGTGTCTTCCAAGTCGCTCTTATCACCGTCGCTCTGATCGCCCCCTCAGCTCAGGCTCTGCGCTCCCATCGCGGCCCAACCAGCGGCACAATTCCGAGGCAATCCGCAAAAGCCACCGCAAAGAAAAAGACAGCCGCACAGATTCGCGGTCAACGTGCTATTGATGCAAATCGCGCCACTCAGATTCAACAGGCTCTGATTCAAAAGGGATATCTTGCCGGTGCCCCAACCGGACAATGGGATTCATCTACAGAGGCAGCCATGACCAAGTTTCAGGGAGACAACGGCTGGCAGACCAAACTGACACCGGATTCGCGAGCCCTCATCAAGCTCGGTCTCGGCCCCACTACTACAGCCGAGAATGAGTCCGCTCCTCAATCCAACTAATTCAATCTTAAAAACTCTCCATCGCTAGCAGCTCGGCGACAGTCTCCCTGCGCCTGACCAGCTTTACCTTCTTGCCGCTGACCAGAACCTCTGCCGCGCGGGTGCGTGTGTTGTAGTTCGAACTCTGGCTCATTCCGTAGGCCCCGGCATCGAGCAGAGCAACCAGATCGCCCGATTCCAGCGGTGCGAGTTCCCTGTCCCGAGCAAAAAAATCTCCCGATTCGCAGATCGGCCCTACAACATCCACCTCTTTGCGACGCCCCTTGCGCGGCACAACCGGCACAATCTCGTGATGCGCCTGATAAAGCGCCGGACGGATGAGGTCATTCATCGCAGCATCGGTCACCACAAAGGTTTTTTTGCCGTTCTTCTTGACGTAGACAACGCGCGCCACCAAAGCACCAGCCTGCGCCACCAGAAAACGTCCCGGCTCCAGCAACAGGTGCAGTTCTAAGCCCTTCAGCGAGCGCCGGAGCGCTGCCGCATACTCAGCCACCTTGACCGCTGGTTGAAAGCTCTTTTCGCTGTGATACTCAATGCCGAGCCCGCCGCCGGCATCAACAGCTTTAAGCGCGATGCCATCCTTTGCCAGATCGCGAATCAGCTTTGCCACGCGCTCTACCGCCGCGCCAAAGGGCTCTGCCGAGCGAATCTGCGAGCCAATATGAACGCTGATGCTGTATGGCTCCAGCCATTTGAACTTGCGCGCAGAGTTGTAGACCCTTCGCGCCAGCTTAATCTCAATTCCAAACTTGTGTTCGCCGAGGCCGGTTGAAATATAGGGATGCGTCTCGGCAAAGACATCCGGATTCACGCGCAGGGCAAAGCGTGCAATCTTCTTTTTGCGGGCAGCACGTTTGGCCAGCAGGGCCAGTTCTGCTTCGCTCTCCACGTTGAAGACAAGGATGTCTGCATCGAGGGCCATATCCATTTCTGCGGCTGTTTTGCCCACTCCGCTGAAGACCACGCGCTTTGCAGCAGCCTTGTCCACCGCCAGAACCCGTTGCAATTCCCCGCCGGAAACGATGTCAAAACCTGCACCCTCCGCTGCCAGCATTTTCAGAATCGCCAGCGAAGAGTTCGCCTTCACCGAATAGCAGACGGTATGCGGTTGAGCGTGGAATGCCTCTGCAAAAAGCCTGTAGCGTTCCAGAATCTGCGTCGCAGAGTAGACATAGAGCGGCGTGCCATACTTACGAGCCAGCAAGGCAATCGAAACCTGATCGCAGTTAAGAGGAGTGTCGGCAGCAGGATAAGAAAAGGGACGAATTGTGGCAGTCGAAGTACTCAAGTGGCCTCAGAGAAAAATGATTTTCGGTTAACTTGAGATTAACATTTACGATCAACTGATTCCTTAAGCCGAGGTTTTCTCCAGCCACTCCGAAACGATCTCCGCCATAATCTCCGGCACTTCGTAAGGCGCATAGTGTCCGGCCTTCTCAACCAGTTGAAAATCAACATGTGGGGCCAGTTCGGCAATCTCGCGAACCTCGTCCGGCGGAATTCCTGCATCCTCGCCACCGGCCACGGCCAGCACCGGAACCGTAATCGTCGGCAACAGCGGGCGCGAATCCGCGCGGTCCCGAATGGCTGCAACAACTGCGATTAGTGCTTCCGGCGTAAAGCTCATCATGCCGCGAAGCCTGGCAGTAATTTCCGGCTGCTCAACTCGCGTTGTATCGCCGGTCATCGTCCTTGCCATATAGTCGAAAAACTCCGCGACATACGCCGTCCCGCCTGTCTGAATCTTCGCTATCGTCTCGGCGCGGCTGATGCGATTGGCATCGGTATCCGGCTGCGGCTTGCTGCACAGGAAGGCCATTGCAGAGACCAGATCAGGCCGCTGCCGCCAAATCTCAAAGAGTACATAGCCGCCAATCGAGCAACCGGCAAAGATCGCTTCTTTCACTCCAAGCGAGTCAAGCAACGCAATCACATCCGCTGCCATCTGCGGGATATTGGCCTCTGCCTTCCCCAGCGTTGACCGGCCATGACCCCGCAGGTCTGGCAGGATGTAGCGGAAGGGCTGGCCATGCAGATTGTCACGATAAAGCTGGTTAATCTGCATAATCATCGGCAGCCAGAAGCGGTGATCCACCGGCATCGGATGCAGCAGGACAAAGGCCGGCAACGAGGCCGCTCTCTCTGCTCCATGGGTGGGGAGTGCCTCTGTATAAGCTATTTGTGCGCCGTCGGGAGCGGTAAAGTGCGAGGAGTGCAGTGCCATTTCGTGCTGTCCTTAGTGGGTGTCGTTCCCATTCATCGTAGTATGTTGCGCTGGAGCCGTTTGTGCGCGGGGTGGATTCGCCTGCACAAAGGGCGTAAATGCCTCTTCGGGAATCAAAGCCCATGCTGCGATGTATGCAAACTCCGAAAGAGGCGCAGTCACTACCGCAAGAATAATCGCAATGATGCGGACTGTCGTCAAATCCCATCCATACGCGCGGGCAAAAGCGGCGCAGACCCCGGCAATCTTGCGCTCGGTGCGCGGACGGAGCAGATAGCCTGTCCCTCCTCCCGGGATGGAGCCTATTGCACTAAAAACCGCCTTACCGCATCCAGGACAAAAACGCGCCCCGGCACTTAATTCCTTACCGCAACCTGAGCAGAATGCTGCCATCATCCCTACCTCGTTTTCCCTGCTGAATTTTGCTTGTTCCCCGCGCAAGGCTTACCCCTCAATACGCTACACAGTGGGCTTCCGTTCCATTGCCCATTATTTGCTGCGGTAGGGCGTGCGCAGGAACTTGCGGGCCTGATCTGCAACCGTGCTCTCGCCTGACTTCAGTACAAGATTGTAGTCGGCAACAGCCTCTTTGCGGTGTCCGATCGTGTCCCAGCACTGCCCTGCGGCCAGGTAAGAGCGCCGCTTCAGTTCCGCGCCAACCGTAGGAGCCGTTGCGGCCCGCTCAAAAGCCTGAGCGGCCTCCGGGTAAATTGTCTGCCCGCGCAAAGTGTCGGCAAGTCCAAACCACGCCAGATCATCATGACTCGCAGGGAAAAAACCGGGGCGGGCTGCATCGGCGAGTACCGCTCTGTAGGCCGCAATCGCCACCGGTCCCTGCCCGGAGTCCTTCAGTAGATTCGCCTCCTCCAGCGCAAAGAGGAAGTCATGGGGATACTGCTGCTTGAGAGCCCGGATAACCTTAATTGCATCCTGATACTTACTCTCGCGCCGCTCAAAAAGCGCGATAACTGTTCGCGACTCGGTCGAAGTCAATACTCCCCGCGCCGCATCGTCGCGTAACAGTTCGAGACCTTTGTTTTTAGAGCCAAACATCCCGGCAAACCCGAACATGATTTTGAAGCCCAGAGGCAAGGCTCCAATCGTGTACTGATAGACGCCGACAACCAGCTTGGCATCCACATACTGCGGATCCATTTCAAGTAGTCTGGCATGGTCTCCATGAGCCTGAAGTGCAAGATGGAAGGCAGTGCCAAAACCACGTTCCACCATGGCAATGTAGGTGGCCTTCAGGCTGCGCGCCCATCCCCTGGCAAAAAGCGCATCCTCGTCATTGGAATTGTGCTTGAGCCGTTCATTTGCCTCGCCTACAACCCCATCCGCCAGCCCAAAGATTCGGTCGCGAACCGTATTGTTCTCAGGCGTGGGATGCTTTCCGGTCAGGAATCCATCATTGGCATAGAAAGTGGTGTCAAGCAGGTCTTGCCGGAAGAGTTCCTGAAAGACCACTGCATTCAACAGATAGCAGTCCGCTACGGGGTCTTTGGGATGGGCCAGCCGGATACGCTCAAACCGCGCCACGGCACCGGGATAGTCCAGATCGTAGAAGTGCTGGTAGGCCTCGCGAACTTCGGGAGAGCGGTTGAGCCAGTAGGTATGCACCTCAGCGGCTCGCACAGGCAGGAGGAGCGATATTTGCAACAGAAATCCAACGGAAATCATGCGGATGAGCATGCGCATAACTTAGGTCTATCACGTTTGCCCGGTTTGTGGTTGTGAGTCTCATGCCGAAGGCTGCCATCAGGGCTTATCATGGTTGCCGTACTGGTTCAGGGGCTGGTTTCAATGACAAAGGTTGAGATTCTGCACATACTGTTGGGACAGGCGCGCGCAAACGGATTTGAGTTTCGCAAATGGTTTCAGACGCACATCCGCCCGGAGTGGCCCGGCTCAAAGGCTGCCCTGGAACTGCTGGCGACAGAAAGCCGCCACTATGCCCTCATCTTTTCCCACGAGTTTGCCAGCCATTTTTGGCAGGAGGGACGGGTCATCCAGTTTGTAGTCCCCGGGGACAGCTACCAGCGCCGCAACGCCAAAGGCGAATTAATCGAGGTCAAGCGCAAGGCCTTTACCCGTAGAACCGCCAAGCCGGATGTCTGGCTCTATCATCTGAGCAAAATGGCCGCCACAAAGGAACCGCTCCTCTACCTGAGAAAGTTCCTGCTGATTGAAGAAGACCTGAAGTCAGGCGGAGTGAAGCCGGTAAAGGGGAACCCGGCAGCAAAAGTCGAAGAGTAAGCCTTATTCGTTGCTCTCAATATCGTCCAGAGCAAAAAGTTGATTCAGAGGCCCTTTGCCTTTCCCTACCGGATAGGCTCTTTCCATCGCAGTACGGACAAACTGCTTGGCAGCCCTGACCGATTCGAGAGGGGAACGCCCCAAAATCAGATTTGCCAGCAAAGCACTGGAAAAAGTACAGCCGGTTCCGTGGGTTGCGCTGGTCTCAATGTGCTCGCCGGGGAGCCAATGTTCTGCTCCTTCCGCCGTCAGCAACAGGTCATCCGGCGGATTCCGGTGCCCGCCAGTTACTACAACATTTAGACCATTTCCCCCGGATTCCCTGGCAATTTTCTGGAGTTTGTGTGCCGATTTGACCATGCCGTCCGGTCCTTGTACCGGTAGGCCGGTCAGCTTTGCGGCCTCCTCAAGGTTGGGAGTGAGCCATTGGACACGCGGCAGAAGCACTCTTCGGAAGGCTTCCAGCGCAGAGCCGGAAAGCAGCTCAGAACCGGAGCTGGAACGCAAAACCGGGTCCAGAACAATTGGGGAGGGATAAATTTGCACTAAAAAGGGTGCAAAACAATTTATATTTTCTTCGCTCCCGACCATACCGATTTTGATTCCCTGGGGCTTTTCGTCCTCAAAAAGTGTTTTCAGGGTCTCCCGGAGGATTTCAGCCGAAACCGGTTCGACCCTCCGGATGCCGAGGGTTGACTGTACGGTAATGGCCGAGATGGCCGCCATCCCGTAGAGGCGGTGGGCGGCAAAGGTCCGGAGGTCGGCCAGGATGCCGGCTCCGCCAGAGGGGTCAAACCCCGCTATCGAGAGGGCTACCGGCAATTGTTTCCCTAGTGTTACAAATTGCGACATGGAAATATCCTAGCCCGAAAGTGTTACCTACGGGGAGCGCAAATTACTACTTAGTTATTATATTAACTATTAGATTATATACATATAAGTAACTGTTTTCGAGGCCCTTCGGCTAACACAAACCACTTTGGGATGCAAGCCCAATGCAGGAATGACAACCACTTCCGCGTTTGACTTAGAGTTGCTGCATTTCTACAATTCTGAATGGGAGGACTATGAAGGCTATCGCAAACAATCCGACGTCTTACCGAGTGCCCGTCGTCGCTGGAGTGATCTTCACTCTGGTTGTGGGTCTCTCCGGTGCCAAAAGCGCCGAGATAGAACCGCGCAAGACAACACAGGAACCCCTTCTGGACACCAAGTCGCTTCCGCAGGTTGAACGCAAAGCAGTGTGGATGCAGCATGGAATAGCGTCATGGTACGGGATTCCCTTTCATGGCCGACGTACCGCCAATGGTGAAGTCTATGATATGAATGAGCTTACCTGTGCTCATCCGACTTTGCCGATGGGTACGCTGCTCAAGGTCATCAACCTTGAGAACAGCAGATCCATCTTTGTACGCGTAAACGACAGGGGTCCAATTGCCCCGCACAGAATCATTGACCTCTCTCTGGCCGCCGCCCAGGCGCTAGGATTCACAGAGCGCGGGACGGTCAGTGTTAGGATTGAGCGCTTTAAGGAGATCACTCTGCAAGACGCAGCCGAAGTGAGTGCTCCTACGGTCGCCCAGCTCGCGACCCCACGGTTGCTGACCCAGTAAGGGCAGCAGGTACGCATTTTCCGAATATCGGGAAATGCTTGTAAACTAAGCGGGATGACGCCCATCCCGCATTCAAAAGCACAATCCGTCAAAGCACAACAGGCCGACAACCAATTGGCCAAAAACCTGTTGATTGTTGCACTTGATTACCCGTCCCGCCAACCTGCTCTCGAACTGGCAGAGCAGTTGGCGGGACAAGTTGTCTGGTACAAGGTCGGGCTGGAACTGTATCTGGCCGAGGGACGCTCCTTTGTCGAGGAACTTCGGCGGCGCGGGCTGCGGGTTTTTCTGGATTTAAAGCTCCATGACATTCCCAACACTGTGGCTGGTGCTGTCAGATCAGCCGCTGCCTCTGGGGCAGAACTGCTGACCGTGCATACGCTTGGCGGCCCAGCCATGCTCTCGGCTGCGGCAGAGGCCGTGGAGGGTACTGGCGCGCGCCTGCTGGGGGTTACAGTGCTGACCAGCATGGATTCCGCTCAGCTTCAAGCGATTGGGGTCGCTCAGTCCCCAACTGCACAGGTTGAATCACTGGCACGGATGGGATTGGCGGCTGGTTTGAAGGGGTTTGTCTGCTCACCGCAGGAGGTGGCACGGCTGCGGGAGATTACCGGCTCAGGAACGACTCTGGTGACACCGGGGATTCGTCCGGCAGGGTCGGCGGTCGGCGATCAGAAGCGAGTGGCGACTCCGGCGGCAGCTTTGCGGGACGGGGCGTGCTTTCTGGTGGTGGGCCGTCCGATTACGCAGGCAAGCGACCCGGCAAAGGCTGCGGAGGCGATTCTCGCCGAGATGCAGGGAGCGCTGGAGTAGAGTTCAGATAATCACAGTTCGGATGTAAGTAATTCAACTAAGACACAGAGCTTATCTCACATGTAACAATGGATACTGCAACTTCCTGCTCGTAAATGCGTCTAAGAGTAGGCACCTTCATTTTCTTCTCTGCAGAGACTTCAACTGCGTCTCTCAGCCGGGTATTCGACGGCCAACATGTTCTTTTCATAATCCACTTTCAGGAATAAGCATGAAGAAGCTTCGCCCGTTTTGCCTGGTATTTTTCTCTCTTTGTATTTTTTCTGCGCTTGCCGCTCCCGCGCAGGTTCTTGTCGCCACCAACGACGCTTCTCCTGTTCTGGTACAGCCGACCGCGGCGAGTGAACCTGTCGCTGGAACCGACATGTCAAGCTCTCTTGACAGCGTTGCGCTGCCTGATGCTCCGGAGGCTCAAACGACAAGTTCCAGCCAGACGGCTACCCAGATGCCAGCCCCACAGAACTCGAATGAGCTAAAGCAGACGCAGCGCATCTTCTACATCATCCCAAACTTCAAATCGGCCATGCTGTCGGATAAACTGCCACCGCTCTCCAACAAAGAGAAGTTCACCGAATTCGCTTCCGACACCTTTGATTACTCTGCATGGGCCTACGTCGCCATCTGGTCTGGCGCCAATATGGGCACCGACTCCCATCCGGAATTCGGCGGTGGTAACTTCGGAGTTGTATACGGGCGCTACTACTGGCATTCCTTCCTTGATAACGCCGGAGGTAATGTTTTTACGGAGTGGCTCGGCCCCGTCGCACTGCACGCTGACCCGCGCTACTATGCACTGGGACACCGAAATGTGCTCATCCGTACCGGATATTCGCTTAGCCGCCTTATCATCAACAAGACCGACAAGGGAAATGAGGCTCCCAACTTCAGCGAAATGATCGGCGATGGAGCCGGTGCCGGCCTAAGCAGCCTCTATTACCCAAGTAAGGATCGCAGCTTTGTCTCGACCTACCAGTTATGGATTTCGAACTTCCTGCAGGATGGCTTCTCCAACCTTATCAAGGAGTTCTGGCCAGACCTGAACCGAGCCATCAGCAACCGACACAGCAACAACTAAACTTTGTTAAGCCTCAGCACAAAGGCCCGACTCCAAATGGAGTCGGGCCTTTGCTTTTGAAGCGCTCGTGCTGTTGAAACGAAGATTAAAGCTTTTCGTAAAACTCGCAGGCAGAGCAGGAGATGTAAACGCCTCCCGGTACACCCTTTTCGCGGTCCTTGACACGCTTGACAATGCGGGTGGGCTTGTTGCACTTGGGACAATCGGTGGACTTGGTGGTGTCCATTTCCTTTTTGCGGTCGCCTGTTTTGGCTATCTTGGCCATGATTAAGTGGTTTCTCCTTGTGTTGATTGTCTCTGCACACACACCGGGCACATAATCCTGCCCTGCGCGGCTTCAACGCCGCGGCCTTGCCCTGCTGCCATAAATGGGAGACGAGAGGCAATGCTCGCTAGGCTCTAGTGTATCTCAGAACCTGCATTGCCGCTTCCCTACTCTGATTTGGAATTGCTGTCGTTGATGGGGCTTAACGGGGCAGAGTTGGCCGCTGTCGCCGGCTGAATCTGCACCAATGGCCTGGGAGCGGGTTCTCCCATCGCGGCCGCATGTTGTTCACGGGCGGCTGCATCTAAATCAACCGGGATACCGGCAGCAAGAATCACCGGGGCGTTGTACTTGAAATTCAGTTCCCGTGTGGCCATCAGGACCACAATCAGGCCGCCAATCATGACCACAACACCGAGCCAGCTTCCCTCGACTCCGTAGTTACCGCCGGTAAGCCAGACCGGGCCCATCGCCTCTCCGCCAACAACTGAGGAAAAGACCGTCATTCCGCTGACAGGCAGACCGAACAAAAGGCCGAGTGTAGCGTTCCATCCAAAATGCAGGCCCCAGGCCATCCACAAGGCGCGGGTACGAAGGTAGGCGGCAGCAAAGATGAGCGCGCTCAGGCAGGTTACAAGGAAACTGGTCGTGGTGGCTCCGGGGTTGCGGATGTGCGCCAGACCAAAGATCAGCGCCATGACAATCGCCGCGCCGACGGGATTGATGGCGTCAACCAGCCGCTGGAAGGGATAGCCACGAAAGGCTGTCTCCTCTTGCAGTGCAGCGACGAGGAGCAACACCATATTCACAATGGAAATCAGCCAGAACCTGGGCGTCAGATGGACGGAAAAAACGATGCCGCCGTAGAGGGACATGGGAAGGATGCAGACAAGAATCATTCCCCAACCGATGGCAAGCCCCAGAAAGAACTCGCGCACCATTCCCTTGCGGATTTGCAGGCCCATGGACGCGATTGGATTGCGCTGGCTCTGGAAGGCGTAACCCATTCCGGCAAAGACGGCAAGTTGCAAAAGCAGCAGAACGCTTCGGGAGACAAGATATTGCAGGTTGGTCTGATGGATGGGCGCAGAAACGCCCTGTGCGGCAGCCAGAAGGAAGAAGTAGACAAAGACCGCAACCAGAAAATATCCGTAGGAGCGCAGACGGGCGAGAGCCGTAGGCGAGTCTGAGGATTTGCTGGAGGAGGAGTTGGCCATTCTTCTTTTGCTTACCCCTCCGTATAGAACTGGGCGATATTTCGGAACTTTTTGTAGCGCTGAGCGAGGAGTTCATCGAGCGAAAGCGCCTGAAGCTCGGAGAGATGACGCTGAAGGCTTAGATCAAGGAGTCGAGCGGCGTGAGCCTCATCGGAATGAGCGCCAAGCGGCGGCTCGGGGATAATGTCGTCTATGCAGCCGAGTTCTTTGACCTCCGGGGCAGTGATGCGCATGGCCTCTGCCGCCAGATCCTTGCGCGCGGCATCCTTCCACATGATGGAGGCGCAGCCTTCGGGAGAGATCACAAAGTAGAGCGCATTTTCGAGCAGCAGAACGCGATCCGAGACGGCCAGGGCCAGCGCCCCGCCCGAGCCCCCTTCTCCACTGATGACAGCGATGGTAGGAACCTTGAGCCGCGACATATCGCGCAGGTTACGGGCGATGGCTTCAGCCTGTCCGCGCTCCTCGGCACCAAGTCCGGGGAAGGCTCCGGGCAGATCGAGCAGAGTAAAGATGGGACGGCGGAATTTTTCGGCAATCTTCATTGCGCGCAGGGCCTTGCGGTAGCCCTCGGGATTGGGCATTCCAAAGTTGCGGCGAACCTTTTCTTTGGTGCTGCGACCCTTGAGGTTGGCAATGACCATGACCTGCTGACCATGGAAGCAGGCAAATCCGCAGGCGATGGCCGGGTCGTCCGCATAGGAGCGGTCGCCGTGAATCTCCGTGAAGTCCGTGAAGATACGGTTGATAAAGTCCATCGGGTACGGGCGCTGCGGGTGACGCGCCACCTCCGTACGGAGCCAGGCGGCAGTGACTGGCTGAGGCTCAGGGGATGGTGATGTGGGCTGTTCGCTCATCTTTGATTTCGCTCTTGCATGGATTTCAGGATGGCTGCTTCCGCCCGGCTGATCTCCCAAAGTGATTGTATGGGGTGGGCGCTCAGGGAGCAAATGCAATTCCCCTGAGAATCAACGACCATCCTCTCTCCGATGCCTCTCGTACAAGTTTCTTCCTCGCCAGACTCTGCCCGGCGTTGAGGTCGTCAAGACAACGGATTACGCCCTCCCGGTCAGCAGGACCTTGGTCCCGTTTGATATTCCACTTCCCTTCTATGCGAGTGATAGAAACTCCATCCGGCTGTGTGCTTTATGTAATTGATTTTGTTACGTTACAGCGTTACGTATCCGCTGGAGACTGGACAGCAACATCTGCATAGTAAGAGATTCCCATGAGTCTGAAAATCCATCCAGGTCACGGCTGTCTATACTGGTCGCCGTGGGAGTTGCCATGCCGAATAGAGGTCAAGTTGTAAGAACAATCCTCGTCTGCGCGAGTGTTTTCGCCCTCCTGCTGCATCCTGCGGCAGGGATGGAGGAACCGCAAAAGGTTTACGACGTAGTGATTGCCGGTGCCGGAACAGGCGGCGTTTCAGCTGCGATACAGGCTGCGCGACTTGGAGCCAGGGTTGCGTTGCTGGAAGAGACGGACTGGATTGGCGGTCAGGCATCTGCGGCTGGCGTCGGGGACATGGATGAGGGCTATCCTCCAAAGGGAACGCCGCCATCGGGCATCTATGCCGAGTTTATTGCGCGGATGGGAGCCTTCTACAGCGCCCACGGCAAGTCGGTGGACACATGCTATACCACGGGCAAAAGCCACTGCTACGCCCCCTCCGCAATCCGTCAGATTCTCACGGAGATGATTGCAGAGGTCAACGCAGGGAAAAACAGGACTTCTCATGGACACATTGACCTCTACCTGACTGAGCGCGTGGTCAAAGTGCTCTCAGACGGCGACACGGTGACAGGTGTCGTCACCTCACAGAATCATAGCTTCCAAAGCAAGATTTTGATTGATGCAACTGAATATGGAGATGTAATCCCGCTGACCCCGGCGCGCTACCGCATGGCTCGCTCGATTGGGCAGGATCAGCAGCACTCCTGCACACAGGACACCACGTGGACAGCGGTAATCCGCAAGTATCCGGGCGGCGTACCACCGGAACTGATAATGCACAACCCTCCGCCCGAATATGAAAAGTATGCTCATCAACTGCGCGCGCAGATGCAGATAGACGGCAATACAGTGACGAAGGCTACACCGGTCAGCTTTGCCCGACACAATGCCTATCGCGGCTTTCCTGATCTGGCGAATCCGGATGACTACCACTCGCTTGATGCAGCAAGAATCACCCGCACGTCGCTGAATATGCTCAACGATTACGCAGTTACCAGTGACATCTACGACCGCGACAAGCGGAGGAGGATTATCTGCGAGGCCAAGCTGAAGACACTCGCCAACATCTACTACATTCAGCATGAAATGGGAGAAAGCCTGTGGTCTGTTGCCAATGACGAGGGCTACAACACGGATTACAACCGCAACGTTGCCGCCTGCCCGGAGATTCCTGCCGAGTTCAAGGCGATTGAAAACAACTTTCCACCCGAACCCTATATTCGCGAAGGGATACGCATTGTCGGCGAATACACGCTGACGGGCGGCGACATCCGGCGCGAGGGCGACCCAGCCAAATCCTTCAACAGCTTCACCGATGCCATCGCGGTTGGCGACTACGCCGACGACCTGCATAGTTGCAAAGGAGCAGGTGAATTGGAAACCGATCTGGAGACTGTTACCGATTATCCCGGATTTGTCTTTGGCCCCTTCCAGGTTCCAATTCGCTCATTAATCCCGGAAAAAGTTGACGGGTTGCTTGCAGCGGAAAAGAATATCTCCGAGTCGCGGCTTGTCAATGGCGCAACTCGCCTGCATCCCATCACCATGCTGACGGGCGAGGCCGCAGGAACACTTGCCGCTCTGGCTATTCGGGAGCAAGTTCAACCGCGCAGGGTTTCTGCCGATGAAGTGCAGATTGCTCTGCTGAAGTCCAGCAGCATACTGGTCCGCGAGCATATGCAGGATATGGCGCGGGGAAGCATCGAGTGGCAGGCTGCACAGTTTGCAACCGTACACAAGTGGATGTGGATCGGGGATACGGAGGGCTTCCAACCGGAGAAGCAACTGACGCGCGCCGAGGGAGCGAGGATTCTTGCCAACGCATTTGTTGGCAAGGCATCGGACAGGCCCGACTACGGCAACACGCAGAGTTACTACTCCTTCGATGTCCATCCGGCAAAGGCGACTTATGCGGATGTCCGTCTCTACGACCCGGATTCCAAGCCCATTGAAGCACTTCATGCTGCGGGAGCCGCGACGATTTGTAACGCATCTCCGGAAAAATTCTGCCCCGGCGACCCTATGAGCCTTGGCGATTTTGTTCACGCGGTGATTGTTCTGAGCGCAAAAGTGAACGGACAGGCACAGGACGCGTATGCACTGTACCAGAACGTTAGCGGGAAGGACGGCGATCCGTTGACGCGTCAGGAAGCGGCTACCGTGCTGTACAACTCGACGGTGCTGCGACTTGCACAAAACTCGGATTCAGGATCAAAGAAATAGCGATGCAGCGCAGGGTAAGGAAGCTCTGAACAGGTCTTAGTGTTCAGAGCTTCCTGAATTAGCCAATCACCTGCACTGCGCCCGCGCCTAAAAGATTTTCGACGCGCTCGATAAAGCTGCGATCAGCCGCGACGGAGAGGTCCTTCGGCTCCAGAATGACGGCAAACTCACCGCGCTGCTCCAGTTGCAGCATCACTCTGCCGGGGCCAGGCGCTGTATCGATAACACCCTTGAGCGTGTCGAGCAACGGGGCTTCAATTCCTGCCAACGGGACTCGGATGCGAACGCTGGTCGGGAGCTTAATCTCGACTTCATCGAGCGGTGTGATGCTGGTGACGGCGAGCTTGGGCGCTGCATCCTCTTCGGCGCGAAGCTGACCGCGAACCAGCACCGGAACCTCAATCTTCAGACTCTCTGCCAGCTTGGCATAATCCTTGGGAAAGCAGATGATGTCAATGCGGCCAAGCGTGTCTTCCAGTGCGCCCTGCGCATACATTTCGCCGCTGCGCTTGCTCTTGGCTGCACGAACTGCAACCAGAACTCCGGCAATCGTGACATCATTCTCCGGAGAGGCCTGTCCACGGCGCTGAGGCGGAGCGGGCTTGCGTTCGAGTGCCGTGGCCGTGTCAATCACGTTCAGATTGCGCAGTTTCTCTGCGTATTTGTCGAGCGGATGGCCGGAGACAAAAAAGCCAAGCACCTCTTTTTCGAATTGCAGACGTTGGTTCTCTTCCCACTCGGCAGTTTTGGGCAGGTCGTCTTTTTGCGGAGCATCTCGGCTGGGTGCGGGTGCATCGTCAAAGAGTCCGAAGAGCCCGGCCTGTCCCTGAGCCTCGTCGCGCTGCGTTTTTTGCGCGCGCTCCATTGCAATTTCTACGGCTGCGGTCAGGCGGGCACGGGAGCCAAAGCAATCCAGCGCACCAGCCTTGATGAGCGATTCGATGACGCGCTTGTTCATCAGACGCAGGTCAACCTTCTCGCAGAACTGCCAGAAATCTGCGAAGGTGGCTCCCTGTTCTTCCAGCGCCTTGCGGGCGGCAAGGATGGATTCAATCGCGTTGCCGCCAACATTTTTGATGGCGGTCAGGCCAAAGCGGATGGCCTGCTCGTGCGGCGTGAAATTGGCTCCGGAGTAGCGTACATCGGGCGGCTCGACCGGGATGCCCATCTCACGGCACTCCTGAATGTACTTGACGACATTCTCCGGCTTCGAGATTTCCGAAGTCAGCAGCGCAGCCATGAACTCAATCGGGTAATGCGTCTTGAGGTAGGCCGTGTGATAGGCCAGAAGCGCATAGGCGGCTGAGTGCGACTTGTTGAAGCCGTAACCTGCGAACTTGGCGATGTTGTCGTAGATGCGCTCGATGGTGGCCTTGGGGAAGCCGAGCTTTTCTGCGCCTGCCGCAAAGTGCTGGCGGTTGCGCTCCATCTCCTGCTCGTCTTTTTTGCCCATGGCGCGACGCAGCAGATCGGACTGGCCAAGCGTGTAGCCTCCAAGCACATTGGCAAGCTGCATCACCTGTTCCTGATAGACAATGACGCCGAGCGTTTCGCGAAGAATCGGCTCCATGGCTGGCAGATCGTACTCGACCTGTTTACGGCCCCACTTGCGCTCGATAAAGTCATCAATCATGCCGCCCTGAATGGGACCGGGACGGAAGAGCGCGTTCAGTGCGGTGAGGTCTTCGATGCTGGTGGGACGATAGCGGCGGAGAACATCCCTCATGCCACTGGATTCAAACTGGAAAATGCCCGAAGTCAGCGCGCGGTGGAAGACCTTCTCGTATGTCTCTGCATCGTCGAGCGCAACCGTGGAGAGATCGAGCGTTATGCCCTGATTTTGCTTGATGAGCTTGAGGCAGTCGTCAATGACGGTCAGCGTGGTCAGGCCCAGAAAATCCATCTTGATGAGGCCGAGTTTTTCCACCGCTTTCATGTCGTAGGCCGTGACAATTTCGTCACTCTTGGCTCGGCTGACGGGGACAAGATCAATGAGCGGAACCGGCGCGATCACAACACCGGCTGCATGAACTCCGGCGCCGCGAACCAGACCTTCCAGCTTGCGGGCGGTATCAATCAGTTCGCGAATCTGTGTATCGCCCTCGTAGGCCTGACGAAGCTGCACAGATTCAATCAGCGCCTTCTCGATGGTGATGCCGATGGTGGGCGGGATGAGCTTGGCGATACGGTCCACGTCGCCGTAGGGCATGTCGAGTGCGCGACCAACGTCCTTGATGGCGGCCTTGGCGGCCATGGTGTTGAAGGTGATGATCTGCGCAACGTGGTCGCGTCCGTACTTCTGCGTGACATACTGGACGACCTCCAGGCGACGGTTCATGCAGAAGTCCACGTCAATATCCGGGAAGGACTCGCGCTCCGGATTCAGAAAGCGCTCAAAGAGCAGAGCGTTCTGGAGCGGGTCAATGTTGGTAATCTCCATGACATAGGAGACCAGCGAACCGGCGGCAGAACCACGCCCTGGGCCTACGGGAATATCATGCTCGCGCGCGTACCGTATAAAGTCCCATACGATGAGGAAGTAACCCGCATATTTCCGCTGCTTGATGCAATCAATCTCCATCTCCAGACGCGCATCGTATTCGTGGAGAGGAACCCTCAGCTTGCCCGTTATCTCAAGATGGCGAATGGCTGTTTCGCGGCGCTTCTTGTAGCCCTCTCGGCATATCTGCTCGAAGTAGCTGTCCACGGTATGCCCGGCTGGAACGGCAAACTCCGGGAAGGGATTGTCTACCTTGTTGATTTTGAGGTTGCAGCGCTCGGCAATCGCCATGGTGCGGCTGACGACTTCAGGATTGTCCTTGAATACATGCACCATCTCATTGGCGCTCTTGACGAAGAACTGATCGGAGTCAAATTTGAAGCGCTTGGGATCGTTGATGGAGCCAGCCGTCTGAACGCAGAGCAGAACCTCGTGAGCGTGATGGTCGTCCTCGCAGAGGTAGTGCGAATCGTTGGTGGCGACAAGCGGGATTCCCAGGTCTTTTTCCAGACGAAAGAGGTCTGCGTGAATCTTCTTTTCGAGAGCGAGTCCCTGATCCTGAATTTCGAGGAAGAAGTTGCCCTTGCCGAAGATGTCCTGATACTGGAGCGCTGAGGCGGCGGCTGCATCAAACTTGTTGTCCATCAGGTTTTCGCAGAGTTCCCCGGCGAGGCAGCCTGACAGCCCAATCAGTCCTTTGGCGTGCTCGGCCAGATATTTTTTGCTGATGCGGGGCTTGCGATAGAAGCCGTGAAGCGCCGCCTCCGATGTAATGCGAACCAGATTCCGGTAGCCCTCCTCGTTTTCTGCCAGAACGAGCAGGTGGTTGTAATCGTCGCCGGAGGGGTCGGTGCGATGATCCTCGTTTTTGCAGATGTAAAGCTCGCAGCCGAGGATGCCCTTGATTCCCTTCTTTTTGGCTGCCTCGAAAAAGTGAACGGCCCCGTAAATATTGCCGTGGTCGGTCATGGCAACGGATTTTTGACCGATGGAAGCGACGTGCGAGACAAGCTTTTCCACATCGCAGGCCCCGTCGAGGAGCGAGTAGTCGGAATGGATGTGCAGGTGAGTAAATTCAGCCATGGTAGATATCCATTGTAGGCGGCATGGGAATACGGATGGGAGCAGGAATCCGATTCAGGGTGAGGAAAACCGGGTACAGAATTCGGCAAAAAATGAAATGTAGCAAACTCTTTCCTTTTGCCTGCTGAGTGGTCTAACGTATCGCAATGCTGATTTCCCGACTCATTGCGCCCACCCTGCTGGCTATGCTTTTCATCGCCTCACCAGCTAGCTCCCCAGTGCTTGCCTCCGGCTCCCAGAGCGCTGCCGCACCGGATTGCCGCTTCCTCATCCACGTAACCGGCCTGCGCAATAACAAGGGCAAGGTCGGTACAACGCTCTTCGTCAAGCCGGATGGCTGGCCGGAGAACAATGACAAAGCTTACAAACATGGCCAGGCACCAATTGCAAATCAGGAAGCCTCGGCAGAGTGGCTGGTTCCCGCAGGCGATTACGCCGTAGCCATGCTGCACGACGAGAACGAAAACCACAAGCTGGATCGCAACTTCTTCCATTGGCCCCTGGAGGGCTTTGGGTTTGCCAACAACCCAAAAGTGGGACTCACTGCGCCTCCCTTCAAGGATGCGATTGTGCATGTAAGCTGCCCGGTGACCAGCATCGAAATCAAAGCGATTTACAAGTAATAAACTACTGTTTTGGATGGGAAAGTGTGAAGGAGCGGTGAATCTGCACAATATCTGCGCCAGAGGGGCAAATCTGTGATATTTTCATCCGGGAACGTCTGTTTTTTTGACAGCCGTATTTTCAACACATTTTTAATCACTGGAGGAACAGGAATTGGGCAAAAGCATGGTCCCGAAAAAGTTGTTTTTTACCAAGGGCGTTGGACGTCATAAAGAGCGCCTCACATCGTTTGAGCTGGCACTTCGGGATGCCGGGATTGCAGCCCAGAATCTTGTTCGCGTTTCTTCGATCTTTCCGCCGAATTGCAAGCTGGTGACCCGCAAAGAAGGACAGAAGTTCCTTTATCCGGGCGAAGTGACCTTCGCCGTTGTAGCCGAGAACTCAACACGTGAGCCGCATCGCCTGGTGGTTTCGAGCATTGGCGTGGCCATTCCGAGCGACCGCAACACCTACGGCTACCTGAGCGAGCACCACAGCTTTGGCGAGACTGAAGAACAGGCCGGCGAATATGCCGAGGAACTGGCCGCAGAGATGCTGGCCACTACCCTCGACGTTGATTTTGATCCGGACAAGAGCTGGGATGAGAAAAAGGAGATTTATCGCATCTCCAACAAGATTGTGCGCACAGCAAATGTGACGCAGTCGGCCATCGGCGACAAACGCGGATTGTGGACAACAACCATTGCAGCCGCGATTCTGATCTTCGAGTAAGCAGCACCAAAGAACGAAGAGAGGGCGCGGCCATCGCCGCGCCCTTTTCCTTGCGAGGGATGAGTACAGGACGAAAGGATTTGTAACGAACTATGAACAAATACCGTGTTGGTCTGGTTCAGATGAGCATGGGCGCGGATCCGGATGAGAATCTCGCGCGCGCAGCAGATCGAGTTCGTGAGGCTGCACGGCTTGGTGCGCAGATTGTCTGTCTGCCGGAGCTTTTTTGCACGCAGTATTTTTGCCAGCGTGAAGATGTCGCACTCTTCGACCTGGCCGAGGCGATTCCAGGGCCGAGCACAACACTGCTGGGAGCCGTGGCGCGCGAAAAGAATGTGGTGATTGTGGCCTCGCTCTTTGAGCGCCGCGCCGCAGGGCTCTACCACAACACGGCGGTTACGCTGCATACGGACGGCTCGATTGCCGGCGTTTACCGCAAGATGCACATTCCCGATGACCCGCTTTATTACGAAAAATTTTATTTCACGCCGGGAGACCTCGGCTTTCGCGCGGTGGACACAGCTGTAGGACGCGTCGGCACGCTGGTCTGCTGGGACCAGTGGTATCCGGAGGGAGCGCGCCTGACGGCCTTGCAGGGCGCTGAACTGATTTTCTATCCAACGGCGATTGGCTGGCATCCGGCAGAAAAAGAAGAGTTTGGCAGAGCGCAATACGATGCGTGGCAGACGATTCAGCGCGCCCATGCCATTGCGAATGGTGTCTTTGTGGCAGCGGTCAATCGCGTGGGACACGAGCAGGGCGACATTCGCGGCAATCGTGCCGAAGGAAAAGGATTGGAGTTCTGGGGCGGATCCTTTTTGGCCGATCCCTTTGGACGCGTGATTGTGCAGGGCTCGCATGACAAGGAAGAGATTCTGATTGGCGAGATTGATCTTGCTCTGCTCGAAGATACGCGGCGCAACTGGCCCTTCCTGCGCGATCGCCGCATTGATGCCTATGGCGGAATTACGCAGCGGTTTCTCGACACACCTAAGTTGGATGATAAATAAATGACACCTTTCGAACTTGGCTACAGAATGCCCGCCGAGTGGGAGCCTCACGCAGCCACATGGCTGGCGTGGCCGCACAATGCCGAGGATTGGCCGGGAAAGTTCCAGCCCATCCCGCATGTCTACGCAGAGTTTGTGCGGCAGCTTGCAGCGGTCGAACATGTGCATCTGCTGGTTGAAAATGCCGCTGCGGAAAAACGCGCCCGGCAGATTCTCACTCGCGCCGGTGCTGCTGTTGCGAATGTCAGCTTTCACCACTGGCCGACAAATCGGGTCTGGACGCGCGACTCCGGGCCGATTTTTGTGCGCAATACTGCTGGGGAAGTTGCAATTACAGACTGGTACTTCAACGCGTGGGCCAAGTACGACAACTGGCGGCTCGACGATCAGCTTCCCGGGCGCGTTGCGGAACTGCTCTCGCTCCCAGCGTGGCAGCCTACAGCAACCCTCCCGGATGGCACGACAAAGCGACTGGTGCTGGAGGGCGGCAGCATTGACACAAACGGTCAGGGTGTTCTGCTGACGACGGAAGAGTGCCTGCTCAGCGATGTGCAGCAGCGCAATCCCTGCATCGGGCGCGAGCAACTGGAGCGGGCCTTCCATGATTACCTCGGCATTGAGCAGGTTATCTGGCTCAATCGCGGAGTGGCCGGCGATGACACCCATGGACACGTTGATGACATTTCGCGCTTTGTTGCGACAGACACTATCGTCACTGTCGTCGAGCCGAATCGCGCCGATGAAAACTGGGAGCCGTTGCAGGAAAATCTTGAACGCTTACAGGCCGCCCGCAATCTTGATGGAAAGCCCTTCCGCATTGTGACTCTTCCGATGCCTGCACCGGTTGTCTACGATGGGCAGCGGCTACCGGCCAGCTACGGGAATTTTTATCTTGCCAACGGATTAGTGCTGGTGCCAACCTTCAACGATCCGCAGGACCGCCACGCGCTGAACACACTGGCGGAGGTATTTCCGGATCGCAGAGTGGTTGGGATTTACTGCGGGGACTTCATATGGGGGCTGGGTGCTCTGCACTGCGCGAGCCAGCAGCAACCCGCCGGAGAGAAACGATGATTGAGCTAAGAATGATGGATGCCGCGCTGGAAGAGGCGAAGAAGGCTGGAGAAGCCGGGGAGGTTCCTGTCGGTGCGGTCGTCTGTTCCGAGGGACGCATCATTGGGCGCGGACAGAATCGCGTGCTGCGCGACAATGACCCGACAGCCCACGCCGAAATTGTTGCCCTGCGCGAAGCGGCGCAGCATCTGAACAACTATCGCCTGACAGGCTGCGAACTGGCCGTAACGCTCGAACCGTGCGCGATGTGCGCAGGAGCCATTCTTCATTCGCGAATTGGCCATTTAGTCTACGGTGCCAGCGACCCCAAGGCCGGTGCTGCGGGTTCGGTGTTGACGGTTATCAACCATCCGCAACTAAATCACGAAATGCAGGTGACCAGCGGCGTAAAGGCTGAGGAATCCGGTGCATTGCTTCGGGATTTCTTTCGAGAGAGACGTTGAAGGGTTTCTGCTCACCCATTCCTGCATTTTCTAAATTTTATTTTCATTTTGATAATGCTCTGCCTTGATGCGTTATAAATCCTTCCTTCCCTTCTCTGATTCCCTTTTACTTTTGCATAGAGGACATTATGGATTCCGTTTGCAGTGCAAAGTTTCATCGCCGTGTGTGCTGTTTTGTTCTGTACTTTCTTGCTGCTGCTGCATCCTATAACGGCTTCTATCAGCGATGGCACTTTCATGAGGCTGGCGTTGCAGGTGCGTGGTCCGAAAAGGAACTGGGTCTTGATAAGGCGCTCGATAGCACGGCTCCGCGCCCGTATGTCTACCGGCAACTGCTGCCTGCAATTGCCAATGGGGTAGACGCAATCCTTCCCCCGGCCATGAAAGATGCGGCAATACAGCAAAAGCTCAGGAGCCAGCAGAATCCCTTTACGCCCCCGCTGATTCAATCGCCACTGACTGCGAACGGCCTCTATCTGCTGCGTTATTACGTTGTTTATCTGACGGATTTTCTCTTCGCGCTGCTCGCCGTTTTTGCGATGCACGGGGTGTGCAGGAGCTTCGGGTTTTCACCCGTGGCAGCAGCCTTTGCGCCGGTTGCCATGATCCTGCTCTTTCCCTGTTTTTTGAATCTGGCCGGATACTACTACGACTATCCGGAACTGGCCTTCTTTGCTCTGACGCTGTGGATGGCGCGCCGATACAACTGGCTCTGGCTGTTACCCGTTGCTGCGCTCGCCACCTGGAACAAGGAGTCGTTCCTGTTCTTTGTACCTACGCTTTATCCGATTTTCCGCACGCGCAGCGGGCGATGGAGCGCACTCGCCGGAACAGCTTCGATGACAGCCGTCTGTGCTGCTGTCTATGGGATGGTTCGGTCGCGCTACATGGGCAACGCCGGCGGCGCTGTTGAGGTCCATTGGCACGAACAATTGGCGCTGCTGATGCATCCGCTCTCCCTTGTTGTCAGGGTTGACGACATCTACGGAATCTATATGCTGAGTTGCTGCTCTTTGCTGCCGCTCGCGCTGATCTGCTGGACCGTCCGGCGCGGATGGAAGCGATTTTCACCTGAGTTGAAGCGCCACGCGCAGATTGCAGCAGCCATCAATCTGCCACTTTTCTTTTTCCTCTGCGCTCCGCGTGAGATGCGGGATTTGAGCATGTTGTATATGGTTTTACTGCTCTCGGTTGCGGCTGCGATTGAGGGCACCTTCCCGAACAACAACAGCAGGGTCCTTCGCTGTGCTGCGGAATAACAAACATAAAACAACAAACACAGAAGGGACGCGCCAATCCGGCGCGTCCCTTCTGCGTAAATCCGGAATGAGTTGCTTACTGCTTGACGACGGCGAAGATAATCACCAGCGTGAAGAGTGTGAGGGACTCGATGAAGGCCAGACCCAGAACGAGCAAAAGCTGGATGCCGGCGCGTGCTCCGGGGTTACGGGCCAATGCCTCGGTGGCAGAGGCGGTTGCCTTGCCCTGACCAACGCCGCAGAGACCCGCAGCGATGCCCATGCCGATACCGGCGCCGAGCGGAACAAAATTAATAGCCGTGGGATCTCCCGTGGCTGCGAAGGCGGGGCTGGCTACAAGAAGAGCGGCCAGTGCCATCAGAATGTATTGAAGCTTACGCATTGAGTTTCTCCTGCTTCCCTGATTTGTAACCGCCAGTGGGTGGTTGAGGCTCACCGTGCTGGCCCCCTCACGCTTGCGGCTCATTCCGTTTGTCCGAAGCGGAAGCTCTCTTCGACGGAATCCGTTTGAAATGCTTTCTAGTGCTCGTGCGCGATTGCCTGTGACAGGTAGATCATAGCGAGCAGCATGAAGACGTATGCCTGAATCAGCGATACGCCGAAGTGAAGCCCAAGAAAAATGGCCGGAATGCCCAACGGCACCAATGAGAAAAAGACCAGCGTCACCAGATCGCTGGCAAACATGTTCGCGTATAGACGGATGGTGAGCGACATGATCCGGGCCAGGTGCGAAACAACTTCAATGGGAAACAGCAGCCAGGAAATCTGCCACATGGGACCGGCAAATTGCTTGAGGTAGCCAACCGGGCCGTTCGCCTTAATGCCGTAGTAGTTGTAGTAAAGGAAGGTCAGCAGTGCAATTCCGAGTGTTGAGGCGGGATTCGCAGTTGGAGTCTCAATCCACGGAACCAGCCCGAGAAGATTATTGAACACAACGAAGAGAAAGATACAGGTGACGAATGGCTGGAAGCGCTCATAGCCATGTCCGATAATCTTATCTCCGTTGTCGCCGACAAAGTCATGCAGCATCTCTGCAATGTACTGCGCCAGACCGGGCTTATCCACGCTCAGCGATACACGCACCAGAACAAAAAATGCGATCAGTCCAAGAGCTACGCATAGCTCAAGCCCGAAGGCATCCGGAAAGGGAGCGCGCGAGGTGAGGGGAAAGTATTCGGGATGCTCTGCCGGCGTAATGTGCAAAACATGCTGGAGAGCAACCGCAACCGGGCCAATGACAGGGCCAAGAATCTGGTTCAACAGGCGAGTGACAAGAAACTGTTCTGACATTTTTTCTTCTTTGAAGTGGTTTCTACTCTTATCTCACGCGAGCCGTTCTCCCGGCCTAGCGGCGAAGCAGTTGGATGGCCTGAAATGTGAGGGCAATCACAGCCAATCCAAGCCCGCCTACAAGGGCAAAAGGAGACCCGTGGAGAAACTTCAGACTACCATAAAGTACCCCTGCCGCGATCAGCAGGCGCACCAGAAAGAGCACTGCAACCCGGCCCAGCGTGTGGCCGCTCTTTTTGTTGTCAAGACGGGAATTGAGGGCGCGGATAAGGCGCTTCCACTCCAGAATCCCACTGGCTGAGATGAGTCCGCCAATCAGCAGCAACAGGCCAGTCTGCCAGTTCTTGACCAGCGCCAGCAAGGAGGCAAATATCAGCGCTAGAATCAGCGTGTTACGAATGCTGATCGAAAGCATCCGGCTAAGGTCTTCATCGGTAAGATTGGCTGCTGTCAGGTCGTTGAGGTTCAAGCTTGATCTGTTCCTTCAGGGTTTCAATTTGGTTTTTCCGGAGATGATTACGATTCTAACCACGTGGACGATACCAGCAAGGCCGCCCAGCGTGAGTCCCGTAACGCCGATCCAGTGCTGATGGAGCTTCCCATCCAGCCATGTGCCGAAGAACCATCCGATCAGCGCTGCGCAGGGCAGCAGGATGGCAATCTGCATCCAGGTTTCGGCCTGAATCAGCGTGTCAATGCCCGATGAGCTTTGTTTTTTCTCGTCTTCCGGGTTATTCATATTCGGCTGTCCCTCAGCCAGTTATACACCTTGCCGCAAGCACACAGATATACTGGAAATTCGGTTCAGAAATTGATTTCAAGTCTGCGGCAGGGGCCGCAAGGAGAAAACCAGCCGTGTTTGAATCTGATTTTGAAGAGAGCCTGTATAAGTTAAGACAGGAAAAGTTGAAAGCTATTGAAGCTCTCGGCCAGGAAACCTATCCCAATCACTTTGAGGCCAGCCATACGCTGGGCGAGGTTCGCGCGCGTTACGAGAGCGCAACGGCAGAGGAACTGGAAGCCAATCGTGTAACCGTGGCCGTGGCCGGGCGCCTGATCGCGATTCGCGCACAGGGCAAGGCGGGCTTTGCGCAGTTGCAGCAGGGCTCCGACGACAAGCTGACGAAGCTGCAAATTTATGTCCGGCTGGATGCGGTCGGCGAAAAGGCCTTCGCGCTCTACAAATTGCTGGACCTGGGCGATTATGTTGGCGTGTCGGGGTACTTATTCCGCACCCGCACGGGCGAATTGACTGTCCACGTGGATACGCTGACCTTTTTGGTGAAGGCGATGCTGGCTCTGCCGGAAAAATGGCACGGGCTTCAGGATGTGGAGACACGCTACCGCCAGCGGTATGTGGACCTGTTCACAAATGAGGAGAGCCGTAAGGTCTTTGTGACGCGCGCCAAAACGCTGCGGGCGCTGCGCAAATACTTTGATGAGCGTGGATATCTGGAAGTGGAAACGCCGATGATGCAGGCCATCGCCGGCGGCGCTGCGGCCAAGCCCTTCGAGACGCATCACAACGCGCTCGATCTGGACCTGTTTCTGCGCATTGCGCCGGAGCTTTATCTGAAGCGACTGGTGGTGGGCGGTATGGATCGCGTCTATGAGATTAACCGCAACTTCCGCAATGAAGGCATCAGCACGCAGCACAATCCAGAGTTCACCATGCTGGAGTTTTATCAGGCCTACGCGAATTACCACGATCTGATGCGGCTGACAGAAGAACTGATTCCCTACGTCGCGCAAACAGTGAATGGGACAACGCTGACCACCTTCAACGATGTGGAGATTGATCTGGCGAAGTGGCGGCGATTCAGTATGCGGGAGGCGATTATTGAGTTCTGGCCGGGGGTGGCCGGAACCAGGCCGGAGATGAGCGTCTTTACAAGCGATGAGGGCGTGATTGAGTTGGTACATCGCCTGCGTACCGCTAAGGTGAACATTGATTACAAGGCCGGAGAGCCACGCGGCAAGACCATCGCGAATGTCTTTGAAGCCGTTGCCGAAGAGCATCTGATTCAGCCGACAATCATCTACGACTTCCCTCTTGCCGTTTCGCCGCTCTCGAAGCAGAAGCCTGACGAGCCGGAGTGGGTGGAACGCTTTGAGTTCTACATCGGCGGATTTGAGGTCGGCAACGCCTTCAGTGAGTTGAACGACCCGGAGGAGCAAATAAAGCGCTTCGTGGCGCAGCTTGCCGAGCGCGACCGGGGCGATGAAGAGGCGCACCAGATGGATGAGGATTATGTGCGAGCGCTGGCCTATGGATTGCCGCCAACCGGGGGCGAAGGCATCGGAATTGATCGTCTGGTGATGCTGCTGACGGGTTCGCGTTCCATTCGCGATGTGATTTTGTTCCCATTGATGCGACCGCAGACGGAAGAGAAATCTACGGAGGAGTAAGGAAAGAGCTGCACGAGTCTTTTCTCGGTATGTGATGTGTCAGGGCACGACTTCAGTCGTGCCGTTCGAGCGCAAACAAATTCACGGCTTTAGCCGCTGCGGGAGATATAATTCGTTGGAAATGAATACGCTCAGGGGCTGAAGCCCGTCGCTTCTTTCACGCCTCCTTCGGCACGACTGAAGTCGTGCCCTGACACAAAACAAGTTGCGATAGAGGCGAAGCACCACATAAAAGAACTTGATCTGAGATTCCTAAGAGTATCTACTCAGCACCTTGCTTCTTGGGCGTCTTGGCCAGCTTCTTCAGGATTTGTGCCAGCGTCGTGTCGCCAAGTTCCTCTTCCAGAGCCTGCTGAGCAGACTGGAAGCTGCGGTCAAGAACCGTTTGGAGTCGCGCAGTATTGGGGCGCGTTCCCTCTGGCGCATGAAAAAGCGATTCGGGCATCAGCGTTTTGTATGCATCGCCAAGCGTGATGGACTTGGGCGAATGTGCCAAACGCGAACCGCCGGTTGGCCCCTTGCTACTCTTGATGAGGCCGCCTTTGTGAAGGTCCGAGAGAATGCGGCGAACCACAACCGGGTTGACGCCGAGGTCCTTTGCGAGTTCGTGAGAGGTATGCATCTTGCCCGGCTCGGCAGACAGCAGGACAAGGATGTGAACTCCCATTTCGTAACGGCTTTTGGTTGCCATACGATGACGCTAGCACAGGATGTTTTAAAGTTTTGTGATAATTCAGCAATTTGACGGTTGAATTGCTCATCAAAGAGTTACAAATGAGGTGCGGACGGGCACTCACAGCGTAAGGGACGAGAAGAAAGGAAAGGTTTCTGTTGCGAATTCTCTTTGTTGGAGATGTATTTGGCAGCGCGGGCCGAAGGATTGTGCGCGAACATCTGGCGCACATCATCGAAGGCCGCGCGGTTGATCTGGTGGTGATTAACGCTGAAAATGCTGCGGGCGGTTTCGGCATTACGCCCTCACTGGCCGATGAGCTTTTTGATCTGGGCGCGCATGTGCTGACAACCGGCAACCACATTTGGGACAAGCGCGAAATTATGGATTACCTGCGCTCAGTTCCCGCCGATAGCCATGAGCGGCCACGACGCCTGATTCGCCCTGCGAACATGGCTCCGGCCCTGCCGGGATTTGGCGTTTACGAAGGTTCGTTGCCGAGCGGCGAGAGCTATGCTGTGGTGGACCTGATCGGGCGCGTCTTTATGAACAGCAACGACGACCCCTTTCGCACGGCAGATGCCCTTCTCAAGGAGATCAAGGCGCGGGTGATTGTTGTAGACATCCACGCGGAGGCGACCTCTGAGAAGGTCGCGATGGGCTGGTATCTGGATGGACGCGTGACGGCTGTCCTGGGCACGCACACGCACATTCCCACCGCCGATGAGCGCATCCTGCCGGGCGGAACAGCTTACCAGACAGATGTAGGCATGAGCGGCCCTTACGACAGCGTAATCGGCGTGGAGCGCGAAGGTGTTTTGCAGCGCTTTTTGACCGGACTGCCGGGCAAGTTCGAGGCAGCCAAGGGCAATCCTAAGATGTGCGCCACGCTGATTGAATGCGATTCAATGACCGGCAGGGCCATCTCTATCCAGCGGCTTATGCTTGGGGAATAGTTGGCGGAGCCGTCCACTGGCGGCGGCCATATGGGGAGATCTCCGGCACAGGATGCGGATTTCCCCATGAACTGTCTGTGGCCGGGGCTGTGGTTTGCTGCGGGGATATGGGCGCTGGAACCTGGGATGTTTCAATCGGTATGGTCTCAGGTGCAGATTTAATTGCAGGACCAAACCGCTTTACACCAGTGAGAACTCCCTGCGGCGTGAAAAGAAAGCGCCAGTCTGTATTGTCGGCGTCGCGGTAGCTGAGGCTGGCAATATTCTTTCCGTGTTCGTTGATGACGGAGAGTTCAACCATTCCCAACCCGCCGGAAAAATCTCCATAACCCGTCATGGCCATATAGCAGCGAACGCGCGCGGCTAACTGAGCATCATTCTTTGAATCAATCTGAAGCGGCGGAAACATCTCATTGTAGGCACGAATCCCGGCAGGGCCGGCGTAGGCGGACTTGAAGGCTGTGACTCCCTGACGCAGGATTGGGAAAACGCGAAGCTGGCCGCTGCTGCGCGAGACGAGGATGGAAAAGAGGCTCAGGCCGGCACTGTCTGAGCGCTCGTATTGCAGAAGCAGATTGGACCCCAGCGCCGCGCTCTCAATCGCACGCGATTGCCAGAGCCCCTCTGTAAGTTGATAGCCCTCTGCGGCAGCAGCCTGTTCGATGGCTGCCCGCTTGATGTGCAGGAGGGATTGATCGTCATTCGATAGCATGTATATTTCTACAGCCCTGGGAACGTCGCTGGAGGAGGGCTTCGTTTGCGCTGCTGCTGTGACAATACAAAGAACGCAGAGGATCAGTGCTCGCTTCATCATGGAATTAGATTACATTGGTGATGCGAACAACAAAATATAAACTGCACTGCTGATTGTTGTGCGTTCCCACCCATCGAGCACAAGACGCGCGATGGATGGGGCACCTTTTTCTGCGGTAAGTAAGCAAAATCCTGCTTCAAAAGCAAACGGGCAGCCATTTTGGCTGCCCGTTTATGTACTGCTGCTGAAGTTTAGTGAGCAGCCGTATGATGATGAACCGGTGCTGCCGGCTTCTTCTTTTCCGGCTCGGGCAACTGACCATCCACGAGGGTAATCATTGGAGGAGTCTGCGTGAAGCTGTCAAAGGCACCAATCAGTGTAATCTTGTCGCCTACGGCTGGAACCTTGACCTCTGCGGCAGGCTTGCCGGGAGCAGGCTTTTTGCCTTCGGCAGGCTTGGTGAGCGACTCGGCCAGCTTGATGGTGAATTCAGCTTCTTTTTTCTCCTGCTGATCTTCGCCTACAGCCAGAGTGACGGTGTCATCGGTGATCGTGATGATGAGTCCTTCCACCTTAATGCCTTTGCCCTTGAGAAGATCAAAGAGCTTGCCTGCATCGCCCTTGACCGCGGTGACAGTACCATCAGCATTTTTGGTTTCAGTATCCTTGCTGCCGTTGAAGAGGATGTACTCCTTGTCATCGAGAGCCAGCGTGAGCGGGTCAGCCGTCTCCGTAAGCGCCTGATGCGCAAGGTCTGCGGGTGAAGGTGCGGGAGCAATCGTGAAGCCCGCCGGTGGAGCTACGCTCTGCTTCGCCTGAAGCTTGACTGCCTCCCATCCATCGGTCTTGCCGTGATAGCGCTTGAACCAGAAGCTTCCCTGCTGATCAACCGTCGGCTTGGCTGCATCCGGCAGATAGTTCCATGCGCGGGCAAAGTACCAGCTTGCATTGATGAGGTCCTGCGGCGTCTGGGCCAGATAGGCATTGGCTAACTGGAGCGCATCAAAGCCGCCGGCAAGACCGGTCTGCTGATCGGGGGCAAGCAGGTTGAGCGCAGCGGAAATCTCAGTCTCAGCGGTGGGGTAGTCCTTGCTCTGAAGAGCGTCAAGGCCAATAGTCTCGTGGAACTCTGCCAGAACCGCGTTGAACTGCGCATCGCTGACAGCAGCAGGCTTCTTGACCGCGATGCCGAGTTTTGCATTCGGCAGAGCAGCATCGAGCAACGTCTTGGCGGTAGCGCTGTCATTCTTGACCAGAGCGCTCTTGGCCTGCAGCAGGCGCGAGTGCGTAGCAATGTAGATGGCCTGTAGATTGGTCGGCTCTGCCTGAGCCCATTTGTCTGCCGCTTCCAGAGCCTTGCCCGCATCATAGGTGCTGTATGCGTTCACAAGGAGCGACAACATAATCTTTTTGGCAATGCTGTTGGGATAGGTTTGCAGGAAGGTTTCAATCGCAGCCGCCTTGGCCTTGGCATCCGTCTGGCTGATGACGTTTGTATACGCGTTTGCTTCAGCCTCATTCTTGAAATCGAGTGCTGCCTGGTTGTCCTGAGCCTTGGCTACAGGATGATAAACGGCGGTCAAAAGAAACAGAGCCAACGCCGATGCCGCTAAAAATGTCTTCATGCAACGCTCCTGATGTGTCGGGAGTGACTGGGTTATGGGTTTTGTCAGATGCTAACAGGAAATGAGGTGATGTACGAAAAAAACTGGGAAACACCCGCTTTGAGTGTTCCCAGCCGCACCGTACAACTGATTATAAAAACGGAGCCGCTCTGTGACAAGTTTCTCATCCGAAATGAGTTTCCCCGTGCCTGACTCCCTGAAGACAAAAATTACTTTCCCCGAAGGACGTAGCCTGAAAATTGCGAGAGAATCCTGCCAGATGAGAGGCCGCAGCAATTGCACTGGAAAGTGTGCAGAGTATGCGTCTTTACTGGCTGAATCTGCATTTTCCCCCTAAACCTTGAGTTCCGGACGGATTATCCACAAGATGTTGGGGGTGGTCTGTTGACCCCCGCCTCGGCGCTCGCTACATTCAGACTTTAGGGGCAAAACGGTCGGAGAGGCAGGCCGTGATCCCACCCGTTTTTCCGCAAGCCTGCTCTTGTTTGGGTAGCGTTTGTTTAAGGAGTACTCCATGCTCAAGTTGAAGAAGATTCAGTTGCTGGGTTTCAAGTCCTTCTGTGAGAGGACAGAGATCAGTCTTCCCGGTGATGGGATCGCCGTAGTGGTAGGGCCAAATGGCTGCGGCAAATCGAACATTCTGGACGGCGTGAGCTGGGTGCTGGGCGAGCAGAGTGCCAAAACTCTGCGCGGCGGCCACATGCAGGATGTTATCTTTGCCGGAACGCGCAACCGCAAGGCTCTGGGCATGGCTGAGGTGACGCTGACCCTCGTGGACCCGGAGGCCTACAAGGGACCGGTCTTCGACGAGCCGGAGGTTGTTGAAGAAGCAGAAGACACCGATTGGGACGAAGAAAAACTGAAGCAGCAGAAGGCTGCCGAAGTGGAAGAAATTATCGCGGAAACGCAGCCGGGACAGGTTCTGGAAGAGGGCGAACAGGCCACTCCGGTCACAGCCGTAGCTCCTACACCAATTGACGGATCAGCACCAGCAGCAGCCGGGCCGGTGGTGCTCAAGATTCGCCGCCGCAAGTTTGCGCGCACTCCGCGTCAGGGAGAAATAGTTGTCACGCGTCGCCTCTTCCGCACCGGCGAGAGCGAGTATCTGCTCAACGGCAAGCTCTGCCGCCTGCGCGATATTCAGGACATCTTCATGGGCACCGGGCTGGGGCCGGAGAGCTATGCCATCATCGGGCAGGAGCGCATCGGGCAACTGCTCAGTTCAAAGCCGCATGACCGTCGCAGCATCATCGAAGAGGCAGCGGGCATTACGCGATTCAAAACGAAGAAGCGCCTGGCAGAGTTGCGACTGGAGTCGGCCAAGCAGAATCTGGCCCGTGTCAACGACATCTTCGAAGAGGTAACGCGGCAGATGGGCTCGCTGAAGCGCCAGGCATCCAAAGCTGAGCGCTTTGGTTCCCTGCGCGATGAATTGAAGTCGCGTTTGCGCGTGGTTCTGGCGAATCGCCTGCATCAGATGTCCGAGGAACATGCTGCCCTCGAAGCAGAAATTTCCACTCTGAATACGCAGATTGAAGAACAGTCCGCACTGGTGGAGAAGCTGGAGGCCGAGCAGCATACGGCTACGGCACGCGGCTACGAGTTGGAGCAGGAGGCCAAGGAGGCACAAGCGACTGCCGGCACAACGGCCGTCGAAATGGAGCGCTCCACCAGCCGCCAACGCGCGAATGTAGAACGCATTCAGGATCTCGTCAGCCGTCACGCCGCTGGACAGGGCGAACTGGAACAGGCCAAACAACAGATCGCGACACTCGCAGAGGAGCGACAGCAGAATCGCAGCTTCCTTGAGACGGCAGCGCAGGAGACGGCCACGGTTCGCGCCGAGGCTACGCAGTTGCAGCAGAATGCCCGCGCGGCAGGACAGTTGGTATACGAGGCCGAGCAGCGGCTGGAGACACAGCGCCGCCACACGATTCAGGTTTTGCAGCAGGCCGGCATCGCTCGGAATCAGGCATCGCAGGCGGAAGAGTCGCTGGCTGCTCTGGAGCGCGAGGCCGAGCGGCTTGGCAACGAGATTACGGCTGCTCATCAGGAGTCGGAGCATCTGAGCGCAGAGCGAGGCCAGGTTTCCGAGCGCTTTGCATCGGCAACAGAAACGCTGAAGCAGCTTGAAGGCGAGATTGCTGACATCCAGCAACAGTTGACCGAACGCAAGGCAAAGGAGAGCGAGGCCAAACGGCTGAACGATCAGCTTCGAGCAGAGGTTGCTACCGTTACGGGCCGCCGTAATTCGCTCGATGGCGTCATTCGCGAGCACAGTTATTCAAGCGACACAGTTCGCAAATTGCTGAAGGGCTCCTCTGCAGGCGCGGCGATGTCTGCTGTCGGCACACTGGCAGATTATCTGGAACTGACCGGCGAGCACGAGGGCGTGATTGACGAGTTTCTGCGCGAGGAGTTGAGCTACATCGTGGTAAAAAGCTGGGATGCAGCCGATGGCGGCATGCACCTGCTCAAAAACGGTGTGGATGGACGCGCAACCTTCCTGGTGCATCCGGAGTTCTCCGGTGTCAGCTATACCGAACAATATCGCAATGCTTCCCTTGCGTCGGTCGAGGGACTGGTGCCGCTGAAGGATTGCATTCGCGTTCTGAATGGATTTGGGCAGTCTCTGGAAAAGATGCTTCCAAGGCTGCGCAACGGCTATGTGGCGCGTGACACTCAGCAGGCACGCTCGCTTGCATTGGCGCATCCGGATGCATACTTCCTGTCGCCGGATGGGGAGTGCTTCCACAATGCAACCGTGACCGGCGGACGTGCCAGCGCAGAAGGACCGCTGGCGCTGAAGCGGGAACTGCGCGCTGTCGCCGATAAGCTTGCAGAGTTGGAGCGCGCACTTGCAGAGAGCGAGTTGCAGGTCGCCGAGCATGGAAAGCAGTTGATTCTGCTGGCGAGTCAGCTTGAAGACATGATGAACCGGCGTCGCAATGCCGAGCAGGAGAGCGCCAATCAGGGCGCTGCGCTGCGTCAGATGGATGCAGAGGTGCAGCGGCTGACGCGTCGCCTTGAGGAGTGGCTACAGCAACAGCAGCGCAACAAGGATGCACGCGAGCAGAAGCAAATCCTCATGGAGCAGAAACGTACCGAAGCGGCGGAGAATGAGGCACGGCATCGCGAGAGCGAAGAGCATATGGGCGCGCTACAGACTGCCGTTGATGAGCGTCGCGCACAACGGGATGCAGCACAGCAGGAGGGCGCAGCCGTCAGCGCAACTCTGGCTGGATTGATTGAGCGCCAGCGCGGAGCAGAGACTGCCTGCGCACGTATTGACGGACTCTACGCCGATGTCGAGCGCCGCGTTCGCCAGCTTGAGCAGCAACTGGCCGCCTCCGTCGCCGAGCAGAGCCAGCGCGAGCAGGAGAATGTTCAACTGGCCGAGCAGATGATCCAGCTTGCCGCCACTCGCACGGATGCAGAGGCACGCGTCAAGGCGCTGTCGCTTGAAGCAACCGCTCTGCGCCGGCAGTTGACCGAAATGGAGAGCCAGCTCAAAACTCTCCGCGTTGCCATTGACGAGCTTCGCGATACGCGCAGTGTGCGTCAGAGCGCAGCCGCCAAGCTGGAATCGGATCAGGAATATCTCTTCGGACAGTGCGTTGCCGAGTTGAGCGTAGAGGCACCGGAACTGATGGCCGATGAGTCCCTGGCGCGTCTGGAGCCTGAGGTTCTGCTTGCCGAGGATGAGGCCTGCAAGGCAATCAAATTGAAGCTTGAACAGATGGGCCCGGTCAACATGATGGCTCTCGATGAGTACAAGGAAACGGCGGAAAGACACCTCTTCCTAGAGACACAACGCAAGGATCTGCTCGACTCGATTGAGAACACGCAGAACTCCATCAAGGAGATTGATCAGATTGCACGGACGCGCTTTGAGGAGGCCTTCGTTAAGATCAACGAGCGCTTTACGGCGACCTTCGGGCAGCTCTTTAACGGCGGGAATGCCTACATGAAACTGACCGACGAGGAGAATCAGGCCGAGAGCGGAATTGATATTGTGGCCTCGCCTCCAGGCAAGCGCTTGCAAAATGTGTTGCTGCTCTCCGGTGGAGAAAAAGCACTGACGGCGCTCTCGCTGCTGGTCGGCATCTTCCAGTATTCGCCAAGTCCCTTCTGCGTTCTCGACGAAGTGGATGCGCCGCTCGATGAGACAAACGTGGGTCGCCTGAGCGATCTGCTGCGCTCAATGAGCCAGAACACGCAGTTCCTGATGGTGACGCACTCCAAGCGCATGATGCAGTCCACTGATCTGATTTACGGCGTGACCATGCAGGAGCCGGGCGTCAGCAAGGTGGTCAGCGTCAAGATTGGCAATCGGGAGCGCGAATCTGAGCGGCTACAAGCCAGCGCGTAACCGATTCCCGTTCTTGCTTGTCCTCCCGCAGATTTGGGTGCTCCATCCTTCGCGCGTTTTGTGCGCAATGGGTGAGAAGTGAGGATGTTCGCTGCTCTGGAAACGGCATTGACCACGGTTTACATTTTGCATCCCATCCTTTGTCACGATGAGACTGCGACAAAGGATGGGGCACCCTGACAGTTGTTCCGAGTCTGGCTGTAAAAAAACAAAATCAAATCCCTCCGCTTGCGTTGTGACGGGATGACAAAGTATGCAGAGTCAGTCAAAAGTTTTGGGCAAAAAGAAAACCCCTGAGCGATGAACGCTCAGGGGCATTTTCAGCGTGACGCATTTATGAACAGGTTCCAGTAGCTAGAGCCGGAGGTCGTTTAGCACCAGCTACTGGGTCCCCTGTAAGGACGAAGACAGCCCCGGCTTCCCCTTTCCGAGACAATCCCCCTGTCACTCAGAACCGGGCTCTCCGAAAAGTGCCGCCAGTTCTTTTGACATGTTGAGTTTCGCTTAGGTGAAAAATCCAATCCGTGACAGCCGTCACAGATGTATGAGACAAGCCTAATCTATGCCCTTTACGCCTATCCGAGAGGCTTTTCCTCGTCCCCAAAGCACTGTCAAGGCGTTGACAAAGCTCGGCCCAGTCGAGAGAATCAGCTTTTGAACGTCCGTTCCAAATTCCACCCAGAAAGGTCTTCCAATTGCCTGCCCTACTCCAAACTTCTCTGCCTGCACTCCACCTGATTGGCCGTGGCAAGGTCCGCGATCTGTACTCAATTGGCGATGACCTTTTGCTCGTGGCAACTGACCGCATCTCCGCATTCGACCACGTTCTGGCGACGGGGATTCCGGGGAAAGGGAGGATTCTGACGCAGATATCCCTCTTCTGGTTTGAATTTCTGCGCGACATCACCCGGAACCATCTGCTGACGACCGAATTTAAGAACTTCCCTGCCGAGTTGCAGCCCTATCGCGACCAACTCGATGGCCGTTCCATGTGGGCTCGGCGGGCAAAGATGTTTCCGGTGGAGTGCGTGGTGCGCGGATATCTCTCCGGCTCCGGCTGGAAGGATTATCAGGCGACCGGCGCGGTCTGCGGAATTGCGCTGCCGAAGGGATTGCGCGAGGGCGACCGTCTGCCGGAGCCTCTCTTTACCCCGGCGGCCAAAAATGATGGCGGCGTGCATGACGAAAATATCTCATTCGAAACGGCCAGCCGGACCATCGGCAAAGAGTATGCGGAAAAGCTGCGCGATCTGACTCTGGCCATCTACAACAAAGCAACTGCCCATGCCGAGAGCCGTGGATTGATCCTGGCTGATACCAAGTTTGAGTTTGGTTTGACCGAGGATGGGATCGTGCTGGCCGACGAGGTGCTTACGCCCGACTCCTCGCGCTTCTGGGAGGCATCGGGATGGGCTCCCGGTGGCCCGCAACCGTCCTTCGACAAGCAGTTTGTGCGCGACTATCTGGAGAGCATCCGCTGGAACAAGCAGGCCCCTGCGCCGAGCCTGCCGGAGGAGGTTGTGCGCGGGACGCAGAAGAAGTATCTTGAGGCCTACGAGCGCCTGACGGGAAAGACGCTGGAGATTGATTAGATGCCGCTCTCGGCAGTGGACTGGATCATCGTCGTCATACTGACGCTGGCCGGATTGAATGGCCTGAGAAAGGGATTCTTTATCACTGCGTTTGGACTGGTTGGGCTGGTTGCCTCCCTGCTGGTCGCAAGCTGGTACTATCAGCCGCTCGCCGACAGGCTCCATTCGCTGCTGCCGTGGCTGAAGCTTGCCGAGGTTTTCTCATTTCTGCTGCTGCTGGTTCTGGTTTCGGTTGCAGCGGGTTTGCTGGGCCGGTCGCTGAGGAACTTCTTCCGCTGGGCCGGGCTGGGATGGGCGGACAGGCTGGCTGGACTGGGACTCGGCTTGTTGCAGGGCGCTTTGCTGATTACCATTATGGTGATCTTTCTCTCTGCCTTCTGGCCGCAGTGTACATGGCTCAAAGCGTCGCAACTGGCACAGGGATTTCTGGTTACGGCGCAGGCAAGTGAGTTTCTGACCCCGGATTCGCTCTCCAACAGGGTGAAAGAGGGGGTACATGATCTGGAACAAACAAGAAAAGAGTTCCTGCATCTGAAAACTTAGCTACACAAAAGCAGGCAAGAGACGTTAGGATAAGAGTTCAACAAACGAAGGACGGGAGCAAGCGTGAGAAGAGAACTGGAGAGCCTGGTAACGCAGATGCATGCAAGCGGGATTGCATATGATGAAGCAGTCCGTGAGTTCAAGAAGAGTTTCATCCTTGAGGTGCTGTCGCGTAATCGTGGAAACCAGTGTAAGGCCGCTCGCGAGTTGGGGATGCACCGCAACACGCTGAGCCGTACCATTGCCGAACTCTCGATTGACCCGGCACAGATTCGTCTGGGCCTGCGTCGTCCGCCACAAAGAGAGCGCTCCATTGCCGAGCTTCCCGCTCGCCAACTGGCCATTCGGTAACCGCAATTTCCAAAGAGAGAGTAGAGAATCCCATTGAGCAATCAAGGTAGTACAACTGCGTCCGTCCGCGTCTATCTGCGCGAGGGCTTTAGCTGGGATGGTTTCGGCGCATACATTATTGACATTGACGGCACGCTGATGAAGTCGCCGGATGGAATCCACTTTGCATCTTTTGCGGAAAGTATCGAGAGCGTCCTGGGGCAGAAGGTTTCCATGGATGGTATCTCACTCTCCGGTAATACCGACCGCGCCATCCTGCGCGCAGCCTTCGAGAATGCCGGGATTCCGGCCTCCGCCTGGGAGCCGAAGATGGATGCAGTTCTTGCCGCCATGTGTTCGATTGTCGAGCAGAAGCGTGACCTGCTGCGTCCTACTGTCATACCGGGAGTTGTGGAGTTTCTGAACCATCTTGAGGCAAAAGGCGCTGCACTCGGCCTTGGAACCGGTAATCTGGAAGGGATAGGCTGGTTGAAGCTGGAAGTGGCAGGACTGCGCAAGTGGTTCCGCTTTGGCGGATTCAGCGATCATCACGAAGCGCGTCCCGATTTGATCGGGAATGCCGCCGTAGAAGCTCGCAGGATTGCGGGACAGGATGCAACCCTCTGCGTGGTGGGAGACACGCCGCGGGATATAGCAGCAGCGGCAGCCAACAAACTGCCGGTGATTGCGGTCTCTACGGGCCGCTTCTCCTTTGAGGAGTTGATGGAGTGCAAACCGGACGCGTGTACCGAGAACCTGCAAGCGCTTCTCGGAGTACAAAACTGAGCGCGAGCGTGCGAGGAGCGGCAAGCCTCCTGCCGGCGCTTTGCCTGCTGCTCACAGCGCTCCCGGCACAGACGCAAACAGCCGTTCCTGCTCCTGTCACGCAGGCAGTTGCCCCCGCTGCAGTACCCAGCGGCTCGACAACATCGCTCAAGGCTCGTCGAAAGGCGGCCACCTTCTATGCCAATGGTGCGAAGGCGGAAGAGAAGAACAATCCCCGCCCGGCAATGGACCTCTTCGATCAGGCCATCGCTCTTGACCCGCAAAATGCCACCTACCGGGCAGCAGCCGCTCTGGCGCGCGAGCATCTTGTCTCCCAGTTAATTCATCAGGCCGAGGATGCACGCAGGCTCGGCGATGACCAGTTGTTGCGCATACGGCTGGAAGAGGCCATCGAGGTTGATCCGAAGAATCCGGTTGCCAACCAGCATTACGACGAGCTGGTGCGCCTCAAATCCAAGACACCGGATCAAATTCGTCCGCAGAAAATAGACCATATAGGGCGTGAAATGTATTTCCTGCCCAAGCCGGGCCTGCATTCCTTCCACCTGAAGATGACGCGGCGCGATCTGGTTGTAAAGGTCTATCACGAGTACGGTATCAACGCTCAGTGCGATGACAGTGTTCCACCGCGCCTGGATCGCTTTGACATAGAGGATGCAGACTTCGAAACGGTTCAACGCGCCCTGAGATTGGCAACTCATTCCTTCGCAGTTCCGCTTGACCCTGACCACGCATTGATTGTGTCCGATACCCGCGAATCTCTGGATCGCTTTGAGCGCATGGAGACGGAAACATTTTATCTGCCCGGCCTCAGTTCAACGGAACTGACCGATCTGTCCAACATGATCAAGAATGTTTTTGGTCTGGAGTCGGCCTCTGTTTTGGCCAGCAAAGGAACGATGACGATTCGGGCGCATGAATCTGTCATGTCCGCACTTCGACTGACAATCAAGGATCTCATTGATGGTCGCGATCAGGTCCAACTGCGGGTTCGCCTGATTGAAGTCTCTAAAATCAGGAGCAGCGAAACCGGCATTGCCACCCCGCAGAGTGTTGGCGCCTTCAGCTTTTATACCCAGGCGCAAAGTCTTATCGCTGCAAACCAGAGCATCGTAAACCAGATGATCTCTGCCGGCCTGGTTACGTCCGGCGATACAGCCTTGATTGCCTTGTATTTAATTCTTGGCGGATACGGCGGCAGCAACCTGCTGGCCCAACCCTTTGCCACCTTTGGCGGCGGAATTGTGGAGTCCGGCATCACCTTTGGCTCTGTAACCGGAAAGCTCTCACTGAATTCATCAAATGCGCAGATGCTTGATGACATTCAACTGCGCATCACCGATCAGGAAACGGGCACCATTCGCTCCGGCACTCGCTATCCGATAGTGACCTCGCAGTTCTCCAGCGGCGCAAATACATCCCTGCCGAATATTCCCGGCCTCAACACAGCGGCTTATTCCAGCCAGTTGGCAGCTCTGGGAGAAAGCCTGACCGGCTCATCCACGACCGCAACGGTTCCGATGGTGCAGTATGAAGACCTGGGATTGACGCTAAAGGCTACGCCCCATGTGCTGCGCACCGGCGAGATCGAATTAAATCTGGATTTGCAGATTGAGGCTCTGGCGGGCTCTACGAACAACGATATTCCCGTATTGGACAATCGCCACTATACAGCTGTAACCACGCTGAAGCTCGGAGAATCCACCCTGCTGCTCAGTAACCTGAACCGGCAGGAGAACAAGGCTGTCAGCGGTGATCCGGGATTAGGCGATATCCCCGGCCTGAGCGATATTACAGCCGACAATACAAAAGATCTGAATGAATCCACCTTAGCCGTCATGATTACCCCAACGCTGATACGCGGTACACACCATGGAGCGGTTGGCTCCATGGTGCTGATACCGACACAGTCTATTCGCTGAATTACTTCGGCGCGGGGCCATCCTCGGCAATCTGGAAGTCTATCAACTGCTTGAGAGTGGCATAAGGAATGGATGCGATCGAGAGGCCGCGTCCGTTGACGAAGAGTGTTGGCGTTCCTGCTACATTCAGTTCCTGAGCCAGTGCAATTTCTGCATCAATCTCCGCCTTGACGGCCGGAGTAGCGGCGCAGGCTGCAATCGAAGCCGGATCAAGTCCCACCTTCACCACAGCATCCTTCAGCGTAATCTCAGAGCCATCCGGCGTGAGCCCGGCCTGACGCTCAAAGACCTCCTTGGCAAAGTCGAAGAACTTTGCATCGCCTCCCGCCTTGGCTACACAGATGCTGTAGGCTGTGGCCTTAAAGGTCTCCGAGTGAATCTGGACCAACGGGAAGTTCTGATAGACAAAATGCGCGTTGGGATAATCCTTGAGCAGCTTCTCGATGGTCTCCTGTGCGTCCTTGCAATGCGGGCACTGGAAGTCGGCAAACTCGACAAGAAGAAGATCCTTGCTTGCAGCACCGCGGCTGGGGCCGGTTGCGCGCGCCAGCAACGTCTTGCGGGCATCGCCGAAGGGATCCTTGCCAAAGGGCGTTACATCATTGATGAGAGCAAACTTGCCGCCGGGCAGCGTAAAGAACTGCAGGGGCTGTGCATCCTGCGCCGTCTTGCCTTGCTCGTTGATGAGAACAACCACCTTGCTGACACCTTCAGCCTGCGTCTTGAGAATGGCCTGCACCTGCCAGACCCGCTTGGAGTCATATCCGATGAGCTTGTGAATGAAGCCATTCACGGTATCGGTGTCGGGGGTGTCGGCTGTAAAGTTCGCTTTGTCTACCGGAGGAAACAGAGCAGCCGGCGGCGCGGCAAGAGTGCCAATGCCCGGTGTCAGTGCGGAGGCCGGGGTCTGCACCGTGGGCGCCGAGGGTGTTTCCTGCTGGGCAAGTGCAAAGGGCGCTGCCAGAAGTAGCAAAATTGCATAAAAAGAGCGGTAAGACTGCATGGAATTTCCTTTCATGTTTGAGGGCACACCATGTGCCTGTTTGAATCCTGTTACACCTACACCAGAACCCGCGCGGCAATGGGAAAACGTCGTCCCATGCCGAATGCCTTGGAAGTTACTTTGAGAACCGGTGCTGCCTGCTGCCGCTTGTATTCACTGCGTTCAATCAGTTGGACAACCCGACGAACCAAAGGTAGCTCAACCTTGAGGCTACTGGAAATCTCCTCCGGAGTCTCGTAGCGCTCCACATATGCCTCAAGAATCGGGTCAAGAATCTCGTAAGGCGGCAGTGAATCAGTATCTTTCTGGTCGGGGCGCAGTTCCGCAGAGGGCGGCTTGGTGAGGATGGCCTGCGGAATCACTTCCCTCTCGCGATTGAGCGCATTACAAAGCGCGTAGACGCGCGTCTTGACCACATCGCCCACTACGGCCAGCGCTCCAGCCATATCGCCGTACATTGTGCAATAGCCGACGGCCATCTCAGATTTGTTTCCGGTGGTCAGCACCAGCGAGCCCATCTTGTTCGACAGAGCCATCAACAGATTGCCGCGAATACGCGACTGGATGTTTTCTTCCGTGATGTCCGGCTTGCGTCCGGCAAAAATTGGGCCCAACGCTTCGTTGAAACTATCGAAAAGTTTGTTGATGCGGATGACTTCGAATTGAATGCCGAGATTCTCAGCGAGTTCCCTGCTGTCATCAATGGAACCACTTGAAGAATACGGGCTGGGCATTCCGATGGCGAGCAGGTTTTCCGGGCCAAGAGCACACGCACCAATGGCTGCAACCAGCGCCGAATCAATACCGCCGCTCAGGCCAAGCACAGCCTTCCTGAATCCGCATTTGTGCAGATAGTCGCGGGTGCCAAGAACGAGTGCATCGAGGGTTGCATCGGCAGCATCCGGATTAAGCGGATGCTTATCGCCGATGCCGGATTTTGTATCGAAGAGAATTAAATCTTCGGCAAAAGAGTGTGCCTGCGCTGCAACCGAGCCATCGGCATTGATTGCAAGCGAGGAGCCATCAAAGATGAGACTGTCATTGCCGCCCACCTGATTGACCATCACTACCGGCAGCTTGTGCCGCACGGCGATGGCGGCAAGCATCTGCTGCCGGAGCTCCCGCTTCTGCTGCCAGAAGGGCGAAGAAGACAGGTTGAGCAGGATGGTAGCGCCCTGCCGAGCCAACTCTTCAATCGGGTCAACATGGTAGAGACGCTCCGGCCAAAAGCTCTTGTCATTCCACGCATCCTCGCAGATAGTGATGCCAAGCTGCTCGCCACGGAACAGGAAGGTGGTCTGTCGCACCGCAGGAGCAAAGTAGCGCTGCTCGTCGAAGACATCGTAGAAGGGCAACAGGCGCTTCGACTGCGTAAAGAGCTGCTGCCCGTTTGCTATGAGGATGGCCGAGTTCGCAACACGCTTGCCGCTGTCCGCCGGAGCCGGAGTGATGGAACCAACCAGAATGGCCGCTTTGAAATCACGACTGGCTGCGATCAGTTCGTCGAGAGCATTGAGCGAATCTGCAAGGAAAGAGGGCTTCTCCATCAGGTCGGCAGCAGGGTAGCCGCAAATGGAGAGTTCAGAGAATAGAACCAGTTCCGCGCCGAGTGCTTCTGCACGGCGCGTGGCGTCAAGAACGCGGGCAATGTTGCCCGGAAAATCCGCTATGGTTGGGTTGATCTGCGCGAGCGCAATCTTCACTCTACTAGTGTAACGGTTCGGAAGCGATATGAGGCGAGCGCAGCAGGAGAAGAAATATCAGGAGCCAGTGCCATCCAGCACAACGCCGACAGTACGGATGAGAATTTTGAGGTCGAGCCAGATGCTCCAGTTCTCGATATAGGCCGTGTCAAGCGAGATGTAACTGTCAAAGGATGGATCCTGACGGGCCTCGACCTGCCAGAGCCCGGTAATGCCGGGGGTTACATCCAGACGGCGCAGATGCGTCAGGTCATACTGCTTGACCTCGCTGGCAATTGGAGGGCGCGGGCCAACCAAACTCATATCGCCGATCAGCACGTTGAAGAACTGAGGAATCTCGTCGAGAGAGTACTTGCGCAGAAAACGGCCAAGACGCGTAACACGGGGGTCATCCGTCACCTTGAAGAGCACGCCATCGCGCTCATTCATGTGCTGAAGCTGGGCCTTGAGCTTATCTGCATTCATGACCATGGTGCGGAATTTGAAGCAGCGGAAAACACGGCCCTTTTTGCCGATGCGATCCGAAATGTAAAGAACCGGCCCCGGTGAATCCAGTTTGATGATGATGGCCAAAGCCAGAAAAATGGGCGACGCAAACAGGATAATCAGCGAGGAGAGCAGGATGTCCAGACCGCGTTTGAGAAAGAGGCTGATCTCAGGAACCTCTCCGCGATGCAGCGGAATGGTTGGGAACTGCCCAACGTACTCGATGGGGCTGTTCCATGCCAGACCATCGTAGAGGTCCGGTACAACACGAATATCCACGCCGGCATTGCGTGCCTGTTCGACCATTCGCTTGATGACGCCGCGCTCGCAGGGAGTCGCGAAAAACACCTCGTCTATAAAATATTTGCGGGCGATGTCGTAGACATTCTCCAGCGCTCCGAGAACCTCAATTTTGTTGGGAGGATTGTCAACATCCACTCCCGGAACCTGAACAAATCCCTTGAAGGTATAGCCCAAGTGGCGAATGCTGTCGAGGTGATGACGCAGCGCCTGACCAACTCTCCCCGTCCCGACAATGAGAATGTTGCGGGTTTCCAGACCCTTCTCGAAGCGGCGGTACATGAGGGTGCGATAGACCACGCGTCGCACACAGAGCATCACCGTAGTAGCGCCGATGGTTGCCATCACCAGAATGCGGGAGATGCCGGTGGCATGAAAGAGATAAATAGCACCCGTCAGCAAAAGTCCCGAAGTAAAACATGCCTGAACCGTAAGTCTCTGTTCGTGGAGGACACTGGTAAGCCGGAAGGGATTGTAGAGTTGATAGCTGCGACTGATAAGAACAAGCGTGAAGATGAACCAGGCCAGCAGACCGGCCATTGTACCCAGAGAAGTGCTGATGAAGAGGACGCCCTGATGGAGTTCGGTGTGGATTCTGAAGCCAATCAGAACCCTCATGCCGATGACGGCGGCCAGCAGAACAGTTCCAATATCTGCAACCACCCACAGGATGCTCGTGCCACAAGACTCCCGCCCCTGCGAGTTGGAGGCAGCAAAACTCCCAACACCTGGAGCCTTGTTGCCAGCACTATTTAACGTCTCTGTGGTTGCCATCATCTCACCATCACAGCAGTAATTCGTCCAGACTCTGCAATCAAATCTCGGCAATGTGAGGGGAGTTAGTTAGGCTTTGGCCCAAAAGCCTGCCAAAGCAGTATGGTTTTGAACTGTCCAGTGTTGCAATGAACCATTTTGGCTGAGAAAAGTTGTCCGGCATCAGGAACTGCTACTGTGGACTCCCTACTCTGCCACTCCCGTCTCCAGCCCTTCTTAACTGCTCCGCAAGGCTACCTCATCTGTGATTGACGATTCCCAGCCTATTACTCAGGAGGCTGTCTTCGCAAGAAGAAAGCGAGAGAAGCAAGCAAAAGGATGAAATGTACATAGGATGCCACTAGATGCTAAGTTGCTGAAATATCTCACAGATTCCAGGTCCCACACAATACTATTTTGTAAAAAGTAGTGTATTTTGTTTACCTTGTTGCCAATAACACCGGCGGGTTCCAACGGTCCAGGTCAAGAAACTGCCTCAGAACCGGGTCGCTGGAGCCTTCAAACTCCTGACAGGAGCCAAAAAAGTGCGCTCGTCCCTCGTGCAGGAAAAGAACCCGGTCGGCCAGCTTCTGAGCAAAACGCACATCATGGGTCACAACGATGCTGGTCAGATGCAGCTTTCCCTTGAGCCGCTGAATGAGGTCGCCGAGCAACGATGCCATCATGGGGTCCACCATGGTTGTCGGTTCGTCGTAGAGAATGGCCTCCGGCTTCGCGGCCAAAGCGCGGGCGATGGCTACGGAACGCTTCATCCCGGTCGAGAGGCTCGAAGGCAGACTGTCTGCCATTCCGGCCACGCCAACCACTTCCAGCATTCTGTCAACCTGCGTAGATATCTGTTCCTCGTTAAGTTCACCGCTCTCGCGTAACGCGTAGGCTACATTTTCGCCAACGGTGATGGAGTCAAAGAGCGCTCCATTCTGGAAGACCATCGTAACTTTTTTGCGAACTGACTCCATCTGCGCTTCAGTAAATTGACTGATTTCTTCTCCATCCACAAAGATTCGACCTGCATCGGCGTGAAGAAATCCCATAATGAGGCGCAGGCAGACAGATTTGCCGACGCCGCTGCGGCCAAGAATACAGAGAGTCTCGCCGGGATTGACGTAAAAACTGACCTCGTCAAGCACCTTGAGCGCGCCAAAGGCTTTGGATACACCTTCGAAGGCAATATATGGAGTGGGTTCCGGCAATGCGACTCCTCCTGACTAAAGCTTACGGGATTGGGACGTTGATGGGCCAGTCCTCCGGCGCATTTAGATTGGCAAAGAGCGCGGAGTGTTGTTGCAATTCCAACTGGCCAACGGCTTCCAGATGCTCGACAGAAAATATATCCAGCGAATCAGCCGCGCACTCGACGAGCGTCCGGTAAACAGCCTTCGCTCCCTGCCGGATGGATTCCGTGAGGGGAGCAAGCATCGCCGGGCTGAGGACTGCGACCAACGGCTGCGCTCTTCCCTGCTGCATTGGCATTGTGAGTGCCGCACCCGTCTCTCTTGCCCGCTCAAGCATGAGTTGGAGCAGTACAGTCGGCAGATACGGCATGTCAACAGGAAGAATCATCGTCAGGCGGTTGTCGGCATCAAGCAACGCAGCTTCAATCCCTGCCAACGGGCCGGAGTATCCTGCGCAATCCGGGACCAGTCGCCCATAGCGAGCATAGGCAGGATTGCCGGAGAGGATTGCACACTCTATTCCCAATGCCGCAATTTTGCTCAGGGCTGTTTCGAGCAGCGTGCTCCCCTGCCATGCGAGGAGAGCCTTATCGCGGCCCATGCGCGTGGAGCGGCCTCCAGCAAGAACGTAGCCGGAGGCCGCTGCCATTGCTATTTCTCTCCAAGAATCTCGAAGAAGCGCAGGATGGAGGCGATGCCGCGAGAGAAGTTGGCCAGATGGAACTTCTCATTCGGAGCGTGGAGGTTGTCGTCGGGCAGGCCAAAGCCCATCATCACGCTGGGCAGGCCGAGGTGGCGCGCAAAGTCGCCGACAATCGGAATCGAGCCGCCAGAACGGATGAAAACCGTATCCCGCTCCCATACCTCTTTGAGCGCCTTGGTAGCCGCCTGAATGTACGGGTTATTCGTTGGAATCAGGCTGGGTTCGCCTGAGTGGATGAGACGCACATCCACAGTAACGCCTTTGGGGACGATCTTCCCCACGTAACTCCTGTAAAGCTCAAACGCTCTGGCCGAACTCATGTTGGGAACCAGACGCATGGATATCTTTGCCGTGGCGCGCGCTGGAATGACTGTTTTGGCACCCGCCCCTGTAAAGCCTCCGGGGATGCCGTGAACCTCCAGCGTCGGCAGAGCCCAGGTGCGCTCCAGAACCGAGTAACCGGGAACGCCGGTCAACTCCGGCGAGCCGACCTCTGTCTTGCGGTAGTGCTCCTCGTCGAAGGGCAAGGACTTCCACGCTTTCAACTCGTCCTCGCTGGGAACCAGAAGATCGTCGTAGAAGCCGGGAATCAGAATACGGCCATCTTCGCCTTTGAGTTTGGTAAGTATCTCTGCCAGCGCAAAGAATGGATTCGGAGCAGCGCCACCGTACATTCCCGAATGGAGGTCTGTCATCGCACCCTTGACCTCAAGTTCGGTGTAAATCATTCCGCGCAGGCCAACGCAGAGAGTAGGCAGGTCGGGCGCAAAGAGTTCCGTATCCGAGATCAGAGCGAAGTCTGCCTTCAACTCCTGCGGATTACCGGCAACAAAGGCAGCGATTCCCTCTCCGCCAACCTCCTCCTCGCCTTCGAGGATGACGCGGATGTTGATGGGCAGTTTGCCGCTGGTCGCAAAAAAAGATTCCAGAGCCTTGACGTGCATGTACATCTGGCCCTTGTCGTCCACGGCCCCTCGTGCGTAGAGGTTTCCGTCGCGTACGGTAGGCTCAAAGGGCGGCGAAAGCCACTCATCGAGCGGGTCAGGCGGCTGCACATCGTAGTGACCATAGCAGAGAACGGTGGGCTTATCCGGCGCGTGGAGCCAGTCGGCATAGACCAGCGGATGGCCAGTGGTTTCAATAAGACGGACATTCTCCATGCCAATGCGCTTGAGTTCGATGGAGAGAACTTCGGCGGCTCGGCGGGTGTCTTCGTTGTGCGCAGGGTCAGTGGAGACGGAGGGGATGCGCAAAAGGGCCTTCAACTCCTCCAGGAAACGGGGATTGTTCTTTCGTGCAAATTCGACGGCGGGTGAGGACATGGTTTGTGGTTGCTCCATTTGAAAAAATACCTGAATAAACGAGTATACGCGCTGGATTTAACGGCTCCCGTAAGGAGGAACGGACGACGATTCGACCACGGTTCGCAGTACCAGAGAAAAGCCCTACCGCTCGCTCCACTTCAGCTTGCTGCGCAGAACGCCGAAGAAGCTGCTGGCACGCCCGTGACGAACCAACTGAACCTTGTGCTCGGAGCGACGGCAGTGCAGCTCGTCGCCAACGGCAATCTGAATCGCCTCCTGACCATCCACAGTCAGATAGGTCTGGTCGGGAACGGCATCAATCACGACGGATAGCTCGGCGTTACCGGGAAAGACAATCGGGCGAATCGTCAACAAATGCGGGCAGACTGGCGTCAGGACAAATGCGTCCATCTCCGGAACCAGAATCGGGCCATGCGCGGAGAGCGTATAGGCCGTCGAGCCGGTCGGCGTTGAAACAATTACGCCATCGGCGCGGAAGGCTGCGGCAACCTGTCCCTGATAGCGCACCGTAAAACTGCCCATGCGGGCGATGGCGCCCTTCGAGAGAACCACGTCGTTGAGCGCGTCGTACTCGGCATGGACTATGCCCCTGCGGATGAGTTGCGCGTGGAGCATGGTACGGCTCTCCAGCGTGCAGGAGTTGGTAATCCATGCCTCAAGCGTGGGATAAAGTTCGCTCAATCGCAGTTCGGTCAGGAATCCCAATGAGCCGAGATTGACACTCAGCAGCGGAACCTTTTTCGGCGCAAAGAATCGTGCTGCCGAAAGCAGCGTTCCGTCGCCACCCAGAACGATGCAAAGTTCAGGGCAGCAATCCAGCAACCGTGCGCGCGGAGCAGAGGGCGCGGCATCGGCAAAGTGCTTGACGGTTTCGTCCAGAATGGGCTCAAAACCATGCTGGCGCAGCCATACAACCAACTCCGGCAGAATCCGGGCAAGCTCTTCCTTTTGCGGCTTGGCGACAATGGCTACAGAACGCATATGCAGATAGTGTAACGGAAGGAGTTAGCTGCCTGCTTACCGTTCAGGAAAGCAGGCGTGCAAAAGAAACTCCCGGTTGCCCTCTGCGCCAAGAATCGGCGACTCAATCACCGGGTCCACCTTTGCGCCAAGTTCAAGCAGGCAGTTCAGAACGCGATCAACGGCAAATTGCTGCGCGGCAGCATCGCGAACAATTCCCCCTTTGCCGACGCGTTCGCGGCCAACCTCAAATTGCGGCTTGACCAGCAGAATGGCCTCCACCAAGCCAATCGCTGCTGCATGGACAGGAGGCAAAACCAGCGTTGCAGAGATAAACGACACATCCATGACGAGGAAAGTAATCTTCCCCGGCAGCTCTCCGGGAGCAAGCTTGCGCGCGTTGGTGCGCTCCATCAGCGAGACGCGCGGGTCGGTGCGCAGTTGTGCGGCTATCTGTCCGTAACCGGTATCAACGGCCAGAACACTCCGGGCTCCGTGCTGCAACATGCAATCGGTGAATCCGCCCGTGGAGGCACCAACATCAAGGCAATCGCGGTCTGTGAGCGAAATCTGCCAGTGCTCCAAAGCGCGGGCCAGTTTGAGGCCGCCACGGCTCACATAGGGATTCTCGTCGCCAAGCAGGCGAATCACTGCATCGAGCGGAACCGGGGTTCCCGGCTTCTCGACCTTTTGCTCATTGACCAGAACGCGTCCGGCAAGGATGAGGGCCTGAGCACGCTCGCGGCTGGGCACCAGCGACTGATCTACGAGCAGACGATCGAGGCGCAGCTTTTCAACGCGGACTTTAAGATTGGATGAAGTCACAGCTTCTTATGTTGACACAGGTTGGATGCGTTAGAACAAAAGGCCCTCGCAATGAGGGCCTTCGCAATCGCTAAAATAAGGAAGAGTTTACGGCTGGCCGGAGCCCGGCAGGCGCGTCGTCAGGAAGTTGCTGCTGGCTCCCGTTGCATTCGGCGAAGAGACACGAACATCCACGGCATTGCCCTGAAGGAGGAGCGAAACGGTGACAATGTCTCCATCGGTATTGATGATGGTGGCATAAGGACTGTCCGGCGAGGCGACGTAGACCTTGCCGTAGAGAGAATTCTTGACGGAAACAACCGTGCGCGGATGCCCGTTGACGCTGAGAACCTTGGAGACGGTGTAGTCGGTCAGGTTGACGACTGAGACTGTTTGATCCGCCTGATTTGCAACATAAGCGCGGCTGCCATCGTAGAGAACCGTAACCGAATCCGGATGAGAGCCGACTGGAATCGTAACGGTCTGGCCGAAGGTGGCTGAATCGTTGCCGTAGATGTCCAGACTGACATCAATGATCGAGATAGTGTCGTCATCGTAGTTCGCGGTGACAAGCAGGTTGCCTGCCGCGTAGTACTCGGCAAAGACCGGACCGGAGGAGGTTCCGGCAGGGCAGGGCTTGTTATAGCTGAGAGATTTGCAGCCCACCTGGATGGTCGGATTCGTGGTGTCGAGCGTATTCCTGACCGTATCAATTACGGTGACGGTTCCGTCCGTACGGTTCAGAACAAAGACGCGACGACTGTCGGAACTGCTCAGCGCGTAGACCGGACATTTCCCAACCGGTATCGCCGTATCAACCGTGTAGCTGGCAAACTCAATCGGTGTCGCCACGCCCGAAACGGTAACAGAAGCAGGAGTGTTGCAGACACCGGGCGCAACGAACTGACTGACCGCGTAAAGACGCTCTCCGCCGGAGACTGCCGTGGCCGTAATGGGGCCCCCCACTTGCGGAATGGGCGGCTGAGGAAGAGGCAGATTGATGGACTCCACAAAGGATGCCGGGTTGCCCTTGAGAATATCAACTGTATTGTTGGTTGAATCGAGTACATACAGAGTATTGTTGAGCGAGAAAATGTTGGCTGCCGTTGAATTTGTAACCAGAGTGCTGGTGGTTACCTGACGGGTCATAAAGCTGGAGGAGACGGAGACACCGCTGAGCGTCTTGTCGGAATTAAGGGTGAAATCATTGACGCCGGTCTGGTCATTGACGAATCCGATGGGACCAACACCGACAACCGCCTGATCAATGATGGTATCTCCGGAGTAATCCACCACAGTGAGGACGCCATTCGATGTACTCGATGGACTGGAGATAAAAGCCGCATAGGCACTCGGCTGAGGTGCAGGACCGGTGGTGGCGATTGGTGTAACCACAGAACGGTATTCTGTGCCGCAACCGGCTGCCAGCAGTACGGCCGTTCCCAATGCCGCCAAAAAAGTCGCGCGCAAGCGTCGTTTCTCACAAAGCAAAACTTGTTACCTCACTATCAGACCGGTGTGTTGTCTAGAATTTGATTGTAAATCACACTGAGCCCTGAATGTACGCGCTGAGGGGTGAATCCGGTAAGCTGGTATCAAATTATTGAAGAGTTGCGCAATGAGGGGCCATGAAGGGCAAAATATCGGCAAAAGAGATGCGCGAAGAGCGGCTCCGCTGGCAATCGTGGACGGTGGTGGGGATTGTGGCGGCAGGCTGCGCATACGATCTGCTGGCCAATCGAATGGGGCCATGCACACCGGCTTACCTCCGGCTGGCTCTGGCTTTGAGCTGCTGCCTTGGACTTCTGGTCTATTTTTTGCGGGCTGCCACCTGCTGGGGATCGGTTCTTGGCGCTCTGATTACCTTTCAATTGCTTACTCTGGTTGGAGTGGAGGGCGATTCCCCGTGGCACACCTGCCTGCAATCAGGACTGGTTCCCGAGTTGGTGCTCTTTCTGCTGACCTGGCTGGCCACGCAATACGGAAGAAGCAGGAAGCAGATACTGGGTCTGGCGGAAAAGAAAACAGGACGCACCGCAGGTCAGATTGCCGCAAACCTGGGGCCCTCGATTCTGGCACTTTTGGTGATGCAGTTCTACATCAGGATATTTTTTCTCCATTCAGGGCCACAGGACAGTATAAGTTTGGCCAGTCTGCTTCTTTATCCCTACAAGAGCTTCGGCCCGAGCCTCTGCACCATTGCCTTGTTAGCTGCTATGGCAGAGGCTACCGCCGATACGCTCTCCTCCGAATTAGGGCAAGTGCTTGGCGGCGACCCGTGGATGATTACCTCCTTCAGGCGTGTTCCCATCGGCACGGATGGAGCAACCAGCATTTCCGGTAGCGTTGCCGGCATACTCGGCGCTCTGATGGTTGCTCTTGCAGGTACATATGCCTTTCATCTGAATCTTTTTGGCTGCGGGATTGCCTTTGCTGCCGCAGTCATCGGTCTGTTTCTGGATTCACTGCTCGGAGCGACGCTGGAGCAAAGAGGGTGGCTTAACAATGATGCGGTGAATTTTTTCTCCGGTTCGGTCGCTTTGAAGATCGCAGCACTGATTACCGTGTTGGAGATCGGGAAAATTCTGATCGTTTAATGTCGTTTGTCCGTCGTGTCCCATCAAGGGACACCCAACCGGCACGCTGGTGTAATCTGACTGTCAGGCGCTCCCCCCTGTGCCGCACTCTGCAACATGACTTTCTCCGAGAGGTTTCCTCCCTTGCGTAGACGCGTTCCGATCCTGTTGAGTTCTCTGCTTACGGTTGCAACAATTCCCCTCACGGCGCAAATCGCCTCACGAAATACTGCTCCCACGGCTTCCGCAACAGTCTTTGGGTTTGTGGACTTTGCGAAACAGGCTGCGGTTGACAGCCGTTTCCTCACTGTTCCCAGCGCAGCACTGGCCGGAGCAGAACTGAAAACGTTGACCGCTGTTCCGCACATCGCCGGTTCTAAAGAGGACTACCAGACGGCTCTTTTTGTCGCGCGAAAGTTTAAGGAGGCAGGGCTCGATACTGAGATCGTCGAGTATAAGGTTCGCTTCAACTACCCGGAAAAGATCGTGGTCGAGGCCTACGGCCCCAGGGGGGAACTGCTCATGCGCGGTCCGACGCCGGAGCATGTCGTCGGCGATCCCTATCAGAAAGATCCCCGCATCGTGACACCTTACAACGGCCAATCCCCATCGGGAGAGATCACAGCCGAAGCTGTCTACGGCAATTACTGCCGTCTTGAGGACTTCAACAAACTCGACGAGCTCAAAATTGACGTCAAGGGCAAGATTGTTCTCTGCCGCTATGGCGGAAACTTTCGCGGTGTAAAGGCCTTCATCGCAGAAAAACGCAGGGCTGCGGGCGTTATCCTCTACAGCGATCCCGCAGATGACGGGTACTTTCGTGGCGACAAATATCCGGCTGGACCCTGGCGACCGGAAACGGGTGTACAGCGCGGCAGCATCGGCTACATGTTTGAGTATCCCGGCGATCCGGAGACTCCCGGCATTGCCTCCACGCCCGACCTGCCCGATAGCCGACGGATTCCCTACAAGCAGGCCCCGGCGCAGCCAAAGATTCTCTGCACACCGATCAGTTATCACGATGCCGCGCCCATTCTGCAAAGGTTTGGCGGAACGACTGCCCCTCGCAGTTGGCAGGGCGCATTGCCTTTCACCTATCATCTCGGCAATGGCAGGATGAACGTAAAGGTGCATCTGCTGCTCAAACAGGACTACAAACTGCGCAGCATCTGGGATGTGATTGGGAAGATTCCCGGCAGTGATTCGCCGGACGAGTGGGTCGTTGCGGGCAATCATCGCGATGCGTGGGTCTATGGCGCAGTGGATCCAAGCAGCGGAACAGCGTCCATGCTCGAATCCGTACATGGACTCGGCACGCTGCTCCGTCAGGGATGGAAGCCAAAACGCACCATCGTGATTGCCAGTTGGGATGCCGAAGAAGAGGGCCTGATGGGCTCGACCGAGTGGGTGGAGCAGCACGACAAAGAGATGGCGCACACTGTCGCCTACTTCAATATGGATGTTGCCGTCTCCGGTCCCAGCTTTAGCGCCTCTGCCGTTCCCTCGCTCAAGCAGTTCCTGCGCGATGTAGCTCGCAGCGTACCCAGTCCCAAGGGCGGAACCGTCTACGAACAGTGGAAGATGGAGCAGAACGCACCCGATGCCGACCGTCGTCGGCAATCTCATCTGCATCTGGATGATGAGGTCTCGGTGGGCGAACTCGGCAGCGGCTCAGACTTTACACCCTTCTTCCAACATGCCGGTGTTCCCTCAACGGACATTGGTTCCAACGGCCCTTATGGCGTTTACCACTCAGCCTTTGATAATTTTGCATGGTATGTAAAAAATGCTGACCCCGACTTCAGCTACCTGAAACAGATGGCCGGAATCTTTGGCATCGAAGTACTGCACATGGCCGATGCCGATGTGCTGCCCTATGACTACGTTCTCTACGCCAGGGAGATTCACGGCTATCTGAAACAGGCACAAAAGCGCGCCGCCGATGCCTCCCTTTCAGGCGTTGACTTCTCCGCTGCCCTTGCAGCCGCCGACCGCCTGAGCCAGGCTGCAAGAGCTATTTACGAGCGTCAGTTGAATCCCGGCGCAAAGACAAGAATTCTCGATGCACATCTGCGTGCCGCCGAGGATGCCCTGCTCAGTCCTGCCGGGTTGCCGCATCGCGCATGGTACAAACACACCATCTTTGCGCCGGGCGAGTACACCGGCTACGAAGCAGTGGTCATACCCGGCGTCAACGAGGCCATCAACAGCAAGGATGCGCCGCTGGCCATCGAACAGTTGTCCGCCGTCACCGATGCCATCAACCGCGCCGCTCTTGCGCTGGAGCAAACAAAGTAGTTCGCTTTTTGTCCTGATTCGCTACCCCCGTTGCACGTGGGTAGCGGGGTATCGAATCAGACAACAGATGATTAATGCATTCAATGCTAGAGTGACTGTAATCCTGTCAGGAGTGTAACTATGTCTGCAAACCAAAGCGAACACGCCGAGCAGGTTAAGACTGCAAAGGACACCTTCAATCTGCTGAAGGATGTCAAAACTGGCGAAAAATGGGTCATTGGAATCGGCATTCTGACGCTGGTGGTTAACATCGCTATCGGGGCAATTTATTACGGCCAGCTTGTCGAAATGCGTAAGTCCACCGATGCAGCTACCGAGGAGTCGCAGGTCTCCAATAACACGCTGCGGGAATTAAAGACCGGCTCCGGCGCACAGGACACGCATCGTCTGGCCGAGCAGGCCGTCCAGCAATCTTCCGCGACCAATACGATTCTCAGCTCTGCCGGTGCGCAGGCTGCCGCGATGAAGCTGCTGGCAGACCGCGCCTCTGCACAGGCTCTCTCTGCCGCGCAACAGGCTGCTGCAGCACAACTCTCTGCCGATGCCGCCAACAAGCTGGCAGAGCACTCCAACAAATTGGCAGAAGCCGCACAGCAATCCATTCAAAATGCCCTGGCCTCAGACCGCCCATGGGTTGCCATCCACATGGCTGTGAGCGAATTCGACAAGAAGAGGCCGGCCACTATCACCATCACTGCAACCAACAGCGGACGCCGCCCCGCAAAGCTGACAACGTTCACCGCGAACAGCGGCTACTACACCGTCTTCCCGGAGGCTCCAGCCTTTACGAATGAACATGCGGCCAGCGCCGGAATGCTGGTTCCGGGCGACTCATCCACGATTCAGTTCCTGCTTTCCACCGAACAGGTCAAGGAGCTGTTGGCAAGCTCGATCATCGGGCCGCAGGGACAGTATTTTATCTACGCCAACGTTGAGTACACGGACCTGATGACCGGCACGCAACATCTGAGCCGCGCCAACTGGACCTACGCACCGGGTACGGAGACAACTCCGGCAGGATTCTCTCTGGCTCATGTTTATAACGACGCCAAATAACTATCTGCCCTCTGCCTGATTTCCGTTGGCTGGCAACACAGGCCATGCTTGATTTACCCTTATCAACGGTATGAAGCCCATTCAGACACTCCTTTCGTTCCTGCTTTTTGTCAGCTTTGCGGGTGCGCAGCAGACGCCTCCCACCAAGCCTGCCGAAATCTCCACTCCCGCTGCTGCTACCTCAGCACCGGCAAAGCAAGCAGCCCCTACGCCCATCGAAGACCTGCCCGACACGGCCAGCGCTGCCAAGCCGCAGCCTACCGGAGCCACAGCCATTCTCGACACCACGCTCGGGCGCCTGACCTGCCGCTTCTTTGACAAGCAGGCACCGCTCGCCGTCGCCAACTTTATCGGTCTGGCGAATGGCACTAAGGACTACACCGACCCGGCGACCAACAAGCCGATGCATCATCACCGCTACTTTGACGGAACCACCTTTCACCGCGTAATTCCCGGCTTCATGATTCAGGGCGGCGACCCAACCGGCACAGGAATGGGTGGTCCCGGCTATCAGTTTAAGAATGAGCCGGACCCGAACCTGAACTTTGACATTCCGGGGCGACTTGCCATGGCGAATGCAGGACCGGACACCAATGGCTCGCAGTTCTTCATCACCGAACTTCCGCAGCCGCCGCTCAATCAGGGCTACACCATCTTCGGCCAGTGCGATGACGCCAGCGTCGAGGTCGTCAAAGCCATTGCCCGCGTTGAGCGCGATGGACAGGACAAGCCTCTGACGCCGGTCGTCTTAGAACATGTCACCATCGTGCGCGAGGGCGAGCCGATTCCACCAGCCCCGCCTGTTGCACAAAAGCCAGTTTCTACAACAACTCCGGCCACACAGCCGCAAACCAAATAACAGTTCCCCACACCGACAGGAGAAAAAATGTCCCGCACAACCGGAACCTATGCAATTTTTCAGACCAATCAGGGCACAATCGTAACTCGTCTTTTTGAGAGCGATGCACCCGTCACCGTCAAGAACTTTATCGAACTGGCCGAAGGAGCGCGCGAGTGGACGCATCCCGGAACCGGCGTCAAGTCCAGCAACAAGCTCTTTGACGGAACCATCTTTCATCGCGTGATTCCCGACTTCATGATTCAGGGCGGCGACCCGACCGGCACTGGCATGGGTGGCCCCGGCTACCGCTTTGCCGACGAAACCAGAGGCTCCGCGCACAAGTTCGACAAGCCCGGCAAGCTGGCCATGGCCAACTCCGGCCCAAATACTAATGGCTGCCAGTTCTTCATCACTGTTGCGCCGACGGATTGGCTCACCGGCAAGCACACCATCTTCGGTGAGGTTGTCGAGGGACAGGATATCGTGGTCAAAATCAGCAAGGTAGCCCGTGGAGCGCAAGACAAGCCGCAGACGCCGGTCGTTCTGGAATCAGTGACGATTGAGCGCGTAGCTTAATTGCTTGTAGTAATGTGACGGCCCGCTCAATGAGTGGGCCGTCTTGTTATACGGACTAAAGTCTGAATTTGTCTTGTCAAAATTAACCAAGTAGGTTATTATCCGAGCATGGAAAAGCGTTCGCCCCACTGTCAGCTTTCCATCGTTAAAGCACTGATTCAACAGGGGAAGGTTCGCACAACGTACACAGCGCTTACCGGCGCATCAGCCTTGGGGTTGGATGTTGCGGGCATTGTCGAGGTTGTGCTGGCGCTGACGGGTAAGGATTTTTATAAGTACATGACCACCACGCTGATCACCGTGTCTGGCAGGATGTCTATCGCCCCAACACAAAGGTCGGCGATGTCTACCTGAAACTGACGGTGATTGAGGATGTGCTGGTTGTGTCCTTCAAGGAGCTATGAAAATGAAGTGTCCCATCTGTGCGAATGCCGAACTGGTTACGGATACCCGCGAACTTCCCTACACATACAAGGGAGAGACCACAACTCTTCCTACGGTGACAGGCGAGTTTTGCCCTGTCTGCGGGGAGATGGTTCTCTCTGCGGAGGAGGCGACTCGTACCAGTGCCTTGATGCTTGAGTTCAACAAGCAGGTCAACGCGGCGATTGTTGACCCTGAATTTATAGCCAGAGTTCGCAAAACTCTGGCCCTTGACCAGCGCGAGGCCGCTGAGATATTCGGCGGCGGAGTTAATGCCTTTTCACGTTACGAGAACGGAAAAACAAAACCACCTCTGGCTCTGTTGAAGCTCTTCAAAGTTCTGGAGCGCCATCCGGATCTGCTCGCAGAAATTAAAACTGCGTAGCAGAAGAACAGAATCGAGCAGAGTGGTTTGAATTGAGTGGGCTGGCTGTTTTTTTGTTGTCATTCCGTAGCGAAGCGGAATCTGCTGTTTGAGCATTCTGGAAAATCCCACATCTCAAAAGCGAGATGTAGGCCACCCCGGGTTTACGACCTGAGCCACCTGCCAACATCGAGATGTGCGCCACCCGCCCATTTCAGATCGTTCAACTTAGCCGCTTCCTACAATCACACATCTCAAACACGAGATGTGTGCCACCCCATGTTTAAGACCTGCGCCACCCGCCTTGATTCTGGCGTCGGCACTTGGGCCACACGCACATGCGGAGCATCCTAATATATCTGACACTTTGTACTAATCTGTACTATTTTATATTAGACTATAACAGGAGGTCAAGATATGGCATCGAAAGCACAACTTGTTCGCGAGATGCGACTCGATAAGCGTCTTACCCAGGGCGACGTAGCAAAAGCCATGGGAATGAGTCAAGCGTCATACTCCACTATTGAGCTTGGAAAAAAGCCCCGCGGTGCAGACGAGGCGTTGCTGACAATCAGCCGAATGCGCGCGCGTACTGATCGGACTGATGGTGGTAGCAAAAAGACGGGAAGGCTGAAAGATTAATCGTGTTTGGACCACTCCGCGCTAGAGTGGAGAGAGCGGCGAATCATGATTGCCAAGAAGAGAGTAGTCGGCTCGGTTTCGCGGAATGGCACGGCAAAGAGGCAGGGTGGGGGGCAGTCCGCCATTAGAGAACCGAGGCCTAGAACCGCCAAAAAGAAGCAGCTTGGAGAACTAGAGGCGGAGATTGTCAAGGTTTTTCGTGCGCATTGGAGATCGGTAAATACAAGAATAGTTCGTGGCGTTGACGTAGCGAGGCAACGCGCTCATATGTTCTTCGCCACCAATGATCGTGAGCGTCTGCGTGTGGCCCACCGCTACTATACTCCCACGCGTGCTGCGATACTGTCTACCGCCTCAGATGAAGAGATTTTGCGATTGTCTGAACCGTGGTTTAGTGCGGCTAGGGAAGAACTCGATTCTTGTGGCTCTCTGGAACTCCGCCAGCTTGTGGCCACCGAGTATGTCGCTCTAGTCTGGAACGATTTCTATGTTTGGAGCCATGAGTTTCACTATGACAGGATTCCCAAAGGGGGCGCCTCGTTAGTTGCTCCTCTTCCGGATGAGTCTGTTTATTACGGAGACGTCTTCGAGATCACTCAAAATACGGGCCTACTCTTAAGAGTCTGCAAGTCCGTGGCGGAGCCGTTTCTCAAATACGAACGACGTGAGGCCGCTGCTGGAATCGAGCATGAGTTTTTTTGCAATGCAAGGCAGAGCGGCTTTAATGAGGAAGAGTGGCGGCTCGATAGCTCCGGTGTGAACGATCCACGCGCGATAGATGTCGAGATAAACGAGAGGTTACCTGGAGAAGACTAGCTCAACGGTGGGTTGCCTAGGTCAAGACACACCTTATGCACTGTCGTGAACAGCCCAATGCGCGTTTCCAGTATTGCCATTTCGCCCTGGTCTCATGGCCATATCTCGTCGAGATCCGTTTTATGTGTTTGGGGTTAATGCTCATACATACGTCACTTCCTTAACGAATGAAGTCTGGACGGCTGGAGGCCCACATCTCGCTTTTGTGATGTGGGCCTCGTTCGCTAAACCCCAATCACCGCGCAAAGCTCCTTCACCGCCGCGGCGCTCTTCTTCAGCGCTGCATCTTCTTCCGCGGTCAGCTTGATTTCGATAATCTGCTCAAGCCCCTTCGCGCCCAGCTTGCACGGAACACCAATGTAATAACCATGGATGCCGTACTCGCCTTCGAGATAGGCGGCGCAGGGCAGAATCTTCTTCTTGTCCTTGAGGATAGCCTCGACCATCTCCACCGCTGCTGCCGAAGGCGCATAAAACGCGCTGCCGGTCTTGAGGTGCTTCACAATCTCTGCACCGCCGTCGCGGGTGCGCTGCACAATCGCGTCCAGCCGCTCCTTCGGAATCAGCTCCGTAATCGGAATGCCGGCCACCGTAGAGTAACGCGGCAACGGAACCATGGTGTCGCCGTGACCGCCCAGCACAAAGGCCGTCACATTCTCCACCGATACCTCTAAATCCTCCGCGATAAAGGCGCGGAAGCGGGCTGAATCCAGCACACCAGCCATACCAATCACGCGCTCGCGATTAAAGCCAGCCTGGCGATAAGCCGTCTGCGCCATGGCATCGAGCGGGTTCGAAACAATAATCAGAATGCTCTCCGGCGACTGCGCAACAACCTTCGAGACCACATCGGACATGATCTTGAAGTTGGTGTGCAGCAGGTCGTCGCGGCTCATGCCGGGCTTGCGCGGAATGCCCGCCGTGATGACAACAATATCCGAGTTGGCCGACTCCTCGTAACCATTCGAGCCGGTCACATGCACGTCGCGCTTCTCAATCGGCATGGCTTCAAGCAAATCCAGCGCCTTGCCCTGCGGAATTCCCTCGGCCACATCTACCAGCACAACATCTGCCAACTCCTTGGAGGCGATCCAGTGAGCTGCCGTTGCTCCTACGTTTCCTGCTCCTACAATCGTTACCTTGTTGCGCATTTCTTTCTCCTTGCAGCACTCTGCGACGCTGCATCGTTAGCGATGGAAATCGCATTTCCTCAGAGGCTAAAGCCCTTAAGATTTTTGCCTGTAGCGGCGCGGCTAAAGCCGCGCCCTTTCAAAACAACGAGTATTTCCGCAGTCTGTAAAGCCGCACCCCTTCAAAACAGTGCAATGAAAAAACCTGCAAAACCGCGCGATGAACGTGAAATTCAAAATGCAGCGATGAAGCAAACAGCGATGAAACAAGCAACGATAAAACCAGCAGCATGCACATCGCTACATGTTCTCGATCATGCGGGTGGCGAATTCGCTGGTCTTTGCCTTGGTAGCGCCCTTCATCTGACGCTCAAAGTCATAGGTCACATACTTCTGCTGGATGGTCTTTTCGAGTGAACTCTCAATCAGCGCTGCCGCTTCCTTCCATCCCAAAAACTCAAAGAGCATCACGCCGGAGAGAATCACCGAGCCGGGATTAATTACATCCTTATCGGCATATTTGGGAGCGGTTCCGTGCGTTGCTTCAAAGACGGCAAAGCCGTCGCCAATGTTTGCGCCGGGAGCAATTCCCAATCCGCCGACCTGCGCGGCACAGGCATCGCTGATGTAGTCGCCGTTGAGGTTCGGCGTGGCGAGCACGCTGTACTCTTCAGGGCGAATAATTACCTGCTGGAAGATGGAATCAGCGATGCGGTCATTGATGAGCAGCTTCTGCTTCCACTTGCCCGCACCATGCGTTGCGCCAATGCTGTCAATCACGCCCTTGACCTCGGCGTAGACCTGATCGTGGAAGGCCTGATTGGCAAACTCCAGACCTGGCTCAATAAGCGCTGCATTCTGCTCGACGGTCAGGCTGGGATTCGCTTCCAGATTGCCAAGAATCCAGCTCTCGCGCTCAGTGATGACATCCTGCCGGAACTCTTCGACAGCCAGTTCATAGCCCCACTCGCGGAAGGCGCCCTCGGTGAACTTCATGATGTTGCCCTTGTGGACGAGAGTCACACTCTTCTTCTTGTTTTCAAGCGCGAACTTGATGGCAGCCTTTACCAGACGGCGGGTTCCGGTAATCGAAATGGGCTTGATGCCAATGCCCGAGTCCAAGCGAATCTTCTTCTTAGTTCCGGCCAGCATCTCGTCGTTGAGGAAGCTGATAACGCACGCCGCCTCCGGTGTACCCTCTTTGAACTCGATGCCGGAGTACACATCCTCTGTATTCTCGCGGAAGATGGTCACATTGAGCTTCTCCGGGAACTTTACCGGGCTGGGAACGCCGCTGTAATACTTGACCGGACGAACGCAGGTGTAGAGGTCCAGCACCTGGCGCAGCGTTACGTTCAGTGAACGGATTCCGCCGCCCACCGGCGTCGTCAGCGGTCCCTTAATGGAGACGCGCAGGTCACGCGCTGCCGCAACGGAGTCATCCGGAAGCCAAGTCTGGAACTTGCGGAAGGCCTTTTCGCCGGCAAATATCTCAAACCACTTGACCTTGCGCTTGCCGCCATAGGCCTTCTCAACCGCCGCGTCAAAAACGCGCTGAGAGGCACGCCAGATGTCGCGGCCCGTCCCATCCCCCTCGATAAAGGGAATGATGGGGTTATCCGGAACTTCAAATTGTCCGTTATTGTAAGCGATGGGCTTGCCATCCGAGGGAAGCGAAAGGCCGTTATAGCTGCTTTGCATGGGTGCTGGTGATCTCCGTCAAAAGTAAACTTTTGATTGATTCGAGGCTAACATCCAGCAAAGAGAAGTGGCAATTCCAGCGGGAAATTCTGTGCATTTTAAGGGGATGTCAGTTTGTGAACATCTGCCGATGCGTCACAATAGAGGTGTGACAATTGCATCCAGACCGCTCGCAGGCAAAACCGCCCTCGTAACCGGAGGCGCGCGCCGGATTGGTCGCGCACTCACGCTCCGTCTGGCTGCTGCCGGGGTCAATATTGCCTTCACATGGCGCGCATCCTCTGCCGAGGCTGCGGAGACGCTGAAGCTGCTTGTGGCAAGCGGTACAGATGCACTGGCGCTCACCTGCGACCTGACCCTCGAAGCCAGCACAGAGGCAGCCGTCGCAGCAACCGTCGCGCACTTCGGCGGCGTTGACATTCTCGTTAACAATGCAGCCGTCTTTGAATCTGCACCGCTGGAATCCATCACCGTCGAGCAGTGGGATCGCGTCTTTGCGACGAATGTGCGTGGGCCTTTTCTGGCCGCGAAGGCAGCCTACTCATCCCTCAAGGAGCGCCACGGCAGGATTGTGAACATTGGCTCGCTTGGCGGGCGCATTCCCTTTGCCGGCCACGCGCACTACAGCGCTTCCAAGGCTGCGCTGCACATGCTCACGCTGACGATGGCAAAGGCTTGGGCACCGGAGATCAGTGTCAACTGCGTAGCTCCCGGATGGATTGAGTTGGAAGATGCACCAGTGGACGAGCAGGCGCAGGCTGCGCATTTTGCCGCCAAAACGCCAATGCAACGCAACGGAAGCGCCGAGGATGTGGCAGAGGCGGTGTTGCACTTTTGCACCTGCTCGCAGTTTATTACCGGACAGATATTGACGGTGGATGGCGGGCTGGGGCTAAACAGCTAATCTTCACCCACCAAAAATTCTGGCAAAAAATCCGCGCCTGGCACCCGGCGTTGCAATGTGCCTGATGCGCGAATCCTCCCACAACGCAACCGGGTCAGGCTGCTCAGAGAGCGGAGTACCATCCCACGCTGCCCTCGGATTCAGGACGAAAAGCCTTTCGGCCTCTGCGATGCCTCTGCGGGCGGCTACATAGTCGTAAGCCTCTTTCAAATGTGGAGGGCGCGATGTCATGTTGTGTGCATCGGTGGCTACAAAATGAATCCAGTTGTTGTCCAGGAGCCAGTCGGAAAAGCGCTGCGCACTCTTGCCGAAGCGCCCTGAAAACGATGCCGCCGTCACCTGCACCAGACAGCCATGACGCAGCCATTCCCTGAGCCACTCCGGATGAGTCACAATCGTGGGGTTGCGCTCCGGATGAGTGAGCACGATGGTCATGCCGGCAATCTGCATCCGGAAAAATACATCGCTGATGCTGGGTGGAATGCTGAAGTCTGGAAACTCGACCAGTATGTAACCCTTGCCGTTGATGGAATATTTGTCGGGGTGCGCAATTGCATCCTCAATATTTTCGTGCGAGAGATGAAAGTCGCAGCCAATGCCAAGTTCTATGCGCTCATCAAGCCGCTCGCGGACTGCGGCCAGCCTTTCGCTGTTGACTTCGGGCTTGTACTCATAGTCGTACGAGGCATGAGGCGTACAAGCGATGTGCGTGACGCCATCAGCGATAGATGCCAGAGCCATTTCTACAGAGGTTTCAATGTCAGCCGGACCATCGTCCAACCCGAAGAGCAAATGATGATGGATGTCGAGCATGTGGATATTTTACTTTGTACTGCAAGATCGCGCAGCAGAGGCTTATTTGCCGGCCAGCGTGTTCATCAGCGACTCGAAGATCTTCCACCCATCCCGGGAGCCGAGCAATAACTCGCTGGAGCGATCCGGATGCGGCATCATTCCCAGCACGTTGCGCCCTTCGCTGAGCACTCCGGCAATGTTTTCGAGGGAGCCATTGGGATTGGCCTCCGGCGTTACCTCGCCCGCAGCGGTTGCATAGCGGAATGCGATGCGGTCCTCGGACTTCAGCCGGTTGAGCGTCTCTGCGTCGCAGTAATAATTGCCTTCCATGTGGCCGATGGGAATTTCAAGCACTTCGCCCTTGGTGAGCGCGTTGGTAAAGGGCGAGTTGGTGGTTTCTGTACGCAGGTGAACCTGCTTGCAGATGTACTTGAGGCCGGCATTGCGCATCAGTGCTCCGGGCAGCAAGCCGCTCTCGCAGAGAATCTGGAAGCCGTTGCAAATTCCCAGTACCGGCCCGCCCTGTTCTGCAAAACGGGCAACGCTCTGCATCACTGGAGAGAAACGCGCAATGGCGCCGGTGCGCAGGTAATCTCCATAGGCAAAGCCGCCGGGAACCAGAATGGCCTCCGATCCCTTCAGGTCGGCATCATCGTGCCAGAGATACTGCACCGGCTGGTGCGCAATCTCGGCAAGAACGTTGTAGGTGTCATGGTCACAGTTGGAACCGGGAAATACTAGAACTCCAAATTTCATGACACCAGATTATCAGCACCGGAAGTCTGGCGGGGGCAGGGCGTCTCGAATTGAGAAGTATTCGCTCATTGCCCAATCATTCTTTACAACAATATTGAGTTTTTCTCTTGCACATAAAGCGATATTTTCAAACAAAATTCCCGATTGTGACACCAATCACACTAGTTGCCCAGGATGGTACTAATTGCAGAATTATTCGTTTACAACCACTGTTGAACCATAGTACTTTCAAATTGGCTAAAGATCAGGTTGAGTTTACACATTGAACTTACCGATCTGACCGGAGAGACGCTTACCATGCAAGATGTCATCTTAATTCTCGCAGTACTCGGCACAGTGTTTATCCCCGCAATATATGCCAGTCGCCAGCGCAGCGCAGAGCCTCGCCCCATGCCGCATGGCTCCAGCGAACAGGGCACCCCTACTCAAGGATAATGCGTTCGCCGCTCCGGCTCTGCTGAGCTTTTCTGCTGTCTGATTTTGAAACAGCGAACCAGTTTGATATCCCCTCCTGACAGATTCTCCTGAATTTATCAAATAAGAACGATCCTGCATTGAAGTGAAATCAAAAAACATATTTCATGAAATCGTTTTCGCCCTCTAAATATGAGTCTTATAGCAGTGTTAGCAATCCCTCATCCATTTTCACCTGTCCAACTAACACAAAAGTGATATTTGCCAACCTCCCACTTGCTGTGAGAGTGTATTGCGTCGCAAGAAAGTGAATGGGTGCCAAATGTTCGAATTCATTCTGGGCCTGATCTTTATTTCCTTTTTGGTAATTCCAGCGGTCGTAGCATCCCGCTCGTTGGCGGAGAAGGAAAAAGATCACAAAATTTAACCCAATTACCGGTGCTGAATCAAAGAAAAGGCCGCCCCCTCAACAAGGGCGGCCTTTCTAATTGCGCAAAGAGACTTGCGTCAGCGTCCGGTGGTGGATTGTGCCTGCAGCGTGACCAGTTGGGTCAAATCCGCCTTCTTGAGTCCATGTTCCTTCTCGTTGAACTCGTCAACCTTGGAGGACCAGTTCATTGAGCAGAACTTGGGACCGCACATTGAGCAGAAGGCCGCTTCCTTGTAGTACTCATCCGGCAGCGTCTCATCGTGCATGGAGCGGGCCGTCTCCGGATCGAGCGAGAGGGCAAACTGCTTGTCCCAATCAAAGTTGTAGCGGGCATAGCTGATGGCATCGTCGCGGTCGCGCGCTCCGGGGCGATGGCGGGCCACATCGGCTGCGTGAGCGGCAATTTTGTAGGCGATCATGCCGTCCTTCACGTCCTTCTCGTTGGGCAGGCCGAGGTGCTCCTTCGGAGTGACGTAGCAGAGCATGGATGCACCGTACCAGCCAATCATCGCCGCGCCAATGGCCGATGTGATGTGGTCATAGCCGGGTGCAATGTCTGTTACCAGCGGTCCCAGAGTATAGAAAGGCGCCCCGTCGCAAAGTTCGACCTCTTTGGTCACCTGCTCCTGAATCTTGTCGAGCGGCACATGTCCGGGACCCTCAATCATCACCTGAACATCCTTCTTCCAGGCAATGCGGGTCAGTTCCCCCAGCGTCTTGAGTTCGGCAAACTGGGCCTCGTCGCAGGCATCGGCCAGGCAGCCCGGCCTGAGACCGTCGCCGAGCGAGAAGCTGACGTCATACTTCGCCATCACGTCTACGATGCGGTCAAAGTGCTCATAGAGGAAGTTCTGCTTGTGGTGGTGCGTCATCCACTGCGCCAGAATGGCTCCGCCGCGACTCACGATGCCGGTAATGCGCCGAGCCACCAACGGGACGTACTCAATGAGCAATCCGGCATGGACGGTAAAGTAATCCACGCCCTGTTGTGCCTGTTCCTCAATCACTTCGAGGTAAACATCAATGTTGAGGTCTTCGACGCGGCGCACACGTCCCAATGCCTCGTAAATGGGCACTGTGCCGATGGGAACCGGTGAGTGGCGAATGATGGATTCGCGAATTTTGTGAATATCGCCGCCGGTGGAGAGGTCCATCACTGTGTCGGCGCCAAACTGTACAGCAGCATGGAGCTTGCGCAACTCCTCGTCAATATTCGAGCTGACGGCAGAGTTGCCGATATTTGCGTTCACTTTGCAGCGGGTGGATACGCCAATGCCAATCGGAGAGAGTTCCGGATGATTGATGTTGGCAGGGATGATCAGGCGTCCGGCGGCAATCTCGTCTCGGACCAGCTCGGCTGATATCTTCTCGTGCTCAGCCACAAATGCCATCTCTTCTGTAATCAATCCTTTGCGTGCAAAGTGCATCTGGCTGACGTTGCTGTCACCGGTACGCGCGGCCTCGGCCTTGCGACGCACCACCCAGTCGGTACGGGGGCTCAGAATCTGTTTTGCCTGAGTATCCAGAGCGTTAACTTCCTTGTTGTTTGTTGTCATCCTTGTCACCTCGCGTTCTGCTGGAAGAGCCGGGGAAGATTTTCTCAGAATCCATGATTCAAAGCCGCATTTTTTGCGTCGGCGCGACCATCAGGGAGTGACGACCCTGTAAAAAGGCCGCAAAACAAGCAATTCCGTGAAAATTTCTGAAACCAGCAGCATGTCCAGTCCTAAAAACACTTGAACCTGGATAGTATAGCTTGCCTGCGGCATACTTCATCCGCAGTACGGGATACGGCTTGTTTCCCAAGAAAAATGCTCAAAATCCTACCCCTTGATACACTCATGCCAGAAATTGTGACATGGATACAACTTTTGTGAGACGCCCTCCCACCAATGTGAGTGCAACTCCCACATTAGAAGTCTTTTAATCGCAGCCCAACTGCCTCATTCTGGAACTGTCTGATACGTCATTCCTGTCCACACCGTAGGAGCCGGTCAGACAAATTGATTCAAGAATGGAGAACTTCCATGCATGATTTGATGATTGCTCTTGCCTTTGTAGCGATGGTTATCAGCCCGGCGATTGTTGCCTCAGTTCGCGGCGCCGAAAACGACTAATTCAGCTTTTCAAGGTACACGCGGCGCAGACACCCTTTGGAGTCGCGCAGTGAGTTGTATTTTTCGAGACTGATCCTTCCGGCATTCATTCCCTTCCTCAGGGATGCCTGAAAAATCAGTCAATCTTCTGTTTCCGGTGAAGTTCAATGCACGATTTGCTGGTTTTAGTTGCGTTCATTGCGATATTGCTCTGCCCCGTAGCTATCGTGTCTCTTCGAGGCATTGTGGTTTCCCGCGCTGCCAACGGCTCCTCAATTCGCGGCCCGGAGAACGACAACTTCTAGTTCCCTGCACCCTGTAAACATCCCTTATTAATGCTCCTTCGGCCCAATCTGCCGCATCTTCTGTGACTTCAGCGCTTGACCCGCTTCCCGCGTCTCCGTATCGTGAAGTCTGAGACATCTTTATGAGCAAACCAGCAGCAAACAACTGGAAGGTCGGAGCAGCGGTCGCCATCATTCTGGGCACCATCGCGTACCTCGCCGTCAGCGGCGTACAGGCCAACAAGAGCTACTACGTCACCATTGACGAACTCAACAAAATGGGCGAAAAGGCTCATCGCGTACACCTGCGCGTAGCTGGCAATGTAGAGCCGGGAACCATTGAGCGCAGCGGAACCCATGCGCAGTTCGTTCTGGTTGAAAACGCCAACAAGCTCAAGGTGGATTATCAGGGCACCGAGCCGCCGCCCGATACCTTTAAGGACAACTCACAGGCGCTGGCCATTGGAACCTTTGGCCGCGACGGAGTCTTCCACGCCACACAGCTTCAGGCCAAGTGCGCTTCCAAGTATGCTCCGGCCCAACCCGGCCAGCCGGGCGCTCCTGCACAAACCTCGCAAAACACAACAACAGTGAATACAGCGAACGGGAATGGACAGTAGCCCAGTACAGATCGCCGAGGGAGTTGCAGCAGCGCGGCTAACCTCCATTTCAAAGCTCTTCGGCACCTTTGCTGCCCTTCGTAAGGTCTCGGTCGAGTTCCTGCCTGGACGCTGTTACGTGCTGCTGGGGCCGAATGGTGCAGGCAAATCCACTCTTCTGCGCATTCTTGCCGGACTGTTGCATCCCACCTTCGGCAATCTCGAAGTTCTTGGGAGCGCCGAGCCCCGGGATGTACGCGGACGCATCGGATACATGAGCCATGCGCCCATGCTCTACGACGAACTGACGGGCGCAGAAAATCTACGTTACTTTGCCAGCCTTTATCCCGATCAGGATTGCCTGACGCCGGATGAGGCTCTTAGCTCTGTCGGCCTTGACCCGCTGCTTGAACGTCCTCTGGGCCAGTACTCGCAGGGAATGCGTCAGCGGGCATCGCTGGCTCGCGTTCTGCTCTCGCAGCCGGAACTGTTGCTGCTCGACGAGCCTTTCTCAAATATGGATGTCGAGAGCGCGCACCGCATGGTCGAGTTGCTGGGACGCTTCCGCACCGCAAACCGCACGATCATCCTGACCACGCACCAACGCGATCTGGCTACTCCCATTGCCGATTACACCCTGACCCTGAACTCCGGCAGAGTGGAGTCCTTTGTTGAAGGTACAGGAGTCCGCGCATGAAGACCACCGCCAAAACCAACGCCGTGCGCTTTCTGGATTCCCTTGCCATTCCCTACGAGCTAATCAGCTATGAAGTTGATCCCAATGACCTCTCTGCTCCAGGCGTTGCAGGCAAGATTGGGATGCCCGTTGAGCAGGTCTTCAAAACGCTGCTGACCACGGATGGAAAGGGTGAGCACTTCTTTGCAGTCCTGCCCGGCGACCTTGAGCTTGACTTCAAAAAACTGGCCCGCGCAGCCGGAGTGCGCAAGGCTGAGATGGTTTCGCTGAAAGAAGTCGAACCGCTGACCGGATACATTCGCGGCGGTGTCACTGTCTTTGCCGCACGCAAGGCTTACCCGGTCTTCGTGGATGAAACCATCGAACTCTGGGAGAAAATCTCCGTCTCTGCCGGAGTGCGCGGCACACAGATTCTTCTTTCGCCTGCGGATTATCTGCGCGCAAGCGAAGGAACCGTGGCCGACCTGACCAAATCCCCTACAGCACAGGAGGACGCGCAATGAAAGCACGCAAGTCCATCCTGCTGACGCATCTCATCAAGGATTTGAAGATCGAGTGGCGCTCCAAGGACGCCATCAACTCAATGCTCTTCTTCGCGCTGATCGTGGTGGTGCTTTTCACCATGGCCTTCGATCCCGGAGGAGCTTTTTCGCGGCAGATTGCCGGTGCAGTGCTTTGCGTAGCGACGCTTTTTGCCTCGGTTACGGCTCTGAATCAGGCATGGGCGAGGGAGATTCGCCATCAGGTGCTCGATGCGCAGCGCATGACACCCGCTCCTGCCGCAGAACTTTATCTGGCAAAGGTGCTGGCGAATTTCCTATTTGTGATGATCGTGGAGATTCTGCTGGCGCCGGTCTTCGTTATTTTTTTCAACCTGCAGATTCTAGGCAATGCCTGGCTGCTGCTGCTGGTTCTGCCGCTGGGGACCTGGGCGCTGGTGGCAAACGGTACGTTTTTTGCGGCGCTCTCCATTCGCAGCCGAAACCGCGAACTGCTGCTGCCGCTGATTCTCTTCCCTATCTTTATTCCGGCGATGCTGGCAATGGTTCAGGCTACAAACAATATTCTTACAGGTGAATTTGAGCCGGACCTATGGATCAAAATGCTGGCAGGATACGACATCATTTTTACGACAGTAAGCCTGCTGCTCTTCGAGACCATCCTTCATGCCGAGTAGATCTGACTAATTTCTGGCCAGTGCGCCCTGAGCCGAGGTAAGGCTGGCCTGTTCCATGCGTTGCCCTGCCCCCTCAACCATCAAACGAGCCTGCACCAGACTGGTTCCACGGGGAATGGGATGGAAGCCGGTGCGGATTTCGTCGGTATCCTTGGCGAGCGTCTTGAAGAGGATGGCGCGACCCGTAATGTGGACATTCATCACGCGGGTCTTCCAATCGGTCTCGCTGGCAGCTACACGCTCCAGATTGAAGCTGCCACCCTTGTTGATGCGACCCAGAATCCCGAATCCAAAATCAATGTTCTGAATAATGTGTCCATCAATCCTAGCCAGACGCTTCCATTTGGTATTGAGCCAGATTTTTCCACCCATGGAGTGGAAGATGCGCGCCTCGGTTGTCGGCGGATTAAAGGCGGGATTAGGCCGGAAGTTCAGCCGTACCACCTCGCCCTCCGTGCCGTCGTAATCGTACAGGAAGGCCTCAGGCAACATGCTCATGATGCGTCCGATGCGGGACTCATCCTCTACGTGCTGCTCGCGAATCCTGCGTTGCTCGCTGGCGGAGTTCATCAGCGTGTTCAGTCGCTCCTCTTCCTGACGTACCTGATCGGGGGTAAGCGGCCTGCCGTTGATTTTCAACACGCGATAGAGATTGCCGTCCTTTGTCTCGACGTTATCCTCGGAAAGAAGCTGATTGTTGCCGCGCTTCTCAATGGCGTACTCCCAAAAGCCGTGGTGGTCATGGTCATGCATCTCGTTGTAGACCACATCGCGAACCATCTGAGCGGGTGTTTGTGCCTGAGCCTTCAACAGGAGCGTGGAAACAGCTACAACCGGCAAAAAGAAAAGGATGCGTCGGCACTGCAACATGGCAAGTTCCCCCTGAGGCAAGGTATGGAGCTTCCCTACAGGATTAACATGCAACAGACATGATGAGAGGAATGCTATATGAATGTGAATTGCACAAGAAAATAGGCAAGTATCCGGAAAATAACCCCCTTAATCCCGAAAGAACTCGAAATGGGATACACCGTTCCCGACTACGATTTGGGTGGAAAGCACTTGTGTCGTATGAACAGGATGAGGTTGTAGAAAAAAATAAAAAACACACCATCCACCCCAAACCAGAACAGAAGGTGCAGAACTGCGGGACAATCCGCGTGGAGCAACTGATTCGAGTGCAAAAGGGCTCTGGTGAAAAAATAGGTGACGATTAGAACGACATTAGTAATCAATACTTCTCTTGTTTTTGTCATCCCCACGGCTCCCCAGCGTGAAATGAAGTTCGGCAACGATCTATCATTGTACAAACCTGCTCCCCCGGCGTTTACACTCAAGCCATGATGGATGAACAACTCTTCCGCAAGCAATCCGAATCGGCTCTCGAAACGCTGAAGCAGAAACTCTTTGCCGCCGAGGACTCCGGCCTTTTTGAGGTAGAGGAGCAGAATGGCGTCCTGAATGTAATTTTCGAGGAAACAGGCTCCAAATTTGTCCTTACGCCGAATGCCCCGGTACGCCAGATATGGATTTCTGCCCTCTCCACCAGTTTCAAACTGGACTGGGAGGAGGCGCGGCAGGAATTTGTCCTGCCAAAGAGTGGCGAGGATCTGGTCAAACTGGTTGAACGGCTGATTTCAGAGCAGGCAGGGGTGAGCGTAAAGCTGTAACCTTGCGGGTTGCATCGGTTTAGAGGCATGATGGACAGGGACTTTTGTGACCACCATGCGTAAAACACTCTCCGTCGCACTCATCACGCTGAACGAGGCCGCCAATCTGGAACGGACTCTGGAGAGCGTGCGCTTTGCCGACGAGATTGTAATTGTAGACAGCGGCTCGACCGACCGTACCGTCCCCATTGCAGAGGAGTTTGGCGCCAGGGTCTTTCATGAGCCATGGAAGGGCTTTGCTGCACAGAAAAATTCTGCTCTGTCAAAGTGCTCTTCCGACTGGACGCTCTCGCTCGATGCCGACGAAGAGGTGAGTCAGGAACTGGCCGCCTCCATCCAGAAGCTGCTTGCCGACAGGCCGGAAGAGGCTGGCTACAGGTTGCGCCGACGCAACCACTTTCTGGGCCGCTGGATGCGTCACGGCGGCTATTATCCAGACCCCAAACTGAGACTTTTCCCGAGCGGCAGTGCCTACTTTGAAGCTCGCCCGGTTCACGAGGCCATCCGGCTGACCTCCGACGGCAAGACGAAAGAACTATCCGGAGACCTCATTCACCACTGCTATGCAGGACTCGACGAGTACATCGAGCATATGAACCGCTACAGCCGCCTTGGCGCTGTGCATACACTAGAGAATGGCCTCAGCGCTCATCGCCACTGGCTCTTTACCGGGGTTCTGCTGAATCCCGTAGCCACCTTTGTCTACAACTATCTGTTGCGCGGAGGCTTTCTGGACGGGCCGGAAGGGCTGCTGCAACACCTGTATCACTCGGCCTATATCAGTTGGAAATATGCCAAAGCGTGGCAAATCTCGCGAGATAAAAATCCCTCTGCCAAGGCGGCTGCGCATAAAGCGGCGAACTCCGGACGCATCTAATTTAAAAAATCGCATTACTAAAGGGATGCGAACGTGTTAAAACGGATGGAAATGACAATTGTCAAACATCCGAAGCAGACTCCCAAGACGGTAAACCTGCGCACTCTTGCAGAATATCTCGACCTCTCACAGACCACGGTGTCTTTGGTGCTGAACAACTCTCCGGCCTCGCGCTCCATTCCGGAAACCACCAGGCAACGGATTCAGGAAGCCGCGCGCAAGCTCCAGTACAAACCGAATTACTTTGCACGCTCGCTGCGCTCCAGCCGCAGTCTTGCCATCGGCATTCTGGCACCGGACCTGAGCGAAGGCTACTTTACTCTGGTGATGAACGGCGTTCAACAGGAGTTGCTTCGAGCGCATTACTTCTACTTCACCGCCTGCCATTACTGGCAAAAAGAGTGGCTCCAGAAATATCCTCTGCTTTTGAGCGAGCGAGCCGTGGACGGCTTTCTGCTGCTCAACACGCAGGTTGAGATCAAGATGCCTGTTCCGGTCGTCGCCATTTCCTCGCACCTGAACGCGCCGGGAGTCACCAACCTCTGCCTTGACCATGAGCAGGCAGCCATGCTGGCGCTCGATTACCTGCATGCAATGGGACATCGCTCGATTGCCTTCATGCGCGGCCCTGCACTGATTCCCGACTCCCATTACCGCTGGCTGGGAATAGAAAAAGCAGCCGCTGCGCTTGGCCTGAAGATTCTCCCCGAGCTGACCATCCCGCTGGAAGAAGCGGTGACTTCGCCGGAGATCGGCTACCAGCGGACGCAGGAACTGCTCGCGCGCAAGAGCGAATTCACTGCCATCTTCTGTTTCAACGACATTACCGCGATTGGCGCCATCCGTGCGCTGGAGTCTGCCGGGAAGCGTGTGCCTGAGGATGTTTCCGTCATCGGTTTCGATGACATCATCAGTGCCAGCTACATGCGCCCCTCGCTGACGACCGTCCGCCAGCCACTCATGGAGATGGGAAAACGAGGAACAGAACTTCTGCTGGACCGAATTTCCCATCCCAGGCAGGAATTTCCCTCGGAGATACTGTTGCAACCGGAGCTGATTGTGCGCGAGAGTACCGGCCCGGCTGCTCTAAAATAGCGCCTTCTGTAAATCTGCTATTGAACTACTCCTTCCTTATCCGTCCGCCGCTCTGCTCTTTTGCCGCGCAGAAGGGGAGACATCCCTTTGTCTGCTTAGAAACTGCTTATCTTCTTATCTTCGTCCGGTATACACCACTGCATGCAACTGGGAACTACAGGATTAATGGGTTGGAATAAATTGGCGATATAGATATCAATTGATGCACTCCCCATCTTCCGATCCCATGAATCAAGGGCCCCTGAAAGGAATCCCGCTATGAAAATCACATTCCTGCGCAATTTGCCTGTCTCCCGAAAGCTTTTCTACTCCTTTGGCCTCATCTGCGGCTTGTGCGTATTGTTTGGCATATATTCCTTAATTACCTTTCAGGATATTGCACAAAAAAATATGGATGTCAGCGTAAAGAACCTACCCTCAATGATAGAACTGGCGAAGGCCAGTGCAGCAGCCAATACAATCCGCCGATGCGATTTGAATTTATTGCTATGCCAATCCGCTACCTGCACTGCAAGATATTCCCAGATAAGAGACAAAGCAAAGGGGGAATATCAGCAGGCCATCGCTGAATACGAGCCACTTATCAACAATGCGGAAGAACGCGAGCACTATCGAATATACTCAACTGCATTTGCGCAGTACTTTGAAGCCAGCAACCAATCCAAGACGCTTTCCGAAGCAGGGAAAAACGAAGAAGCAATCAAACTCATCAGTTCTGAAGAGGTCTCAAAAAATTACATAGATGCGATGGAGGATCTGACTCAGGATCAGGAACTCAACGCCGCCTACGGGATAAAGAATGCCGGCAGCGCCTTACAGGCGAGTTCTCGCTCCAGATGGATCAATTCACTGATGATTCTTGCCATAGTCCTGTTGTCTGCCCTGATAGGACGAATCCTTGTACATTTGATTGCGCCACCGCTCCGGGAAGTCTCCGCCGCACTGGAACGCGTGGCCGAAAAAGACCTTTCCGTACATGTCGAGGAAGGCGGCAACGATGAGATTGGTCGCCTCTCCCGCGCTCTCAACACCAGCGTCGCCTCAATGCGATCGGTGATTGGCACGGTTGTGCAGGGTATTGAGACGCTGTCGAGCGCCGCTACCGAACTCAGTGTGCGCGCCGTACAGACCTCTGGCAACACCCAGACACAATCGAGCAAAACCAACCAGATTGCCGCTGCTGCACAGGAGATGACCGCAACCATCGGCGAGATCAGCCGCAATGCAGAAAGCGCTTCGGAGGCCAGCCGCCAATCGGCCACGATGGCCACCGAGGGTGGCAAAGTGATGAGTTCGGCTGCGAGCACCATGCAACGGGTTGATACCGCCACCAGCACCGTTGCAGAAAAAATGAACTCTCTCTCTGCCCGCTCAGATGAGATTGGCAAAATCGTCAACGTGATTCAGGAGATCAGCGAGCAGACCAATCTGCTGGCTCTCAACGCTGCCATCGAAGCCGCACGCGCTGGAGAGCATGGCCGAGGATTCGCCGTGGTCTCCGGCGAGGTTCGCCGACTGGCTGAGCGCACCAAGACTGCCACGGAAGAGATTGCCGGCACTATCAGTAGCATCCAGTCAGAGACTCGCGAAACGCTGGCTCTGATGGAGGGCAGTTCCAGTGCTGTCAAGGTCGGCCTGGAGGAAACCGCCAGCGCTCAAAAGAGCCTGACGGGAATTATCGAGGCATCACAGCAAGTGGAGCAGATGATCGAGATGATTGCTACAGCCGCGACAGAACAGACCGCCGCCTCCAGCGAAATCTCGCAGTCGGCAAGCCATATTTCCGATCTTTCTACCGAGAACACTCAGGCTGCTGAAGAAACAGCACAGGCTACCAAAGACCTCTCGACTCTGGCCAACGATCTTGACGGAGTGGTTCGCCAGTTCAGGCTTGGCGAAGAGAGGCAGCCCGGCGGAAAGCTACAGGCTAACAAGCAACCAACCCTCAGCCCCAGTTATCAGAAGTCCTGACCAGTGCAGAAAAGAACAAGGGCGACCTCTTTGTGAAGTCGCCCTTATGATTTTCTGTCTGAAGAAAATTAGTTCTTAGAATCCACCAGAATCTGCAAATCAAGCGGCGGCTCCAGCAGGAAATCCTGCTTGCTGATCTCGGCGAGCGCTCGTTTGAGAGCAGAACGGTGGGACGGCTCCACGGTCACAACAAAAGGAAGCCTCTCTGCCGGATAGCCCGGCTTTTGCAGGATGGCGTTGAGGTTGATTCCCTCCTTCGCCAGCGATTGTGCAATATGCGCCACAATTCCCGGACGATCCCTGACCAAAAAGCGGATGTAATGCGGCGCTTCGAGTTCGGCAGTAATCTCCGCTTTCGTGCTGGGCAGTCCAACCTGCCGCGACTCCTGCGAGATGCTGACCAGATCGCTGACCACGGCCACCGCCGTCGGATGCCCACCGGCTCCGTGACCGCTGAAGACCACATTGCCACCATAATGTCCGGTGGCAATCACCATGTTCTCTGTCCCGCGCGACCAGGCCAGAGGCGAGTTATGCGGAACCAGCATGGGGCCGACGGTTGCAGCAAGATTTCCATTCGTGCGCTCTGCGCGGGCAATCTGGCGGATGGTGCAGTTAAGGTCGCGGGCGTAACTGAAGTCCACAGCACTCACCGTTCGGATGGTGCGCGCCTCAATCTGGTCCGGCGCAACCTGGCTGCGCATGGCAAGCCGCATCAGGATGGTGAGTTTGGCGCGAGCGTCAAGTCCATCCACATCTTCCGTGGGATTGGCTTCAGCATAACCAAGTTTTTGCGCTTCGGCGAGCACCGGCGCGTACTCTTCACCCTTTTCCATCCTACTCAGAATGAAGTTGCAGGTGCCATTCAGAATGCCTTCAATGCGCTCAATGCGATCTCCGGCCAATCCTTGCAGAATTCCGGGGATCACGGGAATTCCACCCGCAACCGCAGCGCCATAAAGCAGATGCGCGTTGTGCTCGTCGGCCAGCTTCGAGAGTTCGACGCCCTCGTAGGCAATCAACTGCTTATTGGCGGTAGCGACGCTTTTGCCGGCGTTCAGGGAGCCACGAACCCACTCGGCGGCATGTTGGCGGCCACCGGCAAGTTCGATCATCACATCCACATCACTGGCCAGAACGGACTCAAAATCCTCGGTCCAGATTACGCTTGAGGGAACCCAGTCCACGCGTTTCCGGGCGACGTTGCGGTTGAAGATATGCGTCAGCACAATGCCGTCCACCGGAGACTCCGTCAGAATCCGCGCCACCGAACTGCCTACCGTGCCAAAACCGAGAATCGCTACCTTCAATGCCGCCACGCTGTCTCCTTGTGTATCTCTCTTCGCGAAAAGTGCCTGAGAAAATATTCGTCCTTATGATGATACCGAGGGATGGGGGTTAAGCGCCAATCAAGGCGTTGCTGGCTGGGCACATCTATTCATAATTCATCCTTCCCTTCCTTGACACTGTGGGTGCCCCATCCTTCGCGTCTTTTGCGAAGGATGGGCTGTACAACTGTCCGTTCACCGTTCGTTCGTTTCCCGGATTCGCGCGGTCCACTCTGATTCGATCTCTACCGTACCTATCTGCCCCGTCGCGTAATGAACGAAGCTAGACCATGGCCAGTCTTCGGGCTTTTGCACCAGTCCACGCGTCACTGAGTTACGGTGCATGTACCTCAGCTTCTCCACTTGTTTCCTCGCGGAATAAAGGTTGAAATCATAATAGCGCCGTTGCCAGAACCACACCTCTTCCTTCCTCTTCAGGTGCGGTTTTTTGTTTCAAAACCTGCAGGACAACCGAAAGGGAGGAAACACTAGGCTCTCCTACGAGCAGATGAACATGCTCGGGCATCAACACCACAAACCCGTAGCTGCGCCGGACTGCTTCCAGTTCGCTCTCGAAGACACAGTAAGCCGAGCCCTGTCTAAGCAACGGCATCCTTCGATAACAACTGAAAGTTATGAAATGAAAGTCCTCGGATTTTTGATAGCGAACAAGACCTTCGGACATGGCAGAGGAATTCTACACCGGAAACCAGTGGTTACCCTTAAACATTTTTACTGCGTTGGAGAAACCGGTTGAGATATGTGCTCGCCCACCCTTCGCGATAAAACCGCGAAGGATGGGGCACCCACATCCGCACCCTCATCCGACACGTATCAGCACCAGCATGGACGCATCTATTTCATCCTGTTACAGAAAAGAGTCCCGGCAGCGCCTCACCGGAACGGCCTAGCAGCACCTTGTCGAAGGCCGAAGCATTGAGCGGCGGCTCCGGGCCGATGTAGTACTTCCGCGCCCTTGGCCCCGCCCAGCGCACAAAATTTGCCGCCGGATAGACATTGCCCGATGTCCCGGCAACCAGCAGAACCGTTGCCCTGTCCAACTCCGCTGTAATGCGCTCCATATCCAGCGGAATCTCGCCAAACCAGACAATGTGCGGTCTGAGCATCGCCCCGCAACCACAGCGTCCAACCTCGTCCAAGGTGCGATAGACGCGGGTATCCACAGACGGCGGCGCGCCGCAATTGTCTGAGCAGCGCGAGCGATTCAGTTCGCCGTGCATGTGATGAACGCGGACGGAACCGGAGCGTTCATGCAGATCATCCACATTCTGCGTGCAAAGAAAAAAGCGGTCGCCGAGAGCTGATTCCAACTCAGCCAGCGCGATGTGTCCGCCATTTGGCTGGGCCTTTTGCGCGGCCTCGCGACGCTTTGCGTAGAAATCCCAGACCAGTGCGGGATTGCGCTCCCACGCCTCCGACGTGCATACATCCTCGACGCGATGCCCCGCCCAAAGTCCATCCTCCGCACGAAAGGTCGGCAGGCCGCTCTCTGCGCTTACCCCTGCACCAGTCAAAACAAAAACACGATCCCCGGAACCAATCTCTATCGGCTGCATTCAACTTACTCCCACTATTAGAATAGTCCCAGGCATTCATATGCCTGCGGAGGCATCAGCATTGAATCGGTCACATTGGACTCCGCTTCCTGAATATGTGCATGATTTGGTTGCCGAAAGCACCAACTCCATTCTGCTGGAAACCTCTCGTTTTGACAGCGACAATCAACGCAGCTATCTCTTTTTGAATCCATGCAAAATTCTCACGGCAAATACACTCGATGAGATTCCGCAACTCTTTGCGCAACTGGAGGAGGCGCAAAAGAATGGCTTCCATGTGGCGGGATATTTCAGCTACGAGTGCGGTTACCACTTCGACCGCTTTGCCGAATACCGGCCCAGAGCGGAGGAACTTCCGCTGGCATGGTTTGGCGTTTATGAGCAGCCCTGCATCTTCAACCATGATCGGGGATGCTTTGAAGGCGCTGCTCCATTCCATACTGCTCAACCAGACAGACAGATTGCTGAGGGAGATTGCGTCAAAGAGGTTGCACTCAGCATCTCCGCAGAGCGCTACACAGACGCTATCCTCACGATCAAGGAGTACATCGCAGCGGGCGACACCTATCAGGTGAACTTTACCGATGCGGTCGAGTTTGAGACGCAGGCATCGGCGTTGCTACGCTACGAATCGCTGTTCAAAGAACAAACGGTTGCCTACGGCGCATGGTTGAATCTTGCGGAAAAACAGATTCTCTCCTTTTCGCCAGAGTTGTTTTTCCGCATAGACGAGCAACGGATTACGACACGTCCAATGAAGGGAACCATACCGCGCGGGCTCGACCTGAGTGAGGATGCGCAAGCGACAGAACGCCTGCACAACGACGAAAAGAATCGCAGCGAGCATGTCATGATCGTGGATTTGCTGCGCAACGATCTGGGACGCATCTGCACAATGGGCAGCGTCAGGGTTGAAAATATCTTTTCCATCGAGAGATATCAGACGCTGCTACAGATGACCTCGGCGATCAGCGGCGCATTGCGACCCAATGTCAGCTATTACGAAATTTTTCGCAGCCTGTTTCCCTGCGGCTCCGTGACCGGCGCGCCAAAGATCAGAACGATGCAGATTATCCGCGAACTGGAGCAGCGGCCTCGCGGCATTTACACCGGTGCCATCGGCTATCTTGCACCCAATGGAAATTCAGCCTTCAACGTGGCGATTCGCACACTGGTGATGCAGGAAGGCCACGTGCGGATGGGCGTCGGCGGCGGCATAGTTGCCGACTCAGAGCCTGAAGCTGAACACAGCGAGTGCCTGCTGAAGGCATCCTTCCTTACGCACAGGTATCCGGATTTTCAACTGATAGAAACCCTGCGATGGGAGGGAAATTTTCATTTTCTTGAGATGCATCTGGAGAGAATGGAATCCTCTGCTGATTATTTTGATTTTTCATTTTTTCGCGAGGAGATACACAGGCAATTGATGCAGCATTCTGAGAGTTTTGCGGCAGGGAAAATCTATCGCGTACGACTGCTTCTATGTGTTGCCGGCAGCCTGACCGTCGAAGCGAAGGAGTTTCTTCCGGGCCACCCAACGGGCCTCATCCGGCTTTCTGAAAAACACACCCATTCCACGGATGTATTTCTGCGGCATAAAACAACTGAGCGCTCGCTCTATGTTCGCGAGTATGCTGAAGCTCTTGCCAAGGGCTGCGATGAGGTGATTTTCACGAATGAGCGAGGCGAAGTAACAGAAGGCGCCGTCAGCAATTTATTGATCGAACAGGATGGAATCCTTCTAACTCCGCCGCTGTCGTGCGGAGTGCTGCCGGGCATCCATCGTCGCTACCTACTGGAAACGAACGCAAACGCAAAAGAAAAAATCCTGACCTTGGCGGATTTACATTCGGCGGATGCTATTTATATCTGCAATTCCCTGCGCGGAATGCGCAGGGTCTGGCTCATCGAAGGCAATGAGTAAATCACGCATCCCCTCAGGGAATCAGCAAAACTTTACCAGTTGTCTTACGACCCTCCAAGTCGCTGTGCGCCTTTGCAGCATTGGCCAATGCGTACTCGGCACCAATCCTCAACTTGAGCGAGCCATTTGCAACTGCGCCAAGAATCTCGTAGGCGCGCCACTCCAATTCCGCGCGGGTTAACGTGTAATGACCGAGCGTTGGCCGCGTAATGTAGAGCGAACCGCCGGCAGAAAGGCGAATCGGATCAAAGGGCGCAACTGCACCGCTCGACCCGCCAAAGAGGACCAGCATTCCACGCACCTTGAGCAGGCTGAGCGAGCCGTCAAATGTATCCTTGCCCACGGAATCGTAGACCACCTCGACGCCCTTGCCTTCGGTAATCTTTCTGGCCTCTGCTGCAAAATCCTTCTGCGTGTAAAGGATGACCGCGTCGGCTCCGGCCTCCTGCGCCAACGCTGCCTTCGCCTCGGTCGAAACAGTTGCAATCACGCGCGCACCCTTTTGCTTTGCAAGTTGCGTAAGCAACAGTCCGACGCCGCCTGCTCCGGCGTGAATCAGCGCTGTGTCGCCTGCCTTGAGCGCGTAGGTCGAGTTGACCAGATAATGCGCTGTCATTCCCTGCAAAAGCGCTGCGGCGGCCTGCTTCAGGTCGAGTCCAAGGGGGACTTTTATCAACACAGCAGCGGGCACAATCGCGTAATCGGCATAGCTGCCCAGCGCAGCTACGGTTGCCACGCGATCACCGAGAGCAAAGCCGGTTACACCCTCGCCGAGCGCTACAACCTTGCCGGAGAGTTCCGAACCGGGCACAAAAGGCAACGCAGCTTTGTACTGCCCCTTGCGGAAGTATGCCTCGATAAAGTTGAGGCCGATTGCAGCAACATGAACCAGTACCTGTCCTGTGCCCGGAGTTGGCTTGAGCCGATCCGTATATTCAAGAACCTCCGGGCCGCCGATTTGCCTGACTTCGATTGCTTTCATTCGAATACCTCCATAGAGAAAAGGCCCTGCAATCTGCAAGACCTTTTCAAGTGTACTGACACGGCTCGGCCCTAGCTCTCAGAAAGCAGCGTGGCCTCACCCGGCGCGCGCATACGAATGATGCGGTCAATCGCATACGGGGCACGGTGATTCGTGGTGTGGTAGTGGCGAACCTGCAACTCGCCAAGCAGACCAATCGCCAGCATCTGGATACCGGCAACCACCAATACGCCCGCCATCACGACCAGAGGCCCGTGCGCATCCATGATGCTCTGATGCCAGTGATAGAGCTTGGAGATGAACAGCACGACGGAAGCCGCTCCGCCAAAGAGAATGCCGAGCGCGCCGAAGCTGCCGAAAAAGTGCAGCGGGCGCGTCATGTACTTGAGCAGAAAACGAATCGTCAGCAGGTCAAAGAATACGCGGAAGGTGCGGCCAATGCCGTAGTGGCTCTTGCCGCGCTCACGGTTCACGTTCTTAATGGGAATCTCGCAGATGGTTGCGCCGTACCAGGAGGCCAGCGCCGGAATGAACCGGTGCATCTCACCGTAGAGCGGAATGTTCTGGATAATCTCGCGACGATAGGCCTTGAAAGTCGTCCCGAAGTCATGGATATCCACGCCGGAGAGCTTGGCCATCAACCAGTTGGCACAGCGCGAAGGGATGCGGCGCATTACAAAGTTATCAATGCGCTCCTTGCGCCAGCCGCTGACCACATCGTAGCCCTCTTCGAGTTTGGCGAGAAAGTTGGGAATCTCGTAGGGATCGTGCTGAAGATCGCCATCCATCGCCAGAATGTTATCGCCTGATGCATTGTCAAAACCGGCGGCCAAGGCCGAGGTCTGACCGAAGTTGCGGCGCAGCTTGACGACAATGACGCGACTGTCAACTGCGGCAATCTCTTCGAGCAGCTTGTAGGTGCGATCATTTGATCCATCATCTACCAGAACCAGTTCGAAGCTCTCACCCACCTGCTCCATAACTGCCTTCAGGCGGTCATAAAGGGTGGTCACGTTCTCTTCCTCGTTGTGGAAAGGGACAACGATTGAATACTTAGGCATGAGTTTAAGTATACGTCTCACTCTATTTGGGAGTTATAAATATTCGCTAAATTATCGCCTTATTGCAGCCGAAGTTGTACCAAACATGTAAATTCTGCCGTGCTTTACGGCTTCAGAAGAGTAAGTTCCCGGGAAAATATCTCAGCCGCAGTCAGACATGCCTCACGGTTCACATCATGGTGCGTCACTAAGCGAATCGCGTGCGGACCCACGGCGCTCACCAGCACTTTGTGCTCTTTGAGCCGCTCGACCAGCTTTGAAGCTTCAAGTCCACGCTTCAGGCGGAAGATGAGAATATTGGTCTCCACATCGCCTGCGTTTATCTCTGCGTTATCCATCGCATCGATAGCTTTGGCGAGCAGTTGTGCGTTGGCGTGATCTTCGCCGAGGCGCCTGGGCATCTCTTCGAGTGCAATCAAACCTGCTGCGGCCAGCACTCCGGCCTGACGCATTCCGCCGCCAAGCGCCTTGCGGTAGATGCGCGCCCGCTCGATGACTTCGCGCGAGCCGACCAGCAGGGAGCCAACCGGCGCACAAAGCCCCTTCGAAAGACAGAAGCTCACCGTATCGAATCCGCTTGTCAACTCTGCCACCGATACACCAAGCGCGGTTGCGGCATTAAAGATACGCGCGCCATCCAGATGCGTTGGCAGGCCGGCCTCCTTTGCACCCTGCCATATCTCTTTGAGCACCGCGAGCGGGGTCACGGTTCCACCCGCCATGTTGTGCGAATTTTCAATCTCTATCAGCCCGGTCTGTGCGCGGTAATAAAGTTTGGTGGCAATGGCCGGCTTAATATCTGCCCATGTCAGAATGCCGCGCTCGGACGGAACTGCGCGCAGTGTACATCCGGAAAATGCCGCTGCCATTCCCATCTCCCAATCCAGAATGTGCGCGCGGGATTCGCAGATAATCTCCTGCCCATGCTGCGTGTGCAGGCGCAGGGCAATCTGGTTGCACATGGTCCCGGTGGGCACAAAAATTGCAGCCTCACGAGCAAAAATCTCCGCAGCGCGGCGCTCCAGCAGATTGATGGTTGGGTCTTCGCCGTAGACGTCATCTCCGACCTCTGCTGCGGCCATTGCGGCACGCATCTCCGGCGTGGGCCGGGTTACAGTATCACTGCGAAGGTCAATGATTTGCTCGCTCATCCTCTTCCCTTTCCATTTTTCCCCGTGACTGGTTCCAGCAGGTATGCTGCAAAAACCTCATTCGACATCAGGCGTCCGCGCATGGTCAGGCGCAAGCGCCCGCGAAATTCTTCTAACAATCCATCCGCGATTTGGCCGGCAAATATCGGCTCATAGGCAAGAATGGCATCTCGGCCAAACTCCTCGCGCAAATCTGCGAGTGCAATTCCCCGCTCCAGCCGGAGCCCAAGGAAAAGTGCCTCTTCAAGCTGCTGCACCTTGCCTGTCTTTGTTGTCTCTTCTAGCACCGAAGCAAAATCCACGGCCTCGGAATATCTGCGCAGGTCGCTGGTTGTCGTCATGCGCAGAGTGTTGCCATCGGCACAGCACAACATGCTGGAGGCATCCAATCCCACTCCAAGATAAGGTTGCCGCAGCCAGTAGCGCAGATTGTGCGCCGACTCTGCTCCGTCAAACGCAAAGTTGGAAATCTCGTAAGGAGAATATCCGGCTGTATGCAATCGCTCGACAGCCTCCACATACATCTCAGCAATCGTTGCCTCGTTCGGCACCAGTCCCGCAGAGTAGCGCGTGCCGCCGACAAGCAACTCACGCCCCAGTCGCGAATCCGCATCCACCTCAAGCATATAAACCGATGCGTGCGGCACTCCGGCTTGCAAAAGGCAATCCAGCGATACTCGCCAACTCTCCCGCGTCTGATGCGGCATTCCGGCAATCAGGTCTACATTCAGATTTGTGATACCTGCTGCGCGCAGACGACCGATCTCTGCCATCGCAGTTGCCCGCGTATGCAGACGGCCACTGGCGGCAGCTTCCGCATCCACAAAGCTCTGCACGCCAAGGCTCACGCGATTCACACCACACTCAACCATCACGGCAAGGGTCTCTTCACTGAGTTGCCCCGGAGTGCACTCTACGGTTATCTCTGCTGCGGGTTCGATCCGGAAGCTCTCGCAAAGCGCTGCGAAGATGGCCTTGAAGTCAGCACCGCCAAGCAGCGTGGGCGTTCCGCCGCCAAAGTAAATACTGCCTGCCTCAGCGGGCAACATCACACCCTGAGTCACTGCAAGGCTGCGGGAGCCGCAAAGGTCTGCAATCAGGCGCTGAACGTAGCGCCCTACCTCGGTAGCCGGATAGACTCCCGATGCAAAGTTGCAGTAAGTGCATTTGGAGCGGCAAAACGGGACGGAGAGATAGATGCCGACACTCTCTCGCGCTGCGGCAGATTGAGGCATACATCCATTCTCCCACGATGACTGCCTGCCCTGCCTTTGCTAATTTTTCGGAGTCTCCGGCGGAGGAGGTGTCAGAGGCGTCGTCTGCGGCTTACCGGCAGGTTCGCTCTGTTCCGGAATATTTTCCGGAAAACGTATGGAGGACTTGAATCGGTGGTAATTCACAAAGGTTGATTCGGTCATCATTGTTGTGACTCTTTCTGGCTCTACCGGGAAGTAAAACTGGTCAAGCACCTTCTTCTCAACCAGCGTCACAGAGCGCAACGGCAACTGGTATTGGTTCTCACCTACCCTGACCCTTCCGTATTCGACCATAGCGCGCCACTCTTTCATGGGCGACTCGGGCAACTCCTCATTGATGCCGGTCATGCGCAGAACCTCGCTGGTCGCGGGATTGATCCACAACTCACCGTGATAGGCAGGCTTTGTCAGGTAGTGCTTGCTGCCGCCATGGCCGTCCGCCACGCAACAATACTCTGCATCAATCTGGGAGTGTGCCTTATCAATGGAGTAGCTGAAGACGGCAATGATCTCTCCGGCCTGCATCTCCCAACGCGCCCAACGAAAGGAAGCAGCAGTATGAATATTGAAGATAAGCGGCAGCATGGTTGAAAATTCGCCACTTGAATAAGTGCCTCGGCTGATAAGGTCCACCATCTTCCGGTTATCCATGTCTGCCAGCCTGTCCGTCTCCTTACCATCGCGAACGGCAATATCAATCGAGAGAGAATCCACATGCACCAGCGGGGTAAAGTAGTTTTTAATGTCGGGATATTCGATGCGATAACGCTCCAGTTTCCGTGTGGCAAAAAAGTCAGGCAACCGCGAGTAGTTCTCGCCGACCAGCGTGCGCGTTGTACTGAGCATCTTCCGCTGCTCCGCCATGGCCGGTACAGGCGTGGCCGGCAGTTCACTTTCTGGCGGCGGCAGATATTCACTCGCATCCTGCAGTAGTTGCAGCTCATGACGGGACTTTTCGCCCGGCAGCATTTTGTCGAGTTCCAGTTTGCGGTCCCACGTGAGCCGCTCTGTCAGTTGGAACTGAGAGAGGCGGCCTGCCGCTGATCCATCTCTGGTCCGCTTGCTGTGCATGACCTGAATCCTGCCGGTGAGCGCCTGAACCGTCACATCCTCTGCAACCAACATGGCCGGTTGAACTGCCCCAAGGCAGCAGATAAGCAGAATTGACGCTCCGGTTCGCACTCTGTCTCCTTACAGAACGAGGGTTAGGATGCCGGTTCAATCCCTCATGGTAGCCCCGATTCCCCTCCGGCAGCGAATCCTGCATTCGGCATCGAACATCTGTGCCATTAGAATGAAGTAGGGAGCAGCAATGGCAGAGGACACAGCAAAGAAGCAAAACCGGGAAAAGGATGACTCAGTCGGCAAAGTCTATGACACCCGGCTGGTGATTCGTCTTGCCGGGTATCTGCGTCCTTACCTTTGGCAGTCTGCCCTGACCGCCGTAACGGTTTTTATGCGCTCCGGGCTGGAGATCGTCGGCCCGTTCCTCACGCAGATCGCCGTTGATCGCTACATGACGGACAACCCCGCAGCCCGGGACACATGGATGGCTCACCGTCTGAGCAGCAATCCCATCACCGGCATCACGCAACTTGGAGGCCTCTACCTTCTGTCGCTGGTGCTCTGCTACGGTTTGCAATTCGTCCAGACTTACACCATGCAGTGGACCGGCCAGCGCGTCATGTTCGACATGCGCACCCAGATATTCCGCCGCCTGCAGCAGTTGCACATTGCCTTCTTTGACCGCAACCCTGTTGGACGGCTGGTAACACGACTGACCAGCGATGTGGACGCCATCAACGAACTCTTCACGGCGGGCATCTTTGACATCTTTGAAGACCTCTTCGTCCTGATTGGAATTATCACGCTGCTCTGCTGGAAAAAATGGTGGCTGGCGCTCCTCCTGCTTACGGTGATGCCGCTGATCCTGCTGGCTACCAACATCTTCCGCAATCACGTTCGACAGGGCTATCGGCGCATCCGCACGGCCATCGCCAAAATCAACAGCTTTACGCAGGAGCACGTCAGCGGGATGCAGGTGGTACAGCTTTTCAACCGCCAGCAAAAGGCATTCCACGATTTTGACGCCGTGAACCGCGAGCACATGATCGCCTTCAAGGACACCATCCTCGGCTATGCGCTTTACTACCCCGTGGTCGAACTGCTCAGCGCCCTGGGCATTGCAATGATTCTCTGGCGCGGCGGCATCGGCGTATTGCATGGAACAGTGACCATCGGCGTGCTGGCCATGTTCATTCAATATACCCAGCGCCTCTTCCGTCCCATCCAGAGCCTGAGCGAGCGCTTTAACGTGCTTCAATCGGCGATGGCCGCCTGCGAGCGCATCTTCAAACTCCTCGACACGGAACCTGCCGTTGTTTCTCCCCCGGTGCCGCTCAAAGGCGATGGGAGCAATCGTATCGAGTTCAGGAATGTCTGGTTTACCTATCAGGAACTGACGCCGGAGCAGGAGGCGTTGATTGCCATAGCCAATGAGGCCGACCTGGCCGCAATGAGCGATGTCGAGTGGATATTGCGCGGCGTCTCCTTCCTTGTTGAGCCGGGACAGACTGCGGCCATCGTCGGCCACACCGGAGCGGGCAAAACCACCATCACCGGCCTCATGATGCGCTTCTACGATGTGCAGCGCGGAAGCATTCTGGTTGATGGCGTTGATGTTCGCGAACAGGATATCCCCGCTCTGCGTAGGCATTTTGCTGTCGTCCTGCAAGACCCTGTCCTCTTCAGCGGAACCATTGCAGAAAACCTGCGCATGGGAACACCGCACCTCACCGACGATATCCTCCGCCGCGCTGCCGAAGACGTCAACGTGCTCGACTACATCGAATCGCTGCCGGAGGGCTTTGCGGCGCCTGTTCGCGAACGTGGCAACTCCTTCTCAACAGGACAGAAGCAACTGCTGAACTTTGCACGGGCGCTGGCTCACAATCCCCGCATCCTGATTCTGGATGAGGCCACTTCGAGCGTAGACACTGAGACCGAACTCCGCGTCCGCAAGGCACTGGAACGGATGATTGCAGGACGCACCTCCGTTGTCATTGCGCATCGCCTCTCAACCGTGCAACGAGCCAATGTCATACTGGTCATGCACAAAGGGCAGCTCCGCGAGGTTGGCACGCATCAGGAACTGCTGGCCATGCACGGCATCTACTGGAAGCTGTATCAACTTCAATACAAAGATCAGGAACTTGCCGGGAGTGCAACGGATTCCCTGCTGGCTACGGGAGATTGATGCGATGAAGATATTTCTCTCGGCCGGCGAAGCAAGCGGGGAACTCTACGGCGCACAGTTGATTCCTGCGCTCAAAACGCTGCTTCCCGATGCATCTTTTTTCGGAATGGGCGGAAGACGGATGGAGTCTGCCGGACTGCGCCGCATTGTCCATGCCGAGGATGTTGCGGTCATGGGGCTCTCTGAGGTGGTTCGCCACCTGCCGCGCCTCTATGGAGAATTCCGGAAGCTCAAAGCCGGCATTCAGCAGGAGAGGCCCGCGCTGGCCATCCTGATTGACCTGCCGGACTTTCACTTCAAACTGGCTGAGGAATTGCATCGGCTCGGCATTCCAGTGCTCTTTTTTATCAGCCCGCAACTCTGGGCATGGAAGAAGCATCGCATCCGCACCGTGCAAAAATATGTGGATCGCATGGTGGTCATCTTTCCCTTTGAGGAGCAGTACTACCGCGAGCGCGGCGTCCATGCCGACTACATCGGCCACCCTCTGGCCGACCTGCCACTGCCCGGTTCCTCCCGCGAGTCCTTTGCTTCCCAATACAATCTGGACCAGTCCAAAGAGTGGATTGGCCTGCTCCCCGGCAGTCGTATCCGGGAGATTCGCCAAAACCTTCCGACTATGATCGCTGCTGCCCAGGAACTCGGAGACCAGTACCAGTACCTGCTGCCGCTGGCACCAACGCTGACCCCGGCGCAACGCGCTTCGGTCAATGCAATGATTGCTGCCTCGCCCAATATCCACCTGCTTGATGACGCGCGCGGTGCACTCCATCACGCGCGCGCCAGCATTGTGGCCAGCGGGACAGCAACCGTCGAGGCTGCGCTCATCGGCAATCCCTTTGTCGTGGTCTATCGCGTTTCGCGAATCACCTTTGCCATCGTCAGCCGCATGGTGAAGGTTCCTTTTATCGCGATGGCGAACATCATCGCCAATCACAGAGTTGTGCCGGAACTCATCCAGCAGGATTTCACCGCCGCGAATGTTGTCGCGCATCTGCGCCCCATGCTTGATGACGGCGCCACACGCACAGCCACAATTGACGGACTGCGCGAGGTTGCCGACAGGCTTCACGCCGACCGTTGCAGCGGCAGCACCGCCATAGAGCGCCTCGCGCAGATTACTGCTACCATGCTCTCGACCACCACCGAATCGCCGAATCCCCCGCTGGGAGTGCTGTCCCGATGAGAAGATTTCCTCTGATAGTCGCCACTGCACTGCTCGCTCTTCCTCTGCCTTCGCTTGCACAGACGACAAAAACAAACCTCCAGATACAGGGCAATCTGGGCTACCGGATTGATGCAGAGATTGATCCGGCCACGCATTCCATTGCAGCAACGGCACAGATCACCTTCACTCCAATGGATTCGCTCGAATCGGTAAATTTTGAATTGCACAACGCGCTCCATATTCTGAAGGCAAGCGATCAGTCTGGACAGCCTATCGAGAATGTGCGCCTTCAGGGCGACAACGTACGTTTTACTCCAGCGGCACCGCTCGACAAAGGCGTCAGCGCAACATGGACCATCCAGTATGAGGGCCACATCACCGGCGAGGACGATGGCCCGGTCGAAGGACTCAAGCTGGCAGCGCTCAACAGCAACGCGGGTTACCTGCTTTACCCCGCGCGCTGGTTCCCTGTTGCCGGAATCTTTCTCAATCGCTTCACAGCAGAGATGCACATCCGCGTTCCCGATGGCTTCACGGTGCTGGGAAGCGGCGCGGTAGACGCAGACAATAAGACAACCGTCAACGGCAAGCCCGGCGTGCAATTCAACTTCCTTTGGAGCAAACCCGGCTTTCCCGGAACACTCCTCCTCGGCAAATACAAATCTTTTGGCGCGGGCAATCTGCATGTCTACGTCACGCAAGCCAACGAAAAAAAAGCCAGCGACCTTGTGCAGACCGCAGGCCAGCAACTTGATTTCTTCGCCGCACTCTACGGCCAACCGGAGTCCCCGCGCCTGAATGTCGTGGAACTTCCGGACGAAACTCTGCCTGCCTGCTGGGCACCGGAGATTGCCGCCGTCTCGGCTTCGCGTATCGTAGAAAAAAGCGGTCAGCGCCTGCTTGCCAACACCATCGCGCATCAGTGGTGGGGCAGCATGATCAGTCCGCAAAACCTAAACGATACGTGGATTACCAACGGAATGTCTCGCTACTCCGAACTGCTCTACGTCGAAGACCAGTTCAGCCGCACCGCCATGAACAACGCAATTCAGGATGTGGCCGCAGGGGCTCTTGCCTATGACACCATGCCGCTATCGGCGATCTCGCGTCTCAATCCCTTCTCGCCTGAGTTCCAGTCCATGACCTATGAAAAGGGCGCAATGATCTTCCACATGCTGCGCTTTGAACTCGGTGAAGAGCCCTTCAAAAATTCGCTGCGCGCAGTCATCCAGCAATACGCCGATCACACGATTCGCACGGCTGAGTTGGAGAAGGTCTTTGAGGCCACCTCGCAGCAGAGCCTGACGCCCTTCTTCGCGCAATGGTACTACGGGACCGGCGCGCCGCAGTTCACCAGCAAGTATTCGGTCTACCGGCTTGGCAACAACAAGGGATTCCGCACCATCGGCGAAGTTGGCCAGGACCTCGACCTCTTCCGGATGCCAATTGAACTGCGCATTGAGACGGAAGGAAAAACCGAGAGCCAGAAGATTGAGATCTCCGGCACTTCTTCTTCCTTTACCATTGACACCTTTGGCCGCCCGCACAAAATCTCACTCGACCCCGACCAGTGGCTGCTGAAGAACACGCCGGATTTGCAGGTTCGCATCCACATTCTGCGCGGCCAGCAGCAGGTTGCGCAGGGAGACACCGCTGCCGCCATAGCCGAATATCAAAAAGCGCTCGAAGCTAACGCGCTCAGTTCTCTCGCCAGCTATCGGCTCGGCGAAATCTTCTACCAGTTGCACAATTATCAATCCGCCGCCAACTCCTATCGCGATGCCCTGCGCGGAGACGGCGAGCCCAGGTGGACCGAGGTCTGGTGCCACGTTCAGTTGGGAAAGATTTTTGATGTGACCGGGCAGCGCGATCGTGCATTGAATGAATACAGGCAGGCCATCCAGACCAATGACAATACACAGGGCGCACTCAACGAGGCGCGCACTTACATCCAAAAACCCTTTGTACGGCCCGATACCGAGTAGGCGTTACTCTTCGCGCAGAGCTTCAATCGGATTCATATTTGCAGCGCGAATCGCAGGCAGCATCCCGCTTATCAGGCCAACCGGAACCAGCAGGCCCACTGCAACCAGCAGCGAAACAGGCGAAATAATTAAACGAATATCCGCTGCCTCCGCATTCGCAGCCAGCGCGCTGTAAAAGGTAATGCGTCCGGCAGCAATGGATACAGCGTAGGCCAGCGCAATTCCCGCAGCACCACCGACGCCGGTAATCACCAGCGCCTCGGAGAGAAACTGCAAAAGAATATTTCTTCTGGTCGCGCCGAGAGCCTTCTCAATGCCAATCTCGCGCGTTCTCTGCTGCACCGAGACAAGCATGATGTTCATCAGCCCGATGCCGGCAATACCCATCGTCAACGCTCCGATAAAAGTAAGCAAAATCTGAAGCGCAAGCGTGAGAATGTGGAACTCGCTCAACTGTTCCATAAGATTTTCAACATGAAGCGCGCGACGATCGGTTGCGCGGAATCCGTGGGCAGCGGCAAGCGTTTCACGTACGGACTTCTCCACCTTCTGATAATCCCCGGTGTAATTCAGCCAGATGCCATCCAGATACTGCAAGCTTTTGATATCGCTCATGGTGTTAAAGGGAATGTAGACCTGACGATTGTTATCGTCATCAGCCTCCTGCATCTTCGGCTTTAGCACGCCAATAACATCAAAGCTGACCCCGTTGAGCCGCACACGCTGCCCCAGCGCATACGCTCCGGAGAAAAGTAGCGTCTTTGCCTCTGAACCGAGCACAACAACGTGGGCACGCTGCGCGTCCTCTGCATCGCTGAAGAATCGGCCATCGGCTACATCGTGTTTCAGGATCGTGCTGGCAATCGCGCGTTCTCCATTCACAGTCCACGTGTAGGTGTGCAGTTCATTCTGCACAGAAACATCCTGATACATGACTGGAGAAATACAATCCATTCCGGGCACAGAAGCGGTCAGGCGATCCACGTCCTCCATCTTCAGGCGGATGTCCACGCCGGCCTTTGATCCGCCGGACTGTTCACTGGTTCGACCGGGAAAAACTCCAATCAGCGTGGTTCCAAATTGCGCAAAGATATTTTCAATTGCACGACCAAATCCTGAGCCGTAGGCCAGCAGTAGCACCACCGTTGCAATTCCCCACGCCATGCCGCAGATGGTAATGAGCGTGCGGCGAAGGTTGAAGGTCATCGCCTCCCAGCTCTGCGCAAAGATATCCCGTAACATGGCTTAGTTCTCCCTCCGCAGCGCTTCAACCGGTTCAAGATTTGCAGCCTGAATTGCAGGAATTAATCCTGCAACCACACCCGCCACCACTAGGGAACCCAGCGCAACGGCAGCCGACCACGGCACAATCGTCGGAGGTCCAAAGCCTGGAATTCCATCGCCCCACAGCATCTTCACCGCCACGATCAACAACTGGGCGCCGATAATTCCAACCAACCCGCTGATGCCGGTCAGCGACAGGGCCTCCAGAAAGAACTGAGTCAGGATGCTGCGCTTGGTCGCGCCCAGAGCCTTGCGCAAACCAATCTCCTTGGTGCGTTCCGAAACAGAGACCAGCATGATATTCACAATTCCCATTGCACCAAGCGCCAGCGTCACCAGTCCTACTCCGCCGAGGAAAACATCCATCGCGTCAAAGATTGCGCCGACCATCATGCTGGAGCGAATCGTATCCCACTCCTCAAATGCATCCTTCAACGAGGGATCAAAATTGTGCCGTGCCGCAATCACGCGATGCACCGCCTCCTTTGCCTCAAGATTTTCATCGCAAACCCGCGGCTGATACTGAATGGAACTGATGGAGTCCCTGGGAAGGTTCGCGCCAAGAATCGGATACATCTCCATCATCGTTGTCAGGGGAATATAGATGCGCTGGTTGTCGCTGTCGTTATTGCCGCGATTAATCTTGTCCACCACGCCCACCACCACAAAACTCGCGCCGTTGATGGTGATGGACTGGCCGAGAACCGGTCGTCCCAAAAAGAGCAATTGCGCGCTCTTCTGGCCGAGGATGGCCACACGCCTGCGCTCCTGCTGATCGCTCTCATCCACAAAACGACCACCCGTGAGCGGGACTTTGCGCACAGAAGGATAATTCGTCTGCACTCCCATCACCCGTCCGGAGATATTGGCAAAGTCGCTTACCTCGCGCAGGTCGTCGCGCTGCAAGTACGCCGTCGAGTCGCGCAACTGCGGCAGTGCATGAACGGCCACCGCATCCTGAAGCGTAAGCCGGTAGGGACGCATTCCTGTGTGCTGGTTGGGCAATGCAGGAACGGTCCCGCTCCACATCATGATGAGGTCGTTGCCCAGCTTTGCAAGATTTTCCTTTTGCCCGTTACGGAAGCCCTCACCGAGGCCGATCAGCAGCAGCATGGAGCCGACGCCCCACGCAATCCCGAACATGGTCAGGAAGGAGCGAACTTTATTTGCCGTGATGGCTCTGAATACCTGCCCGAAGATGTCGCGGTAGCTTTGCATGGCACTGGTATCAGGATACGCAGGGAGCAGGGTGCAGGTTCCCTTAAAATACCTCTCATTTCTCTGATGCAAATCCTGCAACTGCCGATAAACGCACTACGACATTCTCTATGTATTGATGCGGAGTTAATTCCATGTTCCTTGTGCGCCTTCCGGAAACGACAGAAAGACGGCTTGACCAGCTTGCCCGGCGAACCGGCCGGAGCAAAGCCCATTGCGCGCGAGAGGCCATCCTCGCTCACATTGAAGAGCTTGAGTGCATCTACTTTGCTGAGACGCATCAAAGCATCTTTGCGAAGGAAGGCCGAAACCGCGAACCATCCCCTACCGCCTGAGCGATCTGTCCTCGCGCTCGCGCACGGTGCGGCCCAGCGACGTAAGAAAACGCCTTAGCTCAGTGCGCGTAGCCGCATTGGTCTGCTGGGTAAAAACCAGTTCAAGTTCCTGCGGAATTTCTACGTCGCCGAGAAAGATATTCTTCAGCGTAAGCGCGGCGCACAGCTCAGCGCGATAAGTGCAGGAGGCCAGATCGGTGATGCTCTGCGCCGTTGTCGGCGTCAGCAGGATGGTCCGCGGCGGTGCCATGCGGTCCATCAGGCAAAAGATTTCCAGCTTCGATTCCAGTTCATCCGGCACGCAGTCAAAGGCCAGATCGGCCTCGCGCACCGCATCTTCCACCGAGGTGGCGTAGGTAACGGTCGAGCCCTCGCCCGTAGCGGCGGCCAGTTCCTGAGCATGGCGCAGGTTCGCAGGCATTACGTCCTCCAGCACCACGCTGTATCCGGCGCGGGCCACTGTCCAGGCCAGACGACGGCCGAGCGGCCCTGCACCGATGACGGCGACCTTGCGGATTTCTGGCATTCTGCTTACTTGGCGTCCAGCAGCGTGTAAACATCCTCGACGCTGGGTTTAGCAGCCCTGAGGTGCTCGCTGATACGTGTGCGCTCTTCTGCAGGCAGAGCAGCCGCCAGAGCCATCACGCGGCGCAGTGTTACGGTTACATCGTCAATGTAATTCATCAGTCGGATTGCTTCCCCGGAGAGCGGCATCTTTGTTTTCCCTTTCAGTGTGCGCCTTGGTACTGCGTTGTTCCCTCCATTGTCTGTTGTCGGACGGTGCTTCGTAAAGGCGGCATGTTCACGCTCACCACCGGCACTTCAGAATATACTGGGAATCAAATTTGGATTCACGGCCGGAACCGGGTTTAATTGCCTCTTCAAGGAACACATGAAAAACAAAATCAGCAGGCGCAGATTCCTTGCAGGAACCACTGCGGCAACAGCAGTTCTCTGCACGGGTGAGAGGCTTATCGCATTCGGACAGCAACTGGTCTCAAAAACGACCGCGAGGGAGGGCGCTCTCGTTAACCTAGCCCGGAACCGCGCGGCCTACCAATCAAGTTCCGTGGATGACGACCACACCGCGCATCTGGCCACCGATGGCATCAGCGAAACCTATTGGCAGTCGCAGCCGAATGGAGAGCAGTGGCTCGCAATTGATCTGGGCGAGAATCAATCTCTGAGCCGACTTACCCTTCACTGGGGAGTCGCCTACCCGCAGAAATATCGAATTGAGATTTCCAGCGACGGTTCCCGACCAACGCACTGGAAGACGGTCTTCTCTACCGAGGAAGGGCGCGGCAATGTGGAAGATATCCCGCTGCCGTCCTCGAAGGCACAGCACGTCCGGCTGGTCGGGATTGCCGACGATGCAGCCAAGGGAATTTCCATCGCGGAGTTTGAGGTCTGGGGCATACGGAAGCAGCCTCTACGCTCGCATTCGCCGCTCATATTATCCAAAAGCGGCGAGTTGCTCACCGATGGCTGGCGCGTGCAGTGTGCCCGTTTTCTGCCAGACAAGCCTGAGTTGCTCTCCGACGAAGCCATGGACAAGAGCGATTGGCTGGAGGCGCGCGTCCCCGGAACCGTGCTTGCCAGCTATCTGGCCGCAGGTGCAATTCCTGACCCCTTCTACGCAGACCAGCAAACCCAGATATCCGATGAGTTCTTTTCCCGCAATGACTTTTGGTACTCGAACTCCTTTCAAATCTCTCCGGTCACAAAGGGACGGCGGCTCTGGCTGGTCTTTGAGGGCATTAACTGGAAGGCGGATATCTACCTCAACGGAAAATCTCTCGGCAAAGTGGAAGGAGCCTTTCTTCGCAGCCGTTTCGAGATTACCGACCTCGCCCGCTACGGCAAGGCCAACTCTCTGGCGGTACGGGTGCAGCAGGTTGCCCATCCCGGCCCTGTTCACCATAAGTATCTCGGCTCGCCAACGAATAACGGAGATGTTCTTGGCCTTGACAGTCCCACCTTTGTCTCCAGCGCCGGATGGAACTGGCTGCCCACCATTCGCGGGCGCAACACGGGCATCTGGAATGAGGTACGTTTTGAGACCAGTGGCGACGTACTGCTTGCCGACCCGTGGGTAACGACCGAGCTTCTTTCCGAGAACAATGACTACGCGCGTCTTGCAGCAAGGGTCGAGGTAAGGAACTGCTCCGACCAGCCAAAATCCTGTTCCCTGCTGCTCGCAAAAGAAGGCAGTTCCTTCCGCAAGCCCATCACGCTCCAGCCGCACGAGACACGAACGGTCGTCCTTGACAGCACCGAGTGGGCTGCTCTTGCAGTCAAGAATCTGCAGCTTTGGTGGCCGAATGGCTACGGCGATCCAACACTCCACGTGATGCAATTCAAGCTTGAGGCGGACGGCCAGCAGAGCGACGAGAAGACCATCCACTACGGCATTCGCAAAATTGATTATCGCGAGGACTCCGGCATCCTTACCCTCCATGTCAACGGCCACAGAATTCTCTGTCGCGGAGGCAACTGGGGCATGGAGGACGGGATGTTGACCTGCGATAAGGCGGGCTATGACCTGCGAGCCCTCATGCATCGCGACATGAATCTCGTGATGATTCGCAACTGGGTGGGCATGGTGGGACGCGGGGCCTTTTACGATGCCTGCGACCAGCATGGGCTGCTCATCTGGGATGACTTCTGGCTCGCCAATCCCCTCAACGGCCCAGAGCCTACTGACAACGACCTCTTCCTGCAATCCGTGCGCGACAAGATTCTGCGCGTGCGTCGGCATCCCAGTCTTGCACTCTACTGCGGACGCAATGAGGGAAACCCGCCGCCTGCACTTGACCGGGCAATGCGGGATGCTGTGTCCAGTCTGGATGGAAGCCGGTTCTATCTTCCGCACTCGGCTGCCGGCCTTGCAACGGGCTTTGGCCCATACGAGAATTACGACCCCGCGTGGTACTTTGAACACCGCGGAGTAACCCTGCACAGCGAACAGGGGATTGTCGCTGTTCCTCCCATCGAGAGCCTGAGGGCCATGATGCCGGAGGAAAATCTCTGGCCAATCAACGACATGTGGGCCATCCACGACTATCAGACGAACCGCTCCTTCCTGAATACGGAGCGCATTGCACATCGCTACGGCGCGCCAACCGACGCAGAGGATTATTGCCGCAAAGCACAGATGGTGAACCTGGAAACGGCCAGGGCTATCTACGAATCGCTCCAGAGCCATCAGGGCAGCGGCACGCTCATCTGGATGACGCAGGCGGCATGGCCCTCTCTCATCTGCCAGCTTTACGATTATTACTTTGAGCAGACCGCCGCATACTTTGGAACCAAAGCAGCCTGCGAGCCGCTGCACATTCTCTGGGATCAGCACAGCAATCTCATCAAGATTGCCAACAACACCATCAGCCCCCGCGCAAATCTGCGTGCCGAGGCATGGGTCTACACACTGGAGGGTCGCGAGTACTGGCACAAGAGCAGCGAGCACTCCGTGCAGGCCACCAGCGCTCAGGAGTGCTTCCCACTCGCGAGCGCCGCAGAGAATCCTCCGCACTTCTTCCTGAAACTTCGGTTGAGCGAGGCAGGGCGGACGCTCTCAGAAAACTTCTACTGGAGCAGCACGCAACAGGGCGATTGCCTCTGCCTGCTCCAACTGCCGCGTGTACGGCTCGCGCTTGCGGCGGCTCGCGGCCAAAACGCGCACACAGTCACAGCCACGGTCACCAACCCCACATCCTCGGTTGCACTGGCAATTCGGATCAAGCTCATGCACAGCGCAACGGGAGAGCGCGTACTGCCCCTGATGTACGAGGACAACTACTTCTCGCTGCTGCCCCACGAAAGCAAAACCGTCACCATCCACTCTCCGCAATTCGCACTCGAAGCAAAGGCGCTACGCCTTGCCGTGGAGGGATGGAATATTGAGCAGAGCGAGACGCTGTTCCGGGATGTCTAGTCAGCGCTAATTTTCCGCTGCGCCATCCCGATCCGCAACCTCTGTCAGTGCGGCAAACTTCTCTGCCTGTATGCGTGTAAGCGCGCCCGGTGCAAGCCGCCACGACCAGTTCCCATGCGCGATGGAAGGCGTGTTCATACGCGCCTCCGAGCCCAGTTCCAGAATATCCTGCACCGGGAACAACGCAATATCCGCCACCGAAGTTGCAGCCGCGCGAATCAGCGGCCACACCACGGCATCTCCCTTCGCGCCGGTGTATTCGCGCACCGCAGCCTGCTCAATCTCCGTTGCGCCGTTCGTCCACCAGCCAGCGGTAGTGTCGTTGTCGTGCGTACCGGTGTAGACAACAGTATTCGCTTCGTAGCGATGTGGCAGATAGTTGTGAGCACCCCGGCTGCTAAATCCGAACTGCAAAATCCTCATGCCGGGGAAGCCAAACTCCTCGCGCAGTGCATCAACCTCCTGCGTGATGAGACCGAGGTCCTCTGCGATGAACGGTAACTCGCCCAGTGCCTGCTCGACTGCGCGGAAGAGCTTTCTGCCGGGAGCCTCGACCCACTCGCCGTTGATCGCCGTCGCCTCTGCTGCGGGAATCGCCCAATAGGCCTCGAAGCCTCGGAAGTGATCGAGGCGCACCATGTCAAATAACTGGCAGGAGCGACGAAGGCGCGCAATCCACCAGTCAAAACCGCGTTCCTCAAGCCAATCCCACTTATAAAGTGGATTGCCCCAACGCTGCCCCGTCGCGCTGAAGTAATCGGGCGGCACACCGGCAACGCGAATCGGCTTGAGTTCCCCATCGAGTTCGAACATCTCAGGATTTCGCCAGACATCGGCACTGTCATAGTTCACAAAGATGGCTACGTCGCCCATGATTTTGATGCCGCGCTCACGACAGTACTCGCGCAGGAAATACCACTGCTCTGCAAAGGCAAATTGCAGGGCCTGTTCGATAGCCATCTCGTGATGCTTTTCCGCAAAAAGCCTTTCAATCGCACCCGGCCAGCGGAAGCGGTACTCGGCAGGCCACTCAATCCACGCTGCCGTCTGGAACTTTTCGCTGAGAACAGCATAGGCTGCATAATCGTTGAGCCAGTAGGCCTCGTCACGGCAGAATTTTTCGAAGCGCTGCCATTGTCCATCGGGCTTTTTCGCAAGAAAGTTTTCCGCCGCTTCCACCAGCAGAGGAATCTTTTTCTCCTCGACCAGCTTGAGATCAACAGCGCCCTCGCTGCCCGGCAGCCCTCGCAGGCGCGCAGCAGCAATCCATCCCCACTCACCGAGCACATCGAGGCTGATCATCAAGGGATTGCCCGCGAAGGCTGAGAGTCCCGCATAGGGCGAGCCGCCGTAGCCCGTGGGATTGACCGGCAACACCTGCCAGATGCTCTGTTTGGCAGCCGCTAAAAAATCTGCAAACTCGTAGGCAGCGCGGCCCAGATCGCCGATACCTCCCGGCGAGGGCAATGAGGTGATGTGAAGCAACAATCCGGAGGAGCGTTCAAAGGGCATGACTCATTATGCCTTCCTGCAAAAGAAAAAGGCCCCGCCTAAGAGAGGAATTTCTCAGAGTCGGAGCCTTTCAGGAGTATTGCGGGAAACGGTCTACTTGGCCGGGCCCGGCTTGCCCGGCGTTTCCGGGGTTGCTGCCTGCTTGGCCATGTGAATCCGTCCGTCCTTCTTGTACTGGGCCTGGAGCGAGCTGACGTAGAGGCCAAAAGCCTCTTCGCGCTTCTGGTCGAGGGCCTTTTCGCGAGTCTGATCCAGATTTTTAGCAATGTCGTCCGGCGTCGGCTCCTGACGATCCACCAGCTTTGCCACAATTCCAGAGTGCTCAGTGATAATGGCGTCGCTGATGTTGCCCTGCTTAAGGTCGAACAAGCCGGGGGCAACACGCGAGAGCTGGCCCACATCCGGCACCTGACCATCGGAAGCAACCAGATCGCTCGTCTTAACCGTCGCGCCAAACTCCTTGGCAGACTTCGCCAGATCGTTGCTGCTATGCGCCTTGGCGGCTAGAGCCTTGGTCTTCTCGTCAAGCAGCTTGGGTAACTGCTGCTCGATGTAGTCGGTCAGGATGTTTGGCTTGTACTCGGCAAAACCTGGCGCGTGTGCCGACTGAATCCCGGCCACCTGATAGATGGCATAACCATCGCCGGTAGCTGCGCTGAGCGGCGCTGCGCCCTGCTTGGCAGCAAAGGCACCGGAGACAACCTTGGAGCCATCCGCCAATCCGGGAATTGCCCCGGACTGAGGAATAAAGTCGGTCGTAACTACGTTGAGATGGTGAGCCGCAGCGGTCTTTTCAAGGCCGCTCTTGCCTGCCTCAGTGGCAAGTTGCTGCGCAAAGCTGGCCGCAGCGGTTGCCTCCTTCTGGCGGATCAGAACAGCGGAGATGGATGGCGTTACCTCGGCCAGGGAACGGTTGTGAGCAGCCTGACGCTCCTCCACCTGAATGATGTGGTAGCCATACTGCGACTTGACCAGATCGGATGTCTTCCCGATGGGCAGCGAGAAGAGAGCCTGCTCAAATTCGGGAACGGTTGCGCCCTTTTTCATGAAGCCGAGCTCGCCACCGGTGTTCTTGCTGCCGGGGTCGTCGGAGTTCTTCTTGGCGAGGTCTGCGAAATTTCCGCCGGAATTCAACTGCTTCAGAATTCCCTGAGCCTTGGCTTTAGCGGCAGCATCCGACTTGGGGTCGCTCTGATCCACCTTGATAAGGATATGGCGGGCACGCGCCTGTTCAGGGAGTTGATAATCGGCCTGATGCGCCTGATAGTACTGCTGCAATTCAGCAGGAGTTACCTGCGGAACGCCACCCGGAACCTGCTCTGGTGAGAAGCTGAAGAACTTGATCTGCCTGCGCTCAGGAACTGCGTTTGCGTAGCGGGCAGCATTCTGCTTGAAGTAGGTTTGCAGATCGCTGTCCGACGGCTTGATGGTCTTTTTCACGTCGTCGGAGGAGATGACGGCATAATCAAACTTGATCTTGGTCGCCGACTTGCGATACTGGTCACGAATCTCGTTATCCGAGACGGTGACGCCGTTGGTCACCAGAGCGCGCAGGCGCTCGATCACGATGCTCTTCTTCAGTTGCGACTCGAAGTCGGCACGTGACATCTGAAGCTGGCTCTGGATGATCTCGGTATAGCGATCCTCGCCGATAAACTGTCCATTCGGGAAGAGCACCGCTCCGTAGTTGCCGGTGTGCAGAACCTGACGCAGGTCCTCATCGGAAACATGGATGCCAAGCTTATCCGCCTCATTGAGCAGAATAGCCTGCTGAATGAGTCCCTGACCGACCCGCTCCACCATAAAGTTGAGCAGGAAGTCAGGATAGTGATTCTGCTGGATCTGGCGCTCGGCTGCACGCTGCACTTCGGTGTTGGAAACAGTTTGGCTGCCACCGAGCAGGCGGCCAAAGAAGCCCTTGCCTGTAATCGTTGCATACGTATCTGTTCCGGTCGAGGCATCCTGGAAGATACCCGGAACCAGCGTGATGACCATGGTGACAACTGCAGCACCAATAATGACGACGTAAATGACCTTCGTCAGGCGACTATCTTTCTGCAAAAAACGAATCATGAATGGGTGTCTACCTTTAGACGAGCGACTGCGGCGCACAATCCGCGCCCAGCACACACAAGGATCTCCTGCTATTTTCAGGACTCACCGATTATAAACGAGCAGAGGCAGGAGCGCTTTTCCTCAAGCCGGAAAGGGCACATCGGGCACCGGATATCCGCGCTTCCTGAGCAGCGCCGAGAGTTGCGCCACCCGCAGTTGGGTGGTCGCAACCTCCTTTACTCGTGCAAGATTTCGCTCGACCATCTGGGTGTAATGGGCGATATTTTCAAGAATCTCCAGCAGTTCCCCGGCCACATTTGCAGTTTTGAACTCGACCACCGGATTATAGCCAAAGATTTCCACCAGTTCCTGCGGAGCCTTCCCCACTACAACAGCGCCGGAGGCCATCGTTTGTAGATAGCGATGAGTGAGAGTTTCCACATTGCCGGAGCGCTCCGGATGAGTCATCGAACTCGGATAACAGAGAACTATTTTTGCGTCGGCAAGCCCATCAACCATTTGCTGTTTTTCCGGGTAGATAACAACCCCCTTGATGCGCTCGTAGAGGTGCAACCTGCCTGCCAGTTCCAACGGCCTGCGAATCTGTTCGTGGATCAGGTCGTATTTGCGGCCCAGTTCGAGAACATCAATTCGGCGTTCGGGGAGCGGTTTGGTCGGAAGATACTCCTCCGGGCTGACGCACTCGGGCAACCAGACGCATTCACATGTCGGAACCCGTCGCCCCAGTTCTTCAGCCGCATGTCTGGCAGTAAAAAAAGCCAACGGTGTGCGAGATATCCGCAGATATTGTTCCCAGCGCTGATAATCCGGCTCCCATACGTCATAACGCCAAAGGATGAGCGACCTCAGAAATCCATAGGGAACAAATTCGCGCAAGGGAAGATTGCCGCCAACCACGATCAGCGGCTCGGCCTTCCAGGGTGCAAAGCGCACCAGCAGACCCAGTTTGCCCAGCATCTTGCCGCTGCGCATGGCCAGCGTACGCAGCGGTTGCTCCACGCGGCTATAGCCCACGCGCTGAAGCTCCCGCTCGATGGCAACTAGCTCGTACTCCTCAGGTCCGGTCCAAAGAAACCTCATTTCTTAACAGCATACCCAAAGCAGGTGCTTCCGGTCTTGCGGCTTGTTAGCATGGAAGACGCAAAGGAATTTTTTGGCACTGATACCTTCTTCCATTCAATTCGTTTTTCTGGATCGTGACGGCGTTTTGAATCGCAAACTGCCGGAGGGCCACTATGTCACGCGATGGAGCGAATTCGAACTCCTCCCCGGCGTGGTCGAAGCTCTGGCGCGACTCAAGGCCAACGGACGAACTTTGATTGTCGTCTCCAACCAGCGCGGCGTTGCGCTGGGGCTTTACACGCAGGAGGATGTCAACGCAATCCACACGCAGCTCAACGCGCATCTGGCCGAGCACAAAGCGCAGATTGACGGTTTTTATTTTTGTCCCCACGACAAAAACCAGTGCGAGTGCCGAAAACCGAAGCTCGGCCTCTTCCAGCAGGCTCGGCGCGACTTTCCCGCAGCCAATGCCTCCAACAGCATCGTGATTGGCGACTCCAGTTCCGATATTGAGGCAGCCAATGCTCTTGGCTGGCCCAGCATATTTATTCACGGTGAGGCAGACCGCCAAAAAGCAGGCAACCATCTGGCAGCAGCAAAGGCAACTGGTCAGGCCAATTCGCTCCTTGAGGCGGTCGTCAGCTTCCTGTAGCTTTATTGGAAGCGTACACAATACATTCATGATCCAACGGAAACTCAAAAAACCGCGTTCCCCCCTGCTCCGGCTTACGCCGCTCGCGGCAAAGCTATGGCCGCTGCCAAAGCCGCGACCATTGCCCGCGGCTCCGCGATTTCTGGTGATTCGTCTGGACAATCTCGGCGATGGAATTCTGAATACCCCGCTCTATCGTGAACTCAAGCGCAACTTCCCGGGCTGCCATATTACAGCCATTGTCAAGCCGCCGATCGCCTCGCTGCTCGAAGTGAACCCGTCCGTAGATTGCGTCCTCAAGCTCAGATATCCCTCGGCAAGCAACATGCCTATCAGCCTGCAGGGCCTGCTGGCAGCGCTCGGGGGCTATTGGCGATATCTGCGGAGACAGCAATTTGATGCAGTACTCCTGCCGCGCTGGGACTTTGATTTTGAACACGCGACCCTGCTTGCACTGTTGAGCGGCGCTCCGATCCGCATAGGCTACTCCGAAGAGACCACCCCACTGAAACAGAGCTTCAACCCCGGCTATGACCGCTGCCTGACCCATGTTCTTGCACCCGGTCCTGTCCGTCACGAGGTTCTGCGTTCGCTGGCGTTAGTGGAGGCGCTTGGAGGCACAGTAACCAGCAGTACGCTTGATCTTCCTCTTGCCCCGTGGGATCGCAGTTGGGCCATACAGGCGCTCTCGGTTGCACCTCCCGGAGCCTTGCTGCTCGCACTCGGCATCGGGGCCAATGATGCCCGTTTGAAGGAGTGGCCCATTGAGCGATTTGCCGCCGCAATCACCGCTCTGCGCCGCAATCATCCGGAGCGCCCCATCTGTGCCATCGTCCCCGGCACCCTGGCAGAAAAAAGCCGCGCCGAGGAGTTGCTTCAACTTATAGGGGAGCCTGTCCTGCTCTTTCTGAACCAGACCACCACGCAGACCACCGCACTTTTTGAGCACTGCCATCTTTTTCTGGGCAATGACAGCGGACTGGCCCACATAGCTGCCGCTCTGGATGTGCCTACTGTCGTCATCACGGCCCATGCCGCTCAGGGCAAAGGAAAAAGCTCAGATATTCCCTATCGTTTTGCCCCCTGGACGCGCCATCGCCGCATCCTTCAGCCTGCCGCTCCCACGGAGCCCTGCTATACGGACTGCCTCGGCACAAGCCCACACTGCATTCTTCAGGTAACGGTAGAGGAAGCTGTTCAGTCACTGGAAGAATTACTCCAAATCAGCGCAGACGTGAAACACTAATTGGAAGTGACGAACTCTCCCAACCGACTGGCACTTCTGGCAGGACGACTCCGTTCGCGCTTGCGCCTGCGTCTGGGTACGCAGAGAAACACCCGTCTGGCCAAGGGTGTTCTTTCCGTCGGAATCTCCAAAGGCATCGCCACACTGGTCAGCATCGTCAGCCTGCCGATGGCGGTTCGTTACCTGGGCGCCGATCAGTACGGCCTGTGGGTCACCGTTATTACGACTGTGCTTTGGGTCAACATTCTTGACCTCGGCATTGCCAACACTCTGACCAACAGCATCAGCCGGGCATACGCCAACGAAGACAAGCACCTCGCCGCCGACCACTTTACCAATGCGCTTGCAGCCACGCTCTCCGTCACCTTCCTCGGAGCAGTCGCAGCCCTGATTGCGTGGCACAATCTCAACTGGGTCCACCTCTTCAACGTCGGTCCCAGCATTGCACCGGCAGATGTAAACCGCACCGTGGCGATTGCGCTGATTCTGGTTCTCTCTTCCCTGCCTGCCACACTTGGCAGCCGCATCCTGAACGGATATCAGGAGACCCACCTGCTCAACGCCATCGCCACAGCGGGCAGCATAGCCAGCCTGATTGGGCTGGCAGTCGGCATCTACTTCAAGCTCTCCATGCCGGCGCTTTTTATTCTTGGACCCGGCATTCCATCCATCGTCTCCATCCTCACGCTCTTCTGGATTCTCTTCTGGCACAAGCCCTGGCTCTTTCCGCGTTTCTCCTATGTAAACCGCGCCACCATGAAGGATCTGCTCTCGCACGGCCTCTCCTTCTTCATGCTTCAGATAGCGGGCATCATCGTTTTCCAGTCAGACAACATTGTCATCAGCCACTATCTGGGCACGGCTGCGGTCACTCCCTACAGCGTTACGTGGAGGCTCTTCAACTACACCACCATCCTTCAGATTTTTCTCTTCCCCTCGCTCTGGCCGGCATACGCCGAGGCCAACGAGCGCAAGGATTACAAGTGGATTCGCAAGACCTTCCGCAACGTGATGCTGGCCTCGGTGGGCAGTAATCTGCTGGCCTCTGTCCTTCTGGTTGCAATCGGCAAGTGGGTCGTCTACATGTGGACCAGAACCCCCGCAGCCATCCCTAACTATGCTCTGCTGGTCTCGATGGGCATATGGACGGTCATCAGCAGCTTCATGAATGTGGAGGCATGCCTGCTGGGAGCGCTCAATCGCGTTCGCATCCAGGGCATCTTCTCCATCCTTGCCGCCATCGTCAACATTGGCTTGTCTATCATTCTGGTCAAGCAGATTGGCTCCGTTGGAGTCATCCTTGGGACCATCATCTCCTACGTAATCCTAATCATCGGCCCGATTAACATAGTGGTTCTCGGATACTTCCGTGAGATTAAACGCGCAGAGCAACTCGCTGAATCAATTTCAAAGATTTCATAAGCGCCTTCCCCATGGCCACTCCAGAAAGCCTTCGTTGTACTGATTCGGCAATATAGCAAATAGAACGATACTGCTTACTGTGTCCGTTGATGGTCCGCTGGAATCAGGCTTTTCCGCTTCATCAAACGGTTTACGAGCAAGGCAGCCTTAGCGTTGATTGCGAGTTTGAACAAGAAACCCTTCCTGGGCTCACGCGTAAATAAGTGGAACTCTCCATTCGAAAGCAAATGCCTTCCAAAATAAGCAGCAATCCACTCCAGCGATTTAGCGCTGTAAAGCGAAATATGTTGTCCACTATTCACGGAGTAATACCACCAGTCAGGGAGGGCAGGCGCAGGTTCTGGAACGACGATGGTTGTCACCAGCAGATCATCCGTTAACTCGAATAGATGGGCAATGTCTTCGATTGGATTCACTAAGTGCTCGAAAACCTCGTATGCTGTCGTGAGGTCATATCGAAGCCCCTCCTGATGTTCAAATCCCCTTGCGAAAATATTATTTGCATAACGATCCGACCAGAGAAAATTGAATCCGCGATCGCGCATCATGCGAACCAGCAGACCGTGTCCTCCGCCATAATCCAAAAAGCGAGTAGCGTCAGGGTATAACAGCGATATGACCGCTGAAGTTGCGCGGGCGTTGTGCCGATTGCGCAACATAATGCCAACATCCTGAGAGGAAATTGCCTCTGAATAAGCATCGTTGAGCCAGTATGGTTCCTCAGTCTGAATGAAATGGCATGAGGCGCAACGAAAGTAGCTCACATCATACCTGGACAACACCCGCGCAGTGCCAAATGGAAGCGATTCGTTCCCGCAAATCTTGCATCGCATGTTGTTCATCCTCTCTTTTAACTCGCGCGTGCAAAGTCATTCTCTCATGCAGTCGTATCTTTCCACACTAGCCCAAAAGAGTAGTTTCCGAAAATAAATCCGACGCAGAGGTCAGGCTGCATCGTTCTTCTCTCAGCTTGTGAAGCTGGACTCCGTGTGCCAATCTCGCATACGCTGATGCTCCGATATCCATTGCCCAATCGCCACCAGCAATACCGCCGCCAGAATCGCAATAAACGGCGTACTCGAAAAATGGTAGCGATCCTGCACCACCAGAATGGAATAGAGCGCAGTGAAGTAATACCAGATCATAAACGCCGGCGACTTCAGCAGCATCCAGATTCCCTGTTGCAGATAAATCAACACTACTCCGCCCAGGCCGAGCAGGAGCATCGCCCACCAGAACAGATTGCTTATCAGCTTGAGCGGCCACAGCACTCGTTCTCCATAGACCGACACCAACCCCGGCATATTCCAGTGAATCCCGATGGTTTCGTGACTATGCAGCCGGACGGCCTTCACCAGCGTACGCAGAACAAAGCGAGCCGGGTGCTGCTCAATGTAATCAATGGCCAGCCGCCGCAGGTAATGATCGCGTTCCACCTCCGGCATGTTGAAGGCTTCTGGCGGAATATCAACCGTTTCTCCTGAATCTATGTCGTGGTTCCCCATCCAGAGATTGGCGCCGTAGTTCGTAGATATGGGAATGAACTGCCCAAAGACCCGCGTGTTGCGGATGCTCCAGGGAGCGATCAGCATGGCCATCACAAGGTAGACAAGGGCAGTAGATTTTATCGGTGCAAGATACTTCCGTGTGCGCGCCATCTCCAGCGCACTGAGCATGAAAGGAAGCACCAGCGCCACCGGGCGGATGTAGCTGGCCGCTGCCGCCAGAGTGCCAATGCCAAGCGCTTTCCAGAAGAAGCTCAGCCGTGGATGGCGGCCATCCTTTTGCACGGGTTTATCCCAAAGATAGAGCCAAACCACCAGCAGAAAGTTGAAGATCAACTCGCTTGACAGCAGCGATACAAACTCAATCTGCATGGGCCAGAGAGCCATTCCATAGCCGGTAACAATCGCAACCCTCCGATTGAACCAGCGCTCGGCAAGCAGCATGGTAAGCCAGATAGTCGGGCAGGAGATCACGAGATTGAAGACCAGAATCGGGGTATAGCTGAAACCGAATACCCGATAAAAAATCGAATAGAGAAAGGATGTTCCAACCGGCCAATAGGCCGTCGGATGGCTCAGATCAAAGCCATATCCCAGTCCCGCGACCAGATTGCGGGCAAACAAATCATAGGTGGCTCCATCGGAGACTGGCCTGACCGGAACCAGCAGAGCCCAGAGCAGCCGGAACAAGAGCGCCAGCGACAGAACCGGAAGAAATCCAGCCCGTCTCCAACGGCCTGCCCGCCACAAATTCGGAATACCGCTCCTGCTGGTACTCACCATCAAGCCAACCTCTGCCAAACAGCTTATAGGAAAAGGGGTTAAGAGGGATGGGGTATGTCTATCCGGCGTTAACAGGAAAGAATCCGGCGGATGCAGTAGATCAAGACAGCACCAAGGATATAGGATGCTCCCGACACAATTTTGTAAGGAGATCACATCATGAACGGAATCAGCAGACGCTCTTTCCTGAAAGACTCAGCTCTGGGTGCTGCCGCAGTTGCACTTACCGGCGAGGCCGCACATGCCGCCAACACAAGCGCTGTTGAGGAGCCAGCCACTCTAAGCGCCACCTTCCGCCTGACGCGGGAACTTCCGATTGAAGACAGCTTCGATCTGGTTGTTGCGGGTGGAGGAGCAGCAGGCACAGCCGCTGCCGTCAGCGCTGCGCGTCTGGGTGCCAAAGTATTACTGGCCGAGGCCACCGGCTGCCTGGGCGGAATGGGTACATCCGGTTTTGTAACGGAGTTTGGTCCCATGGCCAACGGCGAGCGGATGCTGGTTGGCGGCCTAATGCGGGAGATTGTCACAACTCTGGACAAGCGGGGCCAGCTTGCTCCGCATGTCACCCCCGATTTCTACACCAAACGCTATCACGTCTGGACGCCCTTCCATATCGAAGGCTACAAGCTCCTGCTCGATGAACTGGTGGTCAGCGCCGGTGTGGACATGCGTTTCTTCACGCGAGTGGTTGAGGCCGATGTTGATCCTGCAACCCGCACCGTGCGTGGTGTGATCCTGCACAATGTCGAGGGGATGCGCTACATCCGCGCCAGAGCATTTGTGGATGCCACCGGAGACGCAGTGATGGCCGACCTTTGCGGCGCTCACTGCCGCGAGGCCGGACGCGACACTCCCAACATCAATCCGGCGACCCTCTGCTCTCTGGTCGGCGGCATTGACTGGAAGCGTGCCCGAGCCGATGCCAGCGCGGGCAATCCCAATCCGGACAACCCGGCAAATCAGCAGGCACTAGTCGAAAAAGCCATTGCCGAGGGCCACTTTCCGACCCGTGATCCGCATGTCCCCGGCATGTATCAGGTTGACAATAATCTGGCAACGCTCAACATCGGCCACGTCTTCCATATGAATGCCCTGCGGTGTCGCAGCCTGAGCGATGGCATTATGCAAGGCCGCCGCCAGGTGCCGGGCTTCGTCGAGTTCTACCGCCAGTACGTTCCCGGCTGCGAAAAAATCGAACTGGGAACAACTGCTCCCCTGCTCGGCGTGCGGGAATCGCGGCGTATCGTCGGGGAATACGAACTGAACTTTAACGACTACATCAGTCAGAGGCACTTCCCCGATCAGATTGGTGTCTATAACCGTCCCTGTGACGTCCATGAATACGACGATTCCCCGGAGGAGTACGAACGCTTCAAAAAGCAATACGAACTCACAGGCCGCCTGAAGCCCGGTGAAAGCTTCGGCATCCCCTACGGCATTCTTGTTCCACAGGGATGGCACAACCTATGGGTGGCCGGACGCTGCAACTCAAGCGACATCAAGGTTGCAGGCGCAGTTCGCTCCCAGCCTGCCTCTTCCATGATGGGTCAGGCGGCTGGCACTGCGGCTGTCCAATCCATCCGAACGGGACAGCCCGCCTGCGATCTTGACACAGCCCAACTGGTTGAGAGCCTGCGCAAGACCGATGCCTATCTGCCTCAGGAAGCACTCAGCCGACGGATGACCAGAGCCACGGCATAATGGACGGTGGTGCCTCGCCTCGCTGGGAGGCACCGCTTCCGAGAGCCTTGCACTGCCCTGACTCCCCCACTAGTAACTCCACGCAGTCACATGACTTCGGGCATCCCATCCCTCTTCTGTTGCCGTGCTATCGTTTCTTTTATTAGAAGTTTCTAAGGTCCACGCTCGCTCTATCGGGCCGCACACCCGGCAACGCTGAAGCAAGGAAGCCACAAATGATCTCTGTACTCATCCTGACCAAAAATGAAGAGGTAGATCTTCCCAGTTGTCTGGCATCGCTGAGTTGGTGCGATGACGTACACGTCTATGACTCCTTCAGTACCGACCGCACTCCTCAGATAGCTCTCGCCGCCGGAGCCAGGCTCTACCAACGCGTCTTTGACGATTACGCCAGCCAGCGCAATGCCGCACTCGCAGAGGTTCCCTTCCGGCATGAGTGGATTCTGATCCTTGACGCCGATGAACGCCCCAGCCCGGAGCTTTCTGCAGAGATGCTGCTCGCCGTAGCCACCGTTGCGCCGGATACCAACGCATTCCGCTTGATCCGCCGCGATTACTTTTGGGGAACCTGGCTGCGTCATGCACAGATTACTCCGTGGTATATACGACTCATTCGCCGGGGTCATGCCCACTACACCCGCGCTATCAACGAGGTGCTTGAGGTTGATGGCAAGGTTCAGGGTCTGACTCAGCCGCTCTTCCACTATCCTTTTTCCAAGGGAATCTCCTACTGGGTTCGCCGTCACGATATTTACTCCACACTGGAAGCCAATCTGATTCATCAGCGCGGCGGATTGCAAAACCCATCCTGGAACAAGGCTCTCTTTGCTCGCGACATTTCGGAACGTCGTCTTCATCAGAAGGCTATTTTTTACCGCCTGCCGGGCCGTTCTCTGGTTAAGCTTGCATACATGCTGTTTGTGCGGCGGGCAATTCTGGATGGAAGCGCCGGCATCCGTTACGCCCTGCTGCAATCCATTTATGAGTACCTGATTGTTCTCAAGACACAGGAGCTGGAACGAATTGACACTCATGGACTGGCCGAAGTCGCAGCAAGCGAGCAAAACGGTAAGCAAAACCCTGAAACCGCTGCCGGGGATGCGCAGACGAACCAGAAATAACTCCCGGAGATACCTAAAAGAGTTCGGGATATCTGCAATTCTCCCTGCTTTGTCCTACACTGTCCTTCAGCAGCCGGTGCAAGAGGAACGAGTGCACGTAGACCTTTCCAAAGTCGTCAGCCCCACGCCGCTCCGTATTAAACTGATGCGGACGCTCTGGCACTGCTTCCAGCTTCCCTTCTTTAATCACACACCGAGGATGCTGAGCCCACTGCGCATCTTTCTGCTCCGGCTCTTTGGGGCAAAGATTGGACGGCACTGCAACATTAGCTATGGGGTCAAGATATGGGTTCCCTGGAACCTGACGCTGGGCGATTACACAGCCATCGGCTTCGGGACGGAGATTTACAACTTTGCTCCGGTGGTGCTGGGCAGCAATACAGTTCTTTCGCAGCGCTGTTACGTCTGCACGGCCAGCCACGACTACTCCCACCCGCACCATCCATTGACCACTGCACCGATTCATATCGGCTCTGAAGCATGGGTGGCTGCCGAGGTCTTTCTTGCTCCCGGAATCACGATCGGCGAGGGCGCGGTGGTAGGAGCCTGCTCAGTTGTAACCCGCGACCTGCCTGCATGGAAGGTCTGTGCCGGCAACCCCTGCCGCGTCCTCAAAGAGCGCGTTATGCGACCTGCCTCGGAGCCGAATTGCCAACCCTGACCGCGCCAACCACAAGGTGATATGCTCAATAGGTCAACACAAACGAGCACTTTAAGGAGCTGTAGAAACTTGCTTGTCCGATGAAACCGACAGTAAGTCTCGTCTCACAATCATGATCTTCACTGGTTACAACTCCCGTCTGCCGCTTCTTCTCATACTCTGCCTGAGCCTTTCTCTTCCCGGCGTAGCTCAGAGTACGCATACCGGCGCCTCTGCACAAACGAACTCCAGCAACAGTGGAATCGGCGATGGGCCAATCCATGCCGGAGATCAGATTGACGTCAGTGTCTACGATTCCCCTGATATGTCGGTGAACACAGTTGTCTCTGCCAGTGGCGATATTCTTCTGCCGGTATACGGAATCTTCCATATTGATGGTCTTACCAGCCTTGAGGCGGCCAGCACAATTCAGCGGATATTTGTTGAGCGTGGCATCATGCTCCACCCGCTTGTTCAGGTCACAGTGCAACAGTTTGGAAGTGGCGCTACTGTAACAGGTGAGGTCACAAGCCCGGGTTTCTACACACTTGCCGGCCATAACCGCCTGGCGGATGTACTGGCTGAGGCAGGTGGACTCCGGTCAACTGCCGGCCAACTCATTGAGATTACGCCCAGAGACCCTTCCCTGCCCAAGAAGGGCATTCACTGGGATCCCTCGCTCAAGGATTCGAAAAACGTCAGCTACATCATCAATCCCGGCGATCTGGTTTATGTCAGTCGCTGCGGTGTCGCTTACGTCCACGGAAATGTGAACAGACCCGGCGGATATCCCATCTGCGATTCAGGAACGGTCACGCTCTCGCAGACTTTGGCCATTGCCGGCGGTGTTAAATCTTCCACCAATTACAACCGCTCGTTGCTCATCCGAACCGAAAATGGCAAGCGGACTGTTCGCGAGATCCGAGTGAACGATATTATCCATGGTCGGGCTGCCGACATTACCCTCGAAGCTGAGGACATCGTTTACATCGAACCGAGCTGGCAGAAGTTCACTATCAAGGCAGCCGTTAATAATGCAATTGCATTCGGAGAAGCTTCATGGATTTACCTGTCTCACTAAGCAGAAGGCCGCTCGCTGACAGTTGAGCGGCCATTCCGCCCAGGTTTCAGACTTCGATTGGATAGGCTTCCCCGGGCCCTGAGGTTGTATGAGAATTTCGATTGTCACCTCTTCCTATAATCAGGCAAAGTTCCTGCCTCAGGCACTGAACTCTGTCCTCAATCAGGGCATTTCAGACCTGGAATTCATCGTAGTGGACCCCGGTTCAACCGACGAAAGCCGCGAACTGATTGACAGCTACGGAGATCGCATTGCCGAGCGAATCTATGCCCGTGACAAAGGCGCAGCCGATGGGCTAAGGAATGCCTTCCGGCAGGCCACAGGCGAAATCTACGGCTTCCTCAACTCAGACGACTTCCTCTACCCCGGTGCGCTCTCTGCCGTCAAACAGTACTTTGAGCAGCACCCGCAGGTGGACATCCTGCTTGGGGATGGATGGATTGTCAATGGCAAGGGAGAGAAGATTCGCCACTACCGCTCCGGATGCATGAGCCCACTGCGTTATCTGCATGGCGGCGCACGCTGGTTGCAGCAGTCTACCTTCTTCCGAGCCTCCATTTACCGCAAGACTCCCGGCTTCAACCCCTACAACAAATCCTGTTGGGACGGCGAGTGTTTACTGGAGATGATGCTGGCCGGTGGCCGCGTCGGATATCTTCATCAGGACCTGGGAGCCTTCCGCGTCCATGCCTCTTCGATTACCGGCTCAAGAAGAATTGAGGACATTTACGCTGCCGACTCTTCCCGCCTCTTTGAGCGTGTTTATGGCCGCCCGCGGGGACTCTATGACGTGGCTGTCAGCAAACTTTATAAGTTAAGCTATTTTCTTCTGGTTCCCTCGGAGTTGGTTGCGACCATGCGATATCGAATTGCAGGCAGGCCCCAGTGAGGATTGCAGTCCTCTGGACCGGTCTCTCCGGCTACCTGAACGCCTGTCTTCGCGCTCTGGCGGCTCAGCCGGAGGTTTCCCTTTTTGTATCGCACATGCCTGTGGTCTCAGAGGCTCCCTTCGACGAATCCGAGTTCGCATGGTTTCCTGAGAGCTTTGTGTGGAAGAGTGCCGCAGACTCCCCTGCGCTCCAGCAGCGTCTGGAGGAGTTTCATCCCGATCTGATTCTTGTGGCAGGCTGGCATGAGCCGGTCTACCGGCCTGTTCTGCGGCGCTGGCGGGGACGCGCCTTTCGCCTGATGGCCATGGACAACGCATGGCGAGGCAGCCTGAAGCAGTGGATTGGAGCAGCTGTTGCGCCGTGGCATGTGTTGCCTCTCGCCGATGCTGCTTTTGTCCCCGGCACTCGCCAGCAGCGCTTTGCCGAGCATCTGGGATTCCGCAAAATTTACCACGGCTCTCTCAGTTGCGATTATGATACCTTTCACCAAATTGATCTGGATCGCCGTTCTCATGGATTGAACATGCCACAGGCATTTATCTATGTCGGGCGATTGGCAGAGTACAAGGGCATCAGGACCATGCTGGCCGCCTATGCACGCTATCGCGCTCAAAGCCCGCATCCGTGGCCGCTGATTGTCACCGGAGCAGGGCCGCTGGCCTCGCTCTTTACGCAGGAGGCACTGCCGGAGGGTGTGGACTTCCGAGGCTTTACCTTGCCGCGAAACCTTCCCGCGCTGCTTCGGGAGGCCGGTTGCCAACTGATTCCGAGCCGCTTTGAGCCCTGGGGACTGGTCGCACACGAAGCCGCTGCCGCCGGACTGCCGATTGTGGCAACAACTGCCGTCGGCGCCTCCGACCATCTGATTGCTGAGGGGAAAAACGGCTTTCTTGTTCCGCCGGATGACTCCGCTGCTTTGGCCGGTGCCATGCTGCGCGTTGCTGCGCTGTCGCCGCAGCAGATTGCAGAGTTCAGCGATTACTCAACGCGGTTGGCAGCAGAGAGAACTCCCCGGCTTTGGGTCAATCAGTTGATGACTCTCGCTGAAGCGTGGATTAAACAGGCTTGAAACACCGATTTGATTTAGTATGAGCATATAAGTTGACATATAAGGATTAATTTTTCAGACGGGAGCTTTTGTGTTTCCATGGTCTGAATAGCGAGACAAGGAGCCCCCGCAGTGACATCCGTTAATTTGTATTTTCCATTTTACTGCATACTTGAGAATATGGAGTAGTGATACAACCATGAGTAAGCGTAAAGCAATTGTGCGCCCGCTATCATCCGCCACACGTCCACTCGTGCGCAATCCCCATATTGTGCCTAGGTTCTATCTCAACAAGTTTGCCGATAAATCAAAGTTCATCTTCGTGTACGCTCCGGGGCGCGATCCAAAGCCGAAATCAACAAAGAGCGTGTCATCCGAAGAAGACTATTTTGAATACACGGTGAATGGGGAAGCAACTGTAAATCGGTACGAAAACTGGTTTCAGAGATTCGAGACTGATGCGGCTAGAGCCTGTTATTAACTTTATTCTTTTGGAATCAAAGGTTGTTTAATTGTCTGCATTGTCGTTGACGATGGAGGCATGGGAAGCAAAAAGCAGGTTG